>Ga0307477_10000031_pt1 | contig 245229 bp, 222 predicted proteins | sample atmos_gasesECM2C_FD_203316 | JGI IMG/M metagenome (GOLD analysis project Ga0307477, IMG submission 203316) | Hardwood forest soil microbial communities from Morgan-Monroe State Forest, Indiana, United States - atmos_gasesECM2C_515 | ecosystem: Environmental > Terrestrial > Soil > Temperate...
CCCCGACCCTTGGCGGGTGGTGGTCGCATCCGATGTCGGTGGGGATCCGGAATCGGTGATCGGCTACGTGGCCTTCACCGTGCTCGACTCGCAGTGTCGCATCGGCGACATCCTCGCCTTCGACCCCACCACCATGGGGGCCCTGATCCGTGCAGTGACGAAGTCGAGCTCGCCGGAAAGGCCGGGGCGCACCATCTTCGAGCTCAACGACCCGCGACCTTGGCCCGCCAAGGTGCTGAGGCTGGCTGGCTTCCTGCCCCGTGGTGAGGGACCACAGGTGAGCATCGGCCTGACCGACGAACACTTACCGGAATCGCTCGTTCGCTTGTCCAGCTTCTACCTCACCGCCGGCGACACGGACCTGGTGTGAGCGCATCCAGGGCTTTCTGAAATGGAGCAGCCACCTGTGCTCCCCGGGGTTAGCGTCGTGATACCTGCCCACAACAACGCCGCCACGATCGCCGAGCAACTGGACGCACTCGCTGGTCAGACCTTCGACGGAGACTGGGAGGTAGTTGTCGTCGACGACGGGAGCAACGACGGTACGGCCGAAGTCGCGGCGCGTTGGGCCGACAAGCTGCCCTCCCTCACGATCCATTCCCTGCCCGAGAGGTGTGGCAAATCGCATGCACTGAACCTCGGCACCCGTGCGGCGCGGGGTCACCGGATCGCCTATTGCGATGCCGACGATGTGGCCTCGCCTGACTGGTTGGCCGGCCTGGTGTCTGCCCTGGGGCAGGATCCGCTGGTCACCGGGCCGATCGATCTTTCGAGGCTCAATGCCCTCCGGCTCTACGCTTGGCGCCGATCTCCAGCGTCGTCTCGGCAGCCGCAGCAGCAACAGCTTCGCCCTCCTTGGATGGGCTATCTCACCCCGGTAGCCGGTTGCAGTATGGCGGTGCGGCGCGAGATGTTCGACCTCGTCAGTGGCTTCGACGAGGCTGTATCGATCTGCGATGACTTCGACTTTGCGTTCCGCGTTCAGCTGGCGGGCGGGACCGTGGGGTTTGCCCCTGGCGCTGTGCTCCACTACCGGCTCCGCGACCGATGGTGGTCCTACTTCCGGCGTAGCTTCAAGTACGGCGCCGCGAACGCCCAGCTGTACCGTCGATTCCGCCATCGGGGTCTGGCCCGACCCCCACTACGGGACGCAGCAATGCGGCTGGCCGAGGTTGTGTTCAGGGCTCCGCTCGTTTTGGTCTCGAGGAGTCGCTATAGGTGGCTGAATCTGGCCGGGTTGGAGCTTGGCCGACTGGTGGGTTGCGTTCGTCACCGCGTCTTCTTCTTATGAAGGGGTCGGCTGACGGGGGCCTACAGGGGCGGATCGAGGTGCGGGGCTTTCGTGCGGGCGACGAGAAGCAACTGACCGAGCTCTTCGGGGCCTGTTTCGGAAAGGCGCGAAGCGTCGAGGAGTTCGCCTGGCGTTTCCAGCGTGGGCCATATCCAACTCAATTTCTCATCGCCGAGATGCGCGATCGCACAGTCGGTGCATGTTGTGCCTGGGTGTTACCGGGATGGGTATGCAGCGAGTTGACCGATATCAGCAGCGGTGGCGATTTCATGGTGGACCCTGCCTTCCGAGGCCTCGGCATCTCGAAGGTGCTCAGTCGAAGCACGAAGAGGCCCGCTTCGAGCCTCAGCGTCTATTTTGGCCAAGTCCACGTCCCGGGCCTGGGCATTCGCCAGGTGGGTCAGCTCCCTCAATGGGTCCGCTGGGAGCAGGCAAGCGCCCTGAGAGCGGACGCGCTCTGGCTGCCGCTGCCCATGGCCCGTCTGGCGGTGACCGCTACCCGCGTGGTCGGTCGCAGGGTGCCGGTCGGGCGTCGGCGCTTCCGTTGCCGTGAGGTGACCCTGGAAACCTTCGGCGAGGTGGAGGCTGTACTCGACGGGCTCGCCCTGCGATCGCGCGACTTCGCCCCTTTCATCATGAGACGTGACGCCGTCCACCTTCGTTGGCGCTGGCTCGACCGCCCCGACCCTTGGCGGGTGGTGGTCGCCAGAGGGGTTGGTACCGGGCCGGCAGCGGTCTGCGGCTATGTGGCCTTCAAGGTGGTCGATGCGCAGTGCCACATCGGCGACATGCTGGCCCTGGATGCTTCCGCCATGGGCGCCCTGATCCGCGCAGTGGCGGACATGAGCTCCCAAGAAAGCCCCGAGCGCACCCTCTTCGAGCTCAACGACCCTCGCCCTTGGTCTTCCCGGGTGCTGCGGCTGGCCGGTTTCCTACCCCGAGGACAGGGCCCGGAGGTGAGCCTCCGCCTCAACGACGAGCGCTTGCCGGAGTCACTCTGCCGGCTGTCCAGTTTCTACCTGACCGCCGGCGACACCGACCTGGTGTGAGCGAGCCGACAGTTCCGAGAGATGGGTATGTACAAGGGTGCCTGAGGTGAGCTTGACCTTATTCTCGGGAGCCGTATGAGTCGTGATCCGAGTGTGTCCCGGCGGTGAGATCTGATGAGCGCCGCGAGCCGCGGATCGAGCTGAGAGGCTTTCGCTCGGGCGACGAGGAACGCCTGATCGAACTCTTCGAGGTCTGCTTCGAAAGGACGCGGAGCCCCGAAGAATTCGCTTGGCGCTTCGAGCGTGGACCGAGTCCCACTCAGTTTGGCATCGCCACCATGGGTCGTCAGATACTCGGCGCCGGATGGTTACAGGTTTTCCCGGGCTGGGTATGCGGCGAGCTGACCGACATCGAGACCGGCGGCGATCTCATGGTCGACCCTGCCTTTCGGGGCCGCGGCATCGCGAGGATGCTCCTAGCCATCGAGGGGTCGCCTGCGAGTCTCAGTGTCTCCTTTCCACAGGTCTGGCCCACGGGGTCCCACCGGGTCGGTCAGCTCCCTCAATGGGTCCGCTGGGAGCAGGCAAGCGCCCTGAGAGCGGACGCGCTCTGGCTGCCGCTGCCCATGGCCCGTCTGGCGGTGACCGCTACCCGCGTGGCTCGTCGCAGGGCGCCGGTCGGGCGCCCGCGGATCCACTGCCGTGAGGTGACCCTCGACACCTTCGGCGAGGTGGAGGCTGCGCTCGACGGGCTCGCCCTGCGATCGCGCGACTTCGCCCCTTTCATCATGAGACGTGACGCCGTCCACATTCGTTGGCGCTGGCTCGACCGCCCCGACCCTTGGCGGGCGGTGGTCGCCTCCGAGGTCGGTGGAGATCCGGCGGCGGTCTGCGGCTACGTGGCCTTCAAGGTGGTCGACGCGCAATGCCGCATCGGCGACATGCTGGCCCTGGATGCTTGCGCCATGGGCGCCCTGATCCGCGCAGTGGCGGACATGAGCTCCCAAGAAAGCCCCGAGCGCACCCTCTTCGAGCTCAACGACCCTCGCCCGTGGCCCTCCCGGGTGCTGCGGCTGGCCGGTTTCCTACCCCGAGGACAGGGCCCGGAGGTGAGCCTCCGCCTCAACGACGAGCGCTTGCCGGAGTCACTCTGCCGGCTGTCCAGTTTCTACCTCACCGCCGGCGACACTGACCTGGTGTGAGCGCATCGTTCCTCGCCAAAGAGCTCGGGCGTCGATCCGCACCCCCTCTGTCCACAGGCCCCAACCCCAGGCCATGAGGGCGAGGACGACGCCGGGCAGCAGGTATAGCGCTCGGCCCAAGTCTTTGCGGTCCCACCAGATCAAACGTGTGTACACCGACACGATCCGGCCAACGCACGCCGCCGGTGCCAGTGCCGAATAGCGGACCAAGGGCCGCCACTTGTACGCGCTGCACCGGCCCAGGCGGGCGGTGAAGCGACCGGCCTCGACTTGGTGTCGGATGACGTCGCGCCACCGGGTCCGGTTCTGGTGCCTCACGACGGAGTCGGCTGAAAAGCGAAATAGCCCACGACTGCGCGCCGCCACGGTCATCCAGGTGTCCTCTCCACCGCCGAGATCCTCCGGAAACGGTCCGAGCTTGTCCCACAGAGGACGTGGCAACATCAAATTGCAGGTCGCTCCGTGCCAGAGGGTGCGAGCCGGTCGCCGAGGGTGCAGGTCGAAGAAGTGGACCAGGTACTCGACCGTGCCGGCAGCGCTTCTCGGTGTGCCGTTCAGCACGGAGCCTGCGACGCAGTAGGTGCCGCCCGAAGCGTTGGACAAGCCGGCCAGCCAGTCGCGTGACACCATGACGTCGGCGTCGGTGAAGGCGATCAACCTGCCGCGACTGGCAGCGACTGCGCGGTTTCGCGCCGCCGCTGCTCCGAGACGTGGGACGTGGGAGAGGACACGGAGTCTCGGGTCGCTAGGAATCGCCGGCGGTTCGGAACCGAGATCCGAGCTGAGCGCGACCACTACCTCGAACGGCTCGCTGGTGTGCTGCTCTAGAATTCCCGCGAGACATTCGGAGAGTGTCGACGCCCTGTAGGCGGGCACCACCACCGAGATCATCGGGGATTCTTCGTCTTCCACCGGTCAGACGTTAGGACGGGTGGGTCCGAACATCACGGGTACCGTGAGCGAGCTCAGGTAGCCGAGATTGACTAGCAGCCTCGCGGCGACGTACGTACGCAGCCTTGAGCTGAACGCAACGAACGGCAGCACCACGCACAGGCCCGCCAGCTTCCCGAGGCGCACAAGGTCGTCGCGCTCATCCAGCGCCGTCGCCATCGTGGCATCGGAGCGTCCCTGGTACCACGCCCTCCGCAGCAGCCAGCGGGGCCGCATCTGTTCGACGCGTACGTGGTGCTCCACCACTGCCCCCGGTACTTCGGCGAGTCGCCAGCCGGCCTTCATCAGGCGGCTGCACAGCTCAGTCTCCTCGTGGGAGCCGGGCCGGCCGGGGCGCGGGCCCAGGTCCACCCGAAAGCCACCGACGGAGACGGCGGCTCTTCGCCGGACCGCAAAGTTGCCGCCAAACGGCAAATGTGGACAGCTGGCGCCAGCTTCCCGCATCCCGAAAGAGGTGAGCAGTTCGTCGTGCACCCATCGCGGTCGCGCCCCGTCCGGCCACGCAACGAGGATCGTACCGCCCGCCAGGCCGACCGTGGGATCGGCGAAAGCCTTCGCGAGGGCGTCTCGCCATCCTTGACACACCAACTCGTCATCGTCCACGTAACAGATGACGTCAGCCGAGGCGTCCTCGAGGGCCCGCTGACGGGCGACGGCAACCCCGGAAGCTTGCTGCTGCACGACCCGGATCGGGTGTTCGAGACCTGTCAGCCGCTCAGGAACGAGCCCGCCATCCACGATCACGAGCAACTCGTCGTCTTCGCCCAGCTCCTCAGCGATGGACGTGCATGTCGCTTCAAGAGTCGGGGAGGTCCCCAGCGTGCACACGACTGCAGTGATCGCTTGCGGCGTGCCGTTGGTAGCCTCAGATGTGACGACGGAGGGGTCTTCCATGGCAGGCGCTCCAGACTACGACGTGCCCTCGTGGCCCTCGTCGAGCCCGGAGGCTCGAGGCGCATCGACGCGCCGAACCTGGTTTGGGGCATCGTCCGGCGATCGCGATCCGAGGTGGATGCACGAAGGGGTCGTCACTCCTCGGCACCGCGTTGCGCGGGCCCGAAGCCGGTTGCCCGGTACGGCGGCGCTCCGCTGGCGCTTGCCGCGATCTTCATCTGCCGTCGTGCTCACCTTCGACGACGGTCCTGATCCGACGGCCACGCCGGCCCTCTTGAACGTGCTCTCCCGCCACGGCGTCCAAGCCACGTTCTTTGTTCTCACGGAATTCTCGAGGAGGTGCGTCGGGACCCTTCTCGACGCAGCCGCTGCCGGCCACGAGATCGGATTGCACGGCGACGTGCACGAGATCCTGGCTGGGCTGCCCCGGCGGCAGTCCGAGCGGCGTCTGATCGGGGCTCGCCGCTTCCTGGAGGACTCATTGCAGAGGCCGGTAGCGATGTACCGCCCGCCGGAGGGTGTCACCTCTCTCGCTCTGTTGCGGGCCGCGCGGGCAGCGGGACTCGACGTGGTTCTGTGGTCGCGCGACCCGCGTGACTGGGACGAAGGCTCGTCCCGCCCGCTCACCGGTCGGCTGGCCCGTTGCATCGAGACAGGTGAGATCGTCCTCCTGCACGACGGGGGAGGAGGCCCAGGCGGCGACCGAGATTCCACTGCGGCGGCACTTGGCGCCGTCCTGCCGGCGGCCATTGCCCGCGGACTGACCTTTCGTTCGTTGGCCGAAGCCGTAGCTCCCGCACGGCCATGACTTGGGAGTTGGGCCGATCGGTATCGAGGGCCGCCGGTCCGTGTCAGCCGGAGATCCCGACCGAGTACGCGCTGGCCTTGGTGCCGGGTCCGGGTGTGTAGACCCGGACTTCGAGCTCGTCCTCGTTGCCCGGGGGAGGCAGAGAGGGGTTGAGTCGGAAGGGACCCCAGCCATGGAATACCTCGGGAGCCGGGTTCCCCTTGGGTACCTCGAACGGGATGCGAACCTTTACCGTCTCACCTACCAGGGGGGGCCGGATACGGGCCAGGAGGGTGTGGGTGGTGTCGTCCCACACTTCGACCGACACCTGCCCATGGCCGGACAGTTCGGCCGTTGCTACGGCTGGGCCGGCTGGCTCTCTCCAATAGCCGCCAAAGACGAGGTATCCCGCCCGTCCGGTGCTGACCACCCGCCAAGTGAATGGTGGCCCGCTGGTCACCGCGACCCCGCTGGTCGAGTGCAAGAGCCAGGCTGGAACAGAGGTGGGAATCCCTGGCAGGTCGAAGTGGCTCTGGCCGGCTGGAGGCGTGTACTCGTAGCTCCAGACGCCGTGGCCGATGGCGACCGGCCGGGCCTGGAGCGGATCGGCAGCCAGTTCGGCGACAAGTGCGTACTCGGACGCCACGGGTGCCGTCTCGACGCCGATTGCCGGAGTGATCACGAACCAGACGGGCTGTCCAGCGAGCCGGACCGAACCGCCCGGTCCGACGATGGCGACGTAGAAGTGGCCGGCGGCGAAGCGCCCTCCGATTCCCTGCGAGGCCACCACTTCGGCGCCCACGGGCAGCGCCTTTTCGAATCGGTCTATCTCAGCTGCGGCTGCCGCCGGTACCCGTATCCATTGGCCGGGTGTGCGCGGTAGCCAAACCGCACCCCAGCCGATCGTCTCCGCCATGACCGACACCGCCAGGACTGCGGCCAGCCACCGGTATCGCCGGGCGACCCAAGCTAAGAAGACGACCGCACCCACCGGACCGAAGACGTAGATGGGTATGGACTGGAACAGGGGTTGATTGAAAGCGATCCCGGGGTAAAGGGAGTTCTCCGTGATCACCGCCAAGAGGACGAACAAGATCGTGGGAGCCAGGATCCCGAGTAGGCCCGACGCCGCCAGATTGGCCCAGGCGTTGAGCCTCTTGGACCACATCACCTCCAAGAGGTGGCCGGGTCTCAGTAGTAGCCCGAAGCTCAGCTGCACGAGGCCGGAGACCGAGTGTCCCGCTCCACGGGGTTGCCGACCTGCCAGGTAGGTCAGCGGCGCTAGGTTGCCCGATCCCCTCATGGCACCGAGGCTGTGCAGGACGACGAGTCCTACCGCTCCCGAAGCGGTTGCGGCGGCTGCCGATAGTCGGTGGCGCGAACCGACGAGCGCGCATATCCCGATGGCAACGACGTAGGTGGTCGCGTAGTCCCCAGACAAAAGTGTCATGCCGCCCCACAACCACGCGCGCCGCCGGCCCGACAGCAGATCGCGGGCGAAGAGCACGGCGTAGAGGGTGGCCACGGTCTCATAGTGGAAGTCGAAGGCCAGGCTCCACCAGATCCACGGATCGGCGAGCAGCGCCACCAGGCCTGTGCCTGCCAGCAGCCAGCCCATGTGCCTCGACGTTTCTCGCCTCGAGCCGACGACGTCGCAGATCCAGAGGAACGCCACGACCTCGGCGGCAACGACAGCGATGTCCTGATCCCACAACAGGATCGGCCCGTGCGGCCACAGCCAATAGGTTGGGGCCAACAGAATGAAGGTCACTTCTCCGTGGTTTCCGAGAAAGCCCGCCGGCAGTTGGAAGTGGGCGAACCTATACCAGGCCTCTGAGTAGTAGGCGTAGTCACTCGTCGCCGAGTAACGGCTGAACTGGACGGCGCTGAACACCAACAGTGAGACCAACTGCAGCCCGAGAAGGCCACACCCTACGCGACGTAGTAGCGCCAAGCCCTGACCGGCCCGGGTGTTATCAACGACCGTCGTGTCTGCCTCGTCGGTCGCGTCGGCGAGGTCGGGTTCCTCGGTCTGGTCCCTGGTGTCAGTGAGGTTGGGTGTTCTGGCCACTTCGGTGTCGCGCGCCGAGTTGGTCGCGTGCGTGACGTCCTTCGCGTCGGTCGCGTCGTGGTGCACTGCCGGCAGCCGCTTGGTCAGCTCTTGGTGGCCGTCAGCCTGTAGATCTGCACGTTGCCATAGGCCGCGGCACCCACTATGTCGTACAGGCTCGTCCCGTCCGGGCTCAGCTCAATTGCTACGCATCTCAGGGGTGCGGGCAGCGTTCGCTCGACACTCTCGGTGGTCAGGTTTACCACCCCCACCTCGGATATCGCCCCAGGGTCCCTCAGCACGTAGAGAGTGGTGCCATTTGGGCCCAAGGCTAACGACATGGCGTCCGAGCCGATGTCGAATGCGCTCAGCACCTTCCCGGTGGCGACCTGGATCTCGCTCACCTTCCCATCAGGCTCGAGCACATAGATCGAGGACTCGTTCGCGCTGGGCGTGGCCGCGAGGGCGCCGAGGGGGACCGGAACGTTGGCGACCACGGTGTGGTTCCGACTGTTCACCACGCTGACGGTCGTCGATTCAGTGTTGCCGTTGAGCGCGTAGAACGTCGTTCCATCCGCCCCGGCGGTCACCGATCGGACGGGAGCTCCGAGCGGCACGGTTGCCACCACCGTTCTCCGCGAGGCGGCCCGGGCGAACTCGACAGCACCCGTGTTCGTCGTCGCCAGCCCGACCGCCACCAAGTCGGGGTTCGACTGAGCTATGGCGACGGCACTCGAACTGACGGGCCACACCCGTCCCAGCGATCCCGAGTCGAGAGTCAGGGTTCTGACGTTACGAGTCACGCCCGTTCCGGCCAAGAGCAACATCACACCGTTGGACTGCGGAGGTGCCCCGCCAACGAGGCCCTTCGGGCCGGGGATGACCTCGCTGGGCTTCAGCACAGCGCCCCTCGGCGCAGCTGACGACGAGCAAGCGGCGAGGGCGGCGCTGGCGACGAGGAGCAACCCTGCACAGCGTGCTGCACTCCTACCCGTTCCATGTCTCAGGATCGGTGTTTTCCTTGTCGACGCAACTATTGTTAGCGGCTTGATTCGCCCCCAGCGCATGGGTAGGGTTACCACAGGAGTAGTCCAGAGGGCGCCCCACGTCTGTGGCGCGCGTTTTTCCGGGTGAGAACTGGGGCAGTCTTGAATCGTTCTCGGGGGCACATGAAGGGTCCGGGCGTAGCAGGACTCCTCACGGCTCTCGGGGCGGTCATCGTGTCGTTTTGCGTTGGAGTGGGAGCATCCTGGGCCCAAGGCTCCACACCGGACATAGTTTTTGGGCCTGGGCCCGTTGTTTTTGGGTCCGCTTTCTCCGGGCTGGGCAGCGCCGGCAACACTCCGACCTTGACGGTTACCAACCAGACTTTGGCGCCTGGGCAGACGACAGACGTAGGAATCGGGGTCGGGCCCTGGGTTCCCGGCGACAACGTCCATTTGTGGATGGTGCTCACACAAGACGGATCGACGCCGCAAGAGATCGGGCCGACGAGTATCATCGCCGATCCGTCTGGGGGATTCACCGACGTGCCGGTCACGATCCCTGGTGGGAGCGGGCCCGGTTCGTACGTCATCTTCGCAATCTCTCAGGGCTCGAATGGCACGGCCGTGGTCACCCAGAACGTCGCGGTGGAGTCGGCAGGGTCAGTTGCATCGGCGGACGCCGTCGGGCCCCCGGATGTTACGTGGCAGCCACCCGCGACATGGTCTGACCCGACGACACGCAGCATTGTAGGTGCCGCCGTGGACAAGGCGGCGGCGGCGGTTCAGCCGGGGACCGACGCCGCACCGGCGCCACCGGTGAGGCAGGCATCCTCGAGGGACGCTCTGTCGAGGACCCATCAGCACTCCTCGGGCAACGCTCTGTTGATCTCGGCTCTGGTAGCCCTGCTCTTTGCGTCGCTGGTCGCGACATTGTGGCTGCGCCGCCGGCATTGGACTGGCCACGCATGATCCAATGGCGATCGAAGGGAGAGCCGAACATTCTGCGGTCGGGCGCCACGTCGTAACGCGCTCGGGGTTGACTTCCGAGCGAGTGGCTGCAGCCGATGTCGCTGTGCCCGCCCGTTCGTTCTCGCGGTTGAGGGAAAAGGCCCGCTCTTCCTCGCAAGGTGGCGCGCTCTCGCCTGGTGAGCGAGCGTGTTGGGTGTTGGCCGGTGTAGTGGTCATGATCTGGGCCTTAGAGCTCGTTGCCTCGCTCACGCTCGGGCCCTGGCTGACGTTCGCGGTGGTAGCTCTGGGGGCCTGGGGCCTCGTGGTCGTGGCTTGTGGCCTCGCGCCAAGCGTGCTCGGTTCCCGGCGGATGGTGGCGATCGGCTGGGTGACTCTTGGGGCCGTGCTCATCGGCCTGGCCCTGTGGAGCTACTTCCAGATCTTCAACTCACCCGCGTACCCGACGGACGAGGTCGCTTTCGACCAGTACGCCGCCTTGCTGCTTGTGCACGGTCACAATCCTTATGTCCAGTCGATGGCACCCGCCGCCGGGCTCTACCATCTTTCGCCCAGCAACTTCACGTTTCATCTCGACGGCACTCCCGTGACCACTTTGTCCTATCCCTCCCTGTCCTTCCTGGCTTACGCGCCGGCGATGCTTCTCGGATGGTCGACCCAAGTGGGCATAGTCCTCAACGTGGCGGCGTGGGCAGTCGCTGTACTACTCCTCTTCCTCCTCCTTCCTCGATCTCTGCGCCCGTTGGCGCTCGTGATCGGGAGCTTCAGCGTCTATATCGCATACGCGGTCGGAGGAGTGACGGACGCCCTGTTCGTACCGTTGCTCATGGGCGCCGCATTCCAATGGGACTCGTTCCTCACGAGGCGGGGCCTGCGGAGATGGATCGGTCCCGTGCTGTTCGGCCTGGCGATGGCCGTTAAGCAGACCCCGTGGCTAGTGCTTCCCTTCCTCATTGCAGCAGTGCTCATCGAGGGTCAGCGTCAGTTGGGTAGTCGAGGCGCGGGGCTTCGAGCGGGCGGCCAGTATCTGGCCGCTGCTGTGGGCGCGTTCCTGGTGCCCAACCTCGCGTTCGTCGTGATGAGCCCAGGGGCGTGGTGGCGGGGGATCCTGACCCCGTTCGGCGCTCACACAGTCCCTGTCGGGCAAGGCCTGGTGGGCCTCAGTCTCTTCGTGGGCGTCGGCGGAGGGTCGCTCACCGCCTTTTCCGTCTTGGCAGTCGTTGTTCTCGTGGCCATGTGGGCCGTCTACGTGACCAGCTATCCCCTGCTCAAGGGCTTGACGTTCTTTCTGCCGGCGTTCGCGCTCTTCTTCTCTGTACGTGCGTCCGGGAGTTATCTGGTGGCCTTGGTTCCAGCTGCCATCGTCGGAGCGTTGACGACTCGATCGGCCCCGCAGCGGCCGTGGTCGGCATGGCCGTGGGTGGTAGGGGTCAGCATCGTGCTCACCGGCGGTGCCGCAGCCTTCGCGTTAAGTAGCCAGTCGCCCCTCGCGATGTCGATCCAGCAGGTGTACACGACCGGCCAACTCGCCACCATCGACCGAGTGGTCGTCCGAGTGGCAAACGTCTCGGACCGTCCGGCACGCCCCGCGTTCTCGATGGAGACGGGTACCACACTGACGGCGTTCTGGTTTTTCAAAGGGGGACCGGCCGTGCTCAAACCAGGCGAGGCCGCCACCTACACCCTGGAGTCTCCCGACTACCCCTCCCAGCCTTCCATCGCCGGCGGCTTCCAGGTCGTCGCCTTCACCGATGACCCCGGGACCGTCAGCCGCACCGGCTCGTACCTTCCCACGACCTATCACGTGGCTCTGGTGCCCAATGCGGTGGACCGTATCGTGCCGGTCGGTCAGCCGGTCACGATCACTGCCGAGGTTCTCAACCATCTCGATGGCCCTGTACGGGTATCGGGGATCCCGGTCTATCTCGGCCAGGTCATCTATGCGCAGCAGGGACTCGAGTTCGGAGAGGCCGCGATAAACGGGGACCAGCCGGGAGTTACGCCTGTCTCGGCACTCACCGACGCTTCCGGACGAGCCAAGTTCGTGATTCGGGGGACGGTTGCGACCGGCGACCCGGTGTACTTCGAAGCCAACCTGGTCAACGGGACGCAGTACTACCCGTATGGATATTCCGAGATCCTGCCCATACGGTTCGTGACGAACGTCGGTCGGTCGGAGGCAAGGCCTCACGCCTGAGTAGTGACGTCGAGCCAGAGAAGTCCGTGGGCAATTCCGGTTGACGGCGAGGTCAGAGGTGAACGTGGACTCGGTAGGTGATGCCTTCCACTGGTTCGCGCAGATCGACTCGGAGCAGCCCGCACAGTCCCCGCCGGTTCTCGTAGCCGTGCGGTAAGTGCATGACGTGCTCGATGTCCTGTTCGAGGCTGATGGAGATCTCCTCGGTACCATGAGCCAGGGACAGCTCGTTGCCGGCCACCCTTACTTCGGTCGTCGTGCCTGTCCCTGGGTCGCGCACGTAGGGCACGAGCAGCGTTTTGTAGCCAACCACACCAGGGGTTGCTTCGTAGATCGCGGCACCGTCCTCGAAGACTTCGACCACAAGGTTGTATTTGAAACGCGATCCGCCTTCTCTTTGTTCGCTGAGCAGCCGCCGTGTGAGGACGCGCATCGGCCAGCCCTTGGCCGAAGTCGCGAGCAACCGCAGTCCGCTCGACTCCCGTAACCGCTCGATTGGGCCAGCCAGCTCGAGCGCTTGCTGAGCGATCACGGTCAGCGGCGACCGACCGGGGACGGCACGGCAAGCGAGCCCGAGGTTGAAGAGTTTCCCACTTCGCATATGACGGGTCGTCGAGCAGAACTGGAGATAGCGGCTGGGCCCGAAGGTGACGTCGGTGATGCCGAAGCCGTCGTAGTCGGGCGCCGGATTGCCGTTCACTTGGACTGACATGCGGCCGCTGTGGATCACTGCACGGTGAGTGGGTGCTCCCTCCACGAGGGAGGCGGGTCGAGTGCTGACCGTCGTGGGTTCCCCGGGATCAGCGTCGAATCCAGCTAGCACTGCCGTGGCGAGGAAGGCGAGTGCGAGGCTCGAGTAGTGCGCATCCGCTGAATAGCGCTCGTAGCCGACGCGAGCGGCGGGCTGGAGGCAGTTCTCGACGGGGCTGTACGTGCCATCAGCACGCATCCAGCGTATGAACGACTCGAATGCGAGTCGGGCGGCGGCTTGCGCGGGGATCACCCGCGCTGGTTCCACGTGCGCGACAAGACGCGCAGCGAGAGTGAAGAAGGCGAGCTCGGCACCGATCGTCCACGTGTGTCCCGTGCTGCGGTGCGCCGATGCAAGGGACCCGTCGGAGAGTTGTACGAGGAGGCTCCTGTCCAGACCGGTCACAAGAAGGCGTTCCAACGGCTCGCGCCACGAACCTTCGTAACCCTCTGCGACCATGTCAGCGAGATGGAAGCGTGTGAAGAGGTCGTAGGAGTTCGCCAGACCTTCTTGCTGGTAGAAGCCGGTGTCCAAAAGGATGCGCTTGTGAAAGAAAGGAGCTATCCATCGATCGATCTGGTCGACCGAGAACGGCGACAGCCCCTCGCGAAGGCGGATCCATTCTCCTGACAACCACACCGACGACCAGTTCGACGGTGGCCGAGATCGGAACGATCGCTCCACATCGACATCGGCGATTCGCTCAGCGAGTTTTCCTGCTTGCGTGCTTCCCGCTTCGCGAAGGAGCCGGTATCCCTTCAAGATGGCCGGCCATGTAAAATCGCGATGACTCGAGCGCTTGGTCGAGCCGGTCGCCCGGTCGAATTCCGACAGTGTGGGCGGCAAGTCGATGTCTGCGGTATGGGTAAGCGCCGCGTCGAGGCCGCGCTCGGCACGGTCGAGCACGATCTCTCGGCGGGGGGACGGACAGAGCTTCGCCAGGGCGGCATTGCAGAAGGCGTGGTACGCGGTCCCGTATTGCGTCGGCTCGCCGAAGAAAGGGTCGTCCAACTCGCCCGACGGTCGCAATAGAACGGCCTGGCGGTCGATTGCCGCCCCCAGGAACCGTACCGCTCGCGGCAGCTCGGAGTCCTGGCTCAACCGTATCTCTCTGTCATCAAGGTCTCAGCTGCCACCTCGCAACCCCTTGGCTCCCCGGTTAACGCCGAGACGTTTGTGCTTCAGGCAACGAGTGGAGACGAGCGGACTCGAAATCACCGGACACCTGTTTGCAAAGCAGGTGCTCTTCCAGAGGAGTGAGGGCCCCGATTAGCCTGGGGAGAGGCAATGTACTGTCCACCAGTTCGGCCAAAACTCTAGTCCGGAACCCTGAGATTTAGGCTTGTGGGGAAAAACGCCCTCCCGGGCACCCCTTGAACGCCGTCACGCGGGGACCTAGATTCACGATCCAATGGAGGGTGTCCCCGCGGCCCCTGGCGACGCCGACGCCTCCCGTATCGACTGTGGGATGGTGCCGATCGCCGTCCGGCTGGGGTCCATGTCAGCCTGGAGATTCGACCAAGAGCGTCTGACCGAAGTGGCTCAAAAGCACGCCGACAGGTACAGAGCAGCCTTGCCATTCCCGCATGTCACCCTGGACGGGATTTTTCCCGATGCTCTCCTCGAGGAAGTGGTCGCGGCGTTCCCCTCGGCGACAGATCCTGGATGGCTTAGACATGACACTACGAGACAGCGCAAGTTGCAGTGGGAGGACGCTGCTCGGTTGCCACCTGCTGCAGCTCATTTCGTGGCCCTGCTCCAATCTGCTGCTTTCGTGCGCTTTCTGGAGCGTCTCACGGGGATAACCGGCTTGGTAGGTGATCCCGAGTGTCAAGACAGCGGGCCTCATCGAACCGAGTCGGGCGGTTACCTCAAGATCCATGCGGACCAAAACCTCCAGGATCGGCTCTGGTTGTACAGATGCATCGACGTGATCGTGTTCCTCAATCGCCGTTGGGACGCGCATTGGGGTGGCGAGCTGGAACTGTGGAACTCTGACATGAGCCGGGTCTGCGAGAAGATATCGCCGCAATTCAACCGTACGGTGATCTTCTCGGTCCTACCACCTTCGAATCACGGTCAGCCTGACCCGACTCGGTCTCCCTTGGATACAGGTAGGTGCTCCATCGCGCAGTACTACTACATAAGCCGTGAGAACCCGTATTGGTCCGGTTACCAGCGTCGGGTACCTGGGTTCTGGGCCCGGCCCGGGGAGCGTCGCCCAAAACGGGCCTGGCACCATGTTAGGTCCGACGTGCTCCCTCCGCTCGTCCTGCGTGAGTTGCAGCGCTTGCGCAACAGGCGGCGGGAGCGGGGGCGCCGACGTTAGGACGCATTCCTGGTCCGCTGTTGGCGCACGCTCAGCGTCGCTGGAGATGCAGACGCTGCTGTGCACGCTCGATTATCGCGAACGCCAGATTCCTCGCCGCAGCGTGGATGCTCGTGATCTGAAAGCGTTTGAATACATCGGGATGAACGAGACCGAGAGCACGACCATCGTTGGCGCGCGCGGTCTTCTCCAGAAATGGGTAGGCAGATATTCGTCGCTCGTCAACAGCGAGAAACAAGTTCTGGGCGAGGTAGGCGGGGCCCCCGGGATTCCGCCACATTGGTCGACGGAGGGCGTCGACGAAGAGATAGCCGACCCTTGAGAAGAGCCGCTCCCAATACTCCGGCCATTGCTCGTTGAGGTGTCCGGTTCCGCCTTGACCAGGTATCGCCGCGGAGAAGGCGACGATCGGTGCCAATCTGCTGAGATCGGCGACGAAGGACTCCGCTCGGCTCGCTGGCAGATGTTCAGCGATCTCGAAGCACAGCGCGAGGTCGTACGTTTCTTGCAAATCGATCGATCTAGTGAAGTCGAGCACCGTGACGAGGGAGCTGTCGACTGATGAGCCACGGAGATCGAACCAGGGCACCTCGATCCCTCTGAGATCGTTGATCCCGAGTCGATGGGCTTCGGCCAGCCATTCTCCACTCCGGCACCCGACGTGGACTATCGAATTCACATTAGGAACCATCTGCAAGATCAGAGGCAGAGCGACTCTGCTCGAGGCGAGTGCGCCTGCTCGCTTTTGAGCAGTCTCACGGGGGAACATGGATCCCTTGATTCGGTCGAGAGGGAGTCTCACGCCGGAGCCCTTCGTAGAGTCGTGGACCGGGAGATATTGTAGGTGGTCACCACTCTGCTGGCATCCCCATTCGTGAACGTCACGTGACGGCTTCACCCGACGTCAGCGTCGTCGTACCCGCCCGCGACGCTGCTGCCACGATAGGAGAGCAACTGGACGCCCTCGCAGTCCAAACCTTCGAGGGGCGTTGGGAAGTGATCGTCGTCGATGATGGTAGCGCCGATGACACAGCTGAAGTCGCGGCGCGTTGGGTGGACAGGCTGCCGTTCCTCACGGTCGTCCACCTGGCCGAGTCATACGGGGTGGCACATGCGCGCAACGCCGGCACCCGTGTTGCGCGGGGCAGGCTGGTCGCTTACTGCGACGCCGACGACATGGTGTCGGCCCGATGGCTGGCCGGACTCGTGTCGGAGCTCAACGAGAACGCGCTGGCCACGGGGCCCTTTGACGTGTGCAAGCTGAACGCCCACCGGTTTTGCGGCTGGCACGACGATCTTTGGTGGAAACAGCCACCCCGCTCGATGGGCTACTTACCCGAGGTAGGTGGCGGCAACATGGCAGTGCGACGCGAGACGTTCGATCTTGTCGGTGGCTTCGACGAGGCGCTTGAAACCGGAGAGGACTTCGACTTCGCGTGGCGAGTCCAGTTGGCGGGGGGAACGATTGGATTTGCCGTCGATTCGGTGGTGCACTGGCGCCTGCGCCGTGGATGGGCTTACCTCCGTCGTTCACTCGACTATGGACTCGCCCACGTCGAGCTGTACCGCCGCTTTCGCCACTGGGGAATGCGGCGGCGGCCACTGCAGGTTGTCTTCCGGCTGGTAGCGACGGGCCTCGGTGCACCTCTCGTCTTCGTCCCGAAATACCGTTACCGCTGGATGCATCTGGCAGGACTGGAGCTCGGCAGGCTGAGGGGCTCTCTCGTCGCAAAGCCGTCACCGCTCTCTGAGCGGACCTCGAAACCAGGCGGCGCGACTACTTCAGGCCAGGGTGGTGCCAAGTGAGGCGTCGTGGCGTTGCCGAAGCACCGGCACCCGGCGATGATTCGGCAGCAAGGCGCCTGACGGTGATCTATGTCACCTGCGACGAGAACCGCGCTCTCGAGAAGTCTCTCTCCCACTTGCCGCCCTCTCAGCCGGTGACGATCCTCGACGTGGGATCATCGCAGGATGCGGGCAGCGTCACTAAAGGTCGGCCCGTGCGTGTCCTGCGGTGCAAATGGGGGCCCATCGCAGAGGAGGTACTCCGCGACAACTGGGCCGTCCTACCTGAAGGGTGGCTCTTGCGTTTGGACCCGGACGAATGGATCGAGCGATCGGCATTCGGCCCACTGACGAATCTCGCGCTGACGAGTCCACCGTCCGTAGGCGCGTATCGACTTTCCCGCGTCAACCTCTACCGTGAGCGGCCGCTGCGGGGCACCGTCTGGGGTCAGTCTGACTGTCAGACGCGAGTGTTTCGTAAGGGCACTGCTAGGTATTCCGGCGTAGTGCACGAGCCACCCTCGATTCTGGGAAGGATCGTCGATGCTCCTCAAGACTACGCGATCGTCCATGATTGGGTGTCCAGTCGAGCAGACATGTGGGAAAAGCATCTGCGTTATGTTCAGCTCGAACGTATGGCACGGCGCGAAGCAGGACAACAAGCCGGAGCCTGGAAGTGCCTGCTCCTTTCTGCGAAAGCCTTCGTCTTTTCGTTCTGGAGCCGCCGCGGCTACCTGGATGGACTACGCGGTCTTGGGCTGAGCGTGTTTTATGGCTTCTACGTTTTCCTGTCCAATCATGTTCGCAGCTTTGATCTGGGTAAGGGCGGGGGCCCATCGCCGTCCAGTGCTCTGACCGACTCCCAGTCGTGATCACGGTGCGCCTGATGGGCGGGCTCGGCAACCAGATGTTCCAGTACGCCTGCGGCCGACGACTTGCCATAGCGCGTGGCGTGCCTCTGGTCCTCGACACCCAATGGCTCGAAGCCCGCGAGTTGAAGGCCCACGAACACTACGCGTTGGGCTCCTTCGAGTTGTGCTCTCATGTGAGGCGATTCGGACGGAGGCCTTCGTGGCCGGCAAGGGCCTTCACGACCGTCATCAAGGAGCGGAGCTTTGCGCTGGACCGCCGGGTCCTGAACGCACCCGGGCGGACGTACCTGGACGGTTTCTGGCAAAACGAGGGTTACTTCTCGGACGTAGCGCCACGGATCCGTAGCGAATTCGCTTTACGCATCGCTCCGACCGCGGAGGCTGTCGCACTTGCCGCGAAGGTCGGCAACGGCCACACGGTCTCGCTGCACGTGCGTCGAGCCGACTACCCCGATGCCCTCCCGGGTGCTTACTACCGGGAAACGGTGGCGGAGATGCGCCAACGGGTTTCGGATCCCAAGTTCTATGTGTTCTCTGACGACCTCGAATGGGCCCGGCAAGAGTTACGGCTGCCCGCGGCCACGACTTTTGTCGACTTTCTCCCTGCCGGTCAACCTTGGGTCGACATGTTCACGATGAGCAAGTGCCGGCACCACATCATCGCAAACAGCACGTTCAGCTGGTGGGGGGCTTGGCTCGCTCCCCGGATCGACTCGGTGGTCTTAGCTCCGCGGGTCTGGTTCTTCAGCGACCACCCCAAGGACGCAGATTTCCAGCTTCCATCCAGCTGGATACGGCTCTGAAGGAAGCCGGAAGAGCATTTCGCCGGCCGGCGAGCATCCACTCGACACACTCTCGGCGATGCGAATGGCCCGTATTCGTTGCTCAGCGCGCTTCCAGCAGACGTGTGATTGACCGCCGCCTAGACAGTGCCGACGTGGCTGAGCTCGCCGTAGAGCTCTCGGATCGCTGCGATCGTGGGTTCGATGGCCAAGCGCTTGGCTAGGGGACTGGCGGCCTGCCCCATCTCCCGTCGCTTCGCCTCGTCGCTAAGTGCGCGGAAGCGCTGCGACATGGACTCGGGATCGCATGGGGGCACCTGGAAGCCGGTGATGCCTTCACGCACGATGCTGCCGGTGTCCCCGACGGCGGCAGCAACCAAAGGACGCCCTGCCTGCGCCGCCTTCTCGAGCTCCGCCGGCGAGGCCCGGGAGCGGCTCGACACGGCGACCAGGTCGACCTCGTGCATGGTGCCGGGGATGTCGCCCAACCAGCCCGCGAGATGTACCCGGTCATCCAGCCCGGCGACGTGTATCGACTTCCCAAGTATGGCTCGGTCGTACCCGTCCCCGACTATCACAAGGTGGAGGCCTGGCGTGAGTCTGACCGCCTCGAGCAGCGTGGCGTGGTCTGTGTCGCCTTCGCGGCCGGCGAAGGTGCCTGCCAGTAACACATCAGGTGGGATCCCCAGGGAACGTCGCAGCACAAGGGGCGGGTCCGGCTCCAAGGCCAAGGGGACGATACGCCACTGCGACGCCTTCCCGATCCCCAGGTCCAGGCACTCGTCTCTCGTTTCGGGGGTCAGGGCAACGAGCCGGTCGGTTGAACGCGCCAGTCTGCGCTCCACCTCGATGAAAGCGCGGGCCACGGCGCTCCGCAGGTAATCGCGCAACGCGTGACGGTGGAAGGTGTGGATGGTCTTGGGTCGCGGATCGGACGTCAGGGCTGCCAGGCGCCCGAGAGTGCCTGCCTTCGCCATGTGCGTCTCCACCATCCACGGCCGATGCGTGGCGACCATTCCACGCAAGGCGAACAGAGCCCGGGCGTCGTAGAGGGGGCTGACTGCCCGCACCAGCGGCACCCGTTGGGTCGATACGGCTGAGTCTCGGAGCTCGCCTCTCTCCAGTGACGGGTATCCTGCTACAAGGACAGCGGGATGCTCGGTATCGACCGCCCTGGTTACAGCAAGGACGTGACGGGAGACAGAACCGTCCTCGAGCGTCGTAACGACACGGAGTATCGGTGCCTGCACACAGTCATAGTAGGTAGAACCAGCACACCGTCAATCACAGCACGCCAATGCCCTCATAGGTAAAGCCCGCCCGCCGCAAAGCGGCGGGATCGAGGAGGTTGCGAGCATCGACGATCGCCCTGCGCACCATCAGCTCGCCGACCTTATCGAAGTCGAGCCAGCGGAACTCGTCCCACTCAGTAGCGAGGACAGTTACCACTGCACCTGTCGAGGCAGCGTATGGATCGGGAGCGAATTCGAAGGTTTCGATCTGGCTGGTGACGGTCGGATCGTAGACGGCGACCACGGCGCCGAGCGCTTGAAGTCGCCTGCCCACCTCGAGCGCAGGGGAGAAGCGGATATCGTCGGTGCGCGCCTTGTACGTTGCACCCCACAGACCTACCTTGGTGCCCGTGACGACTCCGCCTGCGAGCCGGACGGCCTTGTCGACCACACGGGCGTACTGTTGCTCGTTCACCGCAACGACACCCTTCAGCAGGTTGAAGTCGTAGCCGGCCCCGTCCGCAGCTCCAACCAGCGCAGCCGTGTCCTTGGGGATGCACGAGCCTCCCCATCCAGGGCCCGGTCGCAAATAGGAAGCGCCGATCCTCGGGTCGTAACCCAGTGCGCGCACCACGTGCTCCATGTTCGCACCGACCACCTCGCAGACGGCTGCCAATGCGTTGACGAAACTGACCTTGGTCGCCAAGAACGCATTGGACGCGTATTTGATCGTCTCCGCCGTTGCCGGGTCGGTCACGACGAACGGAGCGCCCAGGTGTAGGAACAGTCCCGAGACTCTGCTAGCCACCCCCTCGTCGTCAGTCCCGATGACCACCCGGTCAGGATGGAGGAAATCATCGACGGCCGATCCCTCGCGAAGGAACTCTGGGTTCGAGACGACCGCGACGTCAGGACGACGCAGCGCTTGCTCTAGGACCCGAGTCGAGCCGACCGGTACGGTCGACTTGTTTACGACCACAGCTCGACGGCGAAGATGTGGCCCGATCTCAGCTGCCACCGCTTCGATGCAGGAGATATCCGCCCTTCCATCGGACCCTTGCGGCGTAGGGAGGCAGAGGAAACAGAACTCTGCCTCGGCAACGGCCCAGGTGTTGTCCGTGGCGAAGTTGAGCCGGCCCGACCGGAGCCCGTCGTTGACAAGCTGGGTGAGCCCGTCTTCGACGATGGGGACGATACCGGCAGACAGTGACCTAACCCGACTCACGTCGATATCGCTGCAGCGCACCTGGTTGCCGAGATGCGCGAGGCACGCTGCCGTTGTCAAACCGACATAACCACCCCCAATTACGGCGACGCGTCGGATGCCGCCGCCAAGCGGGGGATCTTCCGGCGAGGCTCCTGCTCCACCGCCTGGAGTCACCACGGAGCGAATCCTAGCCTCGGGTCGCATCGTCGATCCGTTGCATCACGGCGTCTTCGAGCAGGTCGAGCGGGCTCCAGCCGCTCTCGAGAGCGAGGGGAGCAGCGACCGGTGCGAGGATGTAGAAGTGGACCAGCAGGAGACCACCGAGACCGGGGCCCAGGGGGGTACCGGGAGGCCCAGGCCGGGTGGGTCGCTGTCGCTGGCCCTGGGTGAGTCGCTGTCCGCGGTCCTCGGTGCAGAAGCCTCTCCCGAGAGTTCCGGGACGCCAAGACCCGCCGAGCGCCCGGTCGAGCAGCACCCGCAGCCGCGCCTGGCGCCCCTTGCGGACCGTCGAGCGCACCTCATCGACCGCTCGGCCCAGTCGCGCGTCGCTGTCTGGGCGGTCTTCGCCGGCACGGTGGGCTTCTTCAGCGCCCTGGCGGCGGTCTACTGGAACCCCGCCATCTCTGACATAAACGACGCCAAGAACTACATGAGCCTCGCGACGCACCCGGGCCACTTCCCGCGCGCGCCGTTCGGCTTCCGCATCTTCGCCCCCTACCTCGTGTGGCTGACGCACATCAAGCCCCTCTACGCCTTCACGGCGATCACCGTTCTCAGTCTGGGTGCAGCGGCCGCATTTCTCTACCTCTATCTGCGGGACCTGTACTCCTCGCGCGTGGCGCTCTTCGGGGTGGCCTTATTTATGGTGTGCCCCGCCCCCCTGATCGAGCTGCGGAACCCGGTCGACGTCGACGCCCTGTTCTTCGCGATGGTGGCGCTCGCGTTCCTCGCTTTGGAGCGCAAGCAGTGGGTGCTTCTGGGTTTCGCCCTGGTGGTGGGCGTGCTCGATAAGGAGACGATGCTCTTCGTGCTCCTGCCACTGGCTGTCGTGGCGTACGCCGACCACCGCTTCGCGCCCACGCGGCGTTGGGCGGCGCTGTTCGGGCTCCCCGTGCTGGCGTTCGTGCTGGTGCACTACACCCCGATCGTGTTCCGCCCGGCGCCGCACAATTACAATTTCTTCTCGGTCGCCAACATCTCGTTCGTGCTGAACGCGGAGCACCTGATCAACGGCGGAGGCGACTGGTACAGCTTCTTCTGGAGCCTCGTCGACACCTTTGGCGCGCTTTGGGTGCTGGCGATCCTCCTCGTGGGGCGCTCCGGCCGCCTCGTGCGTCAGACCGCAGTCTTCATCGTGCCCGTGCTGGCGTCGGTCCTCATCGCCACGGACTGGTCGCGCATGATGGCGGTCGGGTTCATCGTGATCATCCCTCTTGTGTGCGCAGCGACCCTCGAGCGCGCTCTGCCGGCGCTTGTCCTGTTCTTCTGCTACAGCGCCGTCGTGGTGCTCGGGATAGACAACCCGAGGCTCCACCCCGCCCTCGACCTCGACGTGCCGCTCATCGTGGTGAGTCTCGTGGCGGCGCTCCTGGTCGTGGTGCCGCGCCCGTCCCGCCGGCTCGTCCCAGCGGTCATCCCCGCCATCTCGACCGCGGTTGCGCGCAATGCGGGGACCACGGTGGTGCCGCGGCCAGCTACGAAGAAGCGCGTACCCGCCGTGATCGCCACGAGCGAGCCTGGCCGCCGCTGGCTCCCCGTGACCCCTCCCCCGGCGGCCCGCCCAGCTTCGCCACCTGCGCCCGTGCCCGTCAGGCCTGCGGCCGCCGAGGTCGCTCCTCCCCAGCCGCCGGTCCGCCCCGCCGCAGCAGCCCCGGCCGCGGCTCGTCCTGCCACTGCGTTCCCTCCTACTGCCCGCCCGGCAGCACCGGCCCGCCGACCCACTCGTCCAGCTGCCCCGGCGCCGGCTCAGCCTGCGGCCAGGCTCACTCCTCCACCCCTTGCGGCCCGCCCTGCGGCGCCACCACCCGCTGCGGCTCGTCCTGCCCCTCAACCTGCCGTCCGCCCTGCGGCGCCACCACCCGCTGCGGCTCGTCCTGCCCCTCAACCTGCCGTCCGCCCTGCAGCGCAACGAGCCCGCCGTGCCCGGCCACCCGCGCCCGCGCCGGCTCAGCCAGCGGCCCGGCTCGCTCCTTCCCTTCCGACGGCTCGTCTCGCGGCACCAACGCCGTCGGCAGCTGCCGCCCCCGGGCCCGCGGCGCCCTCACCCGTCCGACCCCGCTCGGAGGCCGTCGTGCACCTCGAGATCGCAGAGGGCCTGCTCGCCGACGTCCAGCGCCTCGTCGAGCGTGCGGGCGTGGGCAGTGGAGAGTCGGTTTGATTTCGGGTCTCCCGCTCGACAAGTCGAGATTCCGTTGCAGCGCGTCGAGGAAACTGAGCAGCCATGGAACAACTTGGAAAGCTGGTCGCCAAAGCGCTCTGCCCGAGGGCCACTCCTAACGCGTTTGCGGCTGGCGCCAACGAATCCCGCTGAAGCGCGAGAGGTCGGAGTCGTAGGACCACAGTTCGGCGCCGTGCTCGACTGCGAGAGCCGCCAGGTGTGCGTCAGTCGTCAGGTTTCCCGCGGTGCCCAGTGGACCTAAGAGCTCGCGAACCACGACCGAGTGGCGGTCGGTCGGATGGACGACCGTCGTGACCGGCTGGTCGAGCCAGGAGTCGATCGCGTCCAGAGCCTCGTCGAGGCTGAGGGGCACCTCGAACACCGCCGCCTTCGTGGCTAGCCGCAAGAACGCCACGAGGACGGACCAGGCGAGTGCCACCGTCTCCGTCCCTGAAAGCGTCTCCTCCAGCCAAGCTCGTGCCTCGGAGTGGCGGGAAGAAGACGTGTCGTACGCATAGAGCAGAAGGTTCACGTCGACGAGCCTCACTTGCGGAGCTCAATCTTGCGGATGGTCTCCTCATCCTCGAGCTCCCCCGCAAGGCGCAGGGCCCTGTCGAGATCGATCCCTGGGCGCAGCCCCATCCTCTTGGCACGGACCCGGAAGTCCATCCTCTTGCCGGTGGACGCGGACAGCCCAGCCCGAATCGCCTCGTTCAGTACCTCCTTGAACGAGGTCCCACGGCTGCGCGCCACCTCCTTGAGCTTTGCCGCCACATCGGGGTCGAGCGTGACTGTGGTCCTCACAAAAAGGCATCTTAGCAGCAGATGATGAAGCATCATGATGCTCACTCCTTGCCGCCTGGACGAGAAAGACAGCGTTGCCTGCTTGGTGGCGAGCGAGCCCGGTTCCGCCGCGTGGCCCCACTCCATGCCTATCCCAACCCTTCCACAACGTTTGGGAGCCTTCCTGGGCCTCCGGGCCTCAGCGATACATCCTCGTGTCACGCTGGGCGAGTGCTGGAGAAATTGCGACGCATGCAAGATGAGCTGCGGAGGCAGCTCTCGGGCTTCGAGCCCGAGCTCATGACCCCCTCCGACGCCGCATCGGTGCTCGAGGCCTCCGCCGAGGTGGAGCGCCTGGCCGGCTCGCTCAAGCTGCTCGCAGCCAAGCGCGCGGCCGAGTCAAGCGTCTGGGTGCAGGAAGGCCACCGCTCTGCCGCCGGCTGGCTCTCGGAGCTACAGAAGAGCTCTTACGGCGAGGGCGTCGCGCTCATCGACACCGCCTCGAAGCTCCAGGACCTCGCAGCGACCCAAGAGGCGCTCAGATCGGGCGAGCTGTCCGGCTTCCAGGTGAAAGAGCTCGCCCAGGCTGCCGCCGCCGACCCAGAGGCAGAAGGTCAGCTTCTTCGCGTCGCAGCCGAAGGGACGATGAAGAAGCTCAAGGACGCCGCACGCAACGTGCGGGCGAAAGCTGCCTCCGAGCAAGGCGAGCTGGCCCGATACAGAGCCATTCACCGCCGTCGGTACTTTCGCCACTGGAGCGGCCCCGACGGTGCGTTTCGCTTCGACGGATCGACGACTGCCGACCGGGGAGCGCGGCTCCTCTCGGCGCTACAGGCAGAGGCGGACCGCATTTTCGAAGAGGCACGCAAGGCCGGCGAGATCGAACCCTCCCACGCCTATGCGGCAGACGCGCTGTACTGCCTCGTGACGGGCGAACGACGTCCGAAGGCCTCCAAGGTCGAGGGATCCGGTCCCACCAGGTCGCGCACCGACACGGTCGTGGTGAGGGTGGACGCCTCGGCGCTTCGGCGCGGATTCGTAAAGGGCGAGGAGACCTGCGAGATCCAAGGCGTGGGCCCGGTTCCCGTCGCCCAAGCGAGAAGGGTCCTCGGCGACTGCTTCTTGAAGATCCTCGTGAAAGACGGAGTGGACGTGAAGAGCGTCTGCCATGTGGGACGGACCGTTCCGGCGCACCTCCAGAGCGCCCTGGAGGAGCGTGACCGATCGTGTGTGGTGCCGGGATGCGACGTGAGCCTCGGCCTCGAGAACCACCACTATGTCCAGGACTACGTGAAGTGCAGGACCACGAGCCTCGACGGACTCGCCCGGATCTGCTCGAGGCACCATGACCACATCACCTACGACGGCTTCGAGCTCGCAGGAGGCCCGGGGAGCTGGAGGCTCGTGACCCCGTCGCGACGGGGCGGGGTCGACACCTCCTGAAGCGCATAAAGGTGCACGAGCTTTGCGACGCCGACATCCGCGACATCAGAAACCGTCCGGCCTGCTAGCCGAAGTTGGGTGTGCGACGCGACCCAGGTTCCTTACCGGACCTGTCCCTGCCCGGGTGACGATCCTCGTCTCGATGCTCGTGTTCGGGGTCGGCCGCGTCGCGAAGCGAAGTGCTCACGATGCCCTGAGGCCGTTCGATCCTCGGACGGCAGGCTGATCCGTCAGCCTGCCTGAGCGCCCACAAGCAGCCGGCGAGCCGGGGTCAAGACCGGCGGTAGGCCCTCCGCAGGGACCGGAGCGAAGCGCAGGGTCTTGACGCCGGCCCCGAGCCGGCTGCTACCCGGGCGATCACAGCGCTTCTACGCCTCACCGACGTGCGAGGCGCCAGCGTGCGCCAAAACAGAGCCTTAGGCCGCCGGCTCGCGCACTGATGCCGGAGGATCAATCCAGCGCAAGGGGCACACGGGCGACCACCACGTCGCTTCGCCCGCGCAGGGCGGCAGACAGCACGACGTCGAGGTGGTTGTGCAGGGCCCGGTATCGCAGGCGCGCCGGGACCACCACGGGGATGAGCACCACCACGTTCTGGCCCTCGCAGCGGCGGTCATCGATGAACCGCACGATGGGGTCCACCACCGAGGCGTACTCTGTGCGGATCACCTCGAGGCGGACCCCGGGGTCCCAGCGTCGCCACTGCTCCTCGATGTCCCCCGGGCCGCCAAAGATTCCGTCTGCGGGTTCGTCGGCGGACTCGTGGACGACGGTCACGGCCACGACGTCGTCGGAAAGAGACATGGCCTCGCCGAGGGCGTGCGCGCTCAGGCGCGAGATGCCCGCCACGGGCACGACCACGAGGGTGTGTTCGGCGCGCGGCTTCGGTGGCAGGTTGCCGAGGCCGAGCTCGCGCCCCGCGCGGCGGTAGTAGCTCTCGATGCGCCGGAAGAGCAAGACGAAGCCCGGCACCGCGATCACCACCACCCAGGCGCCGCCGGTGAACTTGGTGACGAGGAAGATCACCGTGGAGATCCCGGTCACCACTGCCCCGAGAGCGTTGAGCGCAGCCCTGCGTCGCCAGCCGGCCGGGTGCTCGCGCCACCAGTGGACCACCAGCCCGCTCTGGGCGAGCGTGAAGCCGGTGAAGACGCCGATGGCAAACAGCGGGATGAGCGACTGGGTGTTGCCGCGCACCGCCACGAGCAGCGCCCCGCTCATTGCGGCGAGCACCCAGATCCCGTTGGCGAAGACCTGCCTGTCGCCCCGGAGGGCGAAGATGTGGGGGAGGTAATTGTCACGCGCCAGCAGGCTGCCGAGGACGGGGAGCCCTCCGAACGACGTGTTGGCTGCGAGAGCGAGCACCAGGGTGATGGTGAGCGACACCGTGTAGTACGCCCAGTGGCGTCCCACGGCAGCGCCCATGATCTGGCTGAGCACGGTCTGCGAGGTGCGCGGCCCGATGTGGAACTTGATCACCAGGTCCCCAAGCCCGAGCAGCATCAGCCCGAGGATCCCGCCGAGCATCAGCTCCGTGCGCTTGGCCCTCGCCACCGCAGGCTCACGAAACAGCGGCACTCCGTTTGCGATCGCCTCCACCCCCGTGAGGGCACTGCACCCGGCCGCGAAGGCCTTCAGCACGAGGAGCAAGCTCAGCGCCTCCAGACCGTTCGTGGAGACCACGGACCGCCCCGGCTGGTGGAGGTGGGGGGAGAGCGGGTGTAGCAGGCCCACAGCGATTATCGCCGTCAGGCCCACCACGAAGACCATCGTCGGGAGGAGAAAGGCCCTCGCGCTGTCGCCGAGCCCGCGCAGGTTGAGGAGCGTGATGACGGCGAGGATCCCGAGACAGATGGGCACCGTCGCCGAGGTGAGGGACGGGAAGGCGGAGACGAGCTGGCCCACGCCCGCGGAGATCGAAACGGCGACGGTGAGCGTGTAGTCGACGACCAGGGAGCCCGCGGCGACCTGGCTCATCTTCGGGCCGAAGTTGTCGCGCGAGACCGCGTAGGCGCCGCCGCCGGCCGGGTAGGCGTCGATCACCTGCCGGTAGGAGGTCACGAGGATCGCGAGCAGCACCACGATTGCGACCGTGATCGGGAACATCACGTGGAGGACCCCCGCCCCGCCGGCGGCGAGCACCACCAGGATCGCCTCGGGGCCGTAGGCCACCGACGTGAGGGCGTCGAGCGAGAGGGCGGGAAGGCCCTCTAGGGGAGTGATCCGTTGCCTGCGGGTCTGGCTGGAGCGAAGGGGCCTCCCGACGAGGACCTGCCAGGTGGCCGCCAGGACGCCGTGCCGGCGGGGGGCAGGCTCCTCGGAGCCTGCGGGCTCGGTCACACGGGCACTATGCACCTTCGAGCAGGATCAGCGCAGGAGCTGCCTGCAGGCGGTGTCCAGCAGCTCGCTCTGGGTGTCCACCAGCACCTCACCGAGCTGGCGCAGGCGGCGCATGTCGGCCGGGGTGGCGTTGTCCATCCGGGCGTCCTGTGCCAGCGATGTCTGGAACCGGAAGTAGCGGCTGCGGCCGAGCAGGTGGTGAAGCTCGTGGTCGACGGTCTGGTTGTTGCTGCTCGCCAGCAGGTGCAGCAGCGGCCGTGCCCACTGGGCCAGTCCCCAGTCGTGCACGCCTTTCAACTCGAGGCGGTCGTCGGTGTCCCCTGTGCCGAGCGACACCATGATCACGTCCGCGCCTGCGTGGTGACGGCCCACCTCCGTGAAGGCGAGCATCCCCGGGTTGTTGGCGAACAGCCCTCCGTCCACGAACAGACGCCTGCTGTCTGCCACCGGCGGCCCGACCAGCAGCGGGTCGAAGTAGGTCGGAGCCGCGGTCGCGCCACGGAGGGCGACCCTCATCGGGAGATCGTCCTGCTCACCGTTGGCCGCCCTCACTGTGTCGAAGACGTCGATGTCCTGACGGAGGAGGTCGTAGACCGGGACGAGGGTGTGCACCAGCGCGTCCGAGAGCCGTGCGTCGCCGAACATGGTCGCGAGGGTGTCCTGGAGCCCGTCGGCCTGGTACTTGCCGTGCACCAGACCTCGCAGCTGTGGCAGCAATGAGCGGGGGAAGATGCGCGGCGAGTACTCCTCGTAGATGTCCGCCGCGGTCGCGGCCGAGTGGCGCGGATTCCCGTCGGCGCCTGGCACGGCCATGCCCATCGCGAGGATCGAGCCGGTCGAGGTCCCGGCGAAGACGTCGAAGAGCTCCGAGGGATGGCGACCGGTCCTGCGCTCGATCTCCGCCAGCACGACTGCCGGGACGATGCCGCGGATCCCGCCGCCGTCTATCGCGAGGACTCGAACGGCGGCCTTCGTCGGGTGCTCGCCGTGAAGCCGTTGCAACAGGGGCCGCCTGTGGCGGTCTCGCTCGCGGTCTCGCTCGGGCACGGTGCCGTGCGGAGGCTCCGGTCCACCCTCTGGGGTCACGGGCGGAGAATACGACCGTGAGGAGGTGGCCGGTCAGGCTACCGGGTTGATCCAGGTGATCTCGGCGAAACGGGCGAAATCGGAGTCTGCGCTCGCCACCTGAAGACCGTGCTCGATGCACAGCGCGGCGAGGGCGGCGTCGGCGACGAGGTTGCCGTGCAGGTCCAACTCGCGTACGAGACGACCGAGGATCTCTCGATGCCCACGGCCTGGTAGCGGGACCCAGGTGGCAGGGGCGTCGAGCCACTCCTCGATCTGCTGCCACGCATCGTGGGGTGTCATCGGCTCCTCGAGGGCGCGAGGGTGCGTCGCGATCCGTAGGAAGGCGATGAGCGACGTCCACGGGATGGCGACGCGGCGTGGTCCGTTGAGGGCGCTCTCGAGCCACGCGCGCGCTGCAGTGTGGAAAGGGCTCTGCTCGTCGACTGCGTACAGCAGGAGGTTGGCGTCGACGAGCACCTCTAACGCCGATCGGATCCTTCGAGGGTCTCGAGGGCTTCTGCGACGTTGGAGACGTCGATCCTCAGGCCGAGACGACGCGTCCGCTGACGGAACGGCCTGGCGGGGGCATGAGGCAGGAGACCCCTGCGGACCAGCTCGTTGACCGCCTCGCTCACCCCAATGCCCCTGTCCCGGCGAAGTTTCTCGATGGCCTTGGCCGTGTCGGGGTCGAACTCCACGGTCGTCCGCATGTGATCATACTACCACGTAAATGTGAAAATGGACGCACGTGCGTGTGTCTGCGGCCAGGAGCCTGCCCAGGAGACGGTGTGATGCCGAGCGACCATCCCCCGCGGGCGGGCGCCCGGTGGGTACGGTCGGATGCTCGGAGCGGGTGCCCGCGGCGTTAGGGGGCGACATGGTTACTCATCAGCTCGTGAATGTCGGTCCGCTCGCCTTCGGCGGGGTCTTCGCCGCGATCGGCCTGCTCAGTGTCGGCCCGCTGGCCCTGATCATTCTGGTGGTGGCCAACCGGGCGGAGCCCGACGCCCGCGGCATGCGACCGTTCACGGTCTATCTGTTCGGGATGGCGTTCGTCACCCTGCTGCTCGCTTACGGAGGCCTGACCGCCATCGTGACGGCACTGCTGTCGTTCATCGGCCCGCACCCGGCACCGATCGCCGACGGCGTGGCGCGCTCGGTCGTGATCGGCGCTCTTTTTCTTCTGATCGCCGGCGCCACCATGGGTGTCCATGTCCGCAAGGGGCTGGCGTTTGCCCGAGGGGACGGCCGGGTCGACGGGCCCAACGCCCGGGTCCTACACACCTACATCGCCACCGTCTCGTTCGTCTTCGTCGTGCTGGCGATGGTGGCGCTCGGCGTGGGGGTGTACCTGCTCTTCCAGTTGATCGGGCCCGGCATCTTTGGTCTCAGCGGCGGGGACCGGACCACCACCCTTCGCCTTCTGCTCGACGTGGCATACGTGCTGGTCGCCTCCGGGGCGATCATCGCGGCGCACTGGCGGCAGTCGCCTCCGGGGCTCATGCGGTCCGCTGTGGCGCATACCACGCCGCCGGGGGCCGCGGTGTCCCCCCCGCCCGCCTCATAGGGGATCAGACCGGGCTCGACCCATCGAGCGGACCGAGCGCCGGCGGCACGTGGGTGACGATCAGCGGCTCGGGCTTCGAGGAAACGACGGGTGTGGACTTCGGCACCACGCGCGCCGTCATCCAGGTGGTCTCGGACCCGGAGGTGCGTGCCCTAGCTCCGGCGCACGCGCCCGGTGCCGTGGACGTACGGGTGACGAGCTCGGCCGGGAGCAGCGCCCCCGTATCGGCCGAACGCCACACCTACCGCTGATCCTCCGGCACGGTCTGTCCCGCCGTCTCGGCCGTCAGGCGGTCCACCTCGGCCGGTGAAAGGATCTTCGGCAACGTACCTGTGCTTCGGGTCGGGGCGAGGGGGAAGTCGTGACGCGAGAGATGGTCACCGGCGGACACGGTCAAGGGAGGGGACGCACAGGGCGTGTGGCGAGTGCCTGCGCAGCAATGCTCAGTGTGGGTGTCATCCTGGCTTCCTGTGGGGCAACTACAAGCTCGACGCACAAAGCAGCGACGGCGCTCTTGGTAGCAACGGTGCCGCGTGCGACTGTCACCGGTCCAGTGACTGGAGGTACCGGCATCAACTTGCCTGGCACGACGACCTTTGATCTGAGCACGGTCGGCTACGAACAAAGCGAGTACTTCCTGTCCGGCACCGCGACGGCTTACAAGAGTGCCTCGCCCCTGGCGTCCAAGGGTCGCTGGAAGGTCACGCCTGCGAGCACTGCGGCGTACAAGACGCGGATGGTGGTGTACCGGCCGGTCAATCCGAAGCGGTTCGACGGCACCGTGATCGTGGAGTGGCTCAACGTGAGCGGCGGTGTCGACGCGGCGGCGGCATGGTTGACAGACCATGTACAGATGATCCGAAGCGGCATGGTCTATGTCGGGGTCAGCGCGCAGGCCGGGGGAGTCGTCGGTGAGGCCGGCTCGCTCGGAGCGACCGCGGGTCAAGCAGGTGGCATAAAAGGGGCAGACCCGGCCCGCTACGGCTCCCTCCAGCACCCCGGTGACAGCTACTCCTACAGCATCTTCGAGGAAGCGGGAGCGGCTGTCCGCCGCGACGCCGCCACATTGCTCGGTGGGCTCGAACCGAAGCGGGTACTAGCCCTCGGGGAGTCGCAGTCCGCCTCTCGGCTCGTCACCTACATCGACGCGTTGCAACCCAAATCACGAGGGGTCTACGACGGCTACTTCGTCTACAGCGAAGGCGCCTCCGGTGCCCCCCTCTCCCAGACTCCCCAACCTGCCGTCAACGCTCCGACGCCGACGATCATCCGTACCGACCTCGACGTGCCGGTCATGCTGTTCGAGACCGAAGCAGACATACTCCTCCTCGGCTACCTAGCGGCTCGGCAGGCCCCGACAAGGTTCATTCGTGAGTGGGAAGTCGCCGGTACAGCTCATTACGACACGTACGGTCTGGTCGAGTCGATGACCGACAACGGCAACGGCACTGCGGATGTGCAGACGTTCGACACGATGATCAGCCCGATCTCTTCCTTCGACGGCGGAGTCATCAGCTGTCCGGTCCCCCTGAACGCGGGGGCGCACTCCTACGAGCTGCGGGCTGCGGTGGTCGCCCTGAACCATTGGGTCATCACCGGGACGCCACCTCCCCAATCGTCGCGCCTCGACGTTGCCAGCTCGACTTCGTATGTGACGGATCCGAACGGTGAGGCGGTCGGGGGTATACGAACTCCCCAGGTCGCGGCGCCGATCGCCGTTGTGAACGGAACTGGGGACACCTCCAGCGCCGGGGGTGGGTTCTGCAGGATCTTCGGGTCGACGGCTCCGTTCAGCTCCGCGAAGCTCGCTCAGCTCTACCCGACGCACGCGGTCTTCGTGAAGAGATGGGACCAGGCCGTCGCTTCGGATGTCTCGAAGGGCTACCTGCTACCAGCCGACGCGATAGTTCTCGACCGAGTGGCCGAGCAATCGAACATCGGGGGCTGAGCTTGTGGCGCGAGCCTTCGTTGGATCGAAGCGGTTCGCACCCGAGGTCGGCCGATGAAGGTCGATGAAGGTCGATGAAGGTCGATGAAGGTCGATGAAGGTCGATGTGTGAGTGGAGACGAGCGGACTCGAACCGCCGACCCCCTGCTTGCAAAGCAGGTGCTCTACCAACTGAGCTACGTCCCCCCGTCCCCCAAAGAGTTCAAATCGCTCCGGGTGGACGCTCCTCGATCCGGAGCGCCCCTGACGGACACCGGCTGACCTGCGCGATCACATCCTCGGCAGTCGCGCCATCGGGATTGATCCACGGCTTCCGATTGGTGTCGAAAACCGTGGGAAGTCCGCGCACGCAGTTCCCGGAATGCTGACACACCTCCGGGTCGAAGCTGATCGTGACCTCGGCGCCCACGTACGATTTGCGAGCCACGGACCCTCCTTCGACAGCCGACCTCCCTAGGCATGCTCGCCCAGTGCCACTAGCGAGTCAACCTCCGGCGTAGCTGTGGAGGGTATGCCGGGAGTGTCAGACCCGGCCGGCGCCGACGAGGCCGTTGTTCCAGATGGGCTGGATCTGAACGTCCTGACCGGTCTGGGGGGCGTCCACCACGTCGCCGCTTCCGACGTACATGCCAACGTGCTGTACGTCCCCGGGCCCGTCTCCCCAGAACACCAGGTCACCGGGTTCGAGGTCCCCGAGCGAGACGCGGGCCGTGGCGTCGTACTGGTCCTGGGCGGTGCGCGGGATGCCGACACCTGCCTGCCCCCACGACCACTGGGTGAGCCCCGAGCAGTCGAAGCCCACCCCGGGGTCCTCGGCGCCCCACTGGTACGGGACTCCGATCTGGCTCTCGGCGGCCTGCACCGCCCCGGATGCCCCACCAGCTGGCGGCAGGTTCGCCAGGTTGGCGGCGCCGGCACGCGACACGAACGCCGCGTGCTGGGCGGCCTGCTGCTGGGCCTGTTGCTGGGAAACGAGGGTCGCGATCTGGCCCTTGAGCTGCGCGAGCGTGGCGTCCTGGGAGGCCACCACCGCCTCGGCGGCCTGCTGCTCGGCCGCCACCGCGTCGAGGGCGCTCTGGGCCTGCGCCTGGGTCACCTGGAGCTGTGCCTGCTGGGCTGCCAGGGTCTTCTGCGCCACGTTCAGGGTGTCGATGTCGTTGGAGATGTCGCCGCTGGCGACGGTGCGGTACTCGTTGGCCACCGCGGCGCTCTGCCCGCCCGGGGCGAACACGGACTCGAGCCCGGTGTTGCTGCCGCTCGTCATGTAGGCGAGGAGCGCGGCCTGTCGGAGGTTGCCCTGGTCGGTCTGCACCTGGGCCTGGTCCGAGGCGATCGTGGCGCGGATCTGGTCGATCTGGTTGTCGAGCGACTGCACGTGTGCCTGCGCGGTCTCGTACTCCTGGGAGATGGCGTCGACGCGCGCAGCGTCGGCCTGGAGCTCGGCGTTGATCTGCGTGGCCTCCGCTTGGTCGCTCGAGAGCGTGCTGCCGGCCGCCGGGCGCGGCGCCGTGAGGAGGACGGAGCAGAGCAATGTGACGACGGCCCCGGCGAGCGCGATCGGGTTCTTTACCGACCTCGTTGGAGCTCCGCCCGGTGCCGTCGAGGAGATCTCGACGTCAGTCACAATGGGGTCACTGCTTAGCAAGCACCAGCGAGGGGTCGCAAGCCAAATCGTTGTCCCTGCTACAGATCACCTCCGTGAACAGGGACTAAGCCCCGTCATGCTGAATCAGTCGAAGACCTCGCCGCCGTTCGCGTCGAGGGAGTGGCCCGTGACCGCCCTTGCGAGGTCGGAGGCCAGGAACACCACCGAGCCGGCGACCTCGTCGTCGGTCGGTATCGCACCGAGCGCGATCTCCTTGGCGATGTCGGCGACGACCTCCGAGGAGTCCACCCCACGATGCTGCGCCAAGAACTCGACGTGCTCTTGGACCTGGGGCCCCCACATCCATCCCGGCAGCACGGAATTGACCCGGATGCGGTAGCGACCGAGCTCCTTGGCGAGCACACGTGCGGCTACGAGAAGGCCGCCCTTCGCAACGGTGTAACCGCCTTCTTGAGCTCGCGGCTTCCGCACGGCCATCGAGTTGACGAAGACGATCGACGTCCTCTGCTCGTCGTGCGCTGCCTGGTGCTGCTGCATGTGGGGGATGAAGGCCTTCGTCACCTGTAGCGGACCGAAGAGGTTCACGTCTACGAGCCTGCGCCACTCCTCCAGCTCGACCCGACGGAAGGTCTGGTACACGTCGGCGGCGAACACGTTGTTGACCAGTACGTCGACGGCACCGAGCCCATCCACGCTCCGCGCGACGAGCTCCTCGCACTGGGCGGCGTCGGTGACGTCGGTCGGCACGACCAGCGTCCGCCTCCCGGTCGAGCTCTCCACCTCCTCGGCCACCTGGCGCAGCACCTGCTCCCGGCGGGCCGCCAGTACAACGTCGGCTCCGTGCTGAGCCAGTGAGAGGGCGATCCGCCGGCCCAGCCCTGGGCCCACCCCGATCACCACGCACACCCTGTCGTCGAGGAGCACGGTTCAGCCCGCGCCGCGAGGCGCTGTCGTCGGGAGGACGTCTCCCGCTCCGAGCGGTGCCAGATCCCGGCGGATCTTCGCCAACTCCTCGGTGACCAGGCGTTCGTGCTCTTCGTAATCGCGCCTGGCGGCACGCGGGCTCCAGCGTCCGCGCATCGTGAACACGAGAAAGAAGAAGACGACCATGCCCCCGAGGCAGACCCACCACCAGCGCTTCCACTGGTTGGGTGACGCCTTCTGTGCGGGGACGAGCTGCTTCTCGGCGAGAAGAAGGCCACCGAGGTCCTTCGAGTGCACCCCCACCTTGCTCTGGATCGCGGCGTCGCTCACCGGCTGACCCGCCTGGATCGAGTTGGCCAGCGGCACGAATGCGAGCAGGCCCTGCACCTGGGGGTTGGTCAGTCCGCCTGCCGCGTCCACCGCCTGGAGGAGGTTTTGGGTCTTGTCGCAGGCGGTGATGATCGTCGCCAGGGTCTGTGGGCCCGGCTCAGCAGTCCCCTCGAGCGCCGAGATCACGCTCGCGGGTGCGGCCTTGGAGGCGCACGCCGTGGTGGAGGGCGCGTACGGCACTGCGTTCGAGATCGCAGTCAGCGCGGTGGCCGCGGTCTGGTTGTCAACGATGGTCGTGGAGGTCGTGATCACCCGGGGAAGCACGATGAAGGAGACTGCTACGACGATTCGCAGGATCCAACCCCACACGGCGAGCCCCGACGCCGTGAGAGCAGGGTTGCGGTGCTCGACCTGCTCTGTGTACCCGGCCATCCACGGGCAGTAGGCGAGGCCCACCGTGACAGCCAGCAAGGCGATCACCAAGACGTTCGAGTAGTAGCCGGTGTGAGGATGCCCCGCCTGGAGGATGACGAAGATCATCACCACGATGGAGCCTGCGGCCCCCGCGAGCATCAGGGGCTTTCGCACGCGTAGCCGGTCCGACACAAAGCCGAAGAAGAGAAGGGCTCCGGAGGTGACGGCCGCGTACCACACGTTTATCCCGTTCGCGTCGGGCGTGGAGCGATTGAAGACGACTACCCAGTAGATGGTCAGCACGCTCACAGACGCGTAATAGACGAGCAGGAACACTGCGATCGCGAACGAGGAGATGATGAGATCGGGCTTCATCATTGACCGCAAAGGGTGGGCAGTGGCCTTCTCGACGTCTATGCCCATCGCCCGCGCCTCGACGAGTGTCCGCTCCTTCTCGGAGACCATGAGCTGGTCGCGAAGCTGGGGCGAAAGCTCTCGGAGGAGGAAGAAGGAGATCACCACTATCCCGATGCACACGACGCCTGAGATGTTGAACTGGTCCTGCCAGACCCCGAGGTGGGGAAGAGTCCGGGTGGCCACCTCGCTCGCAGCCAGTGCGCCCATGGTGGGGCCGAGCGCCCAGAACCCCATAGCGGCGCCCCGACCCAGCTGGGGCGAGAAGTCGCGCATCAAAGCCGGCGTCGACACGAGGATCACACCCTCGACGAACCCGATGATGCAATAAGCGATGGCGAAACCGAATTCTGAGTGGATGTGCGGCACGTAGAGCTGCACGAGTCCGACGAGGAGCGTGCCGTAGATAGTGAGGTTGGCGCGGCCGATCTTGTCGGACAGCCCCCCGATGAAGGCGCTGAACGCGCCGATCGCGTTCGAAACGACGAGGATGTAGAGGAAGTACTGGAACGACATGTGGTAGTAGGGCAGCATCTTCGGGGTGACTGCCCCCTCCACGTAATAGAGGTAGTAGAGCGTGATCGTGGTGAGCATCACGATCATGAGGTAACCGAAGCGGGGGAGCGTCCGGGGGTAACGATGGAGCTGGCGCCTGCCCACGGCGTTGAGAAGGCGGCGAGAGCCTGGCGCCGCTGCGGTGGCCACTGTCATGGTCGTCCTCCCCCTGTGCCCCTCGAGCACCGACCCTGCTCTGGTACCCGGGCGCCTCGAGGTCGCACAATGATGCTACGGCCCGGGCCCGGGCGGGTGCCTTGCCCGGGGCCTGCTCTAGTGCCTGGACGAGCCTTTCGGAGCCCGAAGCCTTGCCTTCGGGGCTCTAGGAGAGGATGCTTGCAGTACCGACCAACGGTCGCCCGACGGTCGCCCAGGAGGGCGCTACACGATGACCTCTGACCCCGAGCCCCTGTTCGACGAAGGGCCGGCCTCCCACCTCCAGCTGATAGAGATGGCACGCGAGCTCCCCGCGATAGCCAACAAGGGTGACCACGCCCAGCTGAGCATGGCGGCCTCGGCGTTGCTCGAAGCCTTCGTTCGCCACGCCGAGGAGGAGCGGTTCCTGGTGATGCGGCTCCCGCCCATCACCGCCAGGCTGGTCGAGAACGGCCAGCAACGGGTGGTCGACCGTCTGGTGTCGCTGGTGCTCGAGGCGGATCTTGCCGAGGAGCCGTGCCGCTGCGTGCCGCTGGCCGACGAGATCGCCTCGCTGATCGACGTCCAGATCATGTCCGAGGAGTGGGACCAGAGCGACCGCTAGCAAGCGGCCGTCTGATGAGCGCTGGTGCTCAGGCGACTGCGAGCTTTGCTTCGCGTAGCGCGCCGAGCGTGGCCTCAGATGTGTGCCGAGTGACGGGCGCGGCCTCGATCGGGCGGTGGTCGGAGTCGAGCCACGAGGTGGTGAGCACGTAAGCCTCGTCCACCAGCTGTCGGGTCGCCCCGAAGTCGAAGATCGACAGGTGACCGGCGGACGAAGGGGCGGGCAGCACGCGGACCTCGGTGTGCGACGCCACTTGGGCCATCGCGGCGCGCGCTGCGGGCCGAGCCGCCAGGGCCATCGATCGCTGCATCATGGCGGGCGCGTTGGCGGGCACCGATGAGATGTCGTCCGGCAGGGTGGGAAGGACGTAGATCGCAGATGGTCCGAGGGAGTCGGCTTCGAGGATCGGGACATTGGCGACGACCCCGCCGTCCACTAGCAGCCGTCCCTCGATCTCGACCGGGGGGAACAGGCTTGGGATCGCCGCGCTGGCGAGGAGAGCCTCGGTCGCGTTCCCGTGCGTGAGCACGGCCACCTCCCCGGAAGCGAGGTCGGTGGCGACTGCGCAGAAGCGGATCGGAGCGTCCTCGAGCTTCGAGTAACCGAGCTGGGCTCTCGCGATCAAGCTGCGCAGACCGAGCGACTCGAAGAGGAAATTTCGATGCCCTACGAGGCCCCGTAGCACGTGGCGCATGCTCAAGGGGAAGACGTCCTGGCGTCGCACCGAAGCCCACAACTCTGCGAGCTCCTCGACGCCGTCCAGGTCGGCGTGACCGGCCAAGTAGGCGCCGTTCAACGCGCCAATCGAAGTACCGACTATGGCGTCGGGGCGGATACCCGCCTCCAGCAGGGCGTAGAGCATCCCGACCTGCGCTGCGCCCAAGTTGCCGCCGCCCGCCAGGGCGAACACCGTGCCCGTGCCCGACGTCTCCATCCCCATGCCGCTCCCTCGAAAGCCGCGATATCGACTTTCTTGCGAACGCAATCGTCGGCCGGCGCATTCCCGTCTTCTTATTGAACGACCTCATATGCGTCGAGCTCCGCCAGTCTCTCGCTCGACCCGCTGGACGACGCTTTCGACGTTGATCTTGGACGACGCTTGGCAAGAGGCGAGGCCAACACCTTGATCCGGCCACCCATGATGCCGTACCCCTCGGTCCACGCCACCAGGAGGAGCGCCAGCGCTGCGAGACCGACGATGCGGGCGGCAAGGCTCGGCAGAGAGGACCCCTGGTGCGCCGCAGAGGCGACATGATCGGTGGATCCCGAGGCTTCTTTGCCTTGGTTCGTGGGAGAGCTGGAGGTAGTGCCGGGACTTTCCGGCGCCGACGTTGGTAAACCCGGAGCGACGCCAAGAGAAGGCGGCCCCAGTGCAGACTGGTCAACGCCCGGCGCCCCTTCGATCAGTGGGCTCGTGCTCTGAGGAGCTTCCACCGTCGGAGCGCTCACGGCCGACGGGTTCACCTCCGGCGCTGTCACGGTCAACGCATCGGAGCCCGGCGAGTCGAAGGACACGGAGTCGGCGGACCCTCCAGCGAGGATCGCCACCGCCACGTAGCCGTTCTGAAGCAAAGACGAGACATCGAAGGTCACGGTCGTCTTGGTCGAGTCGACCTTGCCGGCTACCTGGGACGGCTGGCAGTCATACGCGGGACGGTCGGTCCAACTGCCTTCCTCGGTCGACTTGAACGAGTGTGAGCGCAACGGGCAGGCGAGCGGTGGCGCGGTGATGACGGGTGAGCCGGCGATGTGCAAGACGAGCGGACCAACGGCAGCGCCGCTCGGGACGGCGAACGAGAGAGCGGAGATCGCCACGGGCCCGCTGAAGCCGTTCTCTATGTAGAGGCCGTTCTGTGGGACCGATGGAGGGGAGGGCGGCGTGACGGGGAATCCCGAGTTGGCCTCGTACCACCATCCCGAGGCAGCGGGTGCGTCGGCGAACCCTGCACTAGAGAGTGTGAGCGCGCCGGCCGCGGTGGCGACCATGAGGGTGAAAGCGACGGTGAGGGGCCTTCTCATGGGAGAGGTCCCTGTACGTGGCCTGCCGCAACGGGGGCTGTGCCGTTGGTGTCGGTCGCGGCCACGCTTTGTGGCGACCGGAGCTTCTCTGCCCCGCTGCCGAGGAAGGAGTCGATCACGCTGTCATCGGAGAGCACCTCGGCCGGCCGGCCGACCGAGATCACCTGCCCCAGGTCGAGCGCTACCAAGCGGTCGGCGAGCCCGGATATCAGGGGGATGTCGTGCTCGATGATGAGCATCGAGCATTCGAGTTGATCCCGGATGTTCCGAAGCAGAGGCAACAGCGCCTCTGTCTCGCGCTGGGCTATCCCCGACGACGGTTCGTCGAGGACCAAGACGGACGGTCGGTAGGCGAGCATGCACGCAAGCTCGACTATGCGTCGCGAACCAGTCGAGAGCTCGGACACGAACTTGTTGCGGTAGGCCTCCAGGTGCATGAGATCGATCAGCTCGTCCACCCGCTCGTGGATCGCCTCTTCGGAATCGGCCACCCGAGGGGGCGACAACAGCGCCGGCAGAACGGCGGAGATCTCACCCTCTCGGTGGAGCGCCACCGCCAGACACTCAGCGATTGTGAGCCCCGGCCAGAGCCGCGCATCTTGGAACGCCCGCCCGACCCCGTGCGCGGCTCTACGATAAGCGGGCCAGCGCGTCACGTCCTTCCCGCCGAGGAGCACCGAGCCCTCGTCGACGGTCGCGAAGCCCGATACCAGATCGAAGAGCGTGGTCTTGCCCGCGCCGTTCGGGCCTATGAAACCGAGGATCTCGCCCTTTTCCAGCTCGAAGCTGACGCCTCTCACGGCGGCGACACCGCCGTAGCTCTTCGAGACAGACCGTGCTTCGAGCACCACAGATTCGGTGGCGGGAGCCTCGCGGGCCTCGCTCGTCGAAACGCTCCAATGTGGCGACAGGCCGGGGGAAGACAGGCCGGAGGGATAGGAGTCCGAAGGTGAGGGGCCGGAAAGTCCGGCGACGGCACCCTGCAAGAAGACGGCGCGCAGGATGTCGGGCCGTTCGAGCAGCTCCGTCGTGGGACCCGAGAAGCGCACCTCCCCCTTCTCCATGAACGTGGCCCGCTCGGCGAGCTGGAGGGCGGTGCTGACCGACTGCTCCACCAGGATCACGGTGACACCCTTGGCGTGGATGTGCCGCAAGATCTGTGTGAGGCGGTCCACGAGGGCAGGAGAAAGCCCTAGCGAAAGCTCGTCGATGAGCAGGAGCTCCGGCTCGGCGATGAAGGCTTGCGCGAGGCTGAGCATCTGCTGCTCTCCTCCCGACAGATCGCCCGCCAAGGTGTTCGAGCGCTCGGCGAGAACGGGAAAATATGCGATGACTTGGTCTGTGACCCGCTTCAGGTAGTCCCTGTCCTTGCGGAAGAGCCATCCGGCCACCTTGAGGTTGTCAGCCACACTGAGGGTCGGGAACACGCCACGTCCCCCTGGCATCGCCATGATCCCGAGCCGGGCGGTGGCTATGGGATCGGTGTGGGTGATGTCGCGTCCACCAAAGAAGATCGATCCGCCCGAGGGGTCCACGAGTCCGGTGATGGCCTTCAGCAACGTCGACTTGCCGGCCCCGTTCGTACCCAGGATGGCCACCATCTCGCCGCGGCGGATCTCGAAGTCCACGCCGAACAGCACCTGTACTCCGTCATATCCCGCGTCGACGCCACTGCACGACAGCAAGGCGTCCGACTTCGATGCTGCCTCAGCCCGGTTGGCCTGCTCCACGTCTCGATCGACGAACCTCGCGCACGAAGCGCCGACCATTCCCCCGGCGGCGACGAGAACCGCGAGGAACAGCAATGCTGCCCGCTGGCCGTGAGCGTCGCCGATGCTGCCCACTATCGGCGTGATGACGACCGCTCCCGCGCTGTAGAAGAGCAGCGACCACCCGAACGCCTGGGCACGAACTCGGGGCGGTGCGACGACCGATACAAGCGTCGTGTACGCGGGGAGGAAGCCGAACGCCCCGATGCTGAGCAACGCGACGGCGACCACCGAGAGAGCCAGGACGGGAAGCCCCGCCATGAGGATGATGCCTCCGGCGAACTCCACGATCATGAGACCGTTGATCAACGCCAGCTTCCGTGGCTGTCCGGTGCTCACCGCCCGCTGGCCGAGCCATCCCCCGAGCCCGATGCCGAGCAGCCCGCCAAGCCCGTAGACGGTCGCGATGACACCCCTTGCGGCATCTCCTTGGTGATAGACGTCCTTGAAGAACGTGCTCAGGAGCGTGGCGAACGGCAGGGTGCCCGCGCCGAAAAGGAATGCCGAGGTCCAGGTCCGTCGCAAGGTGCGAATGGCGCGTACGCGCCTGAAGCTCTCGCCGATCGTGCTCTCGCTCTCGCTCGCGACGGCGAGTCCCTGGGTGGCACCCCTCTCGGGCTCTTTCAACAGGACGCGGACGAACACCACCAAGGCGAATGTCGGCAGCGCCAAAAGCACGTAGGTGGCACGCCAGCCGATCGCCGAGCCGACGATACCGGCGAGGCCTGCTCCTACGGCGAGAGAAAGGCCGTACGAGCCGAAACGGTAGGTGCCGAACACGCTTCCGAGGATCTTCGGCGGGTAGTAGTCGGACAAGAGGCCCGGGGTGATCGTCTCGCTGGAAAGGAAGCCTGTCCCTCCGACGATTCGGGCGATCACGAGGATCGCGAGCGCCGGGGCGAGCCCGGTGAGCACGGCCATCGCGCCGAACACGATCGCCGCGTACGAGGTGAGCCTGACCCGGTTCGTCCGGTCGCCGATGTACCCGAGGAAGACCGAGAAGGCGACCGGAACCGCCGCTGTCAGCGATGCGATCGCGTCGATCCCTGCGTTAGAGAGGCCGAAGGTGTCTCGGATGTCGGGTGACAGGACGCCGAACGCGACCACGTCGACGTTCTGCACACCGGCGAGAGCCATGAGCACGAGCAGCGGCCATACCCCTACCGAACCGGTCTCCTTCACAAAGTTGCGAAGTCGTTGCGCGACGTCCATCCTGCTCTCTGCGACCTCACTGCTCGGCGTGCTCATGCGTGCCCCTCGCGGCCGATCCAGGTCACGGCCTCTTCTGTTTCAGGGGCCCTCCCGTTGGGCTCGTGAGGCTCGTCCGGTGCGTCCTGCTCGTCTGGGGGGTCAGCTCCGGGGACGGGGAGGGATCGAAGCCTCCGTGAGTCGAATGCGGCCACGGACAGGTCCAGCGACGGATCCGCATCAGCGCTCAGCCGGTCGGCAAGCAGGCTGGGCACGAGCAAGCCCCTGCGGTGAGCGAGTTGCCGGAGCGCCTGGTCGCGCACGCGGTAGAAGAGCTCCCCTAGGCCTCCAGGCAAGAAGAGCAGCAGCAGCACGATCCCTGCTCCGGTCGCCAGTTCCTGGAAGCCGGGTGCGAGCAGGTACTGAGCGCCGTACACGTAGACCGCCCCCAGTACCGCGCCCGGTATAGAGCCGAGGCCACCGATCACGACCATCGTGAAGAACACCAAGCCGGACTCGGCGGGGAAGGCGCCGAAGCTGTACGCCTGTTGCTGGACGACGAACAGCCCGCCGGCGAGCCCGGCGATCGCTCCCGACACCGCAAAGGCCACCAGGTTCAGCCTCACCGTGCTCATCCCGAAGGACTGGGTGGCGAGCCTGTTCTCCTTGGCGGCGATCATCGCCCTACCTGCGTGGGTCTTACGCAGCGTGCTCAGCGCGACGAGGATCGCGATGAGGAAGAAGAGGCAGAAGAAGTACATCTCGCGATCGCTCGCGATATGGATTCGTCCGAAGAGCGTGTGGGGTGGTATCGATTTTTGCGGGTCGAACCATGGAAAGAATCTCGGGATGAGGAAGTAATTCGCGGAGGTGAGTGCGAACGCGAGAGTCACCACTGCGAGGAACGGCCCGCTGATCCGAAGAGCGGGGATGCCGATCACCACCGCGACGACACCGGCCACCAGCGCTCCGCAAGCGAGTGCGACGAGTAGGTCGACTCCGTGATTGGTAACGAGGATCCCGGTCGTCGCGGCCCCGAATCCCATGAAAGCCACCTGGCCGAGCGAGATGTGACCAGCCCAGCCGGTCAGCACCACCAGGGACGCGCCAACCATCGCGTAGATGAGGACGAGCGTCGCGAGCTGGGTGCGCGCTGGTGGGATCAAGTAAGGAAGAGCCACTGCGAACACCAGCAGAGCGACAGGCAACGCGCGGCGGCCAAGGCGTACCTCCCGCAGATCAGCAAGCTCGGGGGGGACCGGCCTGACCTGTCCGATTGCACGCCACGTGCTGATCCCGGTGTCGGACGCTCTCGTCAACCGGTCCCGCTTGACGAGCAGCGCAACGAGGACGACGACGAGGAGCACTACGTCCACATAGGCGGAGTTCTGGAACGACCATGCGCCCTGTTGCTCGGCGATCCCCAGCCCGATCGCAGCCACGACGGTTACCGGCAAGCTGGTCATCCCGCCGATCACCGCGGCCGCCAGCGTCTGGACCAGGAGGTCGATGCTGCTGCTCGAAACGCTGTTGAAGGAGAGGAACCCGAGGATCGGCACGCGCAGGAGCACGGCGAGCGCGGAGAGAACTCCTGTCATTGCCCAGAGGACGGTCGACAGGCGCTGCACGGGCACTCCGAGCAGTTTCGCCCGGTCTCCGTTGTCTGCCATGGCTCTTATTGCGGTGCCGTAGTTCGTGTACTTGAAGAACCAGACGAGAAAGGCGAGCACCATGGGGACCACGACGATGGCGAGGACGTAGTTGGCGTTGAACAGCACTGGGAAGACCATGAAGTGGAGGTTCCACGGGGTGGTGAACGTGCCGCTGCTCGCACCGCCGGACCACTTGACCGGGATGATGATGCTCAGCGAGTTGAGCACCTGAGCCAGTCCGATCGTCACCACCATGACGATGAGGCGCGGCGCGTTGCCGAAGCGACGTATCACGAGGATCTCCAAGAGCGCTCCTAGCGCCGCAGAGATGACGAGCCCGGCGAGAATCGAGACGAAGAAGTTGAGCCCCAGCTTGATGTGGAACTCGATGGCCAGGACCGCGGCGACCGAACCGAATTCGGCGGCAGCGAAGTTGACCACCCGGTTCGCCTGGTATACGAGGACGATCGAGATCGCCACCAAGGCGTTGATCGCTCCGAAGACCGCTCCCGAAAGGATGATCCCGGCAGGCGCCCCGTGCGGAAGGACGGCGTTCAGCACGAGCCAGACGACAAGCGCGATGGGCAGCACGGTGGCGCCCTTCACCAATTGGCGGTTGCGGACCAACGCGCTCATCGACGGCCGCTCCGGCGTGGACCGACTCGCACGTGGGTGCTCATGGGTAGTAGGGCGGCTGGCCGGTGGGGAACTGGCCGAGCCTGAACCGCTGCCCGCCGTAGATCGGAAGATACGTTCCCGGCTTGTTGTCGGCCGGAGATGTTTGCGAGCCGTTCCAGTAGACCTCACGGGAGTCGATGATGGCCGTGTGGGTGTTGCCGAAGTACCAGGTCCCGAGGGCTGCTGTGGAACCTCCTCCCTCTGGGAGGTGGGCCGTCCCGACAGCGATGTTGGCGGGTGTGAGATCCGGGCCCGCCGCCTGAAGCTGGTTGAACATCGACAACACCAGGTAGTACGAGGTCACCGAGGTGATGTTGATGGGCACCCCGATGGACTGCAGGACTCGGCCTGATTCGCTGTTGGGGTCCAGGATGGCTGCCGTGCTTCCCGCCTGGGACAATCCAAAGAGATGGCCATTGATCTCCTGCTGGTCCCAGAGCTGGGCCCAGTTGTCCCAGTCGGTCTGGGCCACTCCCTCCAGCATCCACTCGGGGTGATAGTTCTGTCCCAGGGCGTCCTGGGTCAGGAAGACCGGTGAGATGGGATCGCAGGCCAGGACCACGGTGGTGTCGTGGTCGGCGGAGAATTGAATGATCGCCCGCTGGGAGTCCTGGGGGAAGGTGGAGACGTCGAGGGCGTAGTTGTACTGGTCAAAGCGGTTGGACGCGACGTGATACTGGCTCTCTTCGATCTGTTGGAACTCCGCAGCGCACCCTTGGTAGCCGGCGTTGTTGGGGACGTACGTGGCGAACTTGCGTTGGGTGTTCTGCATGTTGAGTGCACCGTCCAACCCCGCCCACGCGGCGGGGTACGGCGCCATCTGCTTGCCGACGAACTCTGCCAACGAGGAGTCGACGAGGTTGCAGTTCGGCGTGACGTTCCACACATAGGGGTTCCACCCCTGGAAGAGGCTCTCGGAGTAATAGGGAGCTCCCAGGGGCACGTAAAGGTGGTAGCGAGCAGCGCAGTCGGAGAACGGTTGGGTCTCTTCCCCGTAGGTCTCGAAGTCGAGCACCCCGAATGCGTGCACGCTCGTGGCCAGAGCATCGGCGTCGGCGCACGCGGTGGCTTCGTCCTGCCCCAGCTCCTCGTTCGTGTAGTTACCCTGGCCGTTGAAGTCCACTAGCTTCACCTGCCTTCCATAGAGCTCGAAGGTCTTGTTGAAGTAGCCGACCAACGCGTCCATGTATTGCTCGTCCTGAGTGGCGGTAGCCCCGCCGGCAGCTTGGGACTCGGCATTGACCGTCTCGACGTTCGCCCCCTGGGAGTCGGAGGTGTGTCGAATGGCGACGGTGATGGTGTTTGCGGTCACCCCGTTGTAGACAGCCCCCCCGTTGTCCCCGGTGAACTTCGCTTCACAGGGAGCGGCGTACAGGGAGAACGGAATCTGGCGCACTCCAGGCGCGCAGGCGGTTCCACTGCGCGTCACGCCCGTGCCCGTCTGCACGGTTTGTGACACGGCAGAGGCAGTCCCCGCAGACGAGCCGGCCGATCCGCCGGCCCCGGGCGCGCTCGACCCGCCTGATCCGACCGCGCCCGAAGCCGCATTCGACGAGACGGGGTTGGTCCCCTGTGTGCTGTCACGACCTGTCCGACTGCCGAGTGCGCCGCCACTTCCGCCGCCACTCCCGCCTCCACTTCCGCTTCCCTGGGCGAGCGTGGGGAAGAGCGACAGAGCGAGGATGCCTAGCGCGCCGACCGCGTAGAGAAGGGCATGGCGACGAACGTGGTACGTCACACGCAAGACGTTGCGCGCGAACGGATCGGTGACCGCACCTATGTTCTCCTCACGGACCCGGGATGAGCTCGACACGATTCCCCTTTCTCGTCTTCTGCGCTTGCGTTGTTTGGACGATCTAGCTCGTCCGTCGTCGTGGCGGGTTCGGCCATATGCGTACAGGCGCGCCTTGCGTCAAGATGCTCATCGCGCCATCCGCAGGGAGCCGGCGTACCGGACGAGCCACGAGACGGGCATGGTGCTCCTGACCCTTACCCACTCGCCGTGACCCGCGTCGATCCTGATCTCGGCACCGTCGGAGCGGATTGCGCTTTGTGCGTGGACGAAACCGGGGAGCTCGGCAGCTTCGACTACCGTGCTCTCCCCCTGCCACGGCAAGGCTCCTCCGGCCATGCTTCCGGCTTCTACCGTGGTGACGTCTGGACCCTTGACGAACGCCCACACCACAGAACTCGCCTGAAGAAGCGAAGGATCCTGCTCGTTCGGAATTGCGAAGTCGTAAGCGCCCTCGGCCCGGAATCCCGGGGGCGCGGGAGGCGGAGCGAGGAAGCTCGTCGGAGAGCTTTCGGGTGTGACGCTCGGGGCCAGCGGCGAGCCCGCAGAAGTATCGCCGCTGAGCGAGGGGAGGGGCTCTTTGGTCAAGGTGACTTCGAGAGCCCGTCTCGAGTACACGAGATGGGCGTGGTATGTCCACGCCTCCGAGAGGATGATCCCGTTTGGCTCGAGGCACACATCGTCGTGGTCGCCAGAGCCGCCGAGCGGCTTGATAGCCCCAACGGGCGGCTCATAGAGCCGGTAGACGTGACACTGGTGACCGGCCACGTCGAGGTTCGACCCAGTGTCGACCGCGAGGCCTCGGGCCAGCATCTCGGGCATCTGGGTGACAAGGTCCTGGTCGCCGGCGGGAACGCCGGGTTGCTTGCCTGAAGCGAACTGCACCTCCCCTGCGTTGACGTCGTACAGCGCCTGCTCGGTGGACACGTAACCGGAGACCGGCATCTCGGAGGCGGAGGGGTACTGGCTGTATGTCACATCCGAGGAGTCGAAGGGTCGGTCGACCGTGAGCAGTTCCCACTGCGTGACGTCTTGGTTGTTTGACGTCGTGTCGGTTCGGTAGAGGACCTGGTAGCTCATGGGACGCTGCTGAGGACGTGCAGCAGGTGCAGGGCCGCCGCGGCGACCAAAGGCGATCCACAGGGAGACGGCTGCCAGCACAGTGACGCACAACGCGACCAGAACGTACCGACGGCGTCGAAACGGGGCCGGCTCGGTCTGGCTCGTGGCCGGCTCGTCCAGCCGGAACGAGGTTGTGCGTGAGCGTTCGCGCACCGCACCCTTTGTTCCGCCACCCAAGCCCATTGTCAGGGCCGCCCAGCGCCCTTCATGAGCGCCCTCCCCACAGTGAGAGCCACGCCTCTCGCCCCCCGGAGGTGACATCGTGTCACCGAAGCCCCCTGATCGCAAGTCCCGGAGCCGAGCGTGATCCGGACGGAGAGGGGCTGCTCCAGCGGGGGGCGGTGCCCGTCTATCAGGCGGTGCCCGTCTATCAGGCGGTGCCCGTCTATCAGGCGGTGCCCGTCTATCAGGCGGTGCCCGGCTCTGTGGCCGGCCGGTCGAATGGCTCCTGACGGTACTTGTCGCGCAGGAGCCGCCGGTAGAGCTTGCCGTTGTCCTGGCGGGGTAAGGCGTCGGTGAAGTCCACGGTGCGCGGGCATTTGTAGTGGGCCAGACGCTCTCGTGTGAACGAGATCAGCTGCTCGGCCAACGTGCTCGTCGCCTCGACGTGAGGCACGAGCGCGACGACCGCCTTGACCTCTTCGCCCCACTCGGCGTTCGGAACACCGATGGCGGCGGCGTCGGCCACGAGGGGGTGCTCCAAGAGCACCGCCTCGACCTCGGCCGGGTAGACGTTCACGCCACCCGAAATGATGAGATCGGCCGCTCGGTCCGTCAGGAAGAGATACCCGTCGGAGTCCATGTATCCCATGTCGCCGAGGCAGAAGTAATCTCCGCGATAGGTCGCAAGCGTCTTGCTCTCGTCGTGGTAGTACTCGAAACGTGAGCTCTTCGGCGCTCGGATCCAGACCAGCCCGATCTCTCCGCGTGGCAACTCATCTCCAGTGTCATCGGCGACCTTCACCTGCCCTTGGACCGCAGGTCTGCCAACGGTGCCGGGGCGCTCGAGCCACGTCTTCGAATCTACGAATGTGCCGACTCCTTCAGTGGCCGCGTAGTACTCCCACACGATCGGCCCTAGCCACTCGATCAGGCGCCTCTTCACATCGACCGGGCAAGGCGCGGCGCCGTGCAGCACATAGCGAAGCGAGGACACGTCGTACTTGGTTCTGATGTCCTCCGGCAACGACAGGAGACGGTGGAACATCGTAGGGACCATGTGCGTGTGAGTCACCCGGTAGGTGGCGATCAACCGCAGGGTCTCCTCTGCATCCCAATTGTCCATGAGCACTACCCCGCAGCCGAACGCGAGGGGAGCGCGCAGCGAGAAGGCCAGCGGCGCTGCGTGATAGAGAGGTCCCGTACAGAGGTGAACGTCACGGCCGTCCTCTCGATACCCGTAGATGTTGAGGGCGGCGAGCTCGTTGACGGCCTCCGGAGGCCGGCTCACCCCTTTGGGCCTCCCGGTGGTGCCTGAGGTGTAGAGCATCACAGAACCAGGCCCGGGATCCGAGATCGGTCCATCTGACTCGGCTGCGAGAGCCGCGTCGTACGACTCGGCTCCTTCACACTCTCCGCCGACCGTGAGATCGACCTCGGCTCCCCACACGGCCCCTGCTGCTGCACCCGATGCGCCGAGAAGAGGTGCTCGGATTATGGCCTTGGCCCCGCAATCGGTCGCGATGTAACGGGCTTCATCCTCGGTCAGGTGCCAGTTGATAGGGGTGAGACGAAGTCCGCCCCGGATGCAGGCGACAGTGACCTCCGCGAACTCAGGTCGGTTGTCACAGATGAGGGCCACCGAATCACCAGGCCTGATCCCCCGTCTTCGTAGCGCTCTGACGAGCTGGTTGGCCCGGCGATCGAGCTGAGCGAAGGTCCGCGTCCCGTTGCCGCTCACGATTGCCAACGCATCCGGCGTTTGCTCGGCCCACCAGGTGAGCACGAGTCCGCTGCCAGTGAGCTCCTTGCGCCTGTCGATGGGATCGCCCACGTCGTTCACGCTCGCGGGCGCCTCAGCGATCAGACGGCGCCCGTGCCGCGGAGGAGCTCGAGCATGTTGTGATGGAAGAACTGTTCTTGAGCTGCTTCACTCGTCTCCACCAGCGTCTCGTCGAACTTCTTGAGAGGATCTTTTCCTCCCTCGGGATGTGGGTAATCGGTGGAGAACATGAACAACTCGGGACCCGCCTCGTCGATCATCCATCCCACCGGCTCTCCGGGGTAAGGGGTGAACTTCAAGTGCCGGCGGACGTACTCGGAAGGCGCGAGCTCGAGGTTGCGAAGCGGCTCTTCGGTCCTGCGAAATGCCCTCAACCCGTAATCGAGATGGCGCATCCACGACACCACCCAGCCGGCCCCTTGCTCGATGCATCCACCACGCAGCTTTGGGAACCGGTCGAACAGCCCGTCGTAGATCAGCACTCCCAGGAAAAGCTCGGGCGAGTGATGGATCGCGAGGAAGTCCTTGGAGCGTACGTTCTCGCCGCCACCCAGATGATCGGTTACCGGCATGTTGTTGTTGTGAAACGCGGGGTCCAAGATCCGCCCGCCCCCGCCGACGTGGAGGACGAACGGAACATTGGCCTCGTTCAACACGTCCCAGAAGCCGTCCAGATCCGGGTGAGTCGGAGCTCGCTCCCCTGCAGTGGTCGAGGGAACCATCACCGCAGAACAGCCTTCTTCGATCGCTTCCGTCGCCAGCTTGGCCGCACGTGGAGGATCGACAAGGGGGACCAACGCCACGGGAAGAAGCCGCTTGTCGCCCGAGCAGAAGTTCACCATTGCCTTGTTCTGGGCCGCGCTCCCAGCGTAGAGCCGGTCCACGTCCTTACCGGCGAACAGGGACGTCGCGAACGTGGCAAACACGAGCTGCCCCTGCACTCCGAGCAAATCGATGACCCGGCTCCGCTCGGTCGCATCGAAGGCACCCATTGCGTGCCATCCTTTGTCCTCGAGCAGCCGCTCCTCCGCCAGGGCCCGCTCCTCGTCCCTCGAGCGGCGCTCGCCAACCTTCGCGATGGCGCTCTCGAACACCGGAGCGAACGCGTCCAAAGTTCTTCGGCGAAGCCGGTCCTTGAAATCGGGGTCGATGAACTCGTCGAGGAAATCTCCGAGCTCCATGACGTGGCTGTCCGCGTCCAGGACCTCCCGTTGGCCGACGTAGGTCATGCTGTCCTCCAGGCTCGGGCTATAGTGACATTCTGTCACTTATCTTGTGACAGAATGTCATGATGCGCAAGTCGGATGCAAGGGGCGCCGGGAGGCTCGAACCTGGACCGTTCCAAGCTGCGCGGTTGACTCGCTCCGAGCGGCGCGACGCCCTGCTCGACTCAGCCGTTGCACTGGTCACCTCGGGTGACATCCACGACGTCTCCATGGAGACAGTCGCAGAGATGGCCGGGGTGAGCCGTCCTCTCGTCTACAAGCACTTTGCAAACCGAGACGAGCTGCTGGCTGCCGTATACACGCGTGAAGCGACCTCGCTCCACGAAGAGCTCGCCGCTGAGGTCGCGGGTGCAGAGACCGTCGAGGAGATGTACAGGACGTTGATAAGAGGGTCTCTTCGCGCCGCAGCTGCACGCGGTCATGTCTTTGCAGCCCTTCGCGCTGCTGGTGGGTGGAGCCGCGAGGTACGTGAGGAACAACACTCGCGCGACCGCGAGACGGTACGGGCATTCTCGGCCCGCGCCGCACGTGAGTACCACCTCGACCGGCGCCTGGCCGCGGCAGTGTGCGCCGCTCTGCTCGGGGCGATCGACTCCCTGCTGGCCCAGTGGCGCGTTCGGCCAACGTCCGAGCACGCTCTTGTCCTGGAAGACGTCTACATGGGAATGGTGGCCGGGGGATTTGCGGCAGTCGGGGCCGAGTCGTCAGTGATGTCGAGCTCTTAGCCTCGATCGAGACCTAAACGCTCAGGCGGAAAGACCACCTGAGCTGGGAAGAAAGCAGTCGGGCTGGGCGGATTTGAACCGCCGACCTCCACGTCCCGAACGTGGCGCGCTAACCAAGCTGCGCTACAGCCCGTCTGGCTGGCCATGCTACCCAACCCACAAAAGACCCAGGCCGGCGAGAGGTTGAAGGTCGAGTCCCCTCAGAATGGATGGGTAATCCTTAGGCTCACTCTGCTGCCGTGCGATAACCGCGCGATAGGCGCGGACCTGTGCTGCCGTGCGGCTCAGGTCGTGGACCTGTAGGTGCCCCCCGAGACCCCATGGGTGACTCCTCCCCTCACCAGAGGTGGTGTCAACACGGGGGGCGCTTCGCCTCTTGTCCGATGACTCCGGGCAAGCGCGGTGAGGCTTGCTGGGATTATCGTTCGACACGGATCGTACGGGGAGGGCCAGCCGTGGGCAGTCGACGGGCGCCCAGGGTTTTCATGAGGCGAGCCGCCTGCGCGGTGGTCTTGTGCGTCACTCTCCCAATTGCGCTATCGGTATTGATCAGCGGCTCCGCTGCGGAAGCCAGCGTCGGCTGCGGCTCCGGCTGCACGACCGTCATCACGGCCACACTCTCGACGACGACTCAAAACTTCTTTACCGACCTCCCTCCAACCTACGTGCAGACCTACCAGACCGAAGTGAGCGCGGTCTTAGGCGCGACCGTGGTCTATGACCAGACCGTGGCGGATGCCTTCGGTTCGCCCGCCGGGAACACGGCGGTCGCACAGGCGCAGGCGGCGCTTGTGGCTGCTGGTGCCACGACGACCTCTGGACCCGTGCTGCTCGACTCCCACGCGACGACTTCGGGGCCGGGAGACCCCGGGACCACCACCGACAACGTCCTGGACCACGCGGTCACGAATGTCACGACGACCGACACCTTCGGCCCTGCGACGATCCTCGTCGGCCCCAACCAGAGCCAGTCCTTCTTCGTGCAGGCAGGCACGGAGAACATAAACCAGAACACCGGCACCTCCTTCTACATAAACGTCGAGACGCAGGAGACCGTGACCAACTTCGCGCACTACCAGTTGACCGGCCAGATCGCAGTCCCGGGCTTCAGCCTGACTTTGCCGACCCCCACCCAGACGACCACCACCTTGAGCTGCTCCCCCAATCCCGCGAGCGTCGGCCAGGAGGTCACCTGCACCGCGACGGTGTCCCCAACTCCCACCGGCGGCACCGTCTCTTTCACAGACGACGGCAACCCGAACCTGGGTTGCACCTCGGTGCCCGTCAACACCATTACCGGCCAAGCAGTCTGCGACCCGACCTATCCCTCTCCAGGCACGCACAGGATCACTGCCACCTACTCTGGCGCATTGTTCGCATTCGATTCCTCCACCTCGCATCCGGTCACCGCGACGGTGAACTCCGTTCCACCCACCTCGGTCTCCTTGGACTCCTCCGCGAACCCCTCCACGACCGGCCAGGAGGTGGTCTACGTCGCAGCTGTCTCGCCTGTGCCAGACGGTGGCACCATTAGCTTCTTCGACGGCCGGAGCGCCATAGCCGGGTGCAGTTCTGTCCCGGTGAGCACGACGACCGGTCGGGCTTCGTGCGACCCGACCTACCCGAGCGCCGCAACGCATTCGATCAGCGCCACCTACTCGGGGGACCAGGACTTCTCACCTTCTAGCTCCCCGCCTCTCTCGCAGGTCATAGACGTTCCTGGCTCAACGACCGTCCCACCGACGCCTGCTTCACCTGCGCCTCACCTACCTGCGACCGTCCCACCGACGCCTGCTTCAACTCCCCCTCACCCACCTTGGACTTCTGTCCTCGGGAACTAGCGGGACGGAGGTGGTCTCCGACATCCTCAACTCCCGGGAGTACGAGATCGACACCGTGGATAGGGCGAGGCAGGGACTGTCCAACTACCGTTTGCCTCCGTGGCCAGCTTCCGCCGCGCCGAGGGGATCCTGTCCGAGGTCCTGGACGGAAAAGCAGCGCTGGTGAATCCCGAGGGTACCGAGCTCGTCACCCTCAACCAGGTGGGGTCGGTGGTCTGGGAGGCCCTCGACGGTGAACGGGACCTTGACGCGCTGGTGAGAGCGGTCACGGCGGCATGCGAATCGGCCGAGCCCGACGTGGTCACAGCGGACGTGAGTCGATTTCTAGATGAGATGTGCGGTCTCGGCCTCGTCGTGAGAATGTGACCGCACGGCGCGAGGTGCTGTCGTTCCGGCACCCGCTCGGCGGTCGTCTCGGGATCGCGGACGTGACAGAAATAGCCGGGACGCTTCCCGCATCGAGCATCGAGCAGCATCTTGCAGCGCTGCCCCTTGTCCATCCGAGCGGGACGGTCAAGCGCCTCAGACTCCCGGTCTCCGATGTAATCGACGGGAGAGGTGGGTCTCCCTGGTGGGTGATGCTCGGCAGTCTGATGGAGCACGAAATTGGCGCTGATGCGTGGTCAGAAGCGCGACCGTGGACCGAGCCGACCGCCTCGTCGGAACGTGGCATCCGCGTGAGGTCCACGTCTCTGTTCGTGTCGAGCACCGGTTCCGTGGTGCCGGTGCACATCGACTTCCAGCACAACGTGCTGTTTCAGATCGATGGTGCGAAGGACGTGACTGTCTCGCGAGCTGCGCAGATGGAACGTGAGATCGAGAAGTGCATCGTCGCGGGCAGCCGCAACTTGGAGATCCTTCCGACCGAATCGACCACGATCCGAATCGAGCCAGGCGACGGCCTTTACATTCCCCCATTCACCCCTCACTGGGTGACTGGCCGCCAAGACATATCGATCTCGCTCTCGTGCTCGTGGACAACCGGACGCAGCGAGGACGAGCACCTCACTCGTTACTGGAATGCGATGCAGAGGCGCATAGGTGTGCGCCCGAGGGTGCCGAGCGCAGAGCGCAAGGTCGATCGTGCCAAAGCTTCGGCTGTGCGCCTCCGATCGCGGCTTCGAAGGCAAAAGCATTGACGGCGGGACCGCTCCTCAAGCACAGCGCTCTCCTCGTGCTGGGAAGAGCGCTCGCGGGGGAAGCCCTCGAGCTCGACGAACCGACGTGGCGAGCCCTCTCAGAGGTCGTCGTCGAGCATCACCTGGCTGCGGCACTGTGGATCTCTCTCGGTCCCAACGACCCCCCACCCTCTGTCCGTGAGGTGCTTTGCGCCGAATACCACCGGAACCTGGGTTCGACGATCCTCGTGCGTGAGCAGCTCCGAGAAGTGGTCCGCGCCCTCAACTCAGCCGGGATAACGCCAGCGCCTCTGAAGGGCGCTCTGCATCTGCTCGAAGGCACCTTCTCGCACCCGGCTGAGCGAGTCGTCGCGGACATAGACCTGCTCGTCGCGCCTCCCGACTTCACGACCGCGAAGGCCGCGCTCGAGGCGGACGGGTATGGCGCTTTGCGACCGAGGGGATTCGGGCAGCCACACGAGACCCAGATGGTCCTCGACCGACGTGGTGCGATGATCGAGCTCCACCATGAGCTCGGCGAGCCGGGTTTGAACGAGGTCCTGTCGACCTCGGAGTACCTGGCACGGAGTGCCACCGTCGATCTGGACGGACTCAGGTATCGCTCGCCCAGCGCCAGTCACGTCGTGCTCCACAACGTCCTTCACGCGCAAGTCTCCGACCACAACTACGCCGTGTTCGGACTACCTCTCCGCCAGCTCCACACGCTCACGGCCTTCGTCAGAAGGCGCGGAGAGGAGATCGACTGGGACGAGGTGACTCAAGTCATGGACGCACACCACAAGCTCCCAGTCCTAGCGGGCTACCTCGATCTCGCGGGCACGATCTTCGGTCTGTCAGAGCCGATCGAGCTGCCGTCGTCTCCTTGGCGCAGGAACGTGTGCATCCTCAATGCCGCGTTCGGGGGCCGAGTGGGGGACCTGGTCCGCAACATCGACAACGCGTTCGGGTCGGATTATCTGCGTGCCCGCTACGGAGAAGAGCCTCGCCCTCGGCTCTGGGCGAAGCACGCGTGGACGCTGTGGAACGAGCGGGGCACCTCGACGATCGCGGAGGCCTTCAGCCCGACGCACTGGCGGTAAGGGTCGCCAACGCCTGCGCTGTCGTCGAGAGCCGGCTCGCGGCCTTCGCTCCGAGGCTCATGCGCCAGGCCGGGAGCCGTGCGAGGCGCCCTGCAACCGGGAACCACCGCTCGAGCCTGGAGGGGATGGATGCCGGGATGTGCGCAGACCACAGCGACCGCATCGCTTCGATCGCATCGATCCTCTCTACTGTCGTATCCGGAGCATCGCCGTGCGCGAGGACGATGACAGCGCGAATTGGGAACCACCCACGAGCCAGAGCGGTCTTGATTTCCCTTCGTCCCCGGATGGCATCGACTGCCGCTGCGATCCCGCCCGAGCGCACCGTGCCGAGCTCCTCCGGGATCCACAGGGACTTGGGGATGCCCCTCGCTTCGGCACCGTTTTCGCCACAGCGGAGCACAACGAGATCGTCGGCCAGCACCGGCCAACCCGCGTGCAGAGCAGCGGCTGCAGTGGTGGACTTCCCCGCACCGGTATCACCCAAGGCCAGCACCGCTCCGACGTCGCTGCCGGGCACGAGCGCCGCCGCGTGGACGACCCACCGGCCGGCGCCCGCGAGGATCCACCCCAGAGAGGCAGGTAGCGCCGTGTCGAGGGCCAGGCGTGCCGACGTGGCGTGTCCGTCGACGATCACGGTCTCGGAATCCGCCATGCGGATGTGCACACCGCGTGCGATCAGATATGGAGCCGGTGCGGTCGTCCAGAGCCGGACGTCGTCGTCGAGGAGCTGCGCGGCACCCGGTGGAGGTGGCCCGGGATCGAAACCCAGACAGATCCTTCCTGCCGCCGGTCCGCCCTCCTCTTGTCGCCAAGCGAATGCCAGGGCAGAGGCCGCTCGTACCCATCTCGGGCCGAGGGCTTCGATCTCGACCGTGCAGGCGCCGACCCCGAGCCGAAACCGCTCACCCGAGGCCCTTGTTGTGGGCACATTGCGAGACTACGCTCGCGCACCGTGGAGTATGTACCTCCTCGTGTCGAGCACCGCCAACGGATCGACGACCCTCTTGTCCTCGGGGCCACGACCGGACCACTTCCCAGCGCGACCTGGAAGGACGAGCGGGAACCCGAGTCCTCTGGCTGACCGGAGCAATCGCGTGGAATACCGCCCACCTGCCGTAGAGCACCGCCAACGGATCGACGACCCTTTGGTCCTCGGGGCCAACACCCTGAAGAATGCCAGTCCTTCGTGGACCGACGAGGACGAGCAGGAACCCGAGCCCTCGGGCTGACCGGAGCAATCGCGTGGAATATCGCCCACCTGCCGTAGAGCACCGCCAGCGGATCGACGACCCTCTGGTCCTCGGGACCAACACCCTGAAGAGTGGCAGTCCTTCGTGGACCGACGAGGACGAGCAGGAACCCGAGCCCCCTGGCTGATCGGAGCAATCGCGTGGAATATCGCCCACCTGCCGTAGAGCACCGCCAGCGGATCGACGACCCTCTGGTCCTCGGGGTCACCACCGGGGGGACCAGTCCTTCGTGGACCGACGAGGACGAAGCGGAATCGAACGACTGAGCCGGTTCTGTACTGACCCGTCTCGCCAGAGCGTGTTCGGGGTCGTGCCCCTCCGGCACGATCTGTCCAATGTGTTTCCTTGGCGAATCGGTGCACTGCGCGACGTCGCAGAGAAGATGCCCCAGGGGTGGCTCGACGCGTACGACTCGGACGGATCCCGCCCAGCACCCAGCTGCACCCCGGTCGAGGCACTTGACCGTCTCGAAACGGTGGCCGGCGTCGTACGCCTCGCGCACCTCGAGCTTGTGCCCGGGTTCCGGCGTCCCATATTCGAGGTCGTGTCGGAAGGGGTCTCCATGTTCACGCCCGGAGAGCCTCTCTTGCAGCACAGCAGTGTGATCTACGTGGCGAACAGCGGGTCGGGCGCGCCCATGCATCTGGACCTGCACCACAACCTCTTCTTCCATCTCACGGGGACGAAGTACTTCAGGATCGGACAGATGCGCGACGAACGAATGCAGCACGAAGCTGTCGTCCGCAAGCTCGGCGGTGTGTCGGAGCCGTTACGAGTGCTCGACCAGGTGACTGAGCTCGAGCTCAATCCCGGAGACGCGCTCTACGTGCCACCGTTCACCTTCCACGCCGTCGAGAGCGACGGACCAACCGTGTCCGTCTCTTGCTCGTGGAGCACCCCTTCGTCCGAGCGGGCCGTGCCGTTGCAGCGCGTAAACGGTCGCTTGTCGCGATTCGGAGTACGCACGGCGCCGCCCGGGCGGCACCGTCTTGTCGACTTGGCAAAGGTCACGCTCGAGCGCGCATCCCACCTCGTTCGCTGACACCCCTGTCGGCTACAGCCCGTTTGAAGGCAGGTTGTCGCTTGGCGGGACGGGGGATTCTTCCCTCGCCTGGAGCACCACCTTGCCGACGCGGCGTCGGTCCATCTCGGCGACCCGCAGCTCCCAACCGTCGTGCACGAGCCGCTCGCCCTCCTCTGGTATGTGGCCGAAAGCGTCGAAGAGGAAGCCCCCGAGGGTCACGTACTCCCCCTCGGGGATCTCGAGACCGAGCTGTTCTCGTACGTCGTCGACGCTCGCGCTCCCGTCCACGAGCCAGCGGGTGCTGTCCACCCGAATGATGTCCGGCTCCTTGCCGTGGTCGAACTCGTCGCGCAGGTCTCCGACGAGAGCAGAGAGCAGATCCTTCACGGTGAGCACACCGGCCATACCCCCGTACTCGTCCACGACGACGGCGAACGAGCGCCGGTCACGGCGCATGTCGGCCAGCACGTCGAGCACTAGAAGTGACTCGGGGACCATGTACGGCTGGCGCAGTCTGCGCGAGATGTCGAGCGGGCTGGGCCTCACCGGGCCCCCGTTCGCCTCGCCGTTACTGCCATCGAGCTCCCACCCGGACTTGAACAGATCGTTGACGTAGAGGATCCCGACGAGACGGTCGGGATCCCCGTCGTAGACGGGAAACACGCTGTGGCCCGACTCCCGCACCGCCTTCGCCACGTCGGAGGAGTGCACCGGTATTTCCAGGCCCACCACGTCGACCCTCGGCGTCATGACCTCGCGCACCGTGGTGTCGCGCAACTCGTCCAAGGCAGAGAGGATGAACCTCTCCTGGTCGTCGCCCGTGCGCTCGGAATTGTGCTCGGAGCCCTGCGCGCCGGCGCGCGGCCGGTTCTGGGTCGACGACGAGCCGCGGCGCCTGAACATCCGTGGGCGAGCCGGCTAGGTCGGGACCGGCTGGAACGACCGGTCGTGGTACGTCCCGCCCTCGGCCACGGCGGTGGCCGCTTTGCGCAGGCGTAGAGAGTCGAGTGGTTTCACGATCCAGCCCTCGGCCCCCGCGCGCCTTGCCAGGAAGACGTCCGCACGCCGGTCGAGCAGCACGAGCACGGGTACTTCCGGAAGGTTCCCGTAGGAAGCCTCTAGCCGCAGGTGCATGCATACGGCTATGGCGCCCATGTTGCCCATCTGCATGTCCACGACGACGAGATCGGGCTCGTGATCATCGACCGCCGCCGCGACCTCGTAGCCGTCGCTCACCTCCACGAGCTCGGTCCCGGGTTCGTCCAGGGCCGCTGCGACCTCGGTTCGAACCGACGGGGCGTCGCTCGCGACGACGATCGTTCGCACTGGTCTCAGGCTAATGCGGCGTCGGTGGTTCGACCACCCGCCGACTCGGAGAACATGTGGTCCGCCACGATGGCCAGGCCCTCGGTGTCGGTCACGTCGAAGTCCAACAGCGGGACTCGTGCGACGGGCGACGGGGCGACCTGGACGACGAGCTCGGCCACCGCCACCGACTCGCGCTCGTTGACCGCTTCGTAACCGCGCAGGTTCTCGACCAGCACCTCGAGGGCGCTGCCCCCGGGAGCCTCCGGGAGGGCGCCCACGATGCCCGGCGTGCAGAACGAAGGGTGGACCCGGTTGACCACGAGTGCCTCCACTGCCAGCCCCGACTCGTTGAGCTTGTCGGCGAACCACCCCGCCTCGTCCACCGTGTCCGCTCGCGGCGAGGTGACGAGGAAGAAGGCGGTGGTCCTCTTCGCCAGGAGCCGCCGCATGTGCTCGGCGCGCCTGCGGAATCCTTCCTCCATCCCCTCGAACGCCTGGAAGAACCCGATCGCGTCATCGACGATCTCGGCTCCCGCGACCTTCGAGATCGTCTTCAAGAGGGCCTGCGTCGCGACCGACACCGCCCTCAGGTACGCCCGTGTGGGCATCAGAAGCAGCTGGAACAGCCGGTGCCCGAGGAACCGCGTGAGCCTTCTCGGCGCTTCGAGGAAGTCGATGGCGTTGCGAGTTGGGGGGGTGTCCACGACCACCACGTCGAAGTCGCCACTCTCGGAGAGCTCGTAGAGCTTCTCCATCGCCATGTACTCCTGTGTTCCCGAAAGAGCGTTGGTGAGGTTGCGGTACAGGCGGTTCGACAGGATGCTCTCTGCCTGTTCGGAAGAGGCCGCGTAGTGGCGTACCAGGTCGTCGAAGGTGCCCTTCGGGTCGAGCATCAGCGCCCATAGCTCTCCGGGCCAGCTCCCCTCCACCTTCCTCGGGGAGTTGGTGAGCGAGTCGAGCCCGAGCGCGTCCGCCAGCCGCCTGGCGGGATCGATGGTCACCACGCAGGCCCTACGCCCGCGCCGCGCCGCCTCGAGGGCGAAGGCCGCGGCCACGGTGGTCTTGCCTACACCTCCGGACCCGCAGCAGACGACGACCGATCGGTCCTGTGCGAGGTCGCCGATCGTGTGAGGGATCCGCGGCGGCAGCGGGTGCTCGATCTCGCTCACGCGTCTGGGCCTTCGGGCCGCGGATCGTCGAGGCAGCGCACTTCTGAGGCCAGCTCGTCGCCCAGGCGTGCGAGCTCCTCGGGTCCGATCCGGGGGCTGAAGAGGAAGGGGGCGACGAGCTGGGGCAACGGCAGCTCGCGCGCCAGGCGCGCCCTCTGCTCGTCCTGGAGCCGGTAGCGATGGAGACGAAACGCCGCAGCCTTGCCCAGCGCGGCGGCCGTCTCAGAGCCGACCTCTGCTCCCGCCTGTGCGGCCGCCTCCAAGGGGTCGACTTCGAGGAGCGGCTCCTCGCGAAGGCAGCCGTTGACGATCACGGGACCGAGGCTGATCCCTATGCGGTCCTCTAGCTGGTACGCGGTCTCCACCACCTCGTTGACCGGCATCTCCTCTGGGAGGGTGACGAGGGCCACCTGACATCGCTTGGGGTCCGAGAGGAGCTCCACCACTTCCACCGCTTGCGCCCTCACCGGGCCCGAGCGCGCTGCGTCCATCAACCCCCGGGCCGAGGACAAGAAGGTCATCGCGTGTCCGGTGGCAGGGGCGTCCACGAGGATCAGGTCCGCGGCATCGTCGCGCTCGAGTTGCTTGACCTTGCCGAGGACGAGGATGTCCCTGATCCCGGGGATGGCGGTGGCGACCACGTCCAGGGCGCCGGAGGACACGAGGCGCTTGGAGATCCTCTTCATCCCGTGGTCACCCAGGTACTCGACCAGGGCCTCGTCAGGCGTGATCCTCCTCGCTCGGACCATGCCGTCAGGGGAGAGCGCCATGTCGACGTAATCCAGGGTCCCCTCGTGCCCGAAGGCCGCCGGCACCCCCGGCTTGCCTTCCAGCTCGACCACCAGGACCTTGAGTCCCGCTGAGGACGCCATCCTGGCCAGGGCTGCGGTGACCGTGGTCTTGCCGACCCCACCCTTGCCGGCGACGACCAGGACGCGGCTCTGGCGACAGAAGGCGGCGACGTCCACTCGGGCCGAGCGTATCCGCGAGCCGTGGTCGGGCCGCCGATGGGGAAGGTGAATTCCAGCAGAAATCCTGCTCAGACCTCTTGTAGCTCCGTCGAGGGCGCGGATAGCGTCGACAACGACTGGAGGTCGAGTGGCGACAAGGTCCATCGGCGAGGCATGGCAGGCGAGAGCTGCATGCAGGGGACCGCAGGCGGCGGTGTTCTTCCCGCCGACCCACGCCGAGCGCAAGGAGGAGAAGCTCGCTCGCGAGACCCGGGCGAAGGCGATCTGCGCCACCTGCGTGGCGCGACGGGACTGCCTCGAGTACGCCATCCGGATCCGTGAGCCCCACGGCATCTGGGGTGGGCTGAACGAGGTCGAGCGCAAGCAGGTTCTCGAGCGCAGAGCCGGCTGAGCCCTCCTCAGCCCGCGCCCAGCTGGGCCGTGCCAGCGCGGACCCCTGCGCTGTCGCAGACCCGTTGCGGTCGGTCGCCGGTGGCGGAGCAGATGGCCGCTGTGAGCTCGTTGGCGGTTCCCAGGATTGCTTGGCTCACGGGGTTGGCCGGGTCGGACAGAGCGCCCGCGATCTGGCTCATCGACTTACCCTCGATGAGGCCCGGCGAGTAACCCACCGCAGCCCCGACGACAAGGAGCCGGTCGGCGACGTCCACGAACGGGAGCACACCACCGACGCTGGAGAACGGCGGTGAGTCGTAACGCTTGAGAAGCGCTTCGATCGGCGTGGGGACCTTGTCGAGCTCAGGGAAGCCTGCCGGCGCGTCCGATGACGGCTCGGGGCCGTACATCTCGACGGGAGAGAAGGTCGCATAGCTGCTGCGGTAGCTCGAGCCGTCGAAGCTGAACGTAGCGGTTCCGCCGAACGCCTCGTACTTGGAGGAAGAGGTGGAGCCCAGGTGGGAGAAGGTGCCGAAGCGACCCAGGGCGACCACGAGCGCCCAGCGTTCGGCGGCGCAGTAGGGGCAGAATTCGCCACCCACGAACACCACCTCTGGGTGTCCCCCGGCTTCTAGCGAGGGCTGGCCCGACAGCACTGTCGGAGACGGCGACTCCCCAACCGGGGCTCCAACGGCGTCGAATGCCGAGGCGGGCACCGAGGTCGCCTCCTGCACAGCGGTGTGACCGGCCTGGGTGACCGGAGGCGCCTGGACCGTGGTTGAGCCCCTGGTGACCTTGAGGATCAGCAGCACCACCACGACGAGGAGCACGAGCACGACGAAGGCGGAGGTGACGAGCGCCATCGGGGCGCGCCACCTCGGCACCGGCATCGCGGGGGTGACGGCCTGCTCGCCTTCGCCGCTCGCAGGGGGTTCGTCGATCATTCGGATTGTCATTCTGGTACCACCGTGCCGTTACCACTGAGGCCGCTTCGATATCCACCAGGAGGGCGCAGCCGGACAATAGATTCCACGTTCAACCCGACGGGTGGGCCGGCGACGAGCCGGCGCGATCGGGCCGGCACGATTCAGCTCGTTCAGAAGGAAAGAAAGGACGGGTCGGGGTTGGGGAGGATCCGGTTCGAGCGCGTCGAGGTCGCCGGGGCTCCGGCCGACCACGGCAGGGGTGGCGAAGGCCCTTCCCTGCTGTTCCTCCACGGCTGGGGGGTCGGGCCGCGCTCGTATGCGGGCTCTCTGAGCAGGCTTGCGGGCATCGGCCTCGAGGTGGCGGCCCCCGCTCTGCCGGGCTTCGGCGGCACTCCCGCGCTCGAGGGTGCCAGCTGCGACTTTTCCGGGTACGCGAGGTGGCTGTCGAGCTACCTCGACACGCTGGGGACGACGGAGCCCGTGGTCGTGGTGGGCCATTCCTTCGGGGGTGGGGTCGCCATCCAGCTCGCCCACGACATACCCGAGCGCGTGCGCGCCGTAGTGGTGTGCAACGCGGTAGGCGGAGCCACGAGGCTGGGGCCGGCGGACCGGCCGTGGTGGGAATGGGGCCGCTACTTGGGTTCCGACCTGCTGGCGCTCGAGTCGGTGGTGCGGGTCCTGCCCGCCGTCCTGGGCGAGGCGGTGCCGAACTTCGTACAGAACCCGCTCGCGATGTGGCGTGTCGGCGAGTTCGTGCGCAGAGCCGATCTACGGCGCGAGGTCCATGTGCTCACCGACCGCTGCACGCCGTTCACGGTCGTGTGGTCCGACCGCGACCGCCTCGTGCCCCACGGGAGCTTCGCCACGCTGTGCTCGGCGGCCGGAGTCGACGGGGTGGTCGTGCCCGGGCACCACAGTTGGCTCATCGCCGACCCCGGTCGCTTCGCGGACGTCGTGCTGCGCGCGCTGGCGGAGGCAGGGGTGGTGGAGGAGGCGCTCGGGCTGACCGCCTGAGGCCGGTTGCCCTCATCGAGCCTGCCCACCCGGTGGACCTCTGGGCTTAGCATCCACGGGCGTGACCGACTCGGTCCCAGTCGAAGCCAGGGACGCGGCGACGATCATGCTCGTGCGCGACGCCGAGGAATCGCGCACCCTCGAGGTGTGCATGGTGCGTCGCCACCTCGACTCCGGGTTCGTGGGCGGTGCTTACGTGTTCCCCGGCGGCAAGGTCGATGACGAGGATCTCGGCCCGGCGGCAGCTCAAGTCTGCACCGGGCGGACGGACGCGCAGGCGAGCGAGATCCTCGGCCTCGCGTCGGGAGGGCTGGGGTTCTGGGTGGCAGCGCTGCGTGAGTGCTTCGAGGAGGCGGGGGTGCTCCTCGCTTACCGTGGCGGTGGGGAGAGGCATCGACCGGGCGAAGAGGCGTCTTCACCAAAGGACCAAGAAGCACCTTCACCAATCGGAGAGGAACTGGTCGATGTCGCCGATCCGGCCGTACGCAAACGGCTAGAGGTGATGCGCATCAGGCTCAACGCGGGTGAGGTCGAGTTTCCCGGTGCTTGTAGGGCTGAGGGCCTTTCGCTCGCCGTCGACCGCGTGCACTACTTCAGCCATTGGATCACCCCCGAGCCGGCACCGAGGCGCTTCGACACGAGGTTCTTCGTCGCCGCTCTTCCACCGGACCAGGTACCGGTGCACGACGACCACGAGACCGTGGACACGGTGTGGCTGCGCCCGACCGAGGCGCTCGAACGCGCACGTGCCGGCGAGCTGGACGTCATGTTCCCGACGATCAAGAACCTTCAGGCGATCGGGCGCTTCGACACGAGCTTCGAGCTCCTCAGCGCCGCGGCGGCGATCGAGCGGGTCCCGACCGTCCTCCCCAGGGTGGTGGCGGACGACCGGGGCTTCCGGATCCTGCTACCCGGTGACGAGGGATACGAAGAGGCGACCGGAGAACGCCGCCTCAGCTGAAGGCCGGGGTCACTTCCCGAGCGAGGCGTCGAGGGCCTGCTCCACGCGGTCGAGCAAGCGGGCGGTGCACCCCGAGACCTCCAACACTGGTGCTATCTCCTGCGCGATCCGCTCGGCCAGCGCGGCGAACGTGGACGCCAGGGGCCCGTCGTCGAGCGCGACCGGCCGGCCCGAGTCACCGGCTGCGGCGATGTCGGGGTGGATGGGCACGCTGCCCACGAGCGGGACCCCGATCTCGTCGGCGAGACGCCTGCCGCCGCCCTCTCCGAACAGGGGGTAGGACTTCCCGTGCTCGCAAGTGAAACCAGCCATGTTCTCGATGACGCCCGCCACGCGGAGGTGGCCCTTGCGCGCCATGTCGGCTGCCCTCGCTGCCACCTTCTGGGCCGCTAGGGGCGGCGTGGTCACCACCAGCACCTCCGTGCGCGGCAGCATCCGCGCGAGCCCCATCTGGATGTCGCCGGTGCCGGGTGGCATGTCGATGAGCAGGTAGTCGACCTCCCCCCAGCGCACGTCCTCGAGGAACTGCTGCACCGCGCGGTTGAGCACCAGCCCTCGCCACATGATCGCCGTGTCCTCGTCGGCGAGGAACCCCATCGACACGACTTTGAGCAGGCCGCCGTCCACCGCGAGCTCCATAGGCACGATCTTGCGGCCCTTGGCCTGGAGGTCGCCGCTCATCCCGAGCAGGCGCGGGACCGAGAACCCCCAGATGTCGGCGTCCAGCAGACCGACTGTGTGGCCCCTGCGGGCCAGGGCCACCGCCAGGTTCACCGTGATCGAGGACTTGCCCACCCCGCCCTTGCCCGACGAGACCGCCAGCACCCTTGCGGCGACCGGCAGGTCGGTCGATATCGCGTTGGACTCCTGCGCCTTGCGCCGTGCCCTGTCCATCGCAGCGCTCTTGCCGGCAGCGTCCATCTCGCCGAAGCGCACTCTCACCTCGCGAACCCCGCCCATGGACGAGACGCGGTTCTCTATGTCGGTGCGCAGCTGGGTGCGAAGCGGGCACCCCGAGATCGTGAGGTCCACGTGCACCTCCACGATCCCGTCGGGCTGCACCACCACGTCGCGGAGCATGCCGAGGTCGACGATGTCCGACCCGAGCTCGGGGTCGATAACCCCAGCTAGGACCTCGCGCACCTGGGCGTCGCGTGGCGGCGAGAAGTCGTCGGACACGTCGCGATGCTACCGGCCACCAGGCATCGGACTGCCTGAGGCGGCCCGACCACACCCGGGTCTCGGGTAACATCTGCGGTGGACGAAGGTAGCGTCGGGTAGCTAGCGGCCGGGCTGCGGTCGAGGCCACCTGGAACGAGGACCGGAGGAGATTTCGCTGTGAGCACGATGACCGGCGTCAAGATCGGCAAGAGGCCCCAGCCAGTGACGTTGTCGGACAGCGCTGCGAAGAAGGTCGCTGACCTGATCGCCGAGGAGACCGAGCCGGGCCTGGCGCTGCGCGTCGCGGTCCGCGCCGGTGGTTGCTCCGGCTACAGCTACGAGATGTTCTTCGACTCCGAGATCACACCCGAGGACATCGTCGGGGAGCAGGCGGGAGTCAGGGTCGTGGTGGACGCCGAGAGCGCACAGCTCCTGAAGGGTTCGACGCTCGACTACACCGACGGCCTCCAGGATGCGGGGTTCCACGTGACGAACCCCAACGCGACGCGCACCTGCGGCTGCGGGTCCTCCTTCAGCTGAGCGGCACCTCCTCCTCTACTTCGAGCTCCGTCTCCTCCACAGTCTCCTTCGTCGTCGACGGCGAGCCCGTCTCTGTAGCCGACGAAGGGCGCAGCTTGCTCGACGTGCTGCGCGAGCAGCTCGGGCGCCGCTCGGTGAAGGACGGCTGTAGTCCCCAAGGGCAGTGCGGCTGTTGCACGGTCTGGGTGGACGGTGCCGCGCGGGTGGCGTGTGTCACGCCGGTTCGCCGGGTCGCCGGGCGGGAGGTCACGACCCTCGAGGGGCTCGACCCCGACGTGCGTGACGGATGGGCGCGTGCGTTCTGCGACACGGGTGCGAGCCAGTGCGGATTCTGCACTCCCGGGATAGTCATGCGCCTGGCGGCCCTGCAGACCAGGCGACCCGAGCTCGACGAGAGCTCCGTGAAGACAGCGCTCGGCGCTCATCTCTGTCGGTGCACGGGTTGGAGGACGATCATCGAGGCGGCGCGTCTCGTGGCCGAGGGCACCGAGGTCCGTGGTGCAGAGGGACGTGACCTCGAGGCCGCCGCGGCACGTGCCCGGCTCGAAGGTGGGTGCCCACAGGCCGTGGGCCCGCAGGTGGCCCTCGGCGGTGGGGGGTTCGCAGATGACACGGCGCCAGCCGACGCGCTCGTCGCGGTGCCCGATGGTCGCGGTGGTTTCTGCGTCGCCGAGTCGCTCGCCGAGGCGCGTGCGATGTCGGGGAAGATCCAGGGCCGCAACACGACCGTGGCGCTGCACCACCCCCTCGAGATCCCGCCGGGGGACTGGGCGCTGTCTTTGCGAACCACCTTCGTGGAGCCCGCCTACCTCGAGCTCGACGCCTCGTGGTGCGAGCCGGGCGGCGCGCCGGCCACCCCTCTCGCCAACGGCGGCGCCTTCGGCGGCAAGCTCGGCTCACCCGCTTGCGAGGCGGCCCGGTCGCTCGCAGATGCACACGGGAGAGCGGTTCGGGTGCTGTTCGCGCGCGAGGACGCGGTGCGAAGGGGGCCGAAGCGGCCCCCGATCGCCGCCGGACTACGCGAGGACAGAAGCGGAGTGGTGCGCGTGGCGAGGACCCCGGGCTCGATCGATCTGTCGGTGTGGGCGGAGAGGTTCCGGTCGGTCCTGCCCGACATGGAGGTCATCGAGGTCGATATGGACGGCCCTCCTGTGTCTGCTGACTTGCGGGCGGCCGGTTGGGCCGAGGCCGCTGTGCTCTCCGCCGTGCTCGGCGCGCTCGGGGAGGGCTCACAGATGCCCGTGACGGTCGTCTCCCCCGACGGAGCACGCGCCAGCGCGTCGGTCGCAAGCGGCGCGGTGCAGGTGCGGGTGCGGGTGTCCGCAGGCGAGGTGCTCGACGAGGTGGTACTTCGCTCCTACGTGATAGGCGCCGTGCACCAGGCTCTCGGCTGGGTCCGAAGCGAGGGCGTGGCCGTCGGCGAGGATGGCGAGGTGCTCGACCTCACGATCCGCTCCTTCGGGATCATCCCCGCAAGGGACATGCCCGAGGTCGAGGTCGGGATCGAGAGGGGCCGGGGCCCCGCGGTGCGCGCGAGCGACGCCGTGTTCGCAGCTGTAGCGGCAGCGGCGTGGATGGCCGGCGGTCTCGCCCCGCAGTGGCCGCTCATGAGGTCCTGAGGTCCTGCGCCGCCTCGGGCTACGGGATCCAGCTGCCGTGCCCGAACCGGTAGCCCACCGATCGCACCGTCTCGATCAGGTGCGCGTGCTCTTCACCGAGCTTCGCCCTGAGTCTTCGGACGTGGACGTCGACCGTTCGCGCCCCGCCGTAGTACTCGTACCCCCACACCCTGCTGAGCAGCGTCTCGCGAGTGAAGACCTTGCCCGGGCGCGCGGCCAGAAAGCGCAGCAGCTCGTACTCCATGAACGTGAGGGCCAGGGCCCGGCCCGCCACAGCCGCCTGATAGGTCTCGAGGTTGAGCACGAGCGGGCCGTGCTCGATGAGCTCGGGGCGCAGCCCGCGCCCCGTGCGCCAGAAGAGATGGGCGAGGCGCGCGGTCACCTCCTCCGAGCTGGCCGGTAGGACGCAGAAGTCGTCGAACTGGTCTTCGCGAAGCGCCAGGTCGGTGACCTGGTCCGCCCCGACCACCAGCAGCAAGGGCCGCAGCGGCACCTCGCGTGCGCGCATGAGCCGGCAGAGGGCGAACGCTCCCTGGGGGTCGGCGCCCGCGCACACCAAGGCGCCCGCCCAGCCGTCCTCGGGCTCGTCGGATACGGCGTGCTCGGGGCGCGACAGCGCCTTCCAGGGGTAGCCGGCTAGCTCCAGGGCGAGCGCAAGTTCGGCGGGGAAGGGATCCGGGAAGCAGAGCAAGGGCTCCATCGCGTGTCGGCCCTTCTCTACAAGAGCGCCAGGTAGCGGTCCAGCTCGAACTGGCTGACATGGGTCTTGTAGGCGGCCCACTCCGCCCGCTTGTTACGTACGAACCACTCGAACACGTGCTCGCCGAGGGTCTCCGCCACGAGCTCCGAACGCTCCATCTCCGCGACGGCCGCATCGAGGCTCCCCGGCAGGGTTCGGATCTGCTCGGCGGCCAGCTCCTCGGGGGTCATCGCGAACAGGTTCGTGGCCGCCTCGCGCGGCAGCTCGTAACCCTCCTCAACCCCTTTCAACCCCGCCGCGAGGATCACTGCGAAGGCGAGATAGGGATTGCAGGCCGAGTCCGGCGCCCGGTACTCGACGCGAGTGGACTCGAGCTTGTTGTGCTTCACGACGGGCACCCGCACCAGGGCGGACCGGTTGTTTCGCGCCCACGACACGTGGATGGGAGCCTCGTACCCCGTCACCAGTCGCTTGTAGGAGTTGACCCACTGGTTAGTCACGGCGGTGATCTCATGTGCGTGCCGCAGGAGCCCGGCCGTGAAGCGCTTGGCGATGTCGGAAAGTCCGTAGGGGTCGTCCTTGTCGCTGAACGCGTTGGTATCGCCCTCGAAGAGGCTCAGGTGCGTGTGCATGCCCGAGCCCTGCACCCCGGCGAGGGGCTTGGGCATGAAGCTGGCGTGCACACCCCCCCGGCGAGCCGTCTCCTTCACCACCAGCCGCACGGTCATGACGGTGTCGGCCATCGTGAGGGCGTCGGTGTAGCGCAGGTCGATCTCGTGCTGGCTCGGGGCGTCCTCGTGCTGGGCGTGCTCGACGGGGATGCCCATCTCCTCGAGGGTGAGCACGCTTCGCTTTCGCAGGTCGGTCGGGGTGTCGGAGGTGGTGAGCTCGAAGTAGGAGCCCTTGTCGAGCACCGCAGGGGGGCGCGAGGGGTCTGCGTCCGCGAAGTAGAAGTACTCGATCTCCGGCGCCGCGTAGAAGGTGAAGCCTTGCTCTCGGGCTTTGTCCAGGGTGCGGCGAAGCGCATGGCGGGGACACCCTTCGAAGGGTGTGCCGTCGAGGTTGAAGATGTCGCAGAACACGCGCGCCACAGCGACGTCGCCGGGGTGCCAGGGCAGGAGCTGGAAGGTCTTGGGATCGGGCCTGGCGAGCACGTCGCTCTCCTGCACCCGCGAGAAGCCGTCGATCGCCGAGCCGTCGAAGGTCATACCCTCTTCGAGGGCGTTCTCGAGCTCGGCAGGGGTGATCGAGAAGGTCTTGGCGGTGCCGAGCACGTCGGTGAACCAGAGCTGGACGAAGCGAATGGCGCGCTCCTCCACGGTCCTGAGCACGTACTCCGTCTGGCTTCGCATGTGGCCTCCATGCTGGGCCGGGAAGGGCGCCGGCGCCCATCCGACCCGGCTCTCTCCTATGTCCCCTCCGCTCCTCCGCGGCCACGTCGGCCGAACCCCGGGGAGCACCGAACAGTGTCGCAGGCTGCCGAGTGGGCCCGTGACCGGTTAACGCTCCGTTCACGCGGGGGCAACTCCGGGGAAACCCCCGCCTGGGAGCATGTGCCCGGGTGAACGAGGGGCCGGCCGCGCCGCGCGTGCGTCGCCGCGGACTTGTGACCCGGTGGGCCAGCCACCACGATGGTGCCCGGTCTGCTCGAGAAGGACCCCAGGGGAGGGGACCACCCCCCCAGGGTGTGCAGCCCGAGGGACCACCCCGAGGGACGAGAAGGAGGATCCGTGCAGCAACGCAGCCCCGCGGAAGTGCTCCGCCTGGTACAGGACGAGGGGATCGAGATAGTCGACGTGCGCTTCGTCGACCTTCCCGGCCTGATGCAGCACTTCTCCGTGCCGGCTCACGCGCTCACCGAGGACGTGTTCGAGGAGGGTTTCGGTTTCGACGGCTCGTCGATCCGGGGGTTCCAGGAGATCCAGGAGTCGGACATGTTGCTCATGCCCGACCCCAACACGGCCGTGATCGACCCCTTCACAGAGCACAAGACCCTGGATGTGAATTGCTTCGTTCGCGACCCGGTGACCCTCGAGTCCTACTCACGAGACCCCCGTTACGTGGCGCAGAAGGCCGAGGCATACCTCGGCACCACTGGCTTGGCGGACACCTGCTACTTCGGTCCAGAAGCGGAGTTCTTCATTTTCAGTGATGTGCGGTTCTCCCAGGACCAGCACTCGGGCTTCTACTCGGTCGACTCGATCGAGGGGATCTGGAACTCGGCGAGGGACGAAGGGCCCAACCTCGGCTTCAAGCCCCGCTACAAGGAGGGCTACTTCCCGGTCCCCCCTATGGACCACTTCCAGGACCTTCGCTCGGAGATGATCCTCACGATGGAGCGCATGGGCGTCGAGATCGAGGTGCACCATCACGAGGTCGGTACTGGGGGGCAGGCCGAGATCGACATGCGGTTCGACACGCTGCTCGTGATGGCCGACAAGCTCATGCTCTACAAGTACGTGGTGAAGAACGTGGCGCGGGCTGCCGGCTATACCGCGACTTTCATGCCGAAGCCGCTGTTCCAGGACAACGGGTCGGGCATGCACTGTCACCAGTCGCTGTGGAAGGGGGGCGAGCCTCTCTTCTTCGGCGAAGGCTACGGAGGCATCTCGGACCTGGCCCGGTGGTACATCGGTGGGCTGCTGCGTCACGCGCCGGCGATACTCGCCTTCGCCGCCCCCACCACCAACTCCTACAAGCGCCTGGTGCCCGGCTACGAGGCGCCGGTGAACCTCGTGTACTCCCAGCGCAATCGCTCCGCTGCGTGCCGCATACCGCTGTACTCGCAGAGCCCGAAGGCAAAGCGCGTCGAGTTCCGCTGCCCGGACCCGTCGTGCAACCCGTACCTCGCGTTCTCGGCCATGCTCATGGCGGGGCTCGACGGCGTCCAGAACCGGATCGAGCCGCCCGACCCGGTCGACAAGGACCTATACGACCTCCCGCCCGAGGCCCTGGCCCAGGTGCCTCAGGTCCCGGCCTCGCTCGAGGCCGCCCTCGACGCCCTCGAGGCCGACCACGACTTCCTGAAGGCGGGCGGGGTCTTCACCGACGACCTCGTCGAGACCTGGATCGAGTACAAGCGCCTCAACGAGGTCGACGCCATCCGGCTGCGCCCGCATCCCTGGGAGTTCATGCTCTACTACGACATCTGAGTGTCGAGGTTCGCCACCGTCCGCGACGCTGATTTAGACTGAGAACACCTTGGCGGGGGGCGAAGGCGGAGCTTCACGTGGCTGGTGGCGGTCAGGCCTCACTTCTCAAAAGACGCGGCGCGTCGTGCGCACTGCGGATGGCGCGAGTACTTGTGGTCCCCTTCCTCCTCGCCATGTCGGCTCTGTGGCTCGTACCGGCGGGCAGTCAGCTCGCGCGCGCCACTGAGAAGTCCGCCTGGACCAACCACGACGACGACAACTGGGGCGGGTGGTCGGATCCCTCCAATCCCGGCTTCGCGTCCAACCCGGACGGCTGTGACCCCATCGACCCGGCCCAGTGCATGCTGCCGTACCCCAACGACTGGTTCACGCGAAACGACCAGACGAGCGCCACCGGACGGCGCCTCGACCTGAACCTCTTGGCCATGCCCCGCAACGTGGCGGGCAAGCCAATCAACCCTGCTGACTACAACAGCAGCGACGGGTTCAGCGCCGGCAGCACCATGCTGACCGTCGTCCCCGGCGTGACCCAGAACGCCGACCTCGCCGAGTCGGGGCTACCCACTGATCTGAACATGGCCTTGAACGACAGCTACACCACCGACCCGGCGAAGCTGGGCGTGGTCCTGCTCGACGCCACCACCGGGCAGGTCTGGCCGGTGTGGGTGGAGATCGACCAGTACACGACCTCCGCCGGCGTGCTCCCGGCGGGCACGGTGGGCCAGGTCCAACAGGACCTCATGATCCACCCGGCCAAGAACCTGCTGGACGGGCATCGCTACATCGTGGCCCTGCGGGACCTGCACACCGACGACGGCACCCTGGCCCGGCCCAGCTCTGCCTTCGAGTCCTACGTCGGCGCCTACCTCCACCCGCCGGCCCTCTCCGCCGGCACGCTGGGCCTGCCGGCCGCAGCACCGAGCGACCCGCGCACCGCCCACATGGACCGGATCTTCGAGGACCTGAACGAGGCAGGGTGGGCTGTGTCGTCGGAACCCTCCCAGCTCTTCCTGGCGTGGGACTTCACCACCGCCTCCACCCAGAACGTGACCGGGCGGATGGTCGCCATCCGCGACGACGCCTTCGAGCAGCTCGGGGAGACCAAGGCCCAGATCGACGCAGGCGTGAACGCCGGGGCGGCACCGAAGTTCACCGTCAGCACGGTGACCAACTTCACCGCAGCGCAGAACCCCCTCGTCGCTCGGGAGATCCAGGGCAGTTTCTCCGTCCCCTGTTACATCGCCCCCACCTGCTCGCCCCCTGTGAAGTGCAAGGACGTCTCGAGCTCTAGCCCCTTCGACGACTGTCCCTCGCCGGGGAGCTTCTTCTACACCGATCCCAGCAACCCCGACGACGATCCCAGCCAAGTGCCGGGGCAGACCTACACGGCCGGCTTCATCTGCGTGGCCGGGCGATCCGCCTTCGAGAGACAGCAGCGGGTCAGACCGGTGGAGTACGGCCATGGTCTGTTCGGCAGCGACACCGAGGTGACCGCCTCGCCCCAGGAGGAGATGGCGAACCGGGAATCGATGCTGTACTGCGCCACCGACTGGTTTGGCTGGGCCGACTCGGACATCCCCAACGCAGTCGGGGCTCTCGCCGACCTGTCCAACTTCTCGTGGCTCGCCGACCGTGGCCAGCAGGGTGAGCTCGACTTCCTCTACCTGCAGCGCCTCATGATCAACCGGGGGGGCTTCGCCTCGAACCCCGCGTTCCAGTACGCGAAGGGAGATCCGATCATCGACCTGTCGGACGGCGTCTACTACGACGGCAACAGCCAGGGAGGCATCTTCGGGGGAACGGTGTGCGCTGTGTCGATCGACGCGCGGCGATGTGCCCTTGGGGTCAACGGTATGGACTACTCCACGCTGCTCCCCCGCTCGGTCGACTACGTGGCCTCCTCGACCCTGCCCGAATTCCTCGAGCAGAACGTCGACCAGTTCGCGGCGGACCCGACCGGCTATGACCCCACCAACCTCACCGGCGTGGGTTACTCCAACGCGTTCGACCTCTTCTACCCCGACCAGTCCCAGCGCCAGCTCACCCTCGACATCATCGAGAGCCTGTGGGACCGGGCCGATCCCAACGGATATGCAGGCCACATGACAGCCTCGGCCGAAGAAGGCCTGCTCCCCGACTGCACCGGCGAGGGGGCGGTGAAGGCGGATGCGGAGGCGGCCAAGTGCCCGACCGCCGTTCCCGACCACCACGTGCTCATGCAGATCGCGTGGGGCGACCACCAGGTGGCCAACGTCACCGCCCTAGACGAGGCCCGCACCATCGGGGCGCAGTCAGTTGGCAGGGCGGCCACCTCCGACACCTTCGGCGCGGGCGAGGCCCTCTTGAACAGCCGGCTTTGCAACACAGACGCCAAGGGCCACGTCACCACCAACGACCCGGTCGACGGCGCCTACTGCTACGAGCCCGACTCGCCGCTATGGGGCATCACGCCGATATCGGCCTACCCCTACGGCGGCTCGGCCATCGCCATCTTCGACGCCGGGCCCGACGGCGACGGCACCGCCTACGCCACCGACCCGCCACCCCCGTCCGACGTGCCCTCACCCGACACCTCGGCCAACATCGATCCCCACGAGGCGCCCCGGCGGACGTGCGCCGCCCAGGACATGAAGGGCGCCTTCTTCGACACCTACGGTCAGGTCACCGGCATGAAGGGATACGTGACCGACCCCCCTCAGCTGTTGATCGGCTTCGTGGGCAAATACGCCGGGCAGCCGCTCGAGAGTTCGTCCACGTTGGCCGGGCCGCCCTACTTCTCGGGGGGCTGGCAAGGCACCTGCGCCCTGCCCTGAGTTGCCCGCCCTAACGAGGTAGCGGGACGCGCCATTCGATCCGCGTCCCACGGCCGTCCGCGGGCCCGATCGACATCGAACCGTCTCGGCTCTCGGCTCGTGCGCGCATGTTGGCGAGCCCGCTGGAGCGGGTGGCGCCTTCGGGTCCGACCCCGTCGTCGGTGACCGTGAGCACGAGGTCGTGGTGGACCTCCACCCGCACCTCCACCGTCGACGCGGAGGCGTGGCGTGTGGTGTTCGAAAGCGCCTCACGCACGACCGCGAGCAGGTCGGGCACCATCTCCTCGGGAACCCGCGTGTCGACCGGGCCGTCGAATTGCAGTCGGGGCTGGAAACCGAGCCCGTCCGAGGCCATCGACGCTATGTCGAGGATCCTCGACCGGGTGCTCGTCTCCACCCTCTCCGTGGCGCGCAGCTCGAGGGAAAAGATGGTGGACCTCACGTCGCGAATGGTGGCGTCGAGCTCCTCTACCGAGTCGCTGATGCGCTCGAGGGCCCGGCTGTCGGTGATGGAGTGCGCCGCGGCTTGGAGTGACATACCGACGGCGAAGAGCCTCTGGATCACGTGGTCGTGGAGATCGCGTGCGATGCGCTCGCGGTCGGCGATGAGAGCAAGCTGCTCTCGATCGCCCTGGGCTCGCGCTATCTCGAGCGCCAGGCTCGCCTGCTGGGCGAAGCTCTCCACCATCCGCAGGTCCTCGGTGTCGAACTCGGCGCGCCCCGCCGCCCTCGACACCACGAGCACAGCGCCGGCTCCGTGGGTGGTGGTGACCGGGGCGACGACCAGCGGCCCCGACGAGGCGGGGGAGCCCGCCGGTACCCCCGCGCCGGGCGAGGTCCACGTAGCGCCCGAGGAGAGCACCGAGGAGAAGATCGGCTCCTGCACACTGGCCGGCTCGTCGAGCAGGCCGTCGACCCGTCCCCCGCCCTCAGCGGCGAGGCTCATCTGCCCGGGATTCTCGGAGGCGACCAGGATCGCCGCGTGCTCCGAGTCGGCGAGCGCGCACACTTGACCGGCGATCATCTCGAGCCACTCTTCGAGGCTCCCGCCACCCAGAAGACTGAGCCGGATCTCGGAGATGGCTTCGAGCCAACGCTCACGGCGCTGGGTCTCGATGAGCAGCCTTCGCAGCTCCTCGTCGGAGGCGCGCTGGTGCTGCGCCCTCCGGCGCTCCACCGGCGGCCTCGCACCGGGAATGGTCGTCACGGGTTCCCCCGAGCGTTGCAGGCCTGGCCGCCCACGAGCCCTCTCCCCTCGTCCGGATGCCGCTCCGGATGCGCGGCGAGCACGTCCTGTCCGACAGGGCGTCCGCGTCCCCCACCCTCGCTGCAAAATGCTACATCGGGCGGTCGTCGACCCCGGAGGCTCAATCCGCCCCGTCGATCCCGTAGAAGAGCCGCTCCACCACCCTCCTGGCTCGGCGCGTGACCTTCCGGTACTCGTCGCGCAGCTCGGCGGGAGTGGTGCCGAGACTTCGCGCGAGTCTCGAGAGCTGATGGGCCTGGGCAGGCAGCGAATCTCCGGGCGAACCGCCGCCGGGTTGAGCGCCTACGAGATACCAGCGGTTTCTCGTCCTCTCGCAGAAGCGGTACGAGTCGCGAAGGGCGCCGACATCGGCGGGACCGATCACGCCTTTTGCGGCCAGCTCGTCGAGCGTCGCCATGGTCCCGGTGCCGGGGACTCGGTGCAGCAGCTGCGAGAGCTGCACGGTCCACTCGACGTCGGAGAGCGACCCGCGGCCGAGCTTCAAGTGGAATTGCGGGTCCTCGCGCGCCGGGATGCGCTCACGCTCGATGCGAGCTTTCATCCGCCTGATCGAAGCTACCTCCGCTTCGGTGAGCGTGCGGTCGAAGACGAACCCCGCAGCCATCGACAAGAAGCGCTCTGCGAGCTCCCTGTTGCCGGCCACCATGCGCGAGCGGATCATGGCCTGGCGCTCCCAGGTCTCGGCCCATCGGGCGAAGTAGGCGGCGTAGCCGCGAAGGTCGCGAGCGAGGCGCCCCTGTGACCCTTCGGGGCGAAGACCGAGATCGAGCTTGGCCACCCTCTGGGAGGGGGTCGGGCCCTCCATGAAGTGCAGCAGCGCCTCCGCCACCGCCTCACCTGCCGCGGCCCCGGCACGCTCGCCGTCACCTGCTTCGTACACGAAGAGCACGTCGAGGTCGCTCGCGTAGGACATCTCGCCGCCACCGAGATGTCCCATTCCGATGACGCAGAACTCGAGCTGCTCCTGCGCCGGGCTCCCGGCACGCACCGCCCCGAGCGCTTCGGCGAGAGCCGCCTCGATGAGAGCCTCCGACATCGAAGTGAGCGACGCACCGGTCGAGCCGACATCGTCGATGCCGAGCAGGTCGCGCGCCGCGATTCGCACCAGCTGCTCCTGGCGGAGCCGGATCAGCTGTGCGCGCCGACGCGACTCGCCCAGACGCTGGCCCATGCGCGCAGTCGCCTCCTCGACGAGCGCGTCTCGCGAGGTGGGGGCCAGCGCGCTGTCGTCGCCCAACGAGCTGATCAGCTCGGGGTTGCGCTCCACGTTCTCTGCCAATGCCCGGCTCGAGCCGAGCACGAGGCACAGCCGCCTCGCGGCCTCGGGCGACTCCCTGAAGGTCTCCACCATCCGCGCCCGCGAATGGGCCCGGACGACAAGGTTGCGCAGCCCGAGCAGGCCGAGGTCGGGGTCAGGGGTGAGCGAGAGCCAATCGAGCAACAGGGGCAGCAGCTGTGCCATGAGCCGGGAGCTACGAGTGAGGCCTCCCGCGAGCTCGGTCACAGCGGCTCGTGTCCGCTCGACGTCGGCGAAGCCGAAGGCAGCGAGGCGCTGGGCGACCGCCTCGGGCTCCATGATGCCGGCTCGGGGACCTGCGCCCGAACGCTCGTCCAGCGCGCCGAAGCTCTCGAGCAGGGGGCGGAAGAAGAGCCTTTCGTGCACCGCGCGCACGGTGCGTTGACACGAGCGCAGGGCCTCGTCGAACTTCTCGGTGGCGGTCGAGGAGAAGTCGTCACCGTAGCCGAGCACTTTCGCAAGTCGCCCTCTCGCCACGCTGTCCGCGGGCACCTCGTGTGTCTGCTCCTCCTCCACGAGCTGGAGCCGGTGCTCCACCGCGCGCAGGAATCGGTAGGCGTCCGCGAACGACGTCGCGTCCTCGCGACCGATGTAGCCGGCTGCTGAGAGCTCACAGAGCGCGCCGAGCGTGGACGGGTCGCGGATCTGCGGGTCGTGGCGGCCGTGGACGAGCTGGAGGAGCTGCACAGCGAACTCCACGTCACGGATCCCGCCGGGCCCGCGCTTGATCTCGCGCCCCGAGGAGCGCGTCACCATCTGCTCCGCCCGCGCCTTCATCCTTCGTACCTCGGCGAGCTCGTCGGCACCGAAGGTCCGGCTCCAGAGCTCCGCTGCCGCGGCGTCGGCGAATTGCCGGCCGAGCGCGCTGTCTCCCGCCACACCTCTGGCCTTGATCAGCGCCTGGAGCTCCCAAGTGACTGCGCGAAGACGCCAATAACCTCGATATGCGTCCATGGAGCGGGTGAGGGGACCGGAGCGTCCGTCGGGTCGCAAGTCGGCGTCCACGCGAAAGCACCTGCGCGCCACCTCGAGCACACGCCTCGCACCTCGGTCGTCGGAACCCTCGGACGTGACGAAGAGGACGTCGACGTCGCTCGCGTAGTTGAGCTCGCGCCCTCCGAGCTTGCCCATCGCGATGACCGCCAGATCTGCACCCGCGCCGTCGGCGAGCCGAATCGAGCCCTCGAGGACCCGGTCGGCCATGTCCGAGAGCGCCGTTCCCACGTCTTCGAGCTGCATCGTCCCGAGCAGGTCGAGGGTGGCGATGCGAAGCAGCTCGAGGTGCTTGGAGCGCACGAGCGCCTGTGTGTCGGAGTGGTCGACGGTGACGGGCCGCTCCGCCGACTGGAGCACGTCGAGAGCCGTCGGGTCGGCGAGGCAGAGCCTTCCGAGGGACCGGCTCGCTGCGAGCACCGCTACGAGCCGCCTCCCGAGCGCCGACACCTCCGACCCGTCGAGGAGGCGATCGAGCTCGTCCGGCCGTTCCTCGACGAGCCTCTCGAGGGCTACTGACACCGCTTCTGGTGCAGCGGAGCGCTCGGACTCACGCGCGAGAGCCGCAGGTAGCTCGTTCCCCACGAGTCAACCTTGGCACTTCGGGGCGCGCGCGGCGCACCGGTAGGCTCGTCATGTGGCCCGCGTGCGCACGGCCCTCTACCAGATGGACACCGTCGTGGGTGACATCGCGGGCAACACCGAGCGAGTGCTCGACGGCCTCGAACGCGCAGAGGCCGAGCGTGCGGACCTCGTGGCGTTTCCCGAGTTGGCCGTCACCGGCTATCCCCCCGAAGATCTGCTGCTCAAGCCGGCCTTCGTGGCGGACAATCTGGAGGCCATCTCGCGGATCGCCAAGGCCACCTCCGACACGGCGGCGTTGGTCGGGTTCGTGGACGTGGTCGGGCCCGAAGACCTCGCGGCCGCGGTGGCCGCCGCAGACGGTGCCGGCGCGCTCAGCCGTGAGGCGGCGGTGCGCGGGGCCCCGAGGCGGCTGCGCAATGCGCTGGCAGTCTGCGCAGGAGGGAGGGTGGTCGGCGTCTACCACAAGAGGCTGCTGCCCAACTACGGAGTGTTCGACGAGGAGCGCTGGTTCGGGCCCGGCGAGGGCGAGCCCGGCCTCTACGAGATCGCTGGGGTGACCGTTGGCGTCTCGATCTGCGAGGACATGTGGTTCGCGAGCGGTCCGATCCCGCGCGAGGCCGAGGGGGGCGCGAGCCTGGTCGTGAACGTGAACGCCTCGCCGTACTCGGTCGGAAGGTTCGCCGAGCGCCTCCAAGTGGTGCGCCAGCGAGTGGCGGAAGCCGGCTGCGCCATCGCGTACGTCAACCAGGTGGGCGGCCAGGACGAGCTGGTCTTCGACGGTGGGTCGATGGTGGTCGACGCGCGCGGTGAGCTCGTCGCCGCGGCAGCGCAGTTCGAGGAGCAGATGCTCGTCGTCGACGTGGACGTGCCGGCCGGCGCCGAGTCGGTGACGAGCCGGAGTGGGCGGGGGCCGCTCGAGGTGGCACTCGTGAGCGGCGAGCCCCTCGACGCCGCGAGGCGAGCTCGTGGGAAAGTACCGGCAGCGCTGAGCGTGGAACAAGAGGTCTACGCGGCTCTCGTGCTCGGCACGCGCGACTACCTCGCCAAGAACGGCTTCACCGACGCGGTCGTAGGGCTTTCCGGCGGCATCGATTCCTCGCTGGTGGCGGTGGTGGCGGCCGACGCGCTCGGTGCCGACCACGTCCACGCGCTCTCGATGCCGTCGCGTTACTCGAGCGAGGGCTCGAGCACGGACGCGGCCCTCCTGGCACGAAACCTCGGCATCGACCTGAGCACCGTCGCGATCGAGGAGGCGCACTCCACCCTCTCGGGGTTGCTCTCCCCGGTGCTCCGATCGCCGCCGGAAGGTCTGTGGGACGAGAACCTCCAGTCGCGCATCCGGGGGTTGCTGCTCATGGCCGTGTCGAACGCCAACGGGTGGATCGTCCTCACCACGGGCAACAAGAGTGAGCTCGCGACCGGCTACTCCACCCTCTACGGCGACTCGGCGGGCGGGTTCGCCGTCATAAAGGACGTCCCGAAGACTCTCGTGTACCGGTTGTGCCGCCATCGCAACTCGGTGGCGGGCTTCGACCTCGTGCCCGACTCGGTGCTCGCCAAGGCGCCCTCAGCGGAGCTTCGGCCGGACCAGCGCGACGACGAGAGCCTCCCGCCCTACGACGTCCTCGACCCTGTGCTCGACGCCCTCGTCTCTCAGGACAGATCGATCGCCGATGTGGTGGCGAGCGGCTTCGACGCCGAGGTGGTCACGCGTGTGGCGCGGCTCGTCGACGCTGCGGAGTACAAGCGAAGGCAGTCGCCTCCCGGGGTGCGCATCAGCGCCAAGGCGTTCGGCAAGGACCGCCGCATGCCCATCACCAACCGCTATCGCGACAGGGAGGTGAGCAGTGGCTGACCGGCACCTGGCGCGAGAGCACGAGGACACCGCCGGCAGTGGCGGCGGCGTCGGGACCAGCCACACCCAGCTCGAAGCGCTCGAGCTGGCGATGACCGGCTCCGACGGCACGACGGGCGACGTTGGGGGCCCCTCTCCGGCACAGAGGACGGCGCTCGGGCTGGCGGAGCAGGCGAGGCTGGTGGGCGCCTACGAGTGGGTGGAGCAGCGGCTTTTCGAGGTGCTCGGCTCGTGGGTGGGCACGGAGGTCTCGGAGCCGGCTCGCGTCCTGTTCGACCTGCACTCCCAGCAGCACGCCTGGCACGCTGAGCTGTTCGCCGAGCGCCTGCCCGTGCTGAGCGGGGTCGACCGGGATTCCCTGTGCGCTGCGCCCGGCCCCGAGCTCGAGACGGCGCTGGAGCTGGTCGGGGCCGCCGGGGGCACGCTGCTGCGGGTGGGCGGGGTCGGCCGGCTCGTGCTGCCACGCCTGGTGGCGACCTACGGCCTCCACCTGCAGAGGGCCGTCCAGGTCGCCGACGCCCCCCTGGCAAGGGCCCTGCGGCTGGTCCTTCGCGACGAGATCGAGGCGTGGCGGTCCACCGAGCTCATGGTGGAGGGCCTGATCCGCTCGGAGAAGGACGTGGCCGACGTCGCCGGGCACCTCCGGGCGCTCGAGGAGCCCCTCATCTGGGCAGGCCCCGGCCTCGTCCCCTGGCCGTAGTCGGGGGCCGCCTGTCCTGAGCTTTTGGCCCTTCAGGGGCAATTTGGTGAGAGGTGGGCTTGACTCCGCCGTTACACTGAAATCCACAGGCGGGCAGCGCTCATAACCGGGGCAATCGATGCGCTGAGCAAACGTCCAGGCTGTGAGCAGGAGGAAAGGGTTCGTCCCACCGGCAGGACGCCGGCCTGGGCCCGACGAGGGGTTGGAGAGCAGTGGCGAAGGAGCGCGTCGAGCGCGACGAGGAAGATCTCGTACGTCTTTACCTGACCGATATCGGCCAGTACCCGTTGCTCACGAAGGACGACGAGGTACGGCTGGCTCAGGCGATAGAGGGTGGACGTGACGCCGAGCAGGAGATCTTCTCGAAGCCGAAGGACCTGACCGCGGCCAAGCGCCGGGAGCTCAAGCGCAAGCTCTCGACCGGCGAGCAGGCACAGCAGACCTTCGTGCAGTCCAACCTGAGGCTGGTGGTATCGATCGCCAAGAAGTACCAGGCCTCGGGCCTGCCGCTGCTCGACCTGATCCAGGAAGGCAACCTCGGGCTCATGCACGCCGTCGAGAAGTTCGACTGGCGCAAGGGCTTCAAGTTCTCGACGTACGCCACCTGGTGGATCCGCCAGGCCATCACCCGAGGCATCGCCAACACCGGGCGTACCATCCGCCTTCCGGTCCACGCCGGTGACACCCTGGCCAGGGTGCAGAAGGCCCAGGCCCGGCTCGAGCTCAAGCTGGGCAGGCCGGCGACCCTCGCCGAGCTGGGCACCGAGGTCGAGATGCCCGAGGACAAGCTCATCGAGGCGCTGCGCTTCCGGGCCGAACCGCTCTCGCTGTCCGAGCCGCTGCGCGAGGACGGCGACGCAGAGCTGGGCGACGTGGTGGAGGACCGCTCGGCCGAGTCCCCCTTCGAGGTCGCCTCCACGGCCCTCCTGCCCGATGAGATCAACCGGCTGCTCTCCCCGCTCGACGAGCGCGAGCGCGAGATCCTGAGGCTGCGCTTCGGCCTCGACCGCGGAGAGCCCCGCACGCTCGAGGAGGTGGGAGAGCACTTCAACCTCACCCGCGAGCGCATCCGGCAGATCGAGGCTCGCGCGATGTCGAAGCTGCGCCACCCCTCCTCGGACACCGGCGCTCGCGACCTGCTGACTGTCTGAGCGAGCGCGGCCGAGCCCTCGCCCGGCGCGCTAGCGACTTGCTAGCGGTCTGAGCGAGCGCAGCTCGTCGAAGAAGGGTGGGCCGAGCCCTGGGCAACCCGGCGGAGGCAGGGTTAGGATCCCGGCCGTGAAGAAGATCCTCATCCTCGCCGTACTGATCGCCCTCGGGGTCGTCGCAGCCCGTCGTCTTCGCGAGGCCTGACAGCCCCTAGGCCGATCGGACTAGTCGGGACCTCCGCCAGGTGTCGAGCAGCTGGCGGATTCCTCGACTCGCCGATCGCCCAGGTGCACGCCGATTGCGCTCGCGCCGTTAGCCCGAGCGCAGTCGCTGGCCGAAACGCCAGGCGAGAGCCGCCGCCCCCGCCGCGGCGACCGCCGCCCCGCCCACGGCCGCGGCCGTCGTCAGGTTCGGTACAGGCACGCGGTCGCGCAGCCTCACGGGCCTCGTGAACTGCACCACCTCCCACCCGCGCTCGCGCGCCAAGCGGGCGAGCACGCGATCGGGGTTCACCACCACAGGGTGGCCGACGGCCTCGAGCATCGGCATGTCGGTGTACGAGTCGCTGTACGCGTAGGACTCGGCGAGGTCGATGCCCTCGAACACCGCCAGGTCCCGCATCGACTGGGCCTTGTAGGGCCCGTACGCGTAGAAGGCCATCTCGCCGGTGTAGCGGCCGTCGAGGTCTATGACCGCCCTGCTGGCGATCGCGCCGTCCACACCCAGGTACTGCGCCAGCGGCTGGACGATCTCCTCCGGCGACGCGGAGACGATGTAGGTCTTGCGCCCCGCCGCGTGGTGCTTCTCGATCAGCTCGAGGGCCTCGGCGTAGATGATCGGCTCCACGACGTCGTCGAGCGCCTCACGCACAAGGCGCGCCACCTCCTGCTGGTCCCAGCCTCGGGTGAGCGAGAGGACCGATTCGCGGATCCGGGCCAGTTTCTGCTCGCTCGCCCCGAGGTGCAGGTAGACGAGCTGGGAAGCCAAGGCCCGGAGCACCGTGGCGCGGGAGATCAAGCCTCCTCGATAGAAGGTATGGCCGAAGGCTGCGATCGAGGCCCTGGCGATGACCGTCTTGTCGAGGTCGAAGAATGCCGCCTCCACGCCGGGGGAGTCTAAGGGTCTGTGAGCTGCGCGCCGAGGGCCCTGGTGGCGGGCGGAAGTACCGTCCTTGCCCCCCGTCGAGCCGAGTCGGTATCGTCTGCCCCCGTTCTTTCGGGACGGCGCGCCCTCTGCCGCCCTCGTCCCGGTCCGAACGAGCAAGTCGAAAGTCCCCGTACCCAATTACGGGCCGGGCCGAGCTGATCAGGGAGCCTTCTAGATGACCCACCTCCTCGCCGCCGAAGGGGGTTACCAGGGCTTCGTGCTCACGAGTACCGAGCGGGTGTGGCTGGTGGTGGCCCTCGCCACTGCAGTCTTTGGCATCGGTATGGGCTTTGCCCTAATGCGGGGGGTGCTGCGCGCTGACACCGGAACCTCCAAGATGCGCGAGATCGCAGCTGCCATCCAGGAGGGGGCAGTCGCCTTCCTGCGACGTCAGTTCCGTGCCATCGGGATCATCGTCGTGCCGCTGGCGGTGCTCATCTTCTTCACCGCCACCAAGGTCTCGCGGCCCGACGGGTCGATCGCCCTCTCCTTCGGGGCCGCGGGGGGGTTCAGGGTGCTGTGTTTCGTGTTCGGCGCCGTCTGCTCCGGGCTCACCGGCTTCATCGGGATGAGCCTGGCCGTGCGCGGCAACGTGCGCACCGCAGCGGCGGCCAGAGGCGGGAAGCTCCCGGGGGCTCTGAAGGTGGCCTTCCGCACCGGGGCCATCACCGGAATGCTCTGCGTGGGGCTGGGCCTCCTCGGCGCGACGATCATCGTGTTCACGTTCCAGAACACCGCAACGGCGGTGCTGGTCGGTTTCGGGTTCGGCGCCTCGTTGCTCGCCCTGTTCATGCGTGTCGGCGGGGGGATCTTCACCAAGGCGGCCGATGTCGGCGCAGACCTCGTAGGCAAGATCGAGGCCGGGATACCCGAGGACGATCCCCGCAACGCGGCGACCATCGCCGACAACGTGGGTGACAACGTGGGCGACTGCGCGGGCATGGCCGCCGACCTCTTCGAGTCCTACGTCATCACGATCATCGCCTCGATAATCCTCGGCTTCGCCGCCTTCACGTCGCTCGGGGGCTCCTTCGCCGCTCACTCGGCGCGCGCCGTCGTCTTCCCGCTGATCGTGCCGGCGTTCGGGATCGTGGCGTCGGCGATCGGCGTCCTCGTGGTTCGGGCCCGGGCCAGCGATCGCACCGCGATGGTCCCCATCAACCGGGGCTTCTGGACGGCGGCCGCACTGACGGTCCTGGCAGCAGGGCTCGTCGCCGGCTTCTACCTGCACTACATGAAGGCCTTCTACGCCGTGCTCACCGGTGTGGTGCTCGTGCTGGTCGTGAGCCAGATCACCGAGCACTTCACCTCCACCGAGCGCAACCCTGTGCGTGAGATCGCCGAGTCTGCTCGCACCGGACCGGCAACCACAGTCCTGACGGGCGTCTCGTTCGGGCTCGAGTCGACCGTGTGGGCGATCATCGCCATCGCAGTGGCCGTCGCGGTGTCGGTCGGGCTGGGTCACGGCAACATCGAGCTGACGCTCTACCTGGTGTCGCTCACCGGCATCGGCATGCTCTCGACGGCGGGGATGGTCGTATCAGAGGACAGCTTCGGTCCGGTTTCGGACAACGCTGCAGGGGTGGCCGAGATGTCCGGCGAGTTCTCCGGCGAGGCCGAGCGGGTGATGGTCAGCCTCGACGCCGTCGGCAACACCACCAAGGCGATCACAAAGGGAGTAGCCATAGGCTCGGCTGTCATAGCGTCGGTGTCGCTGTTCGGCTCCTTCGTCGAGACCATCGCCTCCCAGCTCAACATCCACGCCACCGGTTCGGCGCTGTTTCATCTGCCGCAGACGCAGATAAACGTGTCGAACCCGACGATCTTCATCGGACTGTTGATCGGCGGTTCGGTCGCGTTCTTGTTCTCGTCGTTGGCGATCCGTGCCGTGGGGCGCTCGGCGGGGACGGTGGTCCAGGAGGTGCGCCGCCAGTTCCGTGAGCACCCGGGGATCATGGACTACACCGAGAAGCCCGAGTACGGACGAGTGATCGGCATCTGCACGGCAGCCGCGCAGCGCGAGCTCGTCACTCCGGCTCTGTTGGCGATCCTCACCCCGGTCATCGTGGGCTTCGGGATCAACTACCTGGCCCTCGGGGCGTTTCTGGCCGCCGCCATACTGACTGGCCAGCTCATGGCCAACTTCCTGTCGAACTCCGGTGGTGCGTGGGACAACGCCAAGAAGTACATCGAGGACGGCCACGAGGGGGGCAAGGGCTCCGAGGCCCACAAGGCAGCCGTCATCGGCGACACGGTGGGGGACCCTTTCAAGGACACCGCCGGCCCGGCTCTCAACCCGCTGATCAAGGTGATGAACCTCGTATCGCTGCTCATCCTCCCCGTCGTGATCACCCTCCGTCACAACACCGGCGCCCGGTACGGCATCTCGGCGGCCGCCCTGGTGGTGCTGCTCAGCGCCGTCGCTTTCTCCAAGCGCAAGACGGCCGGCCTCGGGGCCGGAGAGTCCCCGGAGTCCCCGGAGCTGCCCACGCAGAGTGAGCCGCCGGCTCCTGCCGCCGCCATAGGGGGTTGAGGCCGGCGCGACGGTCCCTCCCCGGGGCAGGCATACTCACTTGACCATGCCCACGACCACCCGATCCCCCGCCACCGGCGCAAAGGGCTCCGCGAAACCCCTGGTCATCGTGGAGTCGCCGGCGAAAGCGCGCACGATCGGCGCGCTCTTGGGACCGGAGTTCGTCGTGGAGTCCTCGGTCGGCCACATCCGGGACCTGCCTCGCAGGGCAGGCGAGGTCCCCGCCGCGTACAAGGGCGAGGGCTGGGCGCGGCTCGGGGTGGACGTGGACAACGGTTTCAAGCCTCTCTACGTCGTGGCCGCCGAGAAGAAGCAGGTGGTCTCGCGGCTCAAGTCGCTGTTGAAGGAGGCGAGCGAGCTCTACCTGGCGACGGACGAGGACCGCGAGGGGGAGTCCATCGCCTGGCACCTCACGGAGGTGCTATCCCCGACCGTTCCGGTGAAGCGCATGGTCTTCCACGAGATCACCCCCGCTGCCATCGCTCACGCCGTGGAGGACTGGCGCGAGCTCGACCGCCGGCTGGTGGACGCGCAGGAAGCGCGCCGCATCCTCGACCGCCTCTACGGCTACGAGGTCTCGCCGGTGCTGTGGAAGAAGGTCATGCCCCGCCTCTCGGCCGGGCGTGTCCAGAGCGTCGCGACGCGCATGATCGTCGAGCGCGAACGAGCGCGTATGCGCTTTCGCGCAGCGAGCTGGTGCGACATCGAGGGAGTCTTCGAGGCGGCCGGCGAGAGCGAGGGCGCGGACAGGCGCTTCAACGCCACTCTCGTGAGCGTGGACGGGAAGGCCCTCGCCACCGGGCGCGACTTCAACGAGACCGGGCAGCTCTCCTCCTCCGGGCTGCTGCTGCTGGACGAGGCCAAGGCCGGCGACCTGGCACGCGGTCTCGAGGGCCGGCCGTTCCGGGTGAGCTCCGTGAGCGAGAAGCCCTATCGGCGCTCGCCCTCCGCTCCGTTCATGACCTCGACCCTCCAGCAGGAGGCGAGCCGCAAGCTCCGCTTCGGCGCCCAGCGCGCCATGCAGGTGGCCCAGGGTCTCTACGAGCAGGGCTGGATCACGTACATGCGCACCGACTCCACGACCCTCTCCGACGAGGCGCTCGCAGCAGCGCGCTCACAGGCCGTCGAGCTCTACGGACCGGAGTACGTGCCCGAGCGTCCCCGGCGCTACGAGCGCAAGGTGAAGAACGCGCAGGAGGCCCACGAGGCGATCCGCCCCGCGGGCGAGAACTTTCGCACCCCGGACCAGGCCGCCTCGAGCCTCCACGGCGACGCGCTGAAGCTCTACGACCTGATCTGGAAGCGCACGGTGGCCTCGCAGATGGCCGACGCCACCGGCACGAGCGCGCAGGTGCGCCTGGTGGGGACCCCGGAGGGGGTCGCGGGGATCTCCGGCGAGGCCGAGTTCGCCGCCTCGGGGACGGTGATCACCTTCCCCGGGTTCCTGCGGGCTTATGTCGAGGGATCGGACGAACCGGATGCGGAGGTCGCCCAGCGCGACGTGCGCCTCCCGGCGATGAGGGAGGGGGACCCGCTGGAAGAGCGCGGCCTCGAGCCCAAGTCGCATTCCACGCAGCCCCCTGCGCGCTTTACCGAGGCCTCGCTCGTGAAGGCGCTCGAGGAGCTCGGGGTCGGGCGTCCCTCCACCTACGCGTCGATCATCTCCACCATCCAGCAGCGCGGTTACGTGTGGAAGAAGGGTCCGGCGCTCGTGCCGTCGTTCACCGCCTTCGCGGTGGTGGGGCTCCTCGAACGCTACTTCGGGGACCTGGTCGACTACGGGTTCACGGCCGCGATGGAGGACGACCTCGACGCCATCGCCCAGGGCGATGCGGAGGCCCTGCCCTGGCTGACGCGCTTCTACTTCGGAGAAGAGCCCACGGCCTCGAGCGACGGCAACGGCGAAAGGGCACCAGACGGGCGCGACGCCGGACTCAAGGCCGAGGTCGCATCCCACCTCGGAGTGATCGACGCGCGAGAGGTGAACTCGATCCCGATCGGCACCGACAGCGAAGGACGTGACGTGGTCGTGCGCGTCGGGCGGTACGGGCCGTACCTCCAGCGCGGCGACGAACGGGCCGGGGTTCCCGAAGACCTCGCCCCCGACGAGCTCACGATGCAGCGAGCCGAAGAGCTGCTGTCTGCACCGTCGGGGGACCGAAACCTCGGAGCGGACCCCGCTACGGGCCTCCCGGTGCTCGTGCGCAGCGGCCGGTTCGGCCCCTACGTGCAGCTCGGCGAGATGGACGGCGGGGAGCGCCCACGCACGTCCTCTCTCTTCAAGACGATGTCTCCCGACACGCTCACCTTCTCCGAGGCGCTGTCCTTGCTCAGCCTGCCGCGCCTCGTCGGTACCGACCCGGGTTCGGGCGAGGAGATCCAGGCGATGAACGGCCGGTTTGGCCCGTACCTCAAGAAGGGATCCGACACCCGCAGCCTCGAGTCGGAGGGGCAGCTGCTCACGGTCTCGCTCTCCGAGGCGCTCGACCTGTTCTCGCGGCCGAAGCAGCGACGCGGGCGTGCCCAGGCTGCTCCTCTTCGCGAGTTGGGTCCGGACCCCGACACCGGGCAGCAGATGGTCGTTCGCTCGGGGCGTTACGGGCCGTACGTGACCGACGGCACCACCAACGCATCGCTGCGAAAAGGCGACGAGCCCGAGACCATCACGGAGGAGCGTGCGGCCGAGCTCCTCGCGGAGCGCAGGGCTGCGGGGCCGCCCGCAGCGCGTGCCCGGCGCACGACCAAGGCCACCAAGGCTGCGAAGTCCAGCAAGGCCACAAAGGCTGCGAAGGCTGCGAAGTCCAGCAAGGCCACAAAGGCTGCGAAGGCGACCAAGGCCGCGAAGGCGACCAAGGCCGCGAGTGCCGCCGAGTCCACCGAGGCTGCGAGCTCCGCCGAGTCCACAGAGGCTGCGAACTCCGAGGACGCTTAGCCGCCGTGCGCGGCCGTCTGATCGCGCTCGAGGGCATCGACGGGTGCGGGAAGAGCACTCAGGCGAGGCTGCTCGCAAAGTGGATCGGTGACGCCTCCGTCCTCACTTCCGAGCCCGGAGCGACCGTGCTCGGGTCCAGCCTGAGACGACTGCTGCTCGACCCGGAACTGCCTTCGCTGTCGAATCGCGCGGAGGCGCTGGTGCTGGCCGCCGACAGAGCGGACCATGTGGCAGAGGTGATAGCGCCGCGCCTCGCCGAGGGCAGGTGGGTGGTGTGCGACCGTTACTCGGGCTCGACCTTCGCGTACCAGGGCTACGGGAGGGGTCTCGACCTCGACGCGCTTCGCCAGCTCGTCGACTTCGCCACTCAGGGCACTTATGCGGATCTGAACGTGCTGGTGGACGTGCCGTTCGAGGTCGCCAGAGCGCGCCTCTCGGGTTCTGCCGCAGACCGTTTCGAGGGTCTGGACGACGGCTTCCACAGACGGGTGCGCGACGGCTACATGGACATCGCTGCCTCCGACGACAGCTGGGTGGTGGTGGACGGCACCGGCACCGTCGACGATGTGTCCAGGCGGGTCTCGGCCGCCGTGAATGCGCGCCTCGCCCCGTTACCTGGCGGTGTGAATTGAAGCCTGACGTCGCGGGTGACGCGGGCGGCGCGCTTGCCCAGGCCATGCCCGCCGAGAGCGGGCTCCCTTCGCAGTCGCTGTTCGCCGGCGTCGTGGGGCAGGCGCGCGCCGTGGCACAGCTTCGTGCCGCATCCCGCAAACCCGTGCACGCCTACATGTTGGTGGGCCCGCCCGGGCGCAGCCAGACCGAGCTCGCGCGCGGTTTCGCCGCAGCCCTGCTCTGCCCGTCGGAAGGATGCGGGCACTGCGGGGTGTGCAGGCGCGCACTTGCGGGCAAGCACCCGGACCTCATCGAGGTCGAGCGGACCGGCGCCTCGATCACGGTCGACGAAGCGAGAGCGCTCGTGCGCCAAGCCCAGCGACGGCCCTTCGAGGGTCACCGGCAGGTGATCGTGGTATCGGACCTGCACTTGGCTCGACTCGCCGCGCCAGTGCTGCTCAAGACGCTCGAGGAGCCGGCGAGCTCGTCGGTGTTCGTGCTGATCGCAGATTCCGTCCCTGCGGAGCTCCAGACTGTGGCGAGCAGGTCCATCCGTATAGAGATGCTCCCCGTGCCCGCGCGCGAGCTCGCCGCTTGGCTGGTCTCGCAGGGCGTCGCCGGCGAGCGCGCTGAGGAGGTGGCCGAGGGGGCCGGCGGGAGCGTCGAGAGGGCGCTGCTGCTCGCGCACGACGAGGGCTTCGCGGCCCGACGTGAGCTGTGGCGGTCGGTCCCGGCCAGGCTCGACGGCACGGGCACATCCGCGGCCACCCTGGCGTCGGAGCTGTTGACCTCGTGCGAGGAGGCGACGGAACCGCTTCGCTCGCGTCACCGGGCCGAGCTCGACACCCTCGCGGGGGAGGCCGACGCGATGGGAGTGCGCGGCGTGCCAGGCCGGAAACACGTGGAGGAGCGCCAGCGTCGCGAGGAGAGGCGTTGGAGGACCGACGAGCTGAGGGCGGGGCTCGGCGTGCTCGCCGGCGCCTACCGCGACCGGCTCGCTCAAGCCGGCTCGGACGCGGCGCCGCAAAGGGGAGAGCGGGTGCGCTCGCTGGTGGCGGCGATCGCCGCGGTGGACCAGGTCGCGGCGGAGCTGGTCAGGAACCCCAACGAGACGCTCATGCTCGAGGCGCTCATGGTGCGTCTCTCGGCCGTCACCGAATAGACGGACAGAGGAGACGAGGAGCAGAGCAGCAGGAGTGCGTGGGCCCTGTCGGGCACGCCGGGCGGCAAGTAGGGCTTCTCGTACGGTCCATTAGCCTGGCGATCGTTGCGCCTGGGTAGCTCAGCCGGCAGAGCAGCGCATTCGTAATGCGCAGGTCAGGGGTTCGATTCCCCTCCCAGGCTCCACGAGAGAAAAACAGGCTCCACATCACCATCCGGGACGTGACGGGGACAGACACCGAGGTGAGTGACACCCAGGCCCGCTGGTGGGCAAGAAGCATCGCAGGACGCGCGATCAAGGCAGTGCGTGACGGTGTGCCGTTGCGTGAGCTGTTCTGGCGAACCATGGCGGTGCTCGGCTACAGGCGCCTGTGGATCTTCGTCGAACCCCCGGGACTCTGGAAGCCTGTGGACAGGCCGGCTGACGTCGAGGCACGCGACCTGTCGGCAGACGACCTCGAGGCGTACTGCTCGTCGCGCCCGGACGCGAACTCGGCCGAGTTCCGCCGGCGCCTCGAGAGGGGCGACCGCTGTCCAGCCCTGTGGCGAGGTGGGCGCGTCGTCGCGAGCCGCTGGATCTCCACCCAGATAGCGGAGATCGAGTACCTAGGGCTGACGGTCGGGCTCGCTCCACGTGTGGAGCATCAGTACGACGCTTACACCGCGCCGGAAGAGCGCGGGGGGAGGCTGCAGAAGCTGCTCACGGCGATCACCTACAAGAAATCCGCCGAGATGGGGTGCACCGACGTCTTCTACACCATTGGGCCGGAGAATCGGGCAAGTCTCGGGGTCCTCCTCCCTTCTGCACGACGGGTGGGAACGCTGGCATCTGTGCGCCTTGGGCCGTGGGTCCTACCGGTCGTGCGAAACGGCGAGGGCTACCTCGACGACGTGAGGCCGATTCGTCGTGGCGGTTCCGAGGTGAGTGACACCCAGGCCCGCTGGTTGGCGAACAGCATCGCAGGGCGCGCCATAAAGGCAGTGAAGGACGGTGTGCCGTTGCGTGAGTTGTTCTGGCGAACCATGGCGGTGCTCGGCTACAGGCGCCTGTGGATCTTCGTCGAACCCCCGGGACTCTGGAAGCCGGTGGACAGGCCGGCTGACGTCCAGGCACGCGAACTGTCGGCAGACGACCTCGCGGCGTACTGCTCGTCGCGCCCAGACGCGCGAGAAGCCGAGTTCCGCCGGCGGCTCGAGAGGGGCGACCGTTGTGCATCCCTGTGGCGAGGCGGACGCGTCGTCGCGAGCCGCTGGATCTCCACCCAGATGGCCGAGATCGAGTACCTGGGGCTGACGGTCGGGCTCGCTCCAGATATGGAGCATCAGTACGACGCTTACACGGCGCCGGACGAACGCGGGGGCAGGCTGCAGAAGCTGCTCACGGCGATCACCTTCGAGAAATCCGCCAAGATGGGGTGTACCGAGCTCTTCTACACCGTTGGGCCCGAGAATCTTGCGATGCTCAGGGTCCTCCTTCCGTCTGCACGACGGGTAGGAACCTTGGCATCTGTGCGCCTCGGGCCTGTGGTCGTGCCGATCGTGCGCGGCGGAGAGGGGTATCTGGGCGACGTGCGCCGGACAGCGCCCCGCCACGGACTGGTCCATCGGACGAGCGCGGCCGGCTGAGGTCGTAGCCCCCGCCTCGGGAGCCCGCTCGCGCAAAGCGGCGGCCTCGCTTGACGGAACCGAGGACAGGTCAGGCCTTTGGTTCCGGGCCTTCTCCCCTGGTCCATGTCTTGACCTCCGAGCTGAACGTCTCGAACTTCACGCCCGGCGCGGTCTCTATCCGATCGACGGTCCTCACTTCGACGTCGAGGTCTCCGAGCACCCCCAGGTACGACGCTCTCACCAAGTTTGCATCATCCGCGCTGAAGCCGTGCTCGCTCGGGACCACGTCGACCCGAACGCGACCGACCGAATCCTGACGGACGCAGTAGCGAGCCACCCCTTTCACACGTGGGCCCAAACTGAGACCCAGTAACAGGCTGTGAGGCGCAACGCGTCGACCGTTCACGTCCACGATCCAATCGAAGTAACGCCCTGTGACGTGCGTCAGCGCCGGAAGCCTCGAGCCGCAGCGACACGGGCGAGTAGACCACGCGGCAGAGTCGCCGATGCTATAGCGCACAAATGGCATTAACGGATTCCACAGGGAGGTCAACAGGAGCTGGCCCGTCTCACCTTTAGGGACCGTGGTGCATTCTTCATCGACGATCTCCACGGCGACAGCCTCGTGGTTGACGTGGTAGAGGTCCGCGTGACGACACTGCCACCCCACTACACCGCATTCCGTCGTGCCGTAGATGTCGATGGGATCGACACCGAAGAGATCTCTGAGCATCGCGCGGTGATCGATGGTCAACGTGTCACCGTGAGTGATGATCACCGCCGGCTTGTAGCGGTATGCCAACTTCTCGCCCATCTCGATGAGCACTTGTGAATGGCCGACGATCGCCTTCGGTCTCGCCCTCCCAATTATGCGGAGCACCTCACTAATCGGCGCGTCGGCGGGCACTGGGACGAGCAAGCGGTCGCGAACGAGGCCGGCGAAGCCATGGCCCTCAACGGCTCGGCGCACTTCTACCGAGGCACTACGGTCCCACGGAAACAGTCCCTGGTGGTGCGACATCCGGAGCTGAAGAACACCCTGGAACCAGGCGCCGCGCGGCGGGTACAGGACCTCTATCCGATCGCCGGTAGTCCCGCTCGTGTAGACCGTCCGAGCGCCTCGCGGCGGGGCGATGGTCCGGCGGTCGGTCTCGGGAGCCTCACGCCAGGCTGCTTTGTCGGTGATCGGCAAGCTGTCGGCGGCGAGGCGGTCCCGCCAGAAAGGGGCACGCCGGGCGGCTGCGATCGCGTTGGAGAGCAGAAGGCGCTGCCGGGTCTCCATTTCCTCCGGGGAGCTTCGGAAACTTCGCTCGAGGCGACGCCACTCGAGAGCGGTCGCGACAACGAGCGGACGTGGGCGCCTCATCATCGAGATCACCGATGCGGGCGGCGTTGCCGGACGCCTCAGCGGGCCTCCCGCATCGGCAAGGGCCGTGTCGAGGCCTCGAGAGCCGACTCGAAGTCGTGCGCCTCGAACGCACCGCGTTCGTGCGCCCTCCACAGTGGCGTCAGCACTGCGGCTGCCCACTCCTGCCACAGATCCCGGTCTGCGACTCCGAGGCGGCCTTGTCTCACGGCGAGGTCGAGGATCGCGGCTACGACGTCGTCGGCAGCGGGGGCGAGATTCGCGTATTCGCGCACCGGGCCGTCGAAGACGCCGAGCTCACAACCCTCGATGCGGCCTCCCGTCAGACCGACTTGAAGATTGAGATGGGCCTCCACACCGTATCCGGGCGGGATCGCACCGACGTCGAGGCCGCTTCGGACGGTGCGGAGACCGCTCAGGGGCAGTATGTCGAGGTCCCGAGTCTCAGGAAAGAGCGCCCGCGTGAGCGGGTAATACAGCGCAGGGGTGATCACGGACCGGCGCGCTTCAAATGTGAACCTGCCGACCACCATGTCCGCATCGGTGTCCACGACCGCACGGCGCAGGGTCGCCGGGATGTTCCTCTCCGAGGACTCCATGTCGCCATCGATGAAGCAGAGGTGACCATCGCTGCAACGTTCGAAAGCGACTGCCATCGCTCGGCCCTTGCCCACGGGCGCTCTTATGACCTCGGTGCCCAGCGCTGCCGCGCGTTGGGTCGAGTCGTCGGTCGAGCCACTGTCCACGAACCACACCTGGTCCCCGACCTCGGCAGCCTCGAGCGCCTGGCACACAGCGAAGTGCAGCCGCGTCGCTTCGTTGTGACCCAAGATGGCGAAGGTGATGCGATCGCCCATAGTCAGCGGGACGCTAGCATCACAGGCCGAGTGATCCACGACCCGCTGTCGCCAGGCGTGGTGCTCTCTCCTCACCCTGACGACGCCGTCCTGAGCGCATGGTCGACCTTGCGCGAACCGACTGAAATCGAGGTGTTCAACGTCTGCGCTCGCGCTCCTGCGCCCGGGACTCTTTCGGAGTGGGACAAGGTATTCGGTGTCGACGATTCCGCCACTCTGGTCGAGACGAGACTTGCCGAGGACGTTGCAGCTCTCGCGATCGCTGGACGACGCGCGACGAACCTCGACTTCCTCGACGCCCAGTACCGTGACGAGGCTTTGGCGGTGAACCAAGTTGGCGCGGCAGTCCAGAGTGCCGCCTTTCAAGCGGCTTGGCTGTGCGCTCCCGCAGGCATTGGCTGTCATCCCGACCACGTTTCGGTGCGTGAAGCAGCGCTGCAGATCGGCCGTGAATCAGGACTCCCGGTCTTTCTCTACGCGGACTTTCCCTATGCAGTGCGGTGGGGCTGGCCGCACTGGGTGAGCGGATCTGCGCCCCGACCGCATCTCGTTCCCGAGGCGGGCTGGGCGATGGACATGGCCGGTGCGTCGGTCGACTCGGATAGTCTCGTCCCCGAGGTCCGGGTACTCACGGACGAAGAGGTGACCGGCAAGGTGCAAGCGTTGCGCTGTTACCGCACGCAGTTCGCCGCTCTGAATGCGGGCCCGCTCGATCGCATGCTCCATCCCGAGATCGTGAGGTTCGAGCTTCGGTGGCGCGTGGAATAGCGTCAGCACACGCCTGGCGTGATCTGGCATCTAACGCGGACAGCTCACCTCCTGGCTGGAGGCGTCACGGGCGCCAAGTCCACCTCGAGCTGATAGAGCGCTGGGCGGGACAGTTGACCGGACGGTGGCTCAAGACGGACCTGAACGAGGAACGCAGCTCCGACCGGGCGCTCATCCCCGCTCTCGGAGCCAACTGGGTTGGGCTCGACATCGCAGCGGGCTTCGGCCCTGCGGTCAGTGCCTCCTCGATCGTGTGCGGAGACGTGCGGCGCCTGCCGTTCGCCACCGGGGTATTCGACGGAGTCCTGTCGACGTCGACTCTCGATCACTTCGACAGCGACTTCGACTTGCGCGTGTCTCTTGTAGAACTGCACCGTGTGCTGCGCCGAGGAGGGCTCCTGTTGCTGACGATGGACAACCGGGGGAATCCCGCCATACGAGCCCGCGGCGCGTTGCCGGGTTTGGCCAACGCGTTGACAGGCCAGGTCCCCTTTCCCGTCGGCAAGACGGTGACCGACCAAGAAGGGACAGCACTTCTGTCGGAATGCGGGTTCGATGTCGTCGACGTCGAGCATCTCCTGCATGCGCCTTTCGTCGTCGGCACGCGGCCCGCTCGCTGGAAATGGTGGGAGCGACACGCACTGCCTGCGTTCGACCGCCTCGGTCATTCCGCTCTCGGCAGTTACACCGGTCACTACGTGGCGTTCAAGGCGGTCAGGGGGAGTGCTGGATGATGAGGTCTGCGTAGCGGCACAACCTCTTTGCGAACCCGCCGACGAGCCGCCGCACATACCAGAGCACCAGCGGGCCCGTGCCCGGCATGAGCGGATCGAGCGAGCCGCTCCAGCGGACGGTCGTGCCACCGGCGCAGGCCTCCAGGTGCACGTCGGCGCGGTAGCTGCGGACTGGCAACCCCCGCCGTGCCACGTAGGCGAGGTGACCAGGTGGGTCCCAAGCGACGACCTCCTCGGAGCTGCCGAACGGCCCGACGGCGAAACGCCGCAGAGCCCCGACGCCCTGTGGCTCGGCGGGCCCGGGCCGGACCAGGTAGGTCCGTGTCATCCACGCCCATTCCTTCCAGCGCTCCGCTTCGCCGACCAGCGGCCACACGATCTCCACCGGTGCCGCCGAGCGCGCCGTCACCTCGAAGCTGAAGCGCCCGCTCGGCTCGCTGCCGGGCGGCCCATCGGACGGCCCATCGGATGACATGGCCCGATAGTTGCACCGCTGAGGTCCGCCGTGCAGGGCGAGACCGTGCGGCGCTCCCCGACACACCCAATGGCTATGGTGGCTGCCATGGCCGATCGGGCGACGTTCGCGGACCTCGCCATGGAGCACATGCCCGCGCTCTACACCGCCGCCCTGCGCATGACCCGCAACCCCGCTGACGCGGAGGACCTGGTGCAGGAGACCTTCCTCAAGGCCTACCGCGCCTTCGATCGGTTCGAAGAAGGCACCAACCTGAAGGCCTGGCTGTACAAGATCCTCACAAACACGTTCATCAACAGCTACCGCGCCGCCAAGCGCCGCCCCGAGAAGGCAGACGTGGAGGACGTCGAGGACCTCTACCTCTACCACCGGCTCGACGGGCTCCTGGCAGCAGGCACCGGTCGCTCGGCCGAGGACGAGCTCTTCGATCACCTCACCGACGACGACGTGAAGCAGGCGATCGAGGCCCTTCCAGAGGCCTTTCGGATCGCGGTCCTGCTCGCCGACGTGGAAGGCTTCTCCTACAAGGAGATCGCCGAGATCACCGACGTCCCGATCGGCACCGTCATGAGCCGGATCCACAGGGGAAGAAGGGCGCTCCAGAAGGCGTTGGCAGGATCGACGGTGACGCAGGGCCTGGTAGGCACTGCCGAGCCTGGGCATTGACGCCGGGACGAGACGAGGGACGAGGGAATCGTGGGAACCGGAGGTTCGGAGTTCGACTGCAACGAGACGCTCCATACTCTCTACACGTACCTCGACGGTGAGCTGACCGACGACCGCCGGCAGGAGATCAAGCGGCACCTCGACGAGTGCCCCCCCTGTTTCGAGGCCTTCGACTTCGAAGCCGAGCTGCGAGTGGTAATCGCGCAGCGTTGCAAGGACCACGTACCCGACACCCTCCGGCAGCGGGTGCACGAGGCCTTGATCGAGGAGGAGAAAAAGCAGCAGAGCGCCCGCGGCTGAGCCCGGGCCCCACTCTGGTCACGCCTCCGGCTCCCCAGTCGGCACCACTTTCCTCTCGCCTCATTGGCCAACATCCCGACGGCACCTCACCTGCCCGACGCACAACCGCGTCCCAATCTGATCGGGGCCCTCAAGGGCGGCGGTCTTTCGCGCCGATAGGGCAGATGTCGCCGTCTCACGACGAGACGAGTCGGCGGCGGGCAATGGGAACAAACAGACTCGACTGAGAGGTTGAGCGACCATGGACGATGGGGCCAGCGGAGGACACGCCTCGATTGGCGGTACGTGGTTCACGGGTCACGGTCGGCCGTCGCGCACCTTCCCGAACGGGCGGGTGTGTGGCGATCCGGGATGCGAGACGAAGCTCTCCATCTACAACGACGGCGACTACTGCTACTTGCACGAGCCGCAGTCGGTGCCCCGCATGAGAGGCAAGAAGATCGCCTGATCGAAATCGGAAGCGGGCGCCGGCAACGGCTGTCGGGGGTAGTTGGGCCTGGCCAAGGGCGTAGGGCCCCGGTGGGCCTCGGCACGCCGGTCGTCCGTACACTGTGGGGATGAGCAATCCCGTCTCCTGGGCCACGGCCGAACGCGTCGCCACTTGGATCGGGGCGGGCAACCCCTTCTCAGGCCCTTCGGCGCCCGGCAAGGTGGACTCCGCGACGCAGGTCGAGCTCGAAAGGGACTTCGCAGAGGTGACCTCCGAGGCCGAGGCCCTCGTGGTGGAAGAGACCGGGCTGCGGCCCGCTTCGGGCTCGGCACGAGCAAGGGTGGTGGACCGCGCAGGTTGGGTGCACAACAACGTGGGTTCCTTCCGCCGTCTCCTGGACCCGGTTCTCGACCAGCTCGAGGCCGGTACCCTGCCTGGCCCTCTCGCCGGCGCCGCCCGCTCGATGGCCGGCGCGCAGCTGGGGACGGTGCTCGGGTGGATGTCGACCCGCGTCCTCGGCCAGTACGACCTGTTGCTCGCGGAAGGGGACGACACGGGGGACTTCGTCTCCTACGTCGGACCGAACATCGTCGCCCTAGAACGGCGCCACGGCTTTCCCTCTCGCCAGTTCCGGCTCTGGATCGCGCTGCACGAGGTCACCCACCGGTGTCAGTTCACCGGCGTCGAGTGGCTCCGGCCGCACTTCCTCTCGCTCGTCGACAAGCTCTTAGGGAGCGTGTCTCCCGACCCGCGGCAATTCGCGGAGGCGCTCCGGCGCGCCGCGTCGGCGGCACGCGAGGGGCGCAACCCGCTGCAACAGGCCGGCCTTCTCGGCCTCGTGGCCGCGCCGGAGCAGCTCGAGGTGATCGGGCAGGTGCAGGCCATGATGAGCCTTCTCGAGGGCCACGGCGATGTGACCATGGACCGAGCCGGCGCAGACGCGGTGTCCGACGCAGCCTGGTTCTCGCGGGTGATGCGCGAGCGCCGCAAGCGCGCGGGCCGCCCCTCCCGGCTGCTCCAGCAACTGCTCGGGATCGAGGCGAAGCTGCGGCAGTACGAGCAAGGCGAGAGGTTCGTGCACGGGGTCGAGGACTCAGGCGGTGCGCAGCTGCTGGCGCGCGTGTGGGAAGGCCCGGAGATGCTGCCGAGCATGACGGAGATCCAGGACCCCGGCGCTTGGGTGGCTCGCGTCACCCGGGCCCAGGTGGCCGCCGGTTGACTGGCCGCGCCGGGAGGTCGCCGGCGCACGCCAACCATGACGAGACGAGCCCCGAGGGCCCCGAGGGCCCCGAGGGCACCGAGCTCGATCCCTTCCGGCTCCTCGAGCTGTGCACCTTCCCCGAGCCGGGTTCCGACCTCGTGTGCGCCGTATCGGGAGGTCCGGACTCGCTCGCACTGCTCGTCCTGGCGGTCGAGGCAGGCTGCAATGTGACGGCCGTGCACGTCGACCACGGGCTTCGCCCGGGATCTGGTTCGGAAGCAGACGTGGTGGCGCAGGCGGCGCGGCGCTGCGGCGCCGAGTTCCGGGCCGAGAGAGTGGAGGTCGAGCCAGGCGGGAACCTCGAAGCACGCGCAAGGGCCGCGAGGCGGGCGGCGGTCGGGGAGGAGGCCGCCACTGGCCACACGATGGACGACCAGGCTGAGACGGTGATGGTCAACCTGCTGCGCGGAGCGGGCCTCGACGGCCTGGCCGGCATGCGACACGGGACGCAGCACCCGTTGCTGTCGCTCAGGCGCTCCGACACTCGCGCGCTGTGCCGCAACGTCGGGCTCGAGCCCGTGGAGGACCCGAGCAACCTCGACATGCGGTTCGTGCGCAACCGCGTGCGCCACGAGCTGCTGCCGCTCTGCTCGGAGATCGCCGGGCGCGATGTGGTGCCGCTCCTGGCGCGCCAGGCGGGGATCCTCCAAGCCGAAGCGGAGCTCCTCGACGCGCTGGCTTCCGACATCGACGCGTCCGACGCCCGTGCCCTTCGGTCCGCGCCCACCGCGCTCGCCAGGCGGGCGACGAGGCGCTGGCTGCGCTCCGACGGCTACCCGCCCGACCTTGCGGCCGTCGAGCGGGTGCTCGCAGTCGCCCGAGGTGAGGCACCGGCGACCGACCTGGCCCCGGGGCGAAGGGTGCGCAGGTCGCGAGGGACCTTGGCTTCTGTACCGGTGGAGCCGATCGCTCCGAGCGACCTCCGGTAGTGTCGGCTCCCTATGCCGAGCTCACCCGCCGAGAGACGCGGCCGCGTTGGGGGGAACTGGCTCGCAGTGAGGAACCAGTTGGTACACGACCGATGGAGCTCGGACCCCGACCTCGGTGAGGTCGTGGTCGCAGAAGACGTCCTCCAACAGCGCGTCGCCGAGCTGGGAGAGCAACTCACCGCCGACTACCTCGGGCGCCCTCCGCTGCTCGTAGGCGTGCTCAAGGGCGCTTTCGTCTTCATGAGCGATCTTGCGCGCGCCATACGCCTGCCCGTGGAGGTCGACGTGATGGCGGTCGCCTCCTACGGGTCCGCGACCACGACGAGTGGAGTGGTTCGCATCGTGAAGGACCTCGACTGCGACCTGACCGACCGCCACGTCCTCGTCGTGGAGGACATAGTCGACAGCGGTCTCACCCTCTCGTACCTGAGACGCAGCCTCCTGGCGCGCCAGCCGGCAAGTCTCGAGATATGCGCGCTGTTGGTGAAGGACGCCAAGCTTCGCGCCCAGATCGACCTCCGCTACGTAGGTTTCCGCATACCCGCGCGTTTCGTGGTGGGCTATGGGCTCGATGTCGCCGAGCGCTACCGGAACCTCCCGGACGTCCGCGTCTACCAGGGGCCTCTCCCTGTCGACTGACGGACCCGCCCCCGGCCTATCAGCGCACGTTCTGGGCGAGCAGTGACCGTCGACGCGGCGCGAGTAGAGCGGCTCGTGCGCGAGCTGCTCGAGGCGGTGGGAGAGGACCCAGGGCGCGAGGGCCTGGTCGACACGCCGGCACGGATCGCGGCGATGTACGGCGAGCTGTTCGCCGGCATGGACGAGGACGCGGCGAGCCATCTCACCGTCACCTTCGCGGCGGAGCACGACGAGATGGTGATGGTGCGCGACATCCCCTTCGCCTCCTTGTGCGAGCACCACATGATTCCGTTCATCGGCAGGGTCCACCTCGGTTACATCCCCGGTGACGACGGCCGCATCACCGGGCTCTCGAAGCTCGCGCGCGTAGTGGACTCCTTCGCGCGCCGGCTCCAGGTGCAGGAGAGGATGACCACCCAGATAGCCGACACCATGGAGAAGGCGCTCGAACCTCGTGGGGTGCTCGTGGTGGTGGAGGCGGAGCACCTGTGCATGTCCATGCGCGGGGTGAAGAAACCTGGGACGCTGACGATCACCTCGGCCGTGCGCGGGCTGTTCCGCGACGACCCGCGGACGCGCGCCGAGGCGATGAACTTCGTGCACAGCCGCTGAGCAAGACAGCAGCTGAGCAGGGCGGTCACCGGCGATCTCAGCCCGCGATGCATGCACCAGGAGGTGACCTGTAGCAGCCGGCCAGCCCGTCTCCCCACCGGCGTGTGCCCCTCAGCGGCTCCTTCGAAGAGGAGCGAGGCACCCCCGATCGCTCTACTCTCTTCGCATGGCCCGTCCACTCGTGATGGGAGTCCTGAACGTCACCCCGGACTCCTTCTCAGACGGCGGGTTGTACTTCGAGCCCGAGCGGGCGGTCGAGCGCGGCATCCAGATGTTCGACGAGGGCGCCGACGTGGTCGACGTGGGCGGCGAGTCGAGCCGGCCGGGGGCCCTGCCCGTGCCCGAGGCGGAGGAGATGCGCCGGGTGGTGCCGGTGATAGAGGCCCTGGCCGCTCATGGGCGGGTGTCGGTGGACACGCGCAAGGAGTCCGTGGCGGAGGCGGCGCTCGCCGCCGGAGCGACGCTGCTCAACGACATCTCCGCGAGCCTCTGGCACGTCGCGGCGGCCGCCGGTGCGGGATGGGTGGCGATGCACATGAAGGGGACCCCGCTCTCCATGCAGGAGGCGCCCAGCTACTCCGACGTGGTGCGCGAGGTGCACGGCTTCCTCCTCGAACGGGCCAGCCGGGCGCAGTCAGCCGGGGTGGCCGAGGTCTGGGTCGACCCCGGCATCGGCTTCGGCAAGACCGCCGCGCACAACCTGAGCCTGCTGCGTCACCTGCCGCAGCTGGTCGCCACGGGGTTCCCGGTGCTCGTCGGCACGAGCCGCAAGAGCTTCCTCGGCGCCCTCGCCGCGCGGCCCGGCGGGCCCGGGTCGCCCCCCGTCCCTGTCGAGCTCAGGGTCGACGGGTCGATAGCGACCGCCACCTGGGCGATGCTCGCCGGGGCGTCGATGGTGCGGGTACACGACGTGGCCGCCTCCCACCAGGCGGCGGTCCTCGTAGGCGAGGCGAGGCTCGACGTGTCGGGGCGGCTCGGCGTATCGAGCGTGGCGAGCGCCATGGGCTCGACGTGAGGGGCAAGTGGGCGGCGGGCATCGAGCCCAGGAACTTCACGTGGATAATCAAGGACAGCCTCGCGGTGAGCGAGCGCCCCGGGGGCTCTGCCCCGAACCACCGCCGGGTCCGCCGCCAGGAGGAGATCATCTGGCTGAGGGTGCAGGGGTTCACCAGGGTGGTCTCGTTGCTTCCATCGCCGCACAACCTCGCCGCCTACGAGGAAGGCGAGCTCGCGTGGTCGCACTTCCCGCTCGGGCCGGGAGGCGACATCGCCGAGACCCTCCTCGACCTCTACGGCCGTCTCGCCGCCTGGCTCGGAGCGGGGGAGCGGGTGCTGCTCCACCAGGAGGAGCTGGGCGACAGGGTGATGGGTGTGGTCGCCGGCTACCTGCTCTGGGGCCACCGTCTTCCAGGCGGTTCCCAGGCGATCGCGGTCACCGAGCGCCTGGTCGGCAGGCAGATGGGGCCGCAGGGCAGGGACCTGGTCGCAGCCGTGGCCACCGCCAGCGGCGGTGCCGTGCCGGGGTCGGATTCGGATTCGGGTTCGGGCTCGTAGGGGCGCTGGACGTGCAGGCAGACCGCATAGAGCTTCGGGGCCTGCGCGTGCTCGGCACCCACGGGGTGCACCAGGCCGAGCGCAGCGCCCCCCAGCCGTTCGAGGTGGACCTCGACATCCATCTCGACACCTCCGCCGCCGCGGCGAGCGACGACCTCGCTGACACCGCCGACTACGCGGCCGCGGTTGACATGGTCGCCGCGGTGATGGCCGGGCCTCCGCGTCGGCTCCTCGAGTCCCTGGCTGGCGCCATCGCGGCGCGCATCCTCGGCGACCCTCGCGTGTCGGAGGTGACGGTCGGGGTGCGCAAGCTCCGCCCGCCGGTGCCACACGACCTCGGCTCCGCCGGGGTGCGGGTGACGCGGTCGCGCTCCGCCGAGCGCTCATCCCAGCGTTAGGGACGTCCCCAGAGTGCGGGCCTAGCGTGCGGGCGTTCCTGGGGCTCGGAGCGAACCTGGGGGACCGGCGCTCGCAGCTTCGCGAGGCCGTCTCCGCGCTCCCGGGGGTGGTTGCGGTCTCGTCGTTGTACGAGACCGAGCCGATCGGCGGGCCCGCGGGCCAGCCCTCGTACCTGAACGTGGTGGTCGAGCTAGAGACGGACCTGGCCCCCCGGCAGCTCATGGAGCTCGCGCAAGCCCTCGAGGCGGCGGCCGGGCGGGTGCGGGGGGTGCGCTGGGGTCCTCGCTCACTCGACGTGGACGTGTTGCTCGCGGGCGACCTGGTGGTCGAGGAGGAGGACCTGGTGGTGCCCCACCCGAGGATGTGGGAGCGACGTTTCGTGCTGGAGCCGCTCGCCGAGCTGGCCCCCAAGCTCGTGCCGCGCGAGCTGCTCGAGGCGGCCTCGGGCGAGGTCGTGAAGGTCGGGGCCCTCTCCGGCGGCTGAACCGAGCCCCAGATCGACCGCAAACCCAGGGCCTGAGGCTCGTTATGCCGCCAGGGCCGAGGCCCGCATGACACCAGGGCCGCAGGCCCGTATGACACCAGGGCCGCAGGCCCGCATGACACCAGGGCCGCAGGCCCGTATGACACAGCGACGAGGTGCGGGGTAAACTCGTACCGAAGTGATCTGATCACCTGACGCGACCGGCACCCGCAAGGGGCTGGAGCGCAGAGAGGGGTCCGATGACGACTCTGAGGCTGATCGGCCCTGGCAGGGCCGGTTGCTCGATAGCTGCGGCGCTCGCCGACGTCGGCTGCGACGTGCGCGAGCTGCTGGGACGCTCCGACGACGTGGCGCGTGCGGCGCACGGCGTGGACGTGCTGCTGATCGCAACCGGAGACCGCGAGATAGGCGAGGTGGCGCGCGCCGTCGAGCCCGTAGCCGGCACCGTGGTGATGCACCTCTCCGGCTCGCTCGGGCTCGACGTGCTGCGTCCTCACCCGCGCCGCGCCTCGCTGCACCCGCTCGTGCCGCTGCCGAACCCCGAGGTCGGCCGCATCCGCCTGCAGAGCGGGGTGACCTTCGCCGTCGCAGGCGACCCGCTCGCTACCACCTTGGCGCACCTGCTCGGGGGGTGGCCGGTGGTCGTGGACGACGAGCACCGCGCGGCCTATCACGCCGCAGCGTGCATCGCCTCCAACCACCTGGTGGCGCTGCTGGGACAAGCCGAGCGGGTGGCAGCCTCGGCGGGAGTGGGCTTGGAGGCGCTGCTGGGGCTCGCCCGTGCGGCGATGGCGGACGTGGCCGAGCTGGGCCCCGCACGCGCGCTCACCGGACCGGCTGCGAGAGGGGACACCGCGACGATCGCCCGCCACCGCGCCGCGCTCGCGCCGGGCGAGATCGCGGGCTACGACGCCGGCGTGGCCTTGGCGGTGCGCATGGTCCACAGTTCGCACGACGAGCCCGGAGAGCCAGAAGCGCACCTCGACCACGAAGAAAGACACGAAGAGAAAGAGGAGGCCGTCGCGTGCGCGTGATCGAGTCGTCACGGGAATTCGCCGAGGCGCTCGACTCCGAGCGAGCGTGTGGCAGGCGAGTGGGTCTGGTGCCGACCATGGGCGCACTGCACGCCGGGCACCGTTCTCTCGTAGAGCGCGCCGCCGCCGAGTGCGACGTCGTCGCCGTCACGCTCTTCGTCAACCCCCTCCAGTTCGGCGACCCGAGCGACCTCGCCTCCTACCCGCGCGACTTGGACGGCGACGTGGCCAAGGCCTCCGACGCCGGCGCGGACATCGTCTTCGCGCCGAGCGTGCCCGAGATGTACCCCGGCTTCCCTGAGCCCCCTGCAGCGACCGTCCATGTGCGCGGGGTGAGCGAGGGGCTCGAGGGTGCCTCGCGCCCCGGGCATTTCGACGGGGTGGCCACGGTCGTGGCCAAGCTGTTCGCCCTCGCCGGGCGATGCAGCGCCTATTTCGGCGAGAAGGACTTCCAGCAGCTGGCGGTCGTGCGGACGCTCGCGGAGGGTCTCTGCCTACCGGTGCGGATCGTGGCCTGCACGACCGTGCGCGAGCCTGACGGCCTGGCGCTGTCGAGCCGCAACACCCGCATGTCGGTCGAGGAGCGCCGCGCGGCCCTCGCCCTCCACCGGGCGCTCGATGCCGGGCTCGGAGCGCTGCGCAACGGCGAGCGTGATCTCGACGTGGTGCGTGCCCTCATGCGCTCGGAGATGCAAGCCTCGCCGCTCGTCGCAGTCGACTACGCCGAGGTGGTGGACGCGCGCACCCTGGAGGTGGCCGAGGGCGCAGAGGGCGAGCTGCGGCTGCTCGTGGCGGCAAAGGTGGGGCCCGTGAGGCTCATCGACAACGAAGGGATCGTCGTACGGGCCGGTGCCCCGGCAACGCGGGGTCTCGCCATGGCGGGTACAGGAAAGGAGCGCTGAGCCGATGCGACGGCGCATGATGAAGTCGAAGATCCACCGGGCGACGGTCACCGACGCCAACCTGGACTACGTCGGGTCGATCAGCCTCGACCCGGAGCTGATGCGCCTCGCCGACATCGCCGAGTACGAGCAGGTGGCGGTGCTCGACATCGACAACGGCGCTCGTTTCGAGACCTACGCGATATTGGGCGGTCCGGGCGAGGTCTGCCTCAACGGCGCGGCGGCCAGGCTCGTGCATCGCGGCGACAAGGTCATCGTCATCACCTACGCCGACTACGAGGACGCCGAGCTCGACGGCTTCAGCCCGAAGGTGGTGCACGTCGACTCCTCCAACACGCCGGTGGACGTGGCCGGCGCGCAGCTCGAAGCGGAGCTGAGCCGGATCACGATCGGCTGACGTAGGCTCCCGAGCCATGAGCCGGAGCTGGGAACAGCTCGACGTTCTCGTGCTCGGCTCCGGAGTTGCAGGTCTCTCCGCGGTGGTGCGCCTGGCTGAGGTGCCGAGCATCCGCGTGGGGGTGCTCACCAAGGCAGAGCTCTCGCAGTCGGCCACCCGCTGGGCCCAGGGCGGGGTGGCAGCGGTGCTCGGCGGGGACGAGGACTCCACTGACCTCCATCTCGCCGACACGCTCGCGGCGGGCGCCGGACTGTGCGACGCCGACGCAGCTCGGGTCCTGGTGGACGAGGGTCCCCGGCGCGTGAGCGAGCTCATCGCGCTCGGCGCCGTCTTCGACCGCGAGGCGGGAGGGGCGCTGGCGCGAGCGCGCGAGGGCGGGCACTCGACGGCGCGGGTCATCCACGCCGGCGGCGCCGCCACCGGTGCCGAGGTGGAGAGGGCGCTCGTGGACGCTGTGAAGCGCACGGCCGCCGCTGTCCTCGAGCGCTGGTTCGCCCTCGACCTCGTCGTCGAGGGCGGCAGGTGCACCGGGGTGGTGGCGCTCGATCCTGAGGGACGGCGCCAGCAGGTGAGCGCTCGCCACGTGGTGCTTGCCACCGGAGGGGCGGGGCAGCTCTACGCGGTGACCACCAACCCCAACGAGGCCTGCGGCGACGGGATCGCCATGGCGCTGCGAGCTGGGGTGGCCGTGGCCGACGTCGAGTTCTTCCAGTTCCACCCGACGGCGCTCCACCATCCGGCCATGCCGCGCCCTCTTCTCTCCGAGGCGCTGCGGGGGCACGGGGCGCTGCTTCGCGACGCCGCTGGCGAGCGCTTCGTCGACGAGCTCGCCTCGCGCGACGTGGTGAGCCGGGCAATGGCCCGGCGCATGTCCGAGCAGGGCGTCGACCATCTGTGGCTCGACGCCACCGGTCTCGGCGCCTTCGGGGCGCGCTTTCCGACGCTCGCGGCATCGCTCGGCGAGGCGGGGCTCGACCCGTCCTCCGACTGGTTGCCGATCGCGCCCGCTGCGCACTACCTCTCGGGCGGAGTGGTCACCGACCTCGACGGGGCGAGTGCGCTCGGGGGGCTGTGGGCGGCCGGCGAGACCGCTTGCACCGGTGTGCACGGCGCCAACCGGCTGGCCTCCAACTCACTTCTCGAGGGGATGGTGTTCGGGGCGCGCCTCGCGGAGGCGATCGAGGCCGGCCGCGACGGCCCTACGGCCACGGGTGCGATGCGAGGCGTGCTCGAGCCGGCGGTGGCCGAGATCTCCTGCTCCGACCTCTCGGGCGAGGAGCTCCCCGGGTGGTACGTGCAGCCGTCGAGCGGTCTCGGCTCCTCGGGTCTGTCCAGTCACCTCGGGGCTGACGCCGGCGACGTCTCGAAGATGCGCGAGCGCCTTCAGGCGGCGATGACCGAGGGTGCGGGGGTGCTTCGCTCGCCCGAGTCCCTACAGCGGGCAGCAGCGCAGCTCGGCGAGATACGCACGATGCTGGCCGAGCTCCCTGCGAGCCGTGGGGCCGGTGAGCTGGTCAACCTCGTGGACCTCGCAGGAGCCCTTCTCGCTTCCGCCGCGGTGCGCACGGAGACCCGAGGCGCGCATGCGCGCAGCGACCATCCCGAGACCGTGGCGAGCTGGCGGCGCCGGCTGCTGCAGCGTCGCGACCTTGGCGATCTTGGCGACCTTGACCACATTCGCAGCTCCGGGGGCGCGCAGTGAACCCCGCCGCTGCGCTCTCTCCGGACCCGCCGCTCGGAGCCGTGAAGGACGCTGTCACCCGGGCGCTCGCCGAGGACCTGCTCCCCCTGGGTGACCTGACCGCCTCCCTCGTGCCCGAGAGCTGGAGCGCGCGCGCCGAGCTCGTGGCCCGGGGTGACGGCGTGCTGGCCGGCAGGCTCTGCGCGCTCGAGACCTTCGCCCAGGTCGACCTCGCCCTAGTCGCCGACTGGCGTCTGGCGGACGGATCCGAGGTGGTCGGGGGATCGGTGATAGCGCAAATCACAGGGCCGCTTCGCTCGCTCCTGAGCGCGGAGCGAACCGCGCTCAACTTCCTCTGCCACCTCTCGGGCGTCGCCACCTCGGCCCGGCACTTCGCCGCCGCGGTCGGCGCAGCCAACCCGGCGACGCGCGTCCTCGACACCCGCAAGACGACGCCGGGGCTGCGCGCGCTCGAAAAGGCCGCCGTGCGCGCCGGAGGCGCGTGGAACCACCGCGCCAGCCTCTCCGACGCGGTGCTCGTGAAGGACAACCACCTCGGCGGCCTCGGTATCACCGAGGCGGTGGGCGCAGCACGCGAACGCTGGCCGGGACGCTTCGTCGAGGTGGAGTGCGACCGCGCCGACCAGGTCGCCGAGGCGGTCGAGGCCGGCGCTTCGGCGGTGCTGCTCGACAACATGTCACCGGCCGAGGTGGAGGCCTGCGTGGCGCTCGTACGCGAGAGGACCGAGCCCGGCACGGTGCTGGTGGAGGTGTCGGGAGGGGTGAGCCTCTCCACAGCTCCGAAGTACGCGCTCGCAGGCGCCGACCTCGTGTCGGTGGGGGCCATCACCCACTCGGCCCCGGTGCTCGACATCGGCCTCGACCTCCTCGAGGTCGACAAGACCGAGCGTGGGGGGCGCTAGTGCTGCTTGCAATCGACGTCGGCAACACCGAGACGGTGGTGGGGCTCTTCAGCCTCTTCCCCGGCGACGACCCTCCTCCGCAGAGCCGGCCGGCACCGCCCGTGCCGCCGGAGCCCGCGGGGCTCTCGCACCACTGGCGATTGTCGACCGTCGACGACCGCACCCCCGACGAGCACGCGCTCCTGCTCAGCCAGCTTCTCGACCTAGACCAGATGGACGTCGACGAGGTCGTCACCGGTCTGGCCGTCACTTCCTCGGTACCTCGCGTCACCACGGCGCTGCGCCAGATGGCGGACAGGTGGTTCGACGTGCCGTGCGTGGTGCTCGAGCCCGGGGTGCGCTCGGGGATGCCGATCCTCTACGACAACCCGAAGGAGGTCGGAGCCGACCGCATCGCCAACGCCATAGGCGCCTACGACCTCTACGGCGGACCTTGCATCGTGGTCGACCTCGGCACTGCCACCACCTTCGACGCCATCTCGGCCGAGGGCGAGTACCTCGGAGGCGCGATCGCCCCGGGCATCGCCATCTCGATGGACGCGCTGTTCCACCACGCGGCGGCGCTGAGGCGCGTGGAGCTCGTCGAGCCGAGAAACGTCATCGGGAAGTCCACCGTGGAGTCCATCCAGTCCGGCGCCCTCTACGGATACGTCGCGCAGGTGGACGGCATGTGCCGCAGGATCGCCGACGAGCTCGGGCGCGCGGCGGTGGTGGCGACGGGCGGCCTTTCGGAGGTCATAGCCCCGCTCTCGGAGGCGATCGATCACCGCGAGCCCTGGCTCACCCTCCACGGGCTGCGTCTCGTCTACGAGCGCAACACCAGGCAACAGGGAGCCGCACGCTGACGGCAGGCTAACGTCGTCGGATGACAGCCTCCACTGGTCCATCGGAGGTGCCGTACCGGTTCGAGCGCACCGAGGAGGCGCGTCCACTAGCGGAGCGCTACTCGGACCTGCCGGCAAGTGCGGAGACCGAGGACGTCGTGTCGGTGGCCGGCCGCTTGATGCTCGTTCGCCCGATGGGGCGCCTCGCGTTCGCAACGATGCGCGACTCCTCGGGTCAGATCCAGCTCTTCGCCAACGAGGCCACCACCGAGCGCTTCGCAGAGTTCGCAGCCCTCTCGCTCGGGGACTGGGTGGGCGCCACCGGGCGCGTCGTGAGGACCAAGAAGGGCGAGCTGTCGGTGCTCGTGAGCGAGTGGGTGCTTCTCGCGGAGGCCAGACTCGGCTTCGGCGACAAGTGGCGCGGAGTGACCGACGTCGAGACGCGCCTTCGCAGGCGCGAGCTCGACCTGTGGGCCAACGAGCGCACACGCGAGGTGCTCGCGACGAGAAGCAGGTTGGTGAGCCTGCTGCGCCGGCACCTGGAGGAGCTCGGCTTCGTGGAGGTGGAGACGCCGATCCTGCATCCGATCCCCGGCGGAGCGATGGCGAGGCCCTTCGTCACCCACCACCGCTCGCTCGACACCGACCTCTACCTTCGCATCGCACCCGAGCTTTACCTGAAGCGCCTCGTGGTCGGCGGGTACGAGAAGGTGTTCGAGATCGGGAGGGTGTTCCGAAACGAGGGGATCTCTCCTCGCCACAACCCGGAGTTCACGATGCTCGAGCTCTACCAGGCCTACGCCGATTACACGGACCTGGCCGCGATGGTGGAGGTCCTCGTCTCGCGCCTCGCGATCGAGCTGAGGGGGACGGACCGCCTCGAGTACCAGGGGAGGCAGCTCGACCTCGCCCCGCCCTGGCGCCGGGCGACGATGGCCGAGCTCGTGGGCGAGGCGACGGGCGAACCCGCCGACGTGCACACCCCGGCCGACGAGCTGCGCCGGCGCCTTGCGGCGGCCGGTGGAGAGCCCGAGGAGTCCTGGGGGTCGGGCAAGCTCCTGCTCGAGCTCTACGAGAAGACCACCGAGCCGCAGCTGTGGGGCCCTGTGCTCGTGATGGACTTCCCCGCAGAGGTCTCGCCGCTGTCGCGACGGCACCGCGCGGACCCGGAGCTGGCCGAGCGCTTCGAGGCGATCGTCGCCGGGCGCGAGCTGTTGAACGCCTTCTCCGAGCTCGTCGACCCCGACGACCAGCGCGCGCGTCTCGAGGCTCAGGCCGCCGCGCACGAGGCGGGGGACGAGGAGGCGATGGAGCTCGACGAGGACTTCCTTCGCGCCCTCTCCTACGGCATGCCGCCCACCGCAGGGCTCGGGATGGGCATCGACCGTCTCGTCATGCTCTTGTGCGACCTGGCGAACATACGCGAGGCGATCGCCTTCCCCACGCTTCGCTCCGAGCGCTGAAAGCGGGTTCGCGTCGGGCTCGTCGAAGCATGTCGGTGGATGCTTCGGAAGCTACGCAACCATCCGCATCTCCCGACACGTCCGTCCGAGCCCTAGACCCCTCAGCGTCTGACGAGGGGGAGGTCTGAGAGAAGAGAGTCCGCGAACTCGCCCAGTGCGCGCCCGAGCTTCGTGGCGGGGACGGCCGCCGCGGCGTCGACCGCCTGTTGGACGTAGCGCCTGCCCGTCGAGATCGTGGAGTCGATCGCGTCGGAGGAGGCCACGATGGCGCGTGCCTTGTCGCGCTCGGGAAGCCCTAGTGGCCTGCCGAGCAACGGAGCGAGCTCCCGGGCGGTCTCGGGTTCCTTCAGAGCCAGGAGGACCGGGAGGGTGTAGACGCCCTCGGCGAGGTCCTGCCCGGGCAGCTTGCCGAGCTCGTCTTCGGTGCCGATCACGTCGAGGATGTCGTCGCGCAGCTGGAAGACCATCCCGAAGCACCTGCCGAAAGTCGTGAGCGCCTCGACCTCGGCGCGCTCGAGTCCTCCGGTGAGGGCGCCGATCCGGCAGGACGTCGACATGAGCGCCGCCGTCTTTCCGGCGATCGCCGAGAAGTAGTCGTCCTCTGAGCGAGTGAGGCTGAAGGCCGATCGGACCTCGGTCAGCTGTCCCTCGCAGAGCCGGCCCAGGGTGTTGGCCAGCAGACCCGCGATCTCGGTGCCGAGGGCGGCGGCTATCTCCGCGGAGCGCGCCAGTAGGAAGTCGCCGGCCACGATGGCCACGAGGTTGCCGAAGCGGGCGTTGACCGTCTCGGTGCTCCGTCTCATCGTCGCCTCGTCCATCACGTCGTCGTGGTAGAGAGAGGCGAGATGTACCAGCTCGACGGCCACGGCTCCGGACAGGTCGTCCGGCCCGGCTCGGCGCGATCCGCCCGTGGCGGCGGCGAGGGCCAGGCCGGGGCGCAAGCGCTTGCCACCGGCAGCTATCAGGTGGGTGGTGACCTGGTCGAGAAAGTCGTCCCCCGAGCTGACCGCCGTGCGCAATTCGGGCTCGAGGCGTGCCAAATCGTCCGCCAAGAACGAAAGGGAGAGCAGGGGTGAGGCGTTCACCAGGGTGAACGATATGCGACGGCGGCCACGGGGTGACAATGCGGCCCCACCAGCACGGACGGGTTCCGGGTGCCGCTCAGGGGCGAGGGTCCGGGCCCGACCGGGTACAAAGGCAGGTATTGGCCCTTCCGAAAGCTGGTGTTACGAACCGGGGCCCGGCCGTTAGAATCGGTGCGGGTCCACCGTCGAGGGAGGCGGAGCATTGTTCGAGCGATTCACGGACCGGGCACGCAGGGTCCTGGTGCTGGCGCAGGAGGAGGCGCGCCTCCTCAACCACAGCTTCATCGGCACCGAGCACATCCTGCTGGGCCTGATCCACGAGGGAGAGGGCGTCGCGGCCAAGGCCCTCGAGCAGCTGGGGATCTCGCTCGAAGCCGTGCGCGAGAAGGTCGAGGAGACGATCGGTCTCTCGGGCACCGCTCCCACCGGCTCGCCCCCGTTCACTCCCAGGGCCAAGAAGGTCCTCGAGCTCTCGCTGCGTGAGGCGCTCCAGCTCGGTCACAACTACATCGGCACCGAGCACATGCTCCTCGGCCTCGTGCGCGAGGGCGAGGGCGTCGCCGCCCAGGTGCTCGTGAGCCTCGGCGCCGATCTTGCGCGCGTGCGCCAGCAGGTCATCCAGCTCCTCTCTGGCTACCAGGGCAAGGAGTCGGTCGGCGCGGGCCCGGGGTCGCCCGCTTCGGAGACGCCTTCGGGCTCCCCGGTCCTCGATCAGTTCGGCCGCAACCTCACGCAGCTCGCTCGCGACGGCAAGCTCGACCCCGTCATCGGGCGCGAGAAGGAGATCGAGCGCGTGATGCAGGTGCTCAGCCGCCGCACGAAGAACAACCCGGTGCTCATCGGAGAGCCCGGTGTCGGCAAGACGGCGATCGTCGAGGGGCTGGCACAGCGCGTGGTGTCGAACGACGTGCCAGAGACGCTCAAGGCCAAGCAGCTCTACACCCTCGATCTGGGCGCGCTCGTGGCCGGCAGCCGCTACCGGGGCGACTTCGAGGAGCGGCTCAAGAAGGTCCTGAAGGAGATCCGCACCCGCGGCGACATCATCCTGTTCATCGACGAGGTGCACACCCTGGTGGGCGCCGGCGCCGCCGAGGGTGCCATCGACGCCGCCTCGATCTTGAAGCCGATGCTGGCGCGCGGTGAGCTGCAGACCATCGGCGCCACCACGCTCGACGAGTACCGCAAGCACTTCGAGAAGGACGCGGCCCTCGAACGCCGGTTCCAGCCCATCAAGGTGGAGCAGCCCACCGTCTCTCACACGATCGAGATCCTGAAGGGCCTGCGCGACCGCTACGAGTCCCACCACTCGGTCACCATCACCGACCAGGCGCTCGTTGCCGCGGCAAATCTCGCCGACCGCTACGTGGCCGACCGCTACCTGCCCGACAAGGCCATCGACCTGATCGACGAGGCCGGGAGCCGCCTGCGCATCCGGCGTATGACCACGCCCCCCGACTACAAGAAGTTGGAGGACGAGATCAACCGGATCCGCACCGACAAGGACTCCGCGATCGAGCGGCAGGCCTTCGACCAGGCGAAGAAGCTCGCCGAGCAGGAGAAGGAGCGCCTCGACCGCAAGAGCGCCATGGAGGCCGAGTGGCGCGCCGAGGGCGTGGAGCTCTTCGACATCGTGGACGAGGAGGTCATCGCCGAGGTCCTGGCGAACTGGACAGGCATCCCGGTCTACCGGCTCACCGAGGAGGAGACGGCGAAGCTGCTGCGGATGGAGGACGAGCTGCACAAGCGCGTGGTCGGCCAGCAGGAGGCGATCAAGGCGTTGTCTCGCTCGATCCGCAGGACGCGCGCGGGGCTCAAGGACCCCAAGCGCCCGAGCGGCTCGTTCATCTTCCTCGGGCCCACGGGTGTGGGAAAGACCGAGCTCGCCAAGGCACTCGCCGAGTTCCTCTTCGACGACGAGGACTCGCTCATCCAGCTCGACATGAGCGAGTACATGGAGAAGCACACCGTCTCGCGCCTCGTCGGCTCCCCGCCGGGCTACGTCGGGTACGAGGAGGGCGGCCAGCTGACCGAGGCGGTGCGGCGTAAGCCGTTCTCGGTGGTGCTGTTCGACGAGGTCGAGAAGGCCCACCCGGATGTCTTCAACGCTCTGTTGCAGATCCTCGAGGACGGGCGCCTGACCGACGCTCAGGGACGGTCGGTGGACTTCAAGAACACAGTGCTGATCATGACCTCCAACCTCGGCACGGCGGACCTTCGCAAGTCCTCGGTCGGTTTCGCCAAGACGTCGGAGGCAGTGAGCTACGAGCGGATGAAGGCGAAGGTGCACGACGCCCTGAAGCAGCATTTCCGCCCTGAGTTCCTGAACCGTGTGGACGAGGTCATCGTCTTCCACGAGTTGTCGCGTGACGAGGTCGTGGAGATCGTCGACCTGATGATTCGCCGCGTGTCGGACCAGCTCGAGGCGCAGGGCATGGGCCTCGCGCTCACCCCAGCGGCGAAGGTGCTCCTCGCGGAGAAGGGGTACGACCCGACCCTCGGTGCGCGTCCGCTGCGCCGGGCGATCCAACAGTTCGTCGAGGACCCGCTGTCGGAGCGCATCTTGTGGAAGGAGTTCCACGTCGGCGAGACCGTGGTCGTCGACGTCGAGGACTCCGAGATCGTGTTCCGTTCCGTCGAAGGGCTCACCCCGCCTCCGGTCGAGATGGCCGGCGCCGGCGCCGATTCCTGACCCATCCCGGGCGGGGCCGGCGCAGCCGATGCAACGTCCCGCCGTCACCCCAGACGGCGTTGCTGCGGTGCCCGATGCACCTCGGCGTCCCATGGTCCCGATGATCACGTTCCTGCGGTGACGGTCCACGTGCCGAAGGTCCCAGGTCGCACTGCGAATTCGGCGATGGCCGAGGCCCTCGCCCTTGTGGTGCCCGGAAAGCCACTCAGAGAGGGCCTCGAGAGGGTGCTGCTGGCGAAGCGAGGCGCCCTCATAGCGGTCGGCGACGGTCACGAGGTGCTCTCCATCTGCACGGGCGGTTTTCTCCTCGACGCCGAGTTCAGCCCGCAGCGCCTCTCGGAGCTCGCGAAGCTCGACGGCGGGATCGTGCTGTCCCCCGACGCCGGGCGCATCGCACGCGCCAACGTCCACTTCATGCCCAACCCGTCGATCCCGACCACCGAGACCGGGACCCGGCACCGCACCGCCGAGCGCATGGCCCGCTCCCTCGACGTGGCTGTCGTCTCGGCGTCGGCGGCGATGGGAGTGGTCACCGTCTACCGCAACGACATGAAGCACGTGCTCCAGTCCTCGAGCCACATGCACGAGCGGGTGAGTCACGCCCTTGCGACCCTCCAGCGCTTCCGCCAGCGTTTCGACCTGGCGATAACCGCGCTCAGCGCGCTGGAGATCGAGGACACGGTGACCGTGAGGGACGTGGCGGCGGTGCTCCAGCCGGCGGAGCTCGTGATGCGCATCTCACGTGACATCTCCGAGAGCCTGATCGAGCTTGGCGAGGACGGGGTGATGCTTCGACTGCAGCTCGACGAGCTCACCGAGGGGGTCGAGACCGTCCGCCGTCTGGTGGCCCGTGACTACCTCCACGGGATCGAGGACGGCGCGCATGGTGTGCTCGAGCGCCTCGAGCAGATGTCCACCGAAGAGCTCGCCGACCCGAGGCGGGTTGGCGCCGCGCTCGGGCTGCCCGACTCGCGCACCGAGCTCGACGCTTCACTCGAGCCGCGCGGTTACAGGCTCCTGCACCGGCTCCCGAGATTCCCCGACGCGCTGGTCGAGCGGATCGTGCAGCACTTCGCCGGATTGCAGAAGATCATGCGCGCCTCGGTGGGTGACCTCGAAGAGGTCGAAGGGGTTGGAGAGGCAAGGGCGCGCTCGCTCAAGGACGGCCTCGCACGCCAGGCCGAGGCGAGCATCCTGGATCGCTATACCTAATCGTTCGGGAGTGGGTCCGAACGGTCCGGGGCGATTTCTCCGCGCGAAAGCTTGTCGGCCCGCGCCCCCCCGCACCTCAGGTAGAATGTGAGCTTCGCGGTTCGCCGATGACGGCCCGCTCGTTGGTGGGAGCAGGAGATAAGCGTGGTATTCGACATCGGTGACAAGGTGGTCTATCCCCACCATGGTGCTGCGATCGTTGAGCGCCGTGAGCAGAAGGAGGCGTTCGGCGAGAAGCGCGAGTACCTCGTCCTTCGCCTGGCGTACGGTGACCTCACGCTGATGGTCCCCGCCGACAACACCGAGGGAGTGGGACTCAGAGAGGTCATCAACGACGAGGAGGTGGAAGAGGTGTTCGCGGTCCTCCGCAAGAAGGAGGCCCGAATGCCCACCAACTGGTCGCGCAGGTACAAGAACCACTCCGAGAAGCTCCGCAGCGGTGACATCTACCAGGTCGCCGAAGTCGTGAGGAACCTCTCCATCCGCGACAAGGACAAGGGCCTTTCAGCCGGGGAGAAGAGGATGCTCGGCCGTGCGCGCCAGATACTCGTCTCCGAGCTGACCTTCGCTCTCGACGTGAACGAGGAAGAAGCCGAGAAGCGCCTCGACGAAGCGCTGCCCTGAGCTCGAGGGCTCGGGCCGCGAGTCCGTGGGCATGCACGATCCCGGTTCCGGCGGTTCGCAGGGTTCCGCGCGTTCCGAAGGCTCCGCGCGCTCGGAATCTCCAGCGCCCTCCGAAGGCTCCGCGCCGAGGACCGTCTGGGCGGTGGTCGTCGCAGCAGGCGGCGGATCGCGCTTCGGGGGAAGAAAGCAATTCGCCATGATCCGGGGACGCCCGATGCTCGAGTGGGCGGTGGCCGCGTCGAGGAGCGCAGTGGACGGCGTGGTCCTGGTGCTGCCTCCCGGCGAAGCGCACGTCGGCACGGAGGGCTGCTTCGGTGCGGACGTGGTGGTCGCGGGCGGTGACTCGCGCTCAGCCTCCGTGCGCGCGGGACTCGGCGCGGTGCCCGAGGAGGCCTCTGTCGTGGTGGTCCACGACGGGGCGCGTCCACTCGCGACTCCCGCTCTCTTCGCCACCGTCGTAAGGGCGATCGATGACGGTGCGGACGCGGTGGTGCCCGCGGTGGCGGTGGCCGACACCGTAAAGCGCGTCCGCGCAGGCGCGGTCGTCGGTAGCGCGGTGCGCGAGGAGCTGATGGCGGTCCAGACACCGCAGGCCTTTCGCGCCGAGGTGCTCAGGCGGGCCCACGTGGGGGGCGGTGAGGCCAGCGACGACGCCGGCCTGGTGGAGGCGCTCGGCGTGACGGTCCGAGTCGTAGAGGGAGAGCAGCGCAATCTCAAGGTGACCACGCCCGCAGACCTGGAGCTGGTACAGGCGATGGCGGGTTCGTGATGAGCGCGGACGGCCACGGCATGGGGAGCATGAGGATCGGCCAGGGCTTCGACGTGCACCGTTTCTCGGATGATCCGGCCCGGCAGCTCGTGCTGGGTGGCGTATCGATCGAGGGCGAGCCGGGCCTGGAGGGGCACAGCGACGCCGACGTCGTGTGCCACGCGCTCGCCGACGCGCTGCTCGGAGCCGCCGCGCTAGGAGACCTTGGTCTTCACTTCCCCGATACCGACCCTGCCTGGTCCGGTGCCCGGTCGCTCGAACTGCTCGAGCGCGTGCGCTCGATGCTCGGCAAGGAGCAGCTCGAGGTGCTCAACGCCGACTGCACAGTCGTGTGCGAAAGACCGCGGCTCGCCGGCTACACCAGGCAGATGTCCGAACGGTTGGCGGCGGTGCTGGGCGCGCCTGTCGGAGTCAAAGCCACGCGGGCAGAGGGCCTCGGCGCGCTGGGCCGTGCCGAGGGGATCGCCTGCATCGCGGTCGCCCTCGTCACAGGGCCGGGCCGGTGAACAGACCCGAGGGCGCGGGTCGGCGGCGCGGGGTCGGCTCCCGGCCGGCCCCACGCGGCGGCTCGGGCAATTGGGACCGCACGACCCGCGGGCGTGGAGCGGCGCCCCGTCCTACGCGAGGTACCGCATCCCGCCCTCCCCCGCGCGGCGGCGGCCCGGCCAAGCGCGAAGGTCCGACCCGCGGAGGCGCTGCGTCCCGTCCTACCCGAGGTACCGCGTCCCGCCCTCCCCCGCGCGGCGGCCCGGCCAAGCGCGAGGGTCCGACCCGCGGACGTGGCGCAGCTTCTCGCCCGACCGTGCGCGGTGGCGCCCCGGCCAGGCGCGAAGGTCTGACCCGAGGACGTGGCGCAGCTTCTCGCCCGACCGTGCGCGGTGGCGCCCCGGCCAGGCGCGAAGGTCTGACCCGAGGACGTGGCGCAGCTCCTCGTCCGACCGTGCGCGGTGACGGCCCGACCGAGAGCGATGGCCCGTCCCGGCGACGCGCAGTGGGTCATCGCCCTGCGAATCTGGCCGGAGTTCCGGCGAGGTTCGGAGGCAGTCCGGCTCGCCGAGGTGGTGCACAGCGCGACCGGCAGCGGGGTCTCGGCGGCGAGCAGGTCGAGGGCCGCCGCTCCGTGCTGGAGCTGCTCGCGGCTGGAAGGCGGCGGGTGCGCGAGGTGTGGATCGCGCAGGATTCCGAACCTTCCCGCCAGCTCGACGAGATCGAGCGCCTCGCCGCCAGACGGAGGGCGAAGGTCCTGATGGTCGGGCGCCGCCGTCTGGACGCCGCGGCGAGGACCGGTTCGCCGCAGGGCGTGTTGGCCTTCGCCGAGGCCCTCGAGGAGGGTTCCCTCGAGGAAATGTGCGACCCGGTGCGCGGCGCCGCGCCGTTCTTGGTGGTCCTCGACGGAGTGAGCGATCCCCACAATCTGGGAGCGATCCTGCGCAGTGCCGAATGTGCCGGAGTTACAGGCATGGTGCTGCCGCGGCATCGCGCAGCCCACGTGACCCCCACCGTCACGAAAGTGGCAGCAGGGGCGATCGAGCACGTGCCGATGGCGGTGGTGCCCGGGGTGCCCAATGCCCTGAAGCGGCTGAGCGACCGGGGGGTGCTGTGCATCGGCCTCGATGCCGCCGCCCAGACATCGTTGTTCGAATTGGGAGAAGACCTCTGCGGCGCTGTGGCTCTCGTGCTCGGCGCCGAGGGCGGAGGCATCGGCTCTCTCAGCCGGCGTAGGTGCGACCTGCTCGTCGCCATTCCAAGACAAGGAGAGCTCGAGTCGCTGAACGTGGCGGCCGCCGCCGCGGTGGCGTGCTTCGAGACAGCGCGCCGACGCAGCGAATCGACGCCCGCCACGCTTCCCTGACGCCGCGCCACCCAGTCAGCGCGGCGTCAACGCCCTTCGCACCCGCGAGGAGGACGCCTTTTCGGCCGGCGCCGAGCTCGACCGACCCTCGAGGACGTCAGGCGGTGTTCACGAGCTTGGAGGGAGGCGACTTGGGCCTGCCGGTGAAGGGCTTGACCGGTCCCGCCCCGGGACTGGTCGAGTAGACGGGGGAGACCGCGGTCCCTCCTATCCAGCTACCGGTCGGGGTCACCGCCGGCGGAGCCGAGGACGAGTACTGCCACACCTGTGCCCCCTCGAACCCGAAGTGGACCGTCTTGGAGTACGAGAGCGGAACATAGCCGGAAGTGACGAAATTCTTACCGGTGCTTGCGATCGCGTTGATCAGGCCCTGGCGGGTCAGGTTCCTGCCGGCCGCCTGGAGTGCCTGCACGAACGTGTAGCCGAGGTTCACTCCGTACTCGGTGTTGCCGTCGAGGCCAGCCTTGGCCCACAGACCTGGCGCGTAATCCTGGAGAAGCTTCGAATCGACCTTGACCCAGGCGTTCGAAGTCTCGTTCTCGGCAGGCTCGTAGGTGTCGTAGATGACGTTGTTGAGCAGGCCGACCGCGGCCTGCGCCTCGGAGGCGCTGTGGGTGGCGGACTGGGTGAACGACGAGAGCAGGGGCCCGACGGTGGGCGAGTCGGCGCCCACGCTGTCGACCACGTACTGCGGCAGGTAACCGACCGCGGCGGCGGGCAGCATCGCCAGAGCGGTGGCGGCGGGCACGGTCGCAAGCACCACTACCTTGGCCCCGGCGCTCTGGAGGGCGGCCATCTGGTTGCTCAAGGGGCCCGACAGGGTCGCGGCGTCATAGGTCTGGCGCGAGACCACCGACGAGGAGGGGATCTCCATATCGAGTCCCTTCACCACGTCCTGGCCGAACTCGTCCCCCTGGTACAGGTAGCCGATCTTCTGGCCGGCGAAGTGCGACTTTATGTACAAGCCGAGGACCTTGCCCTCGATGGTGTAGGGCGGCTCCCAACCCAAGCTGTACGGGTACTTCGACTGGCTCCAGCAGTTGCAGCCGGACTCGATGAACAGCTGCGGCACCTTCCGCGAATTGAGGTACGCCTGCACCGAGAGCTGAGTGGGCGTACCGAGAGACCCGACGTCGGCGAAGATGTTGTCCTGGAGCACGAGCTGGCGCGTGAGCGCAGCAGTGTTGGCGGGGTTGTACCCGTCGTCCAGGTACGTGTAGTGGATCTTTCGCCCGAAGACACCCCCGTGCGCGTTGACCCACGAGAACACGGCGTTGACCGCCGGGGCGATCTCGTCGTATCCGGGCGCGGCGGGGCCGGTGAGCGGGACGGTGGCGCCTACGTTGATGCTGTTGCTCGTCACACCGGGTGTGCTGGCGGTCGCGACCCCGGAGGTCGTCGTGACCACGAAGCCGGTCGCCAGCGCGCCCACCACGAGCGCGCTTGCCCAACGGCGGAGATGTCCGGAGCTGCGAATCATGGATCAGTCCTTTCCGTCGCCGGCCCCTCTCCCCTTGACCATCCCCCCTCGGGCCCGCCGGAGCCGACGGTCGCCATTGCGGGCCCTTCACTCTCCTGCAACTCGTCTGTAACACTATCCCCGCGCCTGCGCCGGATGAAGGCCTTTATTTCAGACGCCCCCCTCCTAAGGCCGCCCTGGATCCCCGAGGGGGCGAGGAGCATCACGACTATGAGCACCACCCCGTAGATGATCGTCGCCAGGTAAGCGCTCACGCCGTTGCCGAGGCTGAAGCTCTTCGAGATCGAGGTCGACCAGTCGGGCAGGTATACGAGCGCCACAGCGCCCCACCACACGCCCATGAGGCTGCCTGCGCCCCCGAGGACCATGCCGGCGAGTATCCCGATCGAGAGGCTCAGTGGGAACTCGCCCGTGCTGACGACCCCGGTCGACACCCCGAGAAAGGCGCCGGCCAGCCCAGCGCAGCCTGCGCTCACCGCGAAGGCGATCACCTTGGTCCGCGCCACGTGGATGCCCGCCAGCGAGGCCGCTATCTCGTCGTCGCGCACTGCCCGGAAGGAGCGCCCGAAGCGGCTACGAAGCAGGTTGGCCAGGAGCAGGAGCGTGATTAGGGCGCCCAAGATCTCGATCCAGGTGAGCCACTCGTAGGCGCTGATGCTCCCCGGCGGGGTGGGGGAGTTGGTGGAGAGGCCCTGGTCGCCGCCGAAGGTGGCGCTGTACTTGTCGGCCAGCAGAGGCAGGCCGAGCGCGAGGATGAGCGTCATGCCCGCCAGGTAGGGGCCCTTGAGCCTCGTGGCGGGTATCCCGACCACGACCCCCATCGCGGTGGTGACCGCCACGGCCGCGAGCAGCTCGACCACGAAGTTCAACTGGGTGTGCGTCATGAGCAGCGCCGTGGTGTACGCGCCGACAGCCATGAGCGCCCCGTGCCCGAGCGATATCTGACCGTTCATCCCGGTGAGGACGCTCAGGCCCGCGAGCGCCACTGCATAGAGGGCGATCTCGCCGAGCCGGTAGTTGTCGTAGTCGCTGAGCACCGACGTGAGCCCGTAGAAGCCTGCCGCCGCCACCAGGGCGAAGAGCAGATGGCGCGGGAACGGGCGGGTCGGGAGCCGCAGGCGGCGTGATCGGCTCACACCCGCCTCGCCTCGGGCCTTGCGAATATGCCCTGAGGTCTCGCCGTGAGCGTCACCATCAAGAGAGCGAGAGCCCCGAGCGGCTGCAGGCTCGCGCCCAGGTAACCCCCGACGTAGGAGACGCACAGGCCTGTGATGAGCCCGCCGACGAGCGCGCCGACGGGGCTGTCCAGGCCGCCGATGACGGCGGCGGTGAACCCGAAGACCAGGGAGAGGTCCATGTAGTAGGGGCTGAACGACGCGGTCGGCGCCACTAGCAGCCCCGCGAGCGACCCCGCCACCGCCGCGAGCGCCCACCCGAGGGTGAGGATCCGACCGACCCGCACCCCGAGCAGGCGCGCCACCTCGGGCTCGAACGCCGACGCCCGCATGCGCAGCCCGAGGCTCGTCCCCCTGAACAGCAGCAAGGTGGCGATCATGAGGGTGAGCACGGCACCGAGGATGAACAGGTCGAAGTGCGAGAAGGCGATCTTCGTATGGCCCACGGTCAGGCCGGTCTGCGAGAAGGCGGGCGGGAAGCCCTTCGCACTGTTGCCCCAGATGCTCCCGGCGAGCCCCTCGAGCACCACGAGCAGCCCGATCGTGACGATCACGGGATTCAGCTCAGGCTTGCCCTGCAGGGGCCGGATGAGCACTCTCTGCACGAGCGCCCCGAGCACCAGCCCGATCCCGAGGGCCGCGGCGAAAGCCTCCCAGTAGCCGATGCCTCGGTCGAGGAGGCTGAATGCGATGAAGGTGGTGAACATGCCCATCGCGCCCTGAGCGAAATTGACGATGCTCGTCGCCCGGTAGATGAAGACGAGGGCGAGGGCCATCGCGGCGAAGATCATGCCGTTGGCCACTCCGTTCAGCGTCACGTCCACGAACAGCTTCATGTTCAGCCCCTCAGAATCCGAGATAGTGGTGGCGCAGGTCGTTGTCGGCTGCCACGACATCTGCGTCGTCGCTCACCACGACCTTCCCGAGGTTTAGTACGACGGCGCGTTGCGCGACCGAGAGCGCACTGCGGGCGTTCTGCTCCACGAGCACGACGGTGAGCTCTGAAGAGACGGCGAGGTCGCGCAGCACCGCCATGAGCTGGGCGGTCACTATGGGGGCGAGGCCGAGAGACGGCTCGTCGAGCAGCATCACCTTCGGCCGCGACACGAGCGCCCTGCCGATCGCGAGCATCTGGCGCTCTCCCCCCGAGAGGGTCGAGGCGTGACGGTTGCGCCGCTCACCGAGGAGGGGGAACAGACCGTAGACCTCCTCCATGGCCTTTCTGCGCTCGGATCGTCCCAGGCGCCACAGCGTCCCGAGGCGAAGGTTCTCGTCCACGGTGAGCTCCTGGATGACGCCGCGCCCTTCGGGGACGTGCGCGACTCCCACGCGCGCGATGTCCTCGACCGCCATGCCGGTGAGCCTCGTCCCGTTCAGGCGTACGCTCCCGGCGCTCGGCTTCACGAGCCCCGTGATCGTCCGCAGGAGCGTGGTCTTTCCGGCACCGTTCGCCCCGAGGACGGCCGTGATCATGCCCTCGTGGGCCTCGAGCTCGACGTCCCGGAGAGCTCGTATCGCTCCGTAGGAGACGCTCAACCCCTCAACCGCCAGCACTGTCAGGTCCCCCCGACCCGCCGTCACCTTCGCTACCGCGCGCAGCATCGAGGTGCTGCGATGCCTCGCCGTGTTTGGCGGCGGCTCCGCCCGGGCGGATCGCCTCCACGTCCTCGCCCAGGTAAGCGGTCGTGACCTCCGGGTCGGCGCGGACCTGCTCGGGGGTCCCCGCGGATATGACGCGGCCGAAGTTGAGAACCACGAGGCGGTCGCAAGTGGACATCACCAGGTCCATGTGGTGCTCGACGAGCATCACCCCGATCGAGCCGCGAAGCCGCACGATCAGCGCGCGCAGCTCTTCCATCTCGGCTCCCGATAGCCCGCTCGCCGGCTCGTCCAGCAACAACAGCGTGGGCTCGCTGATCAGCGCCCGGGCGAGCGCGACGCGCTTCTGGATCGCGTAGGGGAGCGCGGTCGGGGGCCAATCGGCGAATTCCGCGACACCGAGCTGGTCGAGTAGGTCCATGGTCCTGCTGCGCAGGCGTTGCTCCTCCCCGCTCGCGCGCCACGTCCCGAGGAGAGCGGACACGAAGTTCGTGCGGAGGCTCGCTTGCGCCCCGGCCATCACGTTCTCGGCCACACTCATTCCGGGCCACAGGCCCACTCCCTGGAGGGTGCGGGCGATGCCGAGAGGGGCGAGGTCGTGGGGGTTGTGGTGCCGCAGCAACCGCCCCCTGTAGGAGATCCTGCCGGCAGTCGGCCTGACGAACCCGCACACGACGTTGAAGAGCGTTGTCTTGCCCGCTCCGTTGGGCCCGATGACGCCGACCACCTCGCCTTCGTCGACCGACATGGACACGTCGTCGAGGGCTGCGAGGCCCCCGAAGGTGACGCTCACACCGCTTACGGAGAGGCCCCCGGACGGCTCACCCACGAGATTCGGTGACGGTCCCCCGGCCCGGGGTCGGCGAAGCGAGAGCCTTCGACCTGGGCCCGCCGGGGGTGACAACACGAGTCACGCGGCCCATTTTGGCTGTGCCCGAGGCCGATTGCTTGGGTAGAAAGCCCTTGGCATCGATCTCATTGTGCGACCGTTGACGCGTCGTAGTGGTGAGTGTACTTTCGCGCCGAAGAGTTAGACAGGCCCGGGCTGGGGCGGCTCTCTCGAGGCCTCCGACTGGGAGGGAAGAAGATGAGCGTCGTCGACGGAGGCGCAGCCCCACCTGCGCCCGGCCAGAGCGTTCCCCCCGTGGCCCCGGGCACAATCACGATCCACCACGGCCGGCACCGGTTCGTGCTCCAGCCCGGGCAGGCAGCCAAGGTGGGGAGCGGGCCGGCCAACGAGGTCGTGGTCAGTGACCCACGCGTCTCGGCCACGCACCTGTTCGTCAGCTGGAGCCCACAGGGTTGGGTGCTCGACAGCGTGGGCACTGGCGGCACGTACATGTCCGGTCAGCTCGTCACCCGCGTGCTTCTCACACACCCGGTCGAGGCGCGTCTTGCGGCTCCGGACGGACCCCTCGTCCACTTCGAGCCGGCAGTCACAGCACCCTCTGCCGGGGTACCGGCGAGTACGGTGCAAGGCGCTTTAGCGAAGGCCGGTCTCGGGCACCACAATGGCCAGTGGGCCTCGACGCCAGAGCTCGAGGAGCTGTCCACCGCGCTCAAGATCCTCGTCCCGATCCGAAGCTGGTTGAAGAACCCCAGCTGGCACAAGGGGCTCAGGCTTTGCGTGATCCCCTACGCCTTGCTGCCGCTGTCTTTCATCGCCCTCTTCGCCGGCTCGGGCAACCTCACGACGCCCGGATGGGCCTACAGCCTTTACGTAGCCCCCTTGTGGCTGGTGGCCTTCTGGTACCTGATCCGCCCCGGCACGATCACGAGACAGGAGGTGGTCATAGGCGCCATCGTGATCGCCTGGGTCCTCACGTGGATGAAGCTGGTCACGATCCACATCAACGACCATCTTGCCGGTGCAGGCCAGTCGTTGACGTTCATCAAGGCCATCGGAGTCGGGTTCAACGAGGAGATCACCAAAGCGCTCCCTGTGCTCATCCTCGCCGTGGTGCTCATGAAGTTCCGCTCTACGAGGCTCGACGTCCGGATGTGGATGTTCATAGGCACCATCGCTGGACTGACGTTCGGCGTGTACGAGGCGACCAGCTACACGGTCGGCGCCATCGTCAGCATCCACGCCGCAACCGGCAACAACGGGGCGGTCGTTGCTAGCCTCGAGTTCGCTTACCGAGTGTTCGTGGACGGGTTCCAACACGCCGTGTGGGCCGGCATCTCGTGCTTCTTCGTCGGGATGGCGATCAACCACCGACGCCGGGGAGTGCAACTGATCCTCGTCGGTATCGTGATCGCGGCTGTCCTGCACGGGGTGAACGACTGGATCGCTCCTGCGGTAAACAGCCTCTGGGCGCAGGTGGCCGTCGAGGCCGTGTCGCTGTTCCTCTTCTTCGGCTACTCGATGTCTGCCCGTGACATCGAGCTCGAAGTACAACAGAACCCCGTGTTCGAAGAGCAGCCGAAAGCGAATACTCAGCAGTCCCAGCCGACTCCCACCACCTAGCCGTCAGAGTCCTCAGGACGCCTTTGTGTGTGAGAGAGAGGCGACCTCGTCGCCGCCAAGGCGGCGGATGGTGAACCCGGCGCGCGACAGCACCACCGGGATCGTCTTCACGTGCTCCCTGTCCTTCTCCTTGTTGTCCTCGGGGAGCTCGTCGAAGGGCACGTCGATCATCGGGTGGTGCTGGTTGTCGCGTTGTGAGCCGTAGCGGTATCCCATCCGCTTCATGTCCGCCGACCAGCGATCGTGCTCCAGCGGAGCGAGCGCCTCGATCTCCTCTGCGGAGAACTCGAAGAGCGGCTCGTTGGCCCGCAACGGAGCAGGCGCGACCACGCACCTAACGCTCGCGAGCTTCGCGGCGATGCCGTCGGCCCACAGCCGGTTGGACTCCCTCAGGGCGTGTGGGAGCTGCTCCCAGGGCACGAGGGAGGAGTCCTGCGCCACCGTGACGCCGAGCTCTCGTTGGTGCGCGCAGTGCAGCTCGTGCCCGAGCCTGGCGATGGTCTCCGTCGAGGTGTGGGTCAACAGCGCGTTGGGTCGCAGGCACTGGCTCATCCAGCCGAAGGAGGCGATGTTCTCGAGCCCGGGCCCGCCCCTCGTGACCGTGCGGGCCACCCCCGCGTCGTGGTCCGACACCGCTATGACGATCGGGGTGTCGGAGTCGAGCGCTCCCTGCTGGCGGAGAGTGAGGGCGGTGGCCAGCGCCTCGGTGTCGCTCGGGAGGGCGATGTAGATGGCGCTCACCTCTGCCGGGAAATCAGAGATCCGCCCCGTGGCCGCCAGGTCGATCTGCCAGGTCCGGAGCTCGACCGACCCGATGTCGCCGAGCTCGGGGTTGCGATTGGTGAGCTCGGCGAGGATCCTCTCGGGGTCGACTCCCACGATCGTCACGGTGAGCGAGCCGTGCGCCGAGCGCATCGACGCGAGCCAGCGCCTCAGCACGCCCACGACCAGGCTCGGGCCCAGGCCGCCCGCCGTGACGACCAACACGTGCGGCGATCCCGGGCGCGCCTCGTCGAAGGGGGGGTGCTCGTCGAGCAGGAGCTCGGCGGCCAGCGCGAAGACGTTCACCAGCTCGAGCCGGAATGCCGACTGGTCCCTGTCCACTAGGGCCTGCGCCTTCATCACGTGCCAGAGCTCGAAGTCGTCGAACTCCACGAGAGCTGTGAGCACCCCGTCGCTGCGGTTGCTGGAAAGCGCTCGTGAGCCGGCGGCGACGTCGATGTTTGCGCCGTCGTTGCCGCACATTGCCACGAGCAGGGCGGCATGCCCAGCGCCCGCCTGCCTCAGTATTTGGGGGTCGGTGGCGTCACCGATCAAGGTGAAAATACCCCGCTCGCGACAACTCTCTATGCCGACGTTGGACTGGTCGCGCTCGATGACGACCACGGGGAAGTCCTCGTCGCTGAAGGCCCTCGCGATCCTCAGCCCTCCGGCTCCTAGCCCGGCCACCACCACGTGGTTGCGCAACCGACGGACCCGGAGGCGGTTCAGCTGGTCGCGGTACAGGGCTAGGACCACGCCAAGTCCCGCGTACCCCAGCAGGACAGGGCCCAGGAAGCGCGAGATGTTCAAGAGGAGGTTCGGGTTGTTCGGTACACCGATGTGGATCGCGAACAGCCCGAGCGAGTCGTAGAGAGCGTCGAAGAAGCCGAGCTTCGGGTAGGCCTGCTCGAAGCCGGCAACCCCCATCGCCAGGTCGATGACGGCGACGAACGCCAGGAGGGCGGGGCCGGCTCTCTTGAGGCGGTGTACCGCCTCCCTGCCCCTCGCCGAGCGCACCAGCCGATGGCCGCGCGAGCGCCTGTGGCTCAGTATGTCGATGTCGGCCGCGGTGAGGGACCGGGACTCGACTGTGGTGTCCCGCCCGAAGACCTCTGCGTCGCTCTCCGCTACCGGAGCTTGGAGCTCGTCCGGCCGTTCAGTTGGCGGCGGCATGGTACAAGGCCTGCTCGGTCGAGGTCAGGTCGCGGGTGATCCGTCCGTGAGCGGCCTGTTCGAGCTGGGGAAGAGGCATGGCCCCGGAGGTCGACCACAAGCGCGCGACCCCGTCGTTACCTGCCGTCAGGATCTCAGTACCATTCGAATTGAACGCGGCGCTGTTGACTGCTCGTGGGTTCGGCCGAGGGGTTGGCCCGAACACCGCCAGTTGCGAGCCCGACGCCACGTCCCAGATGCGAACGGCTCCGTCGTCTTCGGACGTGACTATCTGTGTACCCTGGGGATTGAACACAGCCGTGTTGAGCTGACCGGTCGAGGCGTTCATGGGGGGCTTGGCGGGCCGGATCGTGTGGCCCGGAGAGCAGTCGGCGGTGTCGAAGACGGCGACGTTGCCTGCGTTGTCCGCTGTCACGACCAGATCTCCCTTGAGGTCGAATTGACCGTCCCACATCACTGCATCAGGGTCGGGACCCTGGAGCAGGCACGGATGCTCGCTGGGATGGGCGGTGTTCCACATGAGAGCCTGCCCGCTCTGATAGGAGACGAGCAGGTGGGCCTGCGACTGGTCGAAGGCGATGGAGTTGACTATCCAGTCCGTGGAATCGTCGTAAACCTGGTTGTAATGACACGGAAAATCGAAACTCTTCGGGCACGACAATTTGATCTGCTTCCCGGTGTTCAAATTGTACAAGTGTACGAGGTAGTTGGTGTCGACGATACCGATCCAGGTCTGCTTCTGGCTCACGGCAACCGCGTCGACGTCACTGAGCAGGGTCTTGGGCGACCCCGAAATCGACTGAAGGGTCGCCGTGCTGTTGTCGATGGTGACGATTTGGTTGGGATCGCCCGGGACCAATGCGAACGCGTAGCCAGCGTAGCTGGCGCGAAGTTTGAGCGTCCTGAGATCCCAGATCTGGACTTGCGACTGGTTCGAGGCGGTCGCCACCAACGCGACCTCGTGGTTGCCTGTCCCCGGTACAAACTGCGCGCTGCCCAGTTCTTCGGATCCCGGAGGCACGACCTGCCCGACCAGCTGTCTCGGCAGAGTGTCCCAGAGCTTCACGGTGTGGTTCTCGTTGCCGGTCACGAGTCGTGGCGCCCCCGTGGGGTCGAATCCGACGGAGTAGATGACACCGCAGTCGCAGTCCAGCTGAGCGACCTGGTCGCCGGTGCTCGAGTCCCACACGGTCGTCTGTCCGAGGTCGTTGACCGTCGCGAGCTCACTGCCGTCGGAGTTGAAGGTCGCCGCAATCGTGTCACCGACCGTGTCCAGCGCGTGTAGCTGCGCTGGTGGGGAGCTCGTGACGTCCCACAAGAGCGTCTTCCCGTCGGCGCTTGTAGTAGCCACCTCAGTCCCGGAGGGGGAGAAGACCGCGTCGGTCATTACGTTGGAGCCGATCGTCGCCAATTGGGTCAAGCTCGGCACCGACCACAAGATGGCACCTGTGTTGTACGAGAGGGTGACGAGCATGGTGCCGGCGCCGTTGTAAGAGACCGGGCCATAGGAAGGGGTAGCTACGGAATTCGGGGGAGTGCAACCGATCGCTGCGCCCGTCACCGCATACTCGCAGAGCTGGTCGTTGGTGTCCTCGGTGGCGAAGCTCTTGCCGTCCGGATCGAAGGCGACGTAGTCGATGCCGTAGCCGTTGCTGGGGTCGTCGCTAATGGCGATGTTCGAGCCGTGGGTTTCCGCTCCCGCCGAGGTCATCGTGAACATCGTCACGTAGCCGTTTCCTTCTGCGACGGCGAGCTTGGTACCGGCTGGGTTGAAGGCAACCTCATTCGGGTCGGCGCCCCTCGGTGTGGACAAGATCGACGGGGGCGAGGACGGATGGTGAGTGTTCCAAAGCTCCGCGATATCGATGGCCTTTGTATAAGCGACTGCTGCCACGTAGCTGCCGTCCGGGCTGTAGGCGACGGAATAGACCGAGCCGCGGGCCTGGAGCGAAGTGAGCTCCTGAGTGCTGCCGAACGCCTGGCGGAGCGCGTTCTGGGCCTCGGGGGTGACGCTGGTCGTGACGGCCTGCAAGGCGAGATTGGTGCTCAGCTCGGGGTCGCTGCCGAGGTTGCTCACTGCGCTGGCGGCCAGCTGGCGCGACTTCGCCGCGTCGCTCTGAGAGCCCACGTCCCACAGCAGCCCTCCCACGACGACGAGCACGACCAGGACCGCCACCGTCCGCCAGTTGCGTGCGCGGCGTCGCTGCGTGCGCGCCTCGCGCTCTGCCCTCTGCTTCTCCCGTTCGGCCCGAGCAGTGGCCTGCTTGCTACGCCAGTCCAAGATGGCGGAGGCGAGCACGTCGTGGAAGATCTCGAAGCGGGGCGGCTCTTCGACACCGGGAGGCGGGGGGACGTGGCGGACGATGCGTGAAGGCTGGAGCTTCTCGAGCAGCGCCTCGATCGGCGCTTGCTCATCGGGCCGCTCCGTCAGGCCGCTGAGGTCCTTTGCCGTTAGTGCGATCTTGGTGCCCGATGGCGTGACGAGCTGCTTGAAGACGTCGGTGGCGATGTCACGTTCGTCCTGCGACAGGCCGTCGAGGGTCGTCGCGAGGTGCGTGCTCACGATCTGCTGGGCGCCGCCGAGGTCTTCCAGCGTCTTCAAACGCAGGTTCGTGGACCCCGAGTCGACCTCCGCCTGCCAGAGCTTGCTCATGACCAGTTGGAGGTACGGCGCTTCGAACGCGTCGCCCGCCGCACCGTCCAGAGTGCCCGCGCCCTCCTGGTCCAATCTCACTCGGCCCGCGCGCACCTGCTCGAGGACGGTCTCGACGAGAGCCGGCTCCCAGCCAACCTGAGGCTCCCCGGGCCGCCGGCGGTTGAACTCCTCGATGGGGCCCACGATCGCCTCGCGTGCGGCGGCCTTGCCGAGCGGGTTGACGCGACGCAGCGAGTCGAACAAGGCAGGGGTGCGGTCCTTGAACCGATCGAGCTGCGCCAACGCGTCCTCACGTATCGAGACCAGGAATCCCGCCGGCAGGCCGGGGCGGTTGACGGCCGGGGGGAACTGGGCGAAGAACGTGTCGTCGCCTTCCTCGGCGCCGTGGTAGAGGAAGTACTCCTCGAACTGGTCGAGGATCACGAGGAGGGCAGCGTCGAGCTGCTCGGTGGCGGCCTCCACGACCTCGATCAACTGACCTTCCGCTGCGAAGTCGCGGCCGGAGAATTCCCTCGTGGCATCCGCGATGGAGCGGGTGAGCGAGCCCAGCGGGTCGTCTCGCCAAGTGCTGAAGACCACCGGCACGAATTCTGGAGAGCCGATCGCCTCCTGGTTCTCGTGCGCGAGCTCCCTCAGTCGCGACGCGACACCCGCTCGCAACAGCGAGCTCTTGCCCACCCCGCTCTGGCCGTACACGACTGTCAGCCGGCGTGCTTTCAGGTTGGAGATGATCAGGTCCCGCTCGCGTTCGCGACCGAAGAAGAAGGCGGAGTCGTCCTCGGTGAAGAACGTCAGGCCCTTGTACGGGCTGGTCGCGCCTGTGGCGTCGGGCTCGGGACTCGTCCGTGGTCCCGCTTCGGTGGTCGTCACGCCAATCCGGCTTCGAAGGTGGTCACCGTGGCAGCGCTCAGGCTGCCCCAGCCTGCTCCGCGAGGAAGGTGTCGAATGCCGCGCTGAGTCCCTCCAGGTAGTCCTCTAGCGGGGTGTCGCGCATCTCGACGCCATGGTGCCGCCAAGACGCCCGCTCGACGTCCGAGCAATCTCGCTGGATCGACCACCAGGAGTTCTTCCCCTTGTTGCTGTCGTACAGCTCGTAGAGGATTGCGCGGAGGTTCCAGTCGTGGAGGCTGTAGCCCAAGAAGAGTAGGTGGCAGTTGTTGAGGCGGACCATCACGTCGGTGGGCAGGCGGTCCCGCAGGTCGGCACGCCCTGAGCGCCCTTCCCGGCCCAGGTACTCGATGTAGTGGTCCTCGGTTATCACGTAGCTGTCCTGGTCAGGGTCAGACTTGTTGACGAAGCCGTGGAGCTTGACGATGACCGTTCTAGTGTCCGGGTTCACCGCGTCGTAGTCCTCGGGCTTCTCGATCAAGGTGAGATCACCATCGGGCGACTGGTGGAGGAAGCAGCCCTTGTCGGCTCCCTCCGCTACGTAGGCGACCAGGTCGAAGGGCTCGCCCTGGGTGCTGAAGGCTTTTTCGAGCAGGTCGTCGTAGTTGGTGGTGACTATGAGCGGAGGGCGGCGCAACTTGCCCGCCTCGCGCAACCGGCCGGGCACCGAGGCGAGGAACTCGTGGAGCTTGGTGGTCGGGAGCTCGCGGTTGAAGACATCGTGCAACGCGAAGTAGAGGGGTGAGGACCCGCCCTGCATGGTGGCGATCCACTGCGCCACCTCCAGCAGGTTGGTCGGGGAGCTCTCCATGTCGAACTCCCTTGCAAGATGGACTGCCAGCTCCGACGAGCTCGGGGGCCCGTGCCACTCATCGCTGTCGGGAGGGCGGCCGAACAGACTCGCGCCGGCGCCGAGGACGGGAGTGAGGTTCCCGTTCTTGAACCCGCGGCACACCATCTTGTAGTGCAGCGACAGTTCCCCTGCCACCGCCGTCCTGCCAGGGTCGTCGGTCTGCGCAAAGGCCATTCGATCCACTCCGTCTCCCGAGCCTGCCCAATCCTCCCCCGCCCGAGGGACCAGCTGGTGGGTGAGGTTCCCCGGGCCACCGCGGCTGCTAGGCGCCTGGAAGCTCCCGCGCGGAAGGTACCAAGACCCCTACGTGATGTCAACTGTTGCACACGGACCAAGCAAATGGAGGCAATAAGCTCGAAAGGGCAGGCGCCCACTCGGGCGAAGAGCAAGGTCCCACAGGGCAACATTGGTCGGGGAAGGCCCGGGAGCGTTCGCATGGAGGCTTGGCTGAGTACGGCTGCGCTGGCGAGCGTGCTCGTACCACTGTTCGTGTTGGCGGAGCGAGTGGACCCCGAGGTCGAGCGCCCGCCGAGTGCGCCCAGTGCAAGGCGTACGGACCTTGTGTACCTGGGTTTCTTCGCCCTCGCCTACCCGCTGGCCGGGATCGGCGCCTGGGAGCTGACGCAGAAGGTCGGAGTGTGGGGGATCTTTCGCGACGAGCTGTCCCACCAGCCGTACTGGGCCGGGGCCGCGGCGGCCTTCGCCGTAGCGGAGCTCGGCTCGTACTGGCTGCACCGCGTCGAGCACAAGGTGACACGCCTGTGGCGTTTGCACGCGGTGCACCATTCCGCCACGGACGTGAATTGGTTGACCACGTTTCGTTTTCACCCGCTCGACGCCTTGATGGAGAAGCTCGGACCGGTTCTGGTGGTGGCGGCTCTCGGGTTCCCGCTGTCGTGCCTGGTCCCGTTCCTCGGCGCGGCGGCAGTCGTCACCTTGCTGGCGCATTGCAACGTGTGGGTCCCGGGGGCTTGGATCTCGCGCGTCGTGGTCACACCGGGGTACCACCGTACGCATCACGAGGTGGACCGTGACGGCGCGAACTTCGCGCTCGTCCTACCTATGGTCGACGTGTTGTTCGGGACGGCGTCCTTTGCGATCGGCGAGCGCCACTTCGGCACCCGAGCCCCCATGCCGGCATCGGGGTTCTGGGCGCAGTTGCGCTGGGGGCTCGGGTTTTCGTCTCAGCGTCTTGCTCAGCGTAGAAGCAGTACGCCGAGCGAGAACGACGCCACATTGGCCACGTAGCTGATCCCGCAGATCGGCAACGCCTCCCGACGCTGCACAGCGAAGAGGAGCCCCGCCTCGACAAGCACGACGACCAGCTCGACGATCGCGAGCGCCGGGAAGGGTCCCATGGGGCGTTCGAGGAGGGGGAACAGGACGAGGAAGCCGATCGGGTGGGACACGAGATTGACGCCCGCACCGGCTGCTAGCCCCTGCGGCATCGGAGTCGACTGCATGACGCGCAGCAGACAGGCGTACACAGGGGCTTCGATGACCACTGTCAAGCACAGCGCGAGGAGGTACGCGCTCTGGTGCGTCACGCTACTGGCGCGGCCGCCAGGCCCAGCCGTCCCATACCCAGCGCCCGTCCGGAGAGACCTGCCCGGTGGGGTTCGCCGCTCTCGCCAACCGAGCGGCGCCGTCGTACGACTGCTTGCGCTTCCTGTACCGGAGCAGGAGCCCCAGGACCACCAACGCGACGAGCACGAGTATCACGACGAAGAGGACGAGCAGTGTGGAGCTCCCCCCTCCGAGTGGGTTGGGAGATCCTCCGCCGGGTGGAGGTGCAGGTATGTCGGCGAGCAACCCTGCGAACAGCCCTAACAGACCCACGACCTAAATTCTACGTTGACGTCCGCTAGCGGCCGGTCTTCTGCCATGCCTGTCCGTTCCAGACCCAGTGGCCGTCGGCGGACACCGGCATGCCGGCGGCGATGAGGGACTTCACTCCAGGGTCCAGCTCACCGGCAGAAGCCGGGCTCTTCGCCGCTTCGGCCTCGGCCGGCTGCCAGGCCTTCCCGTCCCACGCCCAGCGCCCGTCTGCAGAGAGGAGGCGGGTGCCGCTCGACTCGGGCGCCTGCGGTGCCACCGGCTGCCAGGCCTTCCCGTCCCAGCGCCAATGACCGTCGGCCGAGATCGGATGCTCCTCAGGCGGTGCAGGTGGGGCGGCGGGTGTCGCGGGCGCGGGAGCGGCGTGCGGCACCCACTTCGCACCGTCCCAAATCTGTGTGCCGTCGGGAGAAAGCGGGTGGGACGCATCGGGCTGCGGTGCAGCAGCAGTCGATTCCGCAGCAGTCGGTACAGCGGCAGCCTTCGAAGTCGCCGTCTCTGCGTTCGGCGCACCGGTCGGCGGTGCGGATACGGGGTTCCATTTGTCGCCGTCCCAGACCCAATGACCGTCGTCGCTGACCCAGCGGTGCTGTTCGTCCTGCCGCATCGACGTCTCCATTCGTTCACGAGCGCTCATGGTCATCTTGCGCCAAACATGCAGTATACGGAGGTTGTTTTGTACTTGGGTGTGTCTTATAGTTTTTCCGTTACTGGTCGATTGAGGTGGGCGATTCCCACGAGCACGTGGCCGAAGGGGGCCGGATGATCTGTTTCCGCTGCTCGACGCCGAACCCGGAGGTCGCCCGGTTCTGCCACCACTGCGGGGCCGTGCTCGTGCCCGAAGCTGACAGGGCCGACTACTACGCAGCCCAACCGGCGGAGTCGGTGCGTGCACTGGCTCTGGTCAGTACGTTGATGCCGCACGCGTCGGCGAACAGGCACCACATCTACCGCCTCGGGCTCGTGTTTGCGGTGGGCGCGGCGCTCGTGGCGGCGGGCTTCGGCATCCTCCCGGTCGCCCTCGTATGTGCTGGGGTGGCACTACCGGGCATGCTCCTCACCTATTTCCACGACCACGAGGTCTGGAGCGACGAGCCCGCGATAGTCATCGGCGCGTGTGTGTTCCTCGCAGCCGGAATCGGTGTCGGCGTCGGGTTTCTGGCGAACCTGTTCAGCAACAGCGGGCTGCTCGTCACGATCAACAATGCTCTTCCCTCGACGGGCCGGTTACTCGAGGAGTGCCTGCTGCTGCCGGCAGTGGCGTTCGTCGCTCTCCAGATCGCACCTAGCCTCGTCACGTCCCGGGAGAAGTTCCGCCACGCCCTCGACGCTCTCACTCTCGCGGCTCTCGGTGGAGTGGCTTTCGCTCTGGCGGAGTCGATCGTCATCCAGCACGGAGCCTTCTCGAGCTTGACGGTCCACAACACCAACGCGGCTACCGACGCCTTCGTGGCTCTCACCCTGGGCTTCGTGAAGCCGATCATCTACGCGACGGCGGCAGCGGTCGCTGTGATGCGCATGCGCGGGGGCGCCAACAGCTACCTCACCGGACTGGTCGAAGGCTTCCTCCTCGTGGCCATCTATGACACCTCTGTTGCGACCCTCACCTCCTACGGGCAGCGCGGCGTAGTGCTCACCTTCCTCATCGCAGCCGCGTTGGCGTCGGTGGGCCTGCTCTCGGTCCGCAACGAGGCCCATGGGGCGTTGCTCCAAGAGGCGGAGCAGGCGGCTGGCATCGCAGAGCCCGGCGGGTTCGGCGGCTTCTGTGCCAATTGCCAGCTCCCTCTGCTCGCGGGCGCGGCGTTCTGTCTGGCCTGTGGCACGGCCGTAGCGGCGATGCCGAAGCAGCACCAGCGCAGTCTCGCCTCGTCCTCCGGCTCCTCCTCCGACCTGTCCGCCTGATGGCGCCGAAGAACCCGACTGGAGCGCTTCGATGACATCGACGTACGAACCGCCTCCTCCGCCTCCGCCGCCACCGTCGGAGGGTGGTCCTGCGGTCCCTTCGGTGGCGTACCCGCCGCCTCCGCCTCCCCCGCCGCCCAGCGCGCCACCCGGGGCGCCGGGTGCACCCCCGAGCGGCTGGACCGGTCTTCAAGGCAAGATCCCCAACCGCAGGATCGCCGCGTTCGCGGGCGGCGGCGTTGCGGTTGTGGGCGGGATAGTCGCGTTGATCGTGCTCCTCGGTTCCGGGCCGAAGCCCACACCCCCCCCAACCCCTCTTCCCACGACCCCTCCCACGACCCCGGCCACGACCCCGAGCACGACACCCTCCACCACACCGAGCACGACGCCCTCAACCAGCCCGAGCACCACACCCTCGACCACACCGAGCACCACGCCGACAACGTCTCCCCCGCCCTCCTCGTCGGCGGGAGCGGTCCCGCTCGGGAACGGGCTGAGCGTGAGCCCTGCGAGCGGCTGGACCGCCAACTGCAGCAACTGCAGCAGCGGGTCCACGGACTTCTTGAGCCCCGACCAGACGTCGGACGTGTACTACGAGGGCCTCAAGCAGACGTCGTCCAACCCACTCAACGACCTCGTGCAGGGCGTCTCGACGGGCCAGAACGCCTCGTTCTCGAACTTCCAGGGAGGTACCCCGACCAACAGCTCGCTCAACTCGAACCCGGCCGGGTTCGGCGAGTTCTCCTACGAGGCCTTCCAGGGAACTGTCAGCACCAACCAGGGCACTCAACAGTTCTACGGAGTCTTGGGAGTGTTCTGGAACTCGAGCAGCGGTTACGAGGTGTTCTTCGTCTATGAGGCCACCAGTCAGAGCTCGGTGCAGAGCAACCTCAACAGCCTCAATACGATGAACGACTCGGTCGTGGCAAGCTGACGACGCTCGGCCAGGGTGAAGGCCCTTCGGGCCCGCAGTTATCGTGCCCGTACTGCGGCGAGACTGTGCCCGCCGGGGCATTCTGTGGGAACTGCGGCGCGCACCTCTCGGATGCCGGTGGGCGCGCACGGCTCCACCATTACGCGGCATCTCCTAGCGAGCACGTGCTTCGGATCGCGGTCATCTCGACCTTCTTCCCGCACCTGCCCAGGAGGCACGCGCATCTCTTTCGGGAGACCTTCACGATCGGCTTGCTGGTGGTGGTGCTGCTGGCCGCTCTCCGCCTGTACGCGCCCGCCTTGATCGCTGCGGCAGCACTGCTACCGATCCTCTACGTCCTCTACCTCTACGAGGTGGAGGTCTGGGAGACCGATTCGGTCTCCGTCCTGCCGGCCACCCTGGGCCTGGGCGCGGCACTCGGGGTTGGCTACAGCCTCGGTTTCGGTCAGGTGGTGACGGTGGGTTTGGGCGGTCCGCGTCAGGGAGCGGCGTTCAGCGGCGTCCTCCTGCCGGTGGTCTCGCAGCTGCTCATGATCGTGGGCCCGCTCCTGCTGCTCGGGCGGGTCCGCTTCGACGAAGCGCTCGACGGGCTGAGCTTCGGGATCACGTCCGCCTTAGGGTTCACCTTTGCGTCGGTGATCGCGGGGTACTGGCACACCCTCACCGCGCCGCTGTTCGGATCAGGAAGCATCTCGACCGAGCAGATCGCAGGCATCGCACGCGCTGCGATCCTGGCCGGAGTGGTAAACGCCGCCACTACGGGGATCGTCACCTCGAGCCTGTGGCTGCGCCGCCACGGCCGCTCGCGCAAGCGTCACGACCACGTCCTTCTCCGATTGCCCGCCGCCGTCGTGATCGCGTTCGGTTTCCAGATCGCATTGGGCATCGTGACGTACTTCGTGACGTCTCTGCTGCTGGTGGTGATCCTCTGGGCGATAGCCGCCGCCGCGTTGCTCGTGTGGGTGCGTATCACCGTTCACCACGCACTACTGGAGGAGGGCGCAGAGCACGTGATCGGCGAGGCCTCGGCCTGTCCCGAGTGCCACCTGCTCGTGCCGACCATGTACTTCTGCCCGGCTTGCGGGGCCGCGCGGTCGGCGGTGCCCAAGCACAGCCGACCGCCGATCGGGGCACGGGCGTGACGTCGCTCTCGTACAGCTATCCGGTGGTCGGCGCAGGGTCCGTCCCCGGAGCGAGGCAGAAGCTTCCGCACACGCGCTTCCTCGCGATCGCCGGCGTGGGCCTAGGCGTCCTGGTGATAGTCATCACCGCTGTCGTCGTGCTCGTAAAGCCCGGCGTCCAGTCCTGTCACTTCACCTGCGGTCCCGACGTGGGTCCGAGGCTTGTGAGTCCTACTTCCTTCACTAGCTCCGAGTTCGGATACAAGGTGGAATACGACAGCGGCTACTTCAAGCAGAGCAACGCGACCAAGTCCGGTGCCGAGTTCGACCTGACGATCGGGGGCGGTGGCATCCTGGTCTTCAAGGCCGAGTCGGGTAGCGACGTCAACGGTGCCGTCGACAGCCTCGTCAACAGCATCAGCTCCAACGAGATCCAGAACCTCCAGGAGATCGAGCCCGTACCCGGAGCCGAGATCGGCGAGGTGGAGGGCTCGGGGACAGCGTTCTCGGGCACGTTCGTCCCGCAGGGCGGGGGACAGACCGTTCCCGTCTCGGTGGTTGCGATGGCAGCTTCTTCGCACGGTCTCACGATCGGCGTCCTCGCGATCGATCCGCAGGACCTGAGCTCGGTCCAGACGCTGCCGCTCGGGTTCGCGGACGGTGCGTTCCTCGACGCTCCGATCACCGACACGATCTGGCCTGGACAGAGCTGATGGTGGTCGCACGACGGACCACAACGGTCCTCGCGGTCAGCCTCATCGCCGTGCTGTCGTGCTCGGTCCAGGCCCTCGCAGGCACGCCAGCGCGGCGCCCGGCGGCGGGCACCTCGAGTTCGCTCCCGTCCCTCGCTGTCGCTGTGCACGAGGCGACCGACCTGGGTCCGTTGCCCTCGGGGGTGCGGGTCGGGCTCACGTTCGCCCTGCGCGAACGAGACCCGTCGGGCCTCCAGGCACTCCTGGATCGCGGGGGGAGGCTGACGCCAGCGCAGTTCGCCTCGACCTACGGGCCCGCCCCCACTCTCGTCGCTTCGGTGCGAGGGGTACTTGCTCGCGAGGGGTTGTCGTCGCAGTGGGAGCCGGGCGAGACCTTGATGTCGGTCACGGGCTCCGCGGCGGCTGTCGAGCACGCCCTCGCGCTGCAGATCCATCGCTTCGTCCTCCGCGGCTCGACTCGCTTCTACGCCCCGCTCACCACCCCCGAGCCGCCGAAGGCGCTCTCCAAAGAGGTTGTCGCGGTGACCGGTGCCGACGACTACCCGAGCCAGCTCACTGCAGCGAGCTCCAGCAAGGACGGGCTCACGCCGAGCCAGATCGCGAGCTTCTACGACCTCACGCCCTTGCGTTCGGCGGGCCTCGACGGCAGCGGGATGACGGTCATGTTCCCCGAGTTCGCCGTACCCGGCACGTCGGTGCTGTCGGCCTACGCGTCGAAGTTCGGGCTGCCACCCTTCGACGTGACCGTGCACACCAACCCGAGCTGGGGACAACCCGCCGCCTCCACCAGTGAGGCGTCGAGCGAGGCCGCCCTCGACCTCGAGATCGTCCACGGCTTGGCGCCCGGTGCCAAGGAGGTCGTCTACGAGCTCGGGGACGCGACGGATCTGCCGCAGGTAGTGCAGGCCATGGTCGCCGCCAACCGTGGTGCGGTCCTGTCGAGCAGCGTAGGTGTGAACGCCTGCGAGGCCACCTCCGGCGCCCGCCAGTACTCGCTGGAGATCAGCTCGGCATTCGCGCAGGCAGCGGCGGAGGGCACCTCCATCTTCTGGGCGTCCGGTGACCGCGGTGCATTCAGCTGCCTGCCGACCGGAGACGCCTCCACCGAGCAAGAGGTGTCCGTCGGGGTCGAGGCCGACAGCCCCGACGTCACCGCGGTCGGCGGGACGACGGTCTTCCTCGGCTCCAACGGCGCGTACTTCAAGGAAGCCTCCTGGGGGGAGCCGCTCGAGACCTGGGGCAGCGGCGGCGGGATCAGCACGATCTTCCAGCAGCCCTCCTGGCAGGTGGCTCCCGGTCTAGCCGCCGGCAGCCTGGGCGGACGGGGGGTGCCGGACGTGGCGGCCAACGCCGACATCGTCTCGGGTTGGGACACCTTTTCCCCGGGACAGAACGGTACTGAGGAGGGACCCGTGGGCGGGACCTCCGCGGCCACGCCCTGCTGGGCTGCGATCACGGCGCTCATCGACGAGGACCTCGCACAGCTGGGCCTTGCGGCGGTGGGCTTCGCCAATCCGACGCTCTACTACTTCTCACACGATCCCTCGGGTCTGCCCGCCGTCCCGTTCCACCAGGTGAGCGAGGGGAGCAACCTCCACTTCCTGGCGACGGCGGGGTGGAGCCCCGCGACGGGCCTTGGCAGCCCCGACGCGGCGCACCTCGCGGACGACTTCGAATGGTACGACCGCAACACGAGATGACCCCCGCCGAGGCGACCCCTGCCTGCTGTGCGTCGATACAGGGCCATGCTTGAACGAAGCGCCGATGAATCGACCGTTTCGTGAGACAGGGCGCTGACCGTTTCGTGAGACAGAGCGCGGAACCAAGGCGGCGGGTTGGCGCCGGTTAGCCGCGGAAGGCTCGGCGTCGGCTGGCTACTGGTTGGTGCGTTGTTGGTCCTCTCAGGGTGGGTCGTGGCGGGCCAGGAGTGGGCCTCGGCGCGGGGGACGGCTTCTGGCGGGGCGCGTGGCATGGGCTCGGCCGGCACGACCGGCTCGCTTCCTTCCCTGGCCGTTGCCGAGCGGGAAGCGAGCGACGTCGGCCCCCTGCGTGGCGGCGCTCAGGTGGGCTTCACCCTCACGTTGCGAGACCGCGCCAGCGCGGGTCTGGCAGTCCTTCTCGGACGGGGCGGCCGAGTCACACGTGCGGAGTGGGACTCCACGTACGGGCCCGATCCTTCGGCCGTGGGGGCCACGAGGACCCTGCTCGCGGCCGCAGGGTTGTCGTCAACGTGGACGCCCGGAGACCCCCTCCTCGGAGTCACGGGTCGCGCGGAATCGGTCGAGAGCTTCCTGCACGTGGAACTAAGACACTTCGTCCTGCACAGCGGGGCCAGTTTCTACGCCCCACTCAGAGCGCCGGTTGCGCCGTATGCGATCCGGCAGGAGGTGAGCGCTGTGACCGGTCTCGACGACTACCCGGCCCACCTGGCATCGGCCATACCTCACAGTGAGTACGGGGTATCGCCGAGCGAGATGACGAGCTTCTACGACTTGTCGCCGCTGCGGGACGCGGGTATCGACGGCGCCGGAGAGACGGTGATGTTCGTCGAGGCGGCGATGCCTGCCGCGTCGGTGCTCGCGGCCTACGCCTCGAAGTTCCACCTCCCACCCTTCGACGTGAGCGTGGTCAAGGATCCCGCCAGCTGGGGGAAGCCCGACACCCCGACGACCGGCGGCTACTCGGACGACGCCGGTGAGGCTTCGCTGGACCTCGAGATAGTCCACGGCCTTGCTCCCAGCGCGAAGGAGGTCGTCTACGAGTTCGGTGACGACTCGAAGTTCCCGGTGATGATCCAGGCGATGATCAGCTCCAACCCCGGTGCGATCCTCTCGAGCAGCTACTCGATGGCCGATTGCGAGGAGTCCCCCGGCGGGCGCGCCGACGCTCTCGCGCTCGACGCTGTCTTCGAGAAGGGGGCAGCCGAGGGGACCTCGATCTTCTTCGCCTCGGGGGACAGGGGCGCCTACGCGTGCCTGCCTGACGGTGAGCCGTCCACCGAAGGGATGCTCTCGGTCGACCCTGACGTGGACAGCCCCTACATCACCGGAGCCGGTGGGACGACGGCGTTTCTCGCGTCGAACGGCGCCTACTTCAAAGAAGCCTCCTGGGGGGAGCCGCTCGAGACTTGGGGCAGCGGAGGCGGGATCAGCACGATCTTCCAGCAGCCCTCCTACCAGCGGGCGCCCGGACTGGGTCAGGGGAGCCTGGCCGGGCGCGGGGTGCCGGACGTCGCCTGCGACGCCGACTCCACGGTGAGCGGATGGGACGTGTTCGAGCCGCCGGACAAGAGCCAAGGCGAGAACGGGCCCCAGGAATTCCCCGACGGTGGGACCTCTGCGGCGGCGCCCTGTTGGGCGGCCGTCACTGCTCTCGTCGACGAGGACCTCGCTGGCCTGGGCCTGCGATCGGTCGGCTTCGCCAACCCCGCGCTCTACTACTTCTCGCGCGACCCCACAGGGCTGCCCGCGACGGCGTTCCACCAAGTGACCCAGGGAAGCAACCTCCACTACCTGGCGACCCCGGGATGGAACGCGGCGACAGGGCTCGGTACACCTGATGCAGCGCATCTCGCCGACGACTTCGAGTGGTATGACCGCGAGCAGCCCGCAGGGGACTGAACCCATGCGTCGCGTCAAGACCGGCGCCTGCAGGACGGCCCCGCTCCTCCTGCTCGCCCTCGCGCTAGTGGGGTGGGTGACCCTTGCGCACGGGCCGGCCGGCTCTCCGGCCACGCGCTCCGTTCACGCCGTGGCGCAGTCCCTTCCGTCGCTGACCGTCGCCGAGCGCGAGGCGAGCTATCTCGGCAGTGTGGCGGCGGACGCCCGCGTGAGCTTCACCTTGTCCTTGCCCGAGCGCGACGGCGCTGGCATCGAGGCTGTCCTGGCAGCAGGGGGCGGACTGACCCCCGATCAGTGGGCCTCGAGATATGGCCCCGCCCCCTCGCTAGTCGATCGTGTGCGCGCGCAGCTAGCCGGCGCACGGCTGTCGTCGAGGTGGGCACCTGGAGGATCGTTGCTGACGGTGAGCGGATCTGCGAAGTCAGTAGGGCGCTTCCTCCACGTCGCGATCGGGCGATTCGCGCTCGGTGACCGGGTTCGCTTCTACGCGCCGCTCTCGCGCCCCACCCTCCCGGCGTCGGTCGCCGGCGATGTGGCGGCGATCGTCGGCCCGGACGACTACCCGGCCGGCGTGAGCGCGATCCCGAGTCCCGAGTACGGCGTCACCCCCAAACAGATGACCAACTTCTACGACCTCGGCCCGCTCAGGAGTGCCGGCCTCGACGGGTCTGGGATCACGGTCCTGTTCCCCGAGGGGGCGATGCCCGACGTGTCCACACTGACGGCGTTCGCAGCCAAGTTCAAGCTCCCGCCCTTCGACGTCACGGTTCGTACCAACCCGGGCCGCTGGGGCGCTCCTGCGACGCCCAGCGACAGCTGGTACGCCAACTACGCCGGCGAGGTGTCGCTCGACTTGGAGATCGTGCACGGCCTTGCACCCCGAGCGCGCGAAGTGGTCTACGTGGGTTCCGGGCAACCTTCGGGTACTTTGAGTCTTCTCCAGGCGATGATCAGCGCCTACCCGGGCGCGATCCTCTCCGCGAGCACCAACATCGGCAACTGCGAGCAATCGCCCGACGCCCGCGCTACCGCGGTGAGCGCGAGCGCCATCTTCGCTCAGGCGGCCGCGGAAGGCACGACGATCTTCTTCGCCTCCGGAGACCGCGGCGCCTTCGAGTGCATATTCGACCAGGAACCTTCCACCGCGGGCGACATCTCGGTCTATCTCGGCGCGGACAGCCCCGACGTCACCGCCGTCGGTGGCACGACTTCGTTCCTCGCAACCAACGGCGCGTACTACAAGGAGGCGGCGTGGGGCGAGCCGCTCGAGACCTGGGGCAGCGGCGGTGGCATCAGCACCATCTTCCAGCAGCCCTCGTGGCAGGTCGCCCCGGGACTCGGCGCTGCGAGCCTGGGCGGTCGGGGGGTCCCGGACGTCGCTTGCAACGGAGACATCGTGAGCGGATGGGACGTCTTCTCGCCTCCTGACCCCAGTCAGGGCGAGAAGGGGCCGCAGGAGTACTCGAGTGGCGGGACCTCGGCGGCCACCCCGTGCTGGGCGGCGATCACCGCGCTGATCGACGAGGACCTCACGCAGCAGGGTCTGCCCAAAGTGGGTTTCGCCAACCCTGCCCTCTACTACTTCTCACGCGATCCCGCGGGGCTGCCTGCCATGGCGTTCCACCAAGTCACCGAGGGCAGCAACCTCCACTACGAGGCGACACCGGGGTGGAACGCTGCGACCGGGCTCGGCACGCCAGATGCCGCTCATCTCGCCGACGATTTCGAGTGGTACGACCGCGGTCATCCCGCGTAGGTCGACGCCACGCGCGCGACTCGGGCAACCGCGTGCTGGCTCGGGCGAAATGCCATGCCCAGAAGCCAACCTGTCCGACCGCTCCGGACGACGCGAGACATGCCGGCCTACCTGGGAAAATGCGAGCCGGTGGTGGGACTCGAACCCACGACCTGACGATTACAAGTCGTCTGCGCTTCCAGCTGCGCCACACCGGCCTCACTAACAACGCTACTTCCGCGAAGAACCTCGGATGCTTGCTTCGGGGTCGCTTCGTTGGCAGGCTGGGTACGCATGGCTCTCGCCGAACGACGCGTCCTGACCGACCGCGACAAGCAGATCCTCGACTTCGAAGCATCCTGGTGGACCCGGCCGGGATCCAAGGCTGAGGCATTGCGGGCCCACCTGAGCATGTCGCCGGCGTCCTACTACCGTCGCCTCTCCGAGCTGCTCGACATCGAGGACGCGTCGGCATACGCGCCGATGGTGGTGCACAGGCTGAGAAGACGTAGGGAGGAGCGCCGTCGCGAGCGCTTCGAAGGCATCGCCGAGCCGCAGCACCCGCGCAGGTGACCGTGTCCGGCGGCGGCCCGGAGGGTCCCGGCCAGTACTTCTCCGGTTCCACCGGCGCAGCCGGAGGCAGCGGCGGCTCGCGCAGCGGGTCGGAGCCGCGTGATCCCTTCGAGCCACCCGAGCGCTCAGGGCTCGCGCGCGGTGTTGGGGTGGTCGTGATCGCCCTCGTGGTCGGCATCCTGCTCCTGCCGTCAGCGACGCGTGCCCCGTTGACCGTGGTCACCACCCGCTCCACCTCGGGCGCATCGAGCTCCACGAGCACCACCGTCGCCGCTACCACGACCACCACCAGCCACGTCGCGAGGTCCGGGACCACCACGACGACGGCACCCCCACCCGCGACGATCCACGTGCTCGTCGCCAATGCCACGGACGTCAACGGCATCGCCGGAGTGGTCACCAAGTACCTCGGAACCAAGGGCTTCGCCACGCTGACCGCGGCCAACGCCACGACCACCTTGACGGCGTCGGAGATCTTCTACAGCTCGGCCGGCTCGGTAAGCGACGCCGACGAGGTCGCCGCGGCACTCGGTTTGAGCTCCTCTGCGATCCAGTCCGCTTCTTCGAACCCACCGGTGGCAAGCTCGGCGGGAGCGGCCGTGATCGTCGTCGCCGGCTCGGACCTCGCTACCCGCTTCTCTTCGTCAGTGACCACGACGACGACGACGTCACCCACCACCACGACCACGGCGAAGAGCCACTGAGCAACGAGAGCCACACGGGACCGCCGGACCTCGGCGCGCTTCGTGAGCTGTTGATCGACCCGGCCTCGAGCGCGGTGCTGACCGACTTCGACGGGACACTCGCGCCGATAGTCCCGGACCCCGAGCTCGCGACGCCACTTCCCGAAGCCGCGGAGGTCCTCGCCGCGTTGGCGGAGAGCTTCGGTGTGGTGGGGGTGGTGTCAGGCAGGCCGGCCAGCTTCCTGGCCCGTCACCTCGGTGCCGCTTCGTCGGTGCAGCTGGTGGGGGTCTACGGATGCGAGTGGGTCGAGGGCGGAGAGGTCCGGCGGGCCCCGGAAGTCGAGCCGTGGATCGGGGTTGCGCGCGAGGTGCTGACTGCCGCCAGGGCCGAGGCCCCTTCGGGGGTGGGAATCGAGGACAAGGGCGCGTCGGTCACTCTCCACTGGCGGGGCGCTCCGGAGAGGGGCGAGTGGGCGTCGGACTTCGCCGAGGCCTGGGCGAAGCGCACGGGCCTGCTGCTCCAGCCGGGGCGCATGGCCGTCGAATTCCGCCCTCCGGTGGACCTCGACAAGGGCACTGCGGTCGAGCGCCTGGCACGTGGCTGCAGCGCGGCGTGCTTCGCGGGCGACGACGCTGGCGACCTCGCGGCGTTCGAGGCCCTCGACCGGATGGCGGAGCGGGGGGTGCGCGCAGTGCGCGTGGCGGTAGCGGACGAGGAGTCGCCTCCGGAGCTGAGCGCCTCTGCCGACCTGGTGCTCAGCGGTCCCGCCGAGGCGCTCGAGGTGTTGCGGGAGCTCGCGCGCGCAGCAGCCCTCCCGCTTCGCGGAGATCATCACTGCGGGGGCCGGTAAGAGCCTGCGAGAGCAGGTAGTAGATACGGGAAGCATGTAGCAGATACGCGACCAGGCGGCAGATCGCAGCGAGCGCGCGTCTCAGCCCAGGGCCATCGCGATCTGGTCGGCGAGCCATTGTTCGGGCCCGCGCGAGGTCACGATCCCCTTCAGAGCTCGAGACCTTCGCTTTCGTTCCGACGGCTCCATCTCGAGCGCTTTGGCGAGGACCTCGGCGGTGCCCGAGACGTCGAACGGGTTCACTCCTAGGGCCTCGTTACCCAGCTCCTCGTAGGAGCCTGCTTCGCGCGAGAGCGCCAGCACGCCATCGGAGGTGTTGAGCAGCGGGCCCTCCTTCGCGACGAGGTTCAAGCCGTCGCGGATGGAGTTGACGAGCAGCACGTCGTAGCGCTCCAGAGCAGCGAAGGAACGGTAAGGGTCGTCGGCCATGTCGAGCACTACGGGCGTCCACCCGGCATTACCCCATTTGTCGTTCACCATGTCAGCGGTGTGCTCCATCTCAGTGGCATAGGCGAGGTATTCGGGGAGGCTCTGGCGCGACGCGTAGCTGAGAGACAGCATGACGACCCTCTCGCGGAGCTCGGGATGCCCGTGCAGCAGCTCGTCGAAGGACCAGAACCCCCGCAGCAGGTTCTTGGAGGGCTCGACGCGATCGACGCTCAGGATCACTTTCCTGTCCCCGGCCCACTCCTCGAGGCGGCGGGCCGCCGCCTCGTACGAAGGGGACGCAGCGCGGCGCGCCAGGTGGGCTGGGTCGGGAGACAGAGGCGAGACGAAGGTGGCGGGAGGGCGCACTGCTTTGTCTTGACAGCACGCGAGGAAGGCCGCCTTCCACCGCTCGGTGTGGAAACCGCAACCGGACGCCGCCGACATCCCCTCCAGCAGCTCGAGCGCGGCATCGTCGGGTAGCACCCTGAGCGCGTTCGGGTCGGCGAAGGGGGTGTGTGTGAAGTGGACAGTACGCAGGTCGGGCCTCGCGGCGGCGAGCATCCGGGGGAGCAGGCACAGGTGGTAGTCCTGGACGAGCACCGTGGCGCCGTGCGCAGCCACGTCACTCACCGCCGTGGCGAATTCCCGATTGAGCTCGCGATAGCCGTCCCATGCTTCGGTCCAGTGCCGGTCGAGCCGTGGCCTGCGCGTGAGGTCGAACATGTGGTGGTGGCAGAACCACAGCGTGGAGTTGGCGACCACGTCGTAGGCCATGCGGTACGTGGCGGGGTCTGGCTGCAAGAGGTAGAGGTCGATGCTCTCGGCCTCGCTCACGCCCTCGGCTGCAGCCTTGCGGTCGGCATCCGACATCGCGCAGGCCACCCAAGCGGCCTCCCGGCCCTCGAGCAGCGGCTCGAGCGTCGCAGCGAGCCCCCCGGCCGACCCCGCCCGAACCGGCCGCCCGCCGCGGTCCAGGGAGAACGACACCGGCCCGCGGTTGGACACGACGACGAGGTCGGTTCCGGGCACGGCTCCGGACCCTATCCGCGCAACGGCTCGGGCCCGCCGCCCGCTCGGGAGTGGTCTCATATGCGGCGTGGAACCCCAGCCCGGACACGGCAACGGCGGCTCAGGCCGACTGCTCGTGGCTGCGCCCGACTCCTTCAAGGGGACCGCCAGCGCCACCGAGATGGCGCAGGCCGTGGGCCGAGCGGCGAGAGAGTCGGGCTGGATCTGCGACCTCTGCCCGCTCTCCGACGGCGGCGAAGGCTTCGCGGAGGTCCTCGCCGGCCGCGCTGCTGCGGAAAGGGGGCGGTGGCGGACCACCACTGTGACCGGACCCCTCGGCTCCCCGATCATCGCCCGTTGGTGGTGGGCGGAGCCCGAGGCGGTCGTGGAGTCGGCTGCGGCCTCGGGTCTAGTGCTCGCCGGGGGAGCGTCTGGCAACGACCCGATGGCCGCAACGTCGCGCGGCACGGGCGAGCTCGTCGCGGCGGCGCTGCGGGCCGGAGCGCAGAGGGTGCTCGTGGGCTTGGGGGGCTCGGCGTGCACCGACGGCGGCCTCGGCGCGCTGGAGGCGCTCGAGGAAGCCGGCGGGCTCCGCTCGGCGGAGGTGCTGGCGGCCTGCGACGTCGTCACCTCCTTCGTGGAAGCCGCTGGTCAGTTCGGACCGCAGAAGGGGGCGACCCCGGCCCAGGTGGAGCAGCTCAGACGCAGGCTCGTGACCCTCGTCGGGCACTACCGGGAACGCTTCGGCGTCGACGTCGGCGAGATGACGATGGCGGGGGCGGCGGGTGGCCTGGCCGGAGGGTTGGCGGTGCTCGGGGCGCGGCTCCTACCTGGGTTCGAGCTCGTCGCGGAGGCGACCGGGATGAAGCGGAGAGTCGTCGCAGCAGACCTCGTCGTCACCGGAGAAGGGCGCCTCGACCTCTCGTCGTGGGCAGGGAAGGTCGTCGGCGGTGTGGTACGCGAGGCTCGCCTCGCCGGCGTGCACGTGCTCGTGATCGCGGGCTCCGTCGGGCCAGGCGGGATCCCGGTCCCGCAAGGGCCCGGGATCGACGGGGGGGTCGAGGTGGTGAGCCTGGCCGAGCGCTTCGGGGAGGACCGTGCCATGGCCTCGCCGGCTGCCTGCGCCGAGGAGGCGGCACGCGAGCTGCTGGCGGACCGTTGAGCGCCTTGCAAACAGCGCCTATTTCGCGCACGTCCTATATAGAGAGCATCCTTGTGGCCCTAATCATCGGGAATGGCGATCTCCGCACGGTCGAGCGCCGCTCGCAGCACCTCCGTCGCCTGGCGGCGCAGCTCGGAGAGAGGCCGGTTGCGGTGGACCCGGACCCCGAGGTCGACCTGGACGATGGATCCGGTGCCGAAGTGCGCGGCCACGTCCACCAGTAGCCCGAGCTCCGCTCCGTAGCCGGGGGAGAAGCCGGTCTTCTCCAGCACCGCCCGCGGAGCGGCACTCTCCCCGGCGAGGGGCTGGTGCACGGCTGAAAGTTGGGGGAACAGAAGGTCGATTGCGGGACGGGCGGTGAGCTCGGTCACCCTTCCTCCACCCGACGGCTCGCCGTGAAGCGGTCGCTCGTAGAAGCCCTTCACGAGAGCCACCGACGTCCCGTCGAGCAGTAGGGGCCCGAGCAGTCCGGTGACGAAGTGCGGGGAGAAGTTCTCGACGTCGGCGTCGAGGAACACGAGCACCTCCCCCTCGCTGACAGCCAGTGCGAGGCGCATCGCCTCACCCTTGCCCCCCGGTCCCCCGCTGCCACTGACCACCCGCGCTCCGGCGCGACCGGCGGCCGATGCCGTGTCGTCTTTGGAGCCGTCGTCCACGACGAGGATCTCGTCCACCAAGCCGGCGCCTCCACCCGAGCGTGTCAGGCTCCCGCGCACCGAGGCCACGACGCTTCCGACGGTGCGCTCCTCGTCCCGTGCCGGTATGCAGACCGAGATCTTGCGTCCCCGACGGGCGGCGACGAGCTGTTCGGTGCCGAAGTCGCGGTGGTCGTAGGTCCTCATGCAGCCGGCCGCTTCCGAGTGCGGGCCATTTTCCGATACTATGTAGGGATCATCCAGAGCGGCTGAGGGACGGGCCCTGTGACGCCGCGACAACCAGCGCCCCTCCCAGCTGAGCCTCAGTGGGCAGGGAAACGCCAGGTGCCAATGCCCGATCGATGAGGAGGAACCCGTGAATTTCGTCACCGGGCTGCGTTGCAGGGAATGTGCGCGCCAGTACCCCGCCGAAGCCCTTCACGTGTGCGACTACTGCTTCGGTCCCCTGGAGGTCGTCTACGACTACGAGGCGGTGGCGGCCAACCTGAGCCGCAGCCTCGTCGCCTCCGGTCCCCGGACCATCTGGCGCTACGGGCCCCTGTTGCCGGTGTCGGACCCAGCGCCCATCGATCTGGGCGCAGGCTTCACCCCGCTCGTGCGGGCCGACCGCCTCGCCGCCGAGCTAGGTCTCGGCGAGCTCTGGATCAAGAACGACACCGTCAACCCGACGGGCTCGTTCAAGGACAGGGTGGTGTCAGTCGCCCTCACCAAGGCGAGGGAGCTCGGGTTCAAGATCGCCGCGTGCGCGTCGACCGGCAACCTCGCCAACTCGGTGGCCGCGCACGCAGCGCACGCTGGGATGGTGTCCGTGGTGTTCATCCCCAAGGACCTCGAGCGCGCCAAGATCGTCACGACCGGCGTGTACGGCGGCCACCTGATCGCGGTCGAGGGCACCTACGACGACGTCAACCGCCTGTGCGCCGAGCTCGCCAGCGAGCACCCCGGCTGGGCGTTCGTCAACGTCAACGTGCGTACCTACTACGCCGAGGGTTCAAAGACCCTGGCGTTCGAGGTGGCCGAGCAGCTCGACTGGCGTGCTCCGGACCACGTGGTCGTGCCCGTGGCGTCGGGCAGCCAGCTCGTCAAGGTCGCGAAGGGCTTCCGGGAGCTCCACCAGGTCGGCCTGCTCGAGGACGAGCCTCACGTTCGCGTCTCGGGGGCCCAGGCCGCCGGTTGCTCCCCGGTGGCCACCGCCTTCGCGGACGGTGCCGACGCCATCAGGCCGGTGCGCCCTGACACGATCGCCAAGTCGCTCGCCATCGGCAACCCGGCGGACGGGTGGTATGCCCTGCGCGAGGTGCGTGACAGCGGGGGATCCCTGGATGTGGCCACCGACGACGAGATCGTCGAGGCGATCCGCCTGCTCGCGCGCACCGAGGGGATCTTCGCCGAGACCGCCGGCGGAGTGACGATCGCCGTCCTCGCCAAGCTCGCCGCCCAGGGCGTGGTCCGCAGGGACGAACGGGTGGTGGCCTATGTGACCGGGCACGGCCTCAAGACCGTCGAAGCTCTCACCGAGATCGGGCCGACCGCCACGATCGCCCCCAGCCTCGACGCCTTCGCCGCCGCCGTGGAGATCGAGCGGGACCTCGGTCCGAGAGGGGCTTCCCTGCCGTGAGCGTCACCGTTCGGGTGCCAGCCCAGCTGCGCACGCTGACCGGCGGCGCCGGTGAGCTCGCCGTCGAAGGGAGCACGGTTGGCGAGGTGCTCGAGGCCCTCGACACAGCCCATCCCGGCTTCGCCGACCGCCTCTTCGACACCGACGGAAGCATTCGCCGCTTCGTGAACGTCTTTCTCGCCGACGAGGACGTGCGGTTCCTCAAGGGCCTCGACACCCCGGTGGCGGCCGGACAGACAGTGTCGATAGTCCCGGCCGTGGCCGGCGGCTGACCCGGGCCGTCCACCCGGCCGGGGGCCCCGCGCCTTTCGGACCTCCCCTCTGCCTCCTCCTATTCGCCGCTCTTGCACCCTCCCGGCCGGCGTGGTTTGCTGTTAGCACTCGAACCGATAGAGTGCTAACAGAGCCACTCGGGCTTCGGGTCCCGGTCGCCGGGCCCCCTCACCCGACCCGGCCCGCCCCTAGTAGGCGGCGTCCGCCACAGAGCCACGGAGGATCACCAAAATGCCCAAACTGATCGCCTTCGACGAGGAAGCCCGAAGGGCCCTCGAGGACGGGATGAACAAGCTCGCCGACGCCGTACGCGTCACCCTCGGCCCCAAGGGCCGCAACGTCGTGCTGGAGAAGAAGTGGGGCGCGCCGACCATCACCAACGACGGCGTCTCCATCGCCAAGGAGATCGATCTAGAGGACCCCTGGGAGAAGATCGGGGCCGAGCTGGTGAAGGAGGTCGCCAAGAAGACCGACGACGTGGCCGGCGACGGCACCACCACGGCCACGGTGCTGGCGTGGGCGATGGTCCACGAGGGGCTTCGCAACGTCGCCGCCGGCGCCAACCCCATGTCGTTGAAGCGTGGCATCGAGTCCGCGGTAGAGACCACTGTCGACTCCCTCAAGTCCATCTCGCGCGAGACCGAGACGAAGTCCCAGATCTCGCAGGTGGCCGCCATCTCGGCCGCCGACGACGAGATCGGGGAGATGATCTCCGAGGCCATCGACAAGGTCGGCAAGGACGGGGTCATCACTGTCGAGGAGTCCCAGACCTTCGGCATGGAGATGGACCTCGTCGAGGGCATGCGCTTCGACAAGGGCTACATCTCCCCTTACTTCGTCACCGACCCCGAGCGCATGGAGGCGGTCCTCGAGGACCCCTACGTCATGCTCGTCGGCCACAAGATCTCCGCTGTGCGCGACCTGCTGCCAGTGCTCGAGAAGGTGATGCAGGGCGGCAAGCCGCTCGTGATCGTCGCCGAGGACGTCGAGGGCGAGGCGCTCGCCACGCTCGTGGTGAACAAGATCCGGGGCACCTTCAAGTCGGTTGCGGTGAAGGCCCCCGGTTTCGGTGAGCGCCGCAAGGCGATGCTCCAGGACATGGCCATCCTCACCGGCGGCCAGGTCGTCACCGAGGAAGTCGGCCTCAAGCTCGAGAACGTCGGACTGGACCTTCTCGGCAGGGCCCGCAAGGTGGTCGTCACGAAGGACGAGACGACCGTGGTCGAGGGCGCCGGCTCCGAGTCCGACATCAAGGGCCGGATCAACCAGATCAAGACCGAGATCGAGAACACCGACTCCGACTACGACCGCGAGAAGCTCCAGGAGCGCCTGGCCAAGCTCTCCGGCGGCGTGGCCGTGATCAAGGTGGGTGCCGCCACCGAGGTGGAGCTCAAGGAGAAGAAGCACCGCATCGAGGACGCCGTGTCGACGACCAAGGCGGCCATCGAGGAGGGAGTGGTGCCCGGAGGCGGTGTCGCGCTGCTGCGTGCTCAGCAGGCCATCCTCGATGCAGCCCAGAAGCTCGAGGGCGACGAGGCCACCGGCGCCCGCATCGTGGCCCGCGCCGTCGAGGAGCCGCTGAAGCAGATCGCCGTCAACTGCGGTCTCGAAGGCGGGGTCGTGGTCGACAAGGTCCGCAACCTGAAGAAGGCGTCCGAGGGCCTGAACGCGGCCACCGGCGAGTACGAGGACCTGTTCGACGCAGGTGTGATCGACGCCGCCAAGGTGACCCGCTCGGCCCTCCAGAACGCTGCTTCTATCGCCGCGCTGTTCCTCACCACCGAGGCCGTCATCGTGGACAAGCCGGAGAAGGAGTCGATGCCCGCCATGCCAGGCGGGGGCATGGACGACTTCTAGACACCTCTCAGTCGAACGGACCCGGGGCGCATCTGAGGTGTGAAGCCTCGGACGGGGGGTCGGGAGGATCCGGATGGTTGCGTAGCTTCCGGAGGATCGTCCGACCCTCCTAGTCCGAGGCGAGCCGAGCGGGTGTCAAACTGGGAACGTGACTCGCTCCCTCGCTCCGAGCGTGGGTTGGGGGGTGCTCCACCTCTTTATGAGGGTGGGCCCCTCGACGGACGCCGAGGCGGCCCTGCGTGCGATGAAGACGGCGCGCGAAGCAGGAGACCAGGTGGTGACCGCCGCGCTGCTCGGGCACAAGGCGGACGTGGGCGTGATGGCGCTCGGGCCGGACCTCTGGCGGCTGCGCGCCCTCCAGACGGCCTTGCGCCTCGCGGGCCTCGAGGCCGCGGCCTCGTACGTCTCTCTCACCGAGCTCTCCGAGTACGCGGAGGGCCTCCCGGAGGAGATGAAGCAGGCGAGGCTGTACCCGACGCTGCCCCCCGAGGGCAAGCCGGCGTTCTGCTTCTACCCGATGTCCAAGCGCCGGGTCCGGGGGGACAACTGGTACTCGCTCGGCTTCGAGGAGCGAAAGGAGCTGATGCTCGGCCACGGATCGGTGGGGCGCGAGTTCCGCGGCCGGATCCTCCAGCTGATCACGGGGTCGACCGGGCTAGACGACTTCGAGTGGGGGGTGACCCTCTTCGGAGCCCACCCCGACGACCTGAAGGAGTGCGTCTACCGGATGCGCTTCGACGAGGCCTCGACGCGCTTCGCGGAGTTCGGACCGTTTTGGACGGGGATGGTCGCGGAGCCCGAGACCGTCCTCGAGAGCGTCCTGTCGGGATAGAGGGCCGGAGAGGACGGAGATGATCGAGGTGCGGGTGAAGCTCACCTTCCCCGAGGAGCTCGTGCGCGAGCCCTTCCTCGCCCGCCTCGCCCGAGACCACGGCGTGGAGCCGAACATCCGCCGGGCGGACGTCTCCGAGCACGAGGGGTGGATCGTCTGCGAGGTCGGCGGTGAGCCTGCCAAGGTCGAGAACGCGCTCAAGTGGCTCCGCTCGGAGGGGGTGAGGGTGGACCTGCTCGGCGACGTCGTGGAGGGCTGAGACACTCCCGTCGCACCCCATTGCGTCCCATCCGTAGGCCATTGCATCCGTATCGGTAGGTACGGGTTTTTTACCCAACGATCACCGGTCTGTCGCTCGTTGTTCGCGATCCGTTTACCTTCCGTCGTTAGCTTCAGCCGCGATGTGCGTAGGCCGGACCGAGTTAGAACCACCCGAACGGAGGTAAGTTCCCCGTGATTTCAGCTCCTCTGAGCCCCAGGCAGCGCTCCCGCAGATCAACACGAGCGCTCCCGGTCGCCATAGTCGGCTTCAGCGTCGTACTGATGGCCCTCAGCCCGTTGGTGGCGAGTGCAAAGACCAAGTCCAAGGCACCCAAGGACCCTTACGCGAGAACCGACCTGCACGCACCTGCGGGAACGTTGACAGGGGCCGGGTCCACCTTCGACCAGCCGTTCTTCACGAAGGCGTTCTTCCTCTACAACCAGCAGGAGCCCGGCGTGACCGTTAATTACGCGGCGATCGGCTCCGGTGGCGGCATCCAGCAGTTCCAGGCCCAGACGGTGAATTTCGGAGCCACGGACGTCCCCATGTCCCCCTTGGACATCTCGAAGGCGACTGGTGGCCAGGTCCTCCAAGTGCCGGTGGCCCTGGGCGGCGTCTCGATCTCCTACAACGTGCCGGGTGTGCGCTCCGGGTTGGAGCTCACCTCGAAGGTGCTGACCGACATCTTCTTGGGCAATGTGAAGACCTGGAACGACCCAGAGATAAAGAGGCTGAACCCTAAGGCGAAGCTCCCGAGCAACCCGATCGAGACCGTCCACCGAGCCGATGGCAGCGGGACGACTTACATATTCACGAACTACCTCGGCACGGTCTCCCCCGCCTGGGCTTCGGGTCCCGGCACGGGCAAGTCCGTCAGCTGGCCCAATGGGGTCGGAGAGCAGGGCAACTCGGGTGTCGCAGGCTTTATCAAGACCACCCCCTACACCATCGGGTACGTCGAGCTCGCCTATGCCATTCAGAACGGGTTCACCTACGCCAAGATCAAGAACGCAGCAGGCAAGTTCGTCTCGCCGTCGCTGGCATCGGTGGCGGCCGACGCGGCTCAGAAGCCGAATATCACATCCGTCGACTTCTCGATCGTGGACCAGCTCGGGGCCGCCAGCTACCCCATCTCCGGCTACAGCTGGGCGCTCGTCTACCAGCTTCAGAAGAACCAGGCCTTGGGGACGACGTTGGTCGATATCCTCGACTGGCTGACCCACGCCGGCCAGGTACAGGCGGCCTCGCTCGACTACGTGCCGCTGCCGGCGAACATCCAGCAGCTAGCACGCTCCACCCTGCTCCAGGTGACGGGCCCCGACGGTAAGACCCAGCTCCTCACGATCTCGTAGTGTCCGTTACGACCGCGGTTCCCTCGCGCCCGGGCACTTCGAAGGGGCTTCGCCGCCTCCTCGAAGTGCCCGACGGCGCGTACCGCGGCGCGCTGGCGGCGGTGGCGGCGCTCTTCGCGATCCTGCTCCTCGCTTTCGTGACCTCGATGGTGATCCAGTCGAGATCGGCATTCGCTCATTTCGGGCTTTCCTTCCTCACGAGCACGAAGTGGGACCCGGTACACGTACATTTCGGCGCTCTCACGTTCTTGGTCGGGACCTTGGAGACCACGTTCATCGCGATGTTGATCGCGATCCCGATCGGCCTTGGTTGCGCTCTCGCACTTGCTTTTGCTGTTCCCCGTCGTCTCCAAGTGCCTCTCGGGTCGGCCGTCGAGCTTCTCGCCGCGGTGCCGAGCGTCGTCTACGGCTTGTGGGGTCTGCTCGTGCTCGGGCCCTGGATGCGTCAGTACATCGAGCCCGCCCTCGCGCACATCACGTCAGGCCACTTCCCCTTTGGCGGCGCGCAGATCGGCACGGGTCTCCTGCTCGCGGGCGTCATCCTCGCGGTAATGGTCCTTCCCACCATGGTGGCGATCTCTCGCGACGTGCTCATGGCGGTGCCGGAGACCGATATCGAGGGAGCCTTCGCGCTTGGTGCGACGCGTTGGCAGGTCATGCGCAAGGTGGTGGTGCCTAGCGCGCGTACGGGCATCGTCGGGGCCACCACCCTCGCCACCGGTCGGGCCCTCGGCGAGACGATCGCGGTGACGATGGTCATCGGCAACACTCCGGCGCTCGCCCATTCACTGTTCTCGACATCGGCCACGATGGCCTCGGTGATCGCCAACCAGTTCACCGAGGCTACGGAGCCGTACCACCTCGCATCGCTGATCGCCGTGGGGGTGCTGTTGCTGGCCGTGTCGGTCCTGGTGAATCTCGCTGCCCGGCTGGCGGTGCGCTCGGTCAGCCGTCACCGTGCCATCGGAGTCGGGCTTCTGTGACGATCATGGCCGTCGACCCCGTCGTCGCCCGCCGGGCGGAGATCCAGCAGATCGCGCAGGGTACAGCCGCTCGCCGCCAGCTCCTCTCGCGCATCGGCGTCATTGTGTGCAGAGCGTGTCTCGTAATAGCTCTTATTCCCCTCGCGGCGCTGCTCGTCTACGTCGTAATCCGGGGTGCCTCGGCGTGGAACTGGGCGTTCTTCTCGCACCTGCCTCACCCGGCGGGGATCCCCGGCGGGGGGATCTCGAACGCCATCGTCGGCTCTGTCGTCATCGACGCCATCGCAGCCGCCGGGGCTATCCCCTTCGGGATCGCAGCAGGCCTGTTCCTCGCGCAGTCAGACGGGCGCGTCGCCGGTGCCCTGCGCCTGGCGGCCGACGTGATGTCCGGGGTCCCTTCGATCGTCGTCGCCATATTTGCCTACGTGGCCCTCGTGAGTCCCCATGTGGGGAGCCTGGGGCACTTCTCGGGGGTGGCTGCCAGCTTCGCCATCGGCATCCTCATGCTGCCGATCATCATGCGGGCGAGCGAGACAGCGATCCGGGCAGTGCCCCCCGTGCTGTCGGAGGCCGGCCTCGCCCTCGGGGCGCGCAAAGCGACCGTGGCCCGAAGAATTGTCTTGCCCACGGCTCTGCCAGGCTTGATCACCGCCGTGTTACTGGCGGTTGCGCGAGGAGCAGGGGAGACGGCGCCGCTGCTGTTCACAGCGATCGGTAGCCAGTACATGTCGTGGTCGCCTTTGAAGCCCATGAACGTAGTTCCTCTGGTCATTTACCAGAACGGCATACAGGCATACCCCGACATTGTGAAGATCGCCTGGGGTAGCGCCCTATTCCTGGTGGTGGCGGTGCTTGCGCTGAGCGTGGGCAGCAGGCTGGTCGCGGCACGACTTAGGAGAGTGAGACATGACTGACCCGACGACCGCTCCGCCAGTCCAAGCGGTCACGACCACCCCCGCGGGGGCGGTGACGCCAACCCCCATTGAGGCGGTCACGCCCACCTCAGCCCGCGGCGAGCACGTCATGCACAACGCCGCGATGACCCTCGGTGATGTGTCGGTGGCCTTCTCGGGCAAGCTGGCGGTGCGCGACGTGTCCTTCGATGTGCCCATGAACCAGGTGACGGCCATGATCGGGCCGTCGGGATCGGGCAAGACGACCCTCCTGCGCGCGCTGAACCGGTTGCACGACCTGACCCGGGGCGCCACCGTGTCGGGGCAGGTGAAGCTCGGAGGCCTAGACGTGTACGGGCCCACGATGCGTCCGATGCTGCTGCGCTCGAGGGTGGGCATGGTGTTCCAGCGCCCGAACCCCTTCCCGACGATGAGCATCTACGACAACGTGGTCTCCGGTCTGCGCTTCAACGGGGTGCGCCGCAAGTCGCTGCTGGACGAGGCCGCCGAGTCTGCACTGATCGCGGCCGCTCTTTGGGACAGCGCCAGGGGCCGACTGCGAGCTCACGCCAGCACTCTTTCGGGCGGCGAGCAGCAGCGCCTGTGCATAGCGAGGGCGTTGGCGGTGGAGCCCGAGGTCCTGCTCATGGACGAGCCCACCTCGTCTCTGGACCCGAGTGCCACCAAGCGCATCGAGGAGCTCATCGGCGAGCTGAAGGACCGGGTGACCATACTCATCGTCACCCACAACATGCAGCAAGCGGCCCGTGTATCTGACCACTGCGCTTTCCTGCTGATGGGCGAGGACAAGGCAGGTGAGCTGATAGAGGTCGGTGCGACCTCGAAGCTGTTCAGCGAGCCTTCCGACCCGCGCACCGAGGACTACGTCAACGGGCGCTTCGGCTGATCACGCGCTGAGTGACCGAGCTCTTCTCGACGCTCACCGCCGTGGAAGTCCACGACGAACCGCTGCGAATCCTGGTGGTAGAGGACGAAGAGTCCTACCGCGAGGCGCTCTCGGCCGCGCTGTCCAAGGAGGGCTACGCGGTCGAGCTCGCTGCCGACGGCAGCGAGGGACTGCGGCTGTTCGCGGAGAACCCCCCGGACCTGGTGCTCCTCGACGTCCTCCTGCCCGGCGTGCCCGGCACGGAGGTGTGCCGGCGGATGCGCGTCCTGGCGCAGGTGCCGGTGATCATGGTGAGCGCCCTCGACTCCGAGGTCGACGTGGTTCTCGGGTTGGAGCTCGGCGCGGCGGACTACATCACCAAGCCCTACCACCTGCGCGAACTGATCGCCCGGATCCAGGCGGTCCTGCGCCGGGTGTCCCCGCCTCCGGTGGGCCTGCTGGCGTCGCCCCACGACACCACCTCGCCGGACCCAGAGGTGGTGGTCGCCGGCCCAGTTCGAGTCGACTTCGCCCGGCGTGAGGTCACCGCATCGCGCCGCAACGTGCACCTGAGCCGTCGCGAGTTCGACCTGCTCGCCCTCCTTCTGTCTCCACCGGGGCAGGTGCGCACCCGCGACGAGCTGATCGACCGATTGTGGTCGGGGCGTGACCTGGCCGACACGCGCACTCTCGACACCCACATCCGGCGATTGCGAGTCAAGCTCGAACGCGATCCCGCCGACCCGCAGTACCTCGTCACGGTCCGCGGCGTGGGCTTTCGTTTCGACTCCGAAGGCCGTGGCGAGCGCGACAGCGAGGAGAGCTGAGCCCGTTACAAGCGGATCGACGTGCCGACGCCGAAGGTCATCAGGGTTCGGCCGGCGCTCTGCAGTCTCTTAGGCGCCGGGGCGGTCCTCGCCGCGCCACATCGGCTGGCGGGGTCGGTCGAACAGCACGTCGAGGTGCTCGCCGCGAATAGCCGCGAAGACGTGGGGCCCCCATCGCTCCGCGCCGGCCAATGGCTGGGGGAGCTTGTCCTCGGAGAACCATCCCACCTCCGAGGTCTCGAGGGGATGGGGCCGCAGCTCGCCGCCGGTCGCCCTGCAGTGGAACACGAGAGAGTACAGCGGGACCCGGGTGAAGCCGAGGCGCAGACCGTCGAGGACCGCGATCAGTCGCACCACCTCGGCGTGCACGCCGGTCTCCTCGAGCACCTCCTTCACCACGACCTCGGCGGCGGAGTACCCGACGTCGGCCCAACCCGTGGGATAGAGCCACACCCCCGAGTCGGCCCTGCGCACGAGCAGCAGCTGACCCTTCTCGTTGCCGACGGCCGCTCCCACCGCCACCTTCGGGGTGACGTAGCCAGGGACACCCTCCCCGACCGCCTTCAGCCACTCCTCGACGAGCTCTTCGGCGTCCTCGACGCCACCGGCGCCCTCGGTGGCGGCCACGGATATGTCGGCGGCGACCTTGAGCACCTCCTCGAACCGCTCGCGCTCGTAGAGGCTCTGGGTGAAGCCGAGACCCGTGCGGGCGATGGCCGCCAGGGATTCGCTCCACCGAAGGAGCTGGCGGGCGGTCACAGGCGTGTCCACTGGGTGCGACGCTAATGCCTTCGGAACACCGGCCGCAGCGTCGCGCTGGTGGGTGGTGCCGCCCCCGTTGCTCGGTGGGACAGAATGGCCAGGTGAGCATCAAGGCGGACTGCCGGCACTACATAATGCAGACCAACGAGCGCGGAGAGAAGCTCGAGCGCTGCCGGGTCGACGCGAACGAGCAGCTCCCGTTCGCCTGTCCCGAGGGCTGCGTGTTCTACGAGCCGCGCAAGGTGTCGTCAGCGGGCTGGGACATCGGAGGCCGCAAGGACCGCGAGGACCCCGACCGCTGACCGAGGCGGTCCCTCACCCTCGGCCCGTCACCCTCACCCCGGCCGACGTTCACCGACGAGGCTCCCGAAGAAGATTGCTCAGACGGCCTCGTCGCGAGCGGAGACGAGGGCGGAGCGGCGGGGGGCGCGCACCGTTCGCACCGGTCGGAGCCTGTCGCCGAGGCCCCCGGCCTGCCAGAAGTCGAGGACGGCCTCGGCGTTCGCCCTGCCGGCGTCTATCAATGCCTCGGTGCCAGAGAAGTCGTCGTAGCGCGATACCGGCTCGGAGTCGACGGTGAACACCACGACCTCGACCCCCTCGGGCAGGCGCGCCAGCTCGCGCACGAAGCGTGTGTGCACGGCGATGAAGAACGCAGTGAGCACCGCCTCGACAGGCCTGCGGTAGCGGTTGGGCGTGTAGTGAAGGGGCCCGCACAGCAACACGAAGATCCGCTCTGCGCCCTCGGACATGGCACGCCCGATCGGCACGTTGTCGACGACACCGCCGTCGATGAACGACTCCCCGTCGATCTCCACAGGCGGTAGGAGCGCGGGCAGAGCCGCCGAGGCGAGGATGCGATCGGGGGCGGGCCCCGAGGCGAACCAGCGGGTGTGGCCGTCGTGCAGCGAGGTCGCCACCACTTCGAGGTGCACCACCGCCTGCTCCATCTGCTCGAAGGTGATGCCCTCCTCGATGACCTTTCGGAGTGCGGTGTTCGGGTGCACGGACTCGCGTTGCTGGAAGTAGCGCAGCGCGGTGGGGACGCGGCTTTGGGGGAAGATGTCGTCTCGGGTCAGCCTGCGCCAGATGGCGGCCAGGCGCTCCACCCCCTCCTCGGTCGGGTCGCCCGCGTAGCCCGCGGCGTTGATGGCGCCCACCGAGGCGCCGTACACGGCGTCGGCCGTGATCCCCCTCGCCACGAGGGCCTGGGCCATGCCGATCTGCGCCGCCCCCCTGGAGCTGCCCCCGGCGAAGACGAAAGCCGTGCGAGGCCGGCGCCTCGTGCCGATGCCCCGAAGCTGCCGTGCGAGCCACCGCCTCGGGGCTCCGGGGGCGACGAACACGCCGCCGGGGAGACGTCCCTCTTCGGGCGCCGGTTGCCCGGGGTCCCCCGGGGGGCTCGAGGGTTTCTCAGGTGCTGCCATCGCGGCCCTTCTCCCCCGGGGAGCTGCGCCCCGAAGCTCGCACGGCCTGGTCAGGCTGCCGCCCGCCGTTTTGCGCGCCACGCAAGGCGCGAGCTGCCCGGTCCCTTCCGATGGCCCAGCGCACGGAGATCACCCCTAGGCCCACTATTAGCACGACGAAGATCGCGAAGACCGCATAGAAGGCGGCGCCCACGCTCCGACCATAATCCGCGGGGCTCAGAGGTCCTGCGCATAGGCAGGCTCGGTCAGCGAGCCGTTCATCCAGGCGAGCAGCACAAGGCGGAGGAGGAAGTCCATGTCGGAGCCATGGACGACGACGACAACGCCGCGATGCGAAGCCTGGGGGACGGCGAGCCGGGTCTGCCTGTGCGCTGGGCCTCTCAGGAAGCGTCACACCCCCGGCGCATGATGGCGCGGTGAGCACGACCGCCACCGCCGCCAACGCCAGAGCCGACGTCGGCGCCTGCGAGGGCGGCTGCGAGGACAGCATCGCCACCTCGGACAGCACAGCCACCCCAGAGGAGGTCCTCGCGCGCCTGCGCGGCGACGGTGAGGGGCGGCCGGTCGTGGATCCGGGGCTCGCCTGGGGGCTTCGCGACTGGCTCGAGGACTCGCTCGCCCCGGCGGCCGCGGCGCTCCCGGACGAGCTCCCGGCGCTGCGCGTCACCAAGGAGGTACTCGACCAGGTCCTCGTCTGCGAAGCGCACGCGGCCAGCCGAGCCGACGCCGCGCGCGTCGTCACGTTCGAGATGTCCCGGGGCGCGCTGGTCGGCGCGCTGTTCCGGCAGTGGGTGACCGTCGGGCGATTCAGCGAGCCGTTCGAGGACGCCCTCGGCGCGGTCGGTTGCACCGACGAGGCGGTAGCCGGCTTCGTCTCCTCCCTCGAGCGCGCAGACCGCGGCCGGTTGGCTCGCGAGGTTCGTGCGCACGCGACGGCGATCGAGTCCTCGTGGCCGCTGTTCAGCCCCGCATGGCTCGCCCGGACCCGCGAGCGCCTCGAGGTGCCGCTGGCGGGAGGACGGATCGTGCTCGGGGGGACAGTGGACCTCGCCCTCGGCGCGCCTTGCACCGGGCGCGCATCGGTCTGCCTGGTCGAGCTCCAGTCGGGCGCCCGCCGCATCGAGCACCGCCCCGACCTCCACTACCTCGCCCTGCTCGAGACGCTGCGCAGCGGCGCTCCTCCGTTCCGAATCGCCACCTACTACTCGGCCACCGGGGAGCTGGAAGCCGAGGAGGCCGGTGAGGACGTGCTGCTCGGGGCGCTCGAGCGGGCCCTCGCCGGCACGCAGCGCCTTTGTCGGCTGGCGTCAGGGGCTCCGACCGACCCTGCTCGGGACCCGATGTGCGCGTGGTGCGCAGCGACCGCGCACGGTCGGGAGACCGGCCTGTGATCGGGTTCGCCTTGCCGAGCTCGGCCGCGCTCACCGAGCTCCTCCTCGAGCCCGCGCGAGTACGGCTTGAGACGGCCGAGCTCAGCGGGCTGCGGATCCGGCTGCTCGGCGAGCTGCCGCGCTTGGCGGAAAAGCTGCCGCCGGGGGAGCGGCTCCAGCTCGGCACCTACGAGCTGCTCCTAGCTCGCCGGCACCCCGAAGGCTGCGGGCTCGTGCGCGGGGGATTCGTCCCGTCGCCTGTGCGCGCGAGGAGGGCGATCGGGCTCTTGGCCGTCGAACGGTGCGTGAGGGGACGGGTCTCGGCCCCCCAGACGGCGGTGGCCGAGGTGCTGGCCTCCGGCATCGAAGAGCTCGCGGACGACGCGCTGCGCGTCGGTGGTGGGAGGCCCAGGTGGTGGGCGCGTTGGTACGCGAGCCTCGGTCCGGGCGGCCGTGCGATCGTGCAGGCGGAGGCGGCGACCTGGGCCACCCAGCTGTGGACCGCCCTGGAATGGCACCGTTTCGAGAGGCCCCCGGTGGTGGGAGGGCGCGACGACTACTGGGACTGCCCCGGGCGCCGGCGGCTGTTGGTGCGCTCGAGGGCCGAGGTGAGGGCGCTAGCGCACGGGCGCAGCGTGCTGCTCGTGGTGGGGTCGGGCTGCCCCGGGCCGGGCTGGCGCGCCGAGCTCGCCAATCGCGCCCTCGTTCTCGCGATGGCCCGAGGCGAGCGCTCGGTACCGGCGCGGGTCGTGGGGCTCTGGCCGGCGAGCGGCACCGTGCGGACGTGCGAGGTCGGGATCGACGCGCTGTCCGAGGCGGCCGACGAGCTCGTGTCGGCCGCCGCTGTGTGGGTCGAGGCCCGGGTGCGCGCTCGCAGGGAGGAGGCCGGGGCGCAGTTGCGTGGCCCGTCGGGGAGCCCGTTGGTGGACCCTGTCGTCGGGTCGCGTGTCGACGCCGCGTAGCCGGCGGTCCCGAGCTACCGCCTCAGGCTCTCGCGGATTACCGCTACGGCTACGGGCTAGAGCTACGGCTACGGGCTAGAGCTACGGCTACGGGTTAGGGCTGACAGGCTAGGGCTGACAGGCTAGGGCTGCGGGCTGCCGGCTAGCGGGCTGATGCGCCCGGGCCACCACGACGTCACGGCCCGACAAGCAGCTCGCGCACGGCCGACTCGGCCTCGCCGATCACGAGCACGAGCACCTCGTCGCCCTTGGACAAAAAGGTGTCGCCGCGAGGGACCACGAGCCGGTCGTTGCGGACCACCGCCACCACCGTGGCGTCGCGGGGAAGGCCCAGGTCGCGCAGCGCCACTCCGTCGGCGGGCGAACCGTCGGCAAGGGTCACCTCGACGAGGTTGGCGGTGCCGCCCTCGAATTGCAGCAGGCGCACCAACGAGCCCACGGACACGGCCTCTTCCACGAGAGCGGTGATGAGCTGGGGAGTGGACACCGACACGTCGACTCCCCATGACCGATCGAACAACCACTGGTTGTCAGGATTGTTGATGCGCGCGATGACACGGGGTACCGCGAATTCCTGTTTCGCGAGCAGCGATATCACGAGGTTGTCCTCGTCGTCGCCGGTCGCGGCCACCACCACGTCGACGTCCGCCATTCCTGCGGCGACGAGCGAGCTCACCTCGCAGGCGTCGGCGGCGACGATGTGGACGTCCATCTCCGCAGCGAGGCGTCCGGCCAGGTCTGGGTCCTTCTCGATGAGGAGCACGTCGTGCCCGTTCGAGTACAGGTCCCTGGCTATGGAGGTGCCCACGTTGCCGGCCCCGGCGATGGCGACCTTCACCGCGGATCCGCCAGCGCGTCCGGGTCGACCACAGGCGCTACCGACCCCAGGAGCTTGTCCAGCTCGGGCACCGAGTCCTTCATCACGGCGAGGTGCAGCACGTCGCCCTCCTGTCCCACAAGGCTCGCCGTGTCGAGCCGTGGGCTTCCCGATCGCGTCACTGCGACCAGGCGCGCTCGGCCAGACATTCCGAGGTTGCGCAGCTGCTTGCCCGCCCACGCCTCGGGGAGCTGGCGCTCGAGCAGCACGAGACTTCCCGTCGTGTCGGACCATTCGCCCACCACGGTCTCCGGCAGGAGGCGGCGCAATACCTGGTCGATCGTCCACGTCACCGTTGCCACCGTCGGGATCCCGAGCTTCTGGTAGATCTCGGCCCTGCGCGGGTCGTAGATCCGGGCTACGACGTTGGGGATCCCGTAGGCCTCCCGGGCGATACGGGCGGTCAAGATGTTGGAGTTGTCCCCGCTCGTCACGGCTGCGAGCGCCCCGGCCTCGCCCGCCCCAGCCTCGTCGAGCGACCTGCGGTCGAAGCCCGACCCGACGACGGTCTTGCCGGGCCATCCCGGCGGGATGCGGCGGAAGGCACCCACCTGCTTGTCGATGATCGCGACGGTGTGCCCTTGCTCGACGAGCCTGAGCGACAGACCCGAGCCCACTCTCCCGCACCCCACTACGACCATGTGCACGATCACCATGCAACACGGCCGTTCGCGCAGAGACAATTCAGCTTCTCTCCACGCTCCGGGCGGGACGGCATCTGGGCGACGGGGAGGCGTGAGCCCTGCCGGCCCGCCGGACCTTTAGGGTTGAGTCGTGCAGCGAGCAGAGGGGAGCGTCGGCCACAGCGCCGGGGCCGAGCAGCCGACCGTGCCCGGCGCCGCCGCTGGCTCGGATGAAGGCTCGTCGGCGACGGACGGGGCTAGGCGTCACGAGGCGATCGAGGGACGGCGGTTCGCGCCCGAGGCGCTTCCGTCCCCCGACGACGTGGCGCTGCCCGAGACCCTGCGGTACCGGCTGAAGAACACCCTCCTCGGGCCGCCGCTTGCGACCGAGCGCCAGGCCACCGAGCGCCTGGGCAAGCTCGCCGGGCTGGGGGTGCTCGCTCCGGACATGATCTCCTCCTCGGCCTACGGCACGGAGGAGATGCTCACCCAGCTGGTCCCGTGGTTCGGTCTGGCCGCCTTCGCCCTGGTCGTGCCAGTCACCTTGGTCATCCTGGGCGTGCTGCTTTTCGTGACCGCTTCGTACCTGGAGGTCATCAAGGCCTACACCAAAGCGGGCGGCTCCTACGTCGTGGCCCGGGACAACTTCGGCCCTCGCATAGCCCAGGTGGCGGCCGTGGCTTTGCTCATCGACTACACGGTCACGGTGGCCGTGCAGTGCACCGCCGGCACCCTCGCGCTCACTTCCCTCGTACCCAGGCTCACGCCTTACACCGTGCCGCTCACGGTCGCGGTTGTCGTGATCCTCGCGTATGGGAACCTTCGCGGGATAAGGGAAGGCGCGAAGGCCTTCGCAGTGCCGACCTATCTCTTCGTCCTGGCGCTCGGATCGGTCGTCGTCGTCGGCATCGTTCGCCAACTTCTCGGTCGTGCCCCGGCTGCGATTGGCCACCAGGTAGGAATGCTCTCGTTCGGGCACCACAGCGGGTTGATCGCATTCGCCGCGATCACCGTGATGCTGAAGTCGTTCGCCAACGGCGGCTCTTCTCTCACGGGGCTCGAGGCGATCTCCAACGGGATCTCCGCCTTCAAGAGGCCCGAGGCCCGAAACGGGCGCATCACCCTGGTGATTATGAGCTCCGTGCTGGGATTCCTGGTGCTTGGGGTGAGCCTGCTCGCCCATTGGTCGCACGCCGCTCCGTACTCGGTGGGCTCGCCGACGGTCGTCGCGCAGGTCGCGGGCTGGGTGTACGGGACACATGGGTTTGGTCTCGTGCTGCGCGACGTGGTCGTGATCGCCACGATCCTGATCCTGTTCACCGGGGGCAACACGAGCTTCAACGGCTTTCCGTATCTAGCCAGCTTCGTGGCCGAGGATTCGTTCCTGCCCCGTCAGCTCACCCGCCGCGGTCACCGGCTCGGGTTCTCGAACGGGATCGTCGTGCTGGCGATCGTGGCCATCGCGCTCGTGATCGGCACCGACGGCAACCTGACTTCTCTCGTTGCGCTCTACGCCATCGGCGTCTTCACGGGGTTCACGATGGCAGGTGCCGGCATGGTCAAGCACCACCGGACGGTGCGGGAGCCGGGTTGGGCGTTCCGGCAATTGATCAACGGTTCCGCTGCCGTCCTCTCGGCGGCGGTGGTCCTGATCTTCGCAGTGTTCAAGTTCACAGAAGGAGCTTGGCTCGTAGTCGTGGCCGGCCCCGTCCTCTACCTCTTGCTGCTCCGACTCAACCGTCAGTACTCGGGGGAGGCCAAGGAGCTGGAGGTGGAGGCCGCCCAAGCCTGCGAAGAGCCGGTCCTTCGCCATCACGTCGTGATCGTGCTCGTCGACCGCCTCGACCTCGCGACCGCGCGCGCCGTGCAGTACGCAAGGGCTCTCTCCCCGGACGAGCTGCGTGCCGTGCACTTCGCCGTGGACCCGCGGGAGGCTTTGAAGCTCGAAGCCGACTGGGGCCGCCTCGGGCTCTCGCGCCTGCCTCTCGACATCATCGACTGCCCCGACCGCCGGCTTGCTCGTGCAACCCTCGAGCTCGCAGCGCAGACCCTCGCAGGCGGGGACACCGAGCTCACCATCCTCTTGCCACGCCGGGGCTTCGCTGCCGGCTGGAGACGGCTACTGCACGACGGGAGCGCCGACCGCATCGCCGCTGCGGTTGCCGAGCTACCGCACGCCAACGCCACGATCGTGCCCTTCCAGCTCTATGGCGCGAAGCCCTCGCGCCGTATCCCCCGCATCCGCAGGCCGGATCCCGAGCGCTCGGGGCAGCGCCGGACGCGCTTCGAGGTGCGCATGGGCGACGAGCTGGAGTCGAATGTGTCAGGCACCACTCCCATAGGAGAGGCAACCTGGCGCAGCAGGGTGCGAGTGGCCGGCAGGGTCAAGTCGATCAGGGTTCCGACCCGCACCGCCACCGCCAACCTCGAGTGCACGCTGGCGGACCACACAGGTGCGATCCTCCTCGTGTTCCAGGGGAGGCGGCGCATCCCGGGGATCCAGCAAGGAGTCCGGCTGGTCGCCCAGGGCACCGTCGGGGCCTGGGAGGGCCGGCTCGCCATCCTGAACCCCGACTACGAGCTGATCGCGGGACCTGAAACCGCCGAGATCGAGCCCAGCAAGTGAGGGAGTACACCTGATCGAACCGAGCACGCCCATGGCACCAAAGTCGCGCGGTCCTGCATCGAGGCTGGCGAATGCCGTCACGCTGCGAAGACGCCCGCTCATGACCGTCTGCGGAGTGCTCGCGCCCCTGGTGGTGGCGGCCTCGCTCGTCCCTGCTCGAGCTACGTTCGCGAGCACGGCGGCTGCCCTGATCCTGGTGGCCGTGATCGCAGCCGTCGCGATCCTCGGGAACCGTGTTGCAGGTCTCCTCGCCTCTGCCTCCTCGAGTCTGTGGTTCGACTTCTTCCTTACGCGACCGTACGAGCGGTTTGCCATCAGCCACCGTGCCGATCTCGAGACCACCCTGAGCCTGTTCGCGGTCGGAGTGATCGTGACCGAGCTGGCCGCACGCGGGCGCCACTACCGTCAGGTGGCCGTCGAGGAAGCGGATCACGTGGCCGTCATCCACGAGCTGGCCGACATGGTCGCCCAGGGGATCCCGAGCGCCCAGGTGATCGACCGGGCGCGCGACGAGCTGGTGCGTCTTTTGAACCTGAGGAGCTGCAGCTACAGCTCGGGCGCTCCCGAGCCGTCCCGGGCCACAGTCTTGTCCGGAGGGGAGGTCGTCCTGGGGGGTCTGCGCTGGGGGGTCTCGTCCATGGGCCTTCCCGGCCGTGAGGTCGACCTCCCCGTCGCCTTTGCCGGGCGCACGCTGGGCCGGTTCGTCCTGGCGCCGACTCCTGGGTGGCCTGTGCCGCCCGAGCGGATGATCGTGGCAGTGGCCATCGCACGCCAAGCGGGTGCGGCGCTGTCCACGAGGGCGCGCATCGCCTGAAGCCCGGGCGCCCGCTTTGCCGAGCGGGCTACGGGTGCGACGGGGCGCTCGGCGCCCCATCGACCTCGAAGAACAGGTCGTCTGCGTAGCACCACCACCAGTCCTCCCCCGGCTCGAAGGACCGGATCAGCGGGTGATCGTGGTGCTCGGCGTAGTGGGCCGTGGCGTGGCGGTTGGGGGAGTTGTCGCAACAACCGACGTGGCCGCAGCGCATGCAGAGCCGCAGGTGCACCCACTGCCCACCCATGCGCAAGCAGTCCTCGCACCCGTCGCTCGACGGGGTCACGTCTGCCACCGTGTCGAGGTGCTTGCACGTCTCGGCCATGGCCTTCTCGCTTTCGCTCGGGATCGGCCTGCCGCCCCCGGCCTTGTCGACGCCGGATCGGCCCACCGAGCCTGACCGTACATCGGCAAGTGGACCAGGCGACCACGTCGGCGCCATGTACCCGTGGATGGGCCCGCTCGCGGCGCCGCGGGACAGGCGTGGTACGCCGCCGCGAAGTGCCAGGTTCGGCTCGCCGGGCGGCGCAACAAGTAAGTGCTCACTTGACAGTGGCAGGCCACGCAACTAGGTTCGGTGCCCACATTGGTGGCGGCACTAGTGGGTTTGAACCCTTGGACCGCCGCGGTTCCTTCGAGGCGGGGAGGGGTCTTCGTGAGACGTCCGGCTGCTTTGTGGTGCATCGGACTCCTGAGGGGATTGAGCTGATGCGCTCGATTCGTCCGCGTCGTGTCTGCCTCGCAACCATGGCTATCGGAGCCATGACGATATTGGTGGCGCCAGTGCTGGGCTCCACCTCGGCCTCGGTGGCGGCCACGCCCTCGGTCGCCGTGCCGCAGCCGCCGCCTGTCGCCGGCTTGCCGGCGAACCTCGGGCTGGCGTCGCAGACGGTGCCGAAGGGGCTGCCGCCGATCAAGCACGTCTTCGTGATCATGCTCGAGAACGAGTCCGAGAGCGCCACATTCGCCAGCGACCCTTACCTGAAGACGCTCGAGACACAGGGTGCCTATGTGCCCAACTACTACGGGACCGGGCACCTCAGCAACGACAACTACGTCGCCATGATCAGTGGCCAGGCGCCCAATCCCCAGAACCAGGCTGACTGTCAGTACTACGACGATTTCGTTGGCCTCCCTCCGGTCGTCGCAGGCACGGGCACCCCGCTCGACGGCCAAGCCGTCGGCGCCGGATGCGTCTATCCCAGCTCGGTCCAGACCATCTCGAATCAGCTCACTGCAAAGGGTCTCGCCTGGAAGGGCTACATGGAGGACATGGGCAACGTCCCCAGCCGGGAATCAGCCGTCTGCGGTCACCCGGCTTTGAACACGCAGGACGGGACGCAGTCAGCGGTAGCTGGGGACGGCTACGTGTCGCGCCACGACCCGTTCGTGTACTTCCACAACATCATCGACGCTTCGGAGTGCGACAAGGTCGTCCCGCTGGGCACCGCGACCGGATCGCTGCCCTCGAGTGCTCCGCCGGGCACGACGGGTCTGGTGACCAACCTGAAGAGCGAGTCGACCACCCCCAACCTGTCTTTCATCGTCCCCAACGTGTGCGACGACGGCCACGACTACCCCTGCACGAACGAGCCCACGCCCACGTCGGCCACGTGCGCCACTATCCACGAGACCGCCGGTGCGGTGTGCGACATCGATTTGTGGCTGAGAGTCTGGGTGCCGATCATCACTCACTCCCCGGCCTATAAGGACGGCGGCCTGCTTCTCGTCACCTTCGATGAGGCCAACTTCCCTGGGGACGTCCAAGCGTCCGACTACAGCGCAGTGCCGGCGGACACGAGCAGCTGCTGCAACGAGATGCCCGGGCCCGATTCGCCGCTGCCCGGAATCGCGGGCATGGGAGGCGGGAAGGTCGGCCTGGTGGCACTGTCGCGATTCATCAAGCCCGGCACGGTGTCAGCCGTCTCCTACAATCACTACGCGCTGCTCGGCTCGATAGAGGACCTGTTCGGCCTGTCTCGTCTCGGCTTTGCAGCCGACGTCCCCAACACCTTCGGATCGGACATCTACACGAATCCCTGACCGCGGCTCGACTGAGGCAGTGGGCGCTGCGAGCGGAAAGGCTCACGAGGCTAGCGACTGATGACGGTGAAGAAGTCGCGGCTGCAAGTGGTGATGTAGGTGCAGTTGGGCACAGCCGCCGATCCGCTGCCGGCAGCCGTGAAGTCAGCAGCGGTTTGGGTTTGACCTTCCACCAAGGGCAGCGCGCCATCGCCCACTGCCGGAGCCCCATAGATCGTTCCGGGATTCGAATAGAGGAAGCCGCGCACCAGCGGGGCGTTGATGTCCAACTCGAGCGCACGGACCACCCCGTGCGCGAGGAGAGCGTCTGTGAGCGCCGGGATGCTTACATCGGTGCCGGCGGCCCATACCAGGGTCCCGTTGGCCGTTATACCGAGGCTGCTTCGGGCCACGAGGGGTGCTCCTTGGAAGGCGACGCCCCACCATTGCTCGAGTTGGTACTCGCTGCTCGGTGACTGCAGCTGTGCTTGGCCGTTATCGATGAGCAGTTGCAGGTTCTGCCGGACTGAGGCGACAACCCGGTTGGGGGCGGGGACCTCGGTGCCCCATGACCCGATGTCCACCCCGCCATCAGCGTAGGTGACGACACTGGCCGCGCCGGCTACGAGCGGGACGGCACTACGACCTTCTGAGAACCATCCGCCCCGAGAGTCGGCCGTCTTGAACCCAGCGTTGAACGCGGCAAGAAGTGAGGCGCGCTCGGCAGGGCCCACCTCGGGACCGTTGAGCCATGATCCGTTGGATCCGGGCTGGACGCTGCCGGCGTGGAGCAAGAGTTCGGTCCGGGCGGGGTCAAAGGCGGCCACGGTGATGGGTCCCTGCCCCACTCCCGCCGGCGGGACGCGCCAAACGTCGACGAGCGGCACCGAGTTCACCACGTCCTCGGCAAACAGGGTCTGCCCCGAAATCGACGGTGACAGCAGAGCAGGTGCGGGTACAGCGGGTGGTGGCAGGAACTGACCCACAGCTGCTGCTATTGCCGCAGCGATGGAGTGTTGAACAGATGGACTGGCCGCGAGGCCCGCTTCGAATGGGTCGGTGAGCGAGAGGGGCTCGATGACAGCCCCCGGCATGGCGCTTGGCGGGTGGGTCGAGTCGGTCCCAGCGGGTCCTAAAAGCATCACGGGCCGGTTTGCGACAGTGGCGTCACGTGCCGAATCGACGAACGCCACGTCCTGCGCCACGCCGTGATCGGGAACGTTCCAATCGGACGCGGATAGGTACTTGAGTACGTCGCCTTGGAGAAGCTCCGCCAGCTGTAGATTCCTCTCCGCGAACGTCCGAGCCGGGTCATACGTGGTTGCCGACCCTGCCGATTGACCGGATCCTCCGGCGTCGAAATAGATCCCGACGAGTACGTTCGCTTTGGCTTGGTTGGCACAATGGTCTCGGGCCGCCAGGTCGTCATGCGCCCCCTGGCCTGTGAGAACCCCACCCGCAATTTTCCGTGGCCTCAGCCTTGCCACCGACCCGGGTCCGGTTCGCGAGAGCACGACAGTGAAACCTCTCGAGCGCAGCATGCCGAGAGCGTCGAGGGCCACTTTCAGCGTCAGGTCCGCCTCTTCCACGCTCCTCCCGGACCGAGTTCTGACAACAGCTCCGGGATCCAACCCGCCATACCCGGCGTCGAGAAAGACGATCAGGTGCCGCTCTCCAGCAATTGGGGGGTAGAGGACACATGCACCACTGGCGAATACAGCTGGATCTAGGGCGCGACGTTCAGCTGATGGGCGGACCGAAGACCGGCCGTGATTGGTGAGCGCGGGCCCACAGCTCGCCAGCACCATCCCGGTGACGACCCACACCACGAACGGCCGTGCTCTGGGGATCTCGGCGATCACCTCAGTCGCCGGACATCGGCATAATTGACCTCGTGGGAATGTCCATCAACGTTGGTGAGGCTGGCTCGTAGTTGCACCAGAGTCATCGGGAGGGGTCCCTTCCCTCTTCTACGATCGATCTGGGCGTGGACCAACTGCACAGTGAAGCGCCGATTCATTCCATGAGGACACCTCGCCTGCTGAGGCTCGGCCCAGACTTTCGCCACCGTCTTGACACAGGTCGGTACTCGATGTCTCGCGACATCACAGAGCGGAGGGGGAGGGATTCGAACCCCCGGGCCTTTTGGGCCAAGGCTTTTCAAGAGCCTCGCATTCGTCCGCTCTGCCACCCCTCCCGGAGGATCGACAGTACCGCCTGGCTCGGCGCGCAGGGCATTCGCAGGAAGCTGCGTCAGGGGCCCGAGGCCGGACGCACTTGCGACCTGATCGAATCGATCCAAGCGTCCGCGTCGCGCCAGGCGGCGTCGGCCCTGGCCCTCATGGCCGGGCCGTGGGCACCCGCAGCCGGATAGGAGCCGAGGAACTTCACACCCGCGAGCTCGGCGTGCAACACGCGCAGGCAGTCGGACACGACCTCGTCCGCCACGTGTCCCTCGAGATCAATCAGAAAACAGTAGCTACCGAGGCCTCGCTTGGTCGGACGTGACTCGAGCTTGGTGAGGTTGATGTTGCGAGCAGAGAACTGGCTCAAGATCCCGTGAAGGCTGCCCGGCCGGTCCTCGCGCTGGAAGCACACGATGCTGGTCTTGTCGTGACCGGTCGGGGTGGGCACTCCCGAAGCCGCCAGCGCCACGAAGCGCGTCTGATTGTCGGAATGGTCCTCCACTGCGGAATCGAGCACGTCCAGCCCGTAGAGCTCGGCCGCGAGGCGCGGCGCCAGCGCAGCCGTGTGGGGCCGGCGCTCCTCACCGAGCAGTCGGGCCGCCTCTGCCGTCGAGCTGGTGGCCACCACTTCCACGCCCGGTAGTCGCTCGGTCAGGTACTTCCTGCACTGCGCCGAGGCGTGTGGGAACGACAGCACCCGGCGGACCGATTCGATCGTGGTGCCTCGCGGGGCGAGAAGGTGCATGTGCACGTCGAGCACGACCTCTCGCTGGACCAGCAGGTCCACATCGAACACGAGGGTGTCCACCGTGGCGTGGACTGTCCCCTCGATCGAGTTCTCGATCGGGACGAAGGCGAGGTCTGTGCGCCCGGTGCTGACGGCCTCCACCACCTCGGAAAGGCTGGGGAGGGGGACGACCTGCGCTTGGGCGAGGTCCGGCTGCGTGAACAGCGCCTCCTCGGTGAAGGTGCCCGCCGGTCCCAGGAAGGCGATCGATACCGCGCTGCCGGCCCTCACTGCCGGCCCTGTGGCAGCGATCCCGCGAGAGCCTGGCTCCTTCGCCTCTTTCGAGTCCTCCGGCGCGGCTCCCGAGGTCGCAAGCCCGTTCACGAGCAGGCAGGATAGTGGTCGAAGATGGACGAACCCGCCCTGAGCCAACTCCTCGAGGATGTTCGCGCCGGGGTCCTGGGTCCCGACGAGGCTCTGGTGCGCTTGAGGCGCCTGCCGTTCGCAGATTTGGGCTTCGCCCGTGTCGACCACCACCGCGCGCTGCGTCAGGGCATCGGGGAAGCCGTGTACGCACCGGGCAAGAGCCCGGAGCACTGCGCAGCCCTGGTGGCCGAGTTGCTGTCCGAGCCGGGCTCCGCGCCCGTGGTGCTCACGAGGGCCGACCCCGAGCAGGTAGAGGCGGTGCTCGAGGTCGCCCCTGAGGGCGAGAAGAACGTCACCGGCGAGATGTTCACCGTCGCTTGGCGCGGCGCTGCCGAGCGGCCCTCTCGCGTGGTTGTGATAACGGCGGGTACAGCGGACCTCGCCGTGGCGAGCGAGTGCATCGCCGTGCTCCGCGCGTTCGGGTTTCGCCCGCTGCTCTTGGCCGATTGCGGGGTGGCCGGTGTGCACCGGTTGCTCGCGTCGCTGGATGAGATCTCCGGAGCGGACGGCGTGGTCGTGGTTGCAGGGATGGAAGGGGCCTTGGCCAGCCTGGTGGCCGGTGTCACCGCCGCGCCCGTCGTGGCGGTGCCCACCTCCGCCGGTTACGGCGCAGGACTCGAAGGCGTGACGGCCCTGCTTGCGATGCTGTCCTCGTGTGTCCCTGGGCTCACCGTGGTGGGCATCGACAACGGGTTCGGCGCCGCATGCGCGATGTCCCGGGTCCTGTCTTGACGACCGACGGCGCCTCCCCGGCAGGCCACGACCCTACGAGCGGCCCAGACGGAGCAGCCACGACGACGAGACCCGTAGAGTCCCGGCCCGAGAGGCTGGCATGGTTCCACTGCTTCGCGGGCATCGCAGGCGACATGGCTCTCGGATCACTGCTCGACGCGGGGGCCGACCTGTCCGAGGTCACGAGCTTGCTGTACCGGCTGCCCTTGCACGGCTGGAACCTGAGTGCGGAACCCGTGTTGCGAGGAGGGATAGCGGCCACTCGCGCGATCGTCGACGTGACCGACGACGTCGTGATCCGCACTCACTCCCACATCGTTGCACTCATCGAGGAGGCGCGTCTTCCAGAACGCGTGGCGTCGCGCTCGCTCCAGACGTTCGCTGTGCTCGCAGAGGTCGAGGGGCGGTTGCACCGCAGGCCTCCCGAAAGGGTCCACTTCCACGAGGTCGGGTCGCACGACACGGTGATCGACGTGGTCGGCACCGCGGCAGCGCTCGAGGTACTGGGAATCGACACGCTGTGCGCGTCGTCGGTGGCAACCGGCACGGGGACCGTGCGCGGCGCGCACGGACTCTTGCCGAACCCTTCGCCCGCGGTGGTGCAATTGCTGCGCGGGATCCCCACCTGGGGCCGCGACCTCGCCGTCGAGCTCACGACGCCCACCGGGGCGGCGATCCTCGCTGCGCTGGGGAGCGCGTTCGGACCTCTACCACCGATGCGCGTCGAGGCGACTGGATTCGGCGCAGGCAGTGCGGAGATCGATGGGCTGCCCAACTGCACTCAGGTCGTGGTGGGCCAGGCTCTCGTCGACTCCGCGTCTCGGGGGCAGCCCGTCGTCCTCCTCGAGTCAAACCTCGATGACGCCACCGGCGAGGTGCTCGCCCACGCCGTGGAGGCGTTGCTAGAGGAGGGTGCGCACGACGCCTGGATAACGCCGATCCTCATGAAGAAGGGCCGGCCCGGGCACACCGTGAGCGCCCTGGTCGACCCGGCGCTGGTCGAGCCCGTGCGGCGAGCCCTGCAAGCCGAGACCGGGACCCTGGGAGTGCGCGGGCTTGTGCTCGAGCGCTGGCCCTCGTCGCGCTCGTCCGGGGTTGTGGCGGTCGAGGGCCTGCCGGTGCACGTGAAGGTGAGCCCGGGCCGGGTGAAGGCGGAGCAGAGCGACGCGGCCCGAGTGTCGGCCCGCACCGGTCTGCCGCTCAGGGAGGTCCTCCAGCGGGCCGAGTGGGCGTGGAGACACCACGGAGAAAGGACCACGGACGGTAGCCACGAAGGCCGCGGGGCCGCTCCTCCCGATCCCCCCACCCCGGCCTGAGGACTGGCCTCGCCAACGGGCGGAGGGGGCTCCACCCCTCCTGCCCCGGGTTCGACGAGACTTGCGCGGCTTCGTGCAGGGCCGACCCGAGAGGCCGAATGGCTCTAGCGCCTCAATACTCCCGGGCGGATAGTCGATCTATAGATAGCTCCTGCGACGGGGCGTAGCCATGGCTACCGAGGGAGTGCGGCATGCGCCGGAAGACGATCGACAGTGACGCAGGCCAGGTCGAGGGTCGCCACGCGGACGCCTTCTGGCGCCGGCATGTCGACATGGGAGTCGCTTCGTTCGTGATCGGTGTGTTCGCCCTGCTCCTCTACCTGGTGCTCACTCCCCACGGACCGGATCGGGGGGCGCTCGAGGTGTTCGGCGGGGCACTCGTCGTGTGGTGGCTGGCCGTCTTTGGGCCGATCGGACGGCGAGCCGTTCGAACCAGGTACCGCAGGGCCTTCTTCATGATCTGGTCTCTCGCGACGCTCGCCTCGATCGCCACCGCCATCGGGCTCGACGGTGGGAGCAGGAGCCCCCTCCTGGTGATGCTCGTGCTCCCGGTGCTCTTCGGGGCCCTCGTCTACCCACCACTCGATGTCTGCGTGCTCGCCTTGTCCGCCGAGGCCCTCTTCGTAGCGCTGGTCCTCGCCGAGCCTGCGCCGGGCGCTTCACGCAGTCTCGTCACGGGGGTGATGCTGGCGCTCACAGGTGGCATATCGGTGATGGCGTCCATCAATCGGCTCGTTCAGGAAAGAGCGCGCAACCGCCTGGGCGCCCGTCTCCACGAGATGGCGACCCACGACGGGCTCACAGGATGCCTGTCTTACCTGTCGTTCAGGCGAGCACTCCAAGCCGAGGCGGCGCGCGCCAGACGCTACGGCAATGCGTTCAGCCTCGTGATCGCGGACCTCGATTCCTTCAAGACGATCAACGACACCTACGGCCACGACGTGGGAGACGCCGTGCTGCGCTCGGTCGCACAGGCGTTCCTCTCCGGTGCGCGCGACTCGGACGTTGTCGGGCGAATCGGGGGTGACGAGTTCGCGATCCTGCTGCCCGAGACCGGGTCGGTGCGCTCGGAGCAGGTTGCCCAGCGCCTGCAGTTCCATGCGCGCAATTGCCGGCTGCCTGTAGAGGCGACGGTCAGCTATGGGACCGCCACTTGGAGGGGACCGGACGACGACTTGGAAGACGTGTTCCGCCGGGCAGACCAGGCGCTGTACTCGGCCAAGCACGCCGGGCGCGACCGGATCGCGGTGTGGGCCAACGCCTTGCCCATCTCCTGAGCTTCTAGGACGCCGGCCCCGGGACGCCTACCGCCTGAGCACTTACGGTCTCGTGGCGCCCCAAGCGTCCCAGTAGGTGACTTCCTCGGCGGGCCGGCGCCTCGCCGGTTTGAAGTCCCCACCCGTGGTGTAGGCGACCGGCACCAGGGCGACCTGGGTGACGTCGGCAGGAATCCCGAGCAGCTCCGCCGCCTCCTTTTCCTTGAACAGGTGCAGCGTCGTCCACGCCGAGCCGAGCCCCCGGCTCCGCAACGCGAGCATGAAGCTCCAGACGGCGGGAATTATCGACCCGTACATCGATGCCGAAGCGATGTTTGGTGCCTTTTCGGCTCGGCCGTGCACGCAGGGGATCACGTGTACGGGGACCCTGTCGAGGATCTCGGTCAGGTGAAGGGCGCTCTCGTACACGCGGCGGGTCTGATCGTCCATCTCGTTCTTCGCCGCCGACCTCAGGTAGCCGGCTCCGCCCTCGGCGTAGAGACGAGCGAGCTCCGCCCGCTTTGCGGGATCGGTGACGACGAGCCAGCGCCAGCCTTGCGCGTTGCTTCCTGTAGGCGCCTGGAGCGCCACGCGCAGGCAGTCGAGGATCAACGGCGTCTCCACCGGCCGCTCGAGGTCGAGACGCTTGCGTACCGCTCGGGTCGTGGTGAGCAGCCGGTCTGTGATCGTCGTGTCGAAGTCGGTCATGGTCGTGGGTGTCCCTTCAGATCTCGCGCACCATCTTGCGCTCGGCGTCCGGTCCCTCCGGGCACGTCGCGGACGGGCCGCCGTCGACGAACCCGTGGCGCAGGTAGAGCTCCACGGCATGCTCGTTGTGCTCCCAGACCGCAAGTACAACACGACGAGCCCCTTGCTCGGTGGCCCGCGTCACCACCGCCTCCACCAAGGCGTCGCCGACTCCGCGGCCCCTCGCCCACGGAGCTACCCACATCGAGACGAGCTCGACCTCCTCGCCGACGGCCGAGGTGCAGCTCACCATTCCCACCGCCTGACCTTCGGAAACTGCGAGGACGTTATACGCCACGTCGGCGAGCCGGCGCCGCCAGCGCTCCTCGGAGTCTCCCGGGCCTGTCCATTCGGCCAGCGTCGAGCTGAAGGCATATGGCGCCTCGGCCAAGGCTTGCAGTCGCAGCTCGCGCCATTCACGCCAGTCGTCCCCGCTCAACGCGCGCAGCGACAGGATCTGGCGCTCCGTGGCCGAACCCTCCTCCATCACTCGTAGGTCCTACTAGGTGACGCGGTAGACCTCGTACTCGACGCCTTTCGCTGCGACTCGTCCCCTTGCAGCGAAGATCGTCTGGTTGACCCACGCGTAGCGCTCGTCTCCGGTCTCGAGCCGTGGCGTCGTACGGAAGTACTGGTCGTCGAACGTCGTCTCGTCGGTGCTCGTCATGGCCGCCATCACCTTCTCGTTCATCTCGAGGACGCCGCCGTAGGTCACGTACAGCAAGGCGCCGTCGTAGGTCTGAAGCTGCCCGCGAACGTCGAGCCGACCCCAACCATCGGGACCGACGAGGAGCCAGTCGCCGCCACCGCCTACGAAGGTTCCGCTGATCCGATCTCCCTTGGCCTGACCTCCGACAGCGGGGACGACCACCCTCGTGCCGTAGGGGCCGTTCGGGAGCATGAGCGGTTCTCCGAGCTCAGCCTCGTAGGTGAATTCGAGCTCCAAATCCATGGCCCACCTCTCTGAGCAGTCCTCCCAGTGCGAGCAGCAGATCACCGCGCCGGCCGGCAGTCAATCTTGCGGATGCCCGCGGACTGCTTGTGATCCGAGGCGGTTGGCCTCTCTCTCAGGGCACCGGGCGCAGTGCTCTCGCATCCACCCATGTCGACCAGCCGTTGGCACACACGACGCGACCCCAGTCGCCTACCCGCTCGACTACCTGCACGGGCAGGAGTGGATCAAGTTCCGGGGCCGGAGGAGCACTTGGATCCGCTGCGGTCCAAGCCCGCATTCCCTGCTCAGGCACGACGTGGGTGGGAGCCCACGCTGCCGGGAGGGGCGACGGCTGCGCGGCAGCACCAGAGGTGGCGGGCTCCGGCACCGAGAGTGCGGCGCGGTGCTTCTTTCGAACAAACGGGCCGCTCAGTCCCAGAGCGAGGCCGGCGACTAGTCCCACTGCAGTGAGGATGAAATAGAGGATGCTGTTCAACGGCACGCCCGCGAAGACGCTGAGCGTCAAGCTCAGGAAGAAGCCGAACAGCAATCCCGAGATGGCCCCGAGGACCGGCCGTCCTCTTGCTTTTCTTCTAGCCATTTCTCTCCGATCCGCCCTTGTGCCCTTGTCATTCGAGTACTCCTGAGGCCGATGCGAGATGACGCAACGGAACGCGTGCTGTCGAAGCTCGCGGGTGTGAGGTAGTCACTCTGATTCCACCGTATACCTGTAGACGTTGGTCTCCCGCTGGACGAAGCCGAGCTTCACGTACAGGCGGTTGGCCGCTTCCCGCGAGGGCCGCGACGTGAGGTCCACGGTGCGCGCCCCGGCTGCCTCCGCGCGCGCCAGGGCCTCGTTCACGAGGGCGGACCCGGTACCTCCGCCGCGCCGGGTCTCGTCGACGACCACGTCCTCGATCCAGGCCCGTAGCCCCGTGGGCACCCGGAACAGCGCGAGAGTGAGAGAGCCAACTATCTCTCCACTCTCGTCGCGCGCGACCAGAAGCACCGTGGCGTCTGAGCGCGCCATCTCGTCGACCTCTGCGAAGGTGAGAGCCGAAGCCGACGACGAGAGCTGCGGGAGGAGGGTCCCCAGGGCGCGCGCGACGTCTTCGGTGGCAGTCGTCACCTCCTCCACCGCGATCCGGGCGCTCACAGCTCGTCGTCTGGTCGGCGGCCGGACCGCGGGCTCGTCAGACCTCTGCGACGAACAGCTGCTGGCAGATCGCCGCGCCGAGCGCCATGCTCTGTCCGTCGACGTCGATCGTCGTCGTGCCGTCGGGCGACCGCTCTCGGATCCGGGCCGAGCGCCCGGGGATGAACCCGTGGTCGTCGAGATACTTCAACGTTGCCATGTCGAGCTCGACCTCCTCGGTGATGCGCTCGAGCCGCACGGTCGTCCCGGGGTCGACCTCCGCGAGGCTTATTTGGGTGCTGCGCCGTGTGGAGGAGCCCGCAGCGCCCTCACCTCCGGATCGGCCCGAGCCGGGTATGGGGTTCCCATGGGGGCAGGTGCTCGGGTTGCCGAGCAGCTCCACCAGGCGCTGCTCCACCTCGTCGGAGATCACGTGCTCCCAGCGGCCGGCTTCGAGGTGCGCCTTGTGCCAAGGGAGCCCTATCACGTCCACGAGCAGGCGCTCCGCGAGACGGTGCTTGCGGATCACACTGTCCGCCAGTCGTCGCCCGGCGTCGGTGAGAGCGATCCGGCGGCCCGAGCGGCTCACGTAACCGTCGGCCGCCAAGCGGTCGAGCATCTCGGACACCGAGGGGGCTGACCGGCCCAGGCGGTGGGCGATCCGCGCCTGGATGACCGGGGTGCCCTCCTCGGTCAGCGCCTGGATGGTCTCGAGGTACTCCTCGAGCGGCGGGTGGAACTCCACGGGGGGGTGGACCCCGCCGGAGGGGAGCGGCTCGGGCACGCCAAGAGCCTAATTGGGCCCGCGGGGTGACTTGGTCGGCCGGTTGGCGCCAGAAGTAAGGGTAGCCTAACCTAAGGCGCCGATAACGGCACGCCTCCTTGCGGCGGGATGGGGGCCGGCCGGGACGTCGGGAAACGGAACCACCGGGCGCCAGGACCGGCCGGTGGAGCAGGAGGCGATGGTGGCGGCCACGTTGGTGATCTTCTTGAGAGAGGGGATCGAGGCCAGCATGATCATCGCGATCCTCCTCGCCTACCTGGACCGCATAGGCCAGCGCAGACACTTCGCCGACGTCATCGCCGGGGTGGCGGTGGCCCTCGTCCTGGCCCTCGGAGGCGGGCTCGCGGCGTACTACACCATCCGCTCCTACGACGGCTCGCGCGTGCAGACGATCTTCGAGACCTGCACCTTCCTGGTGGCGGCCGCGGTGCTCACCTACATGACCTTCTGGATGCGCAACCACTCACGGACGTTCTCCGCCGAGCTGCGGGCGAAGACCGAGGCAGCCCTCGATTCGGGAGCGCGCAGAGGGCTCTTCCTGCTGGCGTTCCAGGCCGTTGGCCGCGAAGGGCTCGAGACCGTCGTCTTCACCCTGGCGGTCGTCTTCTCCACCAGCGCCGAGGGCGCGGTCCTCGGGGCCGCCATCGGGCTGGCGCTGGCTCTGGCTCTGGCCTTCGCCATCTACCGGCTGGGTACCCACGTGAACATAGGCCTCTTCTTCAAGATCGTCGGGGCCCTCCTCATGGTCTTCGCCGCGGGGCTGCTCGTCGACGCGGTCGAGAACCTCCAGTCCCTCGGCTGGCTCCCGCTGCTCACCCATCCGATGTGGAACTCTGCACACGCACTGTCCGAGGGCAGCGCGCTCGGCGACATAGTCCACAGCTTCTTCGGCTACGTGAGCCGCCCGACGCCCATGGAGCTGGTGACGTGGGTCCTCTACGTGGGGATCGTGCTGAGCGCCTTCCTCGGGCTATGGCACAGGCTGCTTCGCAAGCACGTACCGGCTCTCGTCCACAGGGCCGACTCGGGCCATGCCGATCGGGCCGAGCGCGCGGATCTTCCCGGAGGCGGCTCGGAGCGCCCGTCCTAGCGGCAAGCGCGGGCGAGGACCTCGCCCAGTCGGCCCGGGTACGTCCCTGGGGAGGTTGGGAGTACCCGGACCGAGGGCGCTTCAGGCGGCGCGACGGGAGGTCGGTCCCGGCACCCGGTCGAGCTGGGCGTCGAGCTCGGCCACAGATGTCGATGCCCGATCGACCTCGAAGCGGGCATTGGCAACAGCCCCGGTCCCGGTCAGCCAACGCACTGCCTCGGAGAGCCTGATCAACAGTCTGCGCACCGTTCTTCTCCTTATGCGGCGGATCGCACCACTTCCGCGCAGATCGTAAGGGGCGAAGGTGTCCGCTCCGTCACCGCCGCGTGAACGGAATGCGAAAACTCAGCGACCGGTGACGTCGGGCAGCGGGCCCTCGCGGCCGGGCGCCATTTCGGTGCCCCGCTGCACCTCCGCGCCCTGCGGTGGACGCTGCGGGGTGGGACGTGCGAGATCCTCCGCGGGGGCCGCAGATGGCTGCACCGCTGGATGGACGTCACGTTGCGCCGCGGCGCTGGCCAGTGGCGCGGCGCTCGGCGGGGCTCTCTGCGCGGTGGGCTGGTCTGCCGGCACGGTGGGCAACGGGGAGGGCTGCTGGGCGGGTTGCCGAGGTGGTTGGGGCGGACGTGGGCCCGCAGACGGTGGCTGGAGCGGCCAACCGTAGAGGGTGCCGAGCTCGAAGCGTTTGCGCTCCATGAGGGCCTTGAGCTTCGTCCAGCGCGAGCCCTTCAGGTCCTCGAGGTGCGCGGGCAGCTTCCGGCTCGCCACATCGGCCTCCGAGCGATATCGCTCGGCGACCTGACCCATCACGAAGACCGTGGCGCGCGACAGGTCCGTCTCGTCGGTGGTCGCCAGCTCGTGCAGCCTCGCGGCCGCGACCCGCGCGTCCTGCATCAGGCCGAGCAGGTCCTGGAGGCGCACGACGCGGCGCACCATCTTGGCGGTGCGCCCCTCGTAGATCTCCGACACGAACTCGAGCGCGTAGCGCAGCCGCTTGCAACGGATCCTGAGCAGATGGAAATCTTCTGCTTCTCCACTTCGCTGTGCACGCCTCGCTGCTTTGGTGGCGGAGCGATGGCGCGCGACGACGAGGTCCGGCACCACAACCGCGGCGGGAGCTCGAGCCGAGACAGAGCGCCGCGACGGGCCCAGGAGCAGCATCGCGCTGTAGGAACTCACCAGGCGTTCGTAGCGCGCCGACTCGAGGGACGAGAGCAGCCCGCCGCGGGCCTCCTCGCGTTCTTGCTCGAGCAGCCCCGCGAGCTCGTCGAGCGCCCCCTTTTCCTGCTCGGGCAGAGCGTCCGCCAACTCGTCGAGGCGCTCGAGCTGGACGTCGAGGTCGCGAACGGCTCCCAGGGTCCGGCCGATCCAACCGAGCTCGTCGCGCACGTGCCGGGCCCTCGCGGGCAGGGAGTCGGAAAACAAGGAGAGGGCCGCGCGCATGCGCCTGGTGGCCACCCGCATGTCGTGGAGCTCCTCCGGGTCCTCCCCGAGGCGCGTCCCCGGCTCGTGCTTGAGCATCGCCGCGAGGTTTCGCCGGAGCACCACGTACGCGACGTCTCCCACGGTGGGGCTCTCGGGCAGACGCGTTGGGCCGAGGTCGGGAGGACCCGGGATCTCGAGTCCCCCTGCCAGCACACCGGCCTCGAACTTCGACAACGCGGCGGGTTGGAGGCCGCACGAGTCCCTCAAGCCGTCGACCAGCGTGCCGAGCGCGTCCACCCACCTGGGCACCACCTCCACCTCCACTCGCCGGAGGCGGACGGGTCGCTGTCCTTCACCCGCGTTGATCACGGTCTCGTCGAGCGCGACCTCCGCGACCGCCTCCTCGCCGACCATGAGCTCGTGGGGGCGGCGCGTGGTGCGGACCTCGAGAACTTGCCTCAGTGGGCGGTTACCGGCGAGAGCGCGTACTCGCCTGCCCACCGGGCCTTCGCTTCCGAGCGCCTGCATCCCTTCCCCGGAGATGGCCTCGGTGATCTCGGTTCGTTTGCGGAGCCCATCGTTCGCCGAAGACGTGTCCTTGAGCGTCGCCTCGACAGTCGTGCCGTACCGTCGCATCCGCAGCACGTACCCCGAGCGCGACACTCGCCAGTCCTCGGTGTCCATGTACGTGTCCACCAGGCGCTTGGTGGGCTTGGACGAGACGACCACATCCAGTGCCCCCGCGGGCTGCGAGTCTGAAGGGATCGAGGCGAGCCAGCGCTCCACCGGCCTCAGGTCGATGGCGTCGAATTGCCACTCGACCTCGATGCCGGAAGGCGCGGTCGGGCGGGATGCCACGCGGCCGAGGCTACTTCGCCGGGAATCCGCCGCCACCGTGCGGGCACGGGGTAGGTTCTGACCCCGGTGGGCAGAGAGGAGACGGGGCCCGTGGACGGATCAGGCGTCGGCGACGGGGTCGTCAGAGCGGCCGGGGGCGTGGTCCTGCGGCGGGGCGAAGGCGGCAATCTCGAGATCGCCGTGGTCCACCGCCCGAGACGGGAGGACTGGTCGTTGCCCAAGGGCAAGCTCGACCCGGGGGAGTCGTTCGAGGACGGCGCGATCCGCGAGGTAGAGGAGGAGACCGGTCTCGTGTGCCGCCTTGCCAGGTTCGCGGGTTACACCGAGTACGTCGATCGCCGCGGGCGTCCCAAGGTCGTCGCCTACTGGGTGATGGAGATCGTCGGACAGGGGACGTTCTCCGCTGGAGCAGAGGTCGACGAGATCCGGTGGGTCGAGGCTCATCAAGCGCTGGAGGTGCTCACCTACGAGCGTGACAAGGACTTGATCGCCTCTCTCGACGAGCTGGCACTCGCGCTCTCGGCCTGATTCCTCCGCATAGTCTCGTCCCGTGAGAGGGACGAAGCCTTCGATCACCGCTCGTCATGTCGCCCTCACGCGCGCCACGTTGTCGCGGCCTGTAATCCCGACGGGCGACGCCGATGCAGAAGCCCGTCTCTATCGCTCCCTTGGCTCCTCTCCATGGCCACGAAGTCTCGATTGGAGCCGCCGCTTGCAACGACGGACGGCTTTCTTCGACGACGAGACGCTCGGGGCGATCCATCGCGGCACGACGCAGATCGTCATCGTCGCGGCCGGCTACGACGGGCGTGCGCTTCGCTTCGCCACCCCAGCTGTGCGCTGGTGGGAGGTCGACCACCCCGCCACACAAGCCGACAAACGCCGTCGCCTCGCCGACGCTGGCATCCAAGCGCCGAGCATCACGTTCGTGCCCGTCGACCTCACGCGGGACGATCTCGTCGCGTCGCTGGCCGACGCGGGACACGACCCGGCCCTGCCTTCCCTCTTCGTGGTCGAAGGCCTTCTCGGTTATCTCCCTAGGGATGTAAGCGCAGGCTTGCTCTCGAGCACACGTGCGGTAGCAGCCGAGGGCAGCAGACTGGCGGTGGCGTTCCCGATCGTGCCCCACGACCTGAGCATCTCCGAGACGATTGCCCTCCGGGTCAGAGAGACGGCCGTGGCGACGGTCGGAGAGCCGCGGCTCGACCGCTTCGGCCCCGAGGAGCCGGACCAGCTGCTCGAGGCCGCCGGCTGGAAGGTCTCGAAGTCCGACCGGGTGCCCGGCGGGCTAGCCAGGTACGAAGGCCGCCAGGGAGTGCTCGTCGCAGCGGAGCCGGCTTGAGAGGCTCCCGGCTCGCCGGCTGTCGGCCGGAGGTGGCGCCGCTCAGCCGGGAACGAGACGCCAGATCGACTTCGGCAGGACCCGGAGCACGCCGAAGACCATCTTCAAGGTGGCCGGGGACCAGACGACCTCCGCGGACCGCTCGAGCCCCGCGAGAACGTCGGCCGCGACCGCTTCCGGGGTCGTCGCCATCGGTGCAGGGGAGCGCCCAGCGGTCATGCGCGTTGCCACCCAACCCGGGCGAACGATTGTCACGCCTGCACCGCTATGCCGAAGGGCCTCGGCAAGGCCCTGCGCGAACCCGTCGAGACCCGCCTTCGAGGCGCCGTAGACGAAGTTGGACCTCCTCACTCGCACTCCGGCGACGGAAGAGAGGACCACGAGCCTCCCGTGGCCCTGCGAGCGCAGCACACCGGCGAAGGCGATCATGGCGGCGGCGGGGCCCGTCATGTTGGTGTCGAGCAGCGTGGCCGTCGCCTGCGGGTCCACTTCGCACTGCTCCTGGTCCCCCAGTGCGCCGGCGGCGACGAGCACGAGGTCGAGCTGACCCATGCGACGTGCGACGTCGGCGGCGAGCGCCGCGTGGGCGGCGAAGTCGGTGGCGTCCCAGGTCACCGTCTCGACCGAGCCCACGCCGAGCGCCTCCAGCTCCTTCGCAGCAGCCTGGAGCCCCACCTCGTCGCGGCCGGCGAGGACCGCATGGCGCAGACGCCGGGCCGCGAGCCCCCGCATCACGCAGCGCGCAATGTCCGAGGTGCCGCCGAGCACCACCGCGGTTTGGGGCATGCCCAGAGCGTCGTTCACGGAGTGCCTGCAGTTGCGCTCGACGCGCTCGACGCGCTCATCGCGCGCCTACCACCTTTCGTGCCCGCGGGCGCCGGCGCGAGACGGCCTTACGGGACACGCCCTGCTGCTCCACGAGGCCCACCCTGCGCGCGAGGTCCGAGACGAGGACCCCTTCAGGGTCCACGCGGGCGCGCACAGCGCGCCACTCCTCCAGACGCGGGTACATGGCCGCGAGTAGCTCCGGGCGAAGGCGCGAGTCCTTGGCCAGGTAGACGCGGCCCCCGGCGTCGACGACAACCGAGTCGAGCTCGTCGAGCAACGAGCCGAGGCCGTACGAGCCCGCCGGCATGTCGAGAGCGAGCGTCCAACCTGCGCTCGGAAAGGACATCGGGCCGGGATCCGCCTCTCCGAAGCGCTTGAGCACCGCCAGGAACGAGGCGACGCGCTTCTCGCTCAGCCGCTCGAGCACGCGGCGCAGAGCCGCTTCTGCTCCGAAGGGCACGACGAATTGGTACTGCACGAAGCCTCTCGGCCCGTAGAGGCGGTTCCAGGACCCGAGCGCGTCGAGCGGATGGAAGTACGAGGACAGCGTGGTGCGCTGGCCCTGCCTCGAGCGCGGCGCGCGGCGGAACCAGGCCTCGTTGAACGCGGCGACGGTGAGCGGGTTGAGCAGGCCCCCGGGAGGTGTGAACGGGATGTCGAAGAGCACCTTGGGCTCGAAGTGCAAAGGGTTCGACCCTCTGCGACCCGCAGAGTGCGACCGTGACGCCCGGGCACCCCGGTCGGGCAGATCTCCCTGACGCGCGTGGTCGGCGCGGGTGAGCACCGCCCTGCCGAGCTTGCGGCCTCGCGCGAGACAGTCGATCCATGCGACGGAGTAGCGGTACTCGTGGTCGCGCGCGGTCATGCGGGCCATGCAGTCCTCCAGGTCGGTGGCCCTCTCGGTGTCCACGAGGACGTAGGACGTCTCTATGGCGGTCAGCCGCACAGTCGCCTCGAGGACGATCCCGGTGAGCCCCATCCCGCCGCTGGTGGCCCAGAACAGCTCGGGATCGCGCTCGGGAGATACCTCCACGGTCCCCGAAGGAGTGGCGAGCACGATCGAGCTCACGTGCTCGCACCACGAACCGTCGCGGTGATGGTTCTTGCCGTGGATGTCGGCAGCGATCGCCCCGCCGACCGTCACGTGCCGCGTCCCGGGGGTGACCGGCACCCACCAGCCCTTCGGCACCAGTGAGCGCATCAGCGCGTCGAGGCTCGTCCCCGCGCCGACGCGCGCCCAGCCAGAGGTGAGGTCGGAGTCGAGCACGCCGCAGAGCGCGGTGGTGTCGACCACCGTCCCGCCGGCCGACTGCGCGGCGTCCCCGTAGGAGCGGCCGAGGCCACGCGCCACCACCGCGTGCGCCGACGAGCGCGCAGTCTCGAGCAGCGCCTGGACCTGCTCGGGGCTCGAAGGGCGTACCAGCTCCGCGGCGCTCGGCGCCGTCCGGCCCCAGCCGCTCAACAGCCGCCGGCTCCCCGACGCTCCGAGCTGCGACGCCGGTTGGCTCATCTAGGAGGCCCAGCGGGGCGCGATGCCGGCCCGCTCACCCGTAGACGCCGACCGCGAACAGCGCCACCCACGCGATGCCGAGCACCTGGAGCATGTGGTCTCCGAGGGCGAGATCCTCGGGAGCGCCTCCCTGACCCCACTCGAAGCGCAGCTCCACGTGCAGCACCGCCATCACGAAGGGCACGATCGAGAGCTCGAACCAGATCGGGTGGTGGCCCACCCCGATCTGCGCGGCGCGCTCGAACGCCCAGAGGCAGTAGGCGGACAGCGTGACCCCGGCGGCTATCAGCCTCACCGATCGCAGGAACGCCGGCGGATAGGCGGCGAGCGCCCTTCTGTGCGCGGCGCGAAGCTCACCGAGATCGGTGTGCTCAGCGCTCCTCTTGCCGGCCACCACGAGGAGCGAGCCGAATGAAGCCACGATGAGGAACCAGTCCGACAGGAACACGCCGGTCGCAACGCCTCCTGCGATCGCCCGCAGCACGAAGCCCGACGACACGCACGCCAGGTCCACCACCGGCTCGTGCTTGAGCCGCAACGAGTAGGCGGCCGAGACCGCGCCGTATATCGCTATCACGAGCGCCAGGTGCCAACCGGCCAGCCACCATGCGAGCACCACCGACGCCGCCACGAGCACGATCCCGACGGCCGCAGCGACCCCAGCGCTCACGTCCCCCGCGGCCACGGGCCGGAAGCGCTTGATCGGGTGGTGGCGGTCGGCCGCGGCGTCGAAGGTGTCGTTCAAGAAGTAGGTGCCGGAAGCGGCGACGCAGAAGATCCCGAATGCCCCGCCTGCGCGCAGGGCCACGTGCCCGTGGGAGAGCACGCCGGCAGCCCCGGGGGCCGCGAAGACGAGGAGGTTCTTCACCCACTGGCGAGGCCTGGCGATGCGCGCGAGCCCCCACCAGGTACCCCGTCGTCTGGGCCCCTCTTCGAGGGGGACATCGACCCGGAGCGCAGCCCGGTCGGCCACCGCGCCAGGCGCGCTGGCTGCATCGCTCAGGTGGTCTTCTTCGGCGGCGCGGACCATGGGTCGGGGCACGGGCCGCACCGCAGGTCGGGCGCGATCCGTTCGCGGCCACGCTACCACCGGCCCCGTTTGGACCCCGTGTAGGCCCTGGTGCCTACACTCGTTGCCCGATGAGGCGTCCCTACCGAGTGATCGTGGCCAAGCCGGGCCTCGACGGCCACGACCGGGGGGCCAAGGTCATCGCTCGTGCACTTCGCGACGCCGGGTTCGAGGTGATCTACACGGGCCTTCACCAGACCCCCGAACAGGTGGTGCAAGCGGCGCTCCAGGAGGACGCAGACGCGGTGGGGCTGTCGCTTCTGTCTGGAGCGCACCTCACCCTGGTTCCGAGGGTCGTAGAGGGGCTTCGCGAGCAAGGGCTCGACGACGTGCTGCTGATCGTGGGCGGGATCATCCCCGAGGCCGACATACCGAAGCTCAAGGAAATGGGGGTGGCCGAGGTCTTCACCCCCGGTGCGTCGCTCCCCACGATCATCGAGCACCTGACCGAGGCGCTCGAGCGCCGCGAGGAAGCGGCTACCGGAGGCTGACAGGTGGATCTCTACGAGTACCAGGGCAAGCAGTACTTCGCTCGCTTCGGCGTCCCCGTCTCACCGGGGGCGGTGGCCGACACGGTCTCCGAGGCGCGGGCGCGCGCCGAGGAGCTCGGTTTTCCCGTCACGGTGAAGGCGCAGGTGAAGGTCGGCGGAAGAGGCAAGGCGGGCGGCATTCAGCTCGCCTACGACACGGACCAGCTGCTGGTCCACGCGTCGACCATCTTGGGGATGGACATAAAGGGTCACGTGGTGCGGCGGCTTTGGATCGAGAAGTCGTCGGACATAGAGCGCGAGTACTACGCCAGCTTCACCCTCGACCGCTCGGCGAAGCTCCACCTCTGCATGGTCTCGGCCAAGGGTGGGGTCGACATCGAGGAGGTCGCTGCGACCGACCCCGGCGCGATCGCCCGCCTGCACGTCGACCCGGTCGACGGCCTGAAGCGCGCCGAGGCGGAGCGGCTCGTGGAAGAGGCCGGTATAGACGTGGAGGCCCGAGCGCAGGCGGCCGAGATCCTATTGAAGCTCTACGAGTGCTACGTGAGCGGCGACTGCGACCTGGCGGAGATCAACCCGATGATCCTCACGCCCGACGGTCAGGTCAGGGCGCTCGATGCCAAGGTCACCCTCGACGACAATGCGGCTTTCCGGCACCCGGAGTGGTCCGAGTTCGCGGGCACGGAGGAGCTCGACCCGCGTGAGCTGCTGGCCAAGGAGAAGGGACTCAATTACATAGGACTGTCGGGCTCGGTCGGGATAATCGCCAACGGGGCGGGACTCGCCATGAGCACTCTCGACGTGGTCAACCAGGTGGGAGGTAGCGCGGCGAACTTCCTCGACATCGGAGGCGGTGCCAACGCGGACGTGATGGCCGCCGCGCTCGAGGTCATCAACACCGACGAGGCCGTCCGGTCGATCTTCGTGAACATATTCGGAGGTATCACGAAGGTCGACGAGGTGGCCAACGGAGTGGTGGAGGCGCTTCGCCGCGTGGAGCTGCGGTCACCGATCGTGCTGCGCCTCGACGGCACCAACGCGGAGGAGGGCCACCGGATACTCGCCGGCCACCTTTCGGACCGGGTTGTGGTCGAGGACACGATGGTCGGCGCGGCTCGCAGGGCCGTCGCCCTAGCAGGGAGCGGCCGGCCGTGAGCATCTTCGTCGACGAGCACACGAAGGTGGTGGTGCAGGGGCTCACCGGCGGGCAGGGCAGGTTCCACGGGCTGCGCAACCGCGACTACGGGACCAAGGTCGTCGGGGGAGTCACCCCGGGAAAGGGCGGGTCCGATGTAGACGGCGTCCCCGTCTACGACACCGTGGCCGAGGCCGTGGCAGTCACCGGGGCCGACGCGTCCTTCGTCGTGGTGCCGCCCAGGTTCGCCCCCGACGCGATCGTCGAGGCGGCGGAGGCGGGAGTGCGCTTCATCGTGTGCATCACCGAGGGCATACCCGCCCAGGACGAGGCGCTGTTCTTCAACCGGCTGCGTCGCGACCACCCCGGCACCCGCCTGCTCGGGCCCAACTGTCCCGGCGTGATCTCGCCGGGTAAGTGCAACATCGGCATCACCTCCGGCGCCATCGCGCTCCCCGGCGGACCCGTCGGCATCGTTAGCCGCTCGGGCACGCTCACTTATCAGGCGTTGCACGAGCTCTCCCAGCAGAACGTGGGCCAGACGACCTGCGTCGGGATCGGCGGCGACCCGGTGCCGGGTACGGGGTTCATCGACTGCCTGTCGGCGTTCGAGGAGGACGCCGAGACACGCGCGGTGATGATGATCGGGGAGATCGGCGGCTCCGAAGAAGAGCGCGCGGCAACGTTCATCGCCGAGCAGATGACCAAACCCGTCGTCTGCTACATCGCAGGGGTCACCGCTCCCCCGGGCCGCAAGATGGGCCACGCCGGCGCCATCATCTCCGGCTCGCAGGGCACCGCCCAGGCGAAGATGGAAGCGCTTGCCGCCGCCGGCGCCACCGTCGCGCTGAACCCGACCGAGGCCGCCGAGCTGATGGTGGAGGTGGTCAAGAACCTCGCCTGACGCGCCGAGTTCGGTGAGGGGCCACACACGTCGTGACCCAGGGCCCAATGACGTGGCGACACCGCCGCCAGGTGTCGGGGCAACTGGCCGCTCCTCGCACGCCCTCGACCCTGTGTGCACAGATTCCGGTTCTAGCCCCTGCTGGTAGGTTGGCCGGCGTGCGCGTCGGGGTGCTCGTCTCCGGTACCGGGAGCATCCTCGAAGCCCTTCTAGGGGCCGACCTGCCGATCGTGCTCGTGGCGGCGGACCGTCCCTGTCGCGGTCTCGAGATCGCCGAGAGAGCCGCAGTCGCGACCGAGCTCGTGGACCGGGCCGCCCACGGCGGCTTCGGAGCAGCCTTCGATCGCGAGGGCTACACGAGCGAGCTGGTGGAAGTGCTCGGCGCGTACCGGCTCGACCTCGTGGCGATGGCGGGCTTCGGCACCGTGCTCTCGCGGCATGTCCACGACGTCTACCCCGGGCGGATCCTCAACACCCACCCCTCGCTGCTGCCCGCTTTCCCCGGCTGGCACGCGGTGTCCGAGGCGTTGGCGGCCGGCGTGACGGCCACGGGGTGCACCGTGCACCTCGCCACGCTGGAGACGGACGCCGGGCCGGTACTCGCGCAGGAGGAGGTGCCGGTGCTCCCCGGCGACACCGTCGAGACCCTGCACGAGAGGATCAAGCAAACGGAGCGCCGGCTCTACCCTGCGACTTTGCGACGCTTCATCGGCGAGCTCGAGGCCTCCTCGGTGGCGGCGAGGTCGCGCCGATGAGGGCGCTGCTATCGGTGTACGACAAGAGCGGCCTGGTCGAGCTCGCCCGCGGGCTCGAAGAGCTTGGTTGGGAGCTGGTGGCGAGCGGAGGCACCTCGGAGGTGCTCGCCGAGGCGGGGGTGGCGCACGGGCAGGTGCCGGAGCTCACCGGGATCCCCGAGATGCTCGGTGGACGCGTGAAGACGCTCCACCCCGCGGTGCACGGTGGCATCCTTGCCGACCGCTCCAAGCCCGAGCATCTGGCGGACTTGGAGGCGCAGGGCATCGTCCCGATCGACCTCGTGGTGTGCAACCTCTACCCGTTCGAGTCCCGACCCTCGGTCGAGATGATCGACGTCGGGGGCCCGACGATGGTGCGCGCGGCCGCGAAGAACCACGACCACGTGGGGATCCTCGTCGACCCGTCGGAATACACCGAGGCCCTCGGCGAGCTGCGAGCCAGCGGCGTGTTGTCTGACGTGACCCGCCGGCGTCTGGCGCGCGCAGCGTTCGCCCACACCGCCGCATACGACGCTGCGATCGTGGCGTGGTTCGACGAGCCACAGCGCTCGGAGCAAACCGCGCAGCGCTCGGAGCAAACCGCGCAGCGCCCTGACAAAGCCGCGCAGCGCCCTGAGCAAGCCGCGCAGCGCTCTGACAAAGCCGCGCAGCGCTCGGACGACACAGCGTTCCCGCCGAGCCTGCACCTGACCCTCGAGCTCGCCGGTGAGCTGCGCTACGGCGAGAACCCCCACCAGCGCGGCGCCCGTTACCGGGTCCATGGTCGGCCGACATGGTGGGACGGGGTGGTGCAGCACGGCGGCAGCCGGCTGAGCTACCTGAACCTGTTCGACACCGATGCAGCGTGGCGGCTCGTGCACGAGCTTCCGGGCGAGCGCGAGGTGGCGGTGGTGATCGTGAAGCACGCGAATCCGTGCGGAGCCGCTGTCGCCGCCGACCTGCCCGAGGCCTACCGCCTCGCTCTCGACTCCGACCCGGTGTCAGCCTTCGGTGGGATCGTCGCGATCGGCGGCAGGTGCACGCGGGCGGTCGCCGACGCCGTGGCCGAGGGACCCCAGGCCGACGTCGTCGTCGCGACCGGGTGGGAGCCCGCCGCAGTCGAGGTGCTGGCCTCCAGGCGCAGGTCCACCCGGATTCTCGAGGGCCCCCCTTACAGTGCGCCCGGCCAGGAGCGTGTTGATTACGAGGTGCGTTCGCTCGGGGGCGGTTACCTGGTCCAGGAACCCGATCGCTTGGGCGCGACCCGTGAAGTGTGGCAGGTCGTGACCAAGGCCGCGCCCGACGAGGCGCAGTGGCGCGACCTCGAGCTCGCATGGCGGGTCTGCGCCCGGACCTCGTCGAACGCGATCGTGGTCGCTGGCGGCGGACAAGCGGTCGGGGTCGGGGCGGGCCAGCAGAGCAGGGTAGAAGCGGCCGAGATCGCCGTCCGCAAAGCGGGTTCGCGCGCGCAGGGAGCGGCCGCGGCGAGCGACGCCTTCTTTCCCTTTCGTGACGGGTTGGACGTCCTGGCCGACGCCGGGGTGAGGTGCGTCGTCCAGCCCGGCGGCTCGGTGCGCGACGCGGAGATCGTGGCGGCGGCCGACGAGCGCGAGATCGTGATGGTGCTCACCGGCGAACGCCACTTCCGGCATTGACAGCGATCTTGATGCCGGGGGGACCGGTCGCAGAGGTGGTGCTGTCCGACGTGGCCAAGCGGGTGGAGGCGCTAGCGCGCCGCGGCGTGACGCCGGGTCTCGCCACGATCCTCGTCGGCGACGACGACGCGAGCGCCGGCTACATCCGGATGAAGCAGAAGAAGGCAGAGGAGCTGGGGATGGTCTCGCCCAACGTGCACCTGCCCGGCAGCGCCTCGCAAGCGGATCTGGTGGCGGCCATCAGGGCGTTCAACGCCGACCCCCGGGTGCACGCCATGCTCGTACAGCACCCGACGCCGCCGCAGATCGACTACGAGGCGGCGCTGGTGGAGGTGGACCCCGACAAGGACGTCGACGGGCTCCATCCGCTCAACATGGGCCGCCTCGCGCTTTCGCTCCCCGGGCCGGTGCCGTGCACGCCTGCGGGGATCGAAGCTCTGCTGGCTCACTACGAGATCGGCGTCTCGGGACGCCACGTGGTGATCCTCGGGCGCGGCGCCACACTCGGCCGTCCGCTGGCGCTGCTGCTGTCCCAGAAGAGGCCCACCGCCAACGCCGCGGTGACCGTGGTGCACACCGGGGTGCCCGACTGGCCGGCACACACGCGGCGCGCGGACATAGTCGTCGCCGCGGCCGGCGTGCCTGGCATCCTTCGCGCCGAGCACGTCAGGCCCGGGGCAGTCGTGGTCGGCGGGGGAGTGCGCTACAAGGGCCGCAAGCTTCTGTCGGACGTGGACGAGTCCGTCGCGGAGGTGGCCGGCTGGATCACTCCCCGGGTCGGCGGAGTGGGGCCCACCACGATCGCGATGCTGTTCCGCAACGCCGTGGACGCGGCCGAGCGGAAGCTACCTACTCGACAGCGAACCCCGGGTAGAGGTCCGTCATTAGGTAGTAGTAGCTGAGGACTCGGTACCCGTATCGCATCACCCTGATGATGTAGTCCCTCGAGCTCTGGGACCACTTGCCCGTGAACAGGACGGTGAACCAAGCGATCACCAGCATGACGTAGGCGACGATCCCGTAGAGGAACAGGACCACCATCGCCGGGATGACCAACAGGGCCCGCAATAGCACGGTCATCTTGTCGCGTGGCTGAGTCGGCACGTCGATCGACCATTTGGCGGGATCGTCCCCCGGGTCGTTGGGACCGCTCGTCAGAGTGAAGCTCGGGTAAGGCTCGCGCATGAACATGTAGTAGCTGTTCACGCGCCACTGGTAGCGCAGCACGCCTGTGGCGAAATCGAACATCGCCGGCGGGTACTCCCCTGTGAAGAGGATCGAAAACCAGGCGATGAAGGTGACGATGCTCAGCCCGATCGAGAACACCCAGAGGACCACGAAGTGGGGAATGGCCATGATCGGGTTCAAGATCGCGCGCAAGTTGGGGATCTCCAGCGGTGAGTCGAGGTCGACGTGGACCGGGCTCGGGGGTGGTGATCCTGACGGCACGGGAGCCGCAGGCGGCGGTGGCGGCATGGAAGTTGTCATGGTCCCTCCCTGAGGATCCGGGTCGCCGGGCGGCGCCGGCAGCGTCAGCCCGCCCCTGCACCTCGTTTCGTGTGGCTCGGCGACAGTGTGGCACGTCCGACCTCCGCCATGACGGACCTTCGAGCCCCACTGGCGTCCTAGGATCTCGTGGCCATGGCTCGGATTTCCGACCTGCTGGCCCGTGGTCGCACCTACTCCTTCGAATTCTTCCCCCCGAAGAACGACGCCGAGCAGGCGACGTTGGTGCGCACGCTGCGCGAGCTGGAGCCGCTCGCCCCTTCGTTCGTGTCGGTGACCTACCGCGGGGGCCGGGAATCGCGCCAGCGCACCTACGACCTGGTGACCGGCATGCTCCGGACCACCACGCTCCTGCCCATGGCGCACCTGGTCTGCGTGGCCCACACGCGTCTCGAGCTCGCCGAGATCCTGGTCTCCTTCCGCAGGGCCGGCGTGGAGAACCTGATGGCCTTGGGTGGGGACCCGCCGTCGGACCCGGCCGACGGCCCCGGGGAGCTGGCACATGCCATCGAGCTCGTGGAGTTGGCGCGCGCGATCGGTGGGTTCTCGATCGGGGTCGCGTCGCACCCCGCCGGGCACCCTGCATCGCCGGACATGGTGTCGGACCGCGACCACCTCGCCGAGAAGATGCGCCTTGCAGACTTCTCTGCCACGCAGTTCTTCTGGGAGGTGGAGGAGTACACGCGCCTCGTGGACGACCTAGCCGAGCGCGGGGTGGACAAACCGGTGCTGCCCGGGATCATGCCCGTCACCTCTTTGAAGTCGATCCCGCGCATGGCCCACATGGGAGCCGCCCTGCCCCGGTGGGCCGCCGAGCGGCTCGAGGAGGCCGACGCCAGGGGAGGCGAGGAGGCGGTACGCAGCGCGGGTGTCGCGATGTCCACCGAGCTGTGCGAGAAGCTGCTCGCCGCCGGATCGCCGGGCCTGCACTTCTACACGCTGAACCGCTCGAGCGCGACCAGAGAGATCTACAAGGCCCTCGGCCTGGCGTCGTAGGGCGTCACCGACGCTCGGCCAGGCTCCTCCGGCGGGTCCTGGGTAGGCTGCGGGCTCGATGGCACAGCGCATCACGCTCGGCTCCGACGGGCAGCTCGTCGTCCCCGAGGAGCCCATCATCCCCTTCATCGAGGGCGACGGCACCGGGGTGGACATCTGGCCGGCCTCGCGTCTCGTGTTCGACGCGGCAGCGGCCAAGCATGGCAAGGCGATCTCCTGGAAGGAGGTCCTGGCCGGCGAGAAGGCGTTCAAGGAGACCGGCTCTTGGCTCCCCGACGAGACGGTCGAGGCCTTCCGGGACCATTTCATCGGGATCAAAGGACCCCTCACCACCCCTGTCGGCGGAGGCATCCGCTCGCTCAACGTGGCGCTCCGCCAGGTGCTCGATCTCTATGTATGCCTGAGGCCCGTGCGATGGTTCACCGGCGTGCCCTCGCCGGTCAAGCATCCCGAGAAGGTCGACGTGGTGATCTTCCGGGAGAACACCGAGGACGTGTACGCGGGTCTCGAGGTGGAGGCCCTCACGCCCGAGGCCGAGCGCCTTAGCGCCTTCCTTCGCGAAGAGATGGGATGGGAGATCCGGCCCGGTTCTGGAATCGGCATCAAGCCCATCTCCGAGATGGGGTCCAAACGGCTCGTACGCGCCGCGCTGCGATATGCGCTCGCCCACGGCCGAAAGAGCGTCACGCTCGTGCACAAGGGCAACATCCAGAAGTTCACCGAAGGGGCCTTTCGCAACTGGGGCTACGAGCTCGTGCGCGAGGAGTTCGCCGAGGTGGCCGTGTCGTGGGAGGACTGCGGGGGCGACCCCGGGGACAAGCTGCTCGTGAAGGACGCGATCGCCGACATCACCCTTCAGCAGGTCCTGACCCGGCCGGACGAGTTCGACGTAGTCGCAACCACCAACCTCAACGGTGACTACCTCTCGGACGCACTCGCAGCCCAGGTCGGCGGGATCGGGATCGCGCCTGGGGGGAACATCAACTACACCTCGGGCCACGGCGTGTTCGAGGCGACCCACGGCACCGCCCCGAAGTACGCCGGCCTCGACAAGGTGAACCCGGGCTCGGTGATCCTGTCCGGGACCCTCATGTTCGAGCACCTGGGGTGGACGGACGTGGCCTCGGACATCGTGCGTGCGCTCGAGGCCACCATCGCCGACCGCATCGTCACCTACGACTTCGCCAGGCTGATGGAGGGGGCGACCGAGGTGAAGTGCTCGGAGTTCGCCGGCGCCATCGTCGATCGCCTATAGGTCCATAGCGACAGCGAGCCCTGTCGCTGGCCTCGGCACGCCGGGGCAGGGCGCATCTAACCTGCGGGTATGACCAACCCTCCGGTACAAGTGACCGTCACCGGCGCGGCCGGCCAGATCGGCTACAGCCTCGTGTTCCGCATCGCCTCGGGAGAGATGCTCGGGTCCGGGCAGCCGGTCGTCCTGCGCCTGCTCGAGATCGAGCCGGCCATGGGGGCCCTCGCTGGGGTGGCGATGGAGCTCGACGACTGCGCCTTCGAGCTGCTCGCCGGGGTGGAGGCGACCTCCGACCCGAAGACGGCCTTCGACGGGACAGATTGGGCGCTTCTCGTCGGGTCCGTGCCCCGCAAGGCGGGCATGGAGAGAAACGACCTGCTGGCGGTCAACGGCTCGATCTTCGGCCCCCAAGGAGAAGCCATCGGGGCGCACGCGGCCTCCGACGTCCGGGTGCTCGTGGTGGGCAACCCCTGCAACACGAATTGCCTCATCGCCCGGTCGCACGCCCCCGAGGTGCCCGACGACCGCTGGTTCGCCATGACCCGACTCGACCGCAACCGCGCGGCGACCGCGCTCGCCAAGAGGGCGGGGGTGCCGGTCTCCTCGGTGAGCCGCCTCGCGATCTGGGGCAACCACTCCTCGACCCAGTTCCCCGACTTCGAGAACGCGCTGATCGAAGGGCGGCAGGTGACCGAGGTGATCGGCGATGACGAGTGGCTGCGGGGGGCGTTCATCGAGGAGGTCCAGCAGCGTGGAGCGAAGGTCATACAGGCGCGTGGGGCGTCGTCCGCCGCCTCTGCCGCCAACGCGGTGGTCGGTTCGGTCCGCAGCCTGGTCTCGGCCACCCCCGAGGGAGACTTCGCCTCGGTGGCGGTGGTCTCTCACGGCGAGTACGGCGCTCCAGAGGGCCTCGTCTTCGGGTTCCCCGTCGTCTCCGACGGCAGGAGCTGGCACGTTGAGGAAGGGCTCGCCCACAGCGACTTCGCGCAACAGCGCATAGAGACGACCACCGAGGAACTGGGCTCCGAGCGCGCCGCGGTGGCCGACCTGCTCTTGCGCCCTGTCTGATCGACATCTGCTGGAAGGGCGGCCAGAGATGGGAGTAGCGACCGGGACCGCTGTCCATCAGCCACAGCCAAGGCTCGATGCCGACGGCCTGAAGCGCGAGGTGGGCCTCCTGGGACTCATGTGGGCCTCGGAGGGATCGATCATCGGGTCGGGGTGGTTGTTCGGCTCGCTGGTCGCGCTCACCTACGCCGGCCCGTCCGCCCTCCTCGGGTGGGTCATCGCGTCGGGGATCGTGATCCTGCTGGCGCTCGTGCACGCGGAGCTCGGCGGGATCTTCCCGGTGACGGGCGGCACGAGCCGCTTTCCGCACTACGCGTTCGGCAGCCTGGCAGGCGGCACGTTCGGGTGGTTCGCCTATATCCAGGCCGCGACGGTGGCACCGATCGAGGTGCTCACGACCATCCAGTACTTCTCGACGGTGTCCTGGGCGAACAGCTGGTACAAGTCGCCTGCCCATGGGGCGACGAAGGGGACGCTCAGCGGCGACGGGATCGCCGCCGCGGCTGTGCTCATGTTTGTCTTCGTCGTGATCAACCTGGTGGGGATCCGCTGGCTCGTGCACGCCAACACCACGATCACCTCGTGGAAGGTGGTCATCCCGGTCTTGGTGATCGTCACCCTGCTGGCCACCCACTTCCACGGCGGCAACTTCACCGCCGGGGGCGGGTTCTTCCTCCCGGGAGGCTTCAGCGCCTCGGCGAAGGGCATCATGGTCGCGTTGCCCGGAGCAGGCATCGTCTTCGCGTTGCTTGGCTTCGAGCAGGCGGTGCAGCTCGGCGGGGAGAGCGCGCGCCCTCAACGCGACCTGCCTCGCGCTGTGATCGGCTCCATCCTCATCGGCGCGACGATCTACATCCTCTTGCAGTTCGCCTTCATCGCGGCGCTCAACCCGGCGACCATCGCCAACTTCCACACCTGGGCGAATTTCGCCAAGGACAGAGCACTGGAGGCGGGACCGTTCTATACGATCGCAAAGGTGGCTGCTCTCGGATGGCTTGCGTGGATCCTGCGTGTAGACGCCGTGGTCTCCCCCGGTGGCACAGGGCTCATCTATCTCACCTCGGCCTCCCGGCTCAGCTTCGGACTGAGCAAGAACGGCTACGTGCCCAAGCAGTTCGAGTCGACCACTGCGAGAACAAGGATCCCGGTGTTCGGCGTGATCGTCACGGCGGTCATCGGCATGCTGTTTCTCCTGCCGTTCTCGAGCTGGGCCTCGCTTGTCGACATCGTCACCGGGGCATCGGTCCTCATGTACGCCGGCGCTCCGCTCGCGCTGGGCGCCCTTCGAAAGAGCAAGCCCGAACTGACCCGCTCCTACCGGTTGCCCGCGGCGGGAATCATCGCCCCGCTGTCCTTCGTCCTCGCCAACTTCATCGTCTTCTGGTCGGGATGGAACACGGTCTCGCTTCTCATGGCCGTGCTCCTGGTCGGGTACATCTTGATGGCCCTCTCCTCGGCCCTGCACTTGAACGACCACACGCCCAAGCTCGACTGGGGTGCGGCCGTGTGGATCTTCCCGTACTTGATCGGGATGACCCTCATCTCGTACTTCGGCAGCTTCGGGACGGGCGGGCTCTTCGGAGTCGGTGGGGTGTTCAAGAACGTGCTCGTCGGTGGCCACGGCGATCTACCGCTGTGGTGGGACCTGCTCACCCTGGGCATCTTCAGCCTTGCGATCTACCTCCTCGCGGTGCACAGCCGCCTGCCCGTGGAGAAGGTCGACGAGTACGTGAAGGACGTCTTCCCGCCGTCCCTCCCTGTGCACTAGAGGCAATTCAGGGCTCGCCGACAGCCGGCAGCTCGTGCTCGACGCGCGCGGCGCCCGGCTCGTGCTGCGCGGCGCTGGGGCTGGCGGCCCGTAGCGGGCGCGTCGCCAGGAACGACCCGGAGAGGATGAGCACGAAACCAACGGCGGTCCCCAGCCCGAAGGGCTCGCCGAGCACCGCCACCCCGAGGACGACCGCCACGGCCGGGTTGACGTAGGTGATCACCGTCGACCTCAGGGCGCCGATCTCGGCGATCAGCGCGTAGAAGCACACGAACGCGATAGCCGTGCACAGGACGGTGAGGCAGACAAGGGACCAGATCACCGAGCCGGACAGTGGCCTCGAAGGGAGCTCGAATACGGCGACCGGCGCATAGACGGCGGCGCAGATCGCCAGCGAGCAAGCGACCACACTCAAGGCCGGGAGGTCTGATAGGTACCTGCCGACGATCCAGGGCCCCAGCGCGTAGCCCACGGCGACCGCGGCCAGCGAGAGAGCCGAGAGTGCGCTCGAGCGCCCGACGTCGAGCCCCACGAGGGCGGCGACGCCGCACATGCCGAGCACGAGCCCCGCGACCCGCCGGCGGTCGAGCCGGTCGGTGCCGGTGAGCTGGGCGAGCACGGCGCCGACGATCGGCACCGCGGCCACGAGGAGCCCGGCCAAGGAGCTGCTCAGCCTGCGCTCCGCTTGGAACAGCAACAACCAGGGCACCCCTGTCTCGACGAAGGAGTAGACGAGCAAGGGCCTCCAGCGACGCAGCACCGGGGCGAGCATGCGGCGCCTGGCAACGAACGGCGCCAGCAGCAGCGCCCCGCCCCCGGTGCGCACGAGCACGAGCAGCGCGGGACTCATCTCGCGCACTGTCACCCTGATCAAGAGGTAGGGGATTCCCCAGATCACCCCCAGCGCGACGAACAGCACCCACCCGCGCCGGGTCATCGCGTCATCTCCGAGGGTCGCCCCTCACTGAATTCGCCCCTCACCGACTCGTTGTCGGATGTCGAGGCCCACCGCCTCAGGCGGTGGAATGCCAGCGCGAGAGACTCAGGCGACGGCTGGTGAGGGGACCTCGATCCCCATGCGGGCGAGGAAGGTGAGCTTGCGAGCCAGGGCACTGCGCCAGGCGTCGAAGTCGGCCTCGAAGTGGGCACGGTCCCCCTCTTCGTAGGCATGCTCCAATTCGTCGAAGGCGGACTCTTCTGCGTCGAGGAGCTCGCGGTACCGACGAAGCGCATGGTCGTCGAGCACACCTGGAGTCATCACCCTCCCCCTTCTGGGCGCCCCCGCGGGCTCCCTCTTTGCGAGGCTACTCCTGGGCTGTCGCGGCTGTCAGGACGACGCGGTCTGTCCCCACTGGGCGGTCTGGCCCCACTGGGCCTGATCCTCGCGTGTCGGAGCGCTGATGGCCGGAGCATCCTCCGCGGCATCGGCGGCCGAGCGCTTGCTGCGACGCAGGATCTTGCGTCCGAGCCATGCGACCGGGTCGTAGGAGGAGTCCACCACCCTCTCCTTCAGCGGGATGATGGCGTTGTCGGTGATCTTGATCGACTCGGGGCACACCTCAGTGCAGCACTTGGTGATGTTGCAGAGGCCGAGGCCCATGCGCTCGCGCAGCAGCTCGCGCCTGTCGTTGGTGTCGAGGGGGTGGGACTCGAGCTCCATGTACCTGATGAACATGCGAGGCCCGGCGTAGATCTCTTTGTTCGCCTCGTGGTCCCTGATCACGTGGCAGACGTCCTGGCACATGAAACACTCGATGCACTTGCGGAATTCCTGGCCCCGCTCGATGTCGACCTGCATCATCCGGTAGGTGCCGTCGGGCCCGGGGGGCTCCGGTGAGAAAGGAGGCACCTTTCGGGCCATCGCGTAGTTGAAGCTGACGTCTGTGACGAGGTCGCGGACGATCGGGAATGTCCTCATGGGCGTGACCACCACCGGCTCCTCGACGGGGAGCTCGTCCACCCGGGTCATGCACATCAGCCTGGGCACCCCGTTGATCTCTGCGGAGCACGAGCCGCACTTGCCCGCCTTGCAATTCCACCGGCAGGCGAGGTCGGGGGCGGGTCCCGCCTGGATGCGGTGGACGACGTCGAGGACGACCTCCCCTTCAACGGCGGGCATCTCGTAATCGACGAACGCCCCCCCGGAAGGGTCGCCGCGCCAGATCCTCATCGTGAGGGTGGAATCGGGAGCAGGGGCAGGCGATTGTGCCGCTCCGGGCCCGGCGAGCTCGGCCGCTTGCGTGCTCACTGGCTGTCCTCCTCGAGCAGGGCTGCGAGCTCGGACGGCATGGCCCCGAGGGGCTCGCGGTCGAGGGTGTAGGTGCCGTCGCCCCGGATGCGCTGCACGAGGTTCACCTTCCCGAGCTCGGGGTCGGTCTTCGGGTAATCCTCCCGTGTCTGGCCACCGCGGCTCTCGCGCCGTTCGATGGCCCCGCGGGTCACGAGCCTCGACACGGTGAGCATCGCAGGCAGGTCGGTCGCCAGGTTCCAGCCCGGGTTGTAGACCGGCGTGCCGGTCACCGACACCTTGGCCGCGCGGTCGTCGAGCTTGTCGAGCTCCTCGAGGGCCTGGGTGAGCTCGGACTCGGTGCGGATGATCCCGACCAGGTCCTGCATCGTCTCCTGCAGGGCACGGTGGATGTCGTAGGCGCTCTCCCCGCCATCACGTCCGAAGGGCTCCAGGGCGTCCTCGCAGACTCGCGACACCTCGGCCTCCGACGCCGAGGGAGCACCGCTGCGCCCCACGGCGAAATCTGATGCCGCCATCCCCGCGCGACGGCCGAACACGAGGAGGTCCGAGAGCGAGTTCCCCCCGAGGCGGTTGGCGCCGTGCAGTCCGGCGGCCACCTCCCCGGCGGCGAACAGCCCCGACACGGTGGTGGCCTGGGTCTCGGCGTCGACGCGCACTCCCCCCATGACGTAGTGACAGGTGGGGCCCACCTCCATCGGCTCGGCGGTGATGTCGACGCCGGCCAGCTCCTTGAATTGGTGGTACATCGAGGGGAGCCGGCGGCGGATGTACTCAGGGCTACGGCGGCTGGCGATGTCGAGCAGCACCCCTCCGTGGGGGCTGCCCCTGCCGGACTTCACCTCGCTGTTGATCGAGCGCGCCACCTCGTCGCGCGGCAACAACTCGGGAGGACGTCGGTTGTTGATGTGGTCGTCGTACCAGCGGTCGGCTTCCTCCTCGGTGTCTGCGGTGTCGGGCGCGAACATCGGCGGGATGTAGTCGAACATGAACCGCCGGCCCTCGGAGTTGCGCAGCACCCCCCCGTCGCCGCGCACGCTCTCGGTGACCAGCAGCCCGCGCACCGACAAAGGCCACACCATTCCAGTCGGGTGGAACTGGACGAACTCCATGTCGATCACGTCCGCTCCCGCCCACGCCGCCATCGCGTGGCCGTCACCCGTGGACTCCCAGGAGTTCGAGGTGTACATCCACGACCTGCCGATGCTGCCGGTGGCGACGACGAAGGCCTTGGCGAAGAACGTGACGAACTCGCCCGTCGCGCGCCAGTAGCCCACGGCTGCGCTCGCTCGGCCCTCGGTGTCGGCGAGCAGGCGAAGCACCTTGCACTCCATGAACACTTCGATGCCGAGCGCGACCGCCCTCTGCTGGAGGGTGCGGATCATCTCGAGCCCGGTGCGGTCGCCCACGTGCGCCAGCCGGGCGTAGCGGTGTCCTCCGAAGTCACGCTGGAGGATCCGCCCGTCCTTGGTGCGGTCGAACAGGGCTCCCCAGCGCTCGAGCTCGTAGATCCGATCGGGGGCCTCCTGCGCGTGGAGCTGGGCCATCCTCCAGTTGTTGAGGAATTTCCCGCCACGCATCGTGTCGCGGAAGTGGACCTGCCAGTTGTCCTCCGGCCACACGTTGCCCATGGCCGCCGCGGCGCCGCCCTCGGCCATCACGGTGTGCGCCTTGCCGAGCAGCGACTTGCACACGAGGGCAGTGCGCAGCCCGCGCTCTTTGGCCTCGATGGCGGCGCGCAGCCCGGCGCCGCCGGCGCCGATCACAACGACGTCGTAGTCGTGTGTCTCGTGGTCAGGCACGTCTACGTCCTGTCCTCGTCCATTCTCGTTCTAGAAGATCTTCGGGTCGGAGATCACACCGCTCGCCACCAGGCGCACGTAGAGGTCGGCGAAGGCGACCCACGCCAGGGAGAGCCAGGCGATCTGCATGTGCTTGGCGTTGAGCGGGGTGAGCAGCTCCCAGAGGCGATGACGTACGGGGTGCTTGGAGAAGCGGTTCACACCACCTCCACACAGGTGACGGCACGCGTGACAGGAGGCCGAGTAGCCCCAGAGCAGCACGGCGTTCACGACCAGCACCAGGGTGCCGATACTCACCCCGATCCCACCGTCACCGGGGAGCCGGAAGGCCATGACCGCGTCGATGGTGAGGATGACGTTCTGCACGAGGGCGAGCGCCCAGAAGTAGCGGTGCAGGTTCTGTGTGACCAGCGGGAAGCGCGTCTCACCTGTGTAGACCGCGTGCCCGTCGGCCACACCGCAGGCGGGAGGTGACTGCCAGAACCCTCGGTAGTAGGCCTTTCGGTAGTAGTAGCAGGTGAAGCGAAATCCCCCTGGCACCACCGAAGCCAGGATCGCGGGCGTGATCATCCACCAATGCAGCACCAGGAAGGTGCCGTGGGCGCCCGGCACGCAACTGCCCGTGATGCAAGGCGAGTAGAACGGAGAGATCAGGTCGCGGTGCATGCTGGCGCCGACGTAGTAGTAGGCGTTCTGGAAGACCGCCCACACCAGGTACACCAGGATCACGGTCAAGAAGGCGACGGTGGCGGCGGGGTACCTCCACCATGGATCTCGCCTCAGGGTGCGGACGTCGGGGCCGCCGCGTGCAGGGCCGATCGTTACCGGGACGGGATCGAGCTGTTCGACGGCCGTGCTCACCGGCTCCGGCCCCCGGCAGCCAAAGGATGCGGAAGAGGATGCGGAAGAGGCGATCGAGCCTTCTGCGGCCCCTCGCAGCGGGAGCCTCGGCCCGTGCGTGGCGTTCGGTCTGAGTCCAATGTCACCGTCCGTTCATGTTCCCGGCGCGCAGGCGCCACCCTCCCTTTCTCAGCGGTCGGCACCGCACGCCCCTCGACAGGTCGCCTCCCCTGGTGGCCCGACGCCAGCCATCTTTCCACCTGGGCGCCCGCTGCGAAACTCCCGCCCGCCTTCCCGGCCGTGGCTGGGGCGGGCGGCCCCGGGCGTAGGCTCGGCCCGATGACCGATTCCTTCTCACTCGAACCGCCCACGGACCTCCCCTCTACCCTCGGCGAGCTGCGCGCATCGGGGTACGAGACGCTCGGTGTGCACGAGGAGATCCGCCGCAACGCCGCCGCCCGGATCGCGCAGGGAAAGCCCTTGGTGGAGGGCGTCCTGGGTTTCGATGACACCGTGCTGCCCCAGCTGGAGAACGCGCTTCTGGCCGGGCACGACGTGATCCTGCTCGGAGAGCGCGGCCAGGCAAAGAGCCGGATCCTGCGCTCGCTCACCGGGCTGCTCGACGAGTGGATCCCGGTGGTGGCCGGATCCGAGATCCGCGACCACCCGTACCGACCCGTGTCGCGCCACGCGCGCGACCTCGTCGCCATGCAGGGCGACTCCACCGAGATCCGGTGGGTGCACCGGACCGAGAGGTTCTCCGAGAAGCTCGCCACTCCCGATACCTCCATAGCCGACCTGATCGGCGAGGTCGACCCCATCAAGGTCGCCGAGGGCCGTTACCTCTCCGACGAGCTCACCCTCCACTACGGCCTCGTGCCGAGGTCCAACCGGGGGATCTTCGCGGTGAACGAGCTGCCCGACCTGGCCGAGCGGATACAGGTCGGGCTGCTCAACGTATTGGAGGAACGCGACGTCCAGATCCGTGGGTTCACGGTCCGCCTGCCGCTGGACATCGTCCTCGTCGCCACAGCCAACCCCGAGGACTACACCAACAGAGGCCGGATCATCACTCCCTTGAAGGACCGTTTCGGCGCGCAGATCCGCACTCACTACCCACCCGACACTGCGACCGAGCTGGCGATCGTCGCCCAGGAGGCCCACGTCTCGCCGGCCGACGGCCCCGGCCCTCGAGTGGAGGTCCCCGCCTTCATGGCGGAGGTGGTGGCCGAGCTGTCGCAGCTTGCGCGCCAGAGCCCGCACGTCAACCAGCGGTCGGGGGTGTCGGTCCGGCTGAGCATCTCCAACTACGAGACACTCGCCGCCAACGCGCTGCGGCGCGCGCTGCGGCTCTCGGAATCGGAGGCGGTTCCCCGGGTCAGCGACCTGTCCGCCATCGTCTCGTCGACGCAGGGCAAGATCGAGCTCGAAGTCCTCGAAGAGGGTCGCGAGGAGAAGATCCTCCAGGGCCTGGTTTCGGCGGCCGTGCTCGAGGTGTTCCGCAGGCGCTGCCCCACGCAACAGCTTGGCGCGGTCGTGGCCGAGTTCGACGAGAGCCGCATCGCCCACGCGGGGGACGACCTTCCGACGTCCGCCTACACCGAGCTGTTGGGCCAGATCCCCTCCCTCGAGGCTCCCGTGCTTGCGATGGCCGGGGGGGAGGGCCCCGGATCGGTGGCCAGCGCGGTCGAATTCGTCCTCGAGGGGCTGCACCTCACCAAGCGACTCAACAAGGACGCAGCCGGCACGAAGGCGACCTACCGGTCCCGCTGATGGGCAGTCGCTGGGACTACTCGCGCTGGGACGGGACCCAGCGCGGCTTCGAGGACGAGGTGGACTCGCTCTTCGAGCAGCTAGCCGACGACCTCCTCTATCACGGCGACCCCGACGCAGCCCTGCGGCGCCTTCTCACGTCGGGCTACCGCTACCCCGACGGGGAGCGGGTGCAGGGAATGCGCGAGCTCATGGAGCGTCTTCGCAGGCGCCGGCAGGAGGAGCTCGAGAGCGGTGATCTCGGTGGGGCGTTCGCCGAGATCGCCCAAGAGCTCGAGGAGGTGGTCGCCACCGAGCGCGTCGGCCTCGAGGCGCTGGCCGAGGACGCACGCACGTCGGGCGACGAGCGTCGCAAGGAGGTCACCGACGAGGTGGTGGCCGAGCGGGGTCTGCAGCTCGATCTGCTACCCGAGGACCTCGCCGGGCGCGTGCGCGGGCTCCAGGAGTACGACTTCACCTCCAGCGAAGCCCGCGAGCACTTCGAGGAGCTGCTCGAGCGCCTGCGCGAAGAGATCGCCCGCAGCTGGTTCGACCAGATGGCGGACGCCATGACCGACCCCGATCCCGAGCAGATGGAACGGGTGCGCCAGATGTTCGACTCGCTCAACCGCATGATGGAGCAGCGCGAGCGCGGGGAGGAGCTCGACCCCTCCTTCGAGGAGTTCATGGCGCGCTTCGGCGACTTCTTCCCCGGCAACCCCCAGAGCCTCGACGAGCTGTTGGAGCAGTTCGCCGCCCAGATGGCCGCGGTCCAAGCGGTGCTGGACTCGATGACCCCCGAGCAGCGAGCCCAGCTCCAGGCACTGGCCGAGTCGCTCTTCGAGGATCTCGACCTGCGCTGGCAGGTGGACCGGCTGGCGGAGAACCTGCGCCGGGCGGTGCCGGGTGCGGGTTGGGGGCGCAGCTACCGGTTCAGCGGCTCGGACCCGATGGGCCTGGCCGACGCCGCAGCAGCCGCGCGACGGCTGGGGGAGATGGACCGACTCGAGCAGTTCCTGCGCTCGGCGTCCTCCCCGGGTGCGCTGGCCGAGGTGGACCTCGAGCAGGTGGAGAAGTACCTCGGCCCGGACGCTTCCCGCTCGCTGGATCGCCTGGCGCGCCTGGCGAAGGAGCTCGAGGAGGCCGGACTTATAGAGCAGCGCGAGGGGCGTTACGAGCTGACCGCGCTCGGCATCCGCCGAATAGGCCAGCGGGCGCTCAGCGACCTGTTCTCCAAGCTGGCGAAGGACCGTCTCGGTAGCCACCCCAACACCTTCGTGGGCACCGGGCACGAGCCGGAGGGCCAGACCAAGCCGTACGAGTTCGGGGATCCCTTCGTCCTCGACATCCAGCGCACCGTGCACAACGCCGTGAGGCGCACGGGGGGAGGGACACCGGTACGGCTCGCCCCCGACGACTTCGAGATCTCGCGCACGGAGCACCTCACGCGCGCTTCGACCGTGCTCATGGTCGACCTCTCGCTCTCGATGCCGATGCGCGACAACTTCCTCGCAGCCAAGAAGGTGGCGATGGCGCTGCACACGCTCATCTCGACACGCTTCCCGCGCGACTTCCTTGGCCTGGTCGGGTTCTCCGAGGTGGCGCGCGAGATCAAGGCGGAGGAGCTCCCCGAGGTCTCCTGGGACTTCGTCTACGGGACCAACATGCAGCACGGGCTCTTGCTGAGCAGGCGCATGCTCGCCCACCGGGCCGGGACGAAGCAGGTGATCATGATCACCGACGGTGAGCCGACCGCTCACCTCGTCCCCGCGAGGGACGGGGACGGTTTCGAGGTCTCCTTCAGCTACCCGCCTGTGCCCGAGACGGTCCGCGCCACCCTTTCGGAGGTGGCGCGCTGCACGCGCGCCGGGATCACGATCAACACCTTCATGCTCGACTCCAACCGCTCGTTGCAGGGTTTCGTCGAGCAGATGACGAGGCTCAACCGGGGGAGGGCGTTCTTCACCACTCCCGAGACGCTGGGCGACTACGTGCTCGTGGACTTCCTCGAGCACCGCCGCGGCGCCCGCTCCTCGGCCAAGCGCGGCGCCTGATCCCGTCGGGCAGGGGGGTTGCGGCGCGCGCACCCTCAGTGATTTTGCCGCCCGACATTGCGAGATTTCCCTTGCGTTCCGCCGACGGATGGGTAAGGATGACACAGCTGTAATTACATCGGTGCCACTAGTGGCCCGAACGATCGGCGAGGGGAGGGCGTACCGGTGGACATCGTCACACTGTTGTACGGCCGCCAGGTACGGGATTGGCAATCTCGAGCGAACTGCATGGGGGTCGACCCCGACCTCTTCTTCCCCGAGCGTGGGGCTTCCACGCGCGAGGCGAAGGAAGTGTGCCGAGGGTGCGTGGTACGCGAGGACTGTCTCGAGTACGCGCTGGCCAACGGAGAGAAGTTCGGTATATGGGGAGGTCTCTCCGAGCGCGAGCGCCGCAGGGTCCGCCGGATGCGGGCGCTCAGCAGGCGCACCGCCACAGCGGCTTCGTAGCACTCTCAGCTCGGGTCAAAGGGCACCTGCGGCCGCTAGTCGCCGCTCGATCGTGCGCTCCGGTTCGAGGTCCAGCTGACGGCGGCGCTCCGGGGCCGTGGCTTCGACTACCTCGGCCGGGGCGAGGCCCACGAGCTCTGCCTTCGTGATCTCGATCCCGAGACCGGCGGCCAAGCGCGCTACGGAGTCGTAGGCCTCGGCGGGGCCGAAGGACGCCGGCTCGAGGAGGTTGCACGAGACCTGGGTCGCCGAGCCGACCGCCACACCGATCGCCCTGACCGTGGGCCCGCGAAGCTGGACTGCCAGGGCGCCTGCGGTCGACAGCTCGGAGGTCGACAACCACAGGTTGTAGGCGACCAGGGCGTAGCGTGCTCCGACCGCGCAGGCACCGGCACTTGGGTGAGGGCGTGACGGGCCGGTGTCGGGCTCGAGGTCAGAGAACGCAGTCCTCCTGATCTCCGGCAGCGTGCGCTCGGGGCCGTAGCAGAAGCACGGGAGCTCGAGCGCGCCACCCGCCCACTCGGCGAACCGATCACGGGCAGCGAGCGCCGGTCCCAGCGCACCCCCGTACGGTATTGGCGCGCCCGAGGGTGCGAGGGGGACGAAGGGCACCACGTCGAGCACCCCGATCCTCGGGTGAGCGCCGGTGTGGACGCGGATGTCGAGAAGCTCCACGGTCCTCTTCGCGACTTCCCGCACCGCGTCCTCGGTGAAAGCACCGCCGAGAGTGATGACGGACCGGTGGTGGTCGGGGTCGCTGTGCAGGTCGAGCACGTGATCGGCGCCGGCAGCTGCGATCGAGCCGATTGTTGCGACGTCGCGGCCCTCGCTCACGTTCACGACGCACTCGAGCACCGCGCACCTCTGGGCCGCCGCACGAAGCGGCGTGGTCAGTTGTTGCTGGCCTGCAACCTCGACAGGCGACGCCTGCGGAGGATGCGCCGGCGCTCACGCTCCGAGGCACCTCCCCATACGCCGTGGTCGACTCGGTTGTCGAGCGCGTACTCCAAGCAGGCCAACTTCACGGGGCATTCGACGCATATGCGCTGAGCGACTTGGACCCCGATCCCGTCGTTGGGGAAGAACACCGCAGGGTCCATGTCCCTGCACTTCGCACGGGCCATCCAGTCGGCGTCCACGGTGCCTCCCATGTCGATCTCACCCTACCAGCCGGGTACGCTGGAACACCTTGGTGTGTTCAGCCATTTGCACCACCGGCGACCGGTGCAGATAGCTGCGATTTCCGTTCGAAGTCAGTCTGAAGGCGCGACCTGTGTGCCAGCTGTGAGGTGCCAGGGCGCTCGTGGTGGCCAGGTCGAGGAGGCGAGGTTTCGGTGGTCGAGGAGATAGAGGAGTCCGAGGAGCCGCAGCCGCCGCGAGGCCACGTGCGGGTGGTGTACCTGGGCCCCGTGGCGCCGCACTGGGAAGTCCAGTCGACCTACGGAGACCCTTCGGTGATCGAGCCCTTCAGGGACAGGACCCTCGCGCGGCTCACCCTGCTGCCGCCGCACGACCCTCAGTACCGCCGCAACCGCGAGCGCGTGGCGCGCGACGCCGAGCGGGAGCACCTGGAGCTCGAGTGGGACCTCGGCGTCCCCGAGGATCCTGAGCCGCCCAACGTCGCAGAGGAGGCCGAGGAGGGCTCAGCCGCTCCCTGAGCCTCCCTCTGAGGTGAGCCTCACCCGCTCGAGCCACAGACCCGGTGCCTCGATCTCCGCCGGAGTCGGCAGCGCGTGGGCGTCGGACCAGAGCATGGCGAGCCCTTCCTCGCCAGCTCTGTCGAGCACACCGCGCACGAATTCCACGCCGCGCTCGACGTGTGCAGGACCCAGGTCCAAGCCGAACAGCAGCTCGGCGGCGCGGTCGGTCGCCTGCCGGTCGTGCTGGTGGCGCCGCCAGGCCTCGGCGAGTGCGGTCCTGCCACCGAGAAGTCGCGAGGACGCACGGTCGAGCACGTGCTCGACGTACCCTTCGAGCGCGGCGGTGACGGTTTCGAGCTCGGTGGCGGCCCGGCGGCGGGCAGGAGAGGGATCCGTGCCGAACAACGTCTCGGGATCTCCGAGCAGGCCCGCGAGGCCCTCGGGGTCGGTGGGGTCGAGGCCTCCGAGCCGCTGGACGATTCCTTCGGCGTCCTCCGCTCCGGCGCGCACCACGTTCGTGAGCATCTCTTCGAACCTGGTGGCGACGTGCGGCCTTGCAAGTACCGCGTGAGCAGTCAACTCACGGATGCAGACCCAGAGCCTCACCTCGTCGAGCGGGAGGCTCCAGTCGCCGGCGAAGCGCTTCAGGTTCTCGGGGACGAGCAGCAGCCGTGAGCCGGGGCGTGGGATCGGGACCTCGTAGGGACCGAGCGCCGAACGGGCGAGGTGGCCCACGGCGGAACCGAGCTGCATCGCGGCCATCATCGGGCCCATAGTCGACATGAGCCGTGCCACGAGGTCGGCCGCCGGTGGTGAGCCGGAGTCCTCGAAGGACTCGAGATCGTGTCCCAGCTCCGATGACCCCGCGCCTGCGCCGCTTCCGGCCTCCCCAGCTGCCGGCGACATGGCTTCCATGAGGAACTGCCAGTCGTCGAGCGTGTGCCACGCCCACGACCCGGGCCCGACTGTCACGATCTCCACCGGGGTGCCCTTCGGTGAGACGGGGGAGCCGGTGAGCTCCGACACGTGCATCTCGGCGATCCGCGCCAGCTCCTCGAGCTCGATGCGCTCGATCGGTTCGACGTTCGCCTCGGGCTCGCCGCCGGTGGCGACCGAGTAGGCGAGGGTGCGGGCCATCTCGGTCTGGCGACCGGCGCCCGCTGAGGCGCTGCCCATGAGCCCTAGGAGGTCCCCGAGCATCTGCTCCAGAAAGTCGCCGCCGCCACGGGGACCGGGCACCGACATGTCAGCCGCCCGGGTCGGAGGCGAGCGCGATCGACACGGTGCGCGCAGACCCCGAGTGGACGACGGTCAGCATCACGACGGATCCCGGCGGGATGACGTAGAGCCGGGCCTCGAGATCGACGTGCGAGGACACAGCGTAGGAGTTGATGGCCTTGACCACGTCGCCGGGTTCGATACCTGCATCCGCGGCAGGGCTCGAAGGGAAGACGCTCTGGACGACCGCGCCGGTGCCACCGGGCGCATCCTGCGCGCTCACCCCGATCCATCCGTGCTCGACGCGATGGAGCGAGGCGAGCTCCTGTGCCACACCAAGAGCCAACGAGGCGGGAACGAAGAGGCCGACGGATGTCGCTCCCGCATTTTCTCGTCCCCCCAGAATTCCGACGAGGTCGCCCTGCCCGTCTATCAGCACGCCTCCCCAGTCGTTGTTGAGTGGCGTATCGGCCGCGATGCTGTCCATGAGCCCGATCCCGTCACTCGAGGACTGACCCAGCCCGATCTGCTCGACCATGCTGAGCGCCACGTCCGTCGTCGGGACCGAGGACGAGGGCGGACTCGCGCTCATGCACGCGGCGACCGTCAGGTCGCCGGGCGTCACGTCCGTGTCGCCGAACGAAGCGGGAGCGAGCCCGCCTGCCGTCTTCACGACCGCTATGCCCGAGCTCGGGTCGGTGGCGAGCACCCGGCCCTGCATCCGCCTGCCGGTCGACGTGATCACGTCCAGGCTCGAGACTCCTGCCGCTGCCGAAGCAGCGGTGACGACGAGGGCGCCCCCGGGCAGGACGACGCCCGTGGCGGGGGAGCGGTGGTCTGCTCCGGCGGGCACCAACTCGACGAGAGAGGGACGCAAGGCTGAGACCAGTTGCAGGATGCGCGGAGCAGCCGACACCGGCATCGAGGGATCGGTGACCAAGCTGGTCTCTACGGCCTGGAAGCTGCGGGTGGCAGTGGAGACGGGCGGAGACTGCGCGAGTGTTAGCGCGGCCGCAGCAGCCGCTGCGACGGCAGCAGCCCCGAGCGTCCCGGCCGCGATCGCCGTGCGCCGCTCGCGCCACTGGTTGCGTGTCGACGGACGGTCGTCTGCGGACTCGGCAGTGTCCTGCGCGCCCCGGTTGACCTCGGAAGGGTGACGCCACAGCCGGTCCTCAGGCGCGATCCATCCCCTGTGGGCCTCTTCGTCCTCGGAGCCTTCGGCGTCGTCGGGGACGTCTCCAAAAGTGAACGGGCCACCGCTGTCCATCGAATTCCGAGGCTACTTCCGAGCGGTCCCCGAAGGGCATCGCGTTGGGATGTGCTGCGAGCACGCGCAGGGCACCTCGACGGTCCCCTACGATGGTCGGGTGGGAGCGACGGGCCGTGGCTAGGGATCTCGCCATCGACCTCGGCACGGCCAACACCCTGGTTTACGCCAGAGGTCGTGGGATCGTGTTCAACGAGCCGACTGTGATCGCTCTCAACACGAGGACCCAAGAGGTCCTCGCGGTGGGTCAGGACGCGTGGCAGATGATCGGGCGCACGCCCGGCTACATCGTGGCCGTCCGCCCACTGCGCCAGGGCGCCATCACGGACTTCGACATCACCGAGCGCCTCATCCGCCTGCTGCTCCACCGTTGCGGCGTGTCCCGCCTGAACCGTCCCCGCGTCCTCATCTGCGTGCCTTCGGCCATCACGTCCGTCGAACGACGCGCGGTCAAAGAGGCGTCGCATCGTGCGGGTGCGTCCGCGGCCTACTTGATCGAGCAACCGATGGCGGCGGCGATCGGGGCGGGCCTCCCCATCCACGAGCCGATCGGCAACATGGTCGTGGACGTCGGCGGAGGGACGTCGGAGACGGCCGTGATCTCGCTCGGCGGCGTTGTGTCGTCACGAGCGATTCGTTGCGGCGGGTTCGACATCGACTCCGCGATACAGACGTTCGTGAGGCGCGAGTACGGAGTCGCCATCGGCGAGCGCACGGCGGAGGAGATCAAGCTGGCGATCGGCTCCGCCGCACCGTACGACGGCGAGGTCAAGGCGGAGGTACGCGGGCGGGAGCTTCTGACCGGCATGCCGAAGACGGTGGTGCTCTCGCCCTCCGAGCTGCGCGCGGCGGTCGAGGACAACGTGGGCCAGATCATCGACGCCGCAGTGGAGTGCCTCGGCGCGGCCCCGCCCGAGCTGGCGCAGGACATCATCACCCAGGGGATACACCTCGTCGGTGGCGGGGCTCTACTGCGCGGCCTGGCGCGCCGGCTGGCGGACGAGACCGTGGTGCCCGTGCACCTGGTGGCGACCCCGCTCGAGTGTGTGGCGCTCGGAGCGGGCAAGTGCCTCGAGTCCTTCGACACGCTGCACGAGCTGTTCGTTAGCGCCGACGCTTAAGGAGCTTCGGGCTGGTCCAGCAGGTCCTCGGCCGCCTGGCGGACCTGCCAGTCGCGGTCCCCCAGGCACGAACGCATCGCACCTTCGACGCGAGGGTCGTCGAATGCCGACAGGGCGATCACGGCTCTGCGGCGCACCGCCACCTTGTCCTTCAGCGCTGCCAGCAGCACCGGGACGGCTCCAACGACGCGCGCCGCGCCGAGCGCCGCGACTGCCGCTTCTCGGCACAACGGGTCGGTGTGCCCGCTCGCCATGGCGCGCAGCGCCGCCCCGGCCGCCGGCGGGCACGCATCCCCCCACTCGCCCAACGCCCACGCGGCGCTCTCTGCCACCTCGGGCTCGGAGTCGCAGGTCGCGCCGGTGAGCGCTTCGAGCAAATCGCTCGGTGGTCGCTCGACGGCGTCGCCTTCGGTGGCGCGCTGGGCCGTCATCCCGCTGAGCTTCGATGCTCTTATCCGTACCAGGGGATCAGGGTCCGACAGGGCCCCGACGAGCATCCCTGTGTCCATGGCTCCGCTTCGCGCGAGCGCTCCGAGCGCGGCGGCGCGCACCGACGGGTCGCCGTCGCGCGCGAGGGCAGCGGCGCTCTCCGCGTCGCCACGGTGCCCGGCCAGCACTGCCAGACGGCGCCGGGCCTTCACGGGCGGTGTGGCGGCGGTGGCCTTGCGGTCTGCTCGAGTTTCTCTGTGCGTGAGCTCCCCCTCCCCGCCGACCGGACCGTCGGAGATCCGTGGCAGTCTGTTGTACCCCGCGGGCCCACTCAAGATGCAGAGCTACGAGACCACGCTAACCGTCCCCGAGCCCACCGTGTCGCGCAAGCGGCGCCGGTGGCCCTTCGTCTCGAGCGCGATCGTGATCCTCCTGGCAGTGCTCGTGGTGGTGGCGTCGCGCATCACCCTCTCCGAGTACGCGTTAGTTCCAGGTGACGCGCTCTCCGTCTCGCAGTTGATCACGTTGCCAAAGGGTCAGGCCCACCCGCTCCACGGCAAGTTGCTGCTCACCGACGTGGGAGTCAACAACGTGACGCTGCTCGGGCTCATCCCGGCGTGGCTCAACTCCGATACGACCCTCGTGAGCAGTAACGAGCTGACGTACGGCCTGCCGCTCAGCGAGTTCGACGGGGAAGGCACCGTCGACATGGCGGAGTCTCAGCTCACCGCCGAGTCCGTGGCCCTCCGGCAGCTCGGTTACTCGGTGCCCGAGCATGACGTGGGGGTGACGGTGTACGTGATCGATCCTCACTCTCCTGCTTATCGCGCGCTCCAGGTGGGCAACGTGATAACCGCCCTCGACGGTACGCCGACCCCCAACCCGGTGGCGCTCGAGAAGGCCGTGCGCGCCCACAAGCCCGGCGAGCAGATCACGCTCCAGGTCGGGTCGATCGCGCACCCAACCCCGGGGCACCCGGTCGGTCTGCGTCTGTCGAGCATCAGCGAGGGCCACAACACCGTGCCTTTCATCGGGATCGGCGATCCCGCCGCGCCCATAGCCGGACTGGGGACACAGCCCCAGTACCAATTCCCCTTCCAGGTGTCCATCAACAGCGACCAGATCGGCGGGCCGTCCGCCGGGCTGGCGTGGACCCTCGGCATCGTCAACGGCCTCTCAGGGGGCCAGCTGACCGGAGGGCGCACCGTGGCCGCCACCGGCACCATCGACCCCGACGGATCTGTCGGCGACGTTGGCGGGGTGGAGCAGAAGACCGTCGCCGTCGAGCGCGCCGGAGCGTCGGTGTTCTTGGTGCCCGATCCCGAGGTGGCTACCGCGCGTTCCAAGGCGACTCCCGGCCTCGAGGTGATGGGGGTAGGTTCGGTGTCCCAGGCCCTCAAGGACCTCCAGCGGCTCGGGGGCAGCCTGGGCAGCGCGGCCCTTGGTCCCCCTGCGGGCCCCGGGGGCCACAGCGTCCCCTACGACTGGCAAGACTCACCTTGGTCGTGAGCCCGCCCTAGTCTTTTGCGGTGATCTCACCGAGGAACCTGCGCTCCGCCCGCGAGGCAGCCGCCGCAGCTTGATGCCAGAGGACCGCAGGCTCACCATCACGTCCTCGTTGCAGCTTCACCCCGACGAGGTTGCCAGGCGCACCTTCTCCAACGCGCGCCGCGGGTTCGACGCCGTCGAGGTGAGGGCCTATCTGGACCAGGTCGCGCGGGAGCTGGCGGCCGCTTCCGAGCGCGAGCAGGAGCTTCGCGTGCTGCTCGCAGAAGCCGAGCGCAGGGCCGAGAACCCGGTGCTCGACGAGGCGACCCTGGCTACGGCGCTCGGCCAGGAGACCGCCCGGGTCCTGCGCGCCGCCCACGAAGCGGCCGCCGACATCCAGGGGCGTGCCGAAGCCGATGCCAACAGAATGGTCACCGAGGCCCAGGAGGAGGCGGGCAAGATCCAGGCACTCGCGGAGCAGCACGCGGTGGATCGAGCCTCACAGTCCGAAGCCACCGCCGCCGAGACACGCCGGCGCGCGCAGGAAGAGGCCGCCGCCAGGGTCGAAGCGGCCCACGCCGAGTCCGAGGCGCTGCTCGAGCACGCGCGAGCCGAATGCCGGGCGATGCTCACCGAAGCCCAGGAGCTGAGGGCGCGGGTCCTCGGCGACCTCACCCGGCGCAGGCGGGTCCTGCACAGCCAGATCGAGCAGCTGCGCGCGGGGCGCGATCGCCTGGCCGAGACCATCGGGGGAGTGCGGGACGCGGTCGATCGCGCCACCGACGACTTGTTCAGGGCAGAGGACGAAGCCCGGATCGCGGCCGAGGCCGCGGGGCGCCAGTTGGCGCGGGCCGACCACGGCGAGCTCGCTTCCCGCCAGGCAGAGGTGGCGCTCGGAGCGGGTCCGGATGTCCGCGGTCTGCAACCGGGCTCCGAGGTTCGCGAGATCCCGGTGGCCGAGCCCGCAGGGGTGGCCGAGCCTGGGGAGGCGGCCGAGCCTGCGGCCGCGACAGAGGCCGCCGCATCGGTCGAGACGGCACCCCGGCACCCGGGCACCGGCGAGCCCGCCTTGGAACCCGTAGAGGATCCGGCGCGCAGCCAGTCGGTGGACGAGCTCTTCGCCCGCCTGCGAGCCGAACGAGGGCCGGAGCCGCCAGAGCCTCCGGCCTCGCCCGGCCTTTCGGGCTCTGCCGGCCCCTCGGGTGCCGTCGAAGCACAGCCCGAGGGCGCGAACGGCGCGCGAGAGGTCGTCCCTGCTGGCGCCGGCACCGCGCACGCCTCGAGGAGGAGGCATTCGAAGGCTGAGGAGCAGACCGCCCCCCCCGAGCTGTCCGCGGAGCCCGAGGCCACCGAGGTTGTCGGCCCGGCCGAGGCCCCGGCCGAGGCCCCGGCCGAGTCCGAGGAGCCCGAGCGCCACGACTTGCTCACAAGACGCGACGAGGTGCTCCTGCCCGTCGTAGCGACGCTCGCCCGTCGGCTCAAGCGCGCGCTGTCCGACGACCAGAACGACATCCTCGACCGGCTGCGCGCGGCGAAGGGATGGGGGCCGGACCTGCTGGTACCCGAGACCGAGCACATCGAGATGTACGCGAGCGCCGGTCGCGAGCAGCTCTTCGAGGCAGCGCGCTCGGGGGCGATCTTCGCAGGCGGAAAGGCCGACGACACGCCAGGGATCGAGGACATCGCCTCCGACCTTGCTTCCGCCATCGTCGTCCCCCTGCGCCGGCGTCTCGAGGACGACGGCGCCAAGGTCGACACCGGTGACGAAGCTGCTCTCGTCGAGCAGGTGGGTGCCGCATTTCGCGATTGGAAGGGCGCACGCGTGGAGAGGCTCGCGGGCGACGAAGCTGTGGCAGCGTTCTCGCGCTCCGCTCTGGCGGCGACCGCGGCTCGCACCTCGCTCACATGGGTGGTCGACGACGAGGGTGTCGAATGTCCCGATTGCGACGACAACGCATTGGCAGGACCCGTTCCGCGCGGTGAGGCGTTCCCCACCGGACACCCGCACCCTCCCGCGCACGCAGGCTGTCGCTGCCTGCTCGCTCCGGTGGACGCGTAGGCTCCTCCCCGGTGCGACGTCCGCAGGACCTTCCTCCCCGACCGCCCAGATCCCCACGACCCTCGGGACGGCCACGACCGCGGCGTACTCCGAGGCGGCGGCGACTGTGGATCCTTGTCGCGATAGCCGTCCTCATCATCCTCATCGTCTCCCTGCGTTCGATCGCCACCTTCTACACCGATTATCTGTGGTTCGGCTCGGTGAAGCTGACCAGCGTGTGGCGGCACCTGTTTGTGGTGAAGCTCGCGCTGTTCTTCGGTTTCGCCGCCGTCTTCTTCGTGGCGCTATGGGTGAGCCTCGCGGTGGTGGACAGGGTCGCCGCAAGCCAGCTTGCCGCAGGCCAGGAGGACGAGCTTGTGCGGCGTTACCAGCAGTACGTCGCTCCGCGCGCTCTTCTGGTGCGGAGCATCGTGGCGCTCGTCGTCGCGTTGATCGCTGCCTCCAGCGCCATTGGTCAGTGGAGCAACTTCCTGCTCTTCGCCAACGGGGTCTCGTTCACGGGTCCGGGTTCCACGGATCCGCAGTTCCACAAGAACGTCGGCTTCTTCGTGTTCAAGTTGCCGTTCTTGTCCTTCCTGGTGAGCTGGTCCTTCGTGGCGCTCATCGTGATCGCGATCTTCACGGTGATAGCCCACTACCTCAATGGGGGAATCCGTATCGAGCAGGGGCGTCCGAGCGTCTCTGCACAGGTGAAGGTCCATATATCGGTCCTGCTCGCGTGCATGGCTCTGGTGAAGGCGGTGGGCTATTACCTGGGCCGTTACAACCTCGACCTCTCGACCAACGGCTACGTGCAGGGCGCCGGCTACACCGACGTCCATGCCCGCATCCCGGCCTACACGCTGCTCATGGTCATCTCGTTGCTGGCGATAGTGATCCTGGTGGTCAACATCTGGCAGCGAGGCTGGGCATTGCCGATCCTCGCCGTCGGTCTGTGGGCATTCGTGGCCATCGTGGTGGGGGCGATCTACCCGGCGATAGTCCAGGCATTGAAGGTGGGGCCCGCCCAGAACACGTTGGAGAAGCCGTACATCGCACGCAACATCGCCGCCACCCGGAGGGCGATGAGCTTGAACGGGATCAAGGTCCAGGCGTTCGCGGCCGACACGTCGGCGACCACGGCGTCGCTCGAGACCGACTCCCAGAGCCTCGACGACGTCAGGCTCTGGGACCCCGAGTGGACGGGCAACACCTTCACAAAACAACAGGCCATCTTCTCTTACTACTCGTTCAACACGCTCACCATGGATCGCTACACGGTCGACGGTCAGCTCGTCCCGATGGTGGTCGGCGTGCGCCAGGTCAACACGAGCGATCTCCCCGCCCAGGGATGGGTCAACACGCACCTCCAGTACACCCACGGATACGGGATGGTGCTCTCGCCGGCGAACGAGGCTTCGAACGGCCAGCCGGTCTTCGACATAGGTGCGCTGCCTCCGGTCTCGGCGACGGGCCTGGCGAAGCTGACCCAGCCTTCGGTCTACTTCGGGTTGAACAACCCGAACGGAGGTGACGCCAACTTTGAGATCGCCAATACCCGGCAGCCGGAGGTCGACTACCCGCTGCAGAACGGGGGCATCCAGGAGTCACACTACAGCGGGCCCGGTGGAGTGGAGCTCAACAACTTCGTCACCCGCGCGGCGTTCGCGCTGCGTTTCGGGGACCTGAATGTCTTGATCTCAGACCGTCTGACTCCGCAGTCGCGGGTGATGTTCGTGCGCGACGTCGTCCAGATGGCCCACAAGGCAGCGCCGTTCTTGAGCTACGACTCCGACCCGTACCCGGTCCTCGTGGACGGCCACATCGACTGGGTGATCGACGCGTACACCACCACCGACCACTACCCGTACGCCCAGGACGCCGACACGTCTGCCCTTGCGCCCAACAGTGGCTTGGCGGGCCAGAACTTCAACTACGTTCGCAACTCGGTGAAGGTGGTGGTCAACGCCTACACCGGCGCCATGACCTTCTACGACGTGACCCCTCTCACCAGGACGACGGACCCGATCCTTCAGACCTGGGAGAAGATCTTCCCGGGGATGTTCCACCCGGTGTCCCAGATGCCCCGGGCTCTCATCACCCACCTGCGGTACCCGGAGGACCTCTTCACCGTGCAGGCCGCCGCTTACGGCCGCTACCACCTGACCCAAGTCCAGGCCTTCTACAACTCGAGCGGCGCCTGGAACATCTCCCAGAGCCCCGGGGCCGGTTCACCTGACGCGGCGCTGCCCACGACCTTCACGACCAACGCCCAGGGACAGATCGTCTCCACGGGTCAGGTCCAGCGGATGGCGCCGCTCTACGAGACCTTCGCGCTCCCGGGGCAGTCGAAGGTCTCGTTCAACCTGATCGACGCCTACGTTCCGTTCTCGTCCAGCAACGAACGACAGACACTCTCGGGCTTCCTTGTGGCCGGGAACGATCCTGGGAGCTACGGGAAGATGACCGTATACGCGGCTCCTACTGGCCAGGACACCGACGGCCCGGCGCTCATAGACGCGCGCATCACGCAGAACCCGGCCATCTCCCAGAAGATCAGTCTGCTCAACACCAACGGCTCCGAGGTGATCCTGGGCAACGTGCTGATGCTCCCGGTGGGGCAGTCGATGCTCTACTTCAGGCCGTTCTACGTACAGTCCTCGCGCAACCCCGTGCCGCAGCTCCAGTACGTGATCGTCGTCTACAGCGGTCCCCAGGGAAACAGCGAGGTCACCTTCGACACCACGCTGCAAGCCGCCCTCGGGGACGTCTTCCAGGGGCTCGCCCTCCCTCCACCGTCTTCGAACGGCGCGGCCCCTTCCCAGGTGGGTCCCGCCGCCTCGGCCGAGGTGCAGAGCCTCATCAACCAAGCGAGCCAGGACTACAACCAGGCCCAGGCCGACCTGAAGGCCGGCAACTTCGCGGCGTACGGCACAGATCTCGCGAACCTCCAGAGCGTCCTCCAGCAGCTCGAGCAGGCTTCGGGGGCCAGCTCGTCCTCCTCGTCGTCGGGGTCTGGCAGCTCGACCACCACGACCACGACGACGACCACCACCGCGCCAACGAGCAGCGGGGTGGCGTCGCGCCCTCGGCGTTCGTCGACGAATGCACCGAGCTCGCAGGCCCTCGTCTCGTCGCACTGAGGTTCAGGGCGCCTTCCGCAAGGTGCCTGTTCGGGCCTGGATCGAGCACCGCGGGCCGGTGGTATCGTGTCGGGGACGACGCGGGGTGGAGCAGTCTGGTAGCTCGTCGGGCTCATAACCCGAAGGTCGGAGGTTCAAATCCTCCCCCCGCCACCAACTAGGGCCGCACAGCGCCTAACCGATCAGCTGTGACGAGTTCGAGGGCTTCTCGGAGAGCGACGATGTGTTCGCCGCCATACCGCTCGTCCCACTCGCGCTCGAGCTCATCGATCAATCGACGCCCGATCGAGTATGCGTTGCGACCCTGCGCGGTGAGACGGATGATCTTGGCGCGACCGTCGCTGGGATCCGCCACTCGTTCGAGGTAGCCGCCCTGTTCGAGGTCGCTCGTGACCTCGCCGACCGACTGTTTGGTCATGTTTGCCCGATCGGCCAGATCGGTGAGGCGGGAGCCGTTCTCGGGATCGATGTTCCCGAAGACGCACCCGTGCCCCGGCCGGATATCTCCCAACCCGACCGCCGCGAGCTTCTGTCCGAGCTCGTCGGCGAACTGGTCGGTAGCCATCTTGAGCAGCCGGATCATTGGCGCTCGGAAGAGGTCGTTGGATTCGGATTGCATATCGTCAGGGATACTGATAAGGTTACCAGACTACACGGTCAGGGAACCTTGTAACGTTCCCTGACAAGAATACCCGCACTTGGAGGCAACATGGCGCGGAAGTGGTGGACCCTCACCGTCGTGAGCGTGGCGACGTTCATGCTGCTTCTCGACATCACCGTGGTGAACACGGCACTGCCGACGATCGCCAGGGACCTGCGCGCGAGCTTCAACGACCTCCAGTGGGTGATCGACGCCTACACACTCGCTCTGGCTGCGATCGTCCTGACCGCGGGGTCGCTGGCCGACCGATTCGGCCGCCGTGCGGTGTTCGCCACCGGTCTCGCCGTGTTCTCGCTCTCCTCTCTGGCAGCCGGACTGGCACCCGATGCCACTTTCCTCAACCTCTCCCGGGCGATCGAGGGCGTCGGCGGCGCGGCGATGTTCGCCGTGTCGCTCGCCCTAGTCGCTCAGGAGTTCCCCGCCGGGCGCGAACGCGGGACGGCGATGGGCGTCTACGGGGCGACGATCGGAATATCGGTCGCCATCGGCCCGCTCGTGGGTGGGGCACTGACCGACGGTCTGGGGTGGCGATGGGTCTTCTTCATCAACGTGCCCGTCGGGCTAGCAGCGCTGGTGGTGACGTTCCTCAAGGTGCGCGAATCGCGGGACCCAAGGGCGCGACGGGTCGACTGGCTCGGATTGGCGACGCTGAGCAGCGGATTGGCCCTCCTTGTACTCGCCCTGGTGCGCGGGAACGACGACGGATGGACAAGCGCGCTGATCCTCGGGGAGCTCTCCGGTGCCGCGGCGCTCCTCGGATCGTTTGTCGTGATCGAGCGAGCTGTGACCGAGCCGATGCTGCCGCTGGCCCTCTTCCGCCGGCGAGCGTTCACAGGAGTGCAGATCGCCGCCGTCGCGGTCTCCGTCTCGATGTTCTCGCTCTTCCTCTACCTGAGTCTGTATCTCCAGGACTACCTTCACTATTCGCCGCTGCAGGCAGGGCTTCGGTACCTCCCGATCACGCTAGGTGCGTTCATCGCCGCGCCGGTCGCAGGTGGACTGCTCGGTCGCGTGCCGGCCCGGGTCCTGATGGCGATCGGCCTGGCAGGGACGGGCATTGGCCTTTTGCTGATGTCGGGGCTCAGTCAAAGCTCCGGTTGGACCGCGCTTCTGCCGGGCTTCATCATCGCCGGGCTCTCGATCGGGATCCTAAACCCGGTGATCGCCGACGTGGCACTGAGCGTCGTGCCCAAGGAGCGAAGTGGTATGGCAGCGGGCGTCAACGACACGTTCCGCCAGGTGGGCGTTGCCTTGGGCACGGCCGTGTGGGGCGCGATCTTCCTCGCTCGCGGATCGAGCACGATTGGCGCTCTCTTGGCCGGCAATCCTGCCGGCATCGACGGGCGACCTCGCCGACTCGTCGAAGCGTTCTCCAGCGGCGGGTTCGCCGCTGTAGCGCACGCGATCCCTTCCAGTGCCCGACAGGCGGTCATCCGTGCCACCCACCAAGGGTTCCTCACCGGCCTCAACACGATCCTCATCATCGGAGGTGCGGTGACCCTCGTCGGGGCGGTGCTGGCCCTGTGGCTGGTCCGCGAGCGAGAGATCGAGCGGGTCGAACGAGTAGTAGTCGCTACCCTGAGCACCGAGCAGCTCGAGTACGCGCCGGGCTGATTCGAGATCACCTCTTCGTCAACGTCGACGTCTTCCAGCTCGGGCGGGCCTGGCTCTAGGTGCTCAGGGCGTAGTACTCGGGCGATCCGAGGATGCCGGAGATGACCGACTCCACCGAGCCCCCGAGAGCCAACTGGGCGACCCAGGTCGACAGCCCTCCTGGGTCAGCGGCACGCCCTAGGAACGCCTCGTAGTACGCGTTTACGAGGTCGCTGCGGTATTCGCGCGAGGTCAGGATGCCGGTCGCGACGGCGCTGCGCCCGCCACCCCCGGCGAGCAGGGCCTGCCACGAGGCGAGACCCCCCGGGTCTGGTGCGCGCCCGAGCAGGTCCTCGTAGAGGGCGTCGACGAAGCCGACCTGCGTCGCTCCCGAGTCGGCGTAGAACTCCGCCGATCCGAGTATGCCGGTGAGGACCGACTGGTCGCTGGCACCGCTCGCGAGCTGGCCGACCCAGTTGGAAAGGCCCCCTGGGTCCGCCGGGCGTGCGAGGTAGGCCAAGTAGTAGCTCTCTACGAGGTCTCCTCGGAACTCGCTCGAGGTCGCGATGTCGTAAGCCACCTGGGCTCGGCTTGCACCGCTCCCGAGCTGGCCGACCCAAGTGGAGAGGCCCCCCGCGTCAGGTGCCCTGGCGAGCAGGCTCTCGTAGAGCGAGCACACGAAGGCCGCGTTGCCCGTGTAAGAGGTGCACGGTCCCGTCAAGGGAGTGGTGGGCCCCGGGCCCGCGGGAGGGGTGGGACCGGTAGGCGGAGGCACGGTCGGCACGAGCGCTGCCGGGGTGACGGTGACGGGCGCGGAGGAGGGCCCCGTACCGACCCCGTTCGTGGCAACGACCGAACAGCTGTACGTGGTGCCGTTCACGAGCCCGCTGATGGTGGCGCTAGTGGCGCTCGTGGTCACGAACCCGGAGGGCGTGCAGCTCACGGTGTAGGAGGTGACGGGCGCCCCACCTCCGGCCGGAGGCGCGCTCCAGGTGAAGGAGGCTTGGGAGTCACCCGGCGTGGCTGTGAGCCCGCTCGGCGCCCCCGGTGCGCCGGCGTCGACCACTGCGAACGGTGTCGCGTTGAGCTGGGCGAGGGTGGGGCTCGTCGTGGAGCCCAAGGTCACGGTCACCGTCTCAGGCGGACCGAGGTTGTGGGTCGGCCCCGGTGCACCTGCCACGGGCACCCAGGCGCTGCCTGTCCACCAATCGAGGGAATTGCCTCCGACGAAGTTGCACACGTCGAGGTACACGGTCATGACGACGCTCGTGAACGTGTTCCCGGGCGAGAGGAAGTTGTCGATGTACTCGCCGGTCGCCGAAGAAAGCGGCCCGTCGGGGTCAGCGCTGTACTCGCCCACCACGACGGTCCCTTCACCTCCCGAGGCCGTGGCGGTGATGAGGAGGGAGTTGTTGCAGTTGTCAGTGGCGGTGGCAGATCCCCCCGGGTTCGTGGAGGTCCCGCCTCCACAGGTGGCCGTGCCGCCCGGGCAGATGTTCAAAGGCGGGACCGACGTCCCCCCCCCGCCCGGTAGGACGATGCCGACGGCTCCTGCGGGTGTGGGGGCCTGCGTCAGCACCGAAACCGCGGTAGCGCCGAGCAACATGGCGCCGGCCCCGAGCGCGACGCCAAACAGGCGGGTGATCCGGCCGCGGCCGCTCGCTCGCCAAGTGCCGGGGGCGAGCCCCCTGCACGACCTTCCGGCGTTGGAGGATGGGAGTGACATCTGGACCTCCTGTGACAGGTTCCTGGTGAGCCCGTCCCCCCGAAAACGCCGCCCAATCCCCGGACGAAATGACGTGGGCAACGTACCATCAACGCCTGTGTTGTGCTCCGTAGACTCCTCCGGAGATGAATTCGGGCGGAAGGGGTGAACTGAGAGGTCTTACCGGGGCCTCACCTCCGCCATCTCGGCTCTCACCCGTTGCAATTTCCCGGTGAAGGAGCCCGCCGATTCTGGAGAACGAGATCAGTCGCGGGCATCCCCCATGCCTCGCTGCCCAGGTCTTGCACTTAGTGTTAGGGCACCCTAATATTCGGCCATGACCTGGGAGGCAATCGGAGGGATGGGCAGTTATCTGGTCGCCGTGATCGTCGTCCGCTCGATCCTCTCCCGGCGGTCGCGAGGGACGAGGTTCGTGGTTCTCCGAGTCGGGCACTGGCAGCCGGCTGAGTGGCTGGCAGCCTTGCTCGCTGCTTCTTCGATCGTGTTCATGGTCGGCGGTACGGTCCTCGCCGCCCTCGGGCACCCGGGCCCGATGGTCTCGGCTGAGTGGCCGGTGTGGATCGCGGGCACTGCACTCATGGCCGGGGGCACGGGCCTGATGGCTTGGTCACAAATCTCGATGGGCGCTTCGTGGCGAGTGGGGCTCGACCGCGAACAGTCCACCGTGCTGGTCAGGAAGGGTCCGTTCGGTTGGATGCGCAACCCCATCTACAGCTCCATGGTGGCCGTCTTTGCCGGCGTGACGTTGCTGGTTCCCTCCGCGCTGGTGGCCGGTGGATGGGTGATCCTCGTCAGCTTCGTCGAGTGGCAGGTGCGCGTCGTGGAGGAGCCATTTCTCATCCACGCCCACGGTGGCGAGTACTTCGGCTGGGCTCAGAAGGTGGGACGGTTCCTTCCGAGGATCGGTCTCATTCGCTGACGACTGATCAGAGACGGTAGAGCTTGCGGGCGTTCTCTCCCAGGATCTTGTTTCGAACGCGCTCGGGCAGCATCGACGTGCGCTTCTCGAACCGTGGCAGCGGATCCGGATAGAGGCAGGTGGGATGCGGGAAGTCGGTCTCGAACAGGATGTTGTCCTCGCCGACGGTCTCGATGAGGTCACTCAGCCGATTGAAGTTGTCTTCGAACCAGAGCGTCGCGTACAGGTTGGACTTGAAGTACTGCGAAGGCATTTTCTTCATCTGGCGCAACTCGTCAGGCGCGTTCTCGCTCATCTCGTAGTCGAGCGTCTCCAGGATGAATGGAATCCACCCGCAGCCACTTTCGACCGAGACCATCTTCAGGTCCGGATGGCGGTCGAACATGCCGGAGAGGATGAGGTTGGTCACGACCCGAGCGTTGCCGATGAACAGCAACGTGCCGCCAATGGCCAGGCGCACATTCCGGGGGTGTGACGGCCACGGGTACCTGCCGTAAAAGGTCATACCGGTGACGCTGGCTCCGATGTGGAAATGCACCGGCAGCTGATGCTCGACGCACGTCGCCCACAATGGGTCCCATTCGGGGCTGGCCAGATCGGGGGCGCCAAGATCGTCGGGATCCGAGGTCATGTTCACACCGCGGGCGCCGAGACCCGCAACCCGCTTGGCCTCAGCGACACACGCGTCGATGCTCCATGCCGGCATGACGGGAAGCGGGAGTAGACGGTTGTTCGACTCGGCCTGGATCTGCGCCTGGGCGTCGTTGTAGATCTCGATCGTCAGGCGACGCAGTGTTTGGTCATCGACGAGGCCGAGGTCCTGGCCGCCGAGCCCGATAGTGCTGGGGAATATCACCTGGGCATCGATGCCCAAGCTGTCGAGCACACCAAGGCGAACCTTCGGGTCGTAGGCGCCCTCGTGGATCTGATCGATCGTCCACTCCTCCAGCGCGGGGCCGGAGGGCGACTTGCTCCCGTCGCGCGCGATCACCCCGCCGGCGCTGAACCGTCCCATCACCAGTCCGTCGAATACCCAGGTGGGCTCGCCGTCGACCTCCTCGACATGGGGCACACGGTCCTTGTACTTCGCCGGGGCCAGCTTGGTGAACAGGTCAGGACGCTCACACCAATGGGAGTCCGCGTCGACGACAAACCTTGTTTTTGACATCGAAGTCAATACTATGATCCGGCCGTGGCCACGGCAATCGTGAACGGGCTATCACTCAGTTACGAAGTGATCGGGGACGGACGGCCTTGGGTGATCACGCCCGGCGGCCGCTTCAGCAAGGACTATCCCGGCGTCCGGGAATTGGCCCAGGCGCTGGCCGAGCAAGGCAACCGAGTCCTCATCTGGGACCGCCCCAACTGTGGTGCCTCGGACGTGTGCTTCGAAGGGCCCTCAGAGTCCGAGATGCAGGCCGACGTGCTGGCGGGGCTCCTGTCCCGTCTCGACATGACGCCGGCCGTGATCGCCGGCGGATCGGGGGGAGCACGCGTCTCGCTGCTCACCGCCGCCAACCATCCCGACGCCGCGGCCGGTCTGGCCATCTGGTGGATCAGCGGCGGCGTGTTCGGGCTCATGAACCTTGCCGTCCATTACTGCGGCGGGTCCCTGCAGGCGGCCTGGAGCGACGGGATGGAGGCTGTCGCCGTCTTACCCGAGTGGACCGAAGTACTCGAACGCAACCCAGCGAACGGCGCGCGGTTTCTGGCTCAGGACCGCAAGGAGTTCATCGGCACCATGGAGCGATGGATGCAGGCCTACTGCCCCCGCCAAGACCAGCTTGTACCCGGGCTATCGGACGGCCTGGCCCGCAGCATCAAGGTTCCCACTCTCGTCTTTCGCAGCGGTGAAAGCGATGCCTTCCATACCCGCGCCACTTCGGAGGCACTGGCCGAGCTACTGCCAAACGCCAGGCTCGTCGAGCCTCCGTGGGGTGACAGGGAATGGATCGAACGGCAGAGCGAACGAGACCAGCGCGACGGGATCTTCGTGCGATGGCCGCTTCTTGCGCCGCTGCTCCAGGAGTGGGCCGTGGGGTCGATCGGGGCGGGAGCCTGACGCACTGGTCATCTAGGTTGAATCACCGTGACCAGACAGCTGCTGTACTACGGGGCTCTCGGTGTGATCAGCACCGCCGTCGCCTGCTTCGTCAATCGTCGCCTCTTCCACCGCAGAAAGCCTTCCCTGTCGGCACTCGAGGGGTTGTTCTACCTGTTCGGCGTGGTGTCACTCGGTCTGGGCTGGTACTTCAACGTGCGCTACACCCATCAGTACGGGAGTCATGCCAGCTACGTGAACTACACGAAGGCGCTGTTTGACAACTGGGCGTCCGACTCGGCCGCTCAGGACTACATAATCGTCAACGTCGTCCTCTTCCCGCTGTGGAGCATTGTCGACGGACGGCGGCGGGGCATGCGAGCGCCCTGGATCTTCTTCGTGATGAGCCTGTTCACCAGCCTGGCGTTCTCAGTGGCGATGTACCTGGGCTTCGTCGAGCGTCAGATCCGCTACAACCGTGCGGAGCTGGAGGCCTCCAACACGGCATAGCCGCAGTTGTAGCCCGGGATGAAGGTGATCCCCGGGCCACCGTGGCACCCCGCCCCACACAGGTACAGGCCGTCCAGCGGCACGGGCAGGTCCGGCCAGCCCCGCGGTCCGGGACGGAAGGGGCCCATGAACTCGGGCTGGAGCAGCCCGTGGGTGAAGTCGCCACCCGTGCAGCCGAACATCAGCTCGTAGGTATATGCGGGGTAGGTCAGCTGCCGCTCGACGATGTCGGGAAAGTTCGGCGCGACAGTGGCGATCTTGTCAACGACGCGTTGGGCCATCTCGTCACGCAGCCGGGTCTGCTGCTCGCGCGTCGAGCCGATGGGGAAGTAGAAGGCGAAACTGCTGGCTGCGTGTTTGCCCGATGGCGCCAGCTCGGGGTCGTGGATACTCGGGATCTGAAGATTGAACGACGGTGCTGCTGGTACGCGCCCGGCCACGCAGTCTTCGAAGTCCTCCTGCATCTGCTCGGCTGTCCCGAAGAAGGTCACGTTCCGGCTGAAAGATGAGTCGTTCAACTGCTCGTACGGCTCGATGTACTCGGGGAGCCCGTCGAGGGCGAAGTGGACCTGGAAGTAGGCGGCCCGGTGGTCGATTGCGCACACCCGCCGGACAAAGGCATCGGGGAGGCCCTCCGCGTCGAGCAGGCCTAAGAAGGTGGCGCTGGGGTCGAGGTTCGACACGACGATCGGCGCGCTGATCTCCTCGCCGTCGGCGGTCTGGACGCCGCGGACCTTGCTCTCGGAGACGAGGATCTTCGACACCTTGGTGTGTCGGCGGAGCGTGCCGCCGTGTCGTTCGAAGAGCCCCAGCACGTGTTGGGACATGGTGCCCAGCCCGCCCTCGACTTTCGACATGGTGGCGTCTCCGGGTGAGGCGAGGGCGAAGGCGAGGCACAATGCGCTTCCCGGCGTGGCTGGGCCCTTGTACGTCGAATTGACGGCGAGGAAGGCGAGCATGCTGCGGACCGGCGAATGCTTGTCGCGGGCCGGCAGGAAGCGATCGAGGACGTCCATGACGCTCCCGAACATGGCCATCCGGATCGCTTCGCGCTCCGCCTCGTTCCTGGCACAGGCCCACATCTCGTCCAGCGACTTGGGTGGCTTTCGGACTTCGAAGCGCCCTATGGCACGGGCCGGCGCGTCGGCCCAGGCGACGACTTCAGCCATGCCCATCAGCGCGTCCATACCGAGCGTCTCGCCGAGATGGGCCAGCAGCCGCTCGGCGTCGGAGTACAAAATCAGTGGCCGAGCTCCCGATCGTCCCACGCTCGCCGACATCACTTCGGGCTCGTAGATCGGGCACTCTTCGAAGCCGAGGTCCTCGAAGAGCTCGTTGGGGAGCGGGAACTGGATGGAGCCCGCCAGCTCGAATCTGTACCCTCGGATGAGTTCCGTCGTCGAGGCCATCCCGCCTATGAAATGGTTCTTCTCGAGGCACAGGACCCGCATGCCGCCCCGGGCCATGACGGCTGCGGCGGTTAGGCCGTTGTGGCCTGCCCCGATGACGACGGCGTCGTAGTCGCTCACGACGAGGAGGGTACTCCTCGAGCGATCGCGGGCCCCGAGGCCGTTTAACCTGATGACAGGAGAAGGTATGAGCAAAACCTGGCCAGGGTTGCCCTATGACGAGTGGATCGACACCTGCGACACGCTTCATGCGCACACCCAATTGCTCGGCAAACTGGCGGTGGCCCTGGCGCCGCCGGAGCCCCAGCTACAACACGCCGCCCTGCGCCTGACCGCTCGCGGATGGGAGACGGCGCCGCTGCCCACGCCCGACCGATCGGGTGCGGTCGTGGCGGCCCTCGATCTGAGGACCCACGAAGCGGTGATGGAGCACAGCGACGGGCGCGCTCGCAGTTTCCCTCTCACCCCGAACCGGTCGGTCGCAGCGGTGACCCGCGACATGCTGGGCGTGGTCGACCAGCTCGCCGGAGACGTCCTGATCAACCTCCACCCACAGGAAGTTGCGTGGACCACACCGCTCGACGAGGACAACGATCACCACACATATGATCCGCAGCAAGTGGACACGTACTTCGCCGCTGCGACCGGCGCCGCCATCGTCCTCGCTGCGCTGCGCGCTCCTTACCGCGGCAGGTCCAGTCCGGTTAACGCGTGGTGGGGAAGCTTCGACCTTGCGGTGAGCTTGTTCTCGGGCAGACCGACCGATCCCCCGTCCACCGACTTCATAACGCGCAACTCGGCGACGGCCCAACAGATAGAGGTGGGATGGTGGCCAGGAGACTCTCGCTACCGTCGGGCGGCGTTCTTCGCGTTTGCCTCCCCTGCCCCCGAGAGCTTCGCCGACGCGCACGTTTCATCGTCAGCCGCCCGATGGGACTCCGGACTCGGCGAATACGTGCTGGACTGGGATGACGTGATCGCCAGCGCCGATCCTTACGAGAGCGCCCTCGAGTTTGGCCGCTCGGCCATTTCGCAGGCCTGCACCGTTTGCGACTGGGATCCCGCGCTTGCAGCTAGTGCCCAAGGTGAACCGCCACCCGTGAGATGAGAAGGTAGCCAGACCACGGCACAGACCGTTACTAGGAATCTCCGGACAGCATCTTCGTTATCTGGCCCATGTCGAAGTAGTCGCGCCAGGCGCTGATCTTGCCGTCACGAATCTCGAAGGTGCCCATGACGGGCAGCGGCGCAACGATTTGTCCAACGTTGAACGTGTCGATCCTCTCGGTGAGCACCAGGTTGTCGTGCGTAGCGAGGTGGAGAGTTTCGATCTCCAGGCTCTCGCACATAGCGAAGAAGCCATCGATGAACGCGATCGTCGCGTCGATGCCAATTGCGGGGTCCATTGGGATGTTGTGGTACACGACGTCGTTGGTGAAGAACGGGCGCAGAGCCTCGGCGTCGTGCTTCGAGACCGCAGCCAGAAATTCGCGTACGACCTTCTCCGCGCTTTCTACTGCTTCCATTGCACCTCCTGGAGTGGGGCGGTTGTGGCGCGGCTCACGTTATCTGAATCCCGCTGAGAGCGTTCAGCGCACCGCCTGAGAAGGGTGAGGGGCGGATCCACGGATGTGAGGAAGGGCGAGGACACGGGTAGCGTTGCCGAACACTTGTCGAGTGGAGAAGAGAGCATCGTCCCGTCACCGATGAACGCTTTGGATCATGTCGTGCTCGTCCTCTTCGAGAACCGATCTTTCGACAATCTGCTGGGGCGCTTGTACGAGCCTGGCGAGGTGCAGAGCTTCGAAGGAGTGGTCGGAAGAGACCTGAGCAACCCTGTCCCTGCATGGGCCGAACACGGCGCCGAGGGCGGCGTCGTGCCCTATGGGATCGCATCCACCATGGACTCGCCGGACCCTGATCCCGGGGAGGAATTTCAACACACCAACACGCAACTGTTCAACGTGCTCGACGAGGCCAACCGCTTCAAGGACGCCACCGAAATGGTCGCCCCGTACAACGCGCCGCCCGATGACCATGAGGCGACGATGGATGGCTTCGTCACCGACTACATCAGCTTTCTCACGGTGGAGCTCGGGCGACAGCCGGCCTACGAGGAGTACCGCCAGATCATGACCGGCTACACGCCACAACAGGTGCCGGTCCTGAGCACGCTTGCTCGGAGCTTCGGTGTGTTCGACCACTGGTTCAGCGAGGTCCCATCCCAGACGATGGCCAATCGGTCGTTCTGGACTGCCGCGACCTCCTCGGGATTCGTCGTGAACAGACCGATGACGAACTTCATCCGCCACAATAGGGCCGAGACGATCTTCGACCGTCTGGACCAGCACGGAAAGACCTGGAAGGTGTACGTGCTGGAGCCCGATCCGATCTCGTTCACAGGGTTCATCCACATGGAACGCCTCAGAGACCGGTTCGCCACCAACTTCGTTCCATTCGCCGAGTTCGAGAGCGACGCCGCCGAAGGCACCCTGCCCGACTTCTCGCTCATCGAGCCAAACCTCTTGGCGGGGCACTGCGACTACCATCCGGCCTTCGGCCGCGCCCTGCTCACGGGCGTGGACGTGGTGATGGATCCTCCCTCGTCGATCCTCGCCGGGGAGGCGTTCCTGGGCCGCATCTATAACGCCGTCCGGTCATCGCGCTCACCGAGAGGGTCGAACGTCTTCAACACGCTGCTGTTCGTCGGCTTCGACGAACCGGGTGGCACCTACGACCACGTGCCCCCCGGGCCGGTGCCCGCCCCGGAGGTGGGCGCGCCTCCGGGGCAGCTCGGCTTCACGTTCGACCGTTCCGGATACCGAGTTCCCGCGATCATGGTGTCTCCTTGGGTAGAGGAGAACACCGTGTGCACCGAGGAGTACCGGCACACGTCGATGCTTGCGACTCTGCGCGAGATGTGGGACCTCGGCCCGCCATTCACAGAGCGCGATGCGGCGGCTCGCACCTTCCAGCACGTCCTTCGTCTCGAGACGCCGCGTGCCCCGGACTCCTGGCCGGAGATCACCCCACTCCCCGTGCCCGCCTACCAGGCGGAGCAGGTGGCGGCGTGCCGGGCACTGGGCACCCTTGGCCGTCATCTGTGCCGCGGGCTCTATGAGCATGCGAGGCACGTGTCGGCGCTCCCGACCCCGCCCGACTCGGACCCGGACGTCTCGCCTGCACTTGCCGTCGACTTCGCCATCCATATCGGTGCCAGGCTGTTCCCGAAGCTCGTCCATGATCGCCCCGCATAGGGTGCGGAGGCGGTCGGTCCCGCGGACCCACGCAGGCTTTCCGCGAAAGACGGCGCGGCTGGCGGAGCTAGCTGATGGACGAGCAGTTGCTCACGAATGGAGCACCGGCTAAGCGCGCCTGGAGGAAGGGGCCGGTCTGCGGTTCGAAGAAGGCGCCGGCGTCCTCGTGCGATGCGCCCTGGTACTCCTGGAACTCGACCGGCACCCCCTCCTGGCAGTAGTGGTGCGCCAGGGACTCGACGTCGCCTGCCACCATGACACCGTCGCCCTTTCCGTCGGCGTTGCCGACACCCATCAAGAGCGGTTCCATGGGGTGGGTAGAGGCGGTGCCCATCGTCTGCTGGCCCAACATCTTCGCGAACGTCGGTACGTCGAAGATGTCCTCATATTCAGGCTGCATCAGCTCTTGATAGGTGAGGCCTGGATAGTTGCCGAACACCGACGCAATACACACCTGGCCCTCTTGTCCGACGATCCGTTGGCCGTAGGAAGACAGGTACTGGCTGAGATCGATGTCGTAGGCGCGTGCCAGGCCGATGAGCATTCCGGGGATGGCCGCCGAGTACTCAGAGGTGCCGTTTATGTACTCGAACATGTCGATGTAGTTGACCGGGATACCGCCCTCGGCCACGCCGACAATGTCGAGCTTCGGCGCATAGGCAGGAGCCAATTCACTGGCCCAGTCAGCCGCCACTGCTCCGCCCGAGTATCCCGAGAGACCCACCTTCGTGGCGGGTCCGACTTGCAGGTACGACTCGGTCGCCCTAATGGCGTCGAGCGCTCCGTACCCGGACTCGTGGCCGGCCATCCAGTGGAGGCCGGTGCCCTCGAAGTCGGGGACCGTCACTATGTCACCTTGGGAGAGGTACCAATTGATGAGCAGCTCCTCCTCGTCGGCTTCCTGCTCGTTGGTCGACCCTCCGGGATCACCTCCCGCCAGCGTGTAGCTCGGGTCGCACTGGGAGCCCAGCCCGTCGTAGAAGCTCAGGTATTCCACGATCTTCGGCAGGACGGGCGCGCGGGCGGGCTCGAGCATGGTGGTGACAGTCACCGACGGCCTGCCGAGCTGGTCAGTCGTCCGGTACAGCAACTGCTCCGCTTTGACAGGCGTCGACGTCACTGTCCCGAACGCCAAGTCGACCGACCTCTTCTTGAGCACGGTGCCGGGAGCGATCCTCGCCAGGGGCACTGAACCGGAATAGGTGTAGAAGGGGTCCTTGCCCGGGGGGATGGGCCCGGACGACGCTCCCGCCGCTGCCGGCGCCGCGGCCAACATGAGGATTGAGACTGCAAGAGCGACAACCGCCCCGTGTCGGCACACCAGGCGCGGTGGGCGAAGTGGCACCCCGTGACCTCCCGCCCCCCGCTCCGGACCCGCGATGGGCCCCCGCCGATTTCTCGAGGACACTACAGATTCGACGAACTTTCGAGCAAAACGGTGACAGAACCGAGAGTTAGCGGTGCTGCTGACGGTCGTCTTCGATCTCCACGTCTGCGCCACTGCTCATGGGGAGGTCTGCAGCTGGCTCGACTTTGACCATTCATTGGTTCTCGCCGTCACACCAGCCCGCGTTCGGACGTCGGCGAACCAAGCGAGCAGGAGGGCGACGCCGGCGCCGAAGAGCAGAACATTTGTGATGCCCACGGCGGAGACGACGGGGCCGACAATGAGGTTGCCCACACCCACAGTGCCGCCGAAGCCCATCATCCAGAGGGCCATGACCCTGCCCCGCACGGCGTTCTCCAGGCGCGCCTGCATGGAAGTGTTGAGAGATGTGATGAACGCGAAGTAGAAGGCCCCGACCACAGCCACCACGAAATAAGCCGCCAGGGCAACTCGCGTCAAGGCGAAGCCGGTCAGAGACAACGAATAGCAGACAAGGCACACGCGCACGATGGTCGGCTTCGAAACACGGGCGAGGACCGTCCCGATCGATATGGCGCCGACGAGGGCGCCCGTTCCGAAGCAGGCATAGAGGATTCCGTAGCTGGTTGAGCTCGGCCGGATGCTCAAGTTGTGCGCGGCGACGACCGGCATCTGGCCAATGAAAGCGAGAGCAAGCAGAGAGAACAAAAAGACCGTCACAAGCGCCCTTCCCACGACGCGGTCCTCGCGGGCCACCGTGATGCCGGCGAACAGCTCACGCCAGCGGCTCACCTGTTGCTTCGCCAGGGTCAGCTCGGGCAGCGTGACCATCAAGAGCGAGCCCACCACGAACAAGTACGTCGCGGCGTTGATGACGAAGATCCATGCCGGGCCTATCAGCGGGTAGAGCAATCCACCAATGATCGGGCCGATCACCCGCGAGCCGTTCATCTGCGCCGAGTTGAGAGAGATAGCGCCAGGAAGGTCCTCGCGACCGACCAGCATCGGGAGAACGGCCGAGTAGGCGGGCCCGAACATTGCGCTACCTACGCCGACCATGATCACCATCAGCACGAGCAAGATTCGCGAGGGAGTGGGCGACCACACGACGAAGGCCAGGCCTATGGAGAACGCGAGCTGCTCCAGCGAGAGAAGTACCAGGAACTTCCTGCGGTCGACTTTGTCGGCCAAAAGGCCGCCCAGCATGGGGAGCAGCAGGGTCGGGCCCAGCTGGGCGAAGATCACGATGCCCACGAACGTGCTCGAGCGGGTGATGTCGTAGGCGTAAGCGCCGAGGACCACATTCTGCATCCAGGTGCCGATGTTGGATGCGAAGAAACCCAAGAACACGATCCTGAATGTGCGGTGACGAAGCGCCGACATCGCTGTCCCGCGATGGGGGCCTATCGGGCTGTCCCCTTCGAGAACGCTGTCCTCGATCTCCTCGATGCTGACTACGACATCGCCGTCGGCATCAAGGCCGGCAGAGCTTGCCTGGCCGACGGGGTCAGATGGCACCTCGATATCGTACGGGACGCATTCGTTGCCTCTCGGATCGAGCTCGGGGCACTCGCCCCGGGGTCCCGGGTCTTCGTCTACGTCCCGACGGACGCCTGAACTACCCGACACCTACCCCTCTTTGTAGCCGAAACGCCTTAGGGCGGAGGGGGAAGCCCCACCCCGGCGGGCAGTAGCGAGTCGACCGACGGCCCCATACACCGTGACCCGGTGACCGGTCCCGAGGCGCAAAGCAATGGGCGAGGATCGGGGGTCCCGCTTTCGGAGACATAGACCGGGCCACCCAATGGCACAGGGCTCAGCGCGTACACGAACGTCGTAGCCGTGGAGGCCGCCGACTCAGAAGAACCCGGTTGACCCTGCTGTTCTCGGCGCCGCTGGCGCTGACGGAGTGATGCCGACCGGGCTTGCGGTCACGACACGGGTTGTTCTAAATGCGGCAATGGGCGGGTGGTCGTGGGCGGCTCCCTGCCCGGCTTTGTGCCACGGGATCAGGGCTCCAAGCATCACCCCGACAGCCAACGTCGTGGCGGTCGGCGCCACCCAGTGACCTAGCAGTGTTCTGCGCAGTCGTGTCCGCAGCCGCAGCCATGCCACCCCACCAAGGGCCTTGTCGACCATCGCATGCAAGCGCTTGCGAGCCCGGGCTCTTTGGACAGAGGTCCTTGTGGCGGCGGCGCTATCCGCGGGGAGCGCCTCGCCGATCGCAGCGCCGATGAGAACGTTGCGATCGGTTGCGCTCATCTGGCCGATGGCACTCAGCACCTTATGGAACACGGTCCTGGTAAGAGCCGTACTCTCAAGGTCCTCGCTCGTGTGCTCCGGAAGCGGAGCTTCGCTTGTGTGACGGGCGTGGTGGCGCACGACATTCAGATACGCGTTGCGGGCCACCACGTTCGCCCAGCGCGCGAGGTCTGATGCGTCGTCGAACGACACCTGTCTCGTCATTGCCTTCACTGCGGTGTCTTGGACGATGTCCTCAGCCACTGCCGCCGAGGCCCCGCAGCGCCGGAGAACAGCCAGGACCCTGGGGGCCACCTCTGGCCAGACCTTCCCGAGGCGCCGAGGGTAGTCACCGGATTCGGTGCCGGAGCTTTTTTTTCTCGTTTCGCGTGTAGGGGAAACGCCGTCCCGGGGTGATCCAGGCAGCCGTGGGCTCAGAACCGAGCCCGGCCAAAGGAGCCCTGGATGCGTAGATACCTCAGCTTCCGACGCCTGCTCGTCGCAGGGGCGTTCGCCGGGGCGACGAGTCTTGGCAGCGCCCTGCCTGCGGCTGCTGCCACGCCAAGCGTCAGCGCCGTACCCGGCTACAGCTACTGCACGACCGTCGCTCTCGGTTTTCTCGGCACGTACACCGTCTGTGTCTAAAGGGTCCGCGACCGAAGACACTGAGCCGGGTCCAAGAGGGCGTGTCGTCGGGTGTCTCACCGGCAGCCTTTAGCCGACGCGTACGTGCTTTCTGGGCTGACCAGTGACCGCCCGTCACGTGATAACCAAACCGGCTCTCTGAGTGTCCGCCTTGCCAGGGCGACACGATATCTGGGCAGCTGCGGACCAGACAATTCCGGGCCGCCTTCGTCCTTGAATGCGCAGCGTCTTCTTTCGCCCTGATCGGTGACCAGCACCGTAGGGGGACACGACGAAGTGTCCGAGGCTGTAGAAGCGCTGGCTCGCGGGCTGGTCGAGAGCAAGAAGCAACTTGAATCGGCGATCGACCGAGCGGCGTGGGTCGTAGAGTGCCGGCGCTCGGGCATGTCGTATTCGTGGATAATGCGGCACTCCGACCGGCCTCTGCTCGAAGAGATCCTCACGAGGAACCTCGTCACGCTCCAAGAGCTGAGGCGTCAGCTGCGACGCACGGTGTTGCGCTCGTTGCGCGAGGAGGGCCTGACCGTGGTCCAGATAGCGGCCCTCCTCGGTGTGTCGCGACAGCGGGTGCAGACCCTGCTGAGACGACGCGCCGAAGACCTAGCGTCTTGAAGCTCGCGATGCCCGGGTCCTAGGGCAGGGTGGTCAGGCCGGTGAGATCCTCGGCGAGGCCGGTGCTGGGGTGATACTTCTCGTTACCGAACCCAACGGAGGACACCAGGCTGGGTGGGCGCGAGAAATAATCCAGCGTCCTGCGACAGCGCTGTGGCGGCCAACACATGAAAAAGTGCCTTTTGGCTCTGGTGGCAACGGCAGTTGCATAAGTGAAGATTGTGGCCCAGTGAAGAACTACTCAGAGTCTCGATCCTCGAACGCCGTCGTGGGAGAACAACGTCTTTCTATCTCCTCAGTCGTTCGGGCGAGGCCGCCGCCATTCGATGAATCCTCACTCGCTTCTGAGTAGGCACGACCTCGGCGCAGAGGAGCTCCTGGCCGCCGTCGTCGAGTCATCGGCCGACGCCATCATTGGCAAGACCCTCACCGGAGAGGTCGTGTCGTGGAATTCCGCAGCCGAGCGCCTCTTCGGTTATTCGGCCGCCGAGATGCTCGGGCGCAACATTGCAAGGCTGTTTCCTCCCGAAAGAACCGACGAGCTCCCCGAGCTGCTGAGCCGTGTTGGCCAAGGGGAGACCATCCAGAATCTGCAGACCGAGCGGATGAGAAGGGACGGGACCCTGATTCCCGTGTCGATCACCATCTCGCCGGTCGTGTTAGCCGACGGTACGGTGATCGGCGCGTCCACATGCGCCCGGGACATGACCAGCTACGTCGCCGCCGCAGAGGACTTGAGCGGGGCCCACCGCTCCACCGAAGAGGCGTTGAGCATCCTCGAGACCCTTCAGGACACCGCCCCAGTCGGTTTCGGGTTCGTGGACCGCGAGTTCCGCATCGTTAGGGTGAACGCGGCCCTTGCTTCGATCAACGGATCGACAGTCGCCGAACAGCTCGGCCGACGCGTTGCCGAGGTTGTCCCAGAGCTCTGGCCAGAGATGGAATCGCTGTACCGCCGTGTTCTCGACAGCGGCGAACCCGTTCTGGACATCGAGGTGGACGGTCCGTCCGCCACCGACCCGGGTCGGACACATCACTGGTTGACGAGCTACTACCCGGTCCGGGTGGAAGACGACGTCATCGGGATCGGGATCGTTGTGGTTGATATCACCGACCGCGTAGCGGACGAGGAGGCTCACCGGCAGCTCTCCGCCATCGTGGACGGCACCGGGGCCGCCATCTTGGGTGCGACCACCGACGGCATCGTGACCAGTTGGAACTCGGCCGCCGAGCGACTGTTCGGATACGGCTCCGAGGAGATCGTCGGTCGACCCATGACCCTGCTCGTGCCGCCTGACTGCGCGTCCGAACATGCCAAGATGCAAGAGCGTCTCAAGGTCGGCGGGCCGCACGAGCGACTCGAGACCACGAGGCTTCGCAAGGACGCCAGCACGGTCGAAGTGCGTATTACTGCTTCGGCAACCGTCGACCAAGGTGGAACCGTTGTAGGCCTTTCAGTGATCGCCAACGACATGAGCGTGGAGAAGAGAGTCCAACGCGACCTCGAGGCAGGCCAGCGCCGGCTCAGCGTCGCCCAGCGAGTCGCTCACCTCGGAAGTCTCGAGCTGGACGTCCTCACCGGCTCGATGACCTGGTCGGAGGAGCTCTATCGGATCCTGGGACTCGACCCTACGCTCGAGCCGACCGTCGGAATGTTCACCTCGGTGACCCATCCCGAGGACTGGGCCACTTTGCGTCTCGCGTGGGCAGACGCCATTGGCAAAGGTATTGCATTCGACCTCGCCTACCGGATCATTCGCGCCGACTCCGAGGAGCGTTACGTGCGAGCTCGGGCGGTTCCCGAGATGGCAGAGGGAGGCGCGGTCATAAAGGTCCTCGGCACGCTGATGGACGACACAGAAAGGATCGAGGCCGAGCGCGTGGGACGGGCCGCCGAAGCCCGATTCGAGATCGGCTTCGAGCAGTCGGGAATCGGAGCTGTCATCGCCGCCCTCGACGGCACTCCGATACGCGTGAACGAAGCGGTCTGCGCACTTCTTGGCCGGCCGGCAGATCTGCTCGTCGGTCGACATTGGACCGAGTACACCCACCCCGAAGAGGTGCCTCTTTGGGAGATGCTGGAGCCACTGGTCGCTGCGGGAGAGAGCAGCTACGCAGACGAACGGCGGTATCTACGCCCGGATGGATCGGTCGTGTGGGCGTCGTGCCATGTCAGCATCGTGCGAGATGATTCGGGTGGGCCTCAGTACTACTACGCCCAGCTCCAAGACATCACCGACCGCAAACGGTTCGAGGACGAACTCGCCCACAGGGCCCTGCACGACGCGCTCACCGATCTTCCGAACCGTGCGCTTCTCGTCGACCGTATCGTGCACGGCTTGGCGGGCGCACGACGGCGCGACTCCGCACTCGGAGTGATGTTCCTCGATGTAGATCACTTCAAGGTGCTGAACGACTCCTTGGGTCGTTCAGGAGGTGACGATCTGCTTAGACAGGTGGCGGAGCGCATCGCCCGGGTGATCCGACCCGGCGACACCCTGGGTCGCTACGGTGGGGACCGGTTCATCGTGGTCTGCGATGACATCTCGGCCTTGGAGATCGAGCGAGTCGGAAGGCGCATCCAACTGGCGCTTGGCCAACCGTTTCTGATCGGGAGTGAGCAGATGACCGTCACAGCCGGCATTGGCATTGCCATCGCCGCAGAGGGCGCGACCCCCGAGAGTCTGCTGCGGGACTCCGACTCGGCGATGCGCCGTGCCAAGTCACTTGGCCGAGGGTGCATCGACCTGTTCGACGAAGCGCTCGGGGTCATGGTCGAGCAACGTTTAGCCACAGAGTCCGCCTTGAGCTACGCATTCGAGCGCCAGGAGTTCACGATCCATTATCAGCCCATCGTGGACCTGTCCACGGGGTCCATGATTGGCGCCGAGGCGCTCCTTCGATGGGAGCACCCAGATCGCGGACTCATAAGCCCAGCTGAGTTCATTCCGCTTGCCGAGGACTCGGGTGTCATTGTCCCCATCGGCGCATGGGTGCTCGAACAAGCGTGTCGACAGTTGGTCGAGTGGCAGCGCACTCGTCCGTCGTTGTCAGTCGCCGTGAACCTCTCGGTGCGGCAGATGCTCGCTCCCGAGGTTACGGGTCTGGTCCAGGATGTCTTGAGGCGCACGGGGGCTCGACCTGAACACCTCTGCCTGGAGCTGACCGAGAGCGTCTTCATGGAAGATGTCGACTACTTCGCTCGGACGCTCTCGGCCCTGAAGGCTCTCGGAGTCGGATTGTCGATCGATGACTTCGGGACGGGTTACTCGTCACTCAGCTACCTCAAGCGCTTCCCGGTTGACGCCGTGAAGGTGGACCGGGCGTTCATCAATGGGCTCGGCAGCGACCCCTACGACACCGCTCTCGTTGCCGCAATCGTCGCAATGGCCCACGCTTTGGAGCTCGAGGTGACAGCCGAGGGTGTGGAGACTCACGACCAGCTCGTAAGTCTCAAGGGCCTCGACTGCCGTCGAGCACAAGGCTTCTACTTGGCCCGACCGATGCCTGCGGGCGCATTGACCGAACTGGTCGCAAAGTCGCATCACTGGCAGATCGACTGATGAGACCGAGCCTTATCTCAGGAGGGTAGTGACTTTCCCTCGGCCAGCCTCGCGAGGACTGATACTCGCTCGTGTGATATGTGGAGAAATTCGGCGATCCGGACCGTACTGAGACCTTCGGCTCGTAGTGCCAGCACCTCAGCGCGACGAAATCGGTGTCCGACCCGCTGCATCTCGAGCAGATGGCTGGTCAACATCTGGACAAGCAGGGGTTCGGGTGCATCCCTCACTATGTCGGTATAAGACACGCCCGATGCGCGCTTGTCTTGGATCACTGATGCTCGGGTACGTACGGCCGCCAGCCAGGCATAGGTCTCGTCCATTGCCTGAGTGACTTCATCCAAGGCATCCAACACGTCGTCGGTACCTTGATCCTTCACGTCACACCTCGGAGCGCCCACGTTCCTGGCCGTTCTCGCCCCCCGGCAAAGATCGTGGCCGATTTTAGAGGCAGCGTCTCTCACAACTCAAAAGGCAAATACCCAATTTCAAACGTTTTCCCCCTGTTTGGGAGCAGCTGATCGGTCGTAGCTGGACCGAGGAATGAAACAGCGCGATTCGCCGGGAAAATGGGTGGACTGGAAACGTCTGGGCCTGAAGCGTGTTTGCCGTGACGTGTGGGCCGTGACGTGTGGGCCGTGACGTGTGGGCCTGACGTGTGGGCCGTGACGTGTGGGCCTGACGTGTGGGCCTGACGTGTGGGCCTGAAAAGGTTCGGTTGATCTCCGACGAAACGTGTTCGGGAGATGCCCGACATCCCCTTTGGTTGTTTTAGTGCTTGACGTGGAGTTCCGCTCGTTTCTTCCTCACCACCCCCTTTGAGCTCCTGAGAACGGTCTTCAACAGGTCCATGCCGTCCCATGCCTCTAGGAGCTCCTCGGTCACCCGGACGTCGATGGTCGACCCGCCTCGGTGCTTGCCGACGGAGAAGACCTGGTTCGAGACCGACACGGTCCCGTTCAGCGACACCGTGCGAGAGATCCAGTCGTCGCCCGAGCGGTCCTGTTCGAGGGCTCGCAGGTCGAGAGGGGGCTCTGCAACGGCCTCTCTGCGCGTAAAGCGCTCGGAGGGGGTTTGCATCTTGAGGCTCTGATGGGGCCGGCAGGTGTTGTAGTCGACCACCCAGGCATCGAGCTCGGCCTGGGCCCTGTTGAGGCTCGGGAACATCCTCCCCGAGAGGAACTCGACGCGAAGCGTGCGGTGGAATCTCTCGATCTTGCCTGTTGTCGTGGGTGATCTAGGAGCCGTGAGACGGTGGACGATTCCGTTCTCCCTGCAGAGCTTGTCGAAGAGGACCTCGGTGGGCCTCAAGGCGAAGCGGTTGGTGAAGACCTTCGCGTTATCGGTCAAGACCTCCTCTGGCACCCCGTGGCGCTCGAGGGCCTCGGCGAAGAACCCGCAGACCGGACGGGCGGTGGCTCGCACCATGATCCCGGCGCACACACAGAAGCGGGAGTGGTCGTCGACGCCCGTCAGAACCTTGCACTCGGTTCCGTCGGCCAAGAGCACGCCTCCCACCACGTCCATCTGCCACAGCTCCATGGGCCTCCCGCGCTCCCAGCGCTTGTAGGTCGGCAGGCGCTTGCGCCGCTCTTGGCTCTCCACGAGGCCGTGGCGACGAAGTGCGCGGTAGATGCCCGAGACCGAGGGCAAAGGCGCCGCCTGCTCTCGCGCTAGCTGATGGCGGATGCTCATCGGGCCCCAGTGGGGCCGCCAGCGGCGCAGTTCGAGCACACGCGCTTCGATCGCCGCGGACATTTGCAAAGGCGAATTCCTCGGACGATGGGATCGATCGGCTAGCCCGGTCAACCCGCCTGCCTCGTAGCGGGCGAGCCAGACGTGCACGGTGTCCCGGTGCACCCCGAACTTCTCTGCGACCTCGACGACTCGCATGCCGTCTCGGATGACTGCCAGGACGGCGTTGTAGCGCTGTTCCACCTTGCTCAGCTCCTTGAGCATCGAGCCACCTCCCCTCGCCGGTGAGCGAAGGTTGGTGGGGCAAGGTGTCGGACATCAACCGAACACGTGTCGGGCGTCAGCCGAACACGTGTCGGGCGT
>Ga0307477_10000032_pt1 | contig 239131 bp, 176 predicted proteins | sample atmos_gasesECM2C_FD_203316 | JGI IMG/M metagenome (GOLD analysis project Ga0307477, IMG submission 203316) | Hardwood forest soil microbial communities from Morgan-Monroe State Forest, Indiana, United States - atmos_gasesECM2C_515 | ecosystem: Environmental > Terrestrial > Soil > Temperate...
CCTATAACAACAATAGTTAATATCGCTTGTACTACTTCGGCGGAGGTACTCATTTCGTGGCCCCCTATTGCCGGGCGACCTATTGCGTCTTCGCTGCACGCTTGGCCCGCGTTTCAATCTGCGAGGCAGCCTTGGCAAGTGAATCGACTTGCGCAGGAGAGCAGTTTACCTCTCAGCCTCTCCGCAGTCCAGCCTTGAGCACTGCGTAGGTATTGGTATCGGGTTCCCTTTGCCAAACCCATTGCCTAACCCAGAAAAGCACTCCCAATGCTTGAACCAAAGCAATATTCCCTGCGGTAACCGACTGCTTCAAGGGTCTTGATTGAATGACACCTGTTCCACCGACCGTCTCCCTCTGCTCTCCCTGTTCGGTGATTCTGTCGGTGCGCATGTGCTCACCGTCATCGAACTCATTGCGTTGCTACGTGAACTCCCTGAACCTGCACGAACGGCAGTATTCCTCGCCACTGCGATCGGATTGAGAGTCAGCGAACTGCTCGCCCTGTCCGGGCAGGGATTACGAAGAGCATCGGCTGGCATACGCTACGGCGCACTCGCGCGACATTGCTGGTCGGTCAGGGAGTATCGGTCAAGCTGACGCAGGAAATGCTCCGCACGCCAATAGCCGGATCACGCTGGAACTCTACGCGCAATCCAGCATGGCAGCGAAGTTGGAAGCTCAACGGGTGCTGCTAAAGGATATGGTAGGCACGACTGGACTCGAACCAGCGACCTCTACCGTGTCAAGGTAGCGCTCTAACCAACTGAGCTACGCGCCTACTTCTATTGCGGAGACTTGCAACTACAGACGCCGTGTGTCACTAGCTACGCGACGTTGACAATGAATTTTATCACGCAGCGGCACTCTTCATGTTTCGGCATCGAACGCTATGGCATTAGCCGCCTAAAGCTCGTGGAGAATCGAGGGAGCATCCGCTTCCTCCACCTAGGATTTGGGCTAGACGGCCTAACGCGGCGCGGCTTATATAATCGAGATCATGGCTGCGCTTGACCATTCCGCAATGTTGGCGGTGGCGTTGGCGGAAGCCCGGAAAGGGCTGGCTGAAGGAGGCATCCCGATCGGGGCTGCGATCTTTGATGCCTCGGGCAAGCTCGTTGCCTTGGGTCATAACCGTCGAGTGCAGAACAACGACCCTTCCATCCATGGGGAGACCGATGCGTTCCGCAATGCGGGACGCCAGCGCAGCTATCGAAGCCTAACCATGGTGACCACACTGGCGCCGTGCTGGTATTGCAGCGGACTGGTCCGGCAGTTTTGCTTCGGTTCGCTGGTCGTCGGAGAGAGCCGCAATTTTCAGGGAGGCATGGAGTGGCTCCGCTCGCTTGGCATACGAGTCCTTGATCTCGATTCTTCGGAGTGCGCCTCGTTGCTGGGCGAATATATCCGCGAAAACCCCGAAGTGTGGAACGAGGATATCGGAGCAGAGTGACGGCGAGGTGCACACGATGCAGCGGGTATGCCGTTACCGGGTCATTCGATGAAACTTGATAAGCAGCGATTGCGGAGTCTTCCCAAAGTTCTCTTGCACGAGCATTTGGATGGCGTGTTGCGGCCGCAAACCGTGGTTGAATTGGCGAAAGACGCGAGATACGGGGAACTTCCGACGACCGATCCCAAAGCGCTGGCGGAATGGTTTCATCAAGGCGCGAACCACGGAAGTCTCGCCAAATATCTGGAGGGCTTCGCACACACCATCGCGGTCATGCAAACGGAGGACGCTCTAGAACGTGTCGCCTATGAACAGGCCGAGGATCTCAGCGGAGATGGAGTGGTGTACTTTGAAACCCGCTTTGCGCCCATCTTTCACACTCGAAAAGGATTGACTCACCAACAGGTCGTCTCGGCCGTCTTGAAGGGACTGGAGCGAGGGCGCAAGGATTTTGGAATTGCTTCGGGCTTAATCATCTGCGCCATGCGCAACATGGATGTATCGCTCGAGATGGCGGAACTCGCTGTGGATTTTCGTGAGCGCGGAGTTGTCGGCTTCGATCTTGCCGGGGAAGAAGGCGGTTATCCTCCCAAGAAGCACATCGACGCTTTTCACTACATTCAGCGGGAGAATTTCAATATTACGATTCACGCTGGCGAAGGCTATGGCAAGGAATCGATCTGGCAGGCGATTCAGTACTGCGGGGCGCATCGGATCGGACACGGAACGCGCTTGATCGACGACATCGCGGTCGTCGACGGGAGGGCGGTGAAGTTGGGCGATCTGGCGCAATACGTTCTCGACAAGCGCATTCCGCTGGAGATCTGCCTCATCAGCAACGTCCATACCGGTGCCACGCCCAGCTTGGCCGAGCATCCTTTCAAGATTCTTTATGAGGAAAAGTTTCGCGTCACCCTCAACACCGATAACCGGTTGATGAGCAGCACCAGCATGACCCAGGAGTTCGAAGCCGCGGCAGACACGTTCGGTCTGTCCATGGATGATTTCGAGAAGATCACGATTAATGCGATGAAGAGCGCATTTCTGCCCTACAAGCAGCGCTGCGATTTCATCTACTCGATCATCAAGCCCGGGTATGCCAAAATTCGTAAGTCGGAGAATTTGTCGACTTATCCCAAGCGATAGGCGCTACCGGGAAAGCGCCGCCAGAGTTTCCGCGAGCACCAGTGTTCCCCGGGCAATATCTTCCGGGGAGGCATATTCATCCGGGCGATGACTATATCCGTTGCGGCAGGGGATAAACAGCATGGCGGTGGGAGCGATGCGTGACATGAACAGCGAGTCATGGTAGGCACGACTCACCATGGGAAGAAACTTAAGATTATGTTTTTCGCAGGATTCAGAAAGGGCTTCAACCACTGCGGTCGCGCAATCGGCAGGCGCATCGGCGTTCAGCACCTCGGCTTGAATCGGAACCTGCCGTTTCGCCGAGATCGCCTGACTTGCGGTCTCTATCTGCCGCATCAAGCCGTCACGCCTTTTGAGATCGGTATCGCGAATGTCGGCGCTGAGATGAACTCGGCTGGGAATGCTGTTGACGGCGCCTGGAAAAACCTCGCAGATGCCGACCGTCGCTACCGTGTCGATGGCTCCGCTGGTCCGCGCGGCATTCTCGATGGCAAGAATCAGTTCGGCTGCGGCGCAGAGGGCGTCGCGCCGGTCTGGCATCAGAACTCCGCCCGCATGCCCGCCTGAACCCTCTATCGAGATACGAAGACTCGCCGGCGCCGCGATGCTGGTCACCACTCCGAGCGGGATTCCCTCTCGCTCGAGCCGAGGGCCCTGCTCGATGTGCAGCTCGAAAAAAGCGCTGTAATAGCCGCTAGGCAGTTTGACGGCTTTAAGATGTCCGCGGACGCCGGCTCTTTCGCGAACGTCATCGAGCGATGCGCCTTCGTTGTCCTTAAGCTGCCGCGCAGAATTGGCAGAAAGAGTTCCCGACAACATTCGACTGCCGAGGCAACCGACCCCAAAACGCGTGGGCTCTTCCGAGGTGAACACCAGCAGTTCGATGGAATTCCGGGGACGGAATCCGCTTCGTTGCAAAGCTCGAATCGCCTCCAGACCTCCGAGAACTCCGACCACCCCGTCGTATTTCCCCGCGTTCGGAATCGCATCGATGTGAGAACCTGTGCCGACTGGCGGCAGCGTGGGATCAGAACCGCTCCAGCGCGCGAACGTGTTTCCAATTGGATCCTGCCGCACAGCAAGGCCGGCTTCTTCGCAGCGGGCCTTCAGCCATGTGCGAGCTTTCAGATCGGTAGGCGTAAAAACAATTCTCGTGACCGCGGGCGGTGCCGCATCGGAAATCGAGGCGAGTGCTTCGATCTCCGATATCAGCCGGTGCCAATCAACTTCGATTTTCATTTCTGCGCGTCTGCCAACGGATGCCGGTTCCAGTTCTTGTAGATGAGATATTTGGCGGGGACTTTTCCGATCGCTCCAAACCACTGTGGGCACCACGGGCCCATCCAGATGAAATCGCCGGCCGCGACGGGATACCACGAGTCTCCGAGCCGGTAGATTCCTCCACCTTCGAGCATGACGAGGCCGTGTTCCATCACGTGCATTTCAACCATGCTGAGCGCGGCACCGGGCTGGTAGACCATGGTATTGATCGCGAAATCGAAGCTCATCTCGTCCGGCAAAAGACATTTGACCTGCAAGCCGGGATCATCTCCGAGCGGATGCGAGGTAACGCGGTCTTCGTGCGACACAATTAACTGCGGTGGCTGGATTGTCTCCAAGGTCTCATACGCCTTCTCAATTACAGCCACGCGGCTCCTCTGCGTTGCCGTAATCTGGTGCCCCAAACCTGCTGGCACGTAGGCATAACCCCGAGCAGTGAGTTGGCTTTGCTGGCTGTGCACATCCAGTTTGACAGCGCCTTCGATAACATAGATGAAGCGCTGCGCGATCGTGCCGCCCAGTTCGCCGCCGGGTTCAAATTCCGCCGTGTACTGGGTGAAGCGCGCGCCCAGCGCCGGACCTGCGTGTACAATCGCCGCGCAACCCTTCATACCCGGCAACGTGGTTCGCACGAATGTATCGGATGTCAGCAGAAGATGATTCAGCTGTTGTGAGCTTCGTGTATTGCCGAGATTATGCATGTCTTGTCTTTCTCTGAAATTCAGATGAGGATGCCAACTGCTGGAGAAGGTGCAATCCGCATTCGATTGCCTTAGTGACATCACCCACTTCCACCGACTCTGCTGGATCGTGGCTGATGCCGCCGGGCGTGCGCAAAAAAATCATGGCCGAGGGGATTTTTTCCGCCAATATCATGGCGTCGTGACCCGCACCGCTCACCATGTTGTATGGCTCGCACCCTGCTTCGCGAATGGCTTGTTCTACCTGTGTTACCAAAAAAGGATCCATCGCTACGGCCGACTGGTCCATCAGCACATTCCATCTCGCTCTTAACCCACGGCGCGTGGCAATATCTTCGGCCCGACGAACAAAATAGTCCACCGCAGCTTTTCGTGCTTCGTCGCTCCGGTGCCGCACGTCGAGACTCAATCGCGTCTCCCCGGCAATGACGTTGGTCGCGCCTGGTTTGGCTTGTATCGCGCCCACCGTCGCCACCAATCCGGAAGTATTTTGCGCGTGACGCTCGACTGTACCGATCCACTCAGCAGCGGCCGCGACGGCATCCTGGCGGAGATTCATCGGCGTCGTTCCGGCATGATTGGCGCGGCCCACAAATGTAAACTCCAGACGACTTTGGCCGGCAATCGCTTCGACGGCTCCCAGCGGCCGGCCGGCATTCTCCAGCGTCGGCCCTTGCTCAATGTGGAACTCGATATAGCCGAGGACATTCTCGTGGATGGCCGCCTGCGCGATTTCTTCTGGCTTCAAACCAAACTTTTCAATGGCCTCGCGTATCGAAATTCCTTGCGCATCCTGGCGGTTGAGAATCTCGTCATCCAGGTTGCCCACGAGCGCGCGGCTGCCGATAAACGGCGTGCCGAAGCGAACGCCCTCCTCTTCTGAGAAGCCGACGACCTCGATGGCAAATGGAAGCTTGCGGTCGTGGATGGCGCTGAGGAGCGCGATCGCAAGAACGACTCCGAGAACGCCATCGTAAGCTCCAGCGTTGAGAACGGTATCCAGGTGCGAGCCGATGAGCAACCGTGGCGCATCGGGTTTCGCTGCAGGATACACGATGCGAAGATTGCCTACGGCATCCACTCTTGAATCGACATCTAGTGGAGCGACCCATGAGGTAAGTTCCCGATGGCAATCGCGCATGGGCGGGGATAGAAATGTGCGGCGGATGCGGCCGGCATCTTCACTGAAACCGGCGAGAGTCTGACAACGCGCGATGATCTCCCTGGCTAAGCTTTCGCTGTCGCGCACCTTTCCATCGAACACGATTCCGCCGGACAAGCGGCTTTACCCCTGGCGACGAAGGCGCGCCTGGATGTTTCCATGCGGCTCGTCGACCGGCACAAAAATTTCGTTCGGATTGTCCTGACCGAAGCGCGAAAGGTCTACCAGCAGGCAATGCTTGTTTGGCATTGCCAGCTCGATGTCCTCAACTTCAGCGACTTTTTCCAACACAGCTTTTCCCATGGCGTACAGCGTGTGTTGCACGGACTTGCTGTCGTGTCCGGCAAACTCAGCCAGCAGAATGTCGCGCACTTTTGCGCGCAAAGAACGGTAGTCCACATCGGTATGCGAATAGTTCCAATTCGCGCCAACGGAGGTGCCAAGCAGCCGGTCTTTTGCCGGCGGCAAAGTCGTCAGCGAATCCTGGATGTAGCCTTCAAACGCCGATCCCGACGTCTTCATAATGATCAGGTTTTCAAATCCCGAATTAACGGAAGACGTGCTCTGCCGAGCGTGCGTAACCTTCGTGGTCTGGCTTTCTCCGCTCGATTGAACGAATGTCGTCGGCTGGGACTTGCCACCGCTCTGAAGATGCTCCCAGGCTTTCTCGGCTATGGATACTTCCGCCGCTGATACCTGGGGATTGCGGCCGAGAAGAAATTCAATCAATTCTTTGGCGAACTCCTCCATACAACCTGCGCCGGAATTTCGCGCGAGGGAATAAACCATATTCTTCATCGTGTCCGTCGGAAGAATCTTGCTGTTGTCCGCTTCCACAAAGCACGAATCAAAATCTCCTTGCAGCATTACCTCCACGGTCCACTCGCGAAGATCATGCCAGCCGGCCTTGTGTTTCACCTGGACCAGACGAACCCGCGACTTCCCATATTTATTTTCGGCGACTGCAATCATCTTTAGCTTCCGCGATACGTCGTGTAGCCGTTTGGGCTCAGCAGCAACGGGATATGGAAATGCTCTTCCCCATTTCGAACATGAAATACAATTTCGACCAGCGGATACATGCCGTCGAGTTTGCGCGCACTGAAATAGACCGCAGTGTCGAAACCAAGACGATAAACCCCGGGTGTTAGCCCTTCGTTCTCGGGTAGCAGCTGAGCGCACCGGCCGTCTTGATCGGTGCGCGACGACGTCAGCAGTCGCCAACTGCCAGCGGCTTCCTGCCGCTCCAACCGTACCGGAACATCCCGTGCCGGTTGCCCTTGAGCGATATCCAGAACATGGGTCGAAATGCGCATCATCCTTGAAGCCACTCTCTCAGGCGAATCTGCGTGATCTGCCGCTGCTGCTCAGCAGATTCCTTAAGTTCGGTGTGAGCGTCATTTTCCAGCCGGCGCCGCAAAGTCCTCATAATCTCCGCTGGTGATTTCCCGGTCGCGCATACGATGAAAATGCGGTTGAACCGGCGCTCGTATTCACGATTTCCTCCTGCGAGCGCGATCCTTGCAGAATCGCTGGCATCCGCGACTCCTCGTTGCTCTTGCTCGGACCATGCTGCGGACTGAACCTCCGCCGGTCTCGCCGCCTGCGATTCGACTACGATTGATTCACCAATTCTCGGATGGCTGCGAAATGCCTCGAGCCAGTCCGATTCCGTTAAGCCGCGCCAAATTTCGTCCGACGCAGCCAGAAGAGATTCTTCATCCGGCAGTGGTCTTCGTGCCACGATTCCAACTGCCCACGCCTGTGAGCCACAGCACGGCAGTATCTCATTCGCAGCTGCCGTAGGGGGAAGAAAATTCCAGCGCGCCAGCGTATCGTTCATGCCGTGTTCCCGCTGTCGCGCAAATGCTCGAGAAATTCCGCGACCAGATTGCCAGCCACGGCCGCGCGGTATTTCGCCGTCGATCGAATGTCATCAATGGGCTGAATCGCAGCCGCGGCCGTCTTTCTCGCCAGGCGCAGAAGCTCCGGCTCGACTGTCTTTCCTTTCAACATCTGCTCCACCGCTGTCAAACGAAGTGGGACCGGCGCCACGCTGCCCAAGGCAATGCGAACATCTTCGATCACGTTGTCACGAAGGCTCCCCAGCGCGGCAATGCACACTTTGGAGATGGCCTGAGCCTCGCGAGCCCCCACTTTTCGCGCGTGATGAAGATATCCCGAAAATGTTCGTCCGAGAGAGATGGCTCGAATCAGTTCATCGGGCGCTAAGTCCATCTTCTTATAGCCCGTGTGGAAGCCGAGGTAAGGTATACGACGTTCGCCTCGAACCGACACGACGAGCAATTCAGCCTCGTAGGCCAGCAATGCCGGCAGCGAATCCGCGGCGGGCGATGCGTTGACGATATTGCCCCCCAACGTTCCCCGATTCTGGTTCGCGATTCCACCGGTCCAGCGAGCCGCGCTCGTTAGCAACGGGAACTCCCGAGCGATAACATCGTGCTCGCGCAGTTCTGTATAAGTGCATCCCGCTCCAATTCTGATTTCTCCGGGCAAGACCTCGATGCCTTGCAGTTCGGTCAAATTCCAAATGCTGATGAGCTTCCGCGCCGAAAGTTTCCCCGCCGCGTACTGTACCATCACGTCGGTACCGCCAGCGATGGGGAGCCATTGCCCCGGCTCATCCGCCAGACGTGAGACGACCGCTTGCAGGGTGCCGGGCGCGATCAATTCAAAATCCGCCGGATCGGACCTCATGCGGGACTCCTGCGGGCCGCTTCCATGACCGCATCGAAAATCTGCATGTAACCAGTGCACCGGCAAAGATTGCCTGACAGTCCTTCGCGAATATCATCCAAGGTAGGCTTCGGTTTCTTGTCCAGCAGATGACAGCTGGCCAGAATCATTCCCGGAGTGCAGATGCCGCACTGCGCGCCGCCGCATTCCAAAAAAGCTGCCTGCAGCGCGCTTAATTGCGGACCTTCGGCTAGACCTTCGATGGTCGTGAGATTTGTGCCCGCTGCCTGCAGAACAGGAACGAGACAGCTATTGATCAACTTGCCATTCATCAAGACGGAGCAAGAGCCGCATTCGCCTTCTCCGCAGCCTTCCTTGGCACCGGTCAACCCAAGTTCCTGGCGTAGTACATCCAACAGCCTCTCCATCGGATAAACACGAACGGTTTCGGCCTTGCCATTTACTGTGAGAGCAAGCTCGCATTTGCCGCGGTTCTCGGAGGTGTTGGTCATCTTTTTCCATCAGTCTTTCCATCAGCCACCCCATCAGCAAAGACTGCTTCGAAGATATCCTCCGGCAGAAGTGGAATGGAGTCGAAGCGAGTTCCAAGCGCATCTTCGATCGCATTGACAATGGCCGGAGCCGGACCATCCATTGGAAGTTCGCCAATTCCTTTTGCGCCATATGCTCCGTGGACATTGCCGATTTCTTCGAAGAATACGCGAAGCTGAGGCAAGTCTGCGGAAGTCGGCATGATGTAATTTGTCATCTGACCGTTCTGCATGCGTCCATTTTGCCAGACAACTTTTTCATACAAGGCAAATCCAATCCCCTGGGCAACGCCGCCGGCGATCTGGCCCTTTGCCAGAATGGGGTGAAGGACTTTGCCGACTTCCTGCAGGGCCACGAAGTCTTCCACTCTCGCGCTGTAGGTCGAGAGGTCCACTGCAACTTCCGCCACATAAATCGCCCAGGCGAAGCTTGCGTAGGCTTCGCCTCGATATTTTTCGTCATCCCAGAAAACGCCTTCTGGAGCTTCGTAGCGCGCGTACGAGCGTAGCTGCCCATGCTCGGCAATATGGCGCAGGCACGCTGCGCGAAATTCTTCCGGCGAATAGGAATCGCTCAACGATCCGCTCCCGATCAATGTTTGCCTGACTCCAATCGCGGCCGACCTCACCAGATTTCCAACTACCATGGCGGTGCGCGAAGCAACCGTAGGCCCGCTGTTTGGAACTTGATTTGTGTCGACCTGTGCAATCGCAACACAGTCATAGGGCAAGTCCATGGCTTCCGCCGCAATTTGGCAGAGCACTGTGTTGGTCCCCTGCCCGAACTCGGTGCTCGAAACCAGGACGCGCACTGTGCCGTCGGCGCAGCCCTCGACCCCGACTACCGACGCCAGATAGCGCTCGCCCGAGCCGGTGAAACCCGCACCATGCAGAAAGGCCGCGATCCCCATTCCTCGCTTGATCGGATCTACGGTTGGAACAGCGACCGGACCTGCATTGTTCTGTCGCGAGAATCGCGTCTTCTTTGCACGATAGTCAGAAAGTTCAAGCGCGCGATCAAGCAACTTTCCCAGATCAATTTCTTCGCGAACAGTTTGCTCGGTGGTGGTGGTTTGACCCGGCTTGAGGAAATTCCGGCGGCGGATCTCGACCGGAGAGAGACCTACAACTTGCGCGATGCGGTCCATGTGCCGTTCCATCGCGAACAAACTCTGTGGCGCTCCAAAGCCCCGAAACGCCCCGTGTGGCGGACCGTTCGTTGCCACGGCCTTCCCGCGAATGCGGACGTTAGGCCAGTAATAAGGACCACCGGCGTGGATGATGCCACGCGAGAGAACTACGGACGACAACGTCGCGTATGCGCCGCCATCGATCATGAATTCAATTTCCCCTCCCAAAATCTTGCCCTCTTTACTGACTGCGGTGCGGTGATGCGTGCGCGAAGGATGACGCTTGGTGGTCGCCGTCATATCTTCCAAGCGGTCATAGATGATTTTTACCGGGCGTCCAGACTTCATGGACAAAAGCGCCGCATGGCCCGCGATCATCGATGGATAATCTTCCTTGCCGCCGAAAGCGCCGCCCGTCTCCGCCTGCACGACTCGGACTTTCTCCGCCGGCAAGTTGCACAATGCCATCAGCGCTTTGTGCACGTAGTAAGGGCACTGCAGCGATCCCCATACGGTGATTCCCAGCTCTCGATCGAACGACGCGATCACACCATTGTTTTCGATATAAAGCTGTTCCTGTGCCCCAGTGGTGTACTCGCCTTCGACGACGTAATCGGCCTTTTCCCAGACGCTATCGATATCGCCCTTCGCAATCAAAAAGGTTTTGAATACGTTGTCCCTTCCCCAGATGATTTGCGAGCATCGTTCGCTTTCATCAATGGTAAAAATGGCGGGCAGGGAATCATATTCGATCGAGACTGCCTCGATGGCCTTCCGCAGCACGTGCCGATCCGCATGCGCCAATAGCAGAATCGGCTCTTCGGGATGATTGACCCTACCATCCGCCAGGCAGGGCTGGTCCTCGCCGATTAGAGCAATGCAGTTCTTTCCAGGAATGCCTTTCGCTGTGACAATTACAAATTCGCTCCAGTCGAACTGTGAGCCAAACGAGATCTTTTTGATTACTCCGCGAGGAATCTGGCTGCGCACGGTCGCGCCATAAAGCATTCCCGGCAAGGACATGTCATCGATGTACCGTGCCGCGCCAGTCACTTTGTCGCGGCCTTCCTTGCGCGGCACCGACTTGCCGATGATGTGCGCTTCCGTCATGCGATCCTTTAATACAGTCTTGCCGGTTATTACCAATAACTCGCTAGTGGCGAATCTCTAACCCTCTTGCCCCTCCGCAAAATTCGCCGCCGCTGAACACCGGTCGCCCCCGCAGATACGTCGCTTTCACAACACCGCGCAACTTTTCTCCCAAATACGGAGATACTGGATGGCGATAATGCAGCCGATCTTCGGTCACGACGAACTCCGTTTCCGGTTCGAAGATGACGAGGTCGGCATCGCAGCCTTCCGAAATGCGACCTTTGCGGGCGTGGCAGCCGGCGAGTCGAGCGGGCTCCCGGGACATCCACCGGGTTAGATCGATCATGGTGAATCCCCGCCGGCTGGCCTCCGTCCATATTACGGGCAGCGCCAGTGAAAGGCTCGAAATGCCTCCCCACGCAGTCTTGAAGCTGCCCTCGTCGAGCCGTTTCATAGCGGGCGGGCAAGGCGAATGATCCGTCGCTATCAGATCGATAATTCCATCCTTCAGCCCTTGCCACAACTTTTCGCGATTGGCACGCGAGCGAATCGGCGGCGCGCATTTACACAATGTTGCCCCGTCGGGAACCTCTTCCGCGGAGAAATGCAAATAGTGTGGACAGGTTTCAACGCTGACCGGAAGCCCCTCCGCCCGGGCGGCACACAACTCTGCCAGCGCCCGGCTTGCGGAGAGATGGACAATGTGTAGCCGAAACTTGTACTGCCTGCACAAGGACAGCAGTAACTGAATCGCCGCGAGCTCCGCTTCCTCCGGCCGGGATTGCAGATAGGTTGAGTAACATCTCCAGTCGGCGGTTTGCAGACGCAGCTGCGCTTCATTGATAGGACCAGGAAGTTCTGCGTGGACCAGCAGCGGCAAGCCCGTCCGCGTCACATGAGGCAATGCGGCGCGAAGCTCCGGCTCGGTGACCATGGTGAAACCATCGATGCCGGGATGGATTAGAAAGCACTTGAAACCTGGCACGCCCGCGGCCGCCAGCGCTTCGATATCCCCCTGATTGTGGCTCACTACGCCGCCCCAGGCTAACCAATCCACCCAGCATCGCTGGTGCGCCGCTTTGCGCTTGGCAGCAAGTGCGGCGACAGTAGTGGTTGGGGGCAGACAGTTGAGAGGCATGTCGACCAGCGTCGTGTAACCGCCGGCCGCCGCCGCTTGCGTAGCCGTCTCAAATCCCTCCCACTCGCTTCGTCCAGGATCGTTAATGTGTAAATGAGAATCGACGAGTCCCGGAAGAATGGCGGACTCGCCGAAGTCACGCACCTCGAAGTCGACCTCGGCATAAGCGGGTAGTTGATCGGCCGGAACGATGTCACCGATTTTTCCATGTCGCACCAGGATCGCTCCCGGACGAATTCCATCCGGGGTCACGATGCGCTGGGAAAGGAAAGCTTGCCCGTCCATGCCCGAGCCTATCGCGCCTTCTCGTCTTTTTCAACTTTGCCGCGTCAGGGCAGAAATACTTTGAGTATTTCTCAGCTCCGCTTATACTTGCTCCCTTAAACAGCGGCTGCGAAAGAGTCCATGACGACCGATTTGCGCGCAGATTCGCGGGTAGCTGACTTCGGCATGCCCTTGACGATTACGCGATGACGGAACAAAGCCACATGGACAACGTTTTCATGGCCCGCGCCATTCAACTCTCGGTCGACAATGTCCGTACCGGAAGCGGAGGCCCTTTTGGCGCCGTCATCGTCAAAGAAGGCGTCGTCATAGCGGAAGCCGCCAATCAGGTCACGGCGACGAATGATCCCACAGCGCACGCTGAAGTGTTGGCCATCCGGCAGGCTTGCCAGAGATTTCGCTGTTTCGAACTCCGGGGCTGTGATCTCTACACCTCCTGCGAACCATGCCCAATGTGCCTTGGCGCAATCTACTGGGCCCGGATTGGCAAAGTTTACTTTGGCAATCTCGCGGCCGACGCCGCCAAAATCGGCTTTGATGATTCCGCCATTTACGCGGAAATCACCCAGCCGCACTCGCAACGTGAGATTCCCATGATTCAGATGATGCGCGAGGAAGCACTGGCGGCATTTCGAATGTGGGAGCAGAATCCCGGCAAGATCCGTTATTGAAGTATGTACTTCGGCCACGCATTCCTGTCGCCGTCGGACAATTCCACTCGAGGAAGACGATTGATCGATCGGTACTTCAAACTCGCCGAAAACAAAACCACCGTTAAACAGGAGATGCTGGGTGGCCTCACCACATTTGTAACGATGGCCTACATCGTCGTCGTGAACCCACAGATCCTTGCCCAAGCTGGGATGCCGGCCGACGGCGTCGTGTTTGCGACGTGCATTTCGGCCGCCGCCGCCACGCTGGTGATGGGCCTCTACGCTAACTATCCCATTGCTCTAGCTCCGGGGATGTCTCTGAACGCCTATTTCACTTATGCCGTCTGCCTCAACATGCATGTTCCGTGGCAGACGGCATTGGCCGTGGTCTTCTTTTCTGGCGTGGCGTTCCTGCTGCTGACGGTGACGCGCGTACGCGAACAAATTGTCAACGGTATGCCCGACTGCCTTAAATACTCCACGGCTACGGGTATCGGAATGTTCATCGCCTTCGTCGGACTGCGTAATGCCAAGCTCGTGGTCGCGAATCCCGCTACCTTCGTCGGCCTGGGGAACTTCTCAGATAAGGAGGTGCAAACGGCTTGCTTCGGCCTTGTCTTGACTCTCATCCTCATGGGACGGAAGGTTAACGGTGGTATTCTGATCGGCGTCTTCGGAACTGCGTTGCTGGGAATTCTCCGCGGCATGTCAAGTTGGCCCTCCGCGATTGTGTCTTGGCCCCACCCTTCATCCACTTTTATGAAGCTGGACTTTCGAGGTGCCATCCATCTTGGCTTTCTCGAAATCTTGTTCGCCTTTTTGTTTGTCGACCTTTTCGACAATGTGGGCACACTGGTGGGCGTGTGCGAGCAGGGCGGTTTCATCAAGAACGGCAAGATTCCCCGTGTAGGCAGGGCTCTCGTCGCCGATGCGGTGGGTACGCTGTTCGGCGCGTTGACTGGCACGTCCACGGTTACCAGCTATATAGAAAGTGTGGCCGGTGTGGCGGCCGGAGCGCGGACCGGCCTGAGCAATGTTGCCGTCGCGGGTCTCTTCTTGATGGCCACGTTCTGCTCGCCCTTGGCAACCGCGATTCCGGCGTACGCAACAGCACCAGCGCTGATCCTGGTAGGCGCGCTCATGACGCAATCCATTTCACACATCGAATGGAGCGAGCTCAGCGAGGCTGTTCCGTCTTTCATCACCATGCTCGCCACCCCGTTGACCTTTAGCATCGCGACCGGCATCAGCTTGGGGCTGATCTCTTATACGGTGGTGAAAATCGCTGTTGGCAAATTCCGCGAGATTACCGCGTTGATATGGATTCTCACCGCACTCTTCATTCTGCGGTACATCTATTTGGCCGTCGCTTAGTGCTCAAATTTCAAAAGGCTCGTCCGGATCAGGCTCTCGCACCGGAACGTCAGGTTGTTCAGGACCGTCCGGTGGCTCCTTTACGGGAGGGGGCGATGGGTCCGGTAATTGGCGCAGGTCAATTTGCATGGAGCTAGGATGCCAAAATCGGCTTCCGTGGCCGCGTGTTTTCGCCAAAGTACTACTTTCAGATTATTGACCTGTCAGTTTGCCTCCCTATAATCACGGCACTTCAGTTCCGGTGTGAAATCTCTTCGCATGGTCCGGCACGTTTGTTGACGAGGAGCATCGGGGAACGATTCGCTCACAGTGAGGAAATGCATGATTAGTCGGAGAAGCCTGGCTTGTGTGCTGCTTACGGCTCTTGCAAGTTTGGAGGTTGCTGCGCAGCAAATTACGGGCAGCATTCGCGGGACAGTGATTGACCCGAGCGGAGCGGTCGTTCAATCTGCAGCAGTAACCGCCCAACAAGCCGAAACAGGCCTCACGCGCTCGGCATCTACCGATCGCGACGGCGCTTATGTCCTCGTCGAATTGCCGATTGGACATTATCAGATCAGGGCCGAAGCCAAGGGCTACCAAAAATATCTGCAAGAAGGAATCTCATTGGACGTTAACCAGACCGCGACGGTCAATGTTCACCTCAAGCTCGGGGCGGAGACGCAACAAGTGGAAGTGAAGGCGGACGCTCAACTAGTGCAGAGCACAGTGAGCAGTCTCGGGCAGACTGTGATGGAGCGCGAGATCCTCGACCTGCCGCTGGACGGGCGCAATTTTTCCCAGTTGGGACTTCTTCAGCCCGGCGTCGTGCCTTTGACTCCCGGACTTCTTCAAGCCGGCGGCGCGGCGCGAGCGGGCCAGGCTTACGCCGTCGATGGCCAGCGGCCGGAGTCGAACAATTTTTTGATCGACGGCGCCGACAATGTCAACGCCGTGGACGCTGGTTTTGTTCTTAAGCCGCCCATCGACTCGATCGCCGAGTTCAGAATTCTTACCCATAACGCGAACGCGGAATTCGGCCGCAACACTGGCTCGACGACCAACATCGTTACCCGCAGTGGTGCCAATTCATTTCACGGGGCTGCCTGGGAATTTCTGCGCAACGATGCCATGGATGCATCAGATTACTTCTCGCACGGCGTCCAGGCTCTGAAGCAGAACCAGTTTGGCGGAACGTTCGGTGGGCCGCTTCGCAGGGACAAGACTTTCTTTTTCGGGTATTACGAAGGGTTCCGCAATCGGCAGGGTGAAACCGTGGCCGCAACCGTGCCTTCACTGGATGAGAGGCAGGGCAAGTTTCCCCAACCCCTCTTTAACTTCTCCGCCGGTCAGCCAGTTCTGGTTCCCAACGGCCAACTGACTTCGATTGATCGAGTTGCAGAAAACATCTTGCCCTTCTTCCCAAAACCGAACGACGGGACGAATACTTTTCGAAGCACGCAGACCCTGAGCCAGAATAATGACCAATTCGGACTGCGCTTGGATCATTATCTTTCCCATACGGACACGCTGAATCTCCGCTACATGTACAGCGCTGGTCCTACGATCGACCCGCTTTCACCAGTAGGCGCCAACGTTCCCGGCTTTCCAGTGGGCGAGTATGATCGGGGGCAAAACTTTGTCGCCCAGGAGACTCACGTCTTTTCGTCAACGACAATCGGCGTCTCGCGCTTTTCGTATCTGCGCAATAAGTTCCTTCTTGACCAGCATCTGAATCACGAGTCGCCCTCACAACTAGGTTTTCAGTACCAACCAACTTTGGCTTCGGCCGCTGGGCCGCCGTTCATCCAAGTGTCGGGTTACTCCTCGGTTGGCGATCCAATCACGGGACCACGCAACACGTTTCAGAATACGTTTGACCTCTCCGGCTCCCTGAGCTGGATTCGCGGCCGCCACGAATTGAAATTCGGCGGAGGCTACCGGCGCGACCAGATCAACGCCTTGCAGGGCATCGCCACCAATGGCTTCTTTGTATTCGCCGGGTTTCCCTACAGCGATGGGTTTGCGAGCTTCCTGTCAGGCAATCCGGTGGTCTTTCTGCAAGGCGGAGGCGATTTTAGCCGCGAAATCCGTGACCGAGCCCTGAATTTTTACGGCCAGGACACGTACAAGGTCACTTCTCATTTGACACTGAACCTCGGACTGCGCTATGAGCTACCGCTCCCCGCCACCGAGAATAAGAATCGGGTGAATCTCTTTGTTCCCGGGGCACAGTCAAAAATAATTCCCACCGCGCCGGCGGGGTTGCTTTATCCAGGTGACCCGGGGGTGCCCTCCGGCTTGATTCCCACGCAAAAGACAGCGTTTGCGCCCCGAGTCGGCTTGGCCTGGGATCCGCGGGGAGACTCGAAAACGGTGGTCAGCGCCGCCTACGGAATTTTCTATGAACCGTACTACACTGGCCAAGGTGGCCCGCTGCAGGATCCGATCAGCGCTCCTCCCTACCTGAAGACTCTGCAGATAGGTTATCCCGTCCACTCATTTGCCAATCCGTTTTATAGCCCGAATCCTTTCGCGCAGCCCTTCCCCGAGCCAATGACACTGCTCGTGGTCTCTCGCAACCTGCGTCTGCCCTACGCGCAGGATTGGAATCTGAATATTCAACGGTCGTTTGGCGCGGACTGGCTATTTCAGATCGGGTATGTAGGCACCACCGGTGTGAGACTGCCGCGATTCATTGAAGGGAATCCAGCGATCTACATGCCAGGTTTCGATTCCAGCGGCAACCCGAAGTCAACCACGAGCAACGTAAATCAGCGGCGTCTCTATTCCGGATGCACGCTGGCACAGCCGGACAATTGTGTTTACGGCTCAGTCGGTGAGATCGCCAGCATCGCGAATTCCAGCTACAACGCCTTGGAAGCCAGCCTGCGAAAGCGTTTCGGTCACGGACTTTCTTTCCTCGCTTCGTATACCTGGGCGCATTCCATCGATGACGTTTCCTCCTTCAACATCACGGGCTCGGCATCGCAGCCAGTGGCCGGAGAAAATGATTTGGCGCAGAATCCATTCGATCTCGCGGCGGAACGCGGCCGGTCCATGTTCGATGCCCGCCATCGCTTCGTGCTGAGTTATCAGTGGAGCCTTCCTTTTTTGCAACATTCCAGTGACTGGTACGGTAAGGTTCTTGGGAACTGGCAGTTGAACGGAATTGTAACTGCCATGAGCGGTACGCCCTTTACGGTATTCGACTCTAACGACGTTTCGCTTCAAGGGACGGCGCCGGAGATTTCCGGATTCTCCAGTAACCGGCCTAATGTGATTGGGAATCCGAATTCCGGTCCGCATACTGCAACGCAATGGTTCAACGTAAATGCCTTTCAGCGAATTACCCAAGACCCGAATTCTCCGGTCCAGCAGTTCGGGAACGAAGGCCGCAACGCGGTCCAGGGCCCGGGATACGTGAACTGGGACTTCTCGGTTTTCAAGAATATTCAAGTGACGGAATCGAAAGAGATTCAATTCCGTGGCGAGTTGTTCAATGTGCTGAACCATACGAATTTTCGGTTGCCAGTCAGCGACATCAGCGCCCCGTCAGCCGCTTTCGGGCACATCCAGTCGGATGTGAGCCCCCGGGTGATCCAAGTGGCGCTGAAGTTTCTGTTCTAGCGGACGGTGGGACAGCGTAGCTTCGTATCAGGGCATCGCTAAAGCGATGCCATTAGTCTTCGAAGTTAGACGCCCCTTTAGGGGCCGGGCATCGATCTTGACCACAAAATATAAATTCCCGAAGCGCGCGTTGCTCAGAGCATTCGCGATTGTCGCCTTGGTATGGCTGCTCGGTTGCGCCGCGCTCTACCACATCATGCGTCAGCCGCCGAAAACATTCGCGCACTTCATGGCCAAATTGCCGGGCCCCGTCCCATTCCTCCTCTTCCCATTCGAAACTTTGTGGACGCACGCTCGTGCCGGCGGCTTGCAGGTTGGCGATCCCGCCCCGGACTTCTCGCTGACGAAGCTCGACAAGAGCGCCCCTGTGCAGCTATCCAGTTTGAGGTCGGAGGGGCGGCCCGTAGTGCTGATCTTTGGCAGTTATACTTGACCGCCGTTCCGGCGGGAGGTTCCCGCTCTCAACAAACTCTCCGAGCAATACGGAAATAAGGTCAGCTTTCTGGTTGTGTACATCACCGAGGCGCACCCGAGCGACGTCTGGCAGATGGAGAGCAATATCAAAGACAAAGTTGTATTTGCCAGCCCTAAAGATGAAGAGGAGCGTGCGCTGGTGGCGGGAGCGTGCGTACGAAAACTCGGCATCCAGATTCCCGCGGTGATCGATGAATTCGGTAACTCGACCGAGCAAGCCTACACGGGCTGGCCCGATCGTCTTTACCTGATCGACGCAAAGGGTCGCATCGCCTACAAGGCCAAACCCGGCCCGTTCGGCTTTAAGTCAGAGGAATTACGCGCGGCGCTGGGGAGGTTGGTAAATTAAGGGGTCCGCGTTGTATTCTCGGGGCGTGCCACGTTCTCCTGCGCCCCATCGCACGCCAACTCCCGGATTATTTTTGGGGCTGATCATCACCCTGGCCGCGGTGGTTGCTTATTCGGCGTACATCACGCGGCAGATCTCCGGCTTGCGCGAACTGCAGAACAACCTGGTAGACCGAAACCGAAAAGACTCGTTGCAGTTGCTTCGCATCCAGAACGATTTGAACTCGCTGGCGCTGGCGATGCGCGACATGTTGGACAATGATGAGCCGTATCCGCTCACGGCCTGGTCAGCGCAGTTCCAGCGCGTGCGGACGGATCTGGACGACGCGCTGCGCCGCGAGCAGCAGGTTGCCCCGGTAAATCGAACTCCCGACCAAAAGCAATACCTGGAAAACTCGGTCACGCAGTTCTGGGATGCGGTGGATCGGACCTTTGCACTGGCGCATGATTCCAACCAGACGGAGGCCAGGACTCAGATTCGAATCTCGCTTCGAGCACGACAGGAGGCGCTGAGCACGGCCGTGTCACGGCTTCTGGTGCAGAACAATGAGAGTGAAGAACAAGCTGCGTTGCGAATCGGACAGATTTACGATGGCGTCCAGCGGCAGGTATATCTGTTCCTGACGGCGACTTTGACTGCCATTCTCTTTACCAGCCTTTACCTGATCCGCTCGAACCGGCGATTGTTCGCGCAACTCGCCGCGCTTTCCGAACAGCGCAGCGAACTTGCCCAGAAGCTCATTTCCACCCAGGAATCCACCTTGCGTCACATCTCGCGCGAGTTGCACGATGAGTTTGGACAGATATTGACTGCCGTAGGGGCCATGCTGACGCGCGCCGGAAATCACTCTCCGGAGGGATCGGCGCTGCGCTCCGAACTGCGTGAAGTTTGTGAGATCACGCAAAGTACGCTGGACAAAGTGCGCAGCCTTTCGCAAGCCTTGCATCCGGTGATGCTTGAGGAAACCGGGCTGGAGAGCACGCTCGATTGGTATTTGCCGGTGGTGGAAAGGCAAGCTGGGATTCACGTATTCTATGAGAAATCGGGCGAACCTTTTCCCGTAGACGGCAACGCCGCCATTCATGTGTATCGCGTGGTGCAGGAAGCTCTGAATAACGTGACCAGGCATTCGGGAGCCGGAGAATCATGGGTGCGTCTGCGATTTCTGCCGCAAGCTTTGGAAGTCGAAGTGGAAGATCATGGGAGAGGCTTTGACGCGCAGGCCGCCAAGCAGGGAATTGGACTGGTTGCGATGAGGGAACGCGCGGAGTTGCTGGGGGGCACGGTCGAGTTTTTGCAGCCCGCGCAGAGTGCGGACGGAAGTGCGGGCGTGAGTGGGGGCGGAAGAGGAACGCTGGTTCGATTACGAGTCCCAAGGGGGAAGCTGGAAGCTTGATTTTGCATGCCGGATAAGATTTCAGTTTTACTGGTTGACGACCACAACCTGGTGCGGCGGGGATTCCGGCGCATTCTGGAGGATGAGCCGGACATTATCGTTGCCGGCGAGGCTGGCGATGGCCTTCAGGCAATCAAACTCGCGGAGGAGCTTCGTCCGAAAGTGATTGTCATGGATTGCGCAATGCCGGGGATGAACGGGTTGGAAGCCACGCGGCAGATTCTCGGAAAGCAGCCACAGGCTTTGGTGCTCATGCTGAGCATGCATCCGGAGGAGACTCTGGTGCGGCAGGCGCTGGAGGCCGGAGCGCGCGGCTATGTCCTGAAAAACGCCGTGGACCTGGAGTTAGGCGCTGCGATCCGGCGAGTCGTGAAGGGCGAAACAGTGCTCGATTCCCAACTCAAGCGCCCCATCGCGCTCAAAGGCAAGCGCCATGCGGGCCTCACCCCGCGCGAACTCGAAGTCCTGCAAATGATCGTGGACGGCAAATCCAATAAAGAGATCGCGTCCGCGCTCGACCTTAGCTCGAACACAGTCGCTGTTCACCGTGCGAATATGATGGACACCTTGGGAATCCACAAAGCCGCGGAGTTGGTTGTCTACGCAATCCGCAACGGGCTGGTTGATCTTCCGTGAGACGATCTTCGTGAAACGATCTTCCGTGAATGACACTACGGTGAACCGTCTTGCCCTGAGCCGCCGGTCCTTTCTGTGGGGAATAGCGGGCCTGGCGTCGGCTTCGATATCGACATCAAACCTGCTCTTAGACGCGTTCGCCGCTTCCCCGCCTGCCCCTGGCTTTCGTCTGGTCGATGTGACTGCGCCGTCCGGAATTAAATTCCATCACAACAGTGGAGCCTACGGCGGGAAACTGCTGCCCGAAACACTCGGCGCCGGTTGCGCATTCCTCGATTACGACCGCGACGGCTGGCAGGACATTCTTCTCGTGAACGGCATGGATTGGCCAGGACATAAAGATGGGCCCGGACACAAACGCGAGCATAACTCTGAGCCCAGCACGCTGAAGCTCTATCGCAACAATCGCAACGGCACGTTTTCCGACGTGACCCACAGTGCTGGGCTCGATGTCGAAATGTACGGTATGGGCATTGCGATCGGAGATTACGACAATGACGGCTATCCTGACATCCTTATTACCTGCGTCGGTCAAAACCGGCTGTTCAAGAACACGGGTAAGGGAACCTTCATCGATGTTACTAAGTCAAGCGGACTTGGTAGGCGGCAGGCTTTGAGCACGTCGGCTTTGTGGTTCGATTTCGATCGCGACGGACTGCTGGATCTGTTTGTCTGCAACTACGTCAAGTGGTCGCCCGAGCATGACGTGTTTTGCAGTCTCGACGGCAAGCACAAATCCTATTGCACGCCCGAAGCCTACCGCGGAGAAACCTGCTGGCTGTTTCGCAATCGCGGTAATGGAACGTTTGAGGATGTCACCGCCACGAGCGGAATTTTCGACAGCAGTTCGAAGTCACTCGGCGTAGCCATGCTCGACTACGACCACGATGGCTGGCCCGATTTGCTGGTGACGAATGACACGCAGCCCAACAAACTTTATCGGAATCAGCGCAACGGTACGTTTAAAGACATCGCTCTGGATGCTGGCATCGCCTTTTCCGCCGAGGGCAGAGCCCGCGCCGGTATGGGCGTGGACGTGGCCGATTTCGACAATTCAGGAAGCTCGGGCGTAGCCATCACGAATTTCGACAACGAGATGACGGGACTGTATCGCCTTTCCGATAGCGGCAATTATGTTGACGTAGCAACGCAAAGCGGAGTGGGGCTGGCGTCGAAAGACAAATTGGGTTTTGGATGCGTGTTTCTCGATGCCGATTTGGATGGCGCACTGGATCTCGCGGTTGTGAACGGGCATATCGACGACACGGTGCGCAATGTCAGCGGCGTCGGATACGCGCAGCCACCGCAACTTTTCCTGAATAGTGGGAAGGGAACTTTCATCGACGTGGCCGGCGAAATCGGTGGCGGCTTCAGTCAGCCAAAGGTCGGAAGAGGGCTTGCCTATGGCGATTTCGATCGCGACGGCGATCTTGATCTGTTAATCACCACCAACAACGGCCCAGCCTATCTTTACCGCACCGATCAGACTGTCGGGAACCGGAGCATCCGGATTCGTCTGGTCGGGACGAAGTCCAATCGCGACGGAATCGGCGCTTCGGTGAAAATCTTTCACGGGGCATCGAACGGAGCATCGAACGGAACTTCGACCCAATCGCGCCTGGTCAAAGGCGGTTCGAGTTACCTGTCGCAGTCGGAATTGCCCGTAACCTTCGGAGTGGGGAAGCGGGACAAGATCGACCGTCTGGTGATCCAATGGCCCAGCGGAAGAACGGAAGAATACAAGAGCCTGGCAGCCGGCCGCGCCTATGAGTGCGTGGAATCAAAGGGAATCACAGCCCTGCCGAGCTTCTAGAAATCGCTGCGAGCTGGATCTGTTGCCTATTGGACGTGCCAACAACAAGCTTCCGATCTCATGCTGCCTTAATCGCGAGTCTGGAGCACGCTGTCCGTTTTCTTCTCCGCGGAACTTGCTCCCTCTAAGGTACGCGCCCGTCCGCCGTGAAAGAAAATCAGGTGGATGAAAAACATCAAGATCAGCACGCCGCCAAAAGTGCAAACGATCGTCGCTCCGGTCGGCAAGTCGACGAGCACCGAAAAATAGATACCCAGCGCCGACACCAGAGTCCCCATTGTCCAACCGATGGCTAACCGCCTGCCAATCTTGTCGGCAAACAGCATCGCCCCTACCGACGGAACAATCAGGTAGCAGAACACCAGCAATACTCCCGCAATTGCCACTGACGAAGTCACTACAAAGCCAAACGAGGCATAGAACAGAAAGTCCCACAACCGAATGCTCATCCCGCTTTCTTCGGCTTGCACCAGATTGGTTGAGATCAACAAGAACTTCTTGCGGAAGATGTAGTGAAACAGACCAATCCCGCCATACAGCAGCGCCGTTTTCGCTACTTCGGCTCTGGATACTGCAAGAATATTACCGACCAGCATGTCTTTCAGGTGCTCAGTCTCGCCGGTCGCCTTGCTCATGGCCAGAATCGCCGTGGCCGATGCCACTGCATAAGCGATGCCGATAAAAGCTTCCTGCGGGATGTGTCCGCGCCGGGTGCGGGCCAGGGAAAAGATGCCCGCTCCCAGAAATGTGAATCCAAGACTCAGAAAGTAAGCTCCCCGCCCGTGCGGATCCATTCCGAGAAGGATTGCGATCGTCGCGCCGAGAGCGGCGATCTGCGCCAGAGCCAGGTCCACGAAAATCACGCCGCGTTCCACGACGTGCACACCCAGATATGCGTGAATTCCGGTGAGGATCAGGCTGGCCACAAAAGGCCAGAATAAGAATGGGAGTATATCCATCGATCTCCTTTGAATTTCCCTTCGAACTGTTTCTGACTTATGGATTCGCCTGAAATGCTTTCGTTAGCAAAGCGATATCGTAGTCGAACAGCTGAAAATAGGTCGTGACCTCTTTTACCCCGCCAACCGAAGGCAGGTATTCAACTACTGTTCCGCCGGTTTCACGCGCGATCGAATCGGGCGTCTTGCGGTCGAAATAGGGCTCGACCATGATCACCTTAACGTGGTCGCGCTTCATCATGTTGATGACTTCCAGGGTGTGGCTTGGCGTCGGCGGAATGCCCGGTCGTGGCTCAACAAAGCCCACCACGTTGAGTCCGAAATGCTTGGCAAAGTTGGGCGCCGAGTTATGGTAGGTAATCACCTTGCGGCCGTGGAAAGGTTTCATATCCGCTTGCCACTTCTTGTCTGCCTCCGACAAGCGGCGATCAAAATCCTGAAAGCGCTGCTGGAAGTAGGCCGTATCTTCCGGATCCATCTCTCCCAGTTTTCCGGCAATTCCTCTCGCAACGCGGCGTCCGTTGTCCGGATCGAGCCAGTAGTGGGGATTCCCCAGAGGATGCACATCTCCCATGGCGCGGGTGATCGAGCCTTGCGGAATCTCCAGAATCTCGGCAAACTGCGAAGCGTCCAGGTAGCCATTCGCCCCAACCTGGATGCGGGAGTTGCCGCTCTGAGTGATCAATGGCGGCAGCCACCCGATCTCCAACTGCAGTCCCACGACCACCAGCAGATCCGCTTGCCGCAGTTTGAGCAAGAAGCTGGGCTTGGCTTCCACGAAGTGCGGATCCTGGTAGCCCTTGGCCATCGATTCGACGTTGATCTTGTCGCCGCCGACCTCCTGCGCTAAAGATGCCAGGTCGGTCGTCGCCGTTATGACGTTCAGCTTCTTGGCCGCCGCCATCGAAGGGAAAAACAGGCTGGCTGTCACAATCGCCGCGACCGCCAGCAAACATTTTGCTCTTGATAAATCAAGATTCATTCCAATCTCCTAGAAGGGATGCGCGCCATGCGCTCCCAATGAAAACAGCACCTGCATCAACAACTCGTTGGTCTTATGATTTCCGGCGTAATCCGTAAAACGATATTGTCCTCGAATTTGGCTGAACTCGCTCGGCCAGTATGTCAGGATCGCCGAACCCCCTTTATCCGTAAGGCTGGCGTCGCGAGGCCGATCCGACCAATCATAGCGTCCGCCTAAGAACCACCGACGGTGAAACTGGTACTCTCCCGACGCATACATACCGAAGGCGCGCTGCTCAAACGGCGCCTGTTGGCGCTGGCTCCATATGAATTCGCTGCGTCCGACGAAAGAGTGGTAGATAGCGCGCCGCAGCGGTTTCCAGCGCACCGTGGCATCCACACCGTACAGGCTCGTGATGAAGTTTGTCCCCAGTTCGTTGTGTCCCCGCGCATAGGAGAACCCGAGATCGAGGTTGGTGGATTCGTTAAGGTCCCTGTAGCCGCGTAGATGTGCCACCATACTGACATCGCTTTTCCGATGCGATTGGAACACCAACTCATCCCCTGACCCCGAATCGCCACGAAACACCTGCCCGGTCGCGGAAAGGAAAATGCCTTTCGGAAACGGGATGATACGCTCCACCGAAACGCCGGCATCGTCGATTCCATCTTCACCGCCTACCAGGTTCTGCGAGACCAGCGGCCGGTCCACCCAAGGGAGAACGTGGTTGTGCATGGTGTTCACTTTGCCGAACGCCGAACGCATCTTGCCGACTCGCGTCACGAAACTACCGGGCAGCGCGGTAAACGTGATGTAACCTTCCTCAACAGCGACTCCAGTTTCCCCGAAAGTCAGGAAGAAATCCCCGCGGGCGTAAGGATCAATGATCGCCTGCACTCCCAATTCAGACTCGTGCATTTCGAGCGGCGGCGAGGGCCGGATCGAATTGCCGCCCGCAAACGCCACAAAGTCGCCGATCATGCTGATATCCGGATTCAAAGCCTTGGCCGCCGAGCCGCCGGCGCCACCGAGGCTCACCGGCGTGGAGGCAGCGGCAACGCTCTCCGCGGGTGCGGGCGCCTCGCTTGCCGCCTCATTGGGAGTGGCTATGGGGGCAGCCGGCGTTTGGCCAGCCTGTGCCTTCAGCACTCGCATCTGCCCTTCGAGAGCGACCAGGCGATCCTCTAGATCACGGACCTTCTGTTCGAGCGCGGCTGTATCTTGACCGCCAGGGACACTGGTTCCTTGCTGTGCGCATGCCAGTCCCGCGGTGAATAAAGTGACTACACAGACCAAAGTGAACGGCTTCATTCCAAGCTCCTGAGCGACGAAAATTTGGACAGGAAAGCACAGACCGACCCGCGACCTGCACTTGGCAGGTCTTTAGCTAGGATGCTAGATCCTGGCGGTAGGCCTGTTGCACTGACTGGTAGCTGTATTCGGCATCCAGATAACCCCAAAGACAAAGACTGGTGGCGTCGCGCTTGCAAGCATACTTACTTTTAGCCCATGAGTGCCAGACGTCAAGCACCCAGAAACGATCGGCCATCACGACCCCGAGTAGAGTTGAAACGGCGCGCAGTAAAACGGATTGTGGAATCCGCCGCCTCGAAGCAGTGACAACTTGGCGGCGCGAAGTGCAGCATCCGGGCCCGCTCCCTTGTCTAACTCGTCGTAAAACTTATCCATGAGTTGCTCGGTGGAAGCGTCCGTCGCCTCCCACAAGGCGGCGACCACGTTGTGGGCGCCGGCTCTGAGGAAGGCCCAAGAGAGCCCGACCAGTCCCTCGCCCGAGTACGCGCGTTCGCCTGCGCTATAACACGCCGAGATCGTGACCAGATCAGCCCGCAACGGATGGCGAATGATCTCGCGGCGTAGAGTTTGAATGAGTCGACTTCGGCGTTGCCTTCCGACGGCGCAGTCTTTGATAGGACAGTCTTCGACAGGACAATCTTCGACAGTACAATCGCGGAGTCGAGCGGACTCAGCCGGCTGGCCGTTCCATGCGCGACAAAATGGATGTAAGAGAACTGCTCTGGACTGCTGGCCAGATACGCAGCCGGAGTAGCCTGCGGCGAACGCCGGGCCTTTCCGACAAGAATTGTGCAAACTGGTGACATCGCGATGACAACCTCCTGAAGCCGCAGAACTAGCATTCGATTGCTGGTGGGACTGGGAAATTGTCGTTCGAGCGCGTGCCGCTCCGCGACTCGCTCGCTTCCTGCTCAGGTTCGCACATCCAAGCTCGCATCATCCAAGGAGGATTCTCTATGCAGCGTCGCAAGATCGCTTTCACACTTTGCCTCGGGCTCGCAGTCATGTTGTTTTCGAGCGCAGCCCTGGCGCAATATCAACTCAAGAATCTGGTTTCGAATCAGGTAGGAGCGGCAGGGCACACGGATCCATTGATCGTCAACGCCTGGGGGCTCGTTCACACGCCGGGCTCACCATTCTGGATCAGCGATAACGGATCCGGCTGGTCGACACTTTATGACGGCCAGGGAGTGGCGAAGAGTTTACGAGTCGAAATCCCGACGGCAAGCGGCGCAGGCCCAGGTCAGGCAACTGGAATCGTCTTTAACGGCTCGTCAGAATTCCAGCTGCAAGGATGGACAGCTTTCTTCATCTTCGCGACTTTGGATGGGACTATCAGCGGTTGGGCTCCGCAGTCCAATCCCAACGACGCCCTCATCGCGCCCAATACGGCTCCCGGCGCCGTTTACACCGGCTTAGCCATTACCAGCAAAACCTCGGGGAATTTCCTATATGCCGCCGACAATGCCAACAACAAAGTCGACGTGTACGACGGAACCTTTACCCTCGTCAACTCGTTTACCGACAGCACGCTGCCGCCGGGCTTCGCGCCGTTCGGCATTCAGGACATCGGCGGCTTGGTCTACGTGTCGTTTGCGAGTACCACCGGCGGAACCGGCGGCTTCATCGACGTTTTCCAGGAAGACGGGAAATTCGTGCGGCAACTCGTGGCGGGCCAGCCTCTGAACCAGCCCTGGGGTTTTGCCGTCGCGCCCTCGAATTTTGGAAAGCTGAGCAACACACTGCTCGTCTCGAACAACACGAACAGCGGCACCATCAATGCCTTTAACCTCCTCACCGGCCAGTATGTCGGCACGGTCAGGGACGCGAACGGCAAGAAAATCGTCATCGACCAGCTCTGGGGAATTGAGTTCGGCGGAGGAATGCCCAACAACGGCCGGACGAATCAACTCTTCTTTACCGCCGGTCCGCACAATAATCTGGCTGGGACGTTCGGCGTGATTGGGGTGAACTAGTCGCAAGCGCTCGAAAACGCAAGTCAGAAGACAGAGGAACGCAAAAGGAAATACCGCGAGGGCCGCCTGCACGGACGGCCCTTCTTTTTCAGAAACCAATCCCTGGACTAGGGCGCGATACGAAGAAGGAAGTTGGGATCATTATCTTGTTCTACCGTTGGGATCATTTCTTGTCCTACTAGGTGAAAGTCGTTAAGAATAAGTCACCCCAGATATATTGCCATTCCCAGCCCTCAAGTTCAGAATGTTGGGATTGGGGGACGCGATCCCCTACCCATCGAGTTGGCGGAAACTTCACCCTTAGCCGAGGAGGATCCGATGAAAAAGGCGCCGATGTTTTCCACATCTCTTTTAGTTCTGGGCTTCGTATTGCTCGGATGGGCCACGTCTTCCAACACAGCGCCCGAGGCTCCGAGCGGTTTCGACAACCAGACCATCGACCCCAATTTTGTGGCGCAGTCTGTTCACGACGCCGATCAGATCCATTTCGACACCGTGGAGCAAGTCGAAAAAGACGGGCTAGGCCCAATCTACAATGCCCAATCGTGTCGCGAATGCCATCAAAATCCGACTTCGGGTGCCGTAAGTCAAGTCACGGAGCTCCGAGTGGGGCATTTAGGTCCCGGCGGCGTTTTCGAGAATCCGAGCATTCCGATCAACCACGGCCAGGAAGTGATCACTGGACGCACCTTGATCAACGATCGCGCAATTTGTCCCGAAGTTCAGGAACACGTTCCCGCGAGCGAGACCATTCGAACGCGGCGGCTAGCAGTCAACACTCTGGGCGACGGTTTCATTGAAGCCGTCTCGGACGACACGCTCCTAAGCATCAGCAAGGACCAGTGCCGCTCCAGCCACGGCAAGATTTGCGGACAGGCGCTGCGAGTGCCAGTCGTCGAGGCGACGGGCCAAACCGCGGTCGGACGATTTGGATGGAAAGATCAGCACGCCAGCCTGCTCTCTTTCTCAGGGGATGCGTACCTCAACGAAATGGGGATCACCAACCGCCTTTTCCCAACTGAGGTGACTTCGATTTGCAATCCCAAGTCAGTCACTGAGCCGAACGATCAACCGGACCCCACCGACAACCTCGAAGATATTGATCACTTTGCCCGTTTCATGCGTGCTTCGAAAGTGCCTCCAAGGGACGAGACTCTCGCGGCAACCGAAGAGGCGAAGCGCGGATCGAAGCTCTTTGCTCGCATCGGATGCGCCACCTGCCACCTGACCACACTCACGACCGCCAAGGCCGGGACCAAAGTAAATGGAGGCCAATTCACGATTCCCGATGCCTTGGGAGAAAAGACTTTTCACCCGTATAGCGATTTCCTCCTCCACGATGTTGGCTCCGGGGATGGCATCGCCATTGCCATCGTCGAGCACTATGCAGTGCCTTCAGAGTCGATCCGGGCGTTATACAAGCCAAAACAATCTGCCCAGGTTTCCTTTGATGAGGTGGACAAGGTCATGAATCGCGCCGGCTTTTCCTACAAGGCTGTCCATGATGGAAGAAACAAGATCAGAACTGCTCCACTCTGGGGACTAAGAACGCACTCCCGCTTCATGCATGACGGCGATTCAATCGGCTTTGGGGACGCGATTGCTCGCCACAAAGGAGAAGCCAGTGAAGTGACGCGAAAATTCCTTAAGCTTACTCCAGGAGCGAAGAACGACGTGCTCATCTTCTTGAACTCTCTGTGAGCGCCAGCCAGAAGAGGCCGCGGTTGCAAAGGCTCACACCGTCAATTAAGCTGTTGTTTCTTGCCGTTTTATGCATTCGGCCGGGATGGCGGAACTGGCAGACGCAGCGGACTCAAAATCCGCCGGGCTTCGGCCCTTGGGGGTTCGACTCCCCCTCCCGGCACCAGCCTTGAAATCGGTTTGTAATCAATGCATTAGCTCTTACAGCGGGCGGCGGCGCGTATTGCAGGATACTCGGTTCTGCGGACTATTTTCCCCGAAATCTGTCGATGCATGATGGATAGGGGCTCTAGGGTGAGCACAAAAGGTCCGCGTGCTCGTGCGGGCAAAAGTCCGCTGCGGCGGCAGAAGCACCATCATCTTTGCTAGAGAATCAGTTCAAGCGTTCACAACTAGATTCATTGCCTCCCTTTCCTTTCTTTGCTTTCGCTCTACGAGGAATCGGGCGAAGTCGGCAAAGAAGTCCCTTTCTTCTGGGGTGAGGAACTCCCACAGGATGTAAACGGAATCACACTGCGGATTCTTGCCCAACACGATCCAAAAGGCGTCGCCAAACTTCCCTCGCGCTTGGTCCATCATGACGAACCTGCGCATCTCTTTCTCATTCCATCCAAGTTTCGCGCTGAGTCGCCGCAAGAGCCGCAGGGAGGGCAAGGATTGTCCATCCAGCATCCTCCGGATGTACTCATACGAACACCGCACCCTTTGCGAGAGTAACGTTGCGGTCAGTTTTTGCCGTGCCATGCTCTCCGCCAACTGTTCGGAAAAGAAGCCGAGCTTTTTCATGAACAATACTTATAGTCTCTAGACGTATAGTCGTCAAGTTTGCATCATCGCAGAGGTGGATCGTGACCCAAAACATGTGCTTGGACGAGCAATACGGAAGCGACGACTCCATCTCCGGTTGTCCCAAGAGAAACTTGCAGAAAGAGCCGACTTGCATTGGACTTATATCGGCGGGATTGAGCGCGGCGAGCGCAACGTCAGTCTCCTGAATATTGTGAAGATTGCAAAGGCATTGCAGATCACGCCGAGTGAACTACTGAAAGAGATTAGATGATGTAACGCCAGACTGTAGCGCTAAACGCCGGAATGCAGGCGATTCACTTCAGGGCCAGCCTGCTGGCGCTCGAAACGCAGAGCGCTACCTTGACACGCCAGCGTCCCACTTAGCAGAGCGGGCAGGCTGGCAGAAGTTTTGATCTTAGTAGAAGTAACGGGCGCAAGGCAGGTGCGTCACCAGCGCTGCGCTATACGCCCCGACTTTCAAATGATTTACCCGATGTTCCCTTCTGCCTGAATCATAGAGGCAGGCGCGCTATTTGCGCAGCGATCCTTCGCGCAGCCCGTTTTGGATCGTTGTTGCGCCAAGGCCCAATCTAGCCAGACTTTATACTCCCACTCAGACAAGCCCGGCGTTCCCGCTCTTGCCCGAAGCTTCCCAATCCACTCCATATATTGCTGTTCGCTAACGCACTGCGTCCACGACCCATCAATCCCTGCCGCCCTCAACATAACCCGGTCAACCGGGCAATGCGGCGGCGGTACACGAAGTATTCCTAAACGCCAGAGAAACTTCAGATAAAGATTGAAGGCTTTCTGCGCGATGCCCCACCGCAGGTGTTCGTTGAGCAGACATTTCTTCGACCTTGGTGAAAGATTTCCGATAATCCTCCGAATAGATTCGCAGTGCTGATCGTCCGTTATTGGTTCCGCAGGATGCGTGTAACGTTCGGACTCCTCGCGAATGAGGCTGGCCCAATCTTTTTTGAACGCCCTCCTCTCGTTGCCGTTGTCGGTTGCATAGATTTTGCCACCGCGCCGCACCCCCACCGCTGCTTGGAGGGATGCTCTCATGGCATCTCGTTCGGTCGATACTCCTGTCAGTTCAAGGAAAAGATCATTCATGGTCGTGTTCCTCCTGCATAGATATACTGATCTGGCCGAGTCCTCCTGTGGAAAACTGCAAAAAATCTGGATTGTAGTTCCGGGCAGGGCCTAAATCGTATGATCCAGTAGTATACTCTCTGGCTCCGTCGAAGGGAGGGATCATGTAGGCCGACGTGACCGGGCCGGGTAGAAGGCTCTGCGAACAGTTCAAGTCCCTTGGCGACATGACAGGGAAGACGGTTGATGAGATCACCTCGGTCGTCGGCCCACCAACGTCCAGAAGTGCAATGGCGCACGGCCAAATGCTATTTCAATGGCAGGCGACGGGCTACCACATTGCGATGATGTTCAGTGCCGAAGGGCGAATGCTGGGAATCACTCACGAGTCTGCACATTTCTATGACGCGCCGAGCGGTTGTCTGGGTGTTGTCGCTATCCTCATCGTTGTCATAATACTAATCTTCATCTGCGCAGCTATGACGGGCGGAGTCTTGACACGCCAGCGTTCCAAAGCAGAGCGGGCACAATCCTTGAGAGGGCGGGCACAGGTCGGCACACCAGCGGACACAATGGTTTAGGAACACAACGTAAGCAGTTGTGTACAAAGACACTCACATAAATCCGTTGAGTACTCAAAATCCGCCGGGCTTCGGCCCTTGGGGGTTCGACTCCCCCTCCCGGCACCAAGACTGCTCTCGCTGGATCCAACGAGTAGCTCGCGCGCAATTTGGCACGCACACAGAATCCGCTTGCAACCATAACCAAAACAAAAAAAGGGACACCGCCTACGCGGGGTCCCACCTACCAGCAACTTGATTTACATTTACTTATTCTCGTTGAGCGATCCAGCACCAAACTCCTTGCGCTGTACCACCGGACGCGCCGCTCTCGCCGACGCTACTGCAGGCATTGCCGCTGCCGCTCCGTAACGCTCGAGGAGCACAGGTACCATCGCGCCTTCGGCTTCTTTGACGAAGGTGAGCTTGCTCTCGCCCAGCAGATCGACGCGCACGAAATCTCCCAGCTTCACCTGTCCGGTCGCCACCAGGTTTGCCAGCGGAAACACCAAGTGCCGTTCAATCGCCCGCTTCAGGTGCCGCGCCCCATACTTCGGATCGGTGCCCTCCGCTAGCAAGAAAGTCTTTACCTGCGGCGTGCAGTTGAACACAAACTGATGCGCGCCCGCCGCCATCAGCACCCGCTGCTGCACCATTCCCAGTTCGATTTCCAGGATCTGCTGCAGATGTTCGGCACGCAGCGTCTTGAACACGACAACCTTGTCGATGCGGTTCATGAACTCCGGCGCAAACTTGCGCCGCGCGGCATCCACTGCCGAGCGGTTAATCTTGTCGTCGAGTGCGTTATCCACCTGCACTGCTTTCGGCGCGAATCCCAAGCCACCATCGACCAATCCGTTCATCTCCGCGGCGCCCAGGTTCGAGGTCATGATGATGATGCAGTTCGAAAGATCCACACGCCGGTTATCGCCCAGGGTCAGCGTCGCTTTGTCCAGAATCCCGAGCAGCAGTTGCCACAGCGAGTCGGACGCCTTTTCGATTTCGTCGAACAGGAGGATAGACAACTTCAGCTTCTCCGTGTGCCACTGGTTCAGCGCTTCCTGCGTGAGCAGTGGATGCGTCTCCCGGTGTCCCAAGTATCCCGGAGGCGAGCCGATCAACTTGGCAATTTCGTGTGAGTGCTGGAACTCGGCGCAATCGATCTTGATGCAGGCCCGCGCGTCACCGAACAGCGACTCCGCCACCGCTTCCACCACCCGCGTCTTGCCGGAGCCGGTCGGCCCCAGAAACAGCAGATTGCCCACCGGACGGCCTGGCGCATTCAGCCCGGCCAGAAACATCTGATAGATTTCCGCGACCTTCTCGATCGCCTGATCCTGCCCTACAATCTTCCGGCGCAGGGCGGTCTCAAAGTCACGGGCGTCGTTGCTGCGGCGGCTCGGGTCAAGCACGGTTGCAAGGTTCGTTCTCATCGCTTCGGGCCCTTGTTTCCTTTCCGGGAACTGCTTGTTTTCTGGGAAACTATTTGCTGCCAAACTGCTCATTTTTATCACTTTCTTATCGGTCGCCTGCCACTCCGGATGAAGGTTGCATTCCTCAGCCTCCCCTCCCTGTGCAAGCCGCTAGCCATCCTCTGGAAGCGCCGTATTTTCCCACTTCCCAGCGTTTTAGGTGCGGCTAGCTCACCTCATGTCACGAAGATCGTGTTACCCACAGCTTCCTCAGGAGCAATTGTTTGCAGACTGCGGGAACTTCCCCCAGCGCTCAGCCACCCCTGCGCCCATGTCCGGTAAGCCTTAACGAACTTGGCCCGACGTAACTGGCCGCCCAGGTTACTTCCGGTGCACAATAGAAGCAGATTTCCTCTCTGGAGAATGCGCTTGTCCCAAATCAGACTCTCGAAGTCCGGACTCTCGATCGCGAGCGTTGCCGCCTTCCTGTTCCGACTAGCCCTGATGGGCTTCGGCCTCTTTTCTCCGCCGGCGGCCGCCGTACAGAACCCGCATGGCGTGCAGTTCGTGCAAGTGAAAGCCGATCCGACTAAAAAGCCCGAGCCCCCGCCCGTTATCGCCCCCCCAGGCTCCGATCTTTACCTCGCCCAGCGCGGAGACAGCATCCCATCGGTCGCCCGCAAGTATCTGAAACGGACCAAGTACCTCACCTCAACGGAACTGGCCGGAGCCATCCGGGAAGCGAATCACGACCGTCAGGGCGTCTTCCTCAAATCCGGAGAGCAGATAATCATCCCCGGAATTCTCGAAGGGCCTATTGTAGAGAAGTCGGTCCCAGTTGCAAGGGATTTCGAAGTCCGCGCCATTTATCTGACCGGGGTGATGGCTGGCAGCGATCACGGAATGCGTATCATCCGCCATTGGCGCGAAGTTGGCGGCAATGCGGTGGTCTTTGACATCAAGGATAGCGACGGCATCGTGAACATCGCCTTCGACCACCCGCTAGCCACCGGACAGCGCCACTATATTTCCGATCTGCCCAAGCTTATTCGCTTCCTGCATTCCGAAAACATGCATGCCATCGCTCGCATCGCCATCTTCCGCGATGAGCATCTGGTCACCACCCATCCCGAACTGGCCGTGAAGTCGCATCGCACTGGGCAGAGCTGGCGCGAAAATGGCAAGCTCGTCTGGACTGACCCATCGAACCCCAAAGTTCAGGACTATGACATCGCCCTCGCCAAGTTCGTAGCCCAGGCCGGAGTCGATGAAGTGCAGTTCGATTACGTCCGCTTTCCTGCCGAAGGCGATCAGAAAGATGCCGCGTTCTACTACCAGACCGAGCATCCCGACCGTCCAACGAAGATGCAACGCTCGGACGTGATTGCCAATTTCCTCGATCGCGCCTATACGCAGATCCATCCGACCGGCGTCCTGCTCTCACTCGACGTCTTCGGAGTCATGGCCTGGCAGCGTCCCGTCGATCTTTCACACACCGGGCAGGACATCGTAGCCATGGCCAAGCACTGTGACGTGCTTTCGCCCATGATCTATCCGTCTCACTTCTTCGGCATGGACGGCATCGCGCACCCCGGCGACGCGCCCGAGCATTTCATTGGCGAGTCCATGGACCGCTTCATGCTCATCACCAAGGACAGTGGCGTGGTGATTCGCCCCTGGCTGCAAGCCTTTGCCTGGCGCACCAAGACTTACTCTCCTAAATATGTTGAAGTTCAGATTGAGGTAGCGAAACAAAAAGGCGGCATCGGCTTTCTTTTCTGGAACGCCAATAACGACTACTCAAAGCCCTACACCGCTATGCCGGAAATGCGCGCCGCCAAAGGCCGCTACTTCCGCGGAGACGAAGTAGGCGCCAAGCCCGAACCTCCCGCCGCCACGCCGATTAGCTCTGCGGTAGCTCCCAACGCCACTGTAGAGACGGGGCTTGCCCCGTCTGGGAGCGACAGCGCCCACCGCGCTCAGAAAATCTGGCGGCACTAGGACGTCCCGGTTGTAACCTCAATCCCCCGCAGCTTCAACCGCGGGAAGCTCTTCCGCCGCAATCCGAGTCGAGACCTTGGCGCTTGTGACCAGCACCACTGAAGCCACGATGATCGCGCTACCCATCAGGATGTAGCGGTCGATGCGCTCGTGCAGAACCAGCCATCCCAGAAACACCGCGACCACGGGATTGACGTAGGCGTAGGTGGAAACCTTGGAGGTCGGCACGTGCTGCAGTAACCAGATGTAGGCCGTGTAGCCGATCCAGGAACCGCACACCACCAGGTACAGAATCGCGGCCACTCCGCGGAAGCTCCACGTCAAGCTGGAATGCCTCTCGAAGAGCAGCGCGAAAATCAGATTCGCGATTCCCGCGAAAATTACCTGCCACGCCGTGCCGCTAAACGGATCAACCGCCGCAGTTTGCCACTTTTTTGAGAGCACCGAACCGAGCGCCCAACTGAACGATCCCATTTGCAACGCCAGCGACCACCACAGTTCGCGGTGGCCAAGGGCATCGGAATGCCGCAGATCGGGCCATATGAGCACGACTACCCCGGCGATCCCGATTGCCAGCCCGATCTTGCCGCGCCGCGAGATGTGATGGTCGCCCAGCAACAGGCTATCGAGCACCAGAAACCAGAGCGGCGTAACCGCAATCAGCAGCGCCGCGAGGCCGGTGGGAACGATCTGCTCCGCGTAAGAAAGCGTCAGATTGCCTCCCATCAGAAGCAGAATCCCGACCGCCGCCAGATGTGCCAACTGGCGGGCCGAAAAACGAATGCGGCGTCCAGTCAGCGCACAGTAAGCGAGCATCACAGTACCTGCGATCAGGAAGCGCGAGGCACACATGACGCCCGGAGGAATCTGCTCAACCGCGATGCCAATGCCTAGATATGTCGAACCCCAGAAAACATAGACCAGCCCGAAGGAAAGAATAATCTTCAATCGACTCGCGGACGTAGCAGTGCTCATTGGGATAAGAGTAGGAAAAATTCAGAATATCAGAGCCAGCGTAAGAAAATCGGGTCATCGGGTTATCGAGTCATCTAAGTTCAAAGGCATGGGCTTTTAGGCAGACGACCACATCCCCATCTCGGCGAGGATTTTGCCAGCCGCTTCGGCGCCGGACCGAACGCAGTCGGGGACGCCGATGCCGTTATAACCGTTGCCCGCCAGCGCCAGACCGGGGAGATTCTGGCGGCGTGATTCAATACGCTGCACGCGTTCGAGGTGACCGACTGAATACTGCGCCATGGCGGCCTTCCATCTGTACACGCGAGCAAACAGAGGTTCCGTATGGATGGCAACGATTTGCCGCAGTTCGTCGCGAACAATTTGCAGAATTTCTTCTCCGCCCATTTGTATGATCTGTTCGTCGCGCGCGCCACCCAGAAAGCAGCGAACGAGGGCGCGATTATCCGGCGCACGGTGAGGAAATTTATTGTGGACGAAGGTGGCCGCAAGCATACGGCGGCCTTCGCTGCGCGGCACCAGAAATCCGAAGCCCGGTCGAAGCGAGCGACGCACTTTTTCGTCGTAACCGAGCGTGACGGTCACCGAAGAGCTGTACTGAATCCCAGCAAGATCGCGGGAGAGGTTCTCGTCCGCACCTTGCAGCAGCGCGGCGGCAGCATGTGCGGGAGTCGCGATGATCACCGCGTCGAAGCGGTCGCTCTGGTATCCGGCGGAGACAGTCCAGCCGTCATGCTCCCGGATCACCGCCTGCACGAGCGTAGACGTGTTTAATGCGTCCGCGTCCAGACGCGCGACCAGGGCGTCGATTATCTGCTGCATACCCGCTTTGAGCGAGGTGAAGACCGGCCTCGCGGGCACATTCGCCGCCGCACCCATTTTCTTACGAGCTTTCAGGATGCCGCGGCCCAGACTGCCGTGTTTCGATTCCATATCGGCGAAACGAGGCAAAACGGCGCGCACGCTCAACTGTGAAGCATCGCCGCCATAGATACCGCAGAGCAGCGGATCGGCGAGCAGTTCCACCATCTCGGAACCGTAATGGCGCTTCACCATCTCGGCAACGGTTTCGTCCTCGGGGGCATTCCGTCGCGGATGAAACCATTCCGCGGCCATGCGGATTTTTGTGCGCAAGGAAAAAAGCGGCGACATCACGGTGGGCATGATCTTGGTGGGCACCATGAACATAAGCCCATCGGGCATCTCCACCAGCTTGCCCTTGGCTACGATGTAAGTCTTGCGCTCAGAGTCGTTCGAGCCGATGAGTTGGTCGCCCAACCCGATCTTGCAGCAGAGGTCGGCAGCCCAGGGCTTGTCGGTGAGAAACGAATCGGGTCCGGCTTCGATCAGGCAGCCGTCGACGCGATCGGTGACGAGCACTCCGCCCAGGCGTGGGCTGGACTCGAACAAAACGTACTGGACGGGCGTGCCGGACTGGCGCTTTTTTTCGATCGTGTACGCGGCCGAGAGGCCGGAGATTCCGCCACCGACGATGGCAATGCGTTTCATTGTGGTTAGCACTTAGCAATTAGCAATTAACAATTAGCACTTGGCAATTAGCTTTTTGCACTGGGCTCTTGCTGCTGGTGTGCGACGCCCCTGGCCGTATTTCTGCGCTCGTGCTAAGTGCTAAGCGCCAAATGCTAAACGCGGCTGCTTACTATTTCCGCCAATGCGGCCGTCAATGTCTTCGAGCCATTCAAGGACTCGGCTCGCCACAGGCGCATGCCTTCTTTTTCCGCGAATTGTTTGAAGGCGATGTCGATATCGTAAAGCACCTCCACGTGATCGCACAGAAATCCGATGGGATGCACGAAGACGCCGCGATGGCCTTTCGTTTTCAAATTTCTGATCGTTTCCTCCACCGTGGGGCCGATCCATGGGTTGACCGACTTGGGGCTACCTGACATGCCCTGGCTCTGGAAGGCGAAAGTCCAGTCGTCGGCATCGAGACCAGACTCTTTAGCCACTAACCGCGCGGTCTCCTTAGATTGATTTTCGTAGGGATCGCCTTCGGTGATGGTACGCTCGGGGACACTGTGCGCGGTGAAGATCACGGGAAGTTTGGCTCCGTTTTCGGCGTTGGCTCGTTGCCAACCGAAGCCCAGTTTCTCAGCGAACGCTTTTATGAGTAGTGGATGATCATGCCACTGCTCGACGAAGTCCATCTTAAAAGGAAGATTCCCGTCGCCGCTAATCGCGCGGCGGTAGAGACCCACGCTAGTGCGCGAGTTCTGCGGAGCAAGGCAGATGGCGATGACGCGCTCGAAACCTTGGCTCGCAATTGCCTTCACCGTGTCGCTAATAAAAGGCTTCCAGTTGCGCAGGCCGACGAAGACGGGCATCTTCAATGAGCGCGAGAGTAATGATTTTGACAGTTGATCGGCTTGTAAAAAAGTCCAGCAGGCGAGCGGCGAGAACCCAATCAGCGAATAGCGATGCCGGATCTCCTCGACGACTGCTGGCGGCAGGGGCCGTCCTCCGGTGACATAACTTAGGAACTCGGGAACCTGGCCGGGGTCCTCGGGGCTGCCGTGCGCCAGCAAAAGCACGGCGGTTTTCGCGAATAAATCAGAAGACTGTTCCGACGCCGCAAACGAACTCATGTGATTGGCGCAATAGCATCGGCCGGCGAGGATCAGCGGGCAGGCCGTCATTTTCTTGACCCCGTCTTTTGTTCCGTCTTGCGCTCCGTCTTGAACTCTGCCGAGTGCTCGCGGATAAAATCGCACAGCGCTTTCACATTCTCCACCGGAGTTTCGGGAAGAATGCCATGGCCGAGATTGAAAATGTGGCCGGGGCGCCCGCCGGCCCGCCGCAGAATATCGTGGGCTCGCGATTTGAGTTCTTTCCAATCGGCGAATAGCAGCACCGGATCGAGATTGCCCTGCACGGCGCCTTTAAAACCGAGGCTCTGCCATCCTGTGTCGAGCGGAATGCGCCAGTCGAGGCCAATGACTTCGGCGCCGGTTTCCTGCATCGAGGGGAGAAGAGTCGCGCTGTCGGTGCCGAAGTAGATGATGGGTGCGCGGGTCTTTTGCAGGCGTTTCACCAGGTCGGTCGCGTGCGGCAGAACATAGCGGCGATAGTCTTCGACGCTCAGGCAGCCCACCCAGCTATCAAAAATCTGGATGGCGTCTGCTCCGGCGCGCACCTGCTCGGCTGAGTATTCGGCAGTCACCGCGACCAACTTCTTCATCAGTTCGTTCCACGCGTCGGGCGCGGAGTACATCATCTTCTTAGTGTAAAGATAGTTGCGAGAGCCTCCGCCTTCGATCATGTAACTCGCGAGCGTGAAGGGCGCGCCGCAAAAGCCGATGACAGGGAGGTGGTCGCCGAAGTGCTTGCACACTAATTTCACAGCTTCAGAAACATAGCCGAGGTCGGCGGCGCGATCGGTGCGCAAGCGGGCAACGTCTTCGGCAGCGCGCACCGGCTTTTCAATCTTCGGACCGCTGCCGCCCGGCCCCTCGCCGGCGGCGAAGTGAAAAGGCAGGCCCATGACTTCGAGAGGGAGAAGCAGATCGGCAAAAATGATGGCCGCATCGACTTTGAGGATCTCAGCCGCTTCAATAGTGACCTGGGCCGCGACGTCCGGCTTCTTGCAGATCTCGATCAGCGAATATTGCTTGCGGACGGCGCGGTACTCAGGCATATAGCGTCCGGCCTGGCGCATGAACCAGACTGGCGTCCGTTCCGTAGCCTGAGCCCCGGCGGCGCGAACAAAGAGAGAGTTTGGGGCAGACATGAACCCTCCAATTTAGCACCTTCGAGTCGAGTGTGGCCGGTGCGGGCCGGCGGGCACTCTTCAGTGTCGCACTCAGTAACTCAAATTTGATTCTCGAGATGGATCCCGCCCGCGAGGAACTTACGCCGACCAATCGATCGCTCACATTCTGCTAAGCTGGCGGTGAAGGGTGTTTGCGGACGCGAAGGGAAAATCATGGGAGTAGTAGCCGGAGTCGATCTGGGCGGGACTGCCATCAACTATACGATAGTGAATAACGAAGAGCGGTTTCTCATCGACGGGCTTTGCGAGCATCCGGCCCTCGCCAAGCAAGGACCAGACGTCTGCCTTCAGCAGATCGCCGATGGCCTCAAGATCGCGACCGAAAAGGCCGGCGTTCCGCTTTCGGATGTGGTCGCCATCGGCTTGGATACTCCCGGTCCGGCCAGTGCGTCCGGCCGCCTTAGCGCGCGGGGTTCAACAAACTTCGTGCATTCAAAGTGGGTGGGATTCGATATCCGCGAAGGCCTGGCGAGAAAACTTGGCAAGCCGGTGTCCTATTTAAACGATGCGAATGCGGCTGCACTTTGGGGACACTACGCGATCTTTGGCGCAACCAGCCGCGAGACATCTATTTCCGTGGTGATTGGAACCGGTAATGGAGGCGGCATCATCCTCGATGGCAGCGTCGTGAAAGGCAAGAACGGATTCGGCGGAGAATTGGGTCATGTGCTAATTCCATACCAGAGCATCGCCGGGACGGCGGGCATCAAGCCGCTATGCAATTGCGGCCGAACCGGCGACTTGGAGTCGCTCTGCTCTCTCACCGCGATCGAAAGAAATATTCTGCCGTATTTTCTGCCGCGGTATCCTGGCCACGATCTGTCAAAGATGGATCCCCACCAGGCGGCAAAGCTGGTGCGCGGCCTCGCGGATGGGGGCGACCCCCTGTGCAAAGAGATTTTTCGCGTGCAGGCCCATGCCTTGGGACTCTTCTTCGATGAGATGGTGAATACGTTCGATCCCGATGCGTTGATCGTTGGTGGCGGCGCGCTGGAAACTAGTCCGGAGTTCCAGCGCTCGTTCCTGGCGGAGATCCGCGTAGGGATGCCGACGCAGCGGGAAGAGCAGGCCGATATTTCCATCCACGTAATGCCGAATGGAGATACCGCTGGGGCGCGAGGCGCCGCTTTAGAAGCGCTGAAATTTGCCCGGCAAAGCGGTCTCGCGTAGTGCGGCTCGAGTTAGCGCATCGTTGGCAAAGGGATGCTGGTTTTCGTCCCTACGTAGCCGTGAGGATGCTTACGGACAACTGCCCATCAGCGCCTCCCGGCTATAATGTCTCCCTTTCAATAAATAATTAATAAGGAGCCGCATGCGACCGTTCTCCGCGACTGTGCTGATCTTTACTCTGATTGTTCCATCGTTATCTTTTGGCGCCGATCAAGTGGGCTCAGATCGGGCTCCACTGGTGGGTTATTCGCCATGCTCCAGTCAGAGCGAGCGCGAGTGGGAAGCGAAATTTCGCGCGATCCCCGACCCCGCCAACCTGCGTGAATACATGCGGCGGCTGAGCGCGCGGCCGCATCATGTCGGCTCTCCCTACGACAAGGACAACGCCGAATGGATTCTTGCCCACTTCAAGGAATGGGGACTGGATGCGCGCATCGAAAGGTTCGACGTTTTGTTTCCGACGCCCAAGGTGCGCGTGGTGGAGATGCTTGCGCCCACGAAGTTCACCGCCAAACTCGAAGAGACTGCGCTCGCTGTGGATCCAACCTCGAATCAGAAGTCGGAACAGTTGCCGACTTATAACGCCTACTCGATTGACGGCGACGTGACCGGCCCGCTGGTGTTTGTGAACTACGGCTTGCCCGAGGACTACGAAAAGCTCGACCGGCTTGGCATTTCGGTGAAAGGCGCGATTGTAATTGCCAAGTACTTGCACTCATGGCGCGGCGTGAAACCTAAAGTTGCCGCCGAGCATGGAGCCATTGGCTGCCTGATTTATTCGGAACCACAGGACGACGGCTACACGCGCGACAATGTGTTTCCGTTGGGGCCGATGCGCCCTCCGGATGGAGTGCAGCGCGGCAGCGTCATGGATTTTGCTTCCGCAAGCCCGGGTGATCCACTAACGCCCGGAGTCGGCGCGACGCCCGATGCCAAGCGCCTGTCGCTGAAAGATGCAAAGAGCATCACGAAGATTCCGGTGCTCCCGATTTCTTATGGCGACGCCCAGCCATTGCTGGCCGCGCTGGCGGGACCAATGGCGCCCGAGGGTTGGCGCGGTTCGCTGCCGATTTCATATCACGTCGGACCAGGACCCGCCCGGGTCCACTTGAAGGTCGCATTCAATTGGGATACCAAGCCGGTCTACGACGTGATCGCGAAAATTCCGGGGAGCGTGGCTCCGGACGAGTGGATCATCCGAGGCAATCATCACGACGCGTGGGTGAATGGGGCCGAGGATCCCATCTCAGCTCAGGTTTCTCTGCTGGAGGAAGCGCGCACACTGGGTCTGCTGCTGAAGCAAGGCTGGAAGCCGCGGCGCACGATCATCTACTGCGCGTGGGATGGCGAAGAGCCGATGCTGCTGGGCTCGACTGAATGGGTTGAAACTCATGCCGATGAGTTGCGGGAGCACGCCGCCGTCTACATCAACACCGACGGCAACGACCGCGGCGTTCTGAATATGGGCGGCTCGCACAGCCTTGAGCAGTTCATCAATGGAGTTGCGCGCGAAATCGAAGATCCAGAAACCAGGATGACGGTGTGGCAACGCGCGCAGCTTAATAAGATCGCCGAAGCGAAGTCCCCCGAAGGTCCTGAGAATGAGAAATTGCGTAAGGAATTGCGGCAACGCGCTGACTTACGCATCGAAGCGCTCGGCTCGGGCACCGATTTCACGGCATTTCTCGATCACATCGGCATTGCCACGCTGGACCTGGCATACGGCGGCGAGGACGAACAGGGTATCTATCACTCTATCTACGACGACTTTTACTGGTACACACATTTCTCCGACACCGATTTCGCGTACGGACGGGCGCTGGCGCAAACCGTGGGAACCTCGGTGATGCGATTGGCGGACGCGGAAGTGCTTCCGTTCGACTTCGTGAATTTCGCCGATACGGTCGAGATGTACAGGAAGAATCTGGAGAAGCTGCTCGCCGACAAGCAGGAGGAGATTCGCGAACGCAATCAGGAACTGGACGAAGGATTGTTCAAGGCGACGTTTGATCCCAGACGTCCAACCGTCGCGCCAGTACGGGAAGAGGTTCCCCCGCATCTGAACTTTGCCCCGATGCAGAACGCGGTGGAGGCTCTTACTCGCAGCGCTAAGCGCTATCAGCAGGCACTATCGCAGAAGCAGGCGAACTTAGGCGACGACGGGGTCGCGGCAAAGCTCGGCGCTCTGAATCGCGAACTGATAGAGACCGAACGCAGGCTCACCAATGCCGACGGATTGCCGCGGCGTCCGTGGTACAAGCATTTGCTGTACGCTCCGGGCGTTTATATGGGCTATGGAGTGAAAACCGTGCCGGGAGTGCGCGAGGGAATTGAACAGAAACGGTATGCGGAAGCAGAACAGGAGATAGTGCGAGTCGCCAAAGCATTGGAGGATGAGGCGGCGCTGATCGAGTCGGCGGTCCGGGAGTTGGAAGGGGCGGGGCAATAGCGGGGATTGCCGGCTAGGTTTGACCTCCGTAGAGACGCGGCTTGCCGCGTCTCAGCAGAATCCGATACGCCGATCAGGAAGCGATCGATTGTTCCTTAGAGTTGGAGTCGGAGACGGCAGCGATCCGGAGCATCGCCTTCGTTTTCAAGTAGGCATCCACACTCGCGGCCGTTTTTCGCCCTTCGGCAATTGCCCACACAACCAACGACTGGCCCCGCCGCATATCGCCCGCCGCGAAAACTCCCGGCTCGGATGACATGTTGTTCTCGTCCGTAGCCACGTTGCCGCGCGAATCGAGTTCAACGCCCAACTGATCGAGCATGCTCCGCACCGGTCCCACAAAGCCCATCGCGATCAGTATGAGATCCGCTTCCATCGTAAATTCAGTGCCGGGAATCGGCTCGAACTTCGGAGGCGGGCCGACGCGCACGCCATGAAGTTGCTGAACGTGGCCTGAATTCGAGCCAGTGAATTGTGTGGTCGCCAGACTCCAATCGCGGATGCCACCTTCTTCATGCGCGCCCTCGATCCGCAGTTGCATCGGCCACAGTGGCCAAGGCGTCAGGGGAGAGCGATCTTCCGGAGGCTTCGGCATGATCTCGAACTGGTGCACAGAGAGCGGCTTTTGCCGATGGCAGGTACCCAGGCAATCGGCGCCGGTATCGCCGCCTCCGATAATGACCACGCGCTTGCCAGTCGCCAAAATCTCCGCATCGGCCTCGATGGTGTCGCCCAGGTTGCGGCGGTTCTGTTGGGGCAGGTATTCCATCGCGAAATGGATTCCCTTCAACTCGCGTCCCGGGACGTTCAGATCGCGCGGCTGCTCCGCCCCGCCGGCAAGCACAATTGCATCGAACTCACGCCGCAGATCCTCGACCGCGACATTCTTGCCCACCTCCGCGCCGGTAACGAATTCCACGCCCTCAGCGGACATTTGTTCCAGGCGGCGATCGATAATATGCTTCTCCATCTTGAACTCGGGGATGCCATAGCGCAGCAATCCACCGATGCGGTCTGCCTTTTCGTAGACCACCACGGAGTGTCCCGCACGGCACAATTGTTGAGCCGCGGCCAATCCCGCGGGCCCTGATCCAACGACCGCCACTTTTTTCCCGGTGCGGATTTTGGACGGCTCGGGCCGGATCCAGCCTTCGAGGAACCCGCGCTCCACGATGTTTTTTTCGATTTGCTTGATCGTGACCGGAGGCTGGTTGATCCCCAGCACGCAAGACGCTTCGCACGGCGCGGGACAAATCCGCCCGGTGAATTCCGGAAAGTTGTTAGTCGCATGCAGTTGGCGAACCGCCTCTTTCCAACGCCCGTGATACACCAGATCGTTCCAATCAGGAATCAGATTGTTGATGGGACATCCCGTCTGGCAAAACGGCACGCCGCAGTCCATGCAGCGCGCACCCTGGGTTCGAAGATTCTCTTCAGGAAAATCTTGATAGATCTCGAACCAGTCATTGACACGCTCAGCAACTGGACGCCGCGGGGCAAGCTCGCGCGAGTACTCGATGAAGCCCGTGTCCTTACCCATGTTGCACCTGCTGGGGCGTGGACAGCACAGCCATCGGGAGACTCGGAATATAAGGCTGGCGTCTGCGGCTCACTCCGAGCACACGCTTGTGCTCGTGGGGGAAGACTTTGATGAACCGCGATAGCGCTTCAGACCAGTTGTCGAGAATCCAAGCCGCGCGCGGGCTGCCGGTCAGTGCCAGATGTCGCGCGACGAGATCCTTGACGAGCATGGCTTCCACGATCTGGGCATCCTGCGTTTCGAGAACCGGCTCGAGATCGACCGAATCCAGATTGCAGCGCTTTTCGGTGAAGTCGCCGCGCTCGTCGAAAACGTAAGCCACGCCGCCACTCATGCCAGCGGCAAAATTTCTCCCGCAGGCTCCGAGCACCAGGACCAAGCCTCTGGTCATGTATTCGCAACCGTGGTCGCCGACGCCTTCGACCACCGCAGTCGCTCCGGAGTTGCGAACCGCAAAGCGTTCGCCTGCGACTCCGTTGAAAAACGCTTCGCCGCTGGTGGCGCCGTAGAGTGCAACGTTGCCAATCAGAATATTTTTCTCGGGGGCGAAACTTGACCGGCGCGGCGGATACACAATCAATCGTCCACCGGACAAGCCCTTGCCGACGTAATCGTTGGCCTCGCCTTCGAGCGTGAGCGTGACTCCCTTAGCCAGAAACGCGCCCAGGCTCTGCCCCGCCGATCCGTCGAGGTGAACGCAAATCGTATCGTCGGGCAGTCTTGCGGACCCGTAGCGGCGGGCAATCGTTCCGCTCAGCATGGTTCCAACCGAGCGGTGAATGTTACGAACCGGCACTTTGATCTCGACCGGAGTCAGAGTTTCGAGCGCATCCTCTGACTCGGCAAGAATCTGATGATCCAGCGCCTGCTCCAAGCCATGGTCCTGCGCCTGCACACACCGGCGGGCCACGCGAGCGGGCACGGGCGGATCATAGAGAATGGCCGACAAGTCCAGCCCTCGCCCCTTCCAGTGATTCACCGCCGGCTGCACGTCGAGCATGTCGACGCGCCCGACCATCTCGTCCACGCGGCGGAAACCGAGGTCTGCCATGTACTGCCGCACCTGTTCCGCCAGAAAGAAGAAGAAGTTGATGACGTGTTCAGGCTGTCCCTGAAACTGTTTGCGCAGCACGGGATCCTGCGTGGCGATACCCACCGAGCAAGTGTTGAGATGGCACTTGCGCATCATGACGCAGCCCATCGCAATCAGCGGCGTGGTGGCAAAACCGAATTCTTCGGCGCCGAGCAGCGCGGCGATCACAACATCGCGCCCGGTTTGCAGCTTCCCGTCCGTCTGCACACGGATTCGACTGCGCAGATCGTTCAGCAGCAGCACCTGCTGCGTCTCCGCTAGCCCAAGCTCCCAGGGAATGCCCGCGTGCTTGATCGAACTGAGCGGTGAAGCTCCAGTGCCTCCGCTGTCGCCACTGATCAGGACAACATCCGCGTGTGCCTTGGCAACGCCAGCCGCCACCGTACCTACTCCAACTTCCGCCACTAACTTCACGGCGACGCGGGCTTGCGGATTCACATTCTTCAGGTCGTAGATCAGTTGTGCAAGATCTTCGATGGAATAGATATCGTGGTGAGGCGGTGGCGAGATCAAACCCACGCCGGGGATGGAATGTCTTATCCGCGCAATAACATCATCGACCTTATGTCCCGGAAGTTGCCCGCCCTCACCGGGTTTCGCGCCCTGTGCCATCTTGATCTGTAACTCGTCCGCATTGACGAGATAGTTCGCAGTAACTCCAAAGCGCGCTGACGCGACCTGTTTTACCGCGCTCCTTCGCAGATCTCCATTCGCATCTGGCTTGTAGCGTTCTTCATCTTCGCCACCTTCGCCGGTGTTGGACTTCCCCCCGATCCGATTCATGGCGATGGCCAGAGTCTCGTGCGCTTCCTTGCTGATCGAGCCAAACGACATCGCTCCCGTGGTAAAGCGCTTCACGATCTCACTCGCGGGCTCTACTTCCGCGATCGGAACTGGCTTGTCGCTCTTCTTCAACTTCATCAGACTGCGCAGCGTAGATAAGTTGCTACTTTGATTGTCGATGAGGTCCGTATACTCCTGAAAAGTCTGCGCGCTCTCCTGCCGCACCGCCTGCTGCAGCTTGCTGATGGTCAGCGGGTTCAGCAGGTGATACTCGCCATTGACGCGCTGGTGATAAGTTCCTCCAACCGCCAAGTCGGTCTCGGACTCGGTCAGTGGACGGAATGCGTGCTCGTGCTTCAACTGAGCTTCGCGGGCGAGCACTTCGAGGCCAACTCCCTCCAGACGAGACGCCGTGCCTGCGAAGTAAGAATCCACCAGATCCCTGTTCAGCCCGATCGCTTCGAAAACCTGCGCTCCCTGATAACTCTGTAACGTCGAGATACCCATCTTGGCGAAGGTCTTCAGCAAACCTTTGTTAATCGACTTGATGAAGTGCTTCACCGCAAGTTCGGGAGTTACTCCATCAGAAATCGCCCCGTCAGACAATTCCCCTCGCCGCGCCAGGCTTTCAACGCTCTCCAATGCCAGATAAGGATTAATGGCGCTCGCCCCATAGCCACTGAGCAGCGCAAAGTGCATCACCTCGCGAGGTTCGCCTGATTCCGTAATTAGTGCGACCTGGGTACGCGTCTCCTCCTGCACCAGCAGGTTGTGCACGGCGGCCAGGGCCAGCAGGCTGGGGATGGGAGCATAATCTTTATTCACGCCACGATCGGAAAGAATCAGCAGCGTGTAGCCCGCTCTTCCCGCGAGCGATGCGCGTTGGCACAACTCGTCGAGCGCGCGCTTCAGTCCCGCCTCTCCTTCGCTCGCACGAAATAGCGCGGGCAGCGTGATGGCCAGCAGATCCCCAGTCGAAACACGGCGCAATTTCTCCAATTCAAGATTAGTGAGAAGCGGATGCGCCAGCTTCAGCATGTGGCAGTTCTCGGGCTCCTCCGAGAGAATGTTGCGCTCGCTTCCGATATAGCTGATCAGCGACATCACAATCTCTTCGCGAATCGGGTCAATCGGAGGATTAGTGACCTGCGCGAAGAGCTGCTTGAAATAATTGAACAACGATTGCGGACGGTCCGAGAGGCAAGCAAGCGGCGTATCCGTCCCCATGGAACCAACCGGCTCCTGGCCCTTCGAAGCCATCGGGCCGAGGATCATCCGCAGATCCTCATCGCTGTACCCGAACGCGCGCTGCCGACGAAGCAGAGTCTCCGCATCCGGATGGTGCATGCGCGTTGGCGCAGGCAGCTGATCGATCGTGATCTGATTGTCCTTAAGCCACTGCGCGTACGGTTGTCGCGAAGCCAGCCGGTGCTTAATTTCCTTGTCCGGAACAATGCGGCCTTCGACCGTATCAACCAGAAACATCTTCCCCGGCTGCAGGCGGCCCTTCATCTTTACCTGCTCCGGTTCGATGTCGAGCACACCAGCTTCAGAAGCCATGATGACGTGCTCGTCATGAGTAACCACATAGCGTCCAGGCCGCAAGCCGTTGCGGTCGAGGATTGCGCCGATGACTCTCCCGTCGGTGAACGCGATCGCCGCCGGCCCATCCCATGGCTCCATCAGGCACGCGTGATATTCGTAAAACGCCCGCTTCTCCGCTTTCATGTGAGGATTCCCGGCCCACGCTTCAGGAATCAGCATGGCCATCGCGTGAGGAAGGCTGCGTCCCGCCTGCAACAGCAGCTCCACTGCGTTGTCAAAGTTCGCTGAATCGCTGCCATCGGGCGCAATGATCGGAAAGAGCTTCTTTATATCGTCGCCAAACAATGGAGACTGCAACAGCGACTGGCGCGCGTGCATCCAGTTGACGTTGCCCTTGAGCGTGTTGATCTCGCCATTGTGCGCGATGTAGCGATAGGGATGCGCCCGTTGCCAACTGGGGAAGGTGTTGGTCGAGAAGCGCTGGTGCACCAGGCACAGCGCGCTGGTTACGTCGGGATCGGAAAGCTCCTTGTAGAAATTGGTAATCTGCGGGGCCAGCAGCAGACCCTTATAAACAATCGTGCGGCAAGAAAGCGATGAAACGTGGAACACGCTCGCATCTTCGATGCCGGAGACCGCTATCTCACTCTCGGCACGCTTGCGCACCACGTAAAGCTTCCGCTCGAATGCGTCTTCATCGGTGAACGAACCACATCCTACAAAGATCTGCTGGATGTAAGGTTGCGAACCTCGCGCCACGCGGCCAATGGCGGAAGCGAAGCAAGGCGTATCGCGCCAGCCCAATACCGTCAATCCCTCCTCGCGCACGATGCGCTCCAGAATTCCTTCGCATTGCAGCCGCTGATGTTTCTCCACCGGCAAGAACGTCATGCCTACACCATAAGCACCGGGCAGAGGCAGCTCGAAGCCCAACTTGCCACACTCCCGCACAAAGAACTGATGTGGGATCTGGAGGAGAATGCCGGCGCCATCGCCCGTCTCCGGATCGCATCCGCAGGCCCCGCGGTGCGTCAGGTTGAGCAGCACCTGGATTCCCTTGCTTATGATTTCGTGACTCTTGTGGCCGCGAACATTGGCTACGAACCCGATCCCGCAGGCATCGTGCTCTTGCGCAGGATGGTAGAGGCCTTGGGCGGGGGGAGGGCCATTCGTTTTTTTCAGACGCGTCGTCATGGGCACGTTTACAGCATTGGCATAGTTTGCAACATAGGTTGCTAAATAGTTTGCTGCATAAACTGCGGGATGGCTCGCGGCGTGCTTTGAACTTGGCCGCTTCCCGATCAGTTGCTCTTGAGTTGGGACTTTGCCCGCAAAGCTCGCGGGAGGGTCGCACACTTCGGCTCAGGAACACACTTCGTAGGTTCTTACTTACTGCCAGACCGGTCCGAAAGTACAATTCAGAATTTCGATACAACAGATGCAAATTTTGATAGCTGCGAGGTTTAACGGCGAATTCATCCTAATTTCCCGCCAGAGCCGCGGAGTCCGCTATAATCCCGCATAAACATAATGGATTTCGATCAGCTAATCACGTTCCTGGAAGTGGCCAGACAGGGCAGCTTTTCCCGCGCTGGAGAGAAAGTTTTCCGCTCCCAATCGGCGGTCAGCGCCCAAATCCGCCAGTTGGAGCAGGAGTATGGCGATCGGCTGCTCGACCGCTCGGGCAAGACCGTAAAACTGACCCCCGCCGGACAAGTACTCTATGACTATGCCGAACGACTGAAACTGCTGCGCGAGGAATCGCTGATGGCGGTGGCGGACCATAGCCGCACGCCCCGCGGCACGCTTCGCGTCGGCGCCAACGAGGCTACCTGTCTCTACGTTCTGCCTGAGGTGTTTGCCGAATACTGCCGGCGCTACCCGCCGGTGCAGATCAATATTTACCGGAATTTCAGCTACAAGATCACGGAAAAGCTTGAGAACGGCTCCATCGAAGTCGGCATTCTGACCTTACCCATCCAGTCTCCAAGCCTGGAAATTCAACCTATCTTCCGCGACAAGCTGATGTTGATGGTGAGCCCCAATAATCCCCTCGCCAAGCATAAAACGGCGGCCGTCCGCGATATCGTCAAACATCCCATTTTGCTGCCAAAGACAGGCCACACCAGAAGGCTCCTGGACAAGTTGTTCCGCCCTCATCGCGACGAACTGCAGGTTCGAATGGAATTGCCCAGCATCGGCATGATCAAGAGCTTTGTGGCGGCCGATCTCGGAGTATCCCTCATCAGCGCGTCGTTCGCCCGCGATGAAGTGGCGGCCGGAAGAGTGAAGTTGATTGATCTGGAGGATGTCGAGCTTTTTCGCGAACTGGGACTCGCCTACCGTCGCGACCGAACACTTTCCTGCGCGACAACCGCATTCATCGATGTTCTGCGCCAAGCGACCGCATCGACGAAAAAAAGGCCGCCTCTACCTCAGTCGTGATCCTTCTCGAAAAACCGCTACAGTCGGTGACACCGCCTGCCTGGCTTTATGCGAGCGCGCTAGCGCTCTGGACGTTTTTGGATTAGCTGTAGTCTGGAGATGCGATGGCAGCCGTAGCTACGCGGCCGCTGCCTTCTGCATGACTTTCATGTAGCTTTCCACAGACTGTGTCAACTGCGCATCGACTTCGTCTGCGATAGTCATAACATCGGGTAACAGCAAGCTGAAATCCAGAAAGCTCAGATTGCTCTGCAACGTCCCAAAGAGCGTGACTTGGAGTATTCGCGATTCGTGCACCAGCATCGCCGGAGTGTAGCCTTGCAGATATCGCAGCTTGCCATGGGCTATAGCGGCGTCGGAGGAGATGGCGTCGCTGTCCTTTGTGGTGGCGCTGGGCTTGCTCAGGCGGACCACCAAGTCCTCAACCAACTTGGGGAGATGTCCAGTACGTTCCTCATCGCTAAGCTGAAGGTGGTTGAGTTCACGCGCCTGTTTTACGCGCGCCAACCAGTCTCTGACGACAGCGGGAATGCAGCGCTGCAGTATCATGCCCACCCTCTCCTTTTCCAATCGGGCGGCAGGCCTTCGAGTAATCATCTTGTCGCGGAGGAGGTCGGCGAGTCTGCCGACTTCGAATGGCTTCACGATAATTTCGTCCGCCTCCAGGAGGATAGCCGCCATCGCGCTCTGCACGTCAGGATAGCCGCTGACTAGAAGAGTAAGTGCATCCGGTTGGGAGTGGCGCATCGCTGTAACCACGCTAAAGCCGTCACCGGGGTTTGGCATGTGCAGGTCAGTGATGAGCACGTCGAAACTCTCGGTCGTAATATGTCTCAAAGCTTCTGTAACACTGGAGACAGCGACTACCTCAAAACCCTTGCGCGTAAGGGTCGCATTCATCATTGCGAGAACGGCATCATCATCATCCACCAGCAGGACTCTATGAGCCACAGTTTCTTCGGTCGGAGTCATACTGCACTACCTCTCGTCACGAACCTAACAACAGTGTTACTTAGATCTATTCTCGAAGATGTGCAAAATTGAACAGTTATTGAAAATGTAAACAGGTAGGCTCGCTAAGTCTAGAAGTCCGGCGCTGTAATGGGCTAGTGTCGGAAGACCGACATTCGGACCCTCAGGACCGCATCACAATACTGTACTCATACACGCACGCTTCAGGCCGAACTCACGGGTTCGGCCTTTTTTCGTACCCATTTGCTCGGAAACGCGGGCGCACGGACGACTCCGACAGGCCAAAAGCGGGATCCACCGCCAATTTTTGCCTTACTGAGCGGCCTCAAATACGCAATTTGCGCTGAAACCCGATCTCACAGAGTGCTGAAAAACTCGACTTTGAGTTTGATTTTGGGTGGCGCAGCGGTTCACCGCTGCGATAACTGGCCTGTTTTCAGTTGGCTTTAGCCGCTGAGGGCACTGCCGCGTGCACCAGGAGTTTTTCGGCATTCTGCTTAGCAGCTACAGGAAATATAGTCTGTTTTGTGATCGCCCAAGCGCCGAACGTCGGTAACTTGGACCGATTCGGCCCGTGAGTAGACAATATCGACAGACGCCGCAACCCCCTTTTCTCTAGCGATCGCCGGAGAAGCGGCGCAGGAAAGGTTATGTCTGGACATCGGGCTAACAGCCACGACCCAAAGGGTAGAAGTCTGTTCTTGCCCTGACTTGGACGCGCTAAACCAGAATGAAATCAGAGTGCTGGCAACTAACGCGTCGTATGTCATGACGGACGACGAGAGGGAAGCGCCGTCGGTCTGACGAGGTTACGACGAAACTCTGAAACCGCAGATAGCACCTATGGATGATCGCAGGAGCGAACGTTTTGGGCGATACGAGATCCTCACCGAGCTGGGTCGGGGAGCCATGGGTGTTGTCTATAAAGCGCGCGACCCGAAGATTAACCGCGTCGTTGCGGTAAAGACCATTTCGTTAGCTGGCCAGCCCGCGGAAGAGGAGCTTGAGTATCGCGAGCGTTTCGTTCGGGAGGCGGAAGCTGCGGGCCGCCTGTCGCATCCTGGAATCGTAACTATCTTCGATGTGGGCGAGGAGCCAAAGACGCGCGCTCCTTACATCGTAATGGAATTTGTTGGGGGGCAGTCCCTCGACAAGCTGCTGTCGCGGGGCGACCATAAGTTACCGGTGGAGACAGCACTACAGCTAACCCTCGAACTGGCCGAAGCGCTGGATTGTGCCCACGGCCAGGGAGTGGTTCACCGCGACCTGAAGCCCGCAAATATCCTGCTGACCGAAGATGGCCATGCCAAAATCGCCGACTTCGGAGTGGCTAAATTGAACCTCGCCAACCAAACGTTGGGGGGACGTGCCCTAGGCACCCCCGCTTATATGTCGCCGGAGCAATTGAATGGCGAAGACGTGGATGGGCGGTCGGACCTGTTTTCTTTAGGTGTGGTCCTGTACACGGTCCTCACAGGGTATAAGCCGTTTCAAGGCAACAGCGCCCTCACAGTCTCCTTCAAGGTAGTCAATCGCGACCCGATACCGGCCACCCTCCTCGATACTGAGTTGCCACAGGGACTCGATTACATCATTGCGCGAGCTATGGCGAAGGATCGCGCGCATCGCTATCAAAGCGCTATGGAGATGGTGCGGGACATCCGGCACTTGCAGGAAGGACGAGAACCGTGGAACGAGGCAAAGCTGACAGCTTCGCCCACCATCAGAGCCGTAGCCCAAACGGCAAATGACGGAGCCAAATCGTCCCTGGGAGAACCATGGATTGCAGCACAACTCCTGTGGAGCGCGCGCTCCCTGCCGCTGGAGCACGATCGCTCCGGGGAGAACCCGCTGGAGAAGCTCCGGAGGAACTCTCTTGTCGGTGCCTTTGCGTTGATCGGACTTCTCATTTTTGGACTCTGGGTTATTTCATTTGGCCCCCGTAGGCTACCCAGAGACGCCGGCCCACTCCCACCTGGCGAGGGCGCCCCGGTCAAAATGGCGCTGCCGGTGGTGTCAGCCGCGACCGCAGTCCCTTCGGTCGCCACCGCACTGGCGCCCATCGTGACAAAACTTCCGAATCCGAATCCGGCGGGCCGAACGCATCCGCCTTCTAGGAAAGTGGCCCGCGCAACCTCACCAACAATTTCCCCGGCAACTTCTTCGGCAATGTTGGAAATCGAGATCGAACACAAATTCGCGGACGCCCATTTGTCGATCTGGGTGGATGATAGCCTGACCTACACGCACCCATTGCAAGGCACGGACAAGAAACATCTGGTCGTCTTCCACCATGTCCAGGGCCATGAATTCCATGCCGTGCAGGTGTCCCCGGGGAAGCATCGTCTTCGAGTGGAGGTGACCTCGGGCGGAGCCATCTCTGACCAGTCCGCTATGGTTGAGGGCGAGTTTGCCAGCGGGCGGGAAAATGTACTGCGGATCAACTTCGATAAGCACGGCAAGATGAATCTGAGCCTGCAATAGTTAGAGGTTTTCCGGCTGCGCGTATTCGGGACGTCTTTGCGGAAATTGAGGGTCGCTGCGCCCGAGTGACCACGTAACCCGATCGGATCGCGATTATCCGTGTCTCAAAGAGTAGTTTGCCCCGCCACGCCAGACGGTCTGATCTACCCTCTCGGAACTGGGCCGACTTACATTTCGACGTGGTTTGCCTTGCCCTCCGGTGAGAAAAGCAGACATTCACGCTGGTTCGATATGTCATCAGTTACTTGTACCTCCGAGAGGGATTGTTTCCGGGGAGTAGAGTTGTCGCCTGGTTAGGGGTGCGAGTCTAGCCCGCGTGGCTGCACGCAACCCCACAGTCGTGCCAAACATGCGGCCTAGCGGCGACGGCAAACTCAGGCGTGGTCGGAATGGGGCCCCATCGAGGCAACCAGCTTGGCTCAAGAGCGAAGTGTTCTCGCAAGAACTCCAGCCGCTATTACAGTTTTTCTTGTTGATACTGGCTTGTAACTCGCCTACAGTCCTCGCCAATCCTTGTGAGAGAGATTTTGGTCTCCAAGCTGTCTCTGAGACTTTCTCGGCGGGATTCGTCCTTCAGCGCGTCACCAATAACGGGGTGGTGGTTTCGAGAGTAGTGCAACGGTTCATGCAACGCGCAGGCTCAGGCTCCAGCCTCAGATCTCGATCCGTCCGGCCACAAACGGTACCGTCGTCGACTGCCGTCTTGTCGGTTGCGGTATGCGCAGGGGGGCGATTGCAGGGTCGCTCCGGTGATTTTGCGACAAGGCATAGAGCACGAGTTCGACCCGCGTGGAGATCCCCAGTTTCTCGAAAACCTTGAACAGATAATTCTTGACGGTATGCTCGCTAAGCTTCAACTGCTCGGAAATCTGGCGGTTCGTCAGGCCGTCGGCTACCAGGGCGACAACTTCTTCTTCGCGTTTCGACAGCAGACTGCATCCGCGAGCATCGACTATCCGACGCGGGCGCGTCGCCACCAGCTCTTCAAGAATGTAATCCATGTCGCGAGTACTAGCCCAAATCTGGCCTTTATGAACGCTATAAACACACTTGGATAGCCGTTCACTGGATTCGGCTCGCGAGAATACCCCGCGAGCTCCTGAGCGGAAAGCATCAATCACAAGATCATGTTCGCAGTCTTCCAGCAACAGAATAGGACGCGTGGCAAGCTTCAGTGGCTGGATCGCGCGCAGCACGGAGTAACCGGCAAAGGAGCTATCCTGGAGCACGCCGCTTATGAGGGCAACGTCTGGCCGGGTCCTGATGATTTCGTCCGCTATTGTCTTGGAAGCGAAGGAACTGGGCAGGATGGTTTCAAACCGTGGGCTGCGGCAACTCCTCAGCTGCCCAGCGATCAGTTGCGAAGCCATCCTGGAGGCATCGCCAACCAGAATCCGAATTGAGATATCGTCGGCCACGTGGCGCGGGACGTCCGAACGAGTCATCCCCTGGGGGCCTACTGCTACCACCTATTATGAGCTTAGCGTCTATACCTGGCGAGCGCAATAAGGCCTTCTGTGTAGATCGTCCATCCTTATACCCTAGGGAACCGCCGCAGCGAGAGGACCTCTTTCTCCCATCAACAGAGACGAATTTCTCCGCCCGGTAGAGTCGCAGATTGGGTGGGTCTTGTCAGCGTTACCTCCGCTGGCGCGCCAAACTAAGGTCCGTGCCGCCTTCGCACTTTCCGACATTGTTCGATTCTTACTCCTTTGACATCATAAGGAATGCCTGCGGTAGAAAAAATCCGCGAGCTCCATTTGTACAATTCGCGTGGTGGCAGGTGTTCCATGGAGCTGAGAAAGACGTCTCGCTACCCCCTGGACCTCGGGGTGACGTTTCAGTGGACCAATGACGACCAAGACCATTTCGGAACTGGTTCAACCCGCGACATCAGTGCTGAGGGAATGTTTGTTTTCAGTGAGAATTGCCCTCCCTGCAATGCACAGCTCACTTGCGAGGTCACGGCACCTCGCTCACGGAGCGCCGGGTCCTTACAGATCAAAGCTTCTGGGCGGGTTGTCCGCGTCGAGGATAGCCAGAGCGTTAAGAGTGGGTTTGCGGTGTTTGGCGACATGCAACTGTTTTCTGAGGACTCCGTATCCGACTGGATGGGTCTTTCTGATCGGGCCGACGAGAATTGAGTCGCGGAACTAGAAATGTGAAGTAACTTCTTGTTTTACAGTGATTTACAGGAGACTGCGGTGTCGTTGACTCTGGCGAAGCCTTGCTCGATTCCGAATATAGATTTTACGCCGGGCCCTGACGCGTCGCCATGGTATGCGGCGTACACTCTTCCTCGCCACGAGAAAGCGGTGGCGGAACACCTCGGGTTCAGGCAGGTGGAGACCTACTTGCCGCTTTACCTTAGCGCACGACGATGGGCTGGGCGTCGCGCAATGGTGCAGCTACCGCTTTTCCCAGGCTACGTGTTCGTTCGCATATCGGCCGGCGAGCGCATTCGGGTCCTGGAACATCCCAGCGTACTTCGTTTAGTCACATTCAACGGCAGACCCGCACCCCTGCCAGAGGGCGAGATCGAGCGGTTGCGCGCCGCCTTGGAGTCGGGTAAGGCCGAACCCTTCCCATTCCTCATCCCTGGCAAACGCGTCCGCGTTAAATCGGGCCCACTGGTTGGAGTTGAGGGAACTATCCTCCGACGGAAGGGCAGAATGCGTCTGGTGGTTAGCGTCGAAGCCATTCAGCGGTCGATCATTTTCGACTTAGACGCTACCGATCTGGAATCAACCATTAATTAGGCAGCTAGTCGCCAGTGCGGCAGGACCAGAGTCTTTCGACAGCGACCGCCCCGATCGCTACCAACCTCGCGCGAGATCGCGGTTAGATTAAGCACAGAGTTCTTATCGTTCTGCTCGGTGGCGTCAAAATTCTCGCAACAAATCGTCTCGGCCAGACGTGCATGTTTTGTCTGACGCAAAGCACCGCAAACAGCTAGAAGTCTCCTTGCATTTCCCTCAATGATTCGGAGTCCCTATGGAGCAATTGCGCGAACCATTTCGTTCCCTTAAGAGCCATTTCCAGCGGAGGAATCGTCAAGGCACTAAACGGGAAGTGCATCCATTGCCGTGGAAAGAGGCGGTCTTTCGTGTGGCCGTTGATCTCGTTCTGACCAATGGCTCCATGCTCGGCGCAGCGGTAATTTGGGCCATTTTCAAACCCGCGTTGTTTTCCGAGAACCCCGGCGCCGTCCGACTCATCACTAGTGGAAAGGCCTCACTCTTTACCTACGTGCTGTTGTGGTCGGTCCTCTCCATAACGATTTTCCATCTGCACGGTTTTTACACCCGGACTCGTGGTTATGCCAATCGCTATAAGGCGCTGGTGATTGGTCGAGCCGTCAGCCTGGTGATAGCCGTGTTCATCGTGATCGATCACTTTTTCTTGCTCGGCGGCTTTTCGCGCGCCGTGGCTGTCCTGGGTTGGCTGCTGATGCTCTTGAGTGTTGGCGGTATTCGCCTGGGCAAGGACCTGATTGTTTCGATGTATAGGATCGAACCGCGGGTTCCGCCGCCGTCCAGAGTGAGACGCGTACTGGTGCTGGGCGGCGCCGGATATTTGGGATCGGCCCTTATGCCGAAATTGCTGGACAAGGGCTATAAGGTGCGGCTGTTGGATTCGTTCGTGTACGGAGACACGTCCATAGCGGGCCTCAGAAGTCACCCGGATTTCGAAGTACTCAAAGGGGACGTCCGGGAGATCCATTCCGTGGTTGATGCCATGAGAGACTGCGAGGCGGTTATCGACCTGGCCGCAATCGTAGGCGATCCGGCTTGCGACGAAAATCGGCGCCTTGCCGTGGAGATCAACCGTGCCGCCACCCGCATGCTGATCGACATCGCCCGTGGTTATGGAGTAAAGTGTTTTCTGTTTGCCTCAAGTTGCAGCGTATACGGTGCGTCCCAGTTTCTGATGGACGAGTTCTCCGCGCCTTCTCCTATCTCTACTTACGCGCAGACAAAGGTGGACTCAGAAAAATTGCTGCTCGAGGTGGCTTCTCGCGACTTTCACCCCACGATTCTCCGGTTGGGGACGTTGTTCGGACTCTCTCCCCGCCCCCGGTTTGACCTGGTGGTGAACCTGCTGACCGCTAGAGCGGCCGCTACCGGTAAGATCACCGTCTTTAACGGTCAGCAGTGGAGGCCTTTCCTGCACGTCAGGGATGCTGCGCGCGCATTTATGCTGTGCATGGAAGCTGAACCTGCGGTCGTGGCCGGCGAGATCTTCAACGTCGGCGACTATAACCTCAACCATCGCTTGACGGAAGTTTCCGAGATGGTCGCCGGAATTGTGCCTCATGTTGAAGTCGCCCACGTCGACAATGGCGACCAGCGAAACTACCGCGTCTCCTTCGACAAGATCCATTCCCGCCTGGGGTTCCGGACCGAGATCACGCTGGAGGAGGGAATCCGGGAGTTGTACGAGTGGATCAAGCCCAACCACACCATTGATTTATCAGCGGCCCCTGAGTTCAATAATCAGGCGATGATCCGGGAGTTCGCGCAGAGCGCAGCCGCGCAGCAGTCCACTCTGCGCATGCTGCAAAACCTGGCAGAATGCGCCTGAAACTGATCGTCGTTCACGCGACGGACGATCACGCGATGGACGATCAGGTTCAGCCGTTTGCAAGCCTTGGTCTTGACTACAGGAAATAGAAGATGGCAACGGAAATCGCTACCCCTTTGGTCCCGGAAGCACGCCAGCAAGCCTTCCTGCCGTTTTCTGCCCCATGGTTCGGAGACGAAGAGAAGAACGAGATCCTGCAAACCCTCGATTCAGACTGGATCACAACCGGGCCGCGCACCAAGGCGTTTGAAGCAAAATTTGCCGAGTATATCGGCTCGGGCGAGGCGGTGGCGGTCAGTTCGTGTACTGCTGCCCTGCACTTGGCATTGGCTGCAATCGGTGTGGGCCCGAGAGACGCAGTTATTACTAGCCCGTTAACCTTTGCTGCTACTGCGAACGTGATTGTCCATCAAGGTGCTCAGCCAATCTTTGTGGACATCGATCCGGACACCTACAACCTCAATCCCGACAAACTCGTCACATTCATTCAAACACAGTGCCGACGGGATTCTCGCAATCAGTTCTTGTACGTAAAGAAGACCAACAAGCGGGTTCGGGCCATCATCGCCGTACATTACGCAGGCCATCCATGCGACATGAACAAGATTAGCGCCTGTGCCCGCGAGTTTCGCCTGAAGGTAATCGAAGATGCCGCGCATGCTCTCGGAGCCACCTACTTTGGACGCAAGGTGGGTACTCTTGGCGACATGGCTTGTTTCAGCTTCTATCCCACGAAAAACATCAGCACAGGGGAAGGCGGCATGTTCACCACGCAGGATCCGGAGTTGGCGCAGCGTGTACGCGTGCTGAGCCTTCACGGCATCAGCCGGGATGCGTGGAAGCGCTATGGGCCGGAGGGTTCGTGGCGGTACGACGTTCTCGACGCCGGCTTCAAATACAACATGACCGACCTTGCAGCCGCACTCGGCATACATCAATTGGGGAAGCTGCCACTTTTTTTGAAGCGGCGTGCGGAGATAGCGGAGCAATATCAAAGTTTACTCGCGCATCTGCCATTGAAGCGCCCAACGGTGTTACCTCACGTTGAATCTGCCTGGCATTTGTACCCCGTGCAGGTGCAGTCTCCGCGGCATAGCCGGGAGCAGCTTATCGCCAGCCTGCGCGCAGCAAATATTGGGACCAGCGTTCACTTTATCCCCCTCCACCTCATGTCGTATTACCAGCGTCGCTTCGGTTATCAGGCGGGGGACTTCCCGGTTGCCGAAAGCGTTTTCAACCAGATTGTCTCTCTGCCGCTGTTTCCACGTATGACCGATAGCGATATCGAGCGGGTGGGATTCGCGATGCGGAAGGCGTTTGCCGAGTCTATGGCGGCGTGAGCGCTTCTTCAATTGCCCTCGTGAACTCGCCTTTGCGTACATTCTCAATCAGCACAAGCTGTTTTGATGCTGAGAAACTCCGGTAAAAATATGAATCGAAACTTCGATGCTTTGCGCTTGCCTGGGGAAGGCAAGGACTCCTATGAAAGCTTGCCTTCCAATCGCTTGCCATCCAATCGGTTTACGCGATTGTCGCACGACCCGATGCGTCGTCCCTGCTTGCTTGCCGCAGAGGGTCGTGAGGATGAATCAGATCTGCTGACCGTGGTTCGCGTATTTCGCCGACGCTGGCGTACCGCGGCCCGATTCGCTGCCCTCATCATGGCGGTTACTGTTCTGGTGACTTTACTCGCGACACCGCTCTACGCGCCGGACGTAAGGATTGAGATCGGTCCTCCTGGTTCTGAGGCCTTTTCGATTATCCACGACGATCTGGCTGCTAGCGATAACGATTATGTCGAGACGCAGGTGCTGAACCTGCTCAGTGAGTCGCTCGCCATAGGTACCATCCGGGAGTTACACCTCGACCAGAACCCGGAATTTATTGCTACTCGGCATCTGCCGGTCTTGGGATGGCTGAAGCATCGTCCCCGGCATGAAACTGCGATTCAAAATCCGGATGAGCTGCAGTTGACTCCACAAGAATCGCGCGCGCTGGAGTTTTTCAAGCGACAATTGGAGGTAAGACGACTCGGTAACAGCCGCATTGTCGGCGTGAGCTTTGCCAGCAAGGATCCGCACCTGGCGGCCCAGGTCACGAACACGTTAGCCCTGAACTTTGTAACTCAGTATTATCGCTCCCGCCACGATTCCATTATGCAGTCCTATCAGTGGATTGAGCATCAACTGGACGACATCCGGCAAAAGATGGAGGAATCGAATCGAGCACTGGTTCGGTTCCAGCGATCCAGCGGAATTACGGACATCGATGAACAGCAAAACACATTTACGCAGCGCGTTGCGGAACTTAATCGCCAGTTGACGCAGGCGGAGATGGATCGGGTGCAGTATCAGAGTTTTCTGAGCAAAGCGGGTATCGGCGAAGAAGATTCACTGCCGCAAGTCGAAGATAACCAAGTCATCCTTGCCCTCAAACAGAAGCTGGCTCAGGCCCAGGCCGACCTTTCGCAGGGCTTGGCCGTTTATGGACCCAACCATATCAAGGCCAAACAACTACAAAGCCAAGTTAATGATCTTAGCGCTTCATTGTCAGCCGAAACGCAAAGGGTCGTGGGGGCATTGAAAACCAATGCTATCGCCGCCGAAAGCCGCCAGCTAAAGGTAGGCCAGCGGCTCGACGCGATGCGGAAGGATTTGAATAAGTTAGCGGAGTCCAGCGTACTCAAGAAAGAAGCGGCGACGAACAGCGATGTCTACAACAAGCTATATACGAGCGTGAAGGAAGCGTCCATTGCGGCCGCATCAAAATCGAGCAATATACAAATTGTGAGCAAGGCGAGAGTTCTCGAAAATCCCACCAGTCCAAATACATTGTTGAACCTGGCAATTGGAATGTTTGCGGCAATTTTTGGCGGTGTGGTGCTGGCGTTTGTCAGCGAGGGGCTGGACCGAACGATCCGCACGCCTGAAGAGGTCAAGAGGTTTACCGGCCAATCTCCGATGTCGATCGTTCCTTTGCTTCATTCCATCGAGCCGAGGCGGTTCGGTCATCCGTTGTTTCCGGTTAAGGCGCTGTCCGCTCAGAACCGCGGCATGGTCTTCACTTTAGCCAATCCCTGGTCGCCGCAAGCAGAGGCGGTGCGCAGCTTAAAATCCTCCATCTTGATGGCAAAAACGAAACACTCGAGCTTAGTCATCCTCGTTGTCTCGTCCTCTGCCGGTGAGGGCAAGACCATGTTGTCCGTCAATTTGGCTTCAGTTTTGGCTGAGCAAGCGGAAACCTGCCTGCTTGATGCCGACATCCGAAGACCACGGGCGGCAAGCACTTTGGGGTTGTTGCCCGAGATCGGACTGAAAGATGTCCTGGAGCGTGCGATACCTCTGGAACAGGCTCTGATCAGGGTACCGGATGTACCGGGGCTTAGCCTCTTGCCGCCACGCGCGGCGGGCGACAAGATGGTGGAGATTGCAAACTCGCCCGAGATGAAAAAAACGATTGTAGCGCTTCGCCAAAAGTTTCGATTTGTGGTGGTGGACTGCCCCCCGATCATTTCCTATCCTGAGGGTCGCGTCCTGTCGAAGTTGGTCGATAGCGTTATTCTTGTAGGCCGTTGTGGCACAACCACCGGCGAGGCGTTGACCCGAAGCGTCGAGATTCTGGCGGATGTGCAAGCTCCCGTGCTCGGCGTAGTACTGAATGGTGCGGACCTGAACGCGCCTGAGTACAGTTACTACAATTATTCGAGCTAGTCTTCGAGCTATGGTCATCGCTGTTACAAGCTTAGCGGCTTCGAGCGGCATAAGCGCCGGTATCGAACTGCCGAACGCCCTGCAGTCTGCTAGACCGCTTTGGGCATTGGCGGCACTGGTATTAACGCCATTGCTCCTGGTTGCGATGCGCAAATTCCGCGCTGCATTCATCCCCCCACTTATCTTCGTGGGTTACCTTAAGGCCGCGGACTCGAAAGGTTTCAGCCTCACCGATCCAACCATCCTCGCTTTGCTGCTGCTTTGCGGGTCGATCCTGCTCGACTTACTCTTCGGGGTCACGAGGAAGGACCACAATTGGCATAGTGGACTCCTCACCCAATGGAAAGGTGTTGCCTCCTTCGGCGCCCTGGCTGCGATGACAGCCGTTAGCTACCTTTACTCCCCAGCCCCAACGTATGGCTGGGATAAGTTGACGCGATTCCTTGTAATTTCGGGTGTCTTGTTTGTCGCGCCTCTAGTCCTTATCAGGAAAACGGACGACCTGCGTCACTTCACGCTGGCGATGCTGATATGCGCAATTCTGTTGAGCATTAAGCTGCTCGTCGGAGTCAACGACGCATCCTTGTTCGACACCACTGGTCATCCTCTTTCATCCGAGAGTCGCGACGTTACGCAGATCGGGGCGGGTCAAGCGGTGGGCTTCGGGTTGCTTTGGCTGCTGTTCTGCCCGCACCACAGTTTGCGCCGGCTCTCGTTGATGATATCGGTCCCGCTGCTATGCGCCGCGCTGATTGCTTCGGTAGCACGGGGCCCGGTTATTTTTTTCGTCGCGGTGCTTATTCCTTTCCTGTTTTTGGGCCGTGTGCGGGCGGCGGTGACTGCGACTAATGTCTGGCTGCCCGTTCTATTGGGCGGTTTTCTGGCATTTACTGCATCCCTCTACTGGCTGCAGCGGCAGGAGGCAGCACAGGGAAAATTGGCGACGAAAATAGCTGAGATCGAGGAAGTGCTTCGCGGTTCCTCAACTCCAACATACACGGCAGGACGAAGGTTGACCCTTTACCGCTGGGCGCTCGAGATGTTCGAGGAAAAGCCGTTGACAGGGTGGGGACTGGGCGGCTGGAGCTATTATGCTCTGGACCGCGATATCCCCGCTTATCCCCACAACCTCGTGCTCGAGATAGCTGCCGAAGAAGGCGTGATGGGCTTGGCCGCGCTCGGAACTCTTTTCCTCACCGTTTTTTTGGCCATGAGGCGCATCTGGCGAACTTCTCCGGACTTGAGCTTTATCGCTCCTGTTTTCGCGTTCTCTCTTCTTGCCACCATGACCAGTGGCGACATCAACGTGAACCGGCCATTGTGGTTGTGGTGTGGCGTGATCTTCGCCCTTGCCGGAATCGCGCAGCGACGGTTACATGGCAGCAACACAGTGGAGCGGCACGCATTTCCAACTAACACTTTCGGACTCGACCGCCTGCCCCTAAGGGATTACACCGTTTACTCTTGACGCCTCTGGGGCGCTACCGGGGAAATTTATCACAGCTCGCTATCATGGAAAATATAACCCAACCCGCTCTCGCCTCCGCACTTACTAAGGGAGCGCCTAAGGCAGCGCCATGGTCGCTTTCCGGGAGCAAACGATTATTTGATATCTGCTGCGCCATTATGCTTTGCAGCGCAGCCGCACCCATAATGGTCGTGCTCGCGCTGGCGGTAAAAGCTAGCTCGCCAGGGACTTGTTTATTCCGTCAGAATCGGGTCGGAAGAAACGGCAAGGAATTTCCAGTGTTGAAATTTCGAACCATGTATTCCCACAGCGGAAACAGCTCAGGACTGCTCATCACACGTTCCGGAGACAGCCGGGTTACACCAGTGGGCAGATGGTTACGAAAATGGAAGCTGGATGAGTTGCCTCAGTTCGTCAACGTTCTCATGGGCGATATGAGCCTCGTGGGTCATCGACCTGACATGTTGAAATACATGCAGACGCTGACCGGGCAGGATCGCAACATTATGTACTTCTGCCCTGGAATCACAAGTCCCGCCAGTGTGAGGTTCCGCAACGAAGAGCAAGAGTTAGCCAAAGTCCCCCCGGAGGAAATGGAACGGTTCTATGTCAGCAACCTGTTGCCGCAAAAGGTCCGAATGGATCTGGATTACACAGAGCATGCTACTTTCTCGAGCGACTGCGGCATTCTGCTGCGAACAGCCTTCTTGGTTCTCGGGCGCGGTAAGGGCTAACTTTGAAATTTCTGTTTCTAACCCAATACTTCGCACCCGAGGCGAGCGCTGCACCAATACGGCTTGCGGCGATTACTCGCCAATTGCGACGGCTAGGGCATGACGTCGAGGTCGTAACCGCGATGCCCAACTACCCGGTGGGGCGCATTTTCGAAGGTTATCGAGGCAAGTTTTATAGCTGCGAGATTTGGGAAGGTGTGCGGGTACACCGCGTCTGGCTCTATGCCGCTGTTGGCAAGGGATGGCGGCGTTATCTCAACTATCTTACATTTACGTTGCTATCGTTCTTCGGCCTTATGAGGGCAGGCAAGGCGGATTGCCTCTTTGTCGAATCCCCTCCACTGTCGCTGTCGGTGCCTGGGTTCTTTTATTCAAGACTACGAAACGTGCCATTCGTCTTCTACGTCGCAGACCTGTGGCCGGACGCGGTACGCGACAACCTTGGGCTGAACAGGGAGGGAGTCGTCCTAAAATTTTCCCGCGCCCTGGAACTCTGGTCCTACCGCAAGGCCGACTACGTCTGCGCTGTTACTGAAGGAATTCTTTCTGAACTAACGGGTAAGGGCGTGCCTCAAAGCAAGCTGCTCTTTCTGCCCAATGGAGTGGATCTCGACCAATTCGCTCCATTGCAGCCTGATGACGGCCTCAGGCACGAATTGGGTTTGCAAAACAAGGAGATCGTTCTTTACGCCGGCACACATGGCTATGCGCATGGCATGGAGCGAATCCTGCGGGCAGCGAGAGTATTGCAGGAGCAGCGTCCGCAATGCCATTTCGTCTTTGTTGGCGATGGCTCCGCCAAGCCGGACATGATCCGTCAGACTAAAGAACTCGGGTTACACAATGTGAGTTTTCTTGATCCGGTGCCCCCTGAGCAGGTGAGGAGACTTTTTTCGATTGCCTCGTGCGGCATTGTCAGCCTGAATGAGAGTTCGATTTCCCAACACACCCGTCCGGTGAAGAGCTTGACCGCAATGAGCTGTGGCAGGCCGGTTGTATATATAGGACCGGGAGAAGGTGGCCGGTTAGTGAAGAACGCCAACGCAGGATTCGTGCTCGAACAGGGAGACCCGAATGCCATTGCAGAAGCTATTTGTCAGCTCGCCACTGACCCACGGTTGGCGGAGAGCTTGGGGCAGAACGGTCGCAAGTTCCTCGAAGAGAATCTGCCCTGGCCATTACTGGTGGACCGCTGGTTTCACGACCTCTCCGGCCGGATACGTTTGAGCGAAACACAAGCACAACATCAATTAGAGGCTGTGAAATCGTGAACTCAACCTTGACACTCGAAATCCCGTTCCTCGACTTGAAGGCGCAATATCGCGCACTCGCGCCCGAGATCAACCGTGCGGTTACGAGTGTGTTGGAATCCGCGCAATTCGTCGGCGGAGCGTTCGTCGAGAACTTTGAACAGGAATTTGCCTCCTACGTGGGGGCGAGGTACGCCGTTGGAGTTTCCTCAGGAACATCGGCTCTGGAACTCGCATTGAAGGTTGCCGGCATCGGGCCAGGTGATGAAGTTTTAGTGCCAGCAAATTCTTTCTTTGCGACGGCGGAAGCTGTCAGCAACGTGGGAGCCAAGCCGGTCTTTATTGACGTCGATGTAGCCTCCTTCCACCTCGACGTTAACTCTGCAGAAAGGATGATTACCACTCGCACTCGGGCGATCATCCCGGTGCACCTTTACGGTCGAGCCATGGATCTCGGGCGGGTCGCCGAATTCGCGGCTGCTTACCGGTTGCAGATTATCGAAGATGCTGCCCAGGCTCATGGAAGTGCATACAACGGCGCCAAGGTTGGGGCCGCGGGACGGCTTACCTGCTTCAGTTTCTATCCTGGCAAGAACCTGGGAGCATACGGAGACGCTGGCGCTGTGACCACTAACGATTCCGACGAAGCGCGCAAATTGCGTCTGCTTCGCGATCATGGAAGTCCGGCGAAGTATCAGCATTCGGTGATTGGGACGAATGCCCGCCTGGACAGCATCCAGGCAGCGATACTTTCCATCAAGCTGGGCCAGCTAGATGAGTGGAACCAACTCCGCCGCAAACACGCAGCACAGATGGCGTCAGCGCTTGCAGATTCACCCGTCATACCGCCAGAAGTACCTGCCGGCGGCGAACATGTATTCCATCTGTTTGTAGTTCGGACGCCGCACCGCAACGCGCTGCGCAACTACCTTTCCGCCAATGGAATTGCAACCGGGATCCATTATCCCGTTCCTCTGCATCTGACAGAGGCGTACCAGCAACTCGGTTATCCGGGGAAGGGCTCCCTGCCGATGGCGGAACAGCTTGCCGAGGAAATTCTCAGCCTTCCCATGTATGCGGAGCTTACTGACGAGCAAGTTGGAAACACGATCGATGCCATCTTGAACTTTGCGGGATGAATCTCGGATACTTTGCAGTCTGCATTCATGCTTCAGCAACCTAAAATTGTCCATCTGACTTCGGTGCACACGGCGTTCGACGTACGCGTGTTTCACAAGGAGTGCAAGTCCTTGGCGCGGTCCGGCAAGCACGTGGTCCTGATTGTTCCACACCAGCGGGATGAAGTTGTGGACTCCGTCGAAGTCAAAGGAATCCCGATCAGTGGCGGACGCCTCGTTCGAATGACCCGTATCGTGTGGTCCTTGTATCGAGAAGCGCTACGACAGAACGGAGACGTTTACCACTTCCACGATCCCGAACTTATACCGCTGGGGCTGTTGCTGTCAGCGCGCGGAAAGACCGTGGTTTATGACATCCATGAGGATGCACCCGCCGATATATTGCACAAGGACTATATTCCGCGACGTTTGCGCCGGCCGCTCACGTGGTTTGTGCGGAAATTGGAGGACGCGGCCTGCCGCCGCTTTTCTGGGCTGATTGCGGCGACTCCCACAATTGCCAGGCGCTTTCATTCGGTTAACCCAAACACGGTTGTGGTGCACAACTTCCCGATGCTTGATGAGATCGCGCCCACCGGGGCGTTGCCTTGGAGCGAGCGCCTTCCGGTTGTGGCTTACATTGGCTCGATCAGCGAGAGACGGGGTATTCGCGAGATATTAAAGGCACTCGCTCTCCTCCCCTCGGCTAATCCGACGCAAATGATGCTAGCGGGACCGTTTTCTCCCGAAGAGCTACGCACAGAGCTTATGAGGCTCCCGGGCTGGGCCTGCGTGAAATATCTCCGGGTGCTCGACCGGCCCTCAGTTGCAAGCCTGCTTTCCCGCGTGCGCCTGGGCCTTCTGGTGCTGCGGCCGGAGCCAAACTTCTGCAATGCAATGCCCATCAAGTTGTTCGAGTACATGGCTGCGGGCATCCCTGTGATCGCGTCGGACTTTCCCTTGTGGAGGCAAATCATCGGGGAAGCCGGGTGTGGCCTTCTGGTCGATCCGCGGGATCCGCAGGCGATTGCGCGCGCTATGGAATACTTGCTCAGCCATGACGCTGAGGCCGAAGCTATGGGCCGCCGCGGACGGCAGGCCGCCCGCGAGCTCTACAACTGGAATAGTGAAGAGCGCGTGCTCCTTAAATTCTACTCTGAGTTGCTCGAGCCGGGTGCTCCTGAAAGAAAAGAGAGCCCACAACCGTTGATGGCGGCTGTGGACCCTCAACGTCAGTACCAGGGCCAAGTCCCAGGGGTAGCGCCATATTCATAGCATCCGACATCGTAGCCTTTAACGACCGAGCGTACGCCTCCGTCGAAATCAATGCTGGGTATGTTGAGTGTGGTTCCTGACTTGATGGCGGGACTCGTAGCCTGTAGCTGGTAATTGCCCAGGGCGGTTCCCGTGTAGTTGACAAATCGTGGATCACTGCTCATGTTGCCGGTGACCGTACCGCCCGAGGCAACGTAAGTTCCATAGCCATTGTGGAAGGTTAGGTTGTTGTCGTACTTATTATTTGGGCCGGTCGTGCCACTGTCGTCGCGGAAGCCGTAGTCGGTGTTATAGGCAAAGATGTTGTTGGTAACGACCGTATTATTGTCCGAGCCTCCATTGGAGTTGCCTACCACCAACCCGCTCGCCCCGTTATTCAGGGACGTATTATCTGCGACGATTACGGCGGTCGCCGAATGGTAAAGGTGAATACCGTAGTCCCTGGCATGAATGACCAGATTATTGACGATTTGTCCTTGCCGATTCGCGTGATAAAGGCCATGAACAGTAGAGTAGCCGGGGCACTGGGCGGAGTTAACCAAGCCGATGTCATGAACGAAATTTCCAATCATCTCGTCGTGTGACGCCGAGTAATTGCCATGCATGATTCCAGCTCCACCCAAATCGCATGTTGCGGAAGTCGGACCTGCGATATCGTGGACATGGTTCCCGATGTAGCGCACAAACGATCCATCGTTGTACAGGCCTATGCGCCCAACCGAGGTCAATTGAAATCCCATAATGTCAACGTAATTTCCGTAATTGTGCCAAGTGCTACGGTCTACCAGGTTGCCGACGATCTTCGCTGCCCATTGCACGTCAGATATGTACGTAATTCGCAACGTCGATGTGCCGTTGGCTCTAGTGGTGATATAACCCGTATATGTTCCGGGAGCCACGTGGACAGTGGCGCCAGGGGCAATCATTGTCGCCGCGTGCGTGATGGTCGCCCATGGATGAGCGGCGGAGCCATTGTTGGAGTCGTGGCCGGCCGGTGACACGTAATATTGAGCGACGGTGGTATTTGCAACCGAAACGCTCGCACTGTCGCTCTGAAAGCCGTCGCCCACGCTCTGCGCGGACATCGTTCCGACGCCCGCTAGTAAAAAGATTAAACAGGTTATTTTCCCAGCGTTAGACATGATGTGATTCCTTCCTGATTAGTTGGATTTGAGGTTGTGGTTCAAACCAGAGGACGTGGCGCTGGCACGGACTGCAGATGCAATTGAAGAATTATCTATTGCACGGCCGCTTGTTTAAAGAATCGGAAGTACATGCAGTTCGTTTGTGCGGCTTATTTAAAGAATCGGAAGTACATGCGGTTCCTGGGCTGAAGTCTCGTATCACGCTGTCCCTTATCACGGTGTGATCTACGGAGCTCTAGATGTCGCGAAACCCTAACACGGTGTTCCACGGAATCTCGACGGCCATTCTGTCCAGCATCTTCCTGCTGAGCATTGGCCCGTTGAGCATTGGCGCGCATGGACAGCAATCCAAAGATAGCCGTGCGCTAGCGGGCGGTCGAAACTACTACGTCTCGCCTAACGGAAACGATCGCAATGCGGGCTCTGCGAAGCGCCCTTGGGCGACGATTGAGTACGCAGCAACGTGGTTGCTACCCGGTGACACCGTGCACGTACTCCCCGGTGTGTACAGAGGAAGAATCGCCACGGCTGCTTCAGGAGTCGCGGATGCCCGCATCACTTACATTTCGGAGCAGAAATGGGAGGCCCACATCAACGGAGACGTCATCGATCGCAGCGCCTGGGACAACCGGGGCAATTACGTGGATATTATCGGTTTCGATGTAAGTGGTATCGGGCGAACCGGGCTTTACAATGACGGCTCTCATGTCCGATTCATTGCCAACCACGTGCACGATATCGCTGGACCGACTTCCGCACTTTGCGACAACGGTGGCGCGGGGATCTTTCACGGCAACTACTCCGGTAGCGACAACGACACGATTGGCAATCGAGTCCACGATATCGGTTGGACCAACGCTTCTCAATGTGCCACCTCGGGCAGCCAGGTGCATGGCCTCTACCATGCCAACCGGGGCGGCCATATTTTCAACAACCTCGTGTACCACAACCGCGCCTATGGCATTCACCTGTGGCATGCCGCATCCGACGTTGTGATTTCCGGCAATACGGTCTTCAACAACGGCTCTTCCGGTTTGGTCGTCGGCGCCGGCGATAAGCCTAAGGGAAACCGAGCCGACAATTGCCTCGTCTCCAATAACATCCTGGCATACAACAGCCGGTATGGTTTTGTGGAATCCGGGAATACCGGTACCCATAACCGCTATCTCAAGAACTTGACATACGCGAACAAACTGGGGTCTTTCCAGCTTCAAAACGGCAACTTGGCCGCCGACACTATCAGCGCTGACCCTCAATTCGTGAACTACACAGGCGATTCCAGCGGCGACTACCGCTTGAAGCCAGGTAGCCCCGCACTTCGTTCAGGAACTAAGGAAGGCGCAGCAGTGGACGACATCGAGGACCGATCCCGAACTGGCTCCGGAATTGACATCGGAGCCTACAAGTCCGCGGCTAGTCCGCGGAATGTTTTTGCAACGCGATGAGTCTCGCAAAACAAATCTCCGGGCTTGAGTGCTCAGCGACGCCTCAGGTGGCATTGTATGGTTCGCACGCGTTGCGTCCCGAATTGCCGTCTGGCGATCCGGCGGAGGCAAACTCGCCGTCTTCGTCTTTCAAAGTCCAACTGGAACGCGGTATCAGCCCGGCGGCCAGACTGTATGCACTCCGGCAGTTGGCGCATCGAGCCGCAATTCCTCTTGAACTGCTCAATTCCTGGAAGGCGGAAGTCAACGATGATGCCACAGTTTTGACGCTCCGTCGTGATGCAAGAATTCGCTTCCGTCATGCGCCTGCAACGTTCTGGCACGACCTTTTCAATGGGGATTATTACGTGATGCGTGTCGCATGGCCACAGCCACCGGCGAGCCCGCTCTCCGCTCTTGTTCCAAACTTTATCGTTCCGTTTGTGGATCGGCCGTACGCTGGACCACTTTTTGTGAGAACCAGCGCGGACACCTGGGAATGTCCGATTGATCTGCTTGCGTCCATGCTTCTGACGCTGAGCCGCTTCGAGGAGTTACAGTCGGACGAAAGGGATATGCACGGACGCTTCCGCGCCACGCAGGGTGTGGCGTTCAAGCATAACTTCCTGCATCGTCCTATCGTGGATGAATACGGTCTGGCCCTGCAGCAAGTGATCGAGCTGCTGCTCCCGGGCTTCCGGCCACCCGAGCGCGAGTTGCGCGTCAAGCTCTCCCACGACGTGGACGAGATAGGCTTTCCTCTTGATCTCACCAACTCGCTAGGGCACACGGTAAAACGGCATAAGCCGTTCGCCACCCTGCGTGATTTGCTTGGCCCTGCCTTCGGACTTAGGCCCAGCTTACTCGAAGCAGTATGTCGGGTTACGAAACTGTCAAAGGACCACGGACTGGCCTCGGCATTGTACTGGAAGAATTCCCCAAAGAGCGACTGGGATAGCGGTTATGACTTATCCATGAAACATGTCCACAAGGTTGTCTCCCGCCTGAAGAATGAAGGGGTGGAACTGGGCGTTCACCCGAGCTATTACACCTTTAATAATCTGCACCGTCTCGGCGATGAGGTGGAACACATTTGTGAAGTGATCGACGAGAGCAGAGTCGGAGGACGTCAGCACTTCTTACGCTGGCACCCGCGTACCTGGCACGATTGGGAAAAGTGTGGCTTAGCGTACGACAGCACTGTGGGTTTTTCCGATCACATCGGTTTCCGGGCAGGCACTTGTGTGCCGTATCGTCCGTGGTCGCTGGAACTGAATCGCGAGATTGATCTCTTGGAGATTCCGCTATTAGCCATGGATGTCACTTTGACCTATTACATGCGTCTAGCTCCGGAGGAATCGGTGGCGCTGCTATTGCAGTGCGCGGAGCGTTGCAAAATTGTGGGAGGCGTATTCACATTGCTCTGGCACAACCGCAGCCTGCTCGATCCGAATTATGGCCGCGCTTACCAGACGGTGTTGAAGGCGCTGGAGTTCACCCCAGCATTCGATTGGAAACAAGCTCTGCGCAGCGGCCAGTGTTGATTCCGTCGAATAATCCAGCTCCAAACCAAACGACCCAGCTACAAATCAGGAGAGACTCTCGTGACTGACTCAGTTGTCATTGTTGTGGGCCAAGGGGAAATTGGAAGACCGCTTCAGAAAATTCTTAGTCGCGCTCATCCGTGCGTCGGGGTTGACATTGAGCCCGTCGAAGTTGCCGCGCCCTGCTCGACGATGCACGTCTGCTACCCGTACCAGATCCCCGATTTCGTCAGTACGACCGTTGCCTATATTCGCAAGTACGAACCGGAACTGACGATTATCCACAGCACGGTTGTTCCCGGCACTACCCGCCGAGTCTATGAGGAATCCGGCGCCAGGCTTGCCTACAGCCCGGCACGCGGCAAGCATGTGCGGATGGAAGAGGACCTGCTTCACTACAAGAAGTTCGTGGCTGGCATCGATAGCGTCGCCACCACGCTGGCGCTGGAGCACCTCGGCGCCGCCGGTTTTCGGACTGATCTCTTCCGTACCCCAGAGATTGGCGAGCTTGCCAAGTTAATCGAGACTACGTGGCTGGGCATACTCATCGGCTGGGCCCAGGAGGTGGAGCGGTTTGCCGAATCCTACGACGCTTCCTTCGATGAGATGAACGCCTTCATCAAGGAAGTTGATTTTCTTCCCCCACACATTTTTCCAGGCTGGATTGGCGGGCATTGTGTCATGCCGAATATTGAGTTGCTGCAAGAACGCATTCAGTCACAGTTTCTGGATGCGGTAGTAGTGTCAAACGCGAAGAAAGAGCAAGCCCTCCTCAATTCCCTGGCAAAGGCAGGATAAATATGAGAGTCGGACTGATCGGTTACGGTTACTGGGGGCCCAATCTCGCGCGGGCTCTGAACCAGACGGAGAAGTGCGAATTCGTCGCTTGCTGCGATGCCAACCCAAGAAGCTTGGGCAAGGCCCTACGCTCTTATCCTTCGCTGAAGGGATTCTCGTCGGCGAACGAGCTCTGGGACAGTGTGGACGCGGTAGTGATTGCAACCCCAATTGCCACCCATTTCGAACTCGCCCGCGAAGCGCTGCTCCACGGCAAGCATGTGATGGTCGAAAAACCACTTGCCCACAGCTCGCGCCTTGCGGAAGAACTCGTCGAATTGGCGGAGCGGCAAAGATGCACGCTCATGACTGGCCATACCTTTATTTACAGCCCACCCGTAAACGTGGTGAAGAACCTTATTGAGGATGGGACGTTGGGCGACATCCATTACATCAGCTTGTCTCGCGTGAATCTGGGCCTGTACCAGAAAGATGTTGATGTGATCTGGGATCTAGCGGTCCACGATGTGTCGATCCTGCTGCATTGGCTTGACGAAATGCCCGTCTGGGGAAGTTCTTTCGGGCGTGCCTGCGTGCAGAAGGACAAGAATGATGTGGCCTTCATCTGGCTCCAGTTCCCCAGCGGCGTGGTAGCATCCATCGAAATCAGTTGGCTTTCTCCGCAGAAGATGCGGCGCACGTCAATCGTCGGCTCCAAGCGCATGATCGTGTATGACGATACCGAGCCCAGCGAAAAGATAAAGATCTATGACCGTGGTGTAGTGGTAAAGCAGCCCGAATCGTTCGGAGAGCACCAACTCACCTATCGGCTCGGCGACATGGTGGCTCCCAATCTCAGCAATGTCGAACCCTTACTGGTCGAAATCGAACACTTCATCGATTGCAGCGCTAGCGGCCGGCCGCCGCGCACTGACGGCGCGTTCGGGCTGAAAGTGGTTCAAGTCCTGGAAGAGGTTGTTAAGCGTTCCCTAAGCGTGCGGCCGGCGATGAAGACGCCGACGCTGGTGGAACTGGAAGGCGTGGCCTGATGACACCGACGACTGCTGTGCAATCTGGCCGGGCATATATGGCCCATCCCCTCGCATTAGTTGAGTCCGATGGGATCGGCGAAGACACGCGCATCTGGGCTTTCGCCCATGTAATGAAAGATGCGCGAATTGGGCGGGGCTGCAATATTGGGGAACACTGCTACATCGAACAAGGTGTCACGCTCGGCAACAACGTCACGGTAAAAAACGGGGTCAACGTATGGACGGGTGTGACGATCGAAGACAACGTGTTTCTCGGTCCCAATTGCGTACTTACCAACGATCCGAATCCTCGTGCCTATATCAAGAAATCGGCGGACTCGCTGGTCGAGACCATGATCCGGAGCAATGCCACCATAGGCGCCAATGCCACCATCGTCTGCGGCGTCACCATCGGACGGTACGCCTTTATCGGCGCAGGTGCTGTGGTCATTCGTTCGGTCCCAGATTTTGCGCTGGTGGTGGGCAATCCAGCACGGCAGATCGGATGGATGTGTGCCTGCGCTCAGCGCATCCCGATGACGGCAGTGGAGGACGTTCTACGCTGCCCGCATTGCCAGTGCGACTATCGATGTGGAGAGAACGGATTGGTGCCGATTTCCACGCGCGCGGATATCAGTATCTCGTGTACGACGGAATGCTCCACTTCTGCTCAGTGATCCCACCAAACACCGCTGGAGGTTGACAAGCCATGCTTAGCATATACAAGGCCGGATGCCTGATATTGATGTTGACGACACTAGCCGTGGTCCATCCAGGGCTGAGCGCGCAAACCGCGAGCTATCCGCTGACCCCTGACCCTGTCACCGTAATTTCCAAAACAACGAACGGGCTTATGCAAGAGGCTGCCGCTGCGGGGAAGCGTCAGGACCTTCACATTGGAATCGGCGATCTTCTTCAGGTCACCATGTTTGGGACTCTGGATTTCAATGCCGATTTCCGGGTCAGCTCTTCCGGAGATATTTCCCTGCCGCCTCTCGGCCTGGTTCATGTCGCCGGCATGAGTACCTCCGAAGCGGAAGAATCGATTGAGCGCCAACTGGTCGAGGGCGGCTTCTACCGCGAACCCCGAGTATCCGTGTTCGAGAAGGAATATGTCACACAGGGGGTTTCGATCTTAGGGGAGGTGAAGAATCCGGGTGTGTATCCGCTGCTGGCAGATCGCCACTTATTGGATTTGCTTTCTCAAGCAGGCGGACTTACACCCAATGCCTCCAAGACCGTTTCCGTCACGCATGCAGGCCAGAACACTCCGAGCGTGGTTACACTCTCGCCAGATCCAGAGCTGGCCGCGACGTCCAACCCTGCGATTCTGACAGGAGATACGATCGTGGTCGCCACCGCAGGAGTGGTGTATGTGATCGGAAATGTCAACAAGCCGGGCGGGTATCCCATGACTGACAACCAAATCACTGTGCTTCAAGCCTTAGCACTCGCCGGTGGCAATAGTCCAATGGCCGCTCTGGATCGGGCCCAGATCGTTCGCCAAGTCAAGGGCGCCCGCGAGGCCGTTCCTATCTCAATCAAAAAAATTCTTGACGGCCGTAATAAAGATATCCGGCTGCAAGCCGAAGACATCCTCTTCATTCCCGGTAGCGCGGGGAAGAATGCCGCTGCTCGAAGTATGGAGGCCATATTGCAGGCTGCTGTCGGGGTAGCAGTTTACCGGCGCTGATGGCGTTTGCGCATCATGATTCCGGCCCAGGAGGTTTGGATGGCCTGATCCCCATGTTTTTCGTCCCCGTATTTTTCACCCCAACGTTTTTCTTTCCGCTTTTCACCGAATCATGTCACTAGCCACTAACCTTACCGCATTCCCGACGGCTCCAGCTCCAAAGACCCGGTGGTCCCGGATCGCCGGACTGCTACGGCCTTCGCATGAGCACACGCCAATTTCGGCGGCCATGCTGCTCGTGTCGGCTTTGTGTGTCTCGCGACTACTTGGCTATGTGCGCGAGGCATATATTGCCTCCGTGTTCGGTGCAGGCGCAAACACAGATGCGTATGTTGCCGCCTTCACGCTTCCAGACACGTTTTCCTGCATGCTCGCAGCGGGATCGGTTGGTATAACGGTCACGTCTATCCTGGCGCGCTATCGTGCCGAAAACCGGGAGGAGGTGGCACAGCAGGGCATGAACGTGATGATGACCGTGATATTCATGATCTTGGCCCTGGGTATCACGGTTCTCGAACTGACAGCGTCGAAGATCGAGCCCTACATGTTCCCCCACTTCACGCCGGGGCAACTCGAGCTTTGCGCGAGGATCACGCGCATTTTACTGCCTGGCAAAATCTTTTATTATTTTGGCGGCGTCTACGCCGCGGTGCTGCTCTCGCGTCGCTGGTTTCTTGTCCCGTCCACCGTACCTCTTCTCTATAATGTTTGTATCATTCTGTCGGGCGTACTGGCGGCCCGACGCTTCGGCATCACTTCACTGGCATTCGGCGTGGTGGCTGGATTGTTCATCGGTCATTTTTTTCTTAATGCGATTAGTGCCGGCCGCAGTGGTTTCCATTTTCGTCCGTCGCTCGACATACATAATCCTGCCTTCCGCGAGTGGGTTCGTCTTTCTGTCCCCCTGGGACTTGGCATTAGCATCTTGATGGCTGACTCTTTGTACCAGCGATATTTCGCCTCCGGCAGTCCGGGCGACATCTCGCGCCTCTACTACGCCAGACAGCTTTTCACTGTTCCGCTGGGAATCCTCGGCCAGACAGCCGGGCAAGCGTCCTTACCATTCTTTGCACGCCTCTTCGGTGAAAGGCGCAGCAAGGAGTTCGCAGCTTCCGTAAACAGAGCGGTAACGGGAATCTTCACGCTCTCAATTTTGGGCTCAGCGTGGTTTATGGCTGCGGCGCTTCCGGTCGTCGATCTGGTTTATCGCCGTGGCCGATTCCAATTCTCCGACTCCCAACAAACTGCCGTATACCTGCTCTGTTTCTCTCTCGCACTAGGGTTTTGGGCGATACAGGTGCTTTACGCCCGCGCATTCTTCGCGGCTGGAAACTCGCTGACACCGATGGTTGCGTCGACCATTGTCACCGTCATCGCGTTCCCGATCTACGCGGTAATGTTCAGGATGTTTTCGATCGTTGGGCTGGTGATCGCGTCAGACATCGCCATCGTCCTGGACACGACTGTTCTCGCTGTGCTGCTACACCGGCGGCATCTAGTCCGTTTGAATGATCTCCGATGGCGTGAAATCGGAAAGGTTACGGCAGTCGCCAGCTTTGCCGGACTGACCGCATGGGGCGCATCACAGGCCATTCCGCTGCATGGCAGCCGCAAGGATGATCTCGTCGCATTGGGACTGATATCTCTCGCATGGGGCGGAACCGCTCTGCTAGGTATCTGGGTGACAGGCTCGCAATTGCTTGATTACTTCAAGCCTGCCCGCTGGACCGTGTCGTCATTGCGCTCGCCGCGAGATTCGGCTCCGCTCAACGAGGTTGCCTGATCAATTTCGAATTGCCTGTATTCCAAAAACAATAAGGAGAGCAACGACCGCTATGGCCGGACCGGCGACCGCTCTGCAACGAGAGTTGGCGAACCTTCACAGCTTGAAAGCGAGAGGAATCATCTCGCGCTGGCGCCCGCGCAAACTTGGGCTTGAGATTGCGCTTCTCGGGGTTGACGGCGCCGGAAAAACGAGTGTTGCTAATGTCTTCCGTCGTCTCACTTGTCCTGTCAAAGTGATCGCTATGGGGTCGGCGCATTTTCGATGTTTGCCGATGCTGCAAAGGTTCGCTCCCTCACCCGTGGTGCAGTTGGCTGCGCACTGCGAACGCATGCTGCGCCGCTGGTTGGGATTCTGCCTTGGATGTTTCGGTTGGATCGTCATTTACGATCGTCATCCGCTGGAGCAGATCAATACCAGGCCGTCATTGCTGAAAGACCGAATCAACAACTATTTCTTTCATCTTTACGATCGCCGGGTTGACCTTACCTTTTGGCTCACTGGCGACTGTCATCAAATCTATGAGCGCAAGAAGGAGTTCACACCCGAACGCTTGCGCAGCCTGGACGAGAAGATATCGGATGTGGTGGCCTACTGTCACATCGACCACTTGAAAGTGAATGTGACAGACAACAGCTTGGATGATGTCATGGGCATCATCGTCCGGCAGGTCTCCGCCATGTATGAGACTGGCTCACAGGCACAAGTCGAAACTCCCCCCGCGGTATAAAACAGCGCATAAAAATATGAAAATCCTGGTCGCAAGCCATCTGGAACAGTCAGCAATCAGCCAATTACAGCAACGCTACGACGTAATTTGCGCGTTCGATCAGCCAACAGCGGACTTATCTTCGCTGATCCGTGATCGCGAAGTGTTGGTCTTTCGCAGCGGGGTCGAGATTACCAGGGCACTCATGGACTGCGCCCCCGATTTAAAGCTCCTGGTGCGTGCCGGATGCGGCTTGGACAACCTGGATTGTGAATACGTTCGTAAGCGGGGGATCGTGCTGCGAAGGATTCCCGAACCGGCAGCGCAGGCTGTCGCAGAAATGGCTCTAGCCTTAATGTTTGCGCTCGCCCGCAACATTCGGCAAGCTGATGCCATGCTGCGACGCGGCCAATGGGCAAAGGAGACGTTGGAAGGCCATTTGCTCGCCGGCAAAGTCCTAGGAATTGTGGGGGCGGGCAACATCGGCTCCCGCCTTGGAGTACTAGCCTCCGCCGTTGGCGTGGAGCCGATCGGTTGTATTGCCGACTCGACTCCGGCCGTTGTTCAAACCCTCCGCGACAAGGGCATCACAGTCGCAGATTTCCATACCGTCCTCGCCGCCGCCGATTTCGTTAGCGTTCATGTTCCTCTAAATGACTCAACACGGAACCTCATCAACGGGAGAGCGCTTTCATTGATGAAGGAAGGCAGTTATCTAATCAATCTTGCCCGCGGTGGGGTAGTCGATGAAACGGCACTATATGCCGCGTTGGCCACTGGCCGGCTTTGCGGCGCGGCGCTGGACGTCCACGAACACGAAGGTCAAGGCCAGATTTCCCCGCTGGCACAACTGTCCAATGTAGTCCTCACTCCTCACATCGGAGCATCGACGGTCGAGACGCAGCAACAGATCGGAGTGCGTGTTGTCGAGATCGTCGAAGCATTCGTCCATCAATCCGAACATCAATCCGGACATCAATCCGAACAACAATCTATAACAGTGGCGCGCCGCGAGGCCATCAGAGTCACGGCAGGCGCGCTCTCCGATGAAATGGTGCGTATATGACCAAAAAGACCACTCAGTTCAAGCGACTTCTGCATTCCGGGAAGCTGGAGTTTTTGATGGAAGCCCATAACGGCCTGACTGCGAGGTTGGTCGAAGAAGCGGGCTTCAAAGGGATCTGGGCCAGCGGTCTTACTTTGTCCGCGGCCATGGGAGTGCGCGATAGCAATGAAGCCAGTTGGACCCAGGTGCTGGAGGTCGTGGAACTGATGAGCGATGCCAGCAGCATTCCCATCCTCCTGGATGCTGACACTGGATATGGAAACTTCAACAATGTGCGCCGTTTGGTGCGCAAACTCGAGCAGCGCAATATCCCCGCCATGTGCATCGAGGACAAGGTGTTTCCCAAGACCAATTCGTTTCTCAATGAGAAACATCAACTCCTTGCCGATGCCGACGAATTTGCCGGCAAGATCAAGGCGGCAAAAGATACGCAACAGGATAGCGATTTCTGCGTCGTCGCCCGAATTGAAGCTTTCATCCTCGGCTTGGGCCTGAACGAAACCCTGGATCGAGCCCATGCTTACTGCTCCGCGGGAGCAGACGGCATCCTCGTCCACAGCAAGCTCTCTTCTCCCGACCAGATACTGGCATTTATGAGTCAATGGAAAGAGAACTGTCCCGTAGTCATCGTCCCGACCACCTACTATCAGACGCCCGCCGAGGTCTTCGATCGCGCGGGAGTGAGTATCGTGATCTGGGCCAATCATCTTTTGCGAGCATCCACCGCCGCGATGCAAAGCGTGGCTTCAATCATCTACCAGACTGGATCAGTCGCGGCTGTCCACGAACACATCGCGCCCGTCAAGGAAATCTTCCGCTTGCAGAATGCGGCTGAGCTTGAGGCCGCGGAGTTGCGATATCTGCCCGTCCAGCCACCGGTTTTGGCATGTCCCATCCCATCAAGCAAGCCCGATGTTTCCGCATATCCAATCGTGGGAGATCTTATTCCCCTAAATTCCCGCCCTCTATGACTATGAGAAAGACAAGATCTACTGCCCCGCCAGCCTTGCATCAGTCGCGAGGACAACACGCCCCAGCCGTAATCATCGGCTTGGATTGCCTACCCGGTATTCAGACCGCGCGAATTTTGGCGGAGAACGGCGTTCCCGTCATCGGAATCGCCCGCGATCCAACCCATCCGTTTTCTCACACCAACACCTGCGACGCGATTCTGTTCACCACGCTTGGTCAGGACGAATTAATGTCCGTGCTTGAGGGCATAAGCTCGCAGCTCGATCAAAAGGCGGTCCTCTATCCTTGTACGGACGCCAGTGTGCTGCTTGTTTCGCGTAATAGAGAAGTGCTTCAGCAGCATTATCACATCGCGCTCCCGGAGCCTGAAACGCTTGAGATGTTGATGGACAAGACCAGCTTCTTTCGCTTTGCGCGAGAACATGGTCTGCCAGTGCCGGCTACGTTCTTTTTGCGGACTCGAGCCGAAGCGGTTGCCGCTTCCAAGCAGATTCCATTTCCTTGCATCATGAAGCCGGGGTTCAAGACCTCGAACTGGGAAAGAAATGCGGCGGGAGCGAAGGCCTATTTGCTCTCCTCTTCACAAGAGTTCCTGGCGGCCTACGACCGGTGCGGTTCCTGGGCGGAATCGATCGTGGCCCAGGAGTGGGTCCGAGGCAAGGACTCCGACTTGTACTCCTGTAATTGCTACTTCGACGCAAACTCAAGGCCCGTCATTACATTTGTTGCCCGCAAACTTCGGCAGAATCCACCCATTCTCGGTGTGAGTGCTTCTGGCGAGGAATGTCGGAATGACACGGTGCTGAAGCAAACCGTCAAGCTGTTCACGAGCGTGCGCCTGCGTGGTCTCGGTTATCTGGAAATGAAGCGTGACGCGCATTCCGGGCAATACCGCATTATCGAACCTAACATCGGTCGTCCAACGGGCCGGTCTGCCATTGCCGAAGCTGGCGGAGTACCGTTGATCTACTCGATGTACTGTGACCTTGCCGGTCTCCCGCTTCCCGCCCAACGAGAACAGAGATACCAGGGAGCAAAATGGATTTACTTCAAGAAGGATATTGCGTCCTCATGGTACTACTGGCAAAAGCGCGAACTTACGCTCGGACACTGGGCGCGCTCGCTGCGGGGACACAAGCGTGATGCCGTGTTCTCCTGGAGCGATCCCATGCCTTTTCTGCTGGACTGGTGGACGCCCATTCGGGACCTGATGCGCCGCGGTTGGCGACTGTTCAGACAAGGCAATGTTCAGCCTCTTGTAAGTGATTCCCAAACGCGGAGTCCGCTTCCGTGAAACAGGTTCTCGATTCCTGCAATTTAGGGTCCGGCGAAATCAAGATTCGAGGCTCTGTCCCGGGCGAAAAACTTGGGAACTCATTACACATAGGGAAGAGTGAGGGGCTGCGCTATTTGTCGGAAGAATACCGGCAATGGGACGACCTCGTAGAAGCTTCGCCTCAGGGCTCGCTGTTCTGCCGTTCATGGTGGCTCAAGGTGGCTGCCCCTGACGCGCGCGTTTTGGGATATTTCGATCGTGGCCGACTTATCGCGGGCATTCCCCTGTTTTTCAAGAAGCGACTGGGCGTCAGGTTTTGCGCGATGCCGGGTCTGACCCAAACGTGGGGCGTAGTGATCGAACCGATAGAAGGCAAACCTGTGCATCAGATAACCCGGCAGCTGGAGATTCTTACAATCTTTGCTCGCCACCTCGCCGGGGAACAGGTTTTCCTGCAGCGGTTTCACCCTGCAATCGTCAACTTCCTGCCATTTCACTGGCAAGGCTTCCGGCAGGTTTCCCGGGTGACATACGTGATCGAATATTTGTGCGACCTCGATCGCGTGTGGGCTGAGATGCGAGAGAACCAGCGTCGTGAGATACGAAAGGCCGAAAAGCGCGGAATCGTTGTAGAGCGTTGCGACTCCGAAATCGTAGCCCAGAGCCTGGCGAAAACGTATGGCCGGCAAGGTCTTCAGTCTCCCGCGAACGCTCATCTTTTGCGCCTCGTTCACCAGGCCGCCCAACAGAACGACGCCGGGGAGTGTTTCGCGGCTCGTGACGCCAGCGGCAGGGTGCATGCCGCCGCAATGCTCGTGTGGGACCGAAAGAGAGCCTACTACCTGGCCGGAGGGGGCGATCCCACGCTGCGAACCAGCGGCGCAACCGCTCTGCTCCTGTGGAAGATGATGCAGTTCGCTTCCGGTCGCTCAGCCGTCTTCGATTTCGAAGGTTCTCAGATTCCCGCCGTGGAAAGATTTTTTCGTGCCTTTGGCGCATCCCAAGTCTGGTATCACGAGATCTCGAAGATGCCGAACTGGCTCCGTGCGTGCCTGGTGCTGGTGGGGAAAGCGTAGCTTAGAATGAGATCGCATTTCCCACAAACTCGCGACGCAAACACTGACTCCGGCAATGCGGTGGATTTCGACATCCATGGACTGGTGGGCGTGCGCTTGGTTGGACCTTCCCCAACCAACGTTACAGCTGTGAGCGCCCAAATCGGGCCGCCTTCTTCCCGCGTGCTGCGACGTCCTGACATCGTGGTCCGCTATGTGGATCGGCTTTCCGCCGGGACGCTGCAGTACGTGGACTTGGGCAAGACCGCATCTTCGAATGCAGGCTTCATCGTATTCCCCGAAGGAGAAGGTGAAGGCAAAGTGAGCATCCCTTTCGAGCAGATTGGGTCGGACTGTGAAATTTTCTGTGAGCGCCGCGTGGGATGGATCCCTCTGCTGATTCCAATCATTAATCTTACTGCGCTCAAAAAGCATCGCTGTGTGCCGATCCACGCGTCAGCGTTCGTGCACGAAGGCACGGGCGTGCTTGTAACGGGCTGGGTGAAGAGCGGGAAAAGTGAAGCGCTGCTGGCATTCTCTCAGTATGGAGCCACGTATGTTGGCGGCGAGTGGGTGCTCCTCAGCTGCGATGGAAACACAATGTATGGACTGCCGGGCACGTTTCGCATGTGCGAATGGCAGCGCCGCAAGCTTTCTCACTTGCAACACATTGACATTGGGGGCAGTGCCGGAACATTTCGCCTCATTCGTTTTCTGGACGCCGTTCAACGGGTCATGCCTAAGGGGTTGGCCAGTTTCGGGCCATTGAAGCTTCTGCGCGAGGGCATGCCTGCGCTCCGCCGGCAACTCAATTTCCGGGTTGAACCGAAAGCGATCTTTGGTGACCGCTGCGGCCGCCTCACCGGACATCCCGACAAGATCTTCATTGGGATGGTGCATTCCGACGAGCGTGTTCTGATCGAACCTGCCGGGCCTGCCACGGTAGCTGATCAACTGGCGTGCGCCATGGAGTTTGAACTCACGTCGCTCATGTCTCACTATCGCGCGTTCAAGTTTGCGTTTCCTGGAATGCGGAATGAGTTTCTAGAGAAGGTGCACGACGTGCTTCGCGATGCGCTAAGGCGAGCACTCGCGGCCAAAGAGATTTACATGCTCTATCATCCCTACCCTGTTTCGTTTCACGATCTGTATCAGGCAATGCAGAAGTTGCTGGTGAGCTCTCCGGCGGTGGCAGCTCACGATCATGTCGAAATGCAGGCGTAGGCCTGTTCGCGGCGGCGGCACTTCCGCCGCCGCGACCAGGGCGCGCAACTGCACGCAGCTTCACTTGGATCCTCATTCCGATCTTCGCTCCGATCTTCAACTCCGATCCTTACTCCGACCTTCGAATCAGAGAATGGCACAATGATGATGACCGAACCTCTACAAACTAACCTCGGTCTGACCGCAGAGGACTCCTTTCCGGCGCCGAAGTGGTATTTCCAGCAAATGCTGTGGGTTCAGAATCCACGGCACCCGGAAAACTTTGCCTACAACTATCCACTGGCGCTGCGCATGCGCGGTTGTTTAGACCGGAGCGCGCTGGAACGGAGTATCCAGGAAATTGTGAGGCGGCATCAGCCACTCCGGTCAGTGTTTCGCATCAAGGAGGGTCGCCTCATCCAGATCGCACTGCCGGCACAACCTCTGCCATTACCGGTGGTGGATCTGAGCAACGTATGCGAGGCAGGGCGGGAAGCGGAGGCACTGCGGCTTGCCGTTGCAGATGCCAATCGGCCGTTTGACTTGAGTCAGGGCCCGTTATTGCGGGCCAATTTGTGGTGTCTCGGGCCTGAAGATCACTTGCTGCTGCTGACCACCCATCACATCGTCTCCGATAATTGGTCCATGGCAATTCTGCTTCGGGAACTCTCTGTCGCTTATGGGGCTTTTTCAGCGAGACAACCATCTCCTCTCGCCGAGGTTTCTTGCCAATACGGAGACTTCGTGCGACAGCAACAGAAACGGTTCGAGTGTAAGGAGTTGGAATACATTGCCTTCTGGAAGGAGCAACTGGCCGGCAGAGACGGTTTCCACCATGTGCCTCCGGACCACGCCCGACCGGAGAATGTCCAACCGGAAAGTAAAACGTATCACGGAGCTCACGAACGCCTGACTCTGGATCAGAGCTCGACTAATGCCCTGAAGACGCTGGGCCCGAAAGAAAAAGTTAGTCCATTCATGATACTTCTCACTGCTTTCCAATGCCTATTGTGCCGATACTCCGGCCAACGCGACGTAGGCGTTGCATCCTGTGTTGCAAATCGGCAATCCTCTCAAGATGAGAGGATGGTCGGTCATTTCAGCAATCACGTGATTTTTCGCACGAGCCTGGCGGATACCTCAACCCTTCGTGAGGTCCTTCGCCAGGTTCGCCAAACAGCACTTACTGCCTACTCGTATCAGGATTGGCCATTTGGGAACATGGTGGAACACTTAGAAACTGCCTCTGACTCCAGCCGAAATAACCTCTTCCAGGCGCTCTTGGTCCTAACTGAGGCGCCAAAAGACAAATGGAGCTTTTGCGGGCTGGATGTAAGACCGCTTCCTCTTGATGTTGGAACAACGGCATTCGACTTAATCGTATGGCTAAAACTCGAAGAGAAACTCGAGATCGACCTGCAATACAACTCGGACCTGTTTGAAGCGGATACTATACGTCAGATATTGGCAGACTACGGCACGGTGTTGGGCATCATGTCGACAAATCCGGAAGCACAGGTTGGCGAGCTCGGAATTTCGATGCTGCAAGCAGAAAGCCGTAGGTATCAGCAGCTCGAACACGCACCCCGAGCCTATAAGGGACCGAGAGACAGCGTCGAATCGCAACTGGTTAAGCTCTGGGAGGCGGTTCTCGACAAACGGCCTGTCGGTATCGAGGACGATTTCTTTGAATTGGGCGGAACCTCTCTTATTGCTGCACGCTTGTTTGCGCAGATCGAGGAGGGCTTCAAGCTGAAGATTCCTTTGGTTACTTTAGTCCAGGCTTCGACAATAAAGAAATTAGCCAAAGTCATTCATCGGCCCGGCTCGCCGGACGCATGGCGTTCCTTGGTAACAATTCAGCCCGGCGGGATCCGTCCGCCGCTCTTCTGCATTCACGGGGAATCGGGAAACTTACTAATCTATCGTAGTCTGGCGCGGTACTTGGGGCCGGATCAGCCGATTTACGGGTTGCAGCCGCAAGGGCTGGACGGCAAGCAGGCTCCTCTGACACGAATCGAAGACATGGCAGCTCGCTATATTGAGGAAATACAAGTCATTCAACCAGAGGGGCCTTACTTCCTGGCGGGATACTGCATGGGTGGAACCATAGCCTTCGAGATGGCCCAGCAACTCAGCGGGCAGGGGCAAAGGGTGGATTTGTTAGCGTTATTAGATACCTATAACTGGAGAATGATGGAGCGAACATATCTGCATGACCTCTATTTCAATATCCAGAAAGTGTGGTTCAGCTGCCAGCACTTCTTGTCGATGAGCTCCAGGAAAAAGCTGAGGTCGTTGCAAGCAAAGTATCACGACCTATCAAATGCATCGGGACTCGCTGAATGTAATAGACGTGCCGCCTGCGCTTATGTTCCGAAGGTGTACTCGGGGCGAATGTTACACGTCCGTCCCGCGCGGCAATACACCAGATATAACAGGCCTGAAATGGCTTGGGATGAATTGGTTACTGGCGGTCTGGAAGTGTTCTGTGTGCCCTCTTATCCCGCGCAACTTGTCGAAGAGCCGTTTGTTCGAGACTTGGCAATCAAATTGAGAGCCTGTATCACTGAATCAACCGCCAGAGAGAACTCTATTGCAGATACCGACGCCTGCGCGTGCGAGCATCAATCCGCGGGTTTCTCGCCGCAACCAACGGCAGCGCCAGAGACGCTTTGCGGTCTCCCGGTCGCATAGTAAGTCTGAGAGTATGCCAGGAACGGCAGTTAGCCACCCCACCAGCCACCACACAAAGATCCTGTAAGAGAGGCACGCAGTGTGCGGAATTTTTGGAGCGATTAACAGAACCGGATTCTTTGACGGGCCGGATTTTGACCGTTTTGTCGCGCTTACCAACCTGGTAGCGTACCGCGGACCCGATGACTGCGGTCACCTCCCTCTCACGCTAAAACCGGCTGACTCGCGGCGCGAACGGCTATTCGACGTATTCCTCGGCAACCGCAGGTTGTCCATCATTGACCTGTCTTCGTCCGGACACATGCCGATGTCAGACGGCAAGGGATGCTGGATCACTTACAACGGCGAGATTTTCAATTACCTCGAACTGCGGCGCGAGCTGGAAGCTCGTGGGCATACTTTCAGGACTGGAACTGACACAGAGGTCATCCTGCATGTTTACTCCGAATATGGTGAGGGCGGATTCGATCGCCTGAATGGTATGTGGGCATTTGCCATCGTCGATACCCGTGCGCGTAAGGTCGTATTGAGCCGGGATCGTTTTTCGATCAAGCCGCTGTATCTCTTCAAGTCGAATGGCGAACTTTATTTCAGCAGCGAGATCAAGCAACTATTGCCGCTGCTACCCGCGCTCGAACTCAACGCCGGTGCCATGACAGCATACTTGGCGCAAGGCTTACTCGATCATGATGTCGAGACGTTCTTCCGCGGCATTACCCGAGTTCCGCCAGGCACAAATGTAATCATTTCGCTGGATCCAGGCACTATCGAAGAGAGAAAGTACTGGCGTTTCGAATCGACGGGCTCGATTTCCGCTTCCTCGAAAGATCTCGTGGAAGAATTCCGGGCCCTGTTCTTCGACAGCGTCCGCATCCGCCTCAGGAGTGACGTGAAGGTCGGTGTCCTGCTCAGTGGTGGGCTGGACTCTTCGGCCGTAACCACTGCCGTGAGACAAGTCGGCGCAGAACAGTTGCAAACGTACTCGATCGTTTCCGAGCACGAGGGCTACGATGAACGGCGCTTCATTGACGTAATGTGCCAAGCCGGGGTCCCCAATCGCAAGGTCACGTTTCGCGTGGGTGACGTTCTGGATTGCCTCGAACAGGTGCTGTACTACACTGATGAACCGGTTGCCGAATTCAGCGTTATCGCGCAGTACCAACTTTTCGCGGCTATCAAGAGCGACAGCGATGTCACCGTCCTGCTAAGCGGGCAGGGTGGAGACGAAACGTTGCTCGGATACCTTAAGTTCTTTTTCTTCCATGTCCAGCTTTTGCTTAAAGCGGGCAAATATCTCGATGCCATGGAACTCCTTGCGAGAAGCGCTCTGCACCGCACTGTTGTGACACAGTTCCGAATGTCCGAGGCGCGCCGGTATCTGCAGCACAACCGGAGCGGCATCTCGCAAGCGATGCTGTGCGACAGCCAGCGGGCGCCGGTCTGGCAATGCGGCGACATTCGGTCGCGACAGATCGCCGACATATGCCACTACTCGGTACCCGCGTTAACTCACTACGAAGACCGTAATTCCGGCGCCCATTCCCTGGAGGTTCGGCATCCTTTTCTAGACCACCGATTGGTCAACTTTGTCGTGAACCTGCCCACGGAATTGAAGATCCATCGGGGCTGGACCAAATACATTCTGCGCGCCGCGCTCCCTGAAATGCCTGCCGCGCTTCGCTGGCGGCGCGATAAGCAGGGCTTTCTTGTGCCCGAGCAACTCTGGCTGAGGCGCGAACTTGTCCCGGTAATCCGGCGAAGATTTCGGGGGAGCACACTGGCCGAGCTCGATATCCTGAACGACAAGAAGTTCCTCCAATATTACGACCGCTTCCTTACCGGGAACTCGATTGCGTCGGCCGACATCGCACGAGTTCTGATTGCGGAGATTTGGGCTGGACAGGTCTTCCAGTCCGGCACGGCCGGCACTCAAATAGGACACCAGCCGAACAGCCTTGGGATGCAGCCCGCCGTGTGTCAGTGAGCTCCGCTGGTTGCCGATGCACCACCGCAGAGAACGGGATTAGGAACATCCGATGTAGTGAAGAGCCATAGCCGAATCAAACGCGCCGGAGGCGACCCCGAAGCCGCTTTGATTGCGTAGGAAGGCTGAAGCACCTTTCTGCGTCATCGAAGCGGCTTTTTTGTCTTTTGAGCTGGGCCCAATATTTCGAACTCAGGAAGAACTGTGATTGCAGAAACGGGGCGAGTGATAACTGTTGTGATCGGTTCCAAGACTGACTGTCGACCCTGTGAGACGCTCGACTCGGATATTAGCGGGCGGGAGCGTCTCCATCAATCCCTCGTGAGAATAAGCGAGCATTGCGAAATGAAACCTATAATGAGGCGCATCCCGAGTCTGAGGTGCTCACACGATCTTAGCCGTAGTTACACAGACTCGCGGAAATTATAAAATCAATATACAGGGCGTGACGCCCCGGTCACCAACGGCGCCGAGCTGAGTTGGCGAAGAAGGAGAACGGAGATGCCTCTTGTGCGAACCTGCAAGAGCTGCGGGCAGAAAAATCGGATTCCGGCAAAACATCTTGCTGAAACCGGGCGTTGCGGAGCATGTAAGTCCCCGTTGCCGCCGGTGAACGAACCTCTGGAAGTCGACCCCGAGCAGTTCGACGAAATCACGCAAAACGCACGCGTCCCCGTATTGGTCGATTTCTGGGCGGCATGGTGTGGTCCTTGTCAGATGTCCGCACCGGAAGTTGCCCGCACAGCAGCGGATATGGCTGGCCGCGCCGTCGTCGTCAAGGTTGACACCGAGCGCTATCCCCAACTGGCGGCCCGCTTCAATGTTCGCGGCATACCGAACTTTGTCGTCTTCTATGCCGGTCGACCAGTAACGCAGCAGGCCGGGTTGGTCGACCACACTCAAATGGAAAACTGGCTGCGATCGGCTCGTCCTGTCTCAGCGGCATAATCGTGCCGTCAAAGGTTCGCTGATGATCCAGAGTTCACGACTCCGGTTAGGACCCTCCCCGGGCATCAAGAACGGAACCTTACGTGCTCGCAACGTACCTCCGATGTCCCTGCGTGAGCTCCTCCATATCCTCGCGCTCCTGGCTCTTTTGTCGGTTACCGTTTGCGCCCAGATTTCGCCCGGCCCTCTTGCTCGCGCTCACCAAGACCTTGAAGGCGCTACTCGCTGTACAACCTGTCATAAGTTAGGCGGCGAACCTGTTTTCAAGTGCCTCGATTGCCACGCCGAAGTTGCCTCCCGCCTATCTGCTCACAAAGGCCTGCACTTCTCGTTCGGCATCCGGGCAGGCTCCAGCCAGGAATGCGCGAAGTGCCACTCCGATCACAACGGCCTCGACTTTCCTCTCATCAAGTGGGACCCCAAGGCCTTCGATCATAAGCAGACGGGCTACGCCCTCGAAGGGAAGCATGGTGGCGTGGAGTGCAAAAAATGCCATATCCCGGAACACATTCCCGCCGCTGAGCGCGCGCTAATCAAAATCAAGGACCTCAACCGTACTTTCGTCGGCGTCGCCAACACCTGCGACACCTGCCACAAAGACCAGCACAACGGACGCCTCGGTCCAAACTGCGCGCAGTGCCACAACTTCACTGACTGGAAAAACGTCTCAGGTACTTTCGATCACTCCAAGACCCGCTATCCGCTGACCGGCCAACACGCGCAGGTCAAGTGCGAAAAGTGTCACACGCCAGGCTCCGACAACCAGCCGCGCTACCTCGGCCTTCGCTTCTCGAAGTGCAATGACTGCCACAGCGATCCGCACAAGGGCGGCTTCGCACCGCAGGCCTGTCAGTCGTGTCACACAACGGCCAGTTGGAAGCGTGTCATCAGCTCGGGACTCAGCCTTAATTTCGATCACTCCAAAACCAAATTCCCGCTGCTCGGCAAGCACCAGACTGTGGACTGCAGCGCGTGTCACGCCAATGGCGATTTCAAAAAGCCGCTGGCGTTCGCCAAGTGCACGGATTGCCACAAGGACGCGCACAACGGTCAGTTCCTCAAGCGCGCCGACGGCGGCGAGTGCGCTTCCTGCCATGACGTTAACGGGTGGAAGCCTTCGAAGTTCGATGTGAAGGCTCACGACGCAACGCAATATCCGCTGCAAAGCAAACACGCGAAACTCGAATGCGCGCAGTGCCACATCGCCAAAGGCAAAGACACGATCTACAAGATCAAGTTCGCCCGCTGCCTCGACTGCCACCACGACGAGCACCAAAACCAATTCGCCGCCGCGCCCTGGCTCAACCAGTGCGAGCAGTGCCACACGATCGACGGATTCAAGCCCACCACATTCTCACTGGCGAAGCACAAGCAGAGCCGCTTCCAGCTCAGCAATAGTCATCTGGCTGTTCTTTGTAGCGATTGCCACAAGCCTGCCTCAGCCTTCCCGAGCGCGGCGCTGCTGCCGGCTTCGGCCGCCGTACAAGCTGCACCGCCATCGGAACCCTCGCACTACGGGACGACCGCCGTTTATCACTTCCAGGATTTTTCCTGTACCACTTGTCACCAGGATCCTCACCGCGGCCAGTTCGCCGAGCGCATGAAGGCCCTCCGCGCAGACGGAAAGCCCACTGGCTGCGAGACATGTCACTCCACCAGGAACTGGAAAGAGCTTACCCGCTTCGATCACGCCGAAACCAAGTTCGCGCTGGTCGGCGCCCATCGCGCCGTGGCCTGCATTGATTGCCACAAGCCGCCCAACCTGGGAACCAAGCTCATCGACGCCGATTTCGCCGAGGCTCCGCTCAAATGCGAGGCGTGCCATGCCGACCCACATGGCCGCCAATTCGCCAGGGCTGACATCACGCCCTGCGCCGATTGCCACAATAGCGCAAAGTGGAAGCCCTCGACTTTCGACCACGACAAACGGACCTCCTTCGCGCTAGCGGGCGCTCACAAGAACGTACGCTGCGATGATTGCCATAAACTATTTCGCGATTTCGAAGGCAAGCAGGTGCTCTTCTACAAACCCACTCCCAAAGAGTGCAAGGACTGCCACGGCGCTGATCCAAAATTCCAGAAGTCTTGATGTGCTGGGGCCGTCCTGCCCGCTCACCAGAGTCCGCTTTATAGCGCCAGACCCAAGGGCACGGTCTCAAATCTGTATCTGCCGTTCAGTTTCCTGAACCGTAAATTCTGCTCTATTCGGGAAGAACTTACCGTTGCATTTCGCAACGCGAACCTGGCCATGCCAGTAAGTTTCGGATCTTTGAACGGATGAGTATTGTACTGATGAACATTCAGTCGAGTAACTAGGGCACTCATAAGTACCACAACTACTCTGTTGGAGTCACGATTGCGTTTCGGGGACCGAATTGTCCCTTCGTTGAGAGTTCTGTCGGTCGGAAATTCTGATCCAGGGCTGGCCCATCGTGGTTGCTAGTGTCATCGCAAAGTGGATGATTTGGTGGCTGCTGCTGCCGTCGCCGGTTCCCGGCGCGACGCCCCGGGCAACGCAAAACACGCGGAGCCCTCATGGCAACCTGAATCTGCCCTGCCAGAACTGCCACACTGTCTATGGCTGGAAGCCGATCCGTGCCGTGCCCGAGTTCGATCACAATCAGACCCGCTATCCGCTGCGCGGCCTGCACGAAGGCGTCGCCTGCGCTTCCTGCCACACCAAGATGGTCTTTACCAACATCGGCAACAAATGCGCTGACTGCCACGCCGACATTCACAAGCGCCAGATGGGGGCGGCTTGCGAGTCCTGCCACACGGTCCGCGGCTGGAAGGTTTCGGTGCAGCAGATCAATCAGCACATTAACCGCTTCCCGCTGACCGGCGCGCACGCGGCGCTGACCTGCGAAGATTGCCACAAGAACGGCGCGCTCAGCCAGTTCACTACCATGTCCACGGCTTGCCTGAGTTGCCACCAGAAAATTTTTCAGGCCACCAGGAACCCCGACCACGCTGCCGGAAAATTTGCTACTACATGCGAGTCGTGCCACTCGACCGATAACTGGCTGAACGCACGTTTCGATCACACACTCACTGGATTCCTCCTCACGGGCGCCCACACTGTGCCGCCACGTGCGTGCGCCGATTGCCACGTCAACAATAACTACACCTTGACCCAGACCTCCTGCGTCTCCTGCCATTTGAAGGATTTTCAGAACACCAATAATCCGAACCACGCGCAGCAGGGATTCTCGCAGACATGCGAGTCGTGCCACACCACGATGGCCTGGTCGCCGGCGAACTTCGATCACTCCAAGTCCGGATTCCCGCTCTCCGGCGCGCACACCGTGCCGCCGCGCGCGTGTGTCGACTGCCACGTCAACAACAATTACAGCCTCACCCAGACCTCCTGCGTCTCCTGCCATTTGAAGGATTTCCAAAACACTAATAACCCGAATCACGTGCAGGGCGGCTTCTCGCAAACTTGCGAAATGTGCCATACGACGAGCGCGTGGCAACCGGCGAACTTCGACCATTCCAAGTCAGGATTCCCGCTCACCGGCGCGCACAACGTGCCGCCGCGCGCGTGTGCCGACTGCCACGTCAACAACAACTACAACCTGACCCAGACTTCGTGCGTCACTTGCCATTTGAAGGATTTCCAGAACACTAATAACCCGAATCACGTGCAGAGCGGCTTCCCGCAGACTTGCGAAGTATGCCACTCTACCAGCGCCTGGCAGCCAGCGAACTTCGACCATTCCAAGTCCGGATTCCCGCTCACCGGCGCTCACACCGTGCCGCCGCGCGCGTGCGCCGACTGCCACGTCAACAACAACTACAGCCTGACCCAGACTTCGTGCGTCTCTTGCCATCAGAAGGATTTCCAGAACGCCAACAATCCGAACCACGTGCAGGGCGGCTTCCCGCAGACCTGCGAAGTATGCCACTCTACCAGCGCCTGGCAGCCAGCGAATTTCGATCACTCCAAGACTGGGTTCCCGCTGGCCGGCTCCCACACCGTGCCGCCTCGCGCCTGCGCCGACTGCCACGTCAACAATAATTACAACCTGACTCAGACCACCTGCGTTTCCTGCCACCAGCAGGACTACAACAACGCCAAGCAGCCGGTCGACCATATTACGGCTGGCTTGCCCCTGACCTGCGAAACCTGCCACGACACCGTCAACTGGATGAATGCCAAATTCGATCACGCCCAAACCGGTTGGGCGCTGACTGGGTCACACACCGTGCCGCCGCGTGCCTGCGCCGACTGCCATGTCAGTGGTAATTACAAGCTCAACCAGACGACCTGCGTTACCTGCCATCAGCAGGACTACAACAACGCGGTTAGTCCCGTAAATCACGTCCAAGCCGGCTTGCCCCTGACCTGCGAAACCTGCCACGACACCGTGGCCTGGACTGACGGCAAATTCGATCATGCGCAAACCGGCTGGCCCTTGACCGGATCACACACGGCGCCGCCGCGACAGTGCGCGGACTGCCATGTCAACAACAATTACAGGCTGAACAACACCGCCTGCATCACTTGTCACCTGACCGATTTCAATAACACCAATAACCCGAATCACGTGCAGGCTGGCTTTCCGCAGACCTGCGAGGTCTGCCATGACACGATCAAATGGACCGACGCCAACTTTGACCACAACAAGACCAGCTTCCCGCTCACAGGCTCCCACACTGTACCGCCGCGCGCCTGCGCCGACTGCCACGTCAACAACAATTACACAACTCTGCCCACCGACTGCTATGGCTGCCACAAGGCGGACTACCAGAATGCGAACAATCCGAACCACATCGCCGCCCATTTCCCGACCACCTGTGCAACCTGCCACGACACTGTCAAGTGGACGAATGGCAAGTTCAATCACACATGGTTCTCGCTGAACCATGGCAACGCCAACGGTGTGTGCAGCACCTGCCACACGAATCCGAACGACTACTCGGTCTTTACCTGTACAAACTGCCACGCGAGGTCCCAGACGGATGGAAATCACCAGGGTGTTGGAGGCTATGTGTACAACAGTGTGAATTGCTACCAGTGCCACAAGAATTGATCAAGGGAAACCGACATGCTCTTACGTTGATAGGAAGTGGCTAAGTCATTCGATAGCGCAAAGGTATGAAGAGGGAGTATGAAGCGGTGGATCTATCTGGGATCGCTCCTGGTCCTGTCGGCGATACTTCCGGCTCGAGCCGCCGACCCTCGTCCAGGCGAAGTGCGCAAGGTTGAGGTTTTTCCCGCCAGCGGCGAGGTTCGTGTCGAAGTCACTCTGAGTGTGCCGGTTGTCCCGTCGGTTGCGGTTGCGCAACATCCCGACCGCCTCGTCCTCAAGCTTCCAGGAACAATCTCCGACGCCAAGCAAAAGCGAATCCTCGTTCGGCAACTCGGCGTGCGTTCTGTCCGCTTCGGGCTGAACCATCCCAATCCTCCAGAGACCCACCTGGTCGTGGATCTGGACCAGGAGCATCCCTACAAAATTCTGACAAATGGCACAAAAATCGTTCTGGTGGTAGAAACTCCGCTGAGCGTTTCGGCGCAGCAGCGCACCGGACCAGCGGCCGCCGCCTCCCGTCCGCTCATCGGTTACCTGGGACGCAGGCAGGACTCTGGCAGCGGAAACAGTGGCTCTTCATCTGTCTCTGAGGGTTCGGGATCGAATCCGACGGCTGCCAAAGCTCCCATGCGAGACGCAACCCCGAAGCCTGCCGAGAATTCCCATCCACAAGTTGCGAAGACGTCGGAATGGAATGTGTCGACGCCCGTCGCTCAGACCGCGACCGAACCTTCCACTCCCACTGTGTCTCAGGCCTCCCCTCCAAAGGCGTCCGAAGCTCAGGTCGAAAACGTTGCGAAGGAATCCAGTCCGGGTGAAGATGGCTCCGGACAAGGTCGAGTTCTTCTGCCTTCTCGCGCAGGCGAAAATCCTGATCTCCGCACCGCTTTTCGAGTCAAGTACGTCGCCCAGGATGCCGCCTATCTCGATGGCGGCCGCGCGGCAGGCTTGGCTGAAGGCATGAAACTAGTCGTGCGCGACCTGTCGAACTCGGGTGCCGTCGCTGCGGAAGGCGCGGATTCGGCCGCCGCCGGCGATGTCGCCGAACTCGAAGTCTTGTCCGTTGCCGAGACCTCGTCCGTCACCGAGATCGGTAGTCCAAAGCGTCCCGTGAAAGTTGGCGATCTCGCGTATCTTTCCTCCGCCGATCAGCAGACTCTGGTGGAAAAGAACGCGCTCAGCGCCACTCGCAAATATCCCGCCGTAGTCAGTTTCACCGAGAACGATACTCTCGACGATGAAGCACGCGCCGAAGTGCCCAAGCCGCCCCTGCCTTCGGTGAACCGCGCCCGTGGACGTATTGGCTTTGACTACATTGGTGTCGTTAGCCATGACGGGTCCGGTATGCAGAGCTCAAATCTCGGCATGGTCCTGCGCGCCGACATCACTCGCATCAACGGCACTCACTGGAACGTGAGTGGCTACTGGCGCGGGCGCTTCAACTCCACTTCCGCCGGTCCACAGACTCTGCAGGATCTCATCAACCGCACCTATCATCTCTATACCACCTACGACAACCCAAGCTCCTCGTGGGTGGCGGGCTTCGGACGCATGTATCTGCCCTGGGCCCCCAGCCTCGACACCATCGACGGCGGCTACTTCGGACGCAAACTCGGCCGGGGAGTCACGGCTGGATTATTCCTGGGGTCGACGCCTGATCCCACGTCATACAGCTATGCCCCCAACCGCGAAATTGGAGGCGCCTTCGTCAACTTCGAAGGCGGTAGCTACGATAATTTCCGTTACTCTTCCACCAGCGGCGGCGGGTTGCAGATGCTGAAGTGGAGCCCGAACCGACCCTTTCTCTTCTTCGAAAATGGCATCTTCTACAAGCGCGTCTTCTCGATCTATCAGTCTGCGCAGATTGATTCTCAGCCGGGATATGACTACAAAAATCCGGACGGGACTACCGCCCACCAAGGGGGCACGGGCTTCGGTCTTGGCCGCAGCTTCACCACCATTCGCATCCAGCCCCACCCGCGCGTCGAATTCAGCTTCAATCACACCTACTTCCGTGATCTGCCGACCTTCGATCCGAATCTGATCCAGACCGGATTGCTCGACAAATACCTGATGCAAGGATTCAGCGCGGGCACCCGCGTCGAGATCTACAAGCAGATCTGGCTCAGCGCCGACCTGGGACTCAGTAACCGGACCGGCGACAAAAACAACTCACTCAACCAGATGTTCGGCATCACCTTTGGCCGTCTGCCCTGGATCAACATGCACGCCGATGTGCGCTACTCGCGCTTCAGCAGCAGTTTCGGCAGCGGTTCCTACGAAGCGCTCTCGCTCTCCAAGAATCTCGGCGAGGCCCTGCAGTTGCAGATTCTCGCTGGTCAGCAAAACTTCGCCTCCAGCCTGACCAGTGCCAATATATCCCGCTTCATTAATGGAACGATTGAGACTGCCCTCGGCGAACATTACTTCATTCAGGCGGGCGGTACCATCAACCGCGGAAACCAGATGAACTACGACCAGTGGCTGTTCACCTTTGGCTACCGCTTTGATAACCGCCACGGACACAGGGGACAATGATGCGCACGCCTATCTCAACCCGTCTCCTCCCAAGCCTCGTGGCGTCGCTGCTGTTGGCCGGGACGATCGCCAGCGCCCAGACTGACTCACTCGAGAAAGTCCTCGACCGCACCTCGCAGCGCGTGTCGGAATTCCTGGACGAGTTTTCGAACGTCAAGTGCACCGAGCAAGTCACTCAGGAAAAGTTCAAACCCAACGGCAAGAGGGAACTCGAACAGCAGTCCAGCTACGACTATCTCGTCATGCTGACCAACGCCGGTGGCGATCTGAGCGTCAACGAATCACGCCTGCCGGTGAAGGAAGCCAAAGTCAGCCGCAGGCAAGACATCTCGATGCTACTCAGCAACGGCTTTGCCACGCTCTTTCTCGTATTTCATCCCTACTACATCAACGGTTTCGACTTCACCGACGCCGGTAGCGAGACGCTCGAGGGCTACGCTGCCCGCAAAATCCATTTCCAGCACATTCGCAACACGCGCTCCGTGGCGGCACTTGCCTTGCGCGGTCGCGAGTATCCCCTCGAGTTATCGGGCACCGTGTGGGTCGATCCGCAAAACGGAAACATTCTTCGCATCGAGGCGGGGATCGGTTCCACTCTAGAAGACATCGGCATGAAGACCCTGCAGTCTTCCGTGCGCTTTGCCCCTGCTGCCTTCAGCAAGGATAAAGATAAGGATAAGGATAAGGATAGAGATAGAGATAAAGATAAAGATAAAGATAAAGACCAGCCCGTGTACTGGTTCCCGACGGAAGCGGTGGTCGAAGTGGAAACCCCCAAGCAGCACTGGCGCAACACCCACCGTTTCCTAACCTATAAACAGTTCTCCGTGGCCACCGAGGAGCACGTCGCCGAAAAATGAGCACAGCTACCGCCCCAACCCCAATCCGGACCACCATAGCGGCCGCCAGCGATCCCGAGGCAGGTCACAAGCTTCGCCTGCTTATCGGCTACATCATCGCTGTCGCTCTGATCGTAGGAATTGCCGCCTACGGCGTTGACTACTACACTGCCGGCCCCCACGACCGTCCTTTCATGGCGAAGCACGCGCTACTCAAGCCCAGCGGACGCATCGGCATCAAGCTCGGGATGCTCGGCGTTGCTATGTTCCTAGTGATCTTTCTCTACCCCTTGCGCAAGCGCTGGACCTGGCTTGGCCGGCAGGGCAACTCGCGCCACTGGCTTGATTTTCACGTCCTGCTCGGGCTCTCTGCGCCCTTTGTGATCGCGCTGCACTCTTCTTTCAAATTCCATGGTTTCGCCGGTATCGCGTTCTGGATCATGCTGGGGGTCTCCATCAGCGGGATTGTCGGGCGTTACCTCTACAGCCAGATACCTCACCGCGTCAACAGCGCCGAATTCTCACGCAAGGAACTCCAGGACCTCCAGGACAAGATGATGCAGCAGCTCGCAGGGCAGAAACTACTGAGAGAATCGGACGTGCGCTCTGCCCTGCGTCTCCCCAGTCAGCAGAGAGTCGATCAGTTGCCCATTCCCGCCGCGCTGATTTACATGTTGCTGCTCGACCTGCTGCGACCGTTCCGGATTGCCCATCTGCGGAATGGAGCACTGCTAGGCAGCGAACACCTCACCTCGCTCGGCGGACTGCTCCCCACGCGCCACCGCGAACTGGAGCGCGCGATCGTCGTGGCCCGGGAAGAGGCAGCCCTTTCGAAGCGCATCCTTTTCCTGTCTCGTACGCAGCAAGTCTTCCACCTCTGGCACGTGGTCCACAGGCCCTTCAGCTACACCTTTGCGGTGTTGGTGCTCATTCACATCTGCGTGGTTTTGATGATGGGATTTTTCTAGGATGGTCTTTATGGACTGGCTCGATTGGCTCGTCACCCTCGTGATTGCCGCTACGGTGTCGCTGTTCTTTCTGCGCGGTTACTTGAAGGGCCTCAAGAAAAGAGACGAACACGCCCGCCGGGCGGCCGAAAAAGGCAAGCTCTTTTCGCACGGCCCCAGCTCGCAGCATCCGCACATTGACACCAACCAGTGCATCGGCTGCGCCACCTGCACCACCGTTTGTCCTGAGGGCGACGTCCTGGCGATGTTGGCGGGCAAAGCGGTCATCGTTAATGGCCACAAGTGCATCGGCCACGGCCTCTGCGCCGAAGCCTGTCCGGTGGGCGCCATCACCATGGTGATGGCCAAGCTCAGCATGGGCGCCGACATGCCTCGCATGACTGAGGAATACGAAACCAGCATCGAGAACCTGTTTATCATCGGGGAGCTCGGCGGCTTGGCCCTGATCAAGAACGCTGTCAATCAGGGACGTGATTGCGTGGACTACATCATGCGCCGTCGCGCGGCTGCACACGTGCCTGCACCGCCCGGGGTTTACGACGTGTTGATTGTCGGCGCCGGACCGGCAGGTATCAGCGCATCTCTACGCGCCATCGAGAGCAAACTCAACTACGTCACACTCGAACAAGATGAGATTGGCGGCACCGTCGCCAAGTATCCACGCCAGAAGCTGGTGATGACCAGCCCGGTCGAATTTCCTATGTACGGCAAATTCAAAAAGACCGAACTCTCCAAGGAAAACCTGCTCGCGTTCTGGAACACTGTTCTCCATCGCGCCGACTTTAACTGTGTCACCAAAGCCAAGGTCGAGCAGATAACCAAGGACGAAGACGGCATCTTCGTGGTCAAAACGGCCACCAATGACTATCGTGCCCGCGCCGTCATTCTCGCTCTGGGTAAAACTGGAACCCCGCGCAAACTCGGCGTTCCCGGAGAAGAACTGGCCAAAGTGATGTACCGGCTGATCGAGGCCGACCACTACGTCAACAAGAAAATCCTCATCGTCGGCGGCGGAGATAGTGCGGTCGAAGCTGCCATGGGACTCGCGAACCAGCCTGGCAACAAGGTCACTCTCTGCTACCGTGGCGCGGAGTTCAGTCGCATCAAAGAACGCAACTCGAACCGAATCGAAGACTGCATGCGGTCCGGCAAAGTCGAAGTCCTCTTCAATACCAACCCGGTCGAGTTCACGGCGGACTCCGCGGTTCTGGATGTCCAGGGCCAGAAACGAGAACTACCCAACAACTTCGTTTGGATCTTCGTCGGTGGAGTGCCTCCCTACGACTTCCTTAAGAAAATCGGCGTTAGCTTCGGCATGCATGACATGACACAAGAAGCCAGTAGCGAAGCCAAGCACGCGGTCCAGGAAAAACACGCACTGGCCAAGGCCGGAAGTGCTTTCTTCTGAAGAGTGTCAGATCCAAACGGACACTGTTTGAGCCTCTAACAAAACCTCCTTCGCCATTAAATTCCCGGTAGGCGGGACCGAGCCACTCGCTTTCCCGTAACCGCGGGTAGAGCCCCTCGGTCTCACACGAAATCGTGTTAGGATTGCACGCCGGAAAGTAGGCGACGCGCCCTGCCCATGCCACAATCTCCAAACACTTCGGAACACAAGCGGCTCAGGGAACACCACACTGGCCCGGTCGAACCCTGGCGGAAATGGGGACCGTATGTCAGCGAGCGCGCCTGGGGTTCGGTGCGCGAAGACTACAGTCCTTACGGCACGGCCTGGGACTTCCTCACCCACGATATGGCGCGCAGCAAAGCCTACCGCTGGGGCGAGGATGGTATCGCCGGAATCTGCGACCGCTACCAGGTGCTCGTCTTTGCTCTCGCTTTGTGGAATGGCCGCGATCCCATTCTCAAAGAGCGCATGTTCGGCCTCACCTGCGACGAGGGCAACCACGGCGAGGACGTCAAGGAATACTGGTTCTACCTGGACAGCACGCCCACCCACAGCTACATGCGGATGCTCTACAAGTATCCGAGCGCAGAGTATCCCTACCGGGAACTAGTCGAGGAAAACCGCCGCCGCTGGGGCGCTAACCAGCGGGAATACGAATTGCTCGACACCGGGATCTTTGACCAGGACCGCTACTTCGACATTTTTGTGGAGTACGCCAAGGCCTCGGAAGAAGACATCTGCATTCGCATCGAGGCGATCAACCGCGGTCCAGAAGCTGCAACACTCCACTTGTTGCCCCATCTCTGGTTTCGCAATACGTGGGGGTGGACAGATCCGCGCGGCCGCGAGCCGATTATTTATCTGGATTCGCAGCGCGATTCCCTTTGCATAGTGGCGGACGATACCGCAGCCGATCCTCTCTCGAGCCTGCAGTTTCAGTACAAGCTCGGACGGCGTTTTCTCTATGCGGAGAAAGACGGAGCGGCGCGCTTCACAGACAACGAAAATAACTCCGTCCGGCTCTACGGATGCGCGAATAATCCAAAGCCTTACGTGAAAGACAGCTTTCACCGCCACGTGATTCACGGTGAAGCGTCCGTCAATCCCGCGCAGTGCGGAACCAAATCCTGCATCTGGTATCAGCGGTTGCTCGGAGCGGGCGAATCGTGGGTATTGCGCCTTCGGCTGACTCCACAGGAATTGCGAGATCCACTTGCTCCGGTCGACGAAACCATCCGAACCCGGCACGCGGAAGCCGACGAATTCTACGACACCGTATATCCCCCCAAAGCCACTGCGGAAGAGCGCCGGATCCAACGGCAGGCGTTCGCCGGGATGCTCTGGAGCAAGCTGTTTTATTACTGGGATATTAACCGCTGGCTGGAAGGTGACAATCCCAAATTCCGTCCGCCCGATTCCCGCAAACGCCTGCGCAACGTGCACTGGCGCCACCTGAACTCCATGCGCATTCTCTCCATGCCCGACAAGTGGGAGTTCCCCTGGTTTGCAGCTTGGGACCTGGCGTTTCAGTGTGTAACGCTGGCGCTCATCGATTCTGCGTTCGCCAAGGAAAATCTCTGGCTGCTCCTGTTCGAGCAGTTCCAGCATCCCAACGGCCAGATTCCAGCTTACGAATGGGAGTTCTCGGATCTCAATCCTCCAGTGCACGCGTGGGCGTGCTGGCGAGTGTACGAACTCGAGAAGCATCGCACCGGTGTTGCCGATACCGCGTTCCTGGAAAAGTGTCTTCACAAGCTGCTCATGAACTTCGCCTGGTGGGTCAACCGGGTGGACAGCCAAGGCAACAACGTCTTCGAAGGCGGATTCCTCGGGCTCGACAACATCGCCGTCGTCGATCGCGGCGAGAAGTTTCCGGGCGGCGCCATTCTCGAACAATCCGATGCCACCGGATGGATGGGTTTCTTCTGTCTCTACCTGATGAAGATCGCTCTCGAACTGGCGCGCACCAATTCGGTATACGAAGGCATCGCCACCAAGTTCTTCGAGCATTTCATCTACATCGGCAGCGCCATGAAGAAAATGGGTGGCCGCGACTACCAGCTTTGGGACGAAAAAGACGGGTTCTTTTACGACGTCCTGCGCTATCCCAACGGCGAGTTTCACAAATTCCGCCTGCGCTCACTGGTTGGACTGATTCCGCTGTACGCGATCGAAGTATTGCGGCGCGAAGACGTCGATCCATTTCCAGTTTTCAAGTACGACCTGGAATGGTTTCTAAACAACCGCGCCGACCTGGTGGGCGATGCTTGCTATCGCGAAGGGCTAGACGGCGAGCGCTACGTGCTCTCGATTGCGGCTCCCGAGCAATTTTCACGCCTCTTGCGCCGCCTCTCCGATCCCGGGGAGTTCCTCTCAGCTTATGGTCTAAGAAGTATCTCCAAGTATCACGAGCATCTTCCGTTTGAGTTTGCCGGCCGTTCGGTTGGCTATGAGCCGGGAGAAGCGGAAGTCCAGGTCAAAGGTGGCAATTCAAACTGGCGCGGCCCCATTTGGTTTCCGACTAGCTACCTGCTGATTCATTCTCTGCTTCGGTTCGGGCAGGCGTTGGGCGACGAACTCCAGGTTACAGGCGACGGTCGCACCATCACGCCCTCGCGGTTCGCGGAGGAGCTTGCCGAGCGGATGATCTCGATTTTCACGCGCGATGCCGCCGGCCGCCGTCCCTCTTCCGGTGAATACGCGAAGATGCAGAACGATCCGCATTGGCGCGATCTGATCCTGTTTCACGAGTATTACCACGGCGACACTGGGAAGGGACTGGGCGCCAGTCACCAGACGGGCTGGAGTGGACTGATCGCCAACCTCATCGACGAGTGGCGACGCTGACATGGAACTCCGACGTCGGCTCATCTACGCGGGCGTAATGCTGCTGATCCTCATCAGCTTCAGCACCCTCGGATATCGCTTGCTCGGCGGGCCTTCCGTCGGACTGCTGCAAGCACTCTATATGGCCGTTATCACCGTGGCCGGTGTGGGCTACAGTGAAATTGTCGCAACCGCCAACAATCCCGCGCTTCGCATCTTCAACATGTTTATTGTGCTGTTTGGAGTGGCGGTTACGGTGTATGTCTTTTCGGTCGTAGCCGCCTTTCTGGTCGAAATTGAAGTCACCAATCCCTTCTGGAGACGCAGAATGCAAACACGTGTGGATGAACTCAAGGATCACTTCATCGTCTGCGGACTGGGAGACACCGGCCGTTTCGTCGTGGCCGAGCTCCAGAAGACGCGCACGCCGTGCGTGGTGATTGACCTTTCCGAAGAAAACGTTCGCAAAATGCAGGAATTGCACGTGGAGGCTCTCCGCGAGATGCTTTACGTCATCGGCGACGCTACCGAGGAAGACACCCTCGAGAAGTCTGGTCTGAGCCGCGCCAAAGGACTAGTCACGGCTCTTCCGCACGACAAAGACAACCTGGTCATCACGGTGCTCGTCCGGCAGCGCTCTCCGCGACTGCGCATCGTGAGCCGCTCCACTGACCGCAAGTTCGCCGACCGCATGATGAAGGCCGGGGCCAATGCCACCGTCTCACCCAGCCAGATCGGCGGCTTGCGCATGGCGAGCGAAGCAATCCGGCCGCATGTCGTGGGCTTCCTGGACTTGCTTCTCAAGGAGCAGGGCAAGACCCTGCGGGTGGAGGAAGTCGAAATCAAGCCCGGTTCGCCATGGGCCGGGAAGCGGCTCCACGAAATTGATTTGAAGGGCCGCATGAACCTACTGGTTCTCGGCCTCAAGCATCCCCCCGGCAGCGGCCTTCCCGAGCTGATTGTGAATCCGTCCGACCGCGCGACAGTCACCGCGGGCGGAGTGATCATCGCGCTCGGCGACCTGCCAGACATCGATCGCGCTCGCCGGGAAGCGGATGGCCGGACCTGAACAGTCAGTGAGACGGTCAAGGAGTCCCGCGACTGAAGTTGCGTGACTTGTCCCCGTTTGAGCGACAATCCCGGTTGGTTTCCCCGCCGCCAAGAATCGAACTGGATCTGGGTGTCACAACCTCCGTTACATCTCGTGAGTCTCCCCAAATCTCAAAACTGGATCTGGACCGAAAACTGGAATTCCCTCTGCATGGCTCCCGAACCCAGCGAACCGATGACACCGCCCTTGGGGGTGTCCACGCTGGGGTTGGGATTTCCCAGGTTCACCTTGTTGAATGCATTGAAGACGTCGGCCCGAAAGTCCAGACTGGCACGCTCGGTCATGGCAACGGTCTTGGCGACACCAATATCGCTCTGGAAGAAGCCGGGGCCGCGAAGAGAATTACGACCGGCGGTGCCAATCCGCCCAATGGCAGGACGTTGCCAGGGGCCGATCGCATTCCCAGGAACCGGATTGCCGTTGGCGTCGACTCCGCAGAATTTTGTTCCCGAGATGCAATCGTTCCCCCCGAGTTCTTTTCCACCGGTCGTCAGGAAATACTGATCTCGCCCGCCGCCGACGGTCACGAGCCCAACCCGATTGGGACGGCACGGCGAAGAGGGGTCCACATCTAATTGGCAATCTTTGTACGTAGGAGTGAATGGAAAGCCGCTTCGCCACACGGTGATAGCACTCAGCGTCCATCCGCCAACGAAGCGGTCGGCAGCCGGTCCGACTCCACCGAACCAGGTTTTGCCCCGGCCGATCGGTAGGTTCCAGATGTTGGTCAACACGAAACGGTGCGTGAGATCGAAGCTGTCCGGCCCATAGCCTACCCGTGGATCGACGCGAAAGTAGTTTGAATCGTAGTCCAGGCCCTTGGACCATGTGTAATGCGCCATCAGTGAATACCCGTGGTTGAAATTCTTCTGCAACTTGCCCTGCAGCGCATTGTAATTATCCGAAGCGTTGTTTCCAAAATACCGCACCTCGAAGATCGTAGGGTTGAAGAAACAAGGAGCAGTTGGCCGGCACTTTGGAGGTTGGGTAATGGACACGTTGTCGTAAAAGCCTCGGAACGCCTGCATGACGAAACAATAAGCGCTGTTTGGGTAGATGAAGATTGAGTTTTTCCGGCAAAACGAAGGTGCCTTGTTATTCACAATCGTAACCTTGGCGATACTGTTCTGCAGGCTGGTCTGATTTAGGTCGTAGTAAGTCCCGACGCCGCTGTCCGTGAACACATGGGTTCCTTTGTTTCCGACGTAGCCCAGCTCAAAATAGAGTCCTGACGCAAGTTCGTGTTGCACCGTAAGATTCCAGGAATCCACGGTCGGAACGCGGACCTGAGAAGGCAGGGCATAGAGAATCGCTCCGCTGGCCGATAGTGCTGGAGTCTGGTTCGGAGCCCCAATGTTCGCCGCCGCCAAGTCCAGCAGGGAGAACCGGGGACCGGCGGGGAACACGAATTGCGGAGGCCCGCTCGCCAAGTTGAATCCGCCGGACTGAACGTTCTGGGTTACGGAGACGGGCGGGTTCTGGGTGGCAGCAATGCCGAACAGAGAGCCGGCATAACCGGCATCGAAGCTCCGGCCATATCCCGCCCGAATCACGGTCGAGGGATTCACGAGGTAGGCGAGTCCCAGCCGTGGAGCGAACGTCTTCAGGCTGATGGTTATGCCGCCATTGGTGTCGCCTCCGGTTGCCACGTTGAAGAACGTTGACCCGGGATTTTGCCGGATTGCCAAATTCTCTTCGGGCGGAGTTGGGCTGTTGAAATTCGGGATCAGAAATCCGCCGCGTCCCGCGCCGGTCACACTCTGCGGAAAATAGATTTCCCACCGTAGACCATAGTTGAGAGTTAAACGCGAGTTCATCCTCCAGGTATCCTGCCCGTAGAAGGCAAACCTCTTTTGCCGCTCACCGGCATCGACTGCGGCCGGTGTGCTGAAGGTCCTATCAAAGGACGTGACATCTCCGATCAGAAAAGTCGCCAGGCCCAACCCGGTCGCGCCTTTTTCGCCAGCTAGCTGTCCGGTTAAGCTGGGCGCGAAACTGAAGAATCCCGTCGGTGGCCGGTCGCTCTCCAAGCGATAGTTCTGCAGAAAACGGAGATCGCCTCCCCACTTCAAAATGTGTTGGCCCGCGCTGCGAGTCCAGTTATTTACGAACTGAAACTGCTGTTCGCGCTCGCGCAGGGGACAATTGCAGTTGTTGGCAACGATGGAATAGCCGAGGCGCAGATAGTCGTTGCCGATACTCGACGCCAAGCCATTCGAACCTGGAATCTGTATGTCCGGCATTCCGGTCGCGAACGGATCACCAGTCTGGTTCCCAAAGATATTCGGGATCTTGATGTCGGGAGTCTTCCCGAAGTCCTGCGAGTCATTGTTTAGCCGGTAACGGAAGTAGCCGAAACGAACGTCCGTCAGCAGCCGGGAGCTCAGCGAATAGGTGAATCCGCTTGCAATCCCCTGGTTTCGGGTTCGGGCCACTCCCGCGAATCCCGCAGGATCGGTTCCTGCGCCGCCCGCGACCACACCAAAGGCGGGCATTCCGTTGTCGCGGAAATCACCGAAGCTGTAACGGCCGAAGATGCGAAGGGCCGAGCTTGCATTGTAGTCCGTGCGAACGTCGAACTGGTCGCCATTGAAGACTTCTTGACCAGAGGCCAGATAGTTGTTGCAAACGGCCTCACCCCCACCGCTAACGCAGTTCGGATCCGTTGGTAGGCTGGGCGTGGGCGGAGGCAAAAGCGCGAGGAGTCGGGCCGCCTGGTCCGTAACATAACCGTCAGGGTCGCCATGCACGGCATTACTGGGGCTATTTGGAATCCGGTAGGGGACGCCGTTGATCGTTGGAAAGGCGTTGCCCTCTTTATCGGTCAGAGTCCCGTTAATGAATTTGCTGTAACCGGATAAATCGCAGTAGGGCTGCATACCGCTTCCTGCAGGGCCCAAGCAAGTGGTTCGGACGCGATCCGGCGGCACGTTCAGCAACAAGTTCGCACCCCGGGAAGATCGGGTCCCTTGGTAATCGCCGAAAATAAAGAGCTTGTTCTTTGCGATCGGTCCGCCGAACGAACCGCCAAATATACCCATCTTGGTCGGGGGAACACCCGCGGGAGCAAACGGGTCTGTTGATTGTCCCCACCCAGTCCGGCGATCGCCGAACGCGTCGCCGTGCCAGACATTGCTTCCGCTGCGCGTCTGGATCGTGACGACACCCGCCGTAGCTTGTCCGAATTCGGCGTTGTAGCCCAACGTAGTGACTTTCATTTCTCGCACGGAATCGAGCGTGGGATTGATGACGACGATGCCTTCCAGAGGGTCGCGGTTTTCCGTGCCATCGAATTGGAAGGCGCTGCCACTGAAATGCTGCCCGTTGATGTTGACGGGCTTGGCTTGTTGCGGATTCTGACTGTCCGGGATGAAGAGGTGGCCAAGCGCCGCTCCTGGGACAAGTAATTGCAGCGCGGTGAGGTTGCGGTCCAGGAGAGGCAACTCGGCGATAGCGCGCGAATCGAACAGCGTGGAAACATCGGTTCGATCCAGCTGCAGAACGCTCGCTCCAGTGGCTGTACTCCCCACGATCGTATTCGGATCGCCAGCCTGCAGAGGCACGTTGACAGTTGTCGTGGAATTCGCGCTCACCACAATGGTCGCTTGTACCCTCTTGAAACCGTCGGCCCGCACCTCAATCTGATAGAGGTCCGCGGAAACATTGCTAACCGCGAAGGATCCGTCTGGGTTGCTCTTGGCTCCTGTACGGGCTCCAGTCCCGACCGAGATCATGTTGACAAGTGCGCCCGAAACAGGCGTTCCGGAGGCGCTGGTCAGTCGGCCCAAAACCTGGCCGTACACGGACTGGGCTGTGCCACGATCTGTCAGCAACAAAACGCTGGAGAGGAGCAATATTACGAGGATGACGAGGTGTGAGGCTCTCATTCTTCCTCCCTTCGAAATTCTCTAATCTCTTAGGGCCCGATCTAGCGGATGGGGAAATCGTACTGCGCGGGGGAAGACCGCACCGGTAAGGAGCAGTGTGCGCTTTGGGAAGGTATTGTTGACCTAAAAATCGGAATTGTCAATCGTAACCCGCACGGTCGCGGAGGAATCGCAGGGTGAGGCGAAGTCGACCACAATCACCCCTTGGACCGCAGCCCCTGGTTATGGCATAATTCCACTCCTTAGCAGGTCTGCGGATGTAGGAACGCGAGATCTGCGTTTGGCCCAAGTTTAACTTTCAATAGTCATCGGTATAGCACTTCGAGTGCCTGCACGCGATTTCCGAGTGCAACCCCGATTTGATCTGCGGGAACAGTCATGGCAGCGACACTCCGGACTCAAGCGCCGCAACTCGAACTCGGCCATGTACTGTTCATCGAAATCGTCGGCAACGGCTCATCTTCGATATCTGATCAGCGCAAAGCACTGGAGCACTTGCAAGAACTCGTCAGCAGCACTGTGGAATTCAAGAAGGCTTATCGTAGAAACCAGATGATCGCGCTTGCTGCGTCTGACGCGATGGCGCTTGTTTTTTTCAGCAATCCGGAAACCGCAATGCGTTGCGCGATCGAGATCAGTCGCAGCGCTCGCAAGATCGAAAGCCTCCGTTTACGGATGGGCCTGCACTCCGGGCCCGTGCATCCGATAGCTCACATCAACTGCAACGATCGCATCGCTGACGGTGGGATCAGCGTTGCCCAAAGAGTGATGGATTGCGGCGAGGAGGGGCACATCCTGGTTTCACACTTCACTGCCGAACAGCTACAAGAGCTTGGTCCTTGGACTGAGTTTCTTCAGGATTTGGGTGAAGTTGACCTTAAGCACGGAGCAAAGGTGCGCCTCTTTAATTTCTGGGATGGAGATGCGGGAAATTCCAAACCTCCTAAAGAATATTCCGTGCGTCAGCAAGACAAGAGCCGGTCCGCAAACCAACTCATAGGCCAGACGGTGTCTCATTATCGCGTTTTGCGCAAGTTGGGGAGTGGAGGCATGGGGGTGGTCTACGAGGCGGAAGATACGCGTCTCGGGCGCCACGTCGCGCTCAAACTTCTTCCCGAACGTTTTTCCCGGAGTCCCGTCGCGGTGCAACGTTTCCAGCGTGAGGCGTGCACGGCTTCATCATTGAACCATCCTAATATCTGCACAATCCACGACGTGGGTGAACACAACGGCCAGCACTTCATCGTGATGGAGCTTCTCGAAGGTAAGAACCTGAAGCAGGTCATTTACTCTGGTGCATTGCCGCAGGAGCGAATTGTCGCCTTGGGCATCCAAATTGCAGAGGGTCTCGAGGCGGCACATGCGCGAGGTATTGTGCACCGGGACATTAAGCCCGCCAACCTGTTTGTGATCCCACGCGAGCGGATCAAGATTCTCGATTTCGGCCTAGCCAAGTTGACAGCGCGCGAACGCACCGCGCAAGGCGAATTCGAAATCGCTCCCCCTGATGAACCAACAGTTGATAAGTTAGCAACCGGAGACATCACCGGCGCCGGTGAGTTCGTTGGAACAGTGTCTTACATGTCTCCGGAGCAGGCGCGGGGTGAGGTGCTTGATCATCGCACCGATCTTTTCTCGTTCGGCGTGGTGCTTTACGAAATGACGACCGGCTTGCCTCCTTTCCGTGGCGACACCTCGGCCGTGGTATTCGACGCGATTCTGAACAAGCCCCCCGCTCCAGTCATGCGCGGAAATCCGCAAGTCTCGCCAGAGTTGGAGCGAATCATCAGCCGCGCGTTGGAGAAATCGCCCGACATGCGCTATCAGTCGGCCGCGGATATTGGCTCGGAGCTGCGCCGTCTCGGTATGCGAACCAGTGTCGCGGTGCCGGAGCCGGTTGTCGAACCTGCCACGAAGACGGGTGATCTTGAGATCGTTGTGCTCTACAAGCGCAACGCTCAACCGGACGAACAAATCATGCAAGCCCTGACGGAAAAGCTAACCAGCCGTGGCTGCAGGGTATTTGTCGACCGGCATCTTGTCGTGGGCGTCGAGTGGGCACACGAGATCGAACGCAAGATCGGAGAGGCGGATGCTGTGATCCCCCTGCTTTCGGCACCATCCGTACGCAGCGAGATGCTCGCGTACGAGCTCGATCTGGCTCGCTCTTTTGCCGAGCGTCAAAACGGCAAGCCTCGCATCTTACCGATTCGTGTCCAGTTTGAGGACCAACTTCCGGACTCCTTGCATTCCGTACTGGATGGGCTCAATTACTCTCTCTGGAAAGATTCCGGAGACGATGAGCGAATCATCGAAGATCTGAGCCGGGCTCTCCGGACCCCGCAAGAAGCGTTCCGTCGCAGGCCCCACCTGGAGCCGGTAGGCGGCGCACTGGCGCTCGATTCCAACTTTTACATCGTTCGTCCGACCGACGAGGAGTTTTATTCGGCCGTGGCTCGCAACGACAGTATCATCCTGCTCAAGGGTGCTCGCCAGATGGGAAAGACCTCCCTGATGGCGCGCGGGCTCCAACAGGCACGTAAGGCGGGTGCTCGCGTAGTGCTGACGGATTTCCAGAAACTCAACTCGGCACACCTGCAATCAGCGGAAAGCCTGTTTCAATGCCTTGCGGAAGCTATCGGCGAGCAATTGGATATTGATGTGACACCCGAAGTCTGGAACCCCCGCCGCGGCGCCAGCATGAATTTCGAGCGTTTTCTGCGCCGCGAAATCCTCGCCAAGATCAAAGGCCGCCTGCTCTGGGGGATCGATGAAGTGGATCGCCTCTTCGCCTGTAGTTTCGGGAGCGAGGTCTTTGGATTGTTTCGCTCGTGGCACAATGAGCGCTCGCTTGATCCCTCGGGCCCTTGGCAGAACCTGTCCCTCGCGATCGCCTATGCGAGCGAGGCGCATCTTTTCATCACGGACGTGAACCAGTCGCCGTTCAACGTAGGTACGCGATTAGTGCTCGCCGACTTCACGCTGGACCAGGTTCGCGAGTTGAACGAGCGCTACGGCTGCCCACTCCATGGCGAGAACGAAATGGAAGGCTTCTTTTCCCTGCTCGGCGGGCAGCCCTTCTTGACGCAGCGCGGGCTGCACCAGATGACCGAGAAGAGTCTGTCGTACCAGGAGTTCGCGGCGGGTGCGGCCCGCGACGAGGGCCCTTACGGAGATCACTTGCGGAGAATTTTCGTCTCCTTGAGCCAGGAGCCCGCACTCTGCGAAGTCGTGCGCGGTGTGATCTCGGGACGGCATTCCTCCGGCGCTGACTCCTTCTATCGCTTGCGGAGTTCCGGAATTGTGGCCGGCGAGTCTGCTCGGGACATGAAGCTGCGGTGTCAGCTTTATGAGCAGTATCTCGGCAGCCATCTGAGCTGAGTTCCCATGCCTGGAATCGAGACTGCCAGTTTCTTCGTTGTGGGTGGGACGCTCCGCCGCGATGCGCCTTCCTACATTTCACGAGCCGCCGACCAGAATCTTTACAAGTTTCTTCAGGCTGGCGAGTTTTGTTACGTCCTGACAGCCCGCCAAATGGGCAAGTCCTCGCTCATGGTCCGAACCGCCGTCCGCCTGCGTGACAACGGCACGCAAGTCGCGGTCCTCGATCTGACCAGCCTCGGTCAGAACCTGACCACAGAACAGTGGTACAACGGCCTTCTCGAGCGGGTAGGTCAGCAGTTTGGCCGCGAGGACGAATTGGAAGAGGCATGGCTCCGATTCCCCCAACTTGGTCCCATGCGACGTTTTATGCGAGCGATTTCGGATTCGGTGCTTCCGGGTTTGAATGACCGGGCAGTGATCTTTGTCGACGAGATTGACGCCGTCCGCAGTTTGCCATTTTCCACGGACGAATTCTTTGCCGGAATTCGCGAATGCTACAACCGGCGATCTGTAGACCCTCAGTTCGAGCGGCTGACGTTCTGTCTACTTGGGGTTGCTACTCCGTCGGATCTGATTCGGGACACGCGGACCACTCCATTCAACATCGGCCGTAGAATCGAACTATCGGATTTCACCGAGCAGGAAGCGACTCCCCTGATCCAGGGATTGTGTGCAGACGATTCTGTGGGAATGACTCTCTTGCAACGCATCATCTACTGGACAGGCGGACATCCTTATCTGACCCAGCGGCTGTGCCGGGCAGTCGCCAATGACGGCAAGATTCACGATACCTCGGGCGTGGACCGCCTGTGTGAGGAACTCTTTCTCTCGAACCGGGCTCGCGAACGAGATGACAATCTGCTTTTTGTGCGCGAGCGCATGCTGCGCAGCGAGGTAGACACGGCAGCGCTTCTCACGCTCTACGAGAAGGTCCGAGACGGCAAGACCGTCCGCGACGACGAAACGAGTCCCCTCATTCCTGTGCTGCGGCTTTCCGGCATTGCTCGCGTCGAAAATGGCGTGCTGCGGGCCCGCAACCGCATCTATAACAAGGTCTTCGATGAAAAGTGGGTGAATGTCAACATGCCCGGTGCGGAACTGCGCCGGCAACGGATGGCGTACAAGCGCGGCCTGAAGAGGGCATTTGCGATCGTTATGGCGCTCTTGGTGCTGGGCGTTGCGATTGACATCGCGAACTTATATCTCACCAACAACACCATAGCGCTGCGACAGTTCAAGAGCCACGGTCCACCGGCTTTTTGGGCTTCCTCGCGCATTCCAGTCGCAGGGGAGCAGAGCCAGAGCGGCGGAATTCTGCTGCGCACGGGGCAGCCTAATGTAACCGTGCTGGTAGACAATTTCCAGTTTGGCCGAACCTCCAGTTCCGGCGATCTCCGGATTCCGCTTCCCCCCGCGGCATATGACATTCGCCTGGAAAAACCGGGATTCCAGCCGTTGACGTTGCCCGTCAATGTGCTTAAGGACCAGGAATCCATGATCAGCGTCACATTATTGCGCGAAGTGATCCTGGCCACTTCGTTTGCCGTTACCGGCGGAGTGCCCGGCGCGACGGTGAAGTTGGACGGCAAAGAAGTGGGGCAGGTTCAATCGGACGGAACATTTACGCATGAGGCCAGCGCCGGATTGCATGCCATCGAATTGGAGAAGAAGGGATACCTGCCCGTCAGCACAAAGCAAGCTTTCGCTCTCGGAAAGAAGATCGGCATTGAGGGCGGGATGGCGGTGGACCTCGAAGCGGCTGCAGCGGCAGAGTACCCCGCCGTTGCCGCCTCCACGGATCCGTCTCTGCTGCGGCAATATTTGCGAAAATTTCCCAACAGCAAAAACGCACCCCAGGTTTTCGACCGTCTCGAAGAGATGGAATGGAGCAGTCTGGATAAGACGAACCTCACGTCTTTGGATGCCTTCTTGCGCAGCTATCCCCAGAGTCCACATGCGAACGAAGGAAGAGGGCTCGTGGCACAGTTGCAGAAGGAGCAAAGTGAGGCCATTGCAGCAATCAACACTGGCAAGACCCAGGCTTTGCGGGCTTACTTAGACCGCTATCCCCAGAGTCAGTACGCGCCGCGAGTTCGCGATGTGCTGACTCAACAGCTCGACAAAGAAGCTGTTCTTGATGTTCTTCACCGCTATGAACAGTCCTACAATCGGCAGGATCTCGATGGCATCGTTAATCTGTGGCCTTCTTGTCCCGATCGGATAAGGAAAATGCTGCGGGAGTCTTTCCACTCCGCCGAAAAACAGATAATAGAACTCACGGTGGAGGGCGACCCGGATATCAAAGGAAACTTTGCCAGCGTCAGGGGCCAGGAGACTCGCACCGGATCGCTGACCTCTACCGGCCCAGTAACAATAACTCTGGTGCGACAGAGCGGTGGCTGGTTTATCCAATCCGGAAATTTCTAGAGCAGTGAAAACAGCTCAGGCCTCGGCAGGGCATAACGAAGACCAAAGGGCCCGAGGCTGTTGCCCTTCACCTTCCATTCGAACCGTGCCTGCTTTGCTCTAGATGCTCATCGTTCACATATACGAGGTCAGCGGAATCACGGGGACTATCTCGCTCGAAGTGCACTCGCTCAGCCGGAAAGTAGATGCGCTCATAGGCAGCGATTGTATCGGCCGGCGGCAGTCCCTCTTGTGAGCGGCTGAGGGCCCGCTCCAACGCGGTCTTGAAGCTACAGTCGATCCAGAGACGGAAGTCATAGCATCGCTGAAGCTCCCGTTTGAACAGAAAAATCCCCTCCAGCAAGATCAGATCGATGTCATCGAATTCATAAACATGCTTGCGATAGCAGGTGGCCGTCTCTTCTACGTATTCGGCGGTGAGATGTCTGCTGCCGTCTCGCGCGAGCGGCTCGATCAGGCGAGAAAACATTTCTTCGAAGCGGAAAGCGTGCGAGTAGAAGTGCTCGCCTGGATCATCACCCCCGAAGCGGACATGCGGCAGATTCAACCATCCGTCAGCGGCGATCACCGCAACGCGAAGTCCTTTACCCGCCAGCTTCTCGGCCAGCCGGGCCGAGACATATCCTTTTCCCGATCCGTCAATACCACTGACGGCGATCAGGCGAGCCCGGCGCGCCCTGGGGAATTGCGCGCCCAGGATCACAGCGGTGATGTCATCAATACTTGAGGCGACCTGCACGGGTTTCGACTTAGAAACGAAAAGAGGTCCGGCTGTTCCCAGAATGCGCAGACCAGTGTCGGCCCGATCGCCAAATAGCACTTCTTAGTGCCTATCGCTTAGTGCCTATGCGCTGGCTCCCCACGTCCGTAACATGCAAACAGGCGCGTTTGCATCCCCACCAAGCCATGGCTAATCAGGCTATGGCTAAGTTCGACAGCAGCCTACGAGCTCTGTTCCTGTTGCTTCGGCCCGCGGAACGCTTGTGCTACTTCGAGCCCAAGCGTTCCCACAGGCCTAGCGGTCACGTTACGGTTGGCAAGTAGGCACCCCGCCGGCATCCGGACAGATCGGGGGTTGAGGGGCGAGCGGACCTGCGCTTGGATTTCCCCCCTCACCTTGGACCAGGAACGGCTGGTTATCGAAGTTGCTCGGGATACTCGGGAAGCCCGGGGGAGCGTCCGGGAACTGGAACCCGAACATGGGAGCGTGATACTGCCCAGAGAGGAGCCCGTTTCCACCGGTAAGGATGGGTGCTGGGGCATTCGGATCGACGCATATCTGGGGACTTGGAGGTATAGTGCTGGCCTGGTTCGGTAACTGCAGTTGGCCGTGGCGGCTGTAGGCCGCGTAGACCCGGGTCGTAGGCTGAAAGTTTCCTTTACCTACTTCGAACCGGAAGCGGCCCTTATTCCCCCTGGCTATCCCCCCTACAACGAAGCCGGGTTCCGGGAGTTGGGTACCTAGTATCCGGCATGACTCGGCGCCGCTGCCGGGATCGATGTCCACGGCGATAATGTCCACGAGCTCGGTGGAATCGGTAACGAATCCGACGATTACAATGTTGTTTCTTGGTTCCGGCAGTGGGATATTTCCGCCTACGATCCCGAGGGTTGCATTCGGCAGGACGTTGGTGCCGTTGATATTACCGCCGGTACCGACCACCATTCGGGCAAGCTGCATATAAGCGGGCCCTACTTTGTCCGCCGTCCCTGGCGCCGTGTAGATCCCCAGTTTATCGACACCCACCGTGTTGGCGGAGATATAGGTCTGCGTCTTGAAGTTGGTGACGATAGCAGTTGGGACATTCTTGTACAAGACGCCACCGTAGGCGATGTAGTCGCCCAGCATCAAGGGCGCCTGTTTCCAGGGGTCCGGCTGGGTTGAACCAGCTGACTTGCTGGCCGGCATGACAAAAGCCTGCAAGGGTACGCCGGGGGGAAAAATGGGGTCATGACCAGGAGCCCCGACTGGAGGGTTCAACGGACGGTTGAAAAGCGGACAGTCCGGGTCAACGGCGGGAGGTGCAACTCGCGGCACGCACATCGGGTAGGCGTTGCCGCTGGCGATAGTGGGATTTTCATTGTCCACCGACCAGCGTGGGTCAGGGCTGTGCGGCAGGCCGTAGCGCCCCGTCGGGTCATTGATTTCAATGACGGTACCGGTGCCCTGCTTGCCCAAGGTCCCGCCCACCTCAAACCGGCCTTTCGCATAGTCGATAAAGGTGATGAAACCCTGCCCGATATTGCCCAAATCCTGGCCGACGGGGACGATCAGTCCCACGATGTAGGTGCCGGGAGGGTTCTTGAGCCCAGTGACGTTATTGACAGTCGTGCCTTTGACGTCAATGTTCCCGGCAACAATCGCGTTGAAAGGTAGGTAGGGACTCGCTCCCCGAGCTTGTGCCGGATTGTCAAGCAACGCCAGCCCCGTTTTGCCCGCACCAATGGTAGGGGCAACGTCGTTGACCGGGGCTGAAACGGTAGGATCAAACAGATCCCTCCATTTCAAGGTGTTGGCTGGAAACTGGAGTACGCTGTTCTTAGGCACAATCATCCGGACGCCGCTCATTGTTAATGTGCCGCCGCTGTCCGGGTCAGCAAAATTATCCACCGTGGCCGCCTCGATGTACCCACCTTGGCCGAAGCCTGGCGGCACATTGCTGTTAAGCACAGTTGCTTTGGCACTGGCCTCGAATCCCAACAGCAAGGCCAAGGCAGAGATTAAAGTCAGAATTGTCGTGGATTTCCGTGTCATCAGATTCCTCCCGATGTGTATCTCGACCCCGTTATTGGACTCTTCCTTCTGAACCTTCCTGCCTCCATGTCCGTCGAATCATTGTGAATGCGGATCAAGGTTCAAGAACGTCGGCAGTGGCGTGGCCCGACCTTCCGTGCCCACGGCAGGGACGTCAATAAAAATATCTTGGTCGGGATGAGCCGCCGGTGCTCCGTTGGGAACCAACAGACTGGGATGATCGAATGGTCCCTGCTCAAGGGCGACTCGACTATCGGTGAGACCATCGGCCAGAAAGTCCACCAATGCGTCGATATTTTGCTCAGCCACAGGGTTAAACTCGGGGAACATCAAGGGCGGAATACCATTGATATCCACCGTCTTATCGTGCAAGTTCGTATTGGGGAAATTGCCGCCGCGGGTGTAGAACTCCACCACTTGCCGCAGCGTGGCCGAATCTCCGACGTGGAAATACGGACCGCTGAATCTTATATTTCGCAGATTGGGTGCCTTGAAAGCGCCGTTCGTAACCCGGCGAGGCAACATCGGGACGTCCGGAATAAACCTGGCCACATCCGGTGGCAAGCACCCTACATGGGGGATCGTTGCGGCCGCGCAGGTAGCGACATCCTCTCGCAGGGCCGTCAGCTCTACCAGGGAAAGCGGGAAGGGTTTACCTGCACTAGCGGTTCCACCGGACGAGGTAGCATCCGCAAGCAACGGACCGGGCACCTTGTACGTGAACTGAGTCGACGACAACTTGATCCCGATTGGTTGCGCTCCGATCGGAGCAGTCCCGTTTACAAACGTGCTGTCGAAGGTGGTATCGGTGACTCCGGCAATTTTGATGAACAATCCCGGGTTGAAGAACGATGGAACGCTGGTTCCGGTGGTGACCGTAACCAGGTTCGAGGTTCGCGAAATCGAGGAGATGGGCACAGCGGTTAAGAACAACGGATTTTGGAAGGGGGGATTCCCGGGGGCGTTAGCTCCCCGACCCTTGTCTTCCGCGCCGCAGGCTGCCGTGCCACAACCGCTGCGGCGAAGGCCGATGTTGTACATGCCATGGTCGTAGTTGGCCTCTTCCAAGTTGTCGCCCATGATCATAAATTCGATTGCCTCCCCCTTAGTCAGGGAAGGCACACCTTGGGAATCCGGTTGGTAATCCAAAACGGTGTGTCCTGTCGTGACTGGAGGAACGTGACAATCGGCGCAGTGAGTGCCGAGATTGACGTCATCGTCCAAAAAGACGGTAAGACCTAAGCTCTCCGTCGACGTGAGAGCATTGGGGTTCGGAGCTATTGGAGGACAACCAGCGGGCGGGCAAGGCGATCCGTCGGCTTGTCTAACCGGATTGGGCGCTCCGTTGAACTGGTCAAAGGGAGTGTTATCGGAAACTAGCGTCGCTATGTAGGCCTGCACCGCCAGCCCAAAAAATAGCGAGAAGTTCGCCTGCATCTGAGTGTATTTTCCAGGGCCCAAGGCAGTACTCCCCTGGCACGTTGTGCCTGCCGCCGCTGCGACGTGCGCCTTGTGCGCGGTAAACTCCGGCAAAGACTCCGAGCTAGAGTGGGAATCCTGGTCGTGCATAGCGGCCGACACGGCCCGATGCGGAGCAGCGGCTACGAGGACGTCGGGATGGTTCCACCATTGATCCTGAAATGCGGCTTGGATCATCTCGCAATAAGAGTGAACGTTCAGGCCCGGTCCACTGGCGCGAGCCAATGGTCCTAACACGCTATCGTGAGGATGCACGAGTTGTTTGCCCAAAGGCCGTAGGTTTGTCATCTTCAAGCCGATGTCGGGCAGGGTGCGTCCACTGAAGGACATCGCGATGTTGCTGGTTGGGGGACCAACCGCCACCGAGGCCAAGCTTGAGTTGGTTACGCGAAGGAAGACCTTGGTCAGTTGGCCGCCGACATTTTCCTGAAGCATGTTCGAGCGGTCCCGGAAACCAAAGGCGTTTACGCCGTTAAAAACGAAGCTGGCCCGGCCCTCCCACAAGTTGTCAAAGTTGAAGCCCGCGTTGATCATCGTCGGAGAATTTCTGGGCATCGCGCGGCGGACGTTGGTCCCCGCAACGTTGAAGAGATCCGGCACGAGTGTGCCGCTATCCCTAGCTTTTCCCGGGTTGATGCCAGTGAACTTTTCCAAGCGCACCCCCTGGGAAGCCAGAATGTCGTTTGTATCCCTGGAAACGTTGCTCATCTCTTCGAAAAGAGTGACGCCAGGACCCCGGGGAGTCAGTTCCGTTGGACTGAACCAGTCGTTGAGCGGGAAATCGCCGGCGACCACCTTGTAGTTCGGAGCAAACGTCGGGTGCCCCGGCCTGTTTAAGTTGGGGTCGGGCGGCTCCATCGGAATCGGAGCATTCGGATCGTTGGCAGTAAAGGGGACGGTGGAGTTGCCGAAGAGGGCGTCACCACCCAGGCCGGATCCAGACGGCGGCGGTCCGATAGCGTTGAGTTTAAAATTTGCGTCGCTCAGATTAGGCGAAATCTGGTCTCGGGCGCGAATATCGGCACCGGCGCTGAAATGGCAGGTAGCGCAGGCCTGAACGCCATCGCTGCCCACTTGCATATCCCAGAACAAGGCCTTGCCCAGTCGGATCAGCGCGGTCTGATCCTTGACAATCTCGGCACTCAAAGGCTGAAAAGTTAAAGCGACATCAGGCCCTGGGATAGGCCCCTGTGTCGCCGGATTCCAAACTACAGCACAGGGCACCGGCACCGGTACTTCCTTCAAAGACACCACTTGATCCACATTGAGTCCCAGAACGCAGGGATCCACACTTCCATGCGGGACGGCTGCCGGATTGAAGAATTTGTTGCGCTTATGCAACCGCTCGCTGCTGCGCAAACCCGAATTGCCGTGACTGCTTACTACGACGACGGCACTGACTATCAAGCAACAACCTATGAACGCCATGACTCTGGTCGTCGTGGTTAACCTTCGGCTGAATTCAATTGGATGCGGTGCCTTGCCTGATGATGTGTTCATAGGAATCCTTCCTTTGGTACCTGGTTCCCGTCTGATACCTCGCTCGCACTGCTTTGGTCATCCATATCTCCCGGAGAACCGGATAAATGCGAGCGAAGACGAACACCGCGAGTACGTGTTGGCGCACACTCCTCTGTGCGGCCACATTCCTTAAGGAGACGTGGGAAAGTTCGTCGTCACTTAATAGGCGGGGGCATCCCCTCGTTCGTCTCGCGGCTCGGGGGAAGAGGAACGCGCGAGAAAAGAGTTAAAAAACTGCTTCGGCCAGGTCGAGGAAACCTTTCGGCCAAGTCAAGTAGTTTTTCGGGGGCCCCACGACCCGGATACATTAATCATAGACCAGTTTGAATGTCAAGGAAAAACTTAGCTTATCGGGCTATTTCCGCCATGCACAAGCGTTTCCGCGCCAGGAAGCCTTCGAAATCGCGCAGATCCGCCCAGCCGCCGATGAGATCTGGCGGGCTCACTGCCGCGGACACGTCTTTACGGATAATGCAGTGAGTGCCTAAGTGTCCACAAGTCGCTGTCCGCGAGTTTCGACGGGGCTCGGTCTTTCATAGCTCCGACGCCACTCAAGCCTGTGTTTGTCCCAAGTCCCGCACATCAGTCTGCTCATCGGCAGCCACTCGAAGCCGTTGGTCGATAAGCATCTGGAACATGCTACGGAGTGGTGGGTGACTAGCGAAGAGGGCGTTAAAAGTCGCGCGGTCCAAGCTCAGGAGGTTCACCTTCGTGACCGTTCGTGCGGTGGCCATGCGCGGGCTCTCATTTACAAGAGCCATTTCTCCGAAACACTCACCAGGACCGATGCGAGCCAATCGCTGCTCGTGCTTAAGCATCTCGACTTCACCGTCCACGACGATATACAGCCGGTCGCCGCGGTCTCCCTGACGGAAGATGATCTGGTGTGGCTCGAAATGCTCTCGAGACAAGCTCGCCGATTGCCCAAGCTTGAGCTGGACGATGTCGGGTGGCAGCAGCAGATCAAGGAACCAGTCGGTTGAGACTCTCAGCTTCCGGTCGAAGCCGGGTAGCTTCATCAGATAGATCGAACGCCACATCAACCATGCAGTGAAACCGGAGATCTTGAATCCGAACACCTCGGCGACGGCCGATCGGTGACCGAGTGAGGCTAATTTTCCGAGGGCCTGGAAGGAGAACGCTTGCTTCGGTGTCCCGCGCAGTGTAGCGACGAGGTTCTTCGCCACGCAGGCCGCCTGTCGCGTAGCGTGCTGCGCGGTTGGGGGACATGGCTGCCAGGTTTTCTGGTCCACAACCCAGGCACAATCGCCCAAGGCCCACACACCGGGGTAGCCGATGACTTCCAGGTGTTTGTTGACGACGATCCGCCCCCGCTCTTTTTTGCAGGGTAAACCGACCACCAGGGGATTGGGCGCCGCCGGAACCGTGCTCACCAGGGTCTTCGTAGCAATTCGCTCAACATTATCGAGCAAAGCTGATTCGGCGGTTGCCCCAGCCAGGCGTGTGTTCAGGCGAATTTCGACCCCGCGACGTTGCAACAGCTTCTGCGCGAACTCGGCTAGGGTCTGTGGCAACTCGGGAAGGATAAGCGGGCCCGCGTGAAGAAGGACAACGCGGATTTCGTTCGGATTGATGCGCCGGAAACTACGCGCCACTCTGCGCACGAAGTCGTTCAGTTCGGCGACTGCTTCAACTCCGGAGAACCCTCCTCCGGCTACGACGAACGTTAGCAGCGCCCGGCGAAGCTCACGATCCGACTCAACGTCGGCTTCTTCCAATGCGTGGATGACGTGGTTTCGTAATACCAGGGCATCGCCAACATACTTGAAAGGCAGAGCATGCTCGGGGAGACCAGGCTGGCCCGCAAAACTGGTGATGTTGCCCACGGCTATGACGAGATGATCGTATTCCAGCTCAAACGGCCGCGGTCGAAACCCTGCACTCGTTGTCACAGTCTTGTTTTCTAAGTCGATCGACTCGACTTCTCGGGTGTAGAGGTTGGTCTTCGGACACAGCCGACGAATTGGTGCGATGGTATCGACAATTCCAATGCTGCCCGAAATCACTTCTGGCAGCATGGGCTGAAACACCAGATAGTTTTCCTTGCTGATGAGCGCCACTTCGACGCTCGGATCTGTTTTCAGGAGCTTCTCGAGCACCATCGCCGTGTAGGTGCCACCGAAGCCCCCGCCGATGATGAGAACCCGCGTTCGTCTCTGTTGCATCGTGTCCTCCCGACTCAGCTTGGCGGGGTTCCAAAGATTGTGAGCTTAGGCACGTCGACTATTACAGCATTACAATTTTGGTGATTGGCGCGCTGGAGTAGCACGCGATAGCTGTGAATCAGTTGCTCACGACCACTCTGAGGAATACTCGATCGCTCGAGCCAAAGCCTTCGGATCGGGGATGATGAGTCTGTTGTCGCCGAGTTCGATCAGCCCCTCCTCTTGATAACGATGCAACAGACGGCTCACAATCTCCCGGCTCGAACCAACCATAGCAACCAGATCGTTGATGCCAAAGCTCCCGCCGATCAAGCACGAGCCATCGGCCGCGATCTGACCATGCTTTTCAGCCAGTTGAGATAAGGCCGCGAGAAGACGGTAGGGCACCTCTCGCGATGACATTTCCAGCATGTCGGTGCTCGTCTTTCGGACACGTTCGCAGAGCGACGCCAGGACTTTCCAGAGGATTTCGGCGCGCGTCGAAACGAACTCGCGGAATTCGCGGCGCGAGATCACGGCCAACTCTGTCGGTTCGACCGTCGTCACCGTGGCAGAACGGGGATGTCCATCGAGCATCGCGAACTCCCCGAAGATTTCCCCAGGGCCAAGAATATCCAGGATCTTCTCGCGCCCGTCGTCTGAAGCCTTAGCCACTTTGACGGAACCCTTGACCACTATGTACAGAGAGTCGGATGGATCGCCTTGGAAGAACACGGCTTTGTCGGGAGCGTATTTTTTTGCCGTAGCGATGTTCGTAAGCTCCTCGATATCGGTTTGGCTCAGCTTCGAAAAAATGGAGACTCTGGCGATCGCGCTGACTTCCGAGACGCGTTCGAGATGTTCCGCACTAGCGGGATTGAAAACAAAGTAGGGCCCACCCTTTGCGCCGAACTCGACGCGGTCGTTAGATCTGAGCTTCCGTCGATTGATCTTTTCGCCGTTCACGAACGTGCCGGCGCTACTGCCTACGTCCACCAACACGAAGTCGCCACCTTCCGTCTCGATGACAGCGTGGTCGCGCGAGACCCGTGTGTCCGTGACCATTAAATCTTTGTCGGGTTTCCGCCCGATGGTGAAAGGGACGTGATCGAGATTAATCTTTCGCTGATCCGAGCCGTTTACAAACACCAATTCTGCAGATGGACGAAGAGATGAAGTAATTGCCGCGAAGGGGTTTGGAACGGACATCTCACCCTCCTGAAACTGTGGACCGAAAGAATAGCACCGTTTTCCCCATACCACCAACTCTTTCCCTCCTCAGGTTGAGCAAGGAGAACAACTGCAAGCTCTCGTACATGTCAGTAACGTCTGCAAGTCGTAATCGACGAGTTCCCCGATGCGGTTGATCGTGATATCCGCGGGTGGATAGCTGGAGAGTATCTTTGGATCGACCGCGTAATGCCCTTGCCGCGGAAACACGGTCGTGACGCGACTGCCCCAGACTCTCTTGACAGCTGTCAGGATGCGCAACTTGTCATCGATAAGTACGTAGCTGTCTGCAGGATAGCGTTCCTGAACGTCATCTAACTCGAACTCCTTGTGGACATAGATCAACACGTCGCCATTCATGGCTGCGAACAAACCGGAGCGTCTGATCTTGAGAGGCTGGAAAACCACATCACCGTCGGACAGGATTACTGGGCGGCCATATAGCTTCAGATGATCAATGGCATCAAGAGCATTGGGAAAGAGCCGGTTCGCGAATGGATATTCCACGAGAAAGTCTGAAACCGTCAGCAGGTTTGGATCGCGAGGATATTCAGAGCGGTAACGCTGGAGGGCGCCAAGATAGTCCGCATACCCCAGCTCTGAGCGCAGCAGTTCGAAAACCGCCCAATATCGCTGCTGGCGCGCCTGCCCGACTTTTTGCTCAAGATGACGCTTGAGGTCGGCTGTAACCCGATCGTTGTCGAGCAGCGTGTTGTCCACATCAAACAGAAAAACGACACTCTGGGGCATGGTGAAATCCTTTTGCAATGCGATTTAGCTTGCAAGATGGAGGTCTCAGGGTCCTGTTCCGGACTTCAGTTCCGGGAAGCAGCCCCTTGTTCTTGCAGGCGGCTCTTCCTCCCATATTCGAAAACCACCTATGAATGCATTCGCGTTTTCACCAAGCCGGGTATGCGGAGGCAATTTTTTGAGTTTCTTGGCGTTTCCACCGCCGAGAACGACCTGTTCGGCCTGCAAGGCATCGCGAAGTTGCTGCACAATCTTAAGCACGTGTCCCTGCCACCTTTTTCGGCCCAGGCGTTTCAGACCCCGCATCCCAACGTAGTCTTCGAATGTCTTGCCGCCCTTGTACGGCAGGTGAGCTAATTCCATCGGCTCGAGCAACCCATCAACGATCATCGCTGAACCCAGACCCGTACCCAGGCCGAGAAAGAGCATGCGACCCTTCTTGTAAGAGCCCAACGCTTGCATGGCGGCGTCATTAACGATCTTTACTGGACAGCCAAAAGCTTTTTCAAAGTCGAAATGCACCCACCCCGGACCCAGATTGTGCGGCTCGCGCAAAGGCCGCCCGTGAATAACCGGACCTGGATAACCGATGGAGATCGCGTCACAATCCCATTTCCCCACCGCGTTCTTCACCCCCCTGACCATCGCTGCCGCGGTCATCGCCCGACCGGACGGAAGCCGGCGCATCTCCGTCCAGCCAGTAGCCAGCAACTTAATGGAGGTACCACCGACGTCGATCACCAGAATTTTGCGCCGCTTGCTCTTCAATGTCTCCCGACCGTAGTTGCTTCTGACGACGGTTTTACCTCTTTGTGCCCGCCAAACTCGAAACGCATTGCCGAAAGCAATTTGTCAGCGAAGTCAGCTTCTCCTCGCGAACTGAAGCGCTGGTAAAGAGCCGCGCTCAACACGGGCACCGGAGCCCCCTCGTCAATGGCCGCCGTTACCGTCCATCTTCCTTCGCCCGAATCCGACACCCGGCCGGAAAAATCAGACAAATCAGCCTTCCCGCCGAGAGCGATCGCAGTCAGGTCGAGAAGCCAGGAAGCAACCACGCTTCCACGCCGCCATACTTCAGCCACATCCGCGAGGCGAAACTCGTACTGGTAGTGCTCGGGATTGCGTAAGGGAGTGGTTTCCGCGTCCGCTGACTGATTTCGCTTCCCAACGTTCGCGTGCCTTAGGACGTTAAAACCCTCGGCGTAGGCTGCCATGAGCCCGTACTCGATCCCGTTGTGAACCATTTTGACGAAGTGCCCCGCGCCCGCAGGCCCGCAATGCAGATATCCCTCTTCGGCAGTGCCATCACGCTGTTTCCGGCTAGGCGTGGTCGGAGCTGTGTCCCGGCCCGGAGCCAATGTACGGAACACGGGGCCAAGACGTTCGACCGCAGGATTCGGGCCGCCAATCATCAAGCAATAACCGCGTTCCAAGCCCCAGACTCCACCGCTCGTGCCTACGTCGATATAGTGAATCCCTTTGGCAGCCAGTTCCCGGTTCCGTCGTATATCGTCGATGTAGTAGGAATTCCCGCCATCGACAACGATGTCCTCTTTGCCGAGCCGCGCCGTAAGTTCCGCGAGAGTGCCATCCACGCTGGCGGCTGGCACCATCAACCATACCGCCCGTGGTCGAGTGAGTTTGGACACAAAATCATCGAAGGAAACGCTTCCCACAGCGCCTTCGGTTACGAGCGCCTCCACCGCTGCCGGGCTCCTGTTGTAAACCACACACTGGTGCCCGCCCCTTAGCAGACGGCGGACCATGTTTGCTCCCATTCGTCCCAAACCGATCATTCCGAGTTGCATCAGGCTCCTTTAACGTGCGTCATACGAAGCTAGGCGAGCGCCCGTGTAATCGCAGAATTGAGTTTAGCCAAACCGGCGTCGATGTCGGCGCCGATGTGAACCCGCAATGCGCGCCGATTTCGATCCACCAGCACTTGAAAGTCACCTCGCGCTTGTGCTGCTTTGACTATGCCGAAGGTGTATTTCTGTCCAGGAACGGGCAAATCATTGGCATCATCGCAAGTAAGCTGCAGGAATACGCCTGAATTCGGGCCGCCCTTGTAGGCCTGCCCCGTTGAGTGCAGGAAGCGCGGCCCGAAGCCGAGACATGTGGCCACGCGTTTCTTATCTCGCACAGCATGCCGCATTTGCTGGAGCCGCTGCTCATGATTGGCGAACATTGGGACATAGGCGAGCAAAGCGAAGTAGTCACGGCCTTTTAGGCGATTGAAGTGCGAACGCAAATACCCAACCAGCGATTCGGAGTCCGCCGCCTGTTTCAGCGCGACTGAATTCTTTTCGTCCACAAAGAGCTGCATGCCGTCCTCATTGAGGATAGGTTTCTCCGCCGGCAACGATCCAGAGCGTTCGTATTCTGTGGTTAGGTTGCGGGTGGCGATCTTACTTGCCTCGACATCAGGTTGATTGAAGGCATTGATGCCGATGATGGATCCAGCAACGGCGGTTGCTATTTCCCACCGGAAGAACTCCTGACCCAGATCATAAGTTTCACCAACGGCTATGCGGATGACTGGTTGCCCAGCCTGCTCGAGCGCAACCACCTTATCGTCTTGAGCAGGATCCGGCGCTGACTCCAACCGGAGATACGCAAATACCCGGTCCTCGCCATAGACATCGACGGGACCTAGCTGCTCGCGGTCCACGGGAATAATGCCGTGTCCCTCCTTGCCTGTCGATTCTGCGATGAGCTGCTCCAGCCATGCACCCAGGTCGGAAATGCCAGGAGAGGCGACAATAGTGACTTTGTCACGACCGTTGAGGGCAAGCGTTCCGAGAATGATGCCCAGGACAACTCCAGGATTGTCGTCGACGGGAACGCAAGACTTGCAGGCGTGTACCATTTCTTCGGTACGATCAAGAAATTTCTGAGCGTCCATGCCCATCAAGGCGGCAGGTACCATGCCGAAATCAGAAAGAGCTGAGTAACGTCCTCCAATGCTCGCCAGTCCGTGGAAGATATGGCGGAACTTGTCGCCTTGCGCTACTAACTCCATCTTTGAACCGGGGTCGGTGATAGCGATGAATCGGGACCCGGCTCTCTCGGCCCCGAGGACTTGCTTTACGCGCTCGAAGAAATATTGTTTGAAAATGTTTGGCTCTAGCGTGCTACCCGATTTGCTGGAAACGAGAAATAGCGTTTTGGCGATATCAGCCTTCTCCTCCGTTGCTTTGATCTGCGCTGGGTCCGTAGAATCCAGCACGTGCAACTCCGGATACCCTGGAATCGTGCCGAAGGTCATCTTCAACACTTCGGGACAAAGGCTGGAGCCCCCCATGCCGAGCAGCAGGACATGAGAAAAGCCCCCGCTGCGAGCATCTTCGGCCGCCGCTGCGAACTCATGCCTATGCGCCAATTGGTCATCAGTGATGGTCAGCCATCCGAGCCACTTGTCTTCGTCGGAATTCGTCCAGAGAGACCGGTCGCGCTCCCACAAACGACGCACCTTGCCTTCAGCACGCCAGTCATTTATTTGTGTTTTCACCAAGCCGGCGATCTCGGCGGGCAGTTTGTATGTCTGCCGGCTGACCTTGGCGCTGACACGTCCCTGCGTCGATTTCTCAACTGCGGTGAGCAGCTTGTGAAACGCCTCCGAAAAAAGTTCGAGCCCCTCAGTCAACAAGTTCGCTGTCACCTGGTCCACGGAAAAGCCAAGCTTCTGCAAGGTGTCCATGTGATCGTGCGCAGCTTCAATGTCTTCCACGAGGCTTGGCCGCGGTCGGCCGTGGTCGCGGAAAGCACCGAGCGTGGCCGGTGGCATGGTGTTGACGGTTTCAGGGCCGATCAACTCCTCGACATAAACCACATCGCTGTAGTCGGGGTTCTTGGTACCAGTGCTGGCCCATAGGACACGCTGAGTCTGGGCGCCGCGTTTCGCAAGTTCCTCCCAACGCTCTCCGCGAAAGATATTGCCATATCGCTGATAAGTCAGCTTCGCATTCGCAATTGCGACCTTTCCAAGAACACTGCGCAGGAGGGCCTGCTCGGCTGGATCCTTGGCAACCTTCAGCCTCGCACCGACCAAGGCATCGACCGCAGAATCGATTCGACTTATGAAAAAGCTGGCCACGCTGGCCATCTTGCCCACGTCCAAGCTCCGGCGGCCAAATTCTTCCAGGCCATCAATGTAAGCCTGCGCGACCTGCTCATATACCGCCTGCGAGAACAGTAGCGTGACATTGACGTTGATGCCCTCGCTGATGAGCTGCCGGAACGCAGGAATTCCCTCCGGAGTGCCCGGCACCTTAATCATCACGTTGTCACGCCCCACCGCCTTCCAAAGACGCCTCGCTTCCGCGAGCGTCCCATCCGTATCCCGGGCGAGAAGGGGTGACACCTCCAGGCTCACGTATCCGTCGCGACGCCTGGATGATTGATAGACACTAAGCAACAGATCAGCGGTGTCCTGGATGTCGCGGATCGCCAGTATCTCGTAGCGAGCCTTGGCATCAAGCTCGCTTTGGCTGGCCAGAGACTGCAACAGATCGGAGTAATCTGAGCTGCCGGCTATCGCCTTCTCGAAGATGGCAGGGTTAGAAGTGACTCCACGCAGCCCGTCATCGTCGAGAAGGTGTTGCAGCTCCCGGCTGGTCAGCAAGCTGCGCCGGATGTAATCCAACCATACCGATTGCCCATAATCTTGTAGTGCGCGCAATGGATTCGATGGCTTGGTGGGCTTTGCTGGCTGAACGATAACTGCTGGTTGCATGGCATCACTCCGATATCGTGGTGTTTTGGGGTGTGGACTCTGACGCGTCTATCGTCATCTGTGACTTTCTGATTTTTTGAATTCCTCCGCTCCGATTTGTGTATAGGTTGCGCAGTGACGGCAGCGGTGAGATTGTGGATTGTCCGTTTGCAGGATTTACGATCGAGCTACTGGCGTGGTGTTTTCTCAGGGAAGAACCTTCGGTTCGCTCGTGGGCGGACCCGGCGTCGTCGACACTAGCCTCAATTCTCACAGCTTACTGCCTTCTGGTTACTGCTCACCTGACAAGAGCTGTCGCGCAACAACCAGCACATTCTCATGTGTAAACCCGAATTTCATCTGCAATTCTTTCAAAGGTGCGGAAGCACCGAACGTTTTCATACCGATGGCACACCCCCTGGACCCGTGATAGAGTGCCCAACCCATCGTCGAACCTTGCTCCACAGAAATCCGAGCGGTGACTTCCGGCGGTATAACACTGTCGCGATATTGCTGCGGCTGCTGCTCGAACAGTTCCCACGACGGCATGCTGACTAGCCGGGCTCGCACACCTTCGGCGGTTAGCTTTTCGTAAGCCTCGCTCGCCAACGCAACCTCGCTTCCCGTAGCGAGAAACAGAATTTCTGGCTTGCCCCCGGGCGCATCGGCCAGAATATAGCCCCCCCTTGGCGACACCGGAAGCCGGAGCGTAGCGTGTGCGATCCAGAGTGGGAAGCGGTTGGCGTGAGAGGACGAGTACTGCGGGCCTATGGCGCAGTTGCATGATGACCCGCCATGCCTCAACCACTTCGTTGGCGTCTCCTGGCCGTAAAGTAATCAGGTTAGGTATTGCGCGCAACGAAATCAGCTGTTCGACAGGCTGGTGAGTCGGCCCATCTTCGCCGACTCCGATCGAGTCGTGCGTAAAGATATAGATGACGGGGATCTCCATGAGCGCAGAGAGCCTGATCGCAGGACGCATATAGTCGCTGAATATCAGGAAGCCCGAGCCAAAGGGCCGAACCTTGGACAATGCCATGCCGTTGAGAATCGAGCCCATCGCGTGCTCACGAATGCCAAAGTGCAGATTGCGCCCGCTGTAGTTCGTGGCAGCAAAGTCGCCGGCTCCCTCGAACGTAAGCCGAGTTTTGGTGGAAGGCGCTAGATCGGCGGATCCACCCACCATCCACGGCACATGACGCGCAACCGCATTCAATACCTTGGCGGAAGCGTCCCGCCCGGATACACCCTTTTCGTCGGCCGGAAATTCGTGCACATCCCGGTCCCAACCTTCCGGCAGTTCGCGGCGCTGCATTTTATCAAGATGCAACGCCAATTCCGGGTTTTGGCCGGAGTACTTGCGAAACATTTCCTGCCAGTGCTGACGCAGCTCTGCACCGCGCTTGCCGACTCCATCCTGGAAGTGTTCTCTTACCCCATCGGGAACGTAGAACTTCGCATCTTCCGGCCAGCCATAATTCCGCTTGGTCAAGCGGATTTCATCTTCACCAAGTGGCTCGCCATGAGCGGCACTCGTGTCCTGCTTGTTGGGAGCGCCGTAGGCAATGTGGCTGTCGACAATGATCAGAGTCGGCCGATCATTGGTGTGCAGGAAAGTTTGAAAGGCCCGCGCCAGCATGGACTGATCATTCGCGTCTCCTACACGCGTCACATTCCACCCGTAGCCGAGGAAACGGGTCGCTACATCCTCGCTGAACGCCAACTCAGTGTTGCCCTCAATCGTGATCCTGTTGTTGTCATAAATCCAGCAGAGATTCGAAAGCTTAAGATGGCCGGCCAACGACGCAGCTTCTCCGCTAACACCTTCCATCATGCAACCGTCGCCACAAACCGCATATACGTTGTAGTTGAAAAGTTCAAAGCCGGGACGGTTGAAGTATTCCGCCATCCAACGCTCGGCTAATGCCATGCCCACGCTGGTCGCGACACCTTGGCCGAGCGGCCCAGTCGTGGTTTCAACTCCAGAAGTCCAACGGTATTCGGGATGTCCCGGACACTTGCTTATTAATTGTCGAAACCGCTTGATATCGTCCAGTTTGACCGACCACTCGCCCCGATGTTCGTATTCGGAATCTACTGCATCGACACCACATAAGTGCAGCATGGAATACAAGAGCATCGAAGCGTGACCGATCGAGAGAACGAAGCGGTCTCGATTTGGCCAGATAGGATCGGCAGGATCGAAGCGCAGAAACTGCTGCCACAAACAATAAACGACCGGAGCCATTCCCATCGGTGTTCCTGGATGCCCGGAGTTCGCCCCCTGCACGGCATCCATGGAAAGAGTGCGGATGGTATCGATGCACAACTGATCGATCTGCTTGCTGGGGAATTGAATCGGTATAGGGTTGGCCGCCATAGAAGCTCTCTTTATGAGTCTTCGAACCCCGGAGATCGCGTTATTATGAATGTTCTTGGCGCGTTGTCAAGCCTAAATAGAGCTTATTTGGTAGGCTTGCCCGCCGATCGAGACCGAGGTGCCCGGCATTGTTGGCTGGCACGCGAACCATGTTGGCTCAACTCTCGAGGTCGCTTAGCGACGCGACCTCAAAACGCGTGACTTCCTACGCGCGGGAAGCATGAATTGACGCTAGGATGTCGCTGACAACGTCGAACTAAGATTCTCCTTGACAGCCCGGAAATTCAAACATAAAATGCCCCCAAAACTTGCGACGGATTATCGCCAGCCTAGAACTTCTTCCCATTCCTCGCAAGATGGCTTCCTAGATTTTTGTGTGAAGACCTGTCGACTCTTGTGATGGTTCCCTGAGTTTAGGCGCGTGACCGCCACCAGCGGAGTGTAATGTGTACCGCCCAGCAGTCATCATAACCCGCGTTTCTTTTCGCTCAGCAGCGGGATTTTGATCGTAAGCCGCCGCAAATGCGGCGAATCAGGGGATGTGTATGGAGCTACTTAATGTAGTCCTCTTCCAAACCGACGCCAGAACTGCTCAGACTCTGGCGGAGAAGCTTTCCCAGCATGTTCGTTCCGTTCATCTGGCCCACACTTGTGAGGAGATCCGTCCCCACATTGTCCGGCATCGGGCGAAGGTGCTGGTACTAGATCTGGAAAATTGCTGCCTGAGCGAAGTGAAGCGTCTGCACCGTGAGTTCCCCGACCTATCCATTGTCTGCACCCACAGACTGGCGGATGAGGAACTCTGGACGCTGGCGCTCAACCAGGGCGCGGCCGACATGTGCGAACCTCGAAACACCGACGGCATCTTGCGCTCCGTCATGCGAGAGCGGGCGCACGGTGTAGCTGCCTGAAACTTTGGCGCAACTGACGCCGTGATTTGATCAAGTACGGACTGTACGGAGGAACCGCGGGAATGTTGCACTTCACACGCTTGGTCGGCCCATTACTCTTCGGGTTTGGCAGGAAGGATGACTGCAATGGCAAATCGACGTGACATCGAGAACGCTCGGAAGAACAGGCTGGAGATCGTAAAGGCAGGACTCAGCAGGCGCGAACTTTTCAAGATGGGCCTTCTGACCAGCGCTGGTTATCTCATTCCCAAGAACGGCTTAAGCGCCTGGGCTTTTAGCGGCTCCTGTTCGCCTGGGCAGTGCCAGTTGGGATGCAGCCCGCCGATCGCACCCTTCCTCGATCCTCTCTACGTTCCGCCAATCCTTCCCGCGCGTCCGCTGACGGACCCGGGATTCACTCATCATCCTCGGCGATGCCCGAACAATGCCATTAACCCGGCGAACGGGCACCCCTTCGAGGGGCGTGGCCAGTTCAATGGAAAGTTGATAAAGGGCGCCGACTGCTTCCAGTTTTTCGATCGATTCCCTCCGCAGCATTTCTTCATCGAGCGGCTGCGGGCAAATCCAAATTTCAGGATCACATCGGATACGAGCATTCCCGACCAAACCATCTGGGGATTCAACCTGGGTGGCAACGACTCGGCCATGTTTCCCGGCCCCACGATCGTGACTCATTATCAGCAGCCGATTCTGATTCGCCGCTTCAACGAACTGCCGCACCAGGCCCAGAATGGCGGTTTCGGCGTTCCGGAAGTATCCTCCCATCTACATAACTTTCACTCCGGGCCGGAAAGTGATGGAGGACCTTGCCGCTACTTTTTCCGCGGACAGTATTACGACTATTACCACACCATGCACCAGGCGGGGTTTGACTCCGATCATCAGCCCAACGGAGACATCAACGAGTCGGCAAGCACGCTCTGGTACCACGATCACCGTGTGGACCACACGGCCGAAAACGCATACAAGGGGTTAGCGGGGTTCTACTTGATCTTCAATCAGTTTGACACCGGCGATGAGGGCACCGGATTCCATCTACCCAGCTTCCCGGATTTCGACGTCCCACTGCTCCTGAGCGATTGGTTGATCGATCCCAGTACAGGCCTGGTCTGTTTCGACACTTTCGGGTTGGATGGCCTGGTCGGGGACGTCCAGTTGGTCAACGGCAAAGTCCAGCCGTTCCTGGACGTAAATGCGCGCCGCTACCGCTTCCGCGTGTTGGGCGGTCCGCCGTCGCGCTTTTATGAGCTCTTCCTCACCGATCCCGACAATCTGGGCCAGGTGATTCCTTTTTGGGTCATCGCAAATGATGGCAATCTGTTGCCCAAACCCGTGCGAGTGACCAGTTTCCGGATGGGGCCTGGAGAGCGTTACGACATCATTATTGACTTCAAACAAATTGCTCGCCAATTTGGACCGACACTTCATCTTGAAAACCGGTTGCTCCAGACCAACGGACGCGCCCCAACAAACACGATCCTTCCCGCGGGCCAAGGCACCACTTGCGTGCAGTTCAGGATTGGCGCTGCGGTTCCCGACGGCAGCGTTGACCCGGCCACGGGACCAAGGTTCTACCAACTGCCTTCAATCGATGTGCCGCCGCGGGTTACTCGCACCTTCGAGTTCGTGCGGCAGAATGGCGAGTGGAAAATCAACGGAAAGGTTGCAAACTGCACCACCCCCGAGACCGCGATCCGTTTCACGTGCCAAATAAACACCTCAGAAAGGTGGGTAATACGGAACAGCTCCCATGGCTGGCAGCATCCCATCCACGTCCATCTGGAAGAGTTCCGCATCCTGACGCGGAATGGCGTCGCGCCGACAGGGGTAGAACATTCGCGGAAAGACGTGTGTCGCCTGCAGTTCGGGGAGACGGTTGAGCTCTTCTCCCGCTTCCGCGATATGCGCGGCGACTGGCCCATGCATTGCCACAACACCGTTCATGAAGACCACGCCATGATGTTGTTATGGGGAGTTCAGGACGTGGGTGACACGAACCCGAAGCCATAAAGCATCAGGCTTTCTGAAGATGGCGAAGACAAAAGACGCCAGACGCAAAACAAGGGGGCAAGAATTATGTCAAGGATGACAAGACGAGGCTGGTTAGCGGCTGCCGGATCGGCTTCCGCAGTGGCCGGTTCAGCTCGCGGACTGCTTGCAGCCCATGATCCCTCGAACAGTCCACCGCGCGGTTTCCAGCACATCACACCGCGCGAGCTTATCCGGCGCCGACATCTGCCGAACGTTGAGCTGATGACGCAAGATGGCAAGAGGGTGCACTTCTACGACAACCTGGTCAAGGACAAGATGGTGGTTATCAATTTTATGTACGCCCACTGCGAGAAGCTTTGTCCTACCATGACCGCGAATCTCGTCCGGGTCCAAAAGATTTTGCATGATCGTATCGGGCACGACATTTTCATGTACTCAATTACGCTCAAGCCGGAAGAAGATACGTCGCAGGTTCTGAAGGCGTACGCGGATATGCATGGCACAGGGCCAGGATGGCTGTTCTTGACGGGCAAGCCAGCCGACATTGAGTTGCTGCGGCGTTCGCTTGGATTTACCACCTCCGATCCCACCGAAGATGCAGACAAGTCCACCCACATCGGCATGCTGCGAATCGGGAACGAACCTATGCTGCGCTGGTCAGCCTGCCCGGCGGAGGCGAACACGCAGTGGATCGCGGCCTCGATCCTCGCAGAAGCCGACTATCCGCTCAAGGGAGGATCTCGTTAGGGCAGCACGGTTACGCCCGGAAAATAGGGAGTCCGTGGAGGTGGCCCAGCCTTCCGCCAGCAACTACCATGAAGAGGATGTTAGAAGAGCCCGTTCGCTGGTCACTGTTGCCGCACCTCCACGTCAACAGTGAGAAACCGCGTTGTTAGCTGTCTCTGAACTAAGTACGAGGCAAGCCGACCCTAAGCGGCCTTTGTTTTGGCTGTCTGCTGTTGTTGTTGCGTCACTTCGGCTTCCGCTTGCAACCAGTCGTCCAAGTCGTGGCCCTCTTCTCTTCCGCGCTGTTCGAAGAGTTCGTGGGCTCGGGCTCGGATTTGCTCCAGGATTTCAGGTGTTGGTCCGGTTCGATTCTCCACCTTGGCCATCGTCGGCGTTGTAGGTTGACCTTTCATTTTGGTAGTCCTCCTCCGTAATAATTTGTCCGCGCGCTCCCTAAACGCGTCTTTGCACGCCATTTTGTGCGAGGAGTATGCGTGCAGTGGGGAATCCTGTCAAGATCAAAGTGGCGTTCTCGCCTCTGACTAGCCCAAAATCGGTTCGCAGATCAATGCCGCGTTTTATTTCACTACGCGATCGCCACCGGGGTGATCACTCGCCCTCATGGTTGGTGTGCTGCATTTTTTCCTCGGCGATAACCCGGAGAGAACTCGGTTCGTACCCAAGATAGTTAAGTCCGGAGAGAAACTCAACGACATCCACTGTTTTCCCGGGTTCGAGGAAGCGCGCGTGAGCCGCAACCGTCTTCTTTTCGTGATCCACGCTTACACTGTCTAACCATTTTAATTGCCCCGCTGAGCCCTTGGCCTTCAAGAAGGCGACGCGCTCCTGAATGGATCTATCGCACATACCGCAGCATAAGTGCTCCAGTAAGGCCTCCAGCCGGAAATGCTCCACGCCGCTCAATTCCATGCGGCCGGCCACAAACCCTTTGTCGCGCAGAGCCTTGTCGACGGCAACCAGATCCAATTTCTCCAGGTCTGAAATGGGCAACTCGACCGTGTTTCCGTAATCTGGCAAGGACGCTCCTTGCATGTTGGCTTCCGCTTGCGTGAGCAGTTGTTTAGGGCCACTCGCATTTGCAAGATCGATTCCGGGTACCTCGGCAAGGGCCTGGCGCACGTCCGCTAGACAGCCGAGACAGCACAAGTGATTCATCCAAAGGGTTAGCCGCACTCCTGGCCTTGCCGCGCTCACCGACCTTGAATGCCACAGTTGTGGATTCTTGTAATAGTCCAAGCCGAACAGAAGGGCACAAGTAATCGCGGTCAGAACTATGATCTGCTTCATGCTAGCGAATTTCATGACTTGCGCACCTCGGATTCAGAAATGTGACCGGTCAATAAACGTAAACGCGTAGAGCAGAGTGAAGACTGCCAGCACCGCGATGATGACGGAGGCAAACGCCACAGTTGCGACCCTCAAAAATGGTCGTCCCTCGCGAGCAGCCTTTTGCTGGATCTTCTCTATGAAGGAGAACTCTGTTCTGAGTTTGTTGGAAAATACGATTGCCGCGGTGGCTGCAATCGGATAAATGTGGGGAATTTCATCCCAACCGAAGTTCACGATCATCAGCTTGATAAATACCCAAAGCATCAGTGATCCCCACACGCGGGTAAAAATTCCCATCATCACCATGAAGCCACTCAGCACTTCGGCGAGCGCGAAGGCTACGATCCAATTTTCCCGGCGGAACGCGGGATTAGTGCCCATGGCGAAGAAATGGATCATCGGATCGTCCATAACTGCTGGATAGTTGTCGGCCACACCCGCAGTAAGGTGATAGTTGTAGATCTTGAGCCATCCCAGGGCGAGGAATCCAAATCCCAGCACCAGCCGGACCCACTTCACCTGCTGTTCACTCAATTCCGTGATGGCAATTCTGTGCGACTGCCACGGCGACGTCAGATAGACCACTCCGACAGTGACGACGGGTATGGCGTCCGCAACCACCATCCAACCCCAACGCCACAGGTAAATCCAGGTACCCACGACCATGGCTCCAGCCAAAGGGAGAGCCGTCTGGGTGAGCATCAGGATCGCCAAGACAACCTGGATGTATTTGAAATAGATTGCGGAAGTCGGCTCGAGCGGATAGCTCGGCATCACGAGCGAATCATTGGTCGCTGAATACATGAGCACCAGAGCTGGACTGCGCAGGAACAGGACCACCGCCCATTCGCCAATGGTATGGAACCATGGGAGTGTCACTGGTTTGTCGGTCAGATAGTTTGCCAAATAATGAAGAAATCTCTGGACCGGTCCTCGCAGTCGAAACAGCAGGCGATGCTCAATAAAGACATCAAGGTTTTGGCGAAAAAAGAAAACGAACAGGAAGACGATCAGAAGGATGCAAGCCGTGGTCCCGATGCGCAACATATCCGGTTGCATGCCCAGGAACATTCCGGGATGCCGGCCGAAATATTCCTCATGCAGCGGGTACTTGAGATCGTGCCGGATAAAACGCTCGTGAGCATAAACAACCGTTATCGGAAGCAGCGCGAGTACCGCTACGGGAAGAAGGAGCAACCTGAGGCGCATCTGACCTCCTGAGATGCCATTTCGCTGCGGTTTCAACCTACGAGATCTATTGCAGTGCAGACTGCTCCAAAATCCCAGTAACGATAGCTGTCTTTTTAGCCAGTTGCAAGAATCTTCTTCACGTTCACGCGGGCGGCGAAGTTCCTGAGGACTATCTCTTCGAGGAGGGGGCCGCTGAGCTAGACGATTCGCCAACCTGCGGAAAACTCGGATCTCCGAACGATGCCTGCGTCGGGGTGCGGGGAAGGCCCTTGGCCTGCGCCCTCGGCTTGATGCCTTTCACATCCTCCACGTATGCCCTCAATACTTCCGCTACGCTCCACGCCTGTGCAATGCATCCGCACGTACGATGTGGCGGGTCACCTTCGAAGATCTCGGAGATGTGACCGAGACCAGCCTGTGAGAGATGTTCCTGCAGTGGGGCCAGCCATTCTCCGGCCTGCCGGCGTGCCTTCGCGTCGTCTCCGTTCACCTTCATATACGCTGTGATGAAAGGGCCCAGCAGCCACGGCCAGACTGTTCCCTGGTGATACGCGCCGTCGCGCTCAGTTGGACCACCGCTATACCGGCCGCGATACTGCGGATCACTCGGCGCCAGGGTCCGCAATCCCACCGGCGTGAGCAGTTGCTCCCGAACTTTGTGTACCACTGCTCTCGCCCTCTCCATTGAAAGCATGCTGTGCGGCAGGCTGACCGCAAAAATCTGATTGGGCCGCGTTGACGAATCCGGAGTGCCGCCATTCACAACGTCGTACAGGCATCCATTTTTCTCATTCCAGAACAGCCGGTTAAAACTCTGGCTCGCAACTGTGGCCATATTGCGATAACGTTTCTGCCCTTCGTCATCGCCGAACTGGCGCGCAAAATCTTCCATGATGCAGAGCGCGTTGTACCAGAGCGCCTGGATCTCCACCGGCTTCCCTCGCCGCGGCGTCACGACCCAGTCGCCCACCTTTGCGTCCATCCAGGTCAATTGGACTCCGGGCTCGCCCGAGGAAAGCAGTCCGCTCGGGTCAACTTTGATTCCATAGCGCGTGCCGCGAACGTGCCACGCGATAATGTCCGCAAACACCGGATAAAGTTCGTCGCGCACGAACTCCAAATCGCCCGTGTAGTTGACATAGGCCCTCGCCGCCTCGAAGAACCACAGGGTGGCGTCCACCGTGTTGTACTCCGGCGTCTCGCCGGCATCTGGAAAGCGGTTAGGCAGCAATCCCTCGTTCACGTGCTCGGCGAAAGTGCGCAGAATGCTCCGCGCGACATCATATTTGCCGGTCGGCAGCGTCAGCCCCGGCAACGCGATCATGGTGTCGCGACCCCAGTCGCCGAACCAGTGATAACCCGCTATAACCGTCTTTTGGTCGCCGCGGGAAACAACGTACTGGTCAGCGCCAGCCGCAAGTCTTTGGACAAAGCTGTCTTCAAGGGGAAAAGGATCCATCGCACTTCGGCGACGGGCGATCTCCACCTGCTGGTATTCTGCCGCTCTGGTCACGTCGCGCTTTTCTGTCGAGGCAATCACCGACGCATGACGGGAGCGCAGGTCAAAACGCAGCACAAATGGATTGAAAAGATCCTCCGTAAAATCCAGGCCACGCTCCCGCTCGAAATCGTAGTTGAAGTTCCGGTACCAATCGCCTGTCTTCTGTAGCTGGTATGCGTTGTGCGCCAAGTAAAGCGTCGGCAAGCCCCGATAGGGACAAACCGCAGCCAGTCCTCGATCATCTTGCACCCCTGGATTCAGCGCGCTGTTCTCGTGGGTTGTGCTGTGGTAATCACGAAAGGCGATCAATGGCCTGATCTCGAGGCGCAGATTGTTCAGCGCCTCGGGATGATTATTCGTTCTCAGCTCGTACTGCACCACCGTACTGTTCTCGCCGTTGATCATGAAGACGGTTTTTTCTATCTCCATGCCTTCAACTTCATAGGTGAAGACAGGGAAAGGATCGAGGCGAAACTGTTTGAGGTACCGAAAACCGCAAGGGTGAACGACTCCTGGATAACGGTTCGTCGAAATCTCAAACGCCTGTTGACCAAGGAAGAGCGTTTCCTCCAACTTGGATAGGAGGACTAGTCGGCCGACCGGCGCTTTCGTTGCGGCCACCAGCAAGCCGTGATACCGGCGGGTATTCAGCCCAATGATCGTGGACGACGCAAATCCGCCCAGCCCGTTCGTTTCAAGCCACTCTCGCCCCAGAGCAGCATCCAGATCGCCGCACGTTTCCTTGGTGAATTGAATCATGGCTTTTTCCAGACTGCCATTGTGAACAGCCGCTAGGCCGGGAGACTTTAGCACGGTTGGTATTAAGGATTCTTCGAATTCTCACTTCTACTTTCTGGTAACCGGAACCCTGTCCTTGACGGATTTAACTCGGTAGGCGAAGAAATCGCCTTCGTGCTTGGTCTTGATTGAGATGCGCTCTGTATCGGCCACTTTCCACACCCGTTCATATACTTCGGGGCTGATCAGAATTTCGCCACCGGCGGCCGCGGCACAGTAACGCGCGGCCCGGTTCACCGCATCCCCAATCACGGTGAATTCCATTCGATCCATGGTTCCCACGAGTCCATGCACAACTTCCCCACAATGGAGTCCGATGCCAAATTCTCGGCAAGGTTCGTTTTGTTGTCGGCGCACTTCGTTAAGCTTCGTCACCGCGGCTTGCATCTCAATGGCGGCCATAACTCCGTTTTGATAGTGATTGGCATCACTCTCGGGGCTCCCAAACACCGCGAGGATAGCGTCCCCGATGTATTTGTCTATGGTTCCGTTGTGAGCAAAGAGAACCGGCACCACAACCGCAAAATAATCGTTCAATATCTGAACCACATCACCTGCATCCATTTCGCGCGCCAAGTTAGTGAAGCCGCGAATGTCCGCGTTTAAAACGGTCACCTCGCTGCGTTCACCGCCGAGTCGCAAACGACCACGATGGCTGAGCAATCGCTCGGCCACTTTGGGAGAGAACTGCCGAAGCAGATTTGCCTTCGTGGCAGACTCTTGTTTGAGCTTGGTTTGCAACTGGTGGTTAGCAACCGCCATGGCGGCGTACTGCGCAACCACAACTAATAAGACCAGGTCCTCTTCCGTGAAACTTGTTTCGGCTTTCAGCGCCCCGCCGCAGATCACGCCCAGCGCCTTGTCCTGCCAGAGCAGGGGAGCGTACATACCCACATCGATCTGGTTTTGTACGATGCTCATGCTGAGGTCGGCTTCGATGTTTTTCTCCCAGATAAATGCCTTGTGCTCAGCCATGGCGCGTCGCGCAAGAGTCTCGCTCAGGTGAGGCTCACGGATTACGTTGTGTGCCTTCAGCAGTAGCACATCGGTTTCGAGATCGCGGAGCACCACGGCCCAGCTCGCACCTTTCGGAATCAATTCGGCCAAACGGTCTACGATGGCTGGCAGGAGGGTTTCCAGGCTTGTTTTGATACAAAACTCAATGGGAAGATCGCATATTAGTTTCAGCCGCCGGGCAGTTTCACCCTCAGCGACCAGCGGCGCGACCCCGAAGTCGGTTGCATCCACGACTTGTGAGATGGCAACTTCCAAACCGCTGCTTCCCTCATGCGCGATTAACGCGGTCCCCACTTCGAGGAAACTGGCCTGGGCAGCGGACGCAGCCTCCAGGGACTCGATCTCCAGTTTAGTGTCCCCCACTTCTATGATGTCGTGAACCCGAAGCTGGTGCTTGCCCCTTTCCTTGATTTCGACATCGTTCAGGCGGGTGCCACGCGAACTATTGCGATCTTCGATCCACCAAGCGTCATTCTCAAACCAGATTCGGCCGTGCAGGCGAGATACTTTCACGTCGGGGGTTAGGTCAAGGCCAAGAGGGAATTTCTCTTCCGCCCGGCCAAACATGAAATCTGCCTCGGAGTTCTCCTTGACGATTTGCTTGCCGCGATAAGTGCAGGTTATACGCATAAAACATCGACCAATACACGTCGCCGAAGGGAGGCCTATTTTGATCGGCCAGATGTTTTCGGAGCTTTGTGACGCTCTAGAAACTATATGAAACTCCAACCAGCGGCACGGCTCTGCTGCGCAGTCCACCGTCATCCAATTTCAGCAAGACGTTACCTGTGACCACCAGTTTGCTGAAAGCGCGAAGCTTGAGGCCCAGAGACGCGTTGGTGATATTGACATCCGCAATTTTCTGGGCAACGTCCGGATGAGTGGTTCCGGGCGTATACACGGCGCAGTTCACAGCGTCGGCATTCGTCAGGCCTGAGCAATTTCCATAGTCTTTGTAGGGTTGCGGAGCGAATTCTGGAGCACTGAACAAGCGCTGTCCATAAATATCAAATGCTCCCGTCAGGCGCTTGGCGATAATAACGTCAGCTCCCACGATGTATAGGAACCGATTGGGAAGTGAGCCTTTGGCCACAATCGCCGAACCGGACGGAACGAGGTTGTTGCCACCGAGCGTGGAGCCGCCGTTTACTTCATAGCCCACTTCGGCGTGTGGCGAAACACGGGCCTTGTAGGAGAAAACGCCAAATGGCTTCACGCCCACCGCGCCAGAGCCCAAGAAGTTCGTTTCATCGCCGCTGGGCAGGCGGACGTCCATTCCCACGGCAAAGCCCGCTCGTTCCCCTTGGTACACCGTGTATTTCCCGCGAAGAACCACGTCGCCGATCCCTGTAGCACTGCCCGAATCGGAAAACGAGGCTTGCAAGCAAGCTTGGTTGGCCGCTACTGCCGAGGCGCATTGAGGCGCGAGCACAGGATTGGAGGGATTGAAACTATGCCACACATTCCCGGGAGCACCGGCCGCCACTGGCGCGGCGGAATTCGGCACAATCGTGGCGTTCGAGGTGACTTTCATTTGCACATCCAAAATCGGAATCGCAGCCGAGAAATCGAGATGGCGTGTTATGCCGTAGGTCACGTAAATCGTATATTGGTGTACCCTGAGGTGGATATCGTTCGTCGTTTGTATATAGTCGCGAACGAAGCATGGGTCGCCATCGTATTTTGTTCCCGTCAAGGCCATCTGGTTCGGACATGCCGGTATTTGCTGCTGCGGCTGTGCGGTAAAGGGTTGGTGTTGGAGGACAGCTGGAAGATTGCTTATATGCTGCCCGTCGATGGTGCTGAAATTGAAATCTTGATAACTGAATCCTACAAACAATTTCTTGCGCCCGATCGTGCCGGCACGCTCGCCAAGTACGGGACCAAGGCTCTCATCACTAGTAGGCGTCTCAAGCTTGGTGACTTTGTCGAACGTGAACGTGATTCCCGAAGAAGGGGAAGCGATGGGCAATTGTGAAACTTGTATCCCAACCGCCTGATTAATTGGGGCGAAAGTGGCCAGGAAGTCGGCGTCGAAGTGAGCCGCGTGGTGATCGCCAGTGTACAGCACCGATGTCGTCGGATCCTGGCCCGGACCGAAACCGAAACCAAAAGGGCCATATACCTGAGGAATCAGGCAAACCAACTTTCTGCTCGTGCTGCCGTTCAGCGGGCATACCTGAGCGGACCCAATAGTCGTGGTCAATAATAGTAATGTCCACGTAGACATCACAATGATTAGTCGGAACATCGCGGCCCTCCCCTGGATTCCTTCGGGTGAACTCGGACCTGGCCCTGAAGCGGGAAGTCTATATCTAGTCGTTGCTTTGTCAAGCCCTTCTTTTTGACGGTCGCAGCGACATATCGACCTCACTGAACTCTGCTAATGACCCAAATTCCATTTGTTTTGCTTAGATGAAACACGGTCTGATCTTCGCGGCTTTTTGGCGTGCCACCCTCGGGAGTGTGTTTCTGAAATAGCAAGGCCTCAATGGTGGCCCGTTGCCCATCCGGGCTAATTGCAACGCGCATGCTTCGAACCTCAATCTGGACTTGCACATGTAGTGCGATGTCGCGGTCAAAAGTGTTCTTGAGTTTGTCATATCTCTTTCTATCCATTCCTGGCCAGATCGAGTGCAGAGCATCTATGTTCCGCTGCTGGAAGGCCTCCTCGTACCGGTTAATTACATCCCGAATCGCAGCTTCATCTGCAACCTTATCCGCTGCCTTACTGGAGGGTGGAGGCGCGAGCCTGCTCTTGATTTCGTTTAGGTAGGTGCTCGCATCATTCGCGTGAGACCCGCCGCCCTGCGCGATCAACAGGAAACTCGCGCGTGCGGCCTCCACGCCATTCTTGTCATCTGCGACCAGGGCCTGCTTGTACTTCTGCACGGTTTGCAGATAATTGGCCTCGTATTGCCGTCGTATTTTTTCCGCTGTCTCAGCTTGATCAATTTCCGCAGAAAGAGAGGTCGGATCGCCACCAGCTTCTCTAATTTGATTCACCTTTTGACGAGCGGAAGAGAAATCTCCTCCCTTTGCGTCCTGCCGCGCACCAGCCTCGAGGCTCGCAATTTGTTGATCGCGCTCCTGCTTTTGCAGCGTGATCAGATCGTTCCGCACAGTTTGCTGCAATTGCATGGCCTCTGATTTCCTTGGGCCTTCCAATCGAATGACCCGGTCGAGCAGGACTGCAGCTCGTTTGAGACTGTCTCGATCGTTCTTCCGAAGCCCACGCTTTGCCTGAGCGAATGCGGTTTCCTCGTCTTTGCGCTGTGGTATAACCTGATCCAGATATTTCCTGGCGTCGTCCTTTCTTAGCCCTCCTTCCGGCAATGCAAGAATCTGATTGAGATAACTCTCTGCACTCGGGAACTGTCCGCGGTCAATTTCACTTTTCGCGCTCTGCCACAACTGTTCTTCCTGTTGCCGAAGTTTGCCGAGTCTTTGATCCTTCATCTCCGCTTGAATTGCATCCATTTGCTTCTGAATCGTTCCGTTCAAAGGGCCATTCACCGAGGCCCCTTCCTGCAGGGCAAGCGATGCCCCCGCCAGGTCGCCGGCCGCACGACTCTTATCGGCTGCGTCCATAGCTTTGATTTGCAATTCCAGCGGAGTGGGTTGTGGCTGGACCGCCGCGTGTTTTGCCGGAGTAATCGACCCTCCTTGCTTTTGTGGGTTTACTGAAAGGAAATGCACTCCCCCCCAGATGATCAGGACCAGCACAATCGCAGCGATCGCAAGTACTGCCGGTTGCCGCCAAAGTGGCGTTTCTCCGCGTTGCGGTGCAGGGACAACCGCAGTGCGAGGTCCGCTCGACGGGCGCGGTCGAAATTTGGCGACAGCGGGTGAAGCGGGCGGGATGGAAGACGCCCCAACCGGCTTATTGATAACAGTACGAGTCGAAGGGTTAGCGGGAGGCGGAGCGGCGCCAGGCATCCCCGGTTCGATCTCAGGCGGCATAGGGACTTCAACAACAGTTGGCGGCGGCGAATCCGCCGGCAGGCCAGAAACCACGGGCGGGTAGGCAGAGGCTTGCGCAGGTGCGCTCTGGGTCTGGGTATACGGGTCGGCTACGTCGGGGGGAACAGGAGATGGTGTCCACACCTGCCACGCGTATTCCTTTGAGAATCCCGGTCCTGGCGGTTTCGGTTCTGGCCCTGGCGCTACAGGCGCGTTCGACCGGCTCCTGGCAGTATCGATTTCATCGGACACGCGCCCGACTCGGGGATCGAAGCTCTCCAGGGCCTGGGTCTCGACCGCATGTTGCAGCGCCTCCGCTGCCTCGTCGAGTTTTCCGCTCTCTACTAATAGCCGAATGGACGAAAGCTCCTTCTCCTGTTTCCTCTTATTCTCACGGGCCTCAAATTCCACCTCAGCCGAACTCAACAACTGCGTGACTCCCGGATCGGGGCCGAGAGTGACCAGCGTCTGCCTCGCGAGTTCGATCGCTTCGCTGAATCTCTCGCGGTTGATCTTGACCTTGATGTCACGAATTCGCTGCTCAATTGCCTTGCGAGTTTGAAACTTCCGCTCTTGGAGCTCTGCCTGTTCCTGAAGAACAGACAGATCCTGGTTGCCGGGGAAAACCTTCAGGGCCTCCTGGGCAGCTTGTATCGCATCCTGAAAACGGTTGGCGGCGGCAAGAGCTTTAATTTTCTCGCATGCTTTGCTTAGAAGCAGTTCGTGATCAATCTGGGTTTGCTGGGTACGGGAGAACTCGATCAATCGAGTCAGGTCGGCGTCTTTGGGAAAGTCAATCAGGAGCTTTTCTGCCCGCGCTATCACCTCCGGATACCTTTTCTCGTCGACCAGTTCCTTAAGAACTTTCCACTCCCGCATCAGGCGTTCTGTCTTACCCTGCTTTTCCCGTTCGCCCTGAACCAGCGCCAACAGTTTTTGCACCGACGGGTCCGGGGGGCCGGCGCTCTGGAGCGACTCCAACAAGGTTTGGGCGTCCGCCAATCGCCCCGCAGCCAGGAACCCTCTGGCCTCTGCCAGCTTTGCCTGCCTTTGCTGCTCGGTTTGCTTGCGGCTCGCGGTTTCGAGCAATCTGTTGATCTCACCTTCCTCGGGAAAGCTCTTCCGCAGATCGGTCACCAGGGTAATGCACTCATCGTAGCGGCGTTGCGCCAGAAGATTTCGGGCGGCGGTCAGAACTTGCAGCTTGTGCTGCTCCGTCTGATCGGATCGCACGGTCGCGACAAGCCGCGCAACTTCGTCATCCTCCGGGTACTCCTGCTGAAGTTTGCTCAGCAGGGTGATGGATTCGTCATAGTGGCGAGCGGCCAGCAGATTGCGCGCCTCCGCCAGGGCGTGTAACTTGCGTTGTTCCGACTCCTCATCGCGAAGCTCGCCGATCAGGTTGGTAATTTCCTCATCCTGGGGAAACTGCTTTCGCAACTCCGCCAATAACAGATTGCATTCTTCGTAGCGCCGTGCGGCCAGGAGCTTGCCAGCTTTGGCCACGTGTTGCTGGCGGCGTTGGCTTACGTCCACCTCACGGGCGGCTTCCAGCAACTTCGCGATGTCGGTGTCCGCCGGGAATTCCTTCTGCAGGCGGGTCAGCAACAAAATGCACTCCTCACACCGCCGGCCAGCCAGGAGTCTGCGCGCCTCTCCCAGCCCCTGCAATCTCCGCTGATTCGCTTGATCTTGATGGACCTCCTCTAAGAGTAGGGCGATCTCGTCGTCATTGGGGAACTGCTTTTGGATCTCGGTGATCAGGGCGGTGCATTCCTCGTGCCGGCCAGCCACAAGCAGACTGCGCGCCTTTTCCAAGCTTTGACGTCGCACCTGTTCGGCCTGTTCTTCGCGCGCGGTTTCCAGTAGCCGGACAATTTCTTCCTCATGAGGAAACTCGCGCTGTAATTCGCTCAGAAGCTGAATGCACTCCGCATACTTCTGCAGCGTCCACAAGCTGCGCGCCTGTTGCATCGTGTCGAGCAACCGTATCCGTCGCTCGCGTTCCGCTTTTTCCTTTATTACCTTTTCCTGCAACACCTTGGCTGACTTGTTGGAGGGTTCGAGCTCCAGCACTTTGGAGAGAAGTTGCTCAGCCTCTTCGGGCAACCCCTCCGCCAGGCGTAGTTTGGTGGCTTCCAGGTATTGGGATACCAACTGGGAGCGGTCCAGCGCCTGCTGCAAGCGTCGTTGCAACTCCAGAGCGGCCTCGAAATTGGGGTCCAGTCGCAGCGCACTTTCCACCTCGTCCCTGGCTTCCTGAATTCGCCCCTCTTCGAGCAGGGCGAGACCCTTTTCCACCATCTCTTGTGCCTTCGGACGGATCATGATACGCCTAAGTTCGGCGTTGACTTTGTCCAACAAGCTGCGAGCCTGGGTATTGGTCGACTCAACTTGGAGCGCCTGACGAAGGATGTCACGGGCTTGCGGATAGTCTCCCTGCTGGACCAGGTCCTGACTCTGCTCGACCAGCTTTGCTACGGTTGCGGATTGAAGACTCTTGCAAATCGGATCCAGTTCGAGCAGCAGATCCTCCATGCTCTGGTACCGGTCCGCCGGGGACTTCTCTAAGACTTTGCATAAAACCGTGCCCAGTTCCGGAGGGCAATCGGTCGCCGCCTCGCGCAGAGAGGCCGGAACCTGGTCACAAATACTGTGCATGAGATTGGCGGGAGAGTCTCCCTTGAATGGTCTCTGGTAGCAAACCAGTTCATAGAGGAGAACTCCGAAAGACCAGAGGTCAGAACGCTCGTCAGCATGCTCGCCGTGATACTGTTCCGGAGCCATGTAGGCAAAAGTTCCAATGAGCATTCCGGTCTGGGTTTTGGAAGATTGCAAAACCCGTGCGATGCCGAAGTCGACGACCTTTACTGTGCCTTCCTTGCTGAGCATCATATTGCCGGGCTTGATATCGCGATGAATGATTCCGCGCTTGTGCGCGTAATCAAATGCCCGGCACGCCTGAATCGCATATGTCAGCTTCAAGGAAAGCGGGAGGGAGGGCCGCCGGGCAATTAGTTGCTCCAGGCTTTCACCCTCGACTAATTCCATGGCAATGTAAGGCGTGCCGGCCTCTTCACCCATGTCGTAGATCGTAACGATGTTGGGATGTTGCAACCCGCCAGCAGACTGCGCCTCGCGGTAAAACCGCTGCAGCAAGTCAGGATCTTCTGCAACGCCTTTGATGATGGTCTTGAGTGCCACCAGTCGATTGATAATGGGATCGCGCGCGCGGTAGACAATGCCCATAGCTCCGCGGCCCAACTCCTGAATGAGTTCGTATTTGCCGAGCTTATTCACCGGGCAGGTACCACTCCTAGAGGGAGCAAAAGTTCAAGCAAAAGTTGAGCCAGACCTCTTTGGGGTCTTTCAACGGCCGAGACAGAGGTGGGAATTACGCCCGGACTACCCAGATCGAGGCGTGCGGGGGAGGTTAGCGTGTTATCTCGCCGCGCTTCTGGCAATGCAGCTTCCGTCCGGCCCCGGCGTTGAACGGCAACTCCACCTCCGCTCCGTAGAACCAGGCCGATTTAATCGGAATTTCCTTTTGATCTCGAAAACGGCAACATTGTACACCCGTACAGCCTGTTCGCGACACCGTGAAACGATTTTGATCGGGAGCACTAAACAGCACAGGCGAGGCGTCATGACAGGGCCATGTCGCCTTCGTAGCAAAGAACTACCGCTTGTGACTCGTCATCTTCGTAGTACGAGTACATGCCCGATTGGCGCATCATCGGAAGTTGCTTCTTTTGTCCGGTCGAGGCGGTAAACAGCCCATCACGAGTCAACTCCCGGTTAAAAGGAATGGCCCAGCGTCCCTTGAAATAAATCGCGTTCACCGCGACCATTGCGGCCAGCGGGGAAAGCCCGTGCAGGATATGGCTGATCTTGCTTTTCGTTCTCTCGTTGACCCACGCGTCGATCATCGAAACCGCATCCGGAGCGGTAAACTTGAGCGTGGTCACCTCCGCATCGTAGAACTGCCGACGACTTTCGCGCGAGTGGCCACGGCATGTGAATACCCCGGGGTTGATTGTGAGCAACCAGCTGAATGTACACCCATCTCGCCCGCGTGCAACCACATCGGCCTGGCTAAGATGGTCCGTATCACGGAGCATTCTGCTTTGCGTTTCTGAGCTGACGCTATTAACGCGTTCAACAAGGTCAATCTGGGAATTCCAAATACTTGCGTGGATTGCGTGGGCGGTGGCTCCATTACCTCGCTAGCCTTAGGAGCCACACAGAGAAGGTTGCAGTTTTCACTCCGTATCGAGTTCTTAGCCCCGACGTACAGGGTCGACAGGCCCTCTCAAAACAGCTACTCGCCCGTTCAGGCCGCCAATTGCAGGGCCCGATCCTTTCTCCTCGCCCGCTCACCACTTTGCTGCATCAGCTTGATGACTAAGCCGGTCCAGCCTGTCTGATGATTAGCCCCCACTCCCGCTCCGGAATCACCGTGAAAGTATTCGTGAAACAGTAATAAGTTCTGCCAATCCGGGTCCGTCTGAAACTTCTCCATGTTTCCGAACAACGGTCGGCGCCCGTTTTCATCGCGAAGGAAAATGCTTGTCATCCGGCGCGACAGTTCCTCCGCAACTTCCCACAAGGACATCATCTCCCCCGATCCCGTGGGGAACTCGACCTTGAAAGCGTCGCCCAGATAGTGATGAAACTTCTGAAGAGACTCGATCAGCAGATAGTTCAGTGGGAACCAGATAGGTCCCCGCCAATTGGAATTTCCCCCAAACAGCCCAGTCGTGGACTCCCCGGGGTCATAAGAGATGCAGTGGTTGCTGCCGTGGACCGCCAGGCAGAAGGGCTGTTCACCGTGACGCTTGGAAAGCGCCCGGATCCCGTAAGGTGACAGAAATTCCCGCTCGTCCAGCACGTACTTGAGGATTCGCCGAAGTTGCTCTTGGCCGGCGATGGACAATAGTCTCCGTTCGCCCATCCCCTCGGTCCGCATGGTAGCCAGGTCCTTCGTGAGATCGGGACGGTTATCAATGAACCATTCCAGACGCCGCTTGAAGTCCGGCAACCGGTCGAGCACGTCCGGCTCCAGCGTTTGCACCGCGAACAGAGGGATCAACCCAACCATGGACCGCGTCTTCATGGGGAGCTGCGAACCATCCGGCAGCCTCAACACGTCGTAGAAGAAACCGTCTTCTTCATTCCATAGCCCCATGCTGTCCTCGCCACGATGGCTCATGGCATGAGCGATGCGGATGAAGTGCTCCCAGAACTTGCTGGCAATGTCTTCGAAGCAAGGGTCTTCTTTTGCCAGCTCCAGTGCGATGGTGAGCATGTTGAGCGTATACATCGCCATCCAACTGGTACCGTCAGATTGTTCGATGTAGCCGCCGGTAGGCAGCGGCGCGCTGCGGTCGAACAAGCCGATGTTGTCCAGGCCAAGAAATCCGCCTTGGAAAATGTTCCTGCCTTCGGCGTCCTTGCGATTGACCCACCAGGTGAAATTCAACATCAGCTTGTGAAACACTCGTTGTAAGAAAGCGCGATCGCCCTTGCCCTGCCGCTTTTTCTCGATCTTGTACACCCGCCATGCCGCCCAGGCGTGCACCGGAGGATTCACATCCCCCAGGGCCCACTCATAAGCCGGAATCTGCCCGTTCGGGTGCATGTACCACTCCCGCAGCATCAGCATCAGCTGCTCTTTGGCAAAATCTGAGTCCACAAGCGCCAGCGGAATGCAGTGAAACGCGAGGTCCCAGGCGGCATACCAGGGGTATTCCCATTTATCGGGCATGGAAATAACATCCGCATTGTGCAAATGAGTCCAGTTGTGGTTGCGCCCCCGCCGGCGCTCCTCGGGAGGAGGAGGATTGCCCGCGTCACCCTGCAACCACTCCTTGACCACGTAGTGATAGAACTGTTTGGACCAGAGCATGCCGGCAAAGCCCTGGCGCATCACACTCTGCGCATCCGCCGACAGGCCCTGAGGAATCACGGTCGCGTAGAACTCGTCCGCTTCCCGCTGGCGCAATGCGAACGTCCAATCGAAGCCCTCAAACGCACTCTTCTCCTTGAAGTCGGTATCGGCAAGACGCATCCGGATGACTACCGTCTCGCGGGCACCGACCGCGAGCCTGTAGTGAGCCGCCGCTTTGGTGCCGGCATGCTGCGGGTTAACAGCATCCTCACACCCGTGAACCACGTAGTCGTTAATGCTGTCCTTCACGTACGGGTTCCCAGCCTCCACTCCGAAGATTCGCCGGTAATTGGTTTCGTTCTCGGTGAAAAGCAATTCCGGAGAGCCTTCGCAATGGAGCCAGCGGTTGCCGGGCAGAGCATGGTTCAATTCGATGACCGGGTACGGCGCCGGGCGTATCTCGTGCAACTCCGGCCGCCGTTTGCGGCCTCCCCACGACCATGTGTTCCGGAACCAAACTGTCGGCAGAACCCGGAGATTAGCGGCCACCGGTCCACGATTCGTGACCGTGACTTTGATCAGAATGTCTTCGGTGTCAGCCTTGGCGTATTCCACGAATACATCGAAGTAGCGGTTGTCGTTGAACACACCCGTGTCCAGCAGTTCGTACTCCGGGTCATTTCTGTCCCGGCGCCGGCTCCCTTCCACCAACTTCGCGTAAGGGAACTCCGACTGCGGATACTTGTAAAGGTACTTCATGTAGGAGTGGGTGGGTGTGCTGTCGAGGTAGAAGTAGTATTCCTTCACGTCCTCGCCGTGGTTCCCCTCATTCCCCGTCAACCCGAAAAGCCGTTCTTTCAAGATGGGATCACGCTCATTCCAAAGAGCCAGTGCAAAGCAGATCGTCTGCCGCCGATCACTGATCCCCGCCAGGCCGTCTTCGTTCCATCGGTAGGCGCGCGAACGCGCATGGTCATGAGGCAAGTACTCCCAGGCGCTCCCGTACGCGCTGTAATCCTCGCGCACCGTTCCCCACGCACGCTCGCTAAGATATGGGCCCCAACGCTTCCAGTGCTTCTTGCGTGTGCCGGCTTCCGACATCCGGATCTCTTCCTGCGTCATCGCACTCCTCCTTCGTCAAGTCGGTGTGAGTACGAGCAGGGCTCTCTGCTGGATTGGGGCCGTGCCCATCATCCACTCACAGAGCTTGTTGAATCAACTTATATTTTTGGATTCACTTCCGGGCCACGAAGAATACTCAGAAGGGCAACCTCTACGTCGCTGGGTATCAGGATAGGTATCACCGGCTTGCAAGCGAAAGACTAGGAAGGTCTGGCGGAGAAGGTGGGATTCGAACCCTCGACAGAGTTGTTGGACCCTATAACGGTTTAGCAAATTCAGCCCGCCCACTACCCATTGCGCGGAATCAATCACATACGGTCACCTTGGGTGCTCCTGTTCGGGTGAAAAGGTGCAGTTCGGTTAGATGTATGCACCTGAATATGCACCTGCTACACAAACAGTCTTTCGCTGTCGCGCATCTTGTCAGATCGCCCAACTGCGACCTTGCGGGGGTATTTCCCTACCTAGATAGATAAAGTCCACGGCAGACAACTGTCGATTTCGTAAGAAGAACGGATCAAAGCGTGACGCGGACGCCCTGAGGAGTGTCATGACACCACATCGAGTGGCAGCAAATGCGTCATCTCTCATCTCAGAGCCCGGGGTGACGCATGGGACAGTCTAGAGATAGTCAAAACGGTCTTCGTGCATGTAGCGCTTGCGGACGCGCATTTCCTCCGAAAGGGTCCTGGCAGAGGCAGTGCAGCCCTCGCTGCCGGCAGCGCGCTTACCTGAAACGCCAGCCAATCAGATCTGATGGCTATTACGGCGCGTGATCCAAGTCGATCTACTTTCGATTAGATTCGTAGTGGAACCGAACCGTCATTCCTGACTGCGAACTACCCGGTACGTGCCCGTTTTGTGCCCGGGTTTATGACGTGCCGACGTTCGCGATTGCAATTGTTAGTCTCGCTGTTCTCTTCCGCTCGAAAGCTCCCGAACCGAGCCTCATAGCGTGCGCTGCCGTAGCGAGGCTGTTGCTGCGGCCAGCCTGATTATCGATTGAGGAAGATGACAGGGAAATTACGTGGTCTCCTCGGGAGGTCGAACGCCAACAAATCCCTTATAGAGCAAGAGGTCATAGATGATTTTCAAAGTTCCCGCTATAAAGAAAGGTGCGTTGATCAGAGAGGGCCGAGCAAACATGAATCCCACAAACAATGGACTAATAGCGGCACCGGTCGTTCGTGCGACGCCCGTTATCCCGGCAGCTGCGGATCGTTCTTCCGCACCAACCACTGCCATGGTATATGACTGCCTGGTCGGCACATCCATTTGACTGATACTGAAACGCACCAGCAGGACCACGACAGCCAGCGAAAGGTTCGGCATCAGCGGTACAAGAATCAGCAGAATGTTCGAAGGCAGGTGAGTGACAACCATGGTTTTGATAAGACCGAAGCGGGACGCAAGCCGGGACGCCAGCAGTGCCGAGATTCCAGCGAAGATATTCGCCCAAAAGAAAATGACGCCGAGTGTTCCAGGGTCTACACCGAAACGCAGGTAGAACCAATAAGCAGCGAAGCTCTGCACCACGAAGCCCCCCGCAAAGGAATCGAGAGCGAACAAGCTTGCGAGCTTGGCCACCACATGGCGCGAGCGCCCGATTCCCAAAAAACTTTCCAGCGTCCCAGGAAGAGCAAATTCTTCGCCAGGTGCGCTCACCTCCGCGGCGGAGGAAAGGCGACTAAAAACGAAGGCCAACATAACGCCCAACGCGGCATAAAGAATAACCACCGCGCGGTAGCTGACCACAGGCCCCGTTACGGTCTTCTGCAGCGCGTGCGTGAGAGTTCCTCCACACAGTGCACCAATCGCAGTCGCCAACGAGCCAGCGAGCGCGTACCAGGCAAACACTTCCGTCCTGGTCCGAGCGGGAACCACATGAGAAAGTGCGGCTTGCTCAATCGACAGAAATGGCCCCACTTCATTGCCACTCGGGCTTATGACGCCAATCGTACCCGCGAGAATCAGAAGCAAGAAATCGCTTGTGCAGGCGAAGGCCAGACCGGCAGCCGCCATCAGAATGGCGCCAATAATAAGCATGCGCCGGCGCCCGATCCGATCGGCGCGAGTAGTGAGATAAAGGGAGACGACAGTATCCCCGACTAGCGTCAGCGTCAGAAGCAGGCCCGTTTGGGACTCGCTCAGTCCGAGTCCTATCAGATAGAAAACCAACACGACAGAAAGTGAACCGTAAGCGAACAGGCGCACGAATCGAGTGAGGAACAGCAGCCACCCATCACGTGTCAGGGTTCTAAGCGCGATGGGTATTGAGTCGGGGGTCAGCATCGTTAGATACCGGCCGTGGGGCGATGTGTGTCCAGACCGACGGGGAGGCAAGTCGCGGAATTGGAAGAGCTGCCTGCATCCAGACCCATTGAGAAGATCAAGAACGCCAGTGCCAAAACCTTACTGACTTGAATGCTTCGAGTTCTCGTTGCGTGCCCCCAGCGGACATTTTGAGAATATCTTCTTAGGAAGAATGATCAGTATAGTTTGTTGCGCGTTTTCCATTACGTCGACACGCCGAACGTAGTTCTCAGTTAGTGTGAAGGGGATGTTACGCCAACGATTCGACAAGGCGGAGGTTTCAGGTCTTTTGGGAAGGGGACACGACAACACCAAAACCCACAATCAGCAGCCCTTCACGAATGGTAAACGTGGCATCCGGCCTGACTTCATCGTAGGACTCCTCTGGAGAGTACATGAGTGCGAGGCTGACCACTGCACTCTCACCGGGACTCATGGCCTCTGGACCTCCCACAAACATAACGCCGAGATACTTCTCCCTACAGACATTGCCTTCGACAATCGCCTTACGCTGAGACTGTGGTCCTATGACAATGTGCGGTCTGTACTGTCCAGTGGTCAGAAGCCGCCGCCCGTGCGAGAGTTCTGGTAACAGCGTTACCTGTGCCTGCACCACGGGGACGAGTATCCCACTTGGCAAAATCCACGTTGTAGCGCTCATATATCCAAGCAACCTTAGATCCGCGCCTCAACTGTTGTAAACAGCGTTATCACTCAGAACCCCGGTCAATGAGAGAAATGGCGATATTTCAACAATAAAATCGGTCACGGGGACGAGGCATCCTCTTTCAGAGCCGAAGTTGCTTGTTTTCTGAGGTCAGCACACAGGGGGTGCAATCCCGTCGGGCATTGTGTCTTTGCCTTTGTCCTGATCATCTCAACGTCTTTCATGTCGAGCGTGGCATCAATGTGCTTCAGTACAAAGTGCCGGAACTCAGCGTCCTTCGTCGCAAGGGAAGCCAATCGACGCAGAGTACTCCAGTCGTCTACCAGAATGCGAGCCACAGATTCGCTGTAGCTCTCTCCGATAGCGCCGTCATCACAGTTCCCATAAAGCCTATAGGACTTGTAGAGCGTATCCCATGCCCGAAGGGTAGCTGTAAGCGCCTCAGTCAACGCACGCTCGCTCTCAGCATCAGCGCAAGGGCGCTCCTGCTGGGCATGCCCGATGCAGCAAACTGACACGACCAAGATAGAGACGGCGAAATGTCGAGTAGTTTTCAATGATTAATTCCGCTGTGGAATGATGATTGATGTAAGCACCAACTACCAGGTTGTTAGTGAAATGGCGATATTACATCAATTGACTCGAATGCACAGCCATTCAGGCCGCTTTGGCCGAATCGGTGAATGTCGCCGCATTCTTCCTGACGAATTCCTGCATGCTGAGCGGCTTTTGCCCCGTTAGTGCGAACACGTCGTCGGACATCCGGTCATAGCGTCCCGCGCGGTGCAGGTCGGCCATTGTCGCGAGATGGTTCACGAGGTGAGCTGGCAATCCGCGCTGAAGCAGACCCTCGCGCCACGGCTCGACCGGAATGTCCTGATAACTAATCGTGCGGCCGAGCGCCTTCGAATACTCCTGTGCGTAGAAATCCATGTTGTCCGACTGCGGACCAGCCAGGTGATAGATCTTGCCGATGTGCGGCTGCGGATTCGCGAGCAGCGCGGCGATCACACGGGCGACATCTTCCACCGCGACCGGAGAAGTTTTGCCTTCGCCGAACGGCAGTCGGATCTGATTTGTTTTCCTGACCGACTCCGGAGTGAGAATCAAGAAGAAGCCTTCGAGCAACACTGTCGGCCGCACGTGCACGACGGGCAGACCCGACCAGTTCAGCGCCTGCTCGGAAAGCCATTGCAGCTTGTGCTGCGGGCTTGGAGTGGTTTCCGTAATGCTCATCTGTGCGACCGTCATCTGCGACATATTGATGAACGCCTTGACGCCGTGGTGCTTCGCCACCGCCGCCGTGTTGACGGTCGCGGCCAAATAGTCATCCGAAACCGACATCCCGAAGTACATTGTGTCGCAGCCGTCGATCGCCCGATGCATCGAATCGAGGTCGAGCAGATTGCCGACCACAACCTCTGCACCCATGTCGCGCAATGTCCCCGCCCGTTCGTCCTCATTTCGCACCATGGCACGCACTGCTTTGCCTTGTTGCAACAGCAGTTCGGTGACGGTACGCCCTGTCCCGCCGACGCGGCCTGCGGCGCCGGTAACCAGTGTGAGGTTTGCCATTGCTTTGCCCTTTCTAACGCAGCCAGTCCGATAAGAGGATCTCACAACGCAATCGTTAATTCTATGCTGAGTGTTAGTCCCAATTGGCGTTAACAGGCGTGGGTGTTGAAAAAGTACGTTAACCGAAACGTCTTTTCGTCTGCGAGTAAGCCCCTGCCGAGCTCTTCTTTTCCGAGTTCGGCTACGCGGTGGCTGGTAGAACCGGCCTTGTCGGTAGGCTGAGGAACCGTGCTAGGCGTTTGATGTTCTGTGCGGCCGCCGCTAAGAAGAACTGTTCCCGCACGAACTTCAGTCTGCGCAGGCGCAAGCGCCGCAGCCCGATCTGATTCTTCAGTTCCGCGAACAACGCTTCCACCTTCTTTCTTTGCCGTTGTGCCTTCGCGAACTCTGGCGTGTTGGCTAACATGCGGGCCCGTTGCCGGGCCGGTTCATGCTGGTGGATGACAAGACACCGGAAGGCTGCACTGGTGCAGTGCGGTCTTTGTGCGCACGCACCACAACGCTTGCGGGTTCCGATGTAGGTATAGGAACGGTTGCGATGACTCCGGCCGCCGTAGTTCAGGGGCTGGCCTGCGGGACAAATATAACGGTCGCTTTCGGGCTGATACGTGAAACGTTCGGGGCCGTAGAACGGGCTGTTTTTTCTGTGAATGCTGTCGCGGGTTCGCATGTAGGGAGTGATGTCCCGCTCTGCCAACCATTGCAAAAACTCCCCGTTCCCGTACGTCGTATCGGCGGCCACCGATTCTGGCCCTCGTCCTTGCCATTCGCCGAAACGGGTGAGCATGTCTTGTGCGGCAACGGTTTCCTGACTCATCCGTGCTGCGGTCGCTTGTACTCCCACGATCACGCAGCTGTCATTGTCCACCAGATAGTTGTCGTAGTAGCCCAGCCGAGCCGGCGTGCCGCCCTTGGTGGCGTAGGTCGAATCTGGATCTGTGGTCGACACCTGTTCTTGCTCATGTACAGGTTCTTCCACCGGGTTCTGCTGTTCCAGTTCCACTAGATACTGGCGCACTGTGTGATTGACTTCTGCCACTTCCGCCAACTGCTCGCGCGGAATGCGGCTCTCCTTCGCCGCATTCGCCTCTACGAAACTGCCATCGACCGACAGGTGCTTGCCATGCACCAATCCCACTTCCACACACTGGCGCACGATCTGTTCAAACAGCTCCTCGAACAGCTTCGACTGCTGGAACCGTCCGTGCCGATTCTTGGAAAATGTAGAGTGATGTGGGATCTCCCGATCGAAGCCCAAACCCGTGAACCAGCGCCAGGCCAGGTGCATGCGCAGCTCTTCCACCAGCTTGCGCTCGCTGGTGATGCCGTACAAATAACCAATGAGCAGAATGCGCAGCAGCAACTCGGGATCAATCGACGGTCGGCCAGTCTCGCTGTAGCTGTCTTTCAGCCGCTCCCGCACAAACTCCAAGCTGATGTGCTTCTCGATCAGCCGCAGCAGATGGTTCTCGGGAACCTGATCTTCCAGGCGGAAGTAGTAGAACAGCGCTTCGGAGCGGTCGTGTTGCCCCATCATGATCAGCAGGCCTCCGACGATCAGAATCAAACAGAGCATGGGCGAATGCTTTCTTCTAACATGCTTCTGCCGAATCTCATCCCGCTAATCGACGTGACTTTTTCAACGCCCACGGGCGATTGCACTAACTGAGAATTGCGGCCTAAACAGTTCGCTGAAAAAAGTAAGGGAGGCGCGGAAAGCAAACCTCTGGTGCTAAAGCGCGGACACTTTTTCAAAGACTTACGGCACGAGTAAACTCGTGCTTTTCCCGTTCGTTCAGCTATCGGAGTTTTTCAGCAAACTGGTGGGCAAATCTCACAACAAAGCGGTGACCGCAGCGCTGAAGCGCTGCGCCACCCAAAATCAAGTGCGGAATCGAGGTTTCCCGCAGCCTGCTAGAAACTACTTCGCCGTTACCAGTGAGTGCGTGATGGCGTGGACGGAGAGGGCGATGCGGTTCTGCACTCCGACTTTGCGCATCAGTTTTGCGACGTGAGCTTTCACTGTGCGCTCCTCAATGCCGAGGGCTGAGCCGATCTCTTTGTTGGAGCGGCCGGCAACCAGCATCTCGAGGACTTCCTTCTCGCGATCGGTAAAGGTAATGCGGCCGGCGGGGAAGATGCGACCCGGGGATGCGCTGACGCGTTCGATGAAGGTCGAGAGTACGCGACGCGAAGCCCACACCGAACCCTGATTCACGATTCGGAGAGCCTGGATAAACTCGGCCGGCGAAGCGGCCTCGTCCACGTAGCCTTTAGCGCCCGCCGCGATGGCTTTGAGGACGCTTTCGTCGTCCATGCCGGAACCGGTTACGATGATGCGCAGGTTGGGCCGGATGGCCTTCATGCTGGCCATGATGTCGTACAGGTTCTGGCCACCGCGATTGCCTAGAAGCACCAGATCGATGGCTTGCAGCTGGCCAAGATCGGCCAGCGAGGCGGAGACCAACTCCAGATCAGGTTCGGTATCAAAGAGGGCCCGGAATCCTACAAATCGCAGCGGATCGCTCTCCACTACGGCAACACGGATCAGCGGCTTTCTGGCGACGGCAGCTTTCATTTAAGGTTTCCCTGTTAGGATTGCATCCTGTCCAAGCTTGCCTGAAGCAGTGAAGAATTGAAACGATTGGTGATCGCGACAAATTACGGGGGTAACCCCCAAATCTGGCATCGGAGGAGGACCTTGCGGTGAACCGAGGGCGGATGGAACGGTATTGTGCAGGGATTTTGGCGGTGGGCATGATGGGGGCGGGGCTGGGGTGGGCGCGGGAGCAAGCGTCTGCGCAAACGTCGGAGCAAACGTCGGCGCAAACGACAGCGCAACCTTCAGCAGCGTATCAGCCGAAGTTTCCGGGCGATCCGGCGCGGTCGGAATCGGAAGCGCAGGCGCTCGGCTACATGCGGGTGGTGCTCCGGGCGGAGAGCGCATATAAGAAACGGCACAACAAATACGCGGATTCGCTGGCATCTCTGGCGGGGACGGGAACCTTCACCAAGCGCATGGCGCACACCACCGAGCGCGGGGATTACACGGCCAGCTTCCGTCCCAACCATGATCGTCCTAATCGTGACGGTTTCGTGCTCACGATGACCCCCAAGCAGATGGACAGCGAACACCGCTCGTTCTATGCGGAAGAGGATGGGGTGATTCATGGGGACGATCAGAAGGCTGCGGATTTGGATTCACCGAAAGTGAAATGAGTTCGTAGCGGCGTCGCGTTGGCGAGTGAAGGCATGGGCCGCCTGACTATCCAAGGACGGGCGAGGACGCCCGTCTCTCCATTGGCGTTATTCTGAGGACGGGCGGGGCGCCGTCTCTCCACTGGGATCATTCCCGTTTCTCCGTTGTCGTTACTCTTTTGGACTGTGCGGTCCGTCGTCGCGGTCGGAACGAGTGGGTTGGGGCTGCACGGTGGGAATCTGATCGGCGATGCGGCGGACCGGGAGCGGGCCGGCCTCGGCGCCGTGGCGGCGCAATTCCTTCACGATGTTTTCGTGATCATGCGAGCCATAGTCGTGGGCGAAGCGGGTAAGAGCCTCGGTCAGAATGTCATGGTGGTGTACGTTTTCCAAACCCGGTTCCCGGGTGACATTCAGCCATAAGCGATGAAGCAAGGCGACGTCCTCGTTCTTCATGGTGGGCGTGTGTGGCCCGATGCGGAAGGTGTCGACGATGCCTCCGGGCTGAACGATCTGCAATACAAACTGCTTTTTGGGTTCCGGTATGGCTTCCCAGGCGCTACCGAGGGCGAATGCCTGCTCGGCGGTAGTCATTTTGCTGGAGAGGCCGGCGGCGACAGCGGAAGACTCGAGATTGTGGGCGGTCTGGGCGATGGCCGACCAGGCGTCACGAGCCGGGACGACAAGGAGCGAGATCCTCTTGCCGACACTTTCGGCGACCGAGACAGCGCGCGTGAATAGGGTCTGCTCGTAATCGCTGAAGACCTGCTCGCTGGAAAGACCGTAGGCTGCGGTTCCGAATTGGCTTTCTCGGGCGGTCATGACGACCACGTCCTGTTCGCGCGTGTCGGTATGCTCGAGCACCCAGCGCAGGTGATTCAGAGTGTTGTAGTCGCGGACGGGCACCAGCACGTTACCGGGGCGTATGCCGAGAGATCCGCGGTCGACGGTGTCGCTCTGCAGCAACTGGAAGTGATCCTTCATATGCTCTTTGGCGAGCGCGTGCTTTTTCCGATTCGCGTGTTCGGAAGCCGTGAAGATCACGAAAAAGACCACCGAGAAGGAAACACCAGCGAGGGTAGCGACGGATTTTGTAGCCAGGTTTATAAGGGCCGTTGCGAGTAGAACGAGCATGACCGAAAACAGACCGATGGGTATTTCGGCTCCAGCGATGGTTATGTTCGGGGGAACCTTCCAGCCGCGTTCACCTTTGTACTTGAATCGCAGGACGAGCATCGAGAGACTGTTGAACGTGAAACTCCAGATCACGCCGAAGGCATACGCTTCACCGAGCACGTAGACGTCGCCGCGGCTCGCCAGGATGGTGAAGATCTGCAGCAGAACGACCATGTTGATGATGCGGGAGCTCGTCCCATACTTGCGGTGGGGAAAGCGGAACCAATCGGCGAGGACGCCATCTTCCGAGACACGGTTCAGGACGCCATTGGAGCCGATGATCGCGGTGTTGACGGCGCCGGAGAGGATGAGGAACCCGACTACCACGACGAATGCGCGGAAGATCAGGCGCAAGATGAGAGGCCCCCACATGTACATGGCGAGGCCGGAGATGAGATTGTCTTTGTAAACTGGAACTCGGACGGCATCCGGAATCAGCATGACGGACAGTAACGCGGATAGTCCGGTGAAAACGAAGCTGTAGATGGCGATGACGATCGCGGCTTTTTTCAGATTCTTGAGCTTGGGATGAGCGAGTTCGCGATTGACCTGGGCGAGCGATTCTTCGCCGCTCATGGCCAGCACGGAGTGGCCGAAGGCGATGAGGATTCCGAGCAATCCGAACATCCGCGCAAGACTCTGCTCGGGAAAGCTGTGACTGAGAAAGCCAAGAGACTCTTTTGAGAAATGAAGGTTCTGAGGATAGGGAAGCGGAACGGGGTTGTATCCCGCCTTGAGGAGGGTAAGCGCTGACCAGGCCAGCAAGATGACCACCATGACGGTGGTGATCTGCATGACGCGGAGAGCTTTCTCGCTGGACTCCTGGATACCCTTGGTATTTTCCCACCAGTAATAGATCGTGACGGCTAGAGCGATTACTACGGACGTCAAGTTGACGTTGAGGTGCGGCGTGCCGTGGAAGATGTTGTGGACGGCGCGGGGAATCCAGCCATGCACGTCGGCGGTGATAAAGCTTTCGTTGACCAGGCCCACGATGTATTGGCCTGCCGACACCCCGGATATCGGACCGGTGAGGATGTAATCGAACATGAGGGCGGAGACGCTGAGCTTGGCCAGGGTGCCGCCCAACGCTTCCTTCACCACTTTGTACACGCCGCCACGGACGAACATCGAGCAGCTTTCGACGTACACCGCCCGTACAGCGAATGAAAACAGCATGACGGCGACGATGAACCACGGGGCGGACTTTCCGACTGCCTGTTCGGCGATTCCACAGGCATAAAAGGCGGACGAGGCAAGGTCGTTCAGCACAATGGCGGCGGCCCGCCAGTAGGAGATGAACGTGAGCATCACCGAGGTGGCCACGACGATGCGAACGCGATTCGACGGAGATGTAGGCCCGAACGAGGACATGGCGGACTAGGAGTGGTTCTGTTCCTCCCGGCCAAAAAGCAGCTTGAGGTCTTCAATCCCGCTGAGCACGAGGACGACAACGGAACCAATGGCGGCGACGACCAACATCGCTTCGAGAATTCGCACCAGCACGGTGACGATGATCAGACCCATAAGCAGACCGTAAGCAGACTATGTTATTTGAAACGAGGCAGGTTGACCAATTCGAAGATTGGGACGGAGCGATTTGCGGTTTGACAGTTTGGCGCTGCATTCGCCAAGGCTGCATTTCGGTTTGATGATCGCGGCTAGATCAAAATCTTCACCACAGGGAGCACGGAGGAACACAGGGGAACGCTTGAGTTTTGCGTGTGTTCGTCTCGTTGGCCTCTAAACCACAGACGCGTCATTCTTTCGGACTGCGCAAGCGACTTTGCTATGCTGACGTGTGCGGCGAATCCCTTCCAGCGCCTGGCGACTGGCTGTGCTGTCAGCCGGGCTGCAGATCGTCATTTTTCCGCTTCCGAATCTCTACTGGTTCTCGTGGATCGCGGTGGCGCCGCTGATCATCGCGATCTTGCGGGCGCGGGCTCCGGAGGCTCTGCAGCTGCAACTCGACGATCAGGCGCGGCTGCTGCCGGCCGCGCCGTGGCAGGGGTTCGTGCTGGGCTACCTGTGCGGAATCCTCTGGTTTGCCGGGACCTGCTACTGGATCTTTGACACCATGCACCGGTATGGCGGGCTGCCGATTCCGGTCGCCGTACTGGCGCTGATCTTGTTCTGCATGTATGTCGGCCTTTATCACGGGATGTTTGGGCTGCTGCTGGCCTTGATTGCCGGGGCGCAGGTTGGCGGATCAAAGATTGGCGGACAAAAAACTGCCGCATGGGGAGCGTCGATCCGGCGAACTCTTGTGGCTGCTCCGTTTCTTTGGGTTGCCGTGGAGCTTGCCCGGACGCGGATCACCGCGTTTCCGTGGGAGCTTCTCGGATACGCGCAGACAGGGAATTTTGCGCTCACCCGGATCGCGGCATTCACCGGCGTTTACGGGCTCTCGTTTGAAATCATGCTCGTGAACAGCGTGTTCGCAGCTGCGTTTCTGGCCGCGAAGGAGCGGCGGAAGCGGCTGCTGATAGCGGCATGCGCGGCGGTGGTGATCCTGCAGGCGGGGCAGTGGCTGGCGCCTCCTCCGGTTGCGGCGGATCACAGCGCGCTCCTGGTGCAGCTGGACATCCCGATTCAGACAGGGGAGATGTGGACGAAGGAGTATTTTCAGAGCACGCTGCGGGATTTGACCGCGATCAGTTTGCATCCCTCCGGAGAAAAAACGGGGCAGCGATATGACTTGATCGTGTGGCCGGAATCACCCTCGCCGTTTTACACGAACGATCCTCTGTTTCGAGATGCGGTGAGCGCCCTGGCTCGACAGGCGGGCACGTGGGTGGTAGCAGGCTCGATTGGAGTCACGCCCCCAATGCACAGCGGGGAAGAAAGCTCACGGATTTTCAACTCCGCTGTCCTGGTCAGTCCGCAGGGCGAATGGGTTGGACGCTATGACAAAGTGCATCTCGTGCCCTTCGGCGAATATTTGCCGTTTCCGCAGGTATTTGCGTTTGCCGGAGGGCTGACCAAAGAAGTGGGAGAGTTTCAGCGAGGTGCGTCGCGAACGCCGCTGGACTCCGGCGGCCAACGGCTCGGGATGTTTATCTGCTATGAATCGATTTTTCCCGACGAAGTGCGACAGGGACCGCTGCGTGGGGCGCAGGTTCTGGTGAACATTTCGAACGACGGCTGGTACGGCGACAGCGGCGCCTGGAAGCAGCACCTGCAGCAGACACAGATGCGGGCGATCGAGAATGAGCGGTGGCTGCTGGCGGCGACAAATACGGGGATGACGGCATCGGTCGATCCTTATGGACGGATCGTAGCGGCAACTCCGCGCAAGGTGCGAACGGCGCTGGCGGCGCCTTACGCGCTGAACGCGAGTACCAGCTTTTACACTCGGCAGGGCGATTGGTTCGCATATCTGTGTGCGATAATTTCAGCAGGGGCGCTGCTGATGCGCGTTCTGTATTTCCCCAGGGGCTAAAGCCCCTATTTTAAATTGCGCTTTACGGCGCGGCTGAAGCCGCGCCCCTTCAAAGCGTTTCGTTAAATGAATTTGTGATTCGGCGAGTGACGAAAATGTTGGATGAACTGGAACAGCAATATACTTCTCTAAAGACCAAGGTCCACGACCTGCGGGAGTATCTTTGACGCGGGGAAACTGCGCCAGCAGTTTGCCGAAATCGAAAAGCAGGCCTCGGATCCCAATCTGTGGTCGAATCCGGCAAAATCTCAGCAGGTGATGCGCGAACGGAAGCGACTGGAAAGCTTGTTGTCGCTTGAAGGCGACCTGGCGCGCCGAACTGACGACATCGCCACCTATTTCGATTTGGCCGGCGAAGGTGAGAATGTTGCGGCGGATTTGCAGCGCGACATGGACTCTCTACGCGAACTTGTCGACAGGGTCGAGACCGAGACGCTGCTCTCGGGCGAGAATGACGACCTGAATGCGATCATGACGATTCATCCTGGGGCGGGCGGCACCGAGTCGCAGGACTGGGCGGAGATGCTGCTGCGCATGTATCTGCGATGGGCGGAGCGGCAGGGATTCAAGACGGAGATGTACGACTACCAGCCGGGAGAAGAAGCTGGAATCAAGTCGGCGACATTTTCGGTGATAGGCCAGTATGCGTTCGGTTATTTGACCAGTGAGATTGGAGTGCACCGGTTGGTGCGAATTTCTCCTTTCGATCAGGCGAAGCGGCGGCACACATCATTTGCCAGTGTGTACGTTTCGCCGGAGATTGACGACAGCATTGAGGTCGTCATTAAGCCCGAGGATATTCGGATCGACACGTACCGTTCGAGCGGCAAGGGTGGGCAGCACGTCAATACGACCGATTCGGCGGTGCGGATTACGCACATCCCGACGGGCCTGGTAGCCAATTGCCAGAATGAGCGCTCGCAGCATAAGAACAAAGAAAAGGCGATGAGCATGTTGCGCTCGAAGCTTTACGAATTCGAATTGGAGAAGAAGCGCGAGGTAACCAAGAAAATCGAAGACTCGAAGCTGGACATTGACTTCGGTTCTCAGATTCGGTCGTATGTGCTGCAACCTTACCGGATGATCAAGGATCACCGGACGAAACTGGAGATCGGCGACGTGGATCGCGTGCTTGATGGCGATCTGCGGCCGTTCATGCAGGCTTATCTGCGGATGCGAAGAGGCGAGAAAAAAGCTTAAGGACGCAGCGAGTTATGCTATCTCCGCGAGGAAATCTTTACCACTGGGGACACGGAGAGCACAGGGGTCCACAGGGGAGAGTTTCTGCGGATGCGTCGGGGCGAGAAGAATAGAGGCGAGCAAAATCAGGGGCGAGAAGCAAATCGTGACCACACGCGCGGCAACTATCCATCGCGGTCTGAGCCTGGAATACTTCACGGTGGTGTGGAATCTGCTGGAGGCGGCGGTCGCGCTGGTTTCCGGGGCTGTGGCCGGCAGCATTGCGCTGATAGGATTCGGGCTGGATTCGCTGATCGAGGTGTCGTCTGGGACAATTTTGCTGTGGCGCTTGCGCGCGGATCACGACGAGGAACGAAGGGAAAGAGTGGAGCGGAGTGCGCTGAAGCTGGTGGGCGTGAGCCTGCTCCTATTGGCGGCCTACGTTGCGGGAGATTCGGTGGTCAGTCTGGTCGGGCGGAAAGCCCCGGAGAGAAGTCTGCCGGGAATTGCTTTGGCGACCGCCTCGTTGATTGCGATGCCGTTGCTGGCACGCGCCAAACGCCGAGTTGCGTGGGCACTGGGCAGTGCGGCGCTGCAGGCGGATTCGCGGCAGACCGATATCTGCGCCTATCTTTCCGCGGTTCTGTTGCTGGGGCTGCTTTTGAACGCCACCTTTGGGTGGTGGTGGGCTGATCCGGTTGCCGGACTGGTGATGGTGCCTCTCATCGGGTATGAGGGCAGGGAGGCGCTGCGTGGGAAGACCTGCTGCCAGCATTGCGGGTAGAAGATCACGGGTAGGAGATCGCCCGGTCGTATGTTCTCCAAAGAAAGCTTAGGCACACTCCGAAATCTTTACCACAGGGGGACACGGGGGATACACAGAGGTACACGGGGGAGACCGCTGGTCGCAGCGAGTGGCAGTTTTTATGAAGGTTAGAAAGAAGATTTCGTTGAGGCCGCCGAAGCTCGGGCTTCCCTTGCAACGCGCGTTTCAGTATGCGGCCGAGAAACATGCCGGGCAGACGCGGAAGAAGACGGCGGTGCCTTATCTCTCGCATCTGATGGCGGTTTCATCTTTGGTGCTTGAAGCGGGCGGCGATGAAGATATGGCGATTGCGGCCCTGCTGCATGACGTGGTCGAAGATTGCGGCGGCGTGCCGAGGTTGCGGGAAGTCCGCAAGCAGTTTGGTCCGCGGGTGGCGAAGATCGTCGAGGGCTGTACGGATTCATTCGGCGACCCGAAGGCGGAGTGGCTGAAGCGGAAGAAAGGCTATCTGCGCGAAGTGAAGCATGCTGATGCCGAGACGCGGCTGGTGTCGGCTGCAGACAAGCTGCATAACGTCCGTACGATTCTTGCGGACTATCGGCAGGACGGCGAATCCTTCTGGAATCGGTTTTCGGGGAAAAGGGAAGGCACGCTCTGGTACTATCGCGCGTTGAGCGACGAATATCGGCGGCGGAACCCGAACCGCATTACGCGTGAACTCGAAATTGCAGTCGGGGAATTGGAGCGGGCGGTGGGCAGGAACCGCCATCCGAGAAAGAGCCCGCGAAGGAAGAAAACCGCGGCCAATTCCGGGAGATGAACTATGGCCCGAATGCTTGATCTGATCCGCAGTTTGCGACTTCCGTCGAACCAGATGCAATTCGCGGCGCGCGGCGCGCTCTTGGTGCCGCCTGGGGAGGCGATTGAGATACTGGTCTATCTGGCTCTCCACCACAAATTGTTTGGCGAGCAGGCGCGCCTGACGCTTGCCGGTTGGGATGAAAAAGCCAGCCTGGCCGCCGCCGCCGACCCAACGACCAGTGCCGAGGTACTGGGATATTTTGTTTCTCGGGAGAACCTGAGGCCCTCGCTGCTGCCGGCGCTCGCGGAGAATCCGTCGGTGGGAGAAGGGCCGCTGAGCGAACTTGCGGCGACGGGATCGCGCCCGGTGGTGGAAGTTCTGCTGACGAGCAAACGTGTGATGAGTTCACCGCGTCTGGTGGAGGCGTTGCAGTCGAATCCCCGCCTGCGACCGAATGAGATCGATCAGGTTGAAGAGAAGCCAGCTGCCTCGGAAATCAGTCCTGCGGCGGAGTCCGCCGAAGCGGAGGCGCCCGACGAACTGGTCGAGGGCGCATTTGTAAAGTATCTGGAAGAGAACGCGGTGGAGTTGGCGGCCCAACAGGATAAACCGTTTCAGCCCATAGGTACGGTGCACGAAGACGTGGGGACCGAAGCCGCGCTGGAAGTAGAGGCGCCGACCACCGCCACGGCGAGCGCGAGTGCTGAGGCGTCAACCGGGAAAACGTTGGCGGCAGAGGCGCGGGAGACGTCGGCCGCTGTTGTCAAGGCGAAGAAGCATCCAGTTCCCGGACAGGAGGAAAGGCGTGACAGTTCGCTGCAGAAGATTGCCAAGCTCGACATCAAAGGCCGGATTGCGCTGGCCATGCGCGGCAACAAGGAAGAGCGGTCGATCCTGATTCGCGATTCGACCAAGCTGGTCTCCCTGGCGGTGCTCGACTCACCTAAAGTTTCCGACGCCGAGGTGGAAAAGTTTGCATTGCAGAAGAACGTATTGGAGGCAGTGCTGCGCGGGATTCCCATGAAACGAAAGTTTGCGAAGAATTACAGCATTATGCGGAACCTTGTCTATAACCCGCGGACACCGCTCGATCTGTCGCTGGGATTGATGAAGAACCTGCTGGTTCATGACCTTAAGAATTTATCGGCCAACAAAGAGGTTTCGGACACGATTCGCAAGCTGGCGCTGCGGATGTTTAAGCAGAAGGTGGAAAAGAAGGGGTGAGGGGACGGTCGCTAGTCGTCGGTCGTTAGTCGCTATCGTCAGGAGGCGGCGGCTAACGCGTTATGAAAATCTCAGGTTTCGCATCAGGCGGGGTGTCCAAATTGAAGGAATCCGATCCTATTTACGAATTGCTGTCGCGGGCGAAAACGATTGCCGTGGTGGGGTTATCGGGGAGTCCAATGCGGCCGAGTCACGGCGTTTCCGCGTACCTGCAGGCGGAGGGATACAAGATTATCCCCGTGAATCCGCGGATTGCCGAGGCGCTTGGGGAAAAAGCGTATCCGTCATTGCTTGAAGTGCCGCTCGAAGTGCGGAAGAGGATTGATCTGGTGGATGTGTTCCGGCGGCCGGAGTACGTGGATGAGATCGTGGAGCAGGCGATTCAGTTAAACATTCCGGCGATCTGGATGCAGGAAGGCGTGATCAACGAACGCGCGGCGGAGAAAGCGCGAAAGGCCGGAATGTTTGTGGTGATGGACCGGTGTGTGTTGAAAGAGCACCGGGCGAGATTCAGGTAGGCGATTTGTCAGACGGGGCTAGGGAACGTGAATTCCTGGACGAGTGGCGGGTTCTGGTCGAAATCGCTGTACCGAATCCACCTGGGCCTCACCACGAAATACACGATTCCGGGCCACTCGAGGCGAGTTGGACCATCGGGCAATGCGTGGAAGTACACCTCCTGGCAGCGTTTCAACTCCCGCCCTTGAAGTTCCGCGGCTTCGCCTTCGTATTGCACCGTTTGATAACCCGACCAGCCGATGACGAACGAACAGCGCCGCCTGGCGATGAGATTCGGATATTTCCGAGAGGTCTTGACCGTGTCGAAGATGATCTCGAGATTCGGGGTGACGGCGATACCCACCAGTGCCGACTGGGGCGCGCCGGTTTCAGCAAGCGTTGACAAGACTCCGAGCTTGCATTGCGCGATGAAGCGATGCAGATCGGCTTGGGTCATGCGGCGACCTCGATGGAGCTCACGCTAGCCTAAGGTTTCGCGCGCTCCCACTATGATCGCTGTGGCGTCGTCGCGCAGTCCAGTTCCATTCACGAATTTTCTGACATCTGCGAGCAGGCCTTCCGGAGTAACGTCTGGTGACTGCATTTGGGCGAGAAGGCGCTCCGCTCCGTATTCTTCGCCGGAATCGAGTTCAGCCTCGGTGATTCCGTCGGAATAAAACGCGATGCGCGAATGCTCACCAAGCGTCACTGCGGTCTCCGAAAACTTACTGGCGGAAATTCCCAGCGGCAAACCGTGCTCGTGATTGATCCAGCGGTGGCCGGAAGGATCGACCAGCAGCGGCGCGAGATGGCCAGCGCACGCGATCCGCAAAACGCGGGTGGACGGGTCCAGTTCGGCGTATACCATGGTGACGAAGCGTCCGCATGGAAAGTCCTCGATCATCATGTTGTTGAGACGCGTCAGCACTTCGGCCGGTCCGGAGCCGGTTTGCGCGAGCGAGCGCAGCATGCTGCGAGTGGCGGACATTAGAAGGGCCGCCGCCGTGCCTTTACCGGAGACATCGGCTAGAACCAAGCCCCAGCGTCCGTCAGGCAGGGGAATGAAGTCGTACCAGTCGCCACCGACTGAGCCTGCCGGAATCGAAAGGCCGGACACACGGAACCCCGGGATCAGAGGAGAGGTGCGCGGCAGCAGAGCCTGCTGAATGGCTTGAGCTTCTTCGGCCTCGCGGCTCATGCGCTCGCGCTGTTCGCGTTCATCGCCAAAGCGCCGGGCGTTATGTACCGCGACAGCAACATGAGCGCACAGGCCTTGCAGCAGCCGCAGTTGGTCGGGACAGAAAGCGTCGAGCTCGCGATGGGAAGCGGTGAAAACTCCTACTAGATCGCCTTCGCGTTGCAGTGGGATGGCGACTTCGGAGCGCGTGTCCGGCTCACAGGCTACGTAGTAGGGGTCGAGGGTGACGTCGGGAGCGTAGTGCATTTTGCCTGTGGCGGCGACGTGCCCCACCATTCCGGACCCTACCTGGAGGCGGTGGCCCTTGCCGTAAACACTGCAGCCGCAAACGCCGGTCAGCACGAGTTCAGAATGTTCAGGGTCGCGGAGATACAGGTTGATCTCGACGCAGCCGAGCGAGGCCGCAACCTCGTCAACGATCCGTGGCACGAGTTCTTCAATTTCGAGGGTGGAGGTAATCCGTTGCGCGAATTTTTGCAGGCGCACGAGTTCCGCGAGCCTTAGCGCGGGTGTTTCAGGGAGAAGCTGGCTGGAGAGGCCGAAGTTCGTATGCGGGCTGGTGGCCACGACGAAACCCTCCTGCTGAGCAATTGGAACTGTATATAGGATTGCAAGAATCAGGTTTCAGATTCTCTTTTTGTTCGGTTCGTTGTCCGATTTGACGCCCGATTTGTCGGCTGCTTTAACCGTTTGATTTCTTCCAGGCGTTCGCGAATCCGCTTTTCCACTCCTTCATTCGTTGGGCGATAGTACACGCGGTCGTGCAGGCTGTCGGGCAGGCACTGCATGTCGGCGACCTTCGCTTCGGTGTCGTGGGCATATTGATAGTCCTTGCCGTAGCCGAGGCCTTGCATCAGGCCGGTAGGGGCATTGCGCAGGTGCAGAGGGACGGGCTCGGCGGCGGTCTGCTCGACATCCTGCTGAACCGCGTCGTACGCGGTATAAAGTGCGTTGGATTTTGGTGCGACTGAGAGATAGACGACCGCTTGCGCGAGTGCGAGATTGCCTTCGGGCATGCCGATAAAATGGACGGCGTCACGAGCGGCCATACACAACGCTAGGGCGTTCGGTTCGGCGAGTCCGATGTCTTCGACCGCCATACGGACTACGCGGCGGGCGATGTAGAGCGGATCTTCTCCGGCTTCGAGCATGCGCGCCAGCCAATAGAGGGCGGCATCGGGATCGCTATTGCGAACCGATTTGTGCAGCGCGGAGATGATGTTGTAATGCTCTTCGCCGCTTTTGTCGTAGAGCAGAACGCGCTTTTGGAGGGCCTCGTGGATGGTGGCTTCCGATATCTCGGTGGCTCCGGGCGGAGACGCGGCTAGCCGCGTCTCTACAGTCAGCGCGGCCGCTACTTCTAAAACGTTATATGCGCTGCGAGCGTCGCCGCTTGAGTATGCCGCGATCTTGCGCAGACTCTCATCCGGCGCTTCGAGATGCATTTGGCCGAGGCCGCGCTCGGTATCGGTGAGTGCGCGGCGCAGAAGAACGACAATCTCATCTTCGGTCAACGGCTTCAGCACATAGACGCGGCAGCGCGAGAGCAGCGCGGAGTTGATTTCGAAGGAGGGATTTTCGGTGGTCGCGCCGATCAGGCGAATGCTGCCTTTCTCGACGTGCGGGAGGAAGGCATCCTGCTGCGCTTTGTTGAAGCGGTGAATTTCGTCGACGAAGACGATGGTCCGCGTGCCGTACTGGCGGGCGCGGTCGGCATCGCTCATGACCTGCTTGATTTCCTTGATGCCGGCGAGAACGGCGGAAAATTCAATGAAATCGGCCTTGGTGATGCGGGCAATGATCTTGGCGAGAGTCGTCTTGCCGGTGCCCGGAGGGCCCCAGAAGATCATCGAGGTGGGGTCATCGCGCTCGATTTGCACGCGCAGCGGTTTGCCAGGCCCGACCAGGTGCTCCTGCCCAACGAATTCGTCGAGCGTCCGCGGGCGCATGCGGTCGGCGAGCGGGCGCGCGCCTTGGGCGGCGGGATCTTCGTTCGGGATGGGGGCGAAGAGATTCATAAAAGGTTAGTGGTCAGAGGTCAGATTGCAGAGGTGAAGGCTCTAGGGTGCATATACACGATTTCCAGACCAAGGTTTTGACCTCAGCAATCTGACCTCTCACTTCTGACCTGCTCTCGCAGCTTCATACAATACGATGCTGGCAGCGACTCCGGCATTGAGCGATTCGACTTGCGAGGCTTGCGGGATCGCCAGGGTTTCGTCCATTTGGCGCGTGAGTTCACGGGACAGACCCGCGCCTTCGTTGCCGATGAAGATGGCGAGCGGCAGAGTCCACGAGATCTGGGGAAGCGGAGTTCCCTGGTGCGAAGAAGTTGCCAGCAGGCGAACGCCGCACGCACGCAGAAGGGGAATCAGTTCAGCCGAAGAGATCTGTAAAAAGGGCAAGCGGAAGATCGAACCGGCCGAACCGCGCAGAACTTTCGAATTGTATGGGCTGACGGTTCCTTCGGTCAGAAAGACTCCGGCGGCGCCAAAGGCCTCGGCGGAGCGCAGGATCGTGCCCAGATTGCCGGGGTCCTGCAGGCCAGCAGCTACGACGATTGGGCCGTCGTTCGAACGGTCGAGCAGTTGATCGGAAGAGAAAGCCGCCAGCTTGACGAGGGCCGCCACGCCCTGGGGAGCGTCGCTCGGCACGATCGAGTTGAAGAGCGCATTCGGCAAAACGAGGGTTTCGGTGCGGGCGCCGATCTGGGGCAGAAGTTTTTCGGCGAGAGGGCGGGCCGATTCGCTGAAGAAGACACGGTCCAGATGTTGGCCGCTGCGCAATGCTTCTTCAAGCAGTTTGACGCCTTCGATGGCGCACTCTCCCTGGGCAGTGAGCTCGCCGCGGCGGAAGGCGAGACGTAGTTCTTTCAGCCTCTGGTTGTGGCGGCCGGCGACAGGACGCAAACGCTCGGCTTGATCGCGAGTTCGCTCGGCCTTCGCGTCTTGCTTCATGTTTGCGTTAACCTCATCGACCCTACGAGTATCTCAATCTGTAGCGAACGCAGAAATTGCTCTGTCCAAGGGCTCCTGCCGAGCTGCGCTCGGCTTGGACAACCGAGGGCGGCTGTCCTTACGCGAGCAGGATACAGCAACGGTGAATTCACTCTAGTCGAGCATCGACAGAGGCTCGTGGTATGGTACATTTCATTGTTTAAGCCGACAATCGGAAGGGACCAGAGTGCGCGCGGAAATTCTAAAAATTCATGCCGAAACGCCCGAAGTTTCGCTGATCAAGTATGCTGCCGAACAAATTCAGGCCGGCCAGGTGCTGGGCATGCCGACCGACACTTTCTATGGTCTGGCGGCCGACCCGTTCAACCTGCGCGCTGTGGAACGAGTCTATGAGATCAAATCGCGTTTACGGCACAAGCCACTCTCCCTGCTGATCGAGAACGCGGACCAGGCGGAAGAATTTGCTCGTCCCTTGCCGGACGATTTCCATCTTCTGGCGCGACGTTTCTGGCCGGGGCCGCTGACCATGATTGTGCCGGCGGCGTCGCATCTGCCGCTGAAAGTAACCGCGAACACGGGGAATGTAGCGCTGCGTGTGCCGGCGTCGGAAATCCCGCTGGCGGTGGTCCGGGCGGCGAAAATTCCGATCACGGCGACCTCCGCCAACCTCAGCGGCGCCGCGGAATGTACGACCGCGGAGCAGGTGCTGGGGCAGTTGCAGGGCCGGATCTCGCTGATCGTGGACGGTGGGCCGTCTCCACGGACAGTCTCATCGACGATCGTGCATTTCAAAGAAGACGGTACCTGGCAGATTCTGCGCGAAGGCGCGATTCCCGCGAAGGATATTATCGAAGCATTGTCTTAAGGCAGGTTTCAAAGTTTCAGAGTTTCAAGGTTTCAAGGAGGATCAGGCAGAGGGTCCAATCAGAGTGTCAATCAGGAGTTGTTTGCAGCGCTGAAACCTTGAAACATTGGAGCCGGGTCTTTTTTACAATGGCCGAAGACACCAATCTATCTCCTCCCCAAAAATCTCTATCCCCATGGACGCGCCCCTGGTCGTTATTGTTGCTCGCGCTGGTGGGAGCGCTGTGTTTGTTTTTCGGCGTTACGGGGTCGCGCATCGTGCGTGCCGCCACCGAAACACCTGCGAAAAAGGCGGATGTGATGGTTATTTTCGGAGCAGCCGAGTATGTGGGACATCCTTCGCCGGTGTACCGGGCGCGGCTCGATCATGGGTACGAATTATTTCAGAAGGGAATGGCGCCGGTGGTGATCACGACCGGCGGATCGGCGCAGGATCCTAATTTCAGCGAAGGCGGCGTGGGCAGAGACTATCTTCTGCGGCGCGGTATCCCGGAGCAGGCGCTGATCGCGGAGACGCAAGGCTCAGACACGGCGCAGTCGGCGGCGCGGGTGGCTAACATCATGCGCACGAACGGCATGCGGAGCTGCATTGCCGTGAGCGATGCGTATCATGTATTTCGCATCCGCGCTTTGCTGGAGCATGAAGGTGTGCAAGTGGAGTTGGCCCCAAGACCAGAGTCGCGTCCGCACCCACTCTGGGAGCGGTTTGTGGCGGTGATGCGCGAGGCAGCGAGTTATCTGGCGTGGAAGGCGGGTTTGCCGTAAACGAGCCGTCAGCACTCAGCACTCAGCCAAGGCGACTGAATGCTGAGTGCTAAATGCAGACCCCTGACCCTACCATCCCATTTTCTCTCGCAGGCTTGTGACGTGCGCCACGTGATGGCGTCCGTGCCAGGAGTAGAGTGCGAGAGTTTTTTCGAGCGACATCGGGCCCAGGTCGGGATGGCGGAAGGTCCGCTTCCATTCCGCGCCGGTGAATTCGCGCAGCATCAGCATCCACCGTTGGTGCAGGGAATCGAGCAATGCCAGAGACACCTCGATAGGGGCGTGCTTGGCCTCGGGTAACTCGGCCCACAGATTTTCCATGTAGGGCTTGATGGTGGGCTCGTCTTCGGTGAGCGTGAGCTTGAACCGAATGTAAGAGTTCATGTGGCTGTCGGCGACGTGATGGGCCACCTGGCGCGGCGTCCATCCGCCATCACGGTAAGGAGTATTCAGTTGCTGGTCAGAAAGTCCGCGCAGGGCAGCACGCAGCCGGACGGGAGTCTGCTCGATGTCGGTCAGGTATTGCTGCTTCTGTTCTGCGGTAGTCAGGCCACTGTAGGAAAACTTTCCGATCGGATAACGAGGGTCAGACATGAAGTTTCCTCCGGAAGAGTAGATGACTAAAAGAGTAGATGATTCAGGGTGAAATGTGGGCAGAAAAAACGACGACCGACCAGCAACTATCTCACCATGGCGAGGATGCGGACAGCGGTCTCGCCAGGTTTTTTGTTTCTTGCGGGGGCGACGATGATGAGCGATCCGGTCGCAGGCAGCGAGGTAAAGCGCGCCGTTCCTTCCACCACATAGCTTCCGTGGAGCGCGAGTTGGCGCGCCAGTGTGCGGTCGGAGGTCAAGTTCACTGGTGTTTCGACGGCAAAGCCGATGGTGTAGCGAGCGTCCATGAGGAACTGCGCCGCGTCGCTGGCGATAGGAAACGGCGTGGCTGACATATCATTGGTTGACAGATCGTCAGTCATCAGAGCGTTGGTCGTCAGAACATCGTGCGCGCGGCGGATGGCGACGACGGCTCCTTGCGGAATCATACCGTGGCGCGATTCCCACGCGGCGATATCGTCTAGAGAAATCTGCGGGCTGCCATGCTGGACTGCGTTCAAATCCATCACTACCAGCGGAGCCACGAGGCGCTCAGCCGGAATCTGGCCAGCGGCCCAAGTTCCAGGAATAAGCGTACCGGGAGCAATGATGCGAGTTCTGGATTCTGCGGCATGCGGCGCCACCGCGTTTTGTGCGTCGGTCAGATCCACCACGTGTGAATAGCGATTTTGCTGCCTGGAACCGGGTCGCCGGTCGGCGAACAGCAGAATGGCGAGCACGAGCGCGTAAGCGATGATGAAACTGCGAATCCGCATTCAATTCCTTAGCTGGAAGTATGTAAGACGTAAGTCCTGTCTCTATTGTTACCGCAAAGGGCGCCAAGTTCAATTCCCGGTTGTACACGACCCCCCGATTGGGCTTGAGAGGCTGCGGAAAAAGTCACTTTCAGCGCAACAGTCTCACCGCAGCGGCTAAAGCCTACTCTGGAAACAATCCACTTATCGCAGCGGTAAACCGCTGCGCCACCCAAAATCTAGTGCAACATCGATCTTTTTCCGCAGCCTGCTGAGGCCATTGCCCCGATTCCACAGGAGCTACCAGCATTCGAGTAGAAAACTTTCGTTTCCGTTGCAATATTTCGGGCAACACGGGCGGCGGGTTAGAATATAGGTAACGTTTCCAGTAGCTTTCCAGGACCATCGCAGTCGCCGATGTTCGAGTCAGGCTGGGGCGCCTGTGCCTGCTGGCAGGAACTGAGGATTGATGTTCGGCCGCGAAGAAAAAGTTTCCGCCCTGCGCCTCACCGCCGTGCAGTACATCGTACTGTTCATTTTCCTTTTTCTGGCTTACGGGCTATGGAAGCTGCAGGTGATGCAAAGCGGCAAGTACGCGCAACTGGCGGAGCAGAATCGCGTTCGCAATGTGCCGATTCTCGCGCCGCGCGGCAAAATCCTGGATCGCGAGGGCCGCATCATTGTCGATAACTACCCGTCGTTTTCAGCGCTTCTGCTGCGCGATTCTTCGCGAGATCTGAACGCGGATGCAGAAGCGATCGCCAAGGGGCTGCATTTGAATACCGAGGAAGTGCGGCAGCGCATCCGGCGCTTCTCATCGATGCCGCAGTACCAGCCGATTTTCCTGAAGGAAGACATCACACCGGATGAGCTTGCATTCATCGAGGCGCATAAGAACGAGTTTCCAGAACTTGAAACAATCATGGCGCACCGGCGGCTGTATCCGCGCAACGGCTTCATGGCGCACCTCGTCGGCTATGTCGGCGAAGTTACCGAGGACATGCTGAACCAGCCGCAGTTCGAGCTCTATACTCCCGGCGACGTGGTAGGCGTGAGTGGGATCGAGAAGCAGTACAACGGCATCCTGATGGGCAAGAACGGATCGCGGCGCGCGATCGTGAATAGCCGCGGGCGGGAAATGAGCCGTCTGGATGAAACTCCGGCGGAGCCTGGCAAACAGCTGAAGTTGACTCTGGACCTGGATTTGCAGATCGCGGCGGAACAGGCAATCGAAGGGAAGAACGGCGCGATCGTGGCAATGGATCCCCACACTGGCGAAATCCTAGCCATGGTGAGCCGGCCAACTTTCGATCCCAATGATTTCGCGGTGAAGATTTCACGGGACGAATGGAACAAGCTGATTAACGATCCCGACAAGCCGCTACTGAATAAAGCGATTCAAGCCCAGCTCGCGCCGGGCTCGACATTCAAGATCATTATGGCGACGGCCGGGTGGCAGGAAGGGATTGCCCAGACCCTCAACGTCCATTGCAATGGAGGCGCGACGTTCTATGGCCGGCGCTTCGGTTGCTGGGTGAAAACTGGACACGGCGCGGTCGATCTGCCGAAAGCGATCTATCAGTCCTGCGATGTTTTCTTTTACACGCTGGCGGAAAAACTCGGCATTGATCGCATCGCAAAATACGCGACCGCCTTTGGGTTGGGACAAAAGACTGGGATCGACCTGCCCAACGAAGCGAGCGGCGTTATGCCCTCGGAAGAATGGAAGATCCGCAATTTCAAGCAGAAGTGGTTCGCTGGGGAAACGATTTCGGTCGGCATCGGCCAGGGCGCGGTCGCGATCACTCCCGTGCAATTGATGCGCGCGGTCGGCGCCATTTCGATGGATGGGCGCATGGTTGTCCCGCACGTGATCAATCCGACGAACCTGCCGCCGGGGTTCGTTGAGACCACCCACTATACGGAAGTAAAAGAAATTCCGATTGATCCGACGGGATGGAACACCATCACGGATGCGATGGGCCGGGTTCTGCTGCCGGAAGGCACGGCTCCTTCAGCACACATTCCGGGAATGGACATCGCCGGCAAGACCGGGTCGGCGCAGATTGTTTCGCTGGCCCTGCGCGCGAAGCACCAGAATAACGAAGACTTTGCTCAGAACGGGTGGTTTGTGGGATTCACGCCCCGGCGCAATCCGGACATCATCGTGTGTGTCCTCTTCGAAGGCGGCGAGCACGGGAAACTGGCGGCGCGTTTGGCGACCCAGGTGATCAAGGCTTACGTCGATAAACAGCGGCGTCAGCCTACGAAGATGGCGGCCTCGGGCAAGGTGGAGGTGGGCAGCATGTGGACCGATCCCGGCGCAGACGGGACGGAGGAGGACGGCGCGAACACAAACACAAACGAAGAGCGCTTACAGGGTGGCCGATTCCTGATCGAAGTCGCGCGCAAGAAAGTTCCTCTGGCGGTTGCAGCGCCCGGTATGCAGTGACTTTGACGGCAGACTCAAGCGCGCTTCCCGACACGACAGTCGAGGTCGAAACAAAGAACATGACTCAAGCGGTCGACTCCAGGCCCGAGAAGGCGCTCTCCCAGGCCATCAAGGATCGTCGAGCCACGCCGAGTTTCTCGTCCGATCCGGTGCCGGAGAATGATCTCAAGAAAATTCTAGAGGCGGGGATTTCCGCTCCCAGCGCTTACAATCTTCAGCCCTGGCGATTTGTGGTGGTGCGCGAGGCGGCGCAGCGCGCGCGATTGCGTCAGGCGGCGATGAAGCAGCCTAAGGTGGAAGAGGCTCCGGTGGTGATCGTGGCCTGCGGCGATCTGGAAGGCTGGCGCAATGGCGATCTCGACGAAATCATCCGTCTTGCCCAGCAACACGGCTACGGCGATGAGGCTCGGTATGCCGGCATGCGCAAGAACATCGCCAATTTCTTTTCTGCTCCGGGCAATGCCGGAGGATTGGCGCCCGATTTCGCGGTATGGGTCAACCGGCAGACCATGATCGCATTCACAACCATGATGTGGATGGCCGAGGTGCTGGGCTACGATACCGCGCCTATGGAAGGCTTTCACGAAGACCAGGTCAAAGCAACACTTGGCATTCCCGCTCACGTTCGGGTTGTCGCGCTGCTTGCCATCGGCCATTTCAAAGGAGAAGACAAGCTCTTCGCGGGACGCTTCGCCATGCAGCGCACGGTATTTGCCGAGAGGTGGGGAAAGCCGATGCCGTAGCTAGTGGCGGCATGCGGAGCAGTATCCACCGACTTCGAGCCGCGCCACGACGATATGGAAGCGACAATCCCGCTGCAGTTGTTTTTTCAGCGATTCGAAAGTCTTACTGACAAATTCGGTGATTTTTCCGCATCTTAAGCACGCCATGTGAATATGGTCGCGGCCGAGTTTGCGTTCGTAGTAATGGCCCTCGCCATTCAGATGCATCAGGTCAAGTTCATCGATCAGTCCCTGGCGCTTGAGCAGGTCGAGCGTCCGGTAAACGGTGCTGCGATTTACGGACGTATCCACAGTCCGCGCCTTGCGCAGGATCTGGCTGGCATCAAGATGTTTGGTCGCGGTCTCGATCACGCTCAGAATCGCCCGGCGCGGAGCGGTTACGCGGATTCCGCGTCCAGCCAGTTGCGACTGCAAGCGGCCGGGAATCTCCGTTTGCGGAAGCGGCATGGGCAATCTCCTCTCTCTCTTGTCGCAACTGATCGCAAAGGACCTGCGACGGAATCTTTGAGCGCGCGTTGACAGTGAGTCAAAACGCATTCTACGCTGAGATTGTAGCGCTGTTGCAACTCAGTCGCAACAAGAATATTCAGATCAAGAAGCCGATGAGCACGCACCCAATTTCGAAATTGATCCGGCGGATATTTTCCGGCTCAATTTCTATTGCTCTGATTTTATTTTTGCTGGTTTGCCCCTCATCTCTGCTGCGGGCGCAGGAGAGCCCTTACATCGTGACCTACAACCATGACCTCGAAGAGCCCGGCAATCTCGAAGTGGAATATTTTTCTACCTTTGGGACGCAGCGTGGCGGCAACGACTTCCACGCCTTCTGGGCGGAGTTTGAATACGGCGCCACGGCTTGGTGGACGACTGCGCTTTATGTGGACGGACAGACGACCTTCACCGACAGTACCGTATTTACGGGGTTTCGGCTCGAAAACCGTTTTCGCCTGCTGCAGCGCGAACACCTCGTTAATCCGGTGCTCTATGTCGAATACGGGCAAATCAGCAGCGCCGACAAGATTCTGAAGGAAGTCGAAGGGCACGACGGAGAATCCAATTTCGCCGCCTCCAACGCCGCCTTGCGGAAGGAGCACAAACATGAACTGGAACTCAAGCTTCTGCTCTCCAGCAACTTCAAAGACTGGAATGTCGCAGTGAATCCTATCGTCACCAAGAACCTGTTACCGAGCGAGCCCTGGGAGTTCGCATACGCCGTGGGGGTAAGCCGTCCGCTCGCACTTAAGGCTTCACCCAATCGCTGTAATTTTTGTCTTGAGAATTTTGTTGCGGGAGTGGAGATGTACGGAGGACTGGGCAACACGCAGAGTGCTGGCCTGCATGACACGTCACATTACCTCGCACCGGCGGTTGCGTGGAATCTCCCGTCGGACTGGACTCTGCGTCTTTCGAGTGGCTTCGGTCTGAATGACAACAGCCATCGCCTTCTGCTCCGCTGGGGCGTGTCGCGTGAGTTTTCGGGGTTTGGCGAAACGGTCCGGCGACTATTCGGAGGCCGTCCATGAAAACCGGCTACGCTAATTTCGGTGATTCCACAGCCGCCGCTCACGAGCCCTGCTAAGCTCATTCCTGCGTGAATCGGTCTTGCGTGGATCAGAAATACGACGTCATCGTTCTCGGCGCAGGCGCTGCTGGCCTGATGTGTGCCATTGAAGCGGGGAAGCGGGGCCGGCGTGTCCTGGTGCTGGAACGCGCGGATCGCATCGGCAAAAAAATCCTGATCTCCGGCGGCGGCCGTTGCAATTTTACGAATCTTCATACCAGCCCAGAGAACTTTTTTTCGGCCAATCGGCACTTCGCCAAGTCGGCGCTCGCCCGCCTACACTCCGACCGACTTCGTGGGCCTTGTCGAAAAGCACGCCATTTCCTATCACGAGAAAAAGCTTGGTCAGTTGTTCTGCGATCGAGCGGCGAGCGACATCACCGCGATGCTTGAACGGGAATGCCGCGACGCCGGAGTAGAAATACGGTGCAACACGAAAGTGAGCGAGGTGCGCAAGAATGAGGTGCGCAACAACGAGGCGCAAGAACGGCATTCACGAAAACGGCCAGTTCACCGTGCAAGCCGAGGACGCCAGCTTCGGCGCGCCCCGCCTGGTGGTTGCCACCGGAGGCTTGTCCATTGCGAAAATTGGTGCCACTTCGTTTGGTTACGATCTGGCGCGGCAATTCGGCCTGAAGATCGAGCCCCCACGCGACGCCCTGGTTCCTCTCGTCTTCAGCGAACGGGACCGCAAGCGGTGGTGCGATCTGGCGGGAGTCTCCACCGAGGTGGTTGCTTTCACTCGCAGCACGAAGCAGACTTTTCGCGAAAACATGCTTTTCACTCATCGCGGCATCAGCGGGCCCGCGATTCTTCAGATTTCTTCTTACTGGGACGGCAAGGAGCCGATTCATCTCGACCTTGCGCCAGACCGCGATCTCACCACCGATTTGAGAACGCGAGAACATCGCGACGAATCGAGTTGGAAGTTGCTGCTAAGAGAGATCCTGCCTCGCCGCTTCGCGGATCGCTGGCTCGAAACTTATGCGTTGACTGGCAACTCCGATCGTGCCTTCGCTCACGCCGAAGGTCAACTGCATGCGTGGGAGGTCAAGCCGGAAGGGACCGAGGGTTACGGAAAAGCGGAAGTCACCGCGGGCGGCGTCGATACCGACGAACTCTCCGCCAAGACCATGGAATCAAAGAAAGTGCCAGGGCTTTTTTTCATCGGAGAAGTGGTTGACGTCACCGGGCAACTTGGCGGCTTCAACTTCCAGTGGGCCTGGGCGTCCGGATTTTGCGCCGGACAGGCAATGTGAAGAACGGGTAATTTGCAATTTGTAATTTGAAAACGATGGCCAATTGAGCTTCAATTGCCAATTACAAATCGCCACGCACAAATTCTAGATCTCCGCGCCTTCCTGCATGAACGGCATGCGGGAGAGAATCTCCGCAGCCTGCTCCAGTTGCTTCAGGTCTGCGTTGGCGAAGTCCGCGCCCGCAAGCGAAGCATCCAGCCCTTTGCGCGAGATTTGCACCACTCCCATCACGTTTCCTCCGGAGGACACTACGGGAACGGACATGATTTTCTGAATCGGCATTTGCTCCTGGCTTCGATCTTCCTCTGCGGCTCCCAGCTTGACCGCTTCAAACAGGCTGACATGTTTTACGCGCATGAAAGCATTCGAAAGAAGAGGAGTGCGAGTCGCCGCCGTCCGCGCTGCAACCGCCGATCCGGTCAGCGGCAGTACACCCGCGGATCGCAGTTCGGGTGGAAAGACAAATCGCAGACTACCCTTATCTAGCCTGAGCAATGCGACTTCGCTGCGGCGCACCCCCAGGATCTGGGCCAGCTTCAGGCAAACTCTGTCCGAGCTCGGAGATTGCGACAGCATGCTCTCCAATTCGCTGACGCTGGCCTTGGCGGCTTTGGCAGCCTTGGGTGCGGAACTTTGATCGCCGATCGATGACATCGTTGTGGCCTTTAAGCCTTACGTATCTATCCTGTGGGCACCAGCAACCTTTCCACAAGTTACCAGAGTACTTTTGCCTGCCTCCGACAATCCCATCTAGCCCTGCCCAAAGAGTGTCTTTTTTATACGGAGCAACTATTTTTTTCGTCGTCTTCCCGCACACTTCCACAGGCGTTCGCGTTATATTTGGGTAAACCCTTCGTCGCAAATAGCCGGATCGCGGCTATTGGGGTGCCTGTATGTCGCTGGTTCATTACGTTAGACCGTTCCTGGAATTGGGAATCTGTAAGGAGTACCGTATGGCTCGCAAGACAACCGAAAACGCTACGATCATTCGCGGCAAGAAAACTGGAGTCGCCATCCCCGCTGACGCTGTGCAGGGTGCGCTCGAAGTTCACAAGGAAGTTCGCAAGGACGGGAAACCGTCCAATGTTGTCCCCATCAATCTTGAAGAAGAGATTCGCCGGCGCGCGTACGAACTTTACCTGGAGCGCAGAGCGACTGCGGGCGGGGAGAACGGCAGTGGCGACGAGAACCAGGATTGGCTGATTGCAGAACGCGAGATCCGTTCGCGCCACGGCAATCAGGAACGCCACACGGCGTAGCTCCCGGCGGGGTTCGGCCTGGAATTCTATCGAGAGCTCCCGCCCTGCCTATTGGCTTTGCGCCGGGCGCGATACGACCGGCGGTCGAGCCTGGGCGGGAGCTTTGGTGCGAAGGCTTGCCAGCCACAATCGCAGGCGGTCGATGTAAATATAAACCACTGGAGTGGTGAACAGCGTCAGCATTTGGCTCACAATGAGCCCGCCCACGATGGTGATGCCGAGCGGCCGTCGCAGCTCCGATCCCGTGCCGGTGCCCAAAGCCAAAGGCAGTCCGCCTAGAAGCGCCGCCATCGTCGTCATCATGATCGGGCGAAAACGCAACAGGCACGCCTCGTGAATCGCGTCCGTCGGAGACTTTCCGTGTTCGCGCTCGGTGTATAGAGCGAAGTCGATCATCATGATGGCATTCTTCTTGACGATGCCGATCAGCAGGACGATCCCGATCAGTCCAATCACATTGAGCTCGTTCTTCGAAATCAGCAAAGCGAGCAGCGCGCCCACGCCAGCGGAAGGAAGCGTGGACAGGATCGTGATTGGGTGGGCGAAGCTCTCATAGAGAATGCCCAGCACGATATAAACGGTTAGCAGCGCAGCTAGGATCAGCAGCGGTTCGCTGGCCAGCGAATCCTGGAAAGCGGCGGCCGTGCCCTGAAAACTTCCATGGATGGTGGACGGAAAACCGATGCTGCGCTCGGCGTCGTCAATCACTTTGGTCGCATCGCCGAGCGCAATTCCCGGAGCTAGATTGAAAGAGAGCGTCACCGACGGATACTGTCCCTGGTGGTTGACCCCGAGCGAGGTGTTCGATGGCCCGAAGTGTGCGAGCGCCGCCAGCGGCACCGGCGTACCGTTTTTCGCGCGCACATAGATGCTTTGGAGAGCGTCCGGGCTGTTGGCAAATTCCGGAGCGACTTCCATGACCACGTGATACTGGTTCAAAGCGCGGTACATGATCGAGACCTGGCGCTGGCCGAAGGCATCGTAGAGAGCGGCATCAATATCGGCGGCGGCGACTCCAAGACGCGCGGCTGTGTCGCGGTCAATCACAACGCTCGCTTGCAGTCCCTTGTCCTGCTGATCGGTGTTGACGTCACGTAACTGCGGGAGAGAACGAAGCTTTTGAAGCAGCCGCGGCGCCCAGTCGTTCATCTCTGCGAGGTCCTCCCCTTGCAGCGTGTACTGGAATTGCGCCTGGCTCATGCGTCCGCCGATGGTCAGATCCTGTGCCGACTGCATGTACAGGGTCGCACCCGGGACGACCGCCAATTTCGATCGCAGACGTGCAATCACTTGATCCGCGGTGATCTTTCGCTCCGCGAGCGGTTTGAGCGTAATGAACATGCGTCCGGTGTTGTACGTGGTATTGCCGCCGGCGAAACCCACGCTCGTGGCCACCGCAGGATCCTTTATTACGATGTTCATGAACTGGGTCATCTTCCCCTTCATGGCCGAGAAGGAAATATCCTGCGCAGCCTGCACCGATCCGCTGATCCGGCCGGTATCCTGTTGCGGGAAGAAGCCCTTCGGAACCAGCATGTAGAGATACACGCTGAGACAGGCAGTCGCGATTGTCACGATGAAGGTGAATCGCTGATGGCTTAAGACCCAATCGAGACCGCGTTTATATCCGCCGAGCATACGGTCAAAGCCCCATTCGCTGGCGCGATAGAAGCGCCCATGCTTTTTCTCACTCTGAGGCCGCAGAAACTTGGCGCACATCATGGGTGTCAGGGTCAGTGAAATCGCCAGCGACACACAGATGGCGATGCTAAGCACGACGGCGAATTCGCGGAAGAGCCGCCCGACGATACCACCCATCAGCAAAATAGGAATGAACACAGCCACCAGCGAGGTGCTCATCGACAGGACGGTGAATCCGATTTCACGGGCTCCGCGAAATGCCGCCTGCACCGGGGTCATCCCCTGCTCGATGAAGCGCGTGATGTTCTCGAGCACTACGATCGCATCATCCACCACGAAGCCGGTTGAGATCGCCAGTGCCATCAGCGACAAGTTATCCAGACTGTAGCCGAGCAGGTACATCACTCCGAAAGTGCCGATTAACGACAGTGGCACCGCTATGCTGGGAATCAAAGTTGCGCGCGCCGTACGCAGAAAAGCGAAGACCACCAGGATGACGAGTATGACCGAGATGATGAGCGTCACCTCGATATCATGCACCGAGGCTCGAACCGTGGTCGTCCGATCTAGAACCACGTTCATTGCGATGGCGGGAGAGATCGAAGCCTGCAACTGCGGCAGCGCCGCGTACACGCGATCGACGGTTGCGATAATGTTCGCACCCGGCTGGCGCGAGATGATCATCAGCACTCCGGGCTTGCCATTCGCCAGTCCCACGACATGAATATCTTCGACCGCGTCCTGCACATCGGCGACATCGGTCAGCCGGACCGGCGCGCCGTTCTTGTAGGCGACAATCAGGTTGCGATACTGATCGGAGAGGAAAATCTGATCGTTGTCGTGAATGGCCCAGGCATTCGCCGCGTCGCTGAATTCGCCCTTGGGAGTGTTGGCGTTCGCCTGGTTGAGGGCGGTGCGGACGGAATCCAGGCCTACGCCCAGCTTGTTCAGCAGCATGGGGTTGACTTCGGCGCGGACGGCGGGTTTTGCGCCGCCGCCAACGAAGACTTGCCCAACGCCATCCACCTGTGCAAGTTTCTGGGCGAGAATTGAGTCGGCGGCATCGTAAATCTTGGGCAGAGGGATGGTTTCGGAGGTGAGCGCCAGGATCATGATGGGCGCATCAGCCGGGTTGACCTTGCGATATGTTGGATTGCCGGGAAGGTAGGAAGGCAGTTGGCTGCGCGCCGCATTAATGGCCGCTTGCACGTCGCGTGCGGCGCCATCGATGTTCCGGCTGAGGTCGAACTGGAGAACGATGCTGGTGGAACCCAGTTGACTGGTTGAGGTCATCTGGTTTATCCCGGCGATGCGTCCGAACTGCCGCTCCAGCGGAGTCGCCACCGCCGACGCCATCGTCTCCGGACTTGCTCCGGGCAAACCGGCCGATACTGAGATTACGGGGAACTCCACCTGCGGCAGCGGAGCTACGGGCAGAAAATTGAATGCCAACGCTCCCGAAAGCAGGAGCGCCGCCGCCAGCAACGAGGTGCCGACGGGGCGCTTGATGAAGGGAGCGGAGATATTCATGTTTCGATATCCAGCCCCTAAGGGGGCATCTGACTTCGCGCACTGACGGCATCGCTAAAGCGATGCCCTGATACGAACCTTAAAGCGACGTCCTGATAGAAACCTTAAAGCGACGTCCTCATACATACCTTTAGAGCCTTAATCCCCTGTGGCCTCGGGAGCCGGCTCCTCCATCGGATTGCCGATCTTGTACCCCGCGAATCTTTGGGCCAGCCGGTCAAACCACAAATACACGACTGGGGTTGTGTAGAGAGTGAGCAACTGGCTGAGGAGCAATCCGCCGACAATCGTGATGCCGAGCGGATGGCGCAATTCCGAGCCAGTGCCGCCGCCGAGCGCCAGCGGCAATCCGCCGAGCAATGCGGCCATGGTGGTCATCATGATTGGGCGGAAACGAAGCAAACAGGCCTGGTAGATGGCTTCTTCCGGCGGCTTGTGCTCCACGCGTTCGGCTTCGAGCGCGAAGTCAATCATCATAATGGCGTTCTTCTTCACGATTCCGATCAGCAGGATGATGCCGATCAGGGCTACGACGCCGAGATCATTGCGGGTAATCAGCAGCGCGAGAATTGCGCCGACACCGGCCGAAGGCAGCGTGGAAAGAATCGTGAGCGGATGAATGTAGCTCTCGTAGAGCACTCCCAGCACAATGTAAACGGTGATGATTGCGGCCAGAATGAGCCAGGGCTCGCTCGAAAGCGAATTGTGAAATGCAGCCGCGGTTCCCTGGAAACTTGTATTGATGCTTCGCGGCAGGTTGATTTGTTGTTCCGCCTGTTCGATCGCCGTGGTGGCCTCGCCTAGCGAAACTCCGGGGGCGAGGTTGAATGACAGGTTCACCACGGGGAACTGGCCCAGGTGATTGAGCGCGAGCGGGGCATTGCGCATCTCGATACGAGTGAAGGCGGAAAGCGGAACCTGGGTAGTGTTGGCGGCCACGCCCGCGGACGGTGTGCTCGAGGCCGATGCGTTTGGCGCCGACGCGGTGGTGCTCGAAGTGCTGGTCGCCGTTGTGCCGGCGCTCGATACGCCGCTCGTTGACTTGACGTAGATGTCCTTCAAATCGTCCGGGGTCGTCTTGAATTGCGGACCCACTTCCAGCACGACGTGATACTGGTTCAACTGCGTAAACATAGTGGAGACCTGCCGCTGCCCAAACGCGTCGTAAAGTGTGTCGTCGATGGCCTGCGGCAGGATGCCCAATCGCGACGCCGTGTCGCGATCGATGATCAGGTTCGCTTGCAATCCATTGTTCTGCTGGTCGCTGGCCACGTCGCGCAACTGCGGCACGGTTTGCAGCTTTTGCAGAAGTTGCTGAGACCAGGTCGCCAATTCAGCTGCGTCGGCGTCTTCCATTGAATACTGGTACTGGGTGCTGCTGACGCGGCTTTCCACGGTCAGGTCCTGCACCGGCTGCATATAGAGCGTGATGCCTTCCACCTTGGCCAGTTCCGGTTGCAGGTCGCGAATGATCTCGGAGGCAGTCTCTTTACGCTGATTGCGCGGCTTCAGATTGACCTGGATGCGGCCGCTGTTCGGCGTGATGTTCGTGCCGTCGATGCCGATGAACGACGCCAGGTTGTCGACGTTCGGATTCTTCAGAATCACTTTTGCCAGCGCCTGCTGCTTCTCCGCCATGGCCGCAAACGAAGTATTCTCGGCTGCTTCGGAGACTCCCATGATCACGCCGGTATCCTGCACCGGGAAAAAGCCCTTGGGCACGTAGACATACAGAAGGAGCGTGGCGATCAGGGTTGATACCGTGACCAGAAGAGTGATGGTCTGATATTTCAGGACCCACTTCAGCGTCCGGCCGTAGAACGCGATTATGCGGTTGAAGTAGTCTTCGGTGACGCGGTAGAAGCGAGATTCCTTTCCGGGCTGTCTCTGTTTCAGAAGTTTGGCGCACATCATCGGCGTCAGAGTCAGCGAGACCACGGCGGAAACCAGAATCGTCACCGCCAGGGTAACGGCAAACTCGCGAAAGAGCCGGCCGACGATGTCTCCCATGAAAAGTAGAGGGATCAGCACCGCGATCAGCGAAACGGTCAGCGATACGATGGTGAATCCAATTTGTCCTGCGCCCTTGAGTGCGGCGTCCAGCGGAGACTCGCCTTCTTCGAGGTAGCGATCGATGTTCTCGATCATCACGATCGCGTCGTCCACCACGAATCCGGTTGAGATCGTGAGCGCCATCAGGGTCAGGTTGTTCAGGCTATAGCCGAGCAGGTACATCACTCCGAAGGTGCCCACGAGAGAGAGCGGCACAGCAATGCTTGGGATGACGGTCGCGGCGAGGTTGCGCAGAAAGAGGAAGATGACCATCACCACCAGGACCACCGTCAACATCAATTCGAACAGCACATCATTAACTGACGCTCGAATCGTCTGCGTACGGTCGATGAGGATTTGAGCTTTGACGGCCGCCGGCATGGACGCCTGCAGTTGCGGCAAAACGGCCTTGATGCGATCGGCGACACTAATAATGTTGAACCCGGGCTGGCGCTGAATATTCAGCAGAACCGCCGGCGTGGTGTTAACCCAGGCCGCTTGCTTCACGTTTTCGGCGCTGTCGATGGCAGTGGCTACGTCCGACAAACGCACCGGTGCGCCGTTCCGGTAGGCGATGACTACGCTGTTATATTGCTGGCTCGATAGCAGTTGGTCGTTGTCGCCAATAGTGAACGACTGCCGCGGACCATCAATCACTCCCTTGGCCTGGTCCACATTGGCGGCGGCGAGCGCCGCGCGCACATCCTCGAGACCCAACTGGTACGAAGCCAGAGCTGTGGGATTGGCTTGGATACGGACCGCCGGCTTCTGCCCTCCGCTGATCGAAACCAAGCCGACGCCCGGAAGCTGTGAGATTTTCTGCGCGAGCGCCGTCTCGGCCATGTCTTCGATGCGCGACAAAGGCAGAGAATCCGAGGTCAGCGCCAGCGTGAGGATGGGCGCATCGGCCGGGTTCACCTTGTTGTAAATCGGGGGATTGGGAAGATTTTGCGGCAGGTAGGTCGTTGCGGCGTTGATCGCGGCCTGCACCTGCTGTTCCTCGACGTCGATGTTCTGATCGAGAGCGAACTGCAAAGTGATCAGCGAACTGCCGAACGAACTCGTCGAGGTCATCTGGTTCAGTCCGGGGACTTGTCCGAACTGCCGCTCTAACGGAGCGGTGACCGAAGACGCCATCACATCGGGAGCGGCGCCGGGGTAGAAAGTCATGACCTGGATGGTCGGGTAGTCCACCTCGGGCAAGGCGGAGACCGGTAGTTGCCGGTAGGCGACGAATCCGACGAGCATCACGGCCGCCATTAGTAAAGAGGTGGCGACCGGCCGCAGAATGAAGAGGCGAGAGGGGTTCATGACGTCGGAGCTGTTTTCGCTGGTTGTGTAGTGGATTGCGAAGCGCTGGGGCTTCCGGTACCACTGCGAGTTTCAACTTTCGCGCCGTTCTGTAGCTTGTCCTGCCCGTCGATGACCACGACCTCGCCGACCTGCAGGCCGCTGCCAATCGCGCTTTGATTGGATTGCGACAGCGCGACGGTCACGGTCCGCGCCTCAACCGTCTTGTCGGTTTTTACTACGTAAACAAAATTTCCCTGCGGCCCTTTCTGGACGGCCACACTGGGAACGATCGTACTGTTCTTGCGCACATCCAGCAGCAGGCGGATGTTGACGAACTGATTCGGAAAGAGCACGCCATCCTTGTTGTCGAAGATGGCCTTCAGGCGGTCCGTGCCCGTCGTCTGATCAATCTGGTTGTCGATGGTCAGCAGCGTGCCGGTAGCGAGCTTGGTCTGGTCATCGCGACTGAAAGCGTCAACCGTCAGAGTTCCCTGTTTCATCCGTTTCACGACCACGGGCAGGCTGTCTTCCGGCAAAGTGAAAATGACCGAAATCGGCTGCAATTGCGTGATGACCAGCATGGGATTCGCATCGGTGGCATGGACGATGTTGCCGACGTCGACCAACCGCAGGCCGATACGGCCATTCACCGGCGCCGTGATGTGGCAATAGGCGAGCTGAAGTTTCGCGTTGTCGATCGAGGCCTGGTCGGCCCGAACCGCGCCTTCGAATTGATCCGCTGTCGACTTTTGCGTGTCCACCTGCTGCTGCGACATCGCGCCGGATTGCTGCAACAGATCTTTGAAGCGCTGATAGTTCAGTTGCGCGTCGCGGAGTGAGGCCTGATCCTTAAATAACTGCGCTTGTGCCTGCGCGAGTTGCACCTCGAAAGGGCGGGGATCGATCAGTACCAGGAGGTCGCCCTTGTTGACCTGTTGCCCTTCGCGGAAATTTACCTGGATAAGTTGGCCATCCACCCGGCTCTTCACGCTGACCGTGTTGTAGGCCGTGACCGAGCCTAAGCCAGTGAGGTAAACCGGCATGTCCTGCGAGACGGCGGACGCAACCGCAACCGGGATGGCGCGGGTCGTGGCTGCCAGGGCTTGTTGGCTCTTCGCGGAATTGGCGCTCTGGCAGCCTGCAAAAGCCAGCAGCAGAAGTAAAATCGCGCCGAGCTGCATCCACTGCCAATTCGAATTTCTGTTCATGTTTCTAACCGTCGAAGAGTTGCGCAAAAGGAGAGACCGCGCAAACGGTAAGTAAGTTCGTTGCCGAATCGATGCGATCATTTGCCGTCCATTTGCCGTTCTACTTGCGAATTCTCTGGCTCCACAGCACAGAAACTGGTAGATGATCATACTCTTCTAAGATGATGGTTCCCGGAAAGCAAAAGATGGTAAAGGTTTGTAAATTGTAGATTCTGCGCAAGAAACGAGAGAGAGATCATCAAACACCAGAGCTGTGCACGAAGTTGCACACCGAACATCCGTAACGTCGAGTCCCCAACGTCTTCCACGATGGAGTTACTGCTGCACGGCCTGAACCAGCGCCGGCTTCACCTGTTCGCGCTGAATTTCGGAGGCGTCCCACCCGCCGCCCAGAGCCTTCACCAGGAAAACGGAAGTGGTCATTTGTTGACCGAGCAACTGCGTTGCCAGGCGCTCGTTACTCAGGAGCGTGGATTGTGCGGTAATCACATCGAGGTATGTGGTGACGCCGCCGACATAGCGGTTGTTGGCGATGTCGAGTGCGCGGCGCGAATCGGCGACCGCCGTCTGCTGACTTTTCAAAGCCTGATCAAGCAGCGCCAGACTGGACAGCCCGTCCTCCACCTGCTGAAATGCAACCAGCACAGATTCGCGATAATTGGCTACCGATTCGTCATAGGCGGCGCGGCTGAGCGCCAGGTTGGCGCGATTGCGGCCGCCATTAAAAATCGGCTGCAGGAGATCGCCTCCCAGCGACCAGAAGGCGCTTGGAGCGTCGACCAGTGTGGCGATGTCACGGCTTTCCCAACCGCCGCTTCCACTCAAAGTAATATGCGGATAAAACGCAGCCGTCGCTAAACCGACTTGCGCATTTTCGAACGCCATCTGGCGCTCACTGGTAGCAACGTCAGGCCGACGCTCCAGAATCTCGGATGGCACTCCGGTGGGAATCGCCGGAGGGGCGGCGTCGAACGGCGCCTCAGCAACGTTGAAAGCCGAGGCGGATTTCCCCGTCAGCACGGCGATGGCATGTTCGAATTGCGCCCGCTGCTGCAGAACGAGCGAAAGCTGCGTCGCAGTCGAATCCAGCAACGCAGCCTGCTGCGCCACTTCCAGCCCATTGGCAACTCCGCCTTCGTGACGATGGTTGACCAGGTCCAATCCTTTTTGCTGGATTTCGACCGACTGCCGCACCACTCCAGCTTCACGATCAAGTTCGCGCAGATTGAAATAGTCGGCGGCAAGTTCGGCGGTCAATACCAGGCGCACATTTTCCAAGTCAGCCGCGCTCCCTTGCAGCGAAGCGTTGGCCGCTTCAAGATTGCGGCGCACTCGTCCGAATAAATCGAGCTCGTAGCTGACGGAAAACGGGACGTTAAAAACATTTTGAGTAACGGGCGCCGTCGCAGTCGTGCTGCCCAACACCGGACGATTGCCGGAAATGCGCTGGCGCTGTCCATTTGGATCAGCGCTGAGCACCGGAAAGTATGCCGATGACGCAATTCGCGCCAGCGATCGCGCCTGCGAGAGGCGATCCGCTGCCGCTGCCAGCGACTGGTTTGCCTGAAGCAGCTCTTGCTCCAGCCGGTCGAGTTCCGCGTCATGAAATATCTGCCACCATACGCCCTTGGGAATTGCGTCCTTCGGAGCCGCCGTCTGCCACGGTCCTACGCCCTTCCACGCGTCGGGAACCGGCGCGGCGGGCCGCTTATATCCCGGCCCCACGGTGCATCCCAGCATGCAGACTAAAGCACAGACCAACGCACACAGCGCAAGCACCGAATTCCCGTAGAGACGCGGCTTGCCGCGTCTCGCACAGTCTCCGAAGACGGGGCAAGACTCGTCTCTACAGGCTGCAGTCAATCCCATCACGAGCGAGCAGCCCCCTGGTTCGGGTTAGCGACGTGCACTTTCTGCCCTTCCTCGAGTGAGTCAGACGGGTTGATGATGATGCGATCGCTGACCTCAAGCCCGCCAAGAATTTCAAGCGTAGCGCCGAAGTCGCGTCCAATGTTGATCGGGTGCATATGCACAATGTTGTCCTTGTCGACGACCGCGACCCGCGGTCCCTCGGCGCGGAACAGCATGGCATTCACCGGGATCGTAATCCTCGGAACGGAAGTGCCGGTCGCAAAATGCACCTGGCCGAAGGAACCCGGCAGCAGCTTGCCATCTTTGTTGGGAACATCCACTTCCGTGTTCAGGGTGCGCGTTGCGGAATCGATGGCATCGGCGGTGCGCGCCACGATTCCCATAAATTTCAGGCCGGGAAATTCCTGGAGCGTGACGTTCGCTTTCATCCCAACTTTCATGTTCGGCGCATACGCCTGCGGAACACTGACATAAACCCGCAGCGGATCGACGCGCGCGATATCGAACAGCTCTTTGCCACTCAGCCCGGCCCCGGAATTAATGAGCATGCCCGGATCGACATTGCGCCGGGTAAGCACGCCGGAAAAAGGAGCGTACACTTTCTTGAAAGATTCGAGTTCTTCCAGGCGGCGAACATTCGCATCCGCCGCTGCGAGATTGGCTTGCGCCTGCTGATAGCCGCTCGCTTGCTGGTCGGCTTCCTGCTCCGAAACCGAGTCGGTCTTACGCAGATTCGCCCACCGGTCAGCCGAGATCTTCGCCAATCCCAGCGCCGACCTGACCTGCTCGCGGCTGGCTCGCGCCTGCGAAAGTTCCTGGTCAATCTCCGGCGTGTCGATCGCCGCCAGCAGTTCACCTTTCTGAATCTTGCTTCCAATGTCCCTGTACCAGCGCAAGAGGTAGCCATTGGTTCGGGCAAAAATGGGGGACTCCTCAAACGCCTCCAAGTTTCCGGGCAACACAAGCTCGTCGTTTCCGGGCTCGGCCAGGGGTTGCACCACAGCGACCGTCGGAATCGAGACGGCTTCGGTTTCTTTCGCAAGCGCGTCAGACTCGCTCTTCCGGTTTAGAAAAGTAACTACGCCCGCGGTGATCAGGACGAGCAGCACCGCGCCAACCAGAGTCTTTGCCCGCCCCGCTGGAGCCGGACCCGGAGCGGAAGGCCGACTGCTGTCTGGGCCGACGTGCGTCTCGTTCTGTTGCGCCGTTACCGGTGGCGATTGTACTGGCATGATTGCGGTCTCCAACAACTTCTCTATCTTGCTCTTCTCCACTATTGCTCCGCCAGCAATCGGGCCTGACGGCGGCCATGAATAATCGTAAATACACTGGGCACAAAAAATAAGGTGGCTACCGTTGCGAAGAGCAGGCCGCCAATCACGGCACGGCCCAGCGGTGCGTTCTGCTCACCGCCCTCTCCGAAGCCCAAGGCCATCGGCAGCATGCCGATAATCATGGCGAGGGCTGTCATTAACACGGGCCGCATGCGGGTGTAGCCCGCTTCGATCGCTGCCTGCAGCGCGGGCACTCCCGTATCCATGCGGTCGCGAGCAAACGAAACCATCAGAATCGAATTCGCGGTCGCAACCCCCATGCACATTACCGCACCCGTCAGCGACGGAACGTTTAGTGTAGTGCGCGTAATCAGAAGGAACCAACAGATCCCCGACAGCGCTCCCGGCAGCGCAGTGATAATGATAAAGGGATCGAGCCACGACTGAAAGTTGACCACAATCAGCAAATAGACGAGCACAATCGCTCCCACAAGGCCAAGGCCCAGGCCGATGAACGAGGATTGCATTGTCTGGACCTGCCCGCGAACCACGATGCGGGTTCCACGCGGTAGATGGTCCTGGAATGGTTTCAGCGCCTTCATGATGTCCGACGCAACCCCACCCAGATCGCGCCCCTGCGTGCTGGCATACACATCGATCACCGGCTGCACGTTGTAATGGTTGACCACTGCGGGACGCGCCACGGGCGTGAGTTGAGCCAGATTGCCGAGCACTTGCGGAGCCTGCGCACTCGGGTTCGTCACCGGCGTGTTCATCAAGTCCTGCACTGACGTCATACGATACTGCGGGCTCTGAACCGCGACGGAATAAGTAACGCCATTCTTTGAATTAAGCCAGAAATTGGGAGCTGTCTGGAAGCTTCCACTCAAGCTGATCAGCACACTCTGTGCGACATCACGGGCATTCAGCCCGACCTGATTGATGAGGGTGCGGTCCATATCCAGATGAAGAGTGGGCAGATTCATCATCTGCTGCACGTGCACGTCGGCCGTGCCGGGAATCTGGCGCACTTGATTTGCGATCTTCTGCGCGATGTCGTAATTCGTGGTCATGTCGGCGCCCATGATTTGGATGTCGACCGGCGCGGGCAATCCAAAATTAAGAATTTGCGACACGATGTCAGCGGGCTGGAAAAAGAATTCCACGCCCGGGAAACGCGCAGGGAGTTCGCGCCGCAACCGGCGGACATAGCGTGTCGTCGGATGATGGTGTTCCGGATTCAGCGAAATTAGAATCTCGGCATCACTCGACCCAATCACCCCCGAACTGCTGTAGGAAAGATTCAAGCCCGAATACGGGACGCCGATATTGTCCAGCATGGTCTGCAATTCTTCCTTCGGAATTTCGCTGCGCAGTACTTGCTCCACTTCATCGCACAGACGCGCGGTTTCTTCCACGCGCAAGCCGGATCGGGCGCGAAGGTGCAGACGAATCAGGCCGGCGTCCACTTGCGGGAAGAAGTCCTGGCCCAGAAAGAACACCAGCCCCAGCGACAAAACGCAGAAAGCAACAAAACAGATGGCGAACAATCCCCGGTGTTCGAGCGTAGTTTCCAGCAGTTGCTGGTAGCCGCCGCGGAATCTTTCAAAACCGCGCTCAAATCTTCGCTGGAATCTTGCGAGGAAGTTTGTCGGCTCGGCGGCGCGGTGCTCGTGCCCGCGCATGATGAACATCACCATGGTCGGGATCAGGGTTCGCGACAGTAGATATGACGCCAGCATGGCAAAGGACACGGCTTCCGCCAGCGGAACAAAAAGAAACTTTGCGACTCCGGCCAGAAAGAACATCGGCACAAAAACGATGCAGATACACAGCGTCGATACCAGCGCGGGCACCGCAATCTGTTGAGCGCCATCGAGGATGGCCTGTTTCATCTCCTTGCCCATGGCCAGGTTGCGCTCGATGTTTTCGATCTCCACCGTCGCATCATCCACCAGGATGCCGACAGCGAGTGCCAGTCCTCCCAGGGTCATGATGTTGATGGTCTCGCCGAGCGCGCTCAGCAGGATCACTGAGACGAAGATGGAGAGCGGGATCGAGATTGCGATGATTATTGTCGGCCGCCAATCGCCCAGGAAGAGCAGGATCATGGCGGCGGTAAGACAGGCGGCGATCAGGCCTTCCCGGACAACTCCCGCAATCGACGCCCGCACGAAAAGCGACTGATCAAACAGAGCCTTGATGCTAAGCTCAGGCGGCAGAGATTGTGCCGCCAGCGGCACAATCGCCTTCACCGCATTGACGACCGTCAGCGTGGAAGCTCCGCCCAGCTTGAAGATTGACATCAGCACGCCGCGCACGCCGTCTTGCCGCACGATATTGGTTTGCGGCGCAAACCCATCGCGTACGTGCGCCACATCGCGCAGGTAGAGAGTGGACGAGTTCGAAGTCTTCACCGGCAGATCGTTCAGTTCGGGGACGGTCTGCGGAGTGCCATTCATCTCCACGTTGTACTCGGTGGGCCCGATTTTCGTGGTACCTGCCGGCAGAATCAAGTTCTGCGCGGCCACCGCGTTGACGATATCCGCGGGTGCCAAACCATAGGCCTGGAGTTTGGCGGAATCGAGGTCCACTTGCACCTGGCGCGGCTTGCCGCCGTAAGGATATGGAGTCGCCGCACCCTGAACCGTGGTCAACTGCGTGCGCAGAAAATTCTGTCCCAAATCGAACAACTGCTGTTCGGGAAGCGTCTTGCTGCTCAAACCCAGTTGCACAATGGGCGTCGAGGACGCGGTGTAAGTGATGATCAGCGGCGGAGTCGTGCCCGGGGGTAATCCCCGCAGCACGGTCTGGCAGATCGCCGTCACTTGCGTCAGCGCCACGGAAATGTTGGCGGAAGGCCGAAAGAATATCTTGATCACGGCGATCCCGCTCAGCGACTGCGATTCCTGGTGTTCGATGTCGCTGACCGTGACCGTGAATCCGCGCTCAGAGTTGGCTACGATCCGGTCCGCCATTTCGCTCGGCGCCAGGCCCGTGTAGTTCCATATCACGCTGACGACGGGAATGTTGATTTCGGGGAAAATGTCGACCGGGGTGCGCAGGATGGTGATGGGCGTAAGAATGATGATGAGCAGAGCCATCACGACGAATGTGTATGGGCGGCGAAGCGCTAATGCGACGATCCACATAGGAATGGCAAAAACCCGCCAGGCGAAAACGCGCCTAGCGAAAAACGGTAATGTTGAAATGCAATACTAGCGGAAACCGATACTGCCAAAGCCGCGGCCCCCCGGCCTACGGACTTGCAAAATCAGATTCAAAACAGTACGTTTCGGATTTAAATTATATTAGACTTCAGCCATGGCTCAAAATCATACCCGGCGCGCAGACGCTCGGAGCCGAGACAATGGGAACGGAATCAACGCGACCGGCGGGAAGCGACCGCCTGGGCGGCCACGCAGCGAGGAATCGCGGCAGTCCATCCTGCGCAGCACCTTGAAACTGCTCAAACAGGATGGTGGGTTCCCGGAACTCAGCATTGAGGCCATCGCCGCCGACGCCAATGTTGGCAAGACAACTGTCTATCGTTGGTGGCCGACCAAGGCTGCGCTGGTCGCCGACGCTTTCTCCGCCAGTGCCGACGAGGAACTCCGCTTCCCGGACACCGGCTCTGTGCAAAGCGACATGAGCCTGCAGATGAGGCGACTGATTCGCATCTTTCGATCCAAGCGCGGCAAGGTCGTGGCGGCGTTGCTCGCCGGAGGGCAATCGGACCCGGAACTGATCGAGGCCTTTCGCGACAGATTCCTATGGCCCAGACGCAGACAGGCCTATCAAACTTTGCAACGCGGCATCGACCGCGGCGAAATACCCGCCGACAGCGACCTCGACCTCATCCTCGACTCGCTCTACGGGCCAATCTACATGCGTTTTCTGATTCGGCACGACAAGCTCGACGAAAGCTTCGCTGACGAAATCTGCGGGTTGGTGCTGAATGGTTTGAAACGCCGAAGCCACCGCCAAACCCTAAGCCATTTACCTGCTAAAGCTTACCGTTCAGTTGCCAAATCCAACCGATGTCTGATCGGCCTTGCGTGAAGGCCATCATTGGGGCTAAAATCGAAATGCGACCGAAACAGTCGGATTTTTATCCGACGATATAGGTCGGAATTCGCCAGCATGCTGAAACTGACGAAAAAAGCCGATTACGGGCTCATGGCCATGAAGCACCTTGCCGAGCATGTTGACCAGGGAGCCTGCAGCGCCAAAGACGTGGCCGAGGCCTACGGCATCCCGCAGGAAGCGCTAGCGAAGATCCTGCAACGACTGGCGAAGGTCGGATTGGTGCGGTCCCAGCATGGCACGCACGGCGGCTACACGCTGACGCGGGATCCAAAGATGATTTCCGCCTTCGAGGTGATCAAGGCCATTGACGGCCCGCTGTTCATTACGTCGTGCGTCACCGTCCGCGGCGAATGCGATCAGACCGATCGATGCACGATTCGCGAGCCGCTGCGCAAAGTGAATGAAAGCATCGAGCAGGTGCTGAAAAACATCAAAATTTCTCAGATGAAAGAAGAGTCGGAAGTTGTCCGGGTAGATAAGCCGGAGACCAGGAAGCCAGCGGAGTTGGTAACGATTTCGTAGCGTTTTCAAGGAGACAGGTAATCATGAGTACGGATGTGAAGTCGGCGACCCCAGTCAGTCAGGACCTCGGACAGCGCACCGCGCCCAACGGCGTCAAGCTGCCCATTTACATGGATAATCACGCGACCTCGCCCATGGATCCGCGGGTTCTCGAAGAAATGCTGCCCTACTTCATGGAGAAGTTCGGCAACTCCGCGAGCCGAAATCACCCCTTTGGATGGGCGGCCGAAGAAGCAGTCGAGTTGTCGCGCGAGCGTGTCGCAAAGCTGATCGGCGCGACCGCGAAAGAAATCATCTTCACCTCGGGCGCCACCGAAAGCGACAACCTCGCCATCAAGGGCGTGGCCGAGATGTACCGCGAGAAGGGGAATCACATCATCACGGCGGTCACCGAGCACAAGGCGGTGCTCGACACCTGCAAGCATCTGGAAAAGTTCGGCTTCCGTGTGACCTATCTGCCGGTGCAGAAGGATGGGCTGGTTGATCTCGACGACCTGAAGCGCGCCATGGACGACAAGACGATTCTGGTCACGATCATGGCGGCAAACAACGAGATCGGCGTGCTGCAACCAATCGCGGAAATCGGCAAACTGTGCCGCGAACGCGGCGTGATCTTCCACACCGACGCCGTACAGGCGATCGGCAAAGTTCCAGTGGACGTGAACAAGATGAACATTGATGTCGCGTCCATCACAGCGCATAAACTCTACGGGCCGAAAGGCGCGGGCGCGCTGTATGTGCGCCGCAAGAATCCTCGCGTGCAGTTGGTGCCGCTGATCGACGGTGGCGGGCACGAGCGCGGAATGCGCTCTGGCACGCTCAATGTTCCCGGCATCGCCGGTCTCGGCAAGGCTTGCGCCATCGCGCAAGAAGAGATGCCGCAGGAATCCTGCAAAATGGCGGGCCTGCGAAACCGGCTGAAAGACAGCATCATGAGCCGCCTTGATGAGGTCTATATCAATGGCTCCTGGGAACATCGGCTGCCCGGCAATCTGAACATCAGCTTTGCCTACGTCGAAGGCGAGTCGCTGCTGATGGGCATCAACGATATCGCGGTTTCCAGCGGATCGGCATGCACCTCGGCGACACTTGAGCCATCTTATGTATTGAAGGCTCTCGGCACGGGCGACGATCTGGCGCACAGTTCGATCCGCTTCGGCATCGGGCGATTCAACACCGAGGCCGAGATCGATTACGTGGGCGACCGCGTGGTTGAGACGGTATTGCGTCTGCGCGAACTATCGCCACTCTATGAGATGGCGAAAGAGGGTGTGGACTTGAAGAGTGTGAAGTGGGCAGCAGAAGCGCACTAGAAAAGTTTCAAGGTTTCAAGGTTTCGATCTTCGATCTTTAGCAAGGGGTGAGGAAAAATGTCATACAGCGATAAAGTGATCGACCACTATAACCATCCACGCAACGTCGGCTCCATGGACAAAAAGGACTCCGACGTGGGCACCGGCCTGGTCGGCGCGCCCGAGTGCGGCGACGTGATGAAACTGCAGATCAAGGTGAATCCGCAGACCAACATCATCGAAGACGCCAAGTTCAAGACCTTCGGCTGCGGCTCGGCGATTGCGTCGTCTTCGCTGGCGACCGAGTGGGTCAAGGGCAAGACGATTGACGAGGCCCTCGCGATCAAGAACACCGAGATCGTGAAGGAACTGGCCTTGCCGCCGGTGAAAATTCACTGCTCGGTGTTGGCCGAGGATGCGATCCGGGCCGCGATTGGCGACTGGAAAAAGAAGCAGGAGACTGCGAAACCTGTGGCAGTGCAGGCGGCACAGTAAATAGATCACCTGTAGAGACGGGGCTTGCCCCGTCTCCCGCCGCGAAATCCCGCGGCGAAAGAAGACGCGGCAAGCCGCGTCTCTACGGGAAATCAGAATCGACCATGGACCAAGCCGTCAAAGACGAAGTCGTCAAACCCGCCGTGCCCACGGCTCCGGCCAAGGGCATCCAGCTGACCGACAACGCGCTCAAGAGGATCCGCTCCGCGATGGTGAAAGAAAATGTTTCGCCGGAGCAGGGTGGGCTTCGTTTGGGCGTGCAGGGTGGCGGATGCTCGGGTCTGAGTTACAACATACGGTTCGATACGCAACCGCGCGAGCGCGATCGTGTGTTTCAGTTCGGAGATGTCCGGGTTTTTGTGGACCCGAAGTCCTTCATCTATCTGCACGGGATGACTCTCGATTACCACGAAACCCTGATTCAGCAGGGATTCGTCTTCGTGAATCCGAACTCGACCAAGTCCTGCGGCTGCGGAAGTTCTTTCTCGTAGCGAAGATCGTGTGGTGACGGGGCTCCGCCCCGTCCGGACGGGCGAGAGGCCCGTCACAACACAATCAATGGTTAGAGGGAGAGGGCGGGCCGTGCGCCCGCCTTGAATTTTATATGGCGAATTTGGAATCAAAATCGGTGCCGGTCACGGTAGGGCAAGCCGGAGACGCAACCCCGAGGTGCTGGTCGTGCGGGACGATGCGCGGGGTGCACTTCTGCAGTTCGTGCGGCAAAGTGCAGCCGCCGGTTCCAGTGGACTATTTCACCTTCTTCGGATTTCCGCGCAAGCTCAACCTTGATACGGCTGCGCTGGAGAAAGAGTTTTACGCGCTGAGCCGCCGTCTTCATCCTGACGTATTTGGGCAGGCTAACACCCAGGAACGTGCTTGGAGCCTGGAACAAAGTTCCATGCTCAACGATGCCTACCGCACCTTGAAAGATCCGATCAAGCGCACCGAGTACCTGTTACGCCTCGAAGGCATCGAACTCGAAGAGCAATCGAAACAGGCGACCGAAAAGGCTCGCACTACCGGAGAATTGAAGAAGCAGGTCGTGCCTCCTGATCTTTTGGAGGAAGTTTTCGAACTCAACATGCATCTGGAAGAACTGCGAGTCCAGAAAAAGCTGGGCGAGGACGATCCTGCCCTGCTCGAAGAAATCGGCAAGGCGAAGCTTTCGCTGGAAGAAAAATACGTCGCGCTCTTGAATGAGCTGAATACCGAGTGGAACAAGTGGGACAAAGCCGTGGACAGTCAAGACAAAGCCGTGGACAGTCAAAGTGAAGGCAATGGGAACGAAGGCGTACGACGGAAGATCCTCGACCGGATGGTCGATGTGTTGAATCGCAGGAACTATGTTCGGAACCTGGTACGGGATGTGAATGAAGCAATGGAGAGTTAGGTCAGAGGTCAAAGGGCAGATTGCAGAGGTGAAAACCGAACCTACTTTGGCTCTCACTTCTGCAATCTGACCTCTGACCTCTGCAATCCTCCACCAAATGGCAACTGACTACATCGTCGGCATCGATCTTGGCACCACGAACTCGCTTGTGGCTTATATGCAGGGGGATTCCCCTGTCGTCATCCCTGGGGAGGACGGGCTGAACCTTGTGCCATCGGTGGTCGCACTCGACGAGAAGAAACAGATCGTGGTGGGCAACGGCGCGCGCAAATATTTGATCGAAACACCAGAGCGGGCGGTTTACTCGGTCAAGCGTCTGATGGGGCGCGGTGTCGAGGATGTACAGGACGAACTGAAGCTGTTTCCGTTCCAACTCGCGGAAAATCTTCATGAGGGCGAGGTTCTGCGCATCAAGATTGGGGAGCGAACCTACACTCCGCCTGAGATTTCCGCGCTGGTGCTGCGCCAACTAAAGCGAAATGCCGAGCGCTTCTTCGGAGCGCCCGTGACCCAGGCGGTCATCACCGTCCCCGCATATTTTAACGACGCGCAGCGACAGGCGACGAAAGATGCCGGACGCATCGCTGGGCTGAATGTTTTGCGGCTGGTGAACGAACCGACAGCGGCATCGCTCGCTTACGGCTTGGACAAGAAGAAGAAAGGCATCGTTGCGGTCTACGATCTGGGCGGTGGCACGTTCGACATCTCGATTCTCAAGCTGCACGACGGCATTTTCGAAGTGATAGCCACTAACGGCGACACGCATCTCGGCGGAGACGACATTGACAATCTGCTGATCGCGATTGCGCTCGATGACATTCGCGGTGATCTGGGTCTCGATTTGCGGCGCAGCGGCGAAGCAGTGCAGCGCATCCGCCAAGCCGTAATCGAGGCCAAGATTGCTCTTTCGTCGCAGCCTTCAGTGAAGCTCGATGTCGATTTGCCGGCTGGGAAAAAATATCAGCGCGAAATTTCTCTCGATGGTTTCGAACGGATGATCCAACCGATCATCGACCGCACGGTCGGTCCCTGCAAGCAGGCACTCAAAGACGCAGGCCTGAAGCCCGAGCAAATCGACGAAGTCGTGTTGGTCGGCGGCTCGACGCGCATTCCAAAGGTTCGGCGTTTAGTACAAGACCTGTTCAAGCGCGAGCCGCACACCGATCTTAATCCTGACGAAGTGGTTGCGCTCGGCGCGGCGGTGCAGGCGAATATTCTGGGCGGCGGCTCCGAAATCACACAGGACATGCTGTTGCTCGACGTGACCCCGCTCTCTCTGGGAATTGAAGTAGCGGGCGGCGTGACCGATAAAATCATCCTGCGCAATTCGACGGTACCGGCTTCAGCAACGCAGTACTACACCACCCAGGTGGATGGCCAGACCAACGTCGCGATTCACGTATTGCAAGGCGAACGCGAACTGGCGCGGGATTGCCGGTCGCTGGCGCGATTCGATCTGAAGGGCGTTCCACCGATGACCGCCGGCATGCCGCGCATTGAAGTGAAATTTCTGATCGACGCCAACGGCATTCTACGCGTCTCGGCGCGCGAGCAGCGCAGCGGACAAGAGGCTGAAATCGACGTCCAGCCCACTTACGGCCTCACCGACGAACAGGTCGAGAACATGCTGCTCGAATCGTTCGACTATGCCGAAGAAGACTTCCGGCAGCGCCAGGTCATCGAAGCGCGACGCGAAGCCGACACGATCCTGACGGCGCTAGCGAAAGGCAAAAAGAATCATGCCTGGCAGGAGATCACGAACGACGAACGACGCAACGTCGAGACGCTGGAGAAAGATCTGGTTGAGGTAAAGGATGGCGATGATTATCACGCGATCCGCGCCGGCATCGACGTGCTGAATGAGGCCACGATGCGTCTGGCGGAATTGATGATGGATACGGCTGTCTCGACCGCCCTCAAGGGAAAGGCCATGGACGATTCCGATCTCGAGGAAGGGCCGCAGTCTGGCCATCGAGTGGCGAAAGCAGATTTCAAATAAGAGGCGAACAAGTAATAAACAAGTTTGCAACCCAGGGGTCTTATGTCTGAAGAAAAAACGCAGGGAACCGGAACCACCACAGTGGATGCTCCCGGTGAAAACACGGTTGAGGTTACCTTTCTTCCCGAGGGCAAAACGGTGACCTTCGAACACGGCAAGCTGCCGTATAAAGACCATGGCAAAGAAGAGTCGCTGCTCGATGTGGCGTTGAACTTCGCCATTCATCTCGATCATGCTTGCGGCGGAAACTGCGCCTGTACGACCTGCCACGTCTGGGTCAAAGAAGGCGCCGACCTGATCTCGGAGATGGAAGATGACGAAGCCGACAAGCTCGACATGGCTGCCGATCTTCAGCTAAACTCGCGCCTCGGATGCCAGACCGTCATAAAGAAGCCGGGCAAAGTGGTCGTGGAAATCCCGGCTTGGAACCGGAATTACGTTTCGGAAGAACACTAAAAGCAGCTTTCAGTCGTCAGCTTTCAGCTAAAGAGTGATCTTGGTTGGTTGAGATGGCGGCTTTGAGTGCGAACGACTACTAGGAGCACTGATTCATGCCAAAAGAACTCACCTGGAGCGACGCGGACGACATCGGGATTCTGCTTTCTGAAACCCACCCGACGATTGACCCGCTAGCAGTCCGTTTCACCGACCTGCACAAATATGTGATCGCACTCCCCGACTTCAAAGACGACCCCACGAAGTCGAACGAAGCCAAGCTGGAAGCGATCCAGATGGCTTGGCACGCCGAGGTTCTCGACCGAACACAAGGCTAGGTTAGCGAGCGACTACCACGTTGGGAGCCGCGTCTTCCACGCTCGCCTCGCGCAGAAACTTGGCAGCCTCTTCGGGCGGCGTCGGATTGATGTAGAAACCGGTGCCCCATTCAAATCCCGCCGTCTTGGTCAGTTTGGGCATGAATTCAATGTGCCAGTGGTAATACTCGTTGGCCGGATCCTGCGCCGGCGACGTGTGCACTACCAGGTTGTACGGTGGATTGTCGAGCACCCGGTCCGCTTTCATCAGCAGCAACTTGAGCGCTTTCGCGAGATTTTCGAACATGTGCGACGACGAGTTCTCGAAGGCAGACTCATGACGCTTGGGAAGGATCCAGGTTTCAAAGGGAAACCGCGGAGCATACGGAGCAAGAGTCAAAAAATCTTCGTTTTCAGCCACGACTCGAATGCCGCTGTCGGTTTCCTGCCGGATGGCGTCGCAGAAAACGCAGCGCTCCTTGTAGATGTAATACTGTTTTGCTCCCTGCAGTTCTTCCACCACGTAAATGGGCAGAATCGGCAACGCGATCAGTTGCGAGTGAGAGTGCTCCAGAGAGGCGCCGGCCGCTTCTCCGTGGTTCTTGAAGAGCAGAATGTACTTGAAGCGCCGGTCTTTCTTGAGGTCGAGAATACGATCGCGGAAGGCCCACAGAACGTCTTCGATTCTCTTCGAGGAAAGCGTGGCCAGGCTCGCATTGTGGTCGGGCGTTTCGATGACGACTTCGTGGGCACCGATGCCATTCATCTTGTCAAACATGCCCTCGGCCTGCTTATTCAAATTGCCTTCGATGCCGAGGGCCGGGAACTTGTTCGGAACGACGCGGACCGTCCAACCCGGACTGTCTTTCAGAGGCGTGTTGCCGCTGGCGCTTGGGCGATACGCCAGGATCTCCGGCGGCGTCTTGCTTTCATTGCCATAATCGAAAGGACAGAATCCGCCCTTGATCTTCACAGCTTCGCGCACGAAGTCGGAGGGCCGCTTGGCGCGATCCGTGGAAATGATCACCCACCGGCCCACGATGGGGTCTTTTCTTAATTCAGGCACGTACTAAATCCTTTCAGTAGCGGTCTGCGAACCTGGAGTCTGAGAATTTACGATTGTACGACACGGAAAACGCATTCTGAAATAACTCGAAAGAGGGTCGGCTGCGGCCGCTGTCATAGTATACGGCGAGCACGTCGAACCGCCACTGGCGAGGTGAGGGCATCTGGCGCAGGAAGTCGCGTGCGACCATCGATAGCTCTCTTTGTTTGTCGCGATCTACAGCGGCTTCGGCGGGCTTGACGTCATGCTTCGTGCGTGTTTTCACTTCAATAAAACAGAGGACTTCCCGATCCCAGCCGACAAGATCGAGTTCGCCACGATGATTGGGAGAGCGGAAGTTACGGGCGATGATGGTATAGCCCCGCCGCCGCAGGTAGAAATATGCGTCTTCCTCGCCGCGCCGGCCGGTACGCTGGTGCGCGGGCATGTCCTCGGGCGCAAGCGTTCTTGCTGACAGCCAATCTAGTGCGTGTAGTGTGGCTTGGGTCAGGCGTCCGGCGAACATGGGAAACTCCACTTCACCTTAGCTTGAACCGACCGCGCGTGATGTGATCGCGATCACAGCTCGTCGGGTACAATTCGCGGCGCGAGACGAACCTAAGAACTCAGGCTTTGACGGCCGTAAAGCGCAAGCGAGTGTAGTCCGCGGTCCAGCGCCCTTGAGCATCGCACAAAACAGGTTTGAGTATGGCCGTGACTTCGTCAAGAAAACCGCTGCGCTCACTCTGCGGTAGTGCGGCGCAGAACGGATTAGCGAAAGTCTCCAGCCAACCGCGCATTCCGGTTGGCAGCGGCGTGGGACGCGGAATCAGTTGTACACTATGCGGCACAAACCCGGCGCGGCGCAGCCGTATTTCGTAGTCGTCGACGGTCGGGAAGTACCATGGAATCCACGAAGCCGCGTCTCTGATGCCGCGGCGCTCAAGCGTGGCTACCAGGGCGACGGTAATTGCGCCGACGCAGGCATGGCCGCCCATCTCACCCACAAACCTCCCTCCTGTCCTGAGGGCGCGGAATGCACCTGCGACTGGCGCGTCTGGATCATCCGTAATCCAGTGCAGGACGGCATTCGAAAAGACGGCATCAAATTCGCTCTCAAAGGTCAGCGCTCTCGCGTCCATGATCCTTGCGTCAAGTCCGCGCTTACGCGCGGCCGCGATCATGTCCGAGGAATTGTCGGCGGCCACCACCTCTGCGCCGAGCGCAATCAGCTTTTCGGTTAGCGCTCCATCGCCACAACCCAGATCGAGGATGCGCTCACCGGCTTGCGGCTCGAGCAGGTCCAGCACTGGTTGCCCGAGTGCGGGCACAAAGTGTGCGTTTGTGGCGTAGCTAGCCGCACTCCAATTTTGAGAGTGCAATCGGTGGGAAGAGGTCACAGTAAAAAACTCCTTCTCTCAAAATATCCTTTTTTCAACTCGCCAGTTCGGAAGCAAGCAAAGCATCTGCTTCGACCGGCTTCCCTTTATCCGGTTTCCCTTTTCCAACCGTGTTCACCAGCACCACGCCACCGAGCGCGATTGTGCCGCCGACCAGAGAGATCAGCTTCGGCACCTCGCCCAGCCAGATCCATGCAATGCCAATGGCGACGATCGGAATCACATAGAGCAGCGTCGCCGTGCGTCCGGCGGCGCCGTGCGAAAGCACGTAAGCCCACGCAACATAAGCGAGCGCTCCCGGAAAAATACCCAGATAAATTACCGCAAGCGTCGCCGAGGCCGGGGCCGCGCGCAGGGTGTGCATCAGACCATTACCGAAGGGCAGCATCAGCGCCGTCCCGAACCAGATCGAGTAAGCCGTAAATTCGAGCGCGCTATATCTGCCCAGATAGTGCTTCTGCATAATCATGTAGAGCGCGGACGTAACCGCGGCGGCAAGAATGATCAGCGCTTGCGGCGACAGGCGGATGCCTTCGCCTTCTCCGCTGGCAATCAGCGCGACTCCCGCGAAGCTCAAGAGTACGCCACACCATCCGATAGCAGTCAGTTTCTCGTGCAGCCAGAATCGGGCAGCCAGCGCGGTCCAGATCGGCGTGGATGCAATCAGCAGACTGGCTGCGCCCGCGGTCACGCGCGTCTCTCCGTAATTGAGTGCCAGGTTGTAAAAAGTGATTCCGATGGCGCCGGTCAGGACGAGCCCGGGGATGTCGCGCAAGTCTGGACGGCGAAAGTGTGCGATCCCGGCATAGATCGCGAGCACCAGAGACGCGACCAGAAAACGGACGATGGCAAGATTCGCGGGCGAATAACCGCGCAGGCCGGCGCGAATGCCGGCAAAGGCCGAGGCCCAAACTACGAGCGTGAAGGCGAGAGCAACTAGAGTGCGGGATGTAAAGCGAGGCATCGAGAGGCCTCCTTTCAATGAGGATTTCGGTTAATGAATTCTGCTTATGCAGAGTGGCCGCTTTGGGATCGCGGCGGTACCGGTGTCGTCTAGCGGGTGAGGCTCACCATGTATCGCCGCCACGTTCAGGAGGCCACGCTCCAAACTGGCGGCGGAGCAAGGCAATCTGGCCAGCGTGATAACTGTTATGCGCCGCAATTTGCCAAAGCATGGCATGCACAGTGGACTCGCGTGGGGACTTTGGCGAGCCGACGTTTTGAACTCTTCGCTCCAGTTCCGGCGAATCGGATTCCGCGAGCTGGGCAAACCGCGCGAGCAAATCGGTGAACCGGCGAGTTGTGGCCCGCCACGCCTCAGCGTCATCGCACGCGCGACCCTCGGCGGCCGGATTCGGGTGCGCCGGCCAGCCTTCGATTACTTTTTCAGGGTAAGGTCGATTCTCTCCCGCAACTTTGCTAAGGTCGTAGTCCATCCAATAGTTCATGTGGTCCACGATCTGCCAGATGGAATGCGGATAGTCCGGTACGGGCCGGGCTGCCAGCTCCGCCGAAATATCTTCGACGCAGGCGACCGGGTCCACGTGGGCGCCTTTGCCGTAGATGAGTTCGCGCAATGTGGTGTCGCCCATACCGTAGATCCTTCTGTAGAGACGCGGCTTGCCGCGTCTCCGATCGCCAAAAAGTTTGGGGAACTCGCGGAATCCGCCGCAACATGCCCATCCCCTAAAGGGGCATCTGATTCAGAATTTGCGGTATCGCTAAAGCGATACCCTGATACGAAACGGCGATACAAACTTGAGAAGCGTTGGCCGTGCGGAGACGCGGCAATCCGCGTCTCTACAGGAGGACGCTAACCACATCTCCGACGCTTATCGTGCCTTGCGTCAGAATCTGCGCCCGCAATCCCCCGCGGTGCAGCAGGCCCTTGATCACCGGCTTCCCCGTCACTTTCTGCAAGTGGTCGCAGGGCTCGCACAGGCGGATGCCTCGAATGCGCACGTCGCCGATGGCAAACTCCTTTCCCACTAGATGATTCAGCGGGACGTTGCGCGTCACGATGTTGCGGCGAGCTTCGCCGACGGCAAGCTCGACGCGATAGTCCCGCCGCAACGCCTCAATCGCCTCCGCCTCAATCAGCGTGAGTTCGTGATCCGGTTCGGGCTTGTAAAACGTGCCCAGCTTCAGCGCGTAGCGGTCACCCTCAAGTCCCGCGCCCGGAACCGCCGTCGCCTGACCAACAGATTGCGGCGGCCCTTCGGCGGTGGAAGCAATATGAATCGATTCCACTGTTCCGTTCCACATCGCAAACCTCCAACGACTTAACGACCAACGACAAACGAACAACGACTACGCGTTCTTTTCGACGACAGCGATTGACTCTTCCAGCGCATCCATGGCGACGTCGGCTTCGTCCCTGGTAACGATGAGCGGCGGCGCAATGCGAACCGTGCTCGGACCGCATCCCAAAAACAGCACGCCGCGCTCGAACGCCGTCTCCACGATACGATCGCGCTCGCTGGCGCCATACTCGCGAGTCGTTTGGTCCTTCACGATCTCAACCCCGATCATCAGGCCACGTCCCCGGACGTCGCCGACAATCTTGTGCTTCTTCGGCCAGCCGGCCATGCGCTTCATCATGTGGTCGCCGACTACTTGCGAATTCTTCAGCAACCCTTCTTTCTCGATCGCATCGAGTGTCGCCAGCGCAGCGGCGATGCAGACTGGGTTCCCGCCAAAAGTCGACGCGTGCGAACCGGGCACCCAGTCCATGATGTCGGCCTTGCTCATGGTGATGCCGAGCGGCATTCCAGACGCAATGCCCTTGGCGATGCAAACCATGTCGGGATGCACGCCTGTGTGTTCGACCGCAAACCATTTGCCCGTCCGGCCGATGCCACTCTGAACTTCGTCCACCACCAGCAGGATGCCGTGCTTGTCGCAGATGCGGCGCAGTTCCTGCATGAAGATCGTTGGAGCAACGACGTATCCGCCTTCGCCCTGAATCGGCTCGACAAAGATGGCCGCAACTTCTTCCGGAGCGAGGATGGTCTTAAACAATTTGTCTTCGATGTAGCGGGCACAACCGAGAGCGAATTTCTCTGCATCTTGCGGACTGCCCGCACCGCCCCGATACACGTCGGGATAGGGCACGTGCGTAACTCCTGGCACAAGCGGCGAGAAGCCGCGCTTCTGTTGCGGCTTGGAGGCGGTCAGCGAAAGCGCGCCCATGGTGCGTCCGTGGAAAGCCCCAAAGAAGGCGATCACTTGCTGGCGCTTGGTGTGATAGCGCGCCAGCTTCAAAGCGCACTCGATGGCTTCGGCTCCGGAGTTTCCGTAATAAACCCGGTGCGGCCCGGGCATAGGTGCGATTTTTGACAAGCGCTCGGCCAGCGTTACCATGCTCTCGTAATAGAAGTCGGTGCCCGACATGTGGATCAGCTCGCCTGCCTGCTTCTGAATGGCAGCGACCACTTCCGGATGGCAATGGCCGGTCGAAGTCACAGCGATGCCAGCGGAAAAATCGAAGAATTCGTTGCCATCCACATCTTCGATCACAATGCCGCGGCCGCGCTTCGCAACCAATGGATACGAGCGCGTGTAGGAAGGCGAAATATACTTTTCATCGCCCGCGAGAATGCGCTTGGCATTAGGGCCCGGGAGCGCAGTCTTGAGCTTGGGGCCGATGGTCAAAGTCTTGGTGGTCATGGAGTCCTCCAGAATCAGTTCTCAGTTCCCGGTTCTCAGTGGTTACTGGCCGTACTTCGAGCAGCGTCCACGGAGATAAGCTGCTTAGGCTGGGAGCTAAAGGCTAAGAGCTAAAAGCGATTAGCGAAGCAATGGAGAAAAATTAGTCGCTGCCAAAGAGATTGGCGCGCACATGTGAAGGCAGCACGGAAAGGTACCGGCGGGGACAAGCGCGTCCCTCGATCCAGCACGTCCGGAGAAGCGAAATGTAGCCATTCGAGCGCATAACAGCTACAGGCATTATATCTCGGGTCTGATCGCGCCGTAACCCCCTAAAACATGCCGCTCCTCACATGTAGGGACAGCCGATGGCGACTATCCTTAATTCCAGCCGGGGCAGCTCGGCAGCTCACCCAATTCTTTCTTCCCGGTAAAGCCGGATCGTGTTCCTCAGGCTGCTGACGATCAGCATCAGCGACATTCCGACTAATCCAATCGCGCCGCCAATATCAAACAGTCGGTACCGCCCGTGAATCACCCACGGCCAACGGAACAGGGCCAGGTTGCCCGCCACCAGCAGGATCCGCAACTCGGTGGGGCCGAAGTGCCACATCGAAAGGTGAAACTCACCGATCGTATAGGTCGCGAGATACGATTGAATGGAAAGCAGCAGAAAGGCAATCAGCAACCCAATCGCAATCACCGGATGCATGTATCCGGAAAGAGCCAGCCCGCCCATCATCGCCACTGCGCCGAATGAATCGATCATGTGGTCCACGTAAAAGCCGTAACGAGGTCTCTGCTGGTGGCGCACGCGCGCCAAGGTGCCATCGAGGCTGTCGCCGAACCAGTTCACTGCGAGACAGACAATGGCAAAAAGCAGCATGCGGCGATCACGGGCAGCGAGGGCATAGCAGACGCCAGTCGCGATTTGAGCGGCAAATCCGAGGCTCGTCAGATGATCGGAATTCACCCACGCGGGCATGCGCTCGGCCATCCAGATAAGAATGCGCTTCTCGGCAGCAGCCAGGAAACTTCCGTGGACGCGCGTCGCCTGCTGGAAGTCGGTGCGAGGTTGCTCGGTCAAGACAGGTTCGGCCACAGGCGGATTATAGCGTGCCAAACACAGGGTGCAAGCTGTCGGTCGTTGCGCTGTTGGCGCTGTTTGCGATGATTGGGATACACCAATTCACCATATGTGTCGGGTTGTCGCGAACCGGTCAGCGGAGATTGTGTACAACCAGAATCATCCCCGGCCGCAGCGCCGCGATATTCCGGTTGTCGTGCTTCAGGGCGGAGACGGTGGTGTTGTACGAGGTGGCGATCGAAAAGAGGGTTTCGCCGCGCTTGACCCGGTGATGCAGAACCGCGTTTGTCGCTGTTGTGGCGGCATGGGTTCCGGAGGCAGGGTGGTGCGATCCGGTTGAATGATTGCTCGCAACCTGCATTTCGCTCGCGCTCCGAGTAACGGGAAGATGGAGATACAAGATCCTTCTTCCGGCGAGGCTGCTGCCTTTCAGGTGGTTCCAGACCCGAAGCATCCTGGCGGAGACGCCGAAATTCTCCGCGACCGACTCAACTGTATCGCCTCTCCGTATTTTGTAGTGCGTAGTGGCATGCGCGTAGGTGCTGGTATCGATCTGTTTGCCGGGGGCGATTGGGATGATGAGACGGGTTTCGGGCGAGAGCGACGCGTTTTTCGGACCATCGCTCGGACCGCCGTCAAGGCCGTTGGCTTCGGCGATTGCTCTTGGAGTCGTGTGATAGGTGCGGGCGATCGAGGCCAGCGTTTCTTCACCTTGCACTTTGTGATAACGCCACCAGACACGCTTGTCGGCTGGAATCGAGGCTACTGCGGTTTGAAATTTGCCGGCGGTTCCGGCGGGCAAGTGGAGGTCGAATTCATGATCTTTCGGCGTGGTCAGCCGGAGCAGGCTGGGGTTGAGATCGAGCAAGTCCTCGGCGGTGGCATCCACGCACTCGGCGGCCAGCCTTAGATCGATGGGATAGTTGATTTTGACGGTGTCGTAGGGAACCGGCTTGTCCTTCACCACCGAATCCAGTCCGTATTGCGCGGGATTCTTCGCCATGATGGTTACGGCCACGATGATGGGGACGTAGTTGCGGGTTTCCTTGGGCAACACGTTGCGGCGGTAGAGTTCCCAGAAATCGGCGTAGCCGGTGCGCTTGACCGCGCTCTGGACTGTTCCTGGTCCGGAGTTGTAAGCGGCCATGGCCAGGTACCAGTCGCCGAATTCGTTGTAGAGATCTTTCAAATGGTGAGCCGCGGCGCGGGTTGCTTTTTCGGGATCCTGGCGGTCGTCGACCCACCAGCTGCGTTCTAGTCCGTAACCTTTGGCGCGGCTGCCCATAAACTGCCACATGCCGCGAGCTCCGGCGCGGGAAACGGCCAGCGGATGGAATCCGGACTCAGCCTGGGCTAGATAGATCAGCTCTTGGGGAACGCCTTCTTCCTGTAGGGTGCGCCGGATCATGTCTTCGTAGCGTCCGGAGCGGGCCAGCGCGCGTTCCAAGGTGCCGCGTCCGCGGTTGGAATAGTAATTGATGTAGCCGGCGACCTGGTCGGTCATCACCAGCGGCAGGCCGGAACGCGTGGATTTGATCTCGGCTTCGGCTTTTGCTTTGACGTTCTGGTCGACGGCCGGCGTGAGTTCGTTGGCTTCGTCGATGGGCGCGGGTTCCGACTTTTGCTCGGCGAAGCCATCGCCCTGCTGCAAGGCGGCGAGTTCCAGGCCATTGATGCCGTCCAGAATGCGGTCGAGTTCAGGCTCCAAGCGGTCGTCGGAGTGGAGATCGAATCCGCTGCCGAGCAATTGGTTGAACGCGGAGTCGAAATTCTGCTTGGCGGCTTCGAGGTGACCGGCGCGATAGTTATCCTGCCCTGACTGGTATTCTTTTTCGACGCGGGCGATCAGATCGGCTACGGGATCGACTTCGAGCGCCTGCGGTACCGGCGGCTTCGATTTGGGCGCAGCGGCTGACCCGGCGGGTTTCTGCTGGTGGGGATCAGGCGGGCTGCTGGCCGCGATCAGGGATGGAGCTTGGGCCTGGGCGGGAGGCATGAAGGCAGACGATTTCTGGGCGCTCTGGCAGGCGAGCGTCGCCGCCAATGCTGCCGCCAACGGGGCGGCGAGGATGATGGCCAGATACCGGTGAGAAGAAAATCTCATATTTTCAGAAACTTACTGCAACCGCTCCCGGGCGGACAAGATGTACGTCTCTCAGTACTGAGATGGTACTATCGCAAAATTCGTTGGGTCAATTCCACAGAAGACCCGTAAGCCCTATTACTTTGGGCACCGGTTGGGCATGTTACCCCAGGGTTGCGCGGGATAGCAACGGGTCTTTAGGGCAGCTGGATTCGTCGAAAGCGACTATGAAAGCCATACAGATCAAGCAAACCGGTGGGCCGGAAGTGATGGAACTCGTGGACTTGCCGGTTCCGCAGCCGAAATCGAACGAAACCGTCGTAAAGATCCAGGCGGCGGGCGTCAACTTTATTGATGTCTATAACCGCGAAGGCCGGTACAAGGCGCCGCTGCCACTGGTTTTGGGGCAGGAAGCGGCGGGCGTGGTTTCCGCGGTCGGGTCTGAAGTGCGCGAGGTTGCAGTCGGCGATCGCGTGGCCTACACCGCAGTGCTCGGAAGCTATGCCGAGTATGCCGCGGCGCCGGCCGATCGTCTGGTGAAGATTCCTGCTGGAGTGGGAGATCGCGAGGCTGCGGCCGCCATGCTGCAGGGGATTACTGCGCAGTACCTGACTCACGATACCTATCCGCTGAAGAAAGGTGAGACGGCGCTGATTCATGCCGCTGCCGGGGGAGTGGGGTCGCTGCTCGTCCAAATGGCGCACAACATTGGGGCGCGCGTGATTGCGACGGTTTCGACCGAGGAAAAAGCCAAGCTCGCGCGAGCGGCGGGAGCGGATGAGGTCATTCTTTATACCCAGGCCGATTTTGAGGTGGAGACGAAACGGCTGACTGGCGGCAAAGGCGTGGATGTTGTGTATGACTCGGTGGGCAAGACGACGTTCGACAAGGGGCTGAATGTGCTGCGTCCGCGGGGGATGATGACGCTCTTCGGAGGTTCAAGCGGGGCGGTCGCGCCGATTGATCCGCTGGTACTGACGCAGAAGGGATCGCTCTTTCTGACGCGGCCTTCGATCGGGCACTACATTGCTACCACGCAGGAATTGCGGCAGCGTGCAGGAGCGGTCTTCGGCATGATTCACGACGGCAAACTCAAGTTGCGGATCGAGCATGTGTATCCGCTGGCGGAAGTGCAGAAAGCGCACCGCGAGCTGGAGGGACGGAAGACTACGGGGAAGCTGTTGTTGCTGCCGGAGTGATCTGCTTGGGGCGGTTTCCAGCCGCGAAAGCGGCGGCACCGGACAGCCCCGGACGTCAGTCCGGGGTACTTCCGATGGAACGCGACCCGAGTCCCGGGACGCCACTTGGGTTCTTGCTTACGGCCTCGCCGGTGTCGTCCCTGACGGGACTCGCGTTCTCCCTTCCACATTTCCCGGCACTCACGTGCTGGGCTTTCCCGTTCCGCCGCTTCGCGGCTCGCGACTCGGTATCTTCTACACCTTCTCTCTCTTGCGGGGCTGGCGACTGGGTATCAACTAACTTTCCCCCTATTGCGGGAGTAGTTCTTCAGGTACGCGGGCAGTCCTTGCTCGCAGCGGTCATCGCGGATTGCGGCACCGACCGTCATCTCTAGCGGAATTACTCCGGCCCAGGTCGGGAATGTGTAGTCCTCATCGTCGTCCACAGGCGGGCCGACGCGGACTTTCGCGGAAAATTCTGTGATCGGAAGGCGCAGGACGGACGTTGCCTTCAATTCTTTTTCGTTGGGCTGGCGCGAGTCGTCCCAGCGATGGGGCAGGATGTGCTCACTCAGCGAGCGCAGGGCCGCAAGTTTTTCCGACGGGTCATCGACCAACTTTGCTGTGCCCAGAATTACCACCGAGCGGTAGTTCATCGAGTGATTGAAGATGGAGCGGGCGAGGACCAGTCCATCGACCAGTGTGACAGTGATGCATACGGGGACGCCCTGATCGAGATTGCGCAGCATGCGGCTGGCAGCCGAACCGTGAATGTAAAGCACGTCTCCGTCGCGGCCGAAAGAAGTTGGGATCACGAAGGGCTGTCCGTCGGCGACGAAGCCGACGTGGCAGAGGAAAGCTTCGTCGAGGATCTGGTTGACGGCGTCACGGTCGTAAACCGCGCGCTGCGGTTCACGCACTACGCGCGTGCGCGGAGTTGGAATGGGATCGGACTTCAAACTGCTGAACTTTGAGCTGGACTCTGAATTGATGGACATGGAACTGACTTCCCAGGCAGGCGCCAAGAGTGGTGAAGGAGTAGTTTAGCAGGTTGGAAATGGGGACTTGCACCACACGTTGTGGGCGGCGTTATAATGCAGGCCTGCCACGCTCGTCAGGGTGCCTGATCCCAGGACACCCGCTAATTTCGGTAACGACATGGAGATCTAGTCACCCTCTGTTTATGACTCTCTGTTTATGAAAGTTTAACGCGGCGTTAACCCGGCCTCGCCGTGCTCCGGCTATACGTGGGAACGTTGCCTCGTCGTAAATTAAATCGCATCTTAAATCGCATCCCCAGGAGGTTCTTTGTGAAATCCCTTCTCCCCTTCCGCGGTTTGTACCGGACATTCGTTTTGGCCGGCGCGCTTTTGGCCAACGTAACTGGTGTCTCAAACGCTCAAAATACGTGTGGGCTGAACTCTCCCAAAGGAAAAATAAAGCATGTTATCTATGTGCAGTTCGATAACACCCATTTCGTCCGCGATAACCCTAACGTGCCTTCCGATCTCGAGCAGATGCCCCACCTGCTGAACTTTCTCGAAAGTCAGGGGACAGTTCTCACCAACCATCACACCCCGCTTATCTCGCACACCGCTACCGACATCCTCACGTCGCTGACTGGCGTGTATGGCGACCGTCACGGCGTGCCCGTGAGCAACAGTTTCCGCTACTTCAATCCGAACGGTACCAGCAACCTCGGCGTTTCGTTCGCGTACTGGACCGATCCCATCTTTGATCCGACCACGAGCACGCCCACGGACACGAGCTTCAACATGTTGACCGCCGACGGGCATAACGCTCCCGCGCCCTGGGTAGCGTTTACTCGCGCCGGGTGCAATGTAGGATCTGTCGCTACAGCGAATACGATCCTGGAGAACATTCTCACCGACATTCCGACAGTTTTTGGCGCGAACTCGGTGCAAGAGCAGGAAGTCAAAAGCAATCCCGGCCAGGCGTTCGCCGATTTCGTCGGAATCGGGATCCATTGCGCTGTCGGAGATCCTTTGTGCTCTTCCGCCAACACCGGCGAGCAGGACTTGCTTCCGGATGAGCCCGGCGGTTATGCGGGATACAGCGCCTTGTACGGCAACAAGTATGTGGCTCCACAGATCAGTCCGAATGGACCAATGACCGACCTGAACGGGAATGTGATTCAAGATCCGCAAGGCCACATCGGATTTCCGGGCTTTGATGGAATGGAGGCCGTAGTGTCGCTTGCCTATGTGGCCGCCATGCAGGAGCACGGTGTCCCGATCACCTACGCTTATATTTCCGATGCGCATGATAACCATCCCAACGGTCCGGCGTTCGGTCCCGGGTCGGCGGGTTATGTCGTGGCGCTCAAAGCCTACGACGATGCGTTCAACAAATTCTTCACCCGCCTGGCGGCCGATGGGATTACTCGCGACAACACGCTATTCATTTTTACGGCGGATGAAGGTGACCACTTTGCAGGTGGTCCACCGAGTCCCGCCAATTGTGATGGCGTAACTACTCCGTGCACGTATGCGAAGATCGGCGAAATCAATACCAACCTGGCGGGCTTGCTGGCAACGGAGCAAGGCATAACGACTCCGTTCAAAGTCCATTCCGACGACGCGCCGACCATCTACATCACAGGAAATCCGGTTCGCACCGACCCTGTGGCCCGCAGTTTTGCCCGCGCACTCGACGGGCTGACGGCAGTGAGCCCGATCACGGGGAATACGGACAAGATCAGCCAGTTCCTGGCCGATGCGGTGGAGATGAAGATTCTCCATATGGTCACCGCCGACCCGGCACGCACACCCAGCCTGGTGATGTTTGGCGACCCTGATTACTTCTTTTTTGCCGGGGCACCCAACTGCACCTCGGCTTGCGTGACCGAACTCCCGGGCTTTGCCTGGAACCACGGCGACGTTCAACCGGAGATCGTTACCACCTGGCTGGGAATGGTCGGCCCGGGCGTGAGAGACGATGGCGTCGACGGCACGACCTGGTCCGATCACACCGACATCCGCCCTACGATCTTACTGCTGGCAGGATTGAAGGACGATTACGGGCACGATGGCCGGGTGCTGTCGGAAGCTCTCACGGGAGCGGCGCTGCCGCCTTCGGTGACGGGAAACGGAAACATCTTCCGGCAGCTGGCGCAGTCCTACAAGCAGATCAACGCACCCGTCGGGCAATTTGGGCGGGGTACGTTGCAAATATCGAACTCGGCGCTGATCTCGAATGATTCTGGCGACGGGACTTACAACCAACTGGAAAACAATCTCATCAACCTCAACGCCCAGCGAGATTCGCTCGCCGGCCAGATGATTCAGATCCTGGAGGATGCCGCGTTCAACGGCAAACCCATCGACCCGGCGGTGGCGTCCTCGCTGATACAACAGGCAAATCAACTGCTGCAACAAGTTCCGCACTAACCCGCCCACCGCGCCCAGAAGTGCCGGGGGGCCACCCCCGGCACTTTCCTCTCTTGTGCGAGCTAAGTTCTTGGCGGCGTGCAATTGTTACTAAGAGTTCAGGCGCCTCATCCCCCCAGACGGACTCCCACCACAAGCGGGTTGCATGGTTAAGCTAAAATGTCGTCGCTCTAGTCACCGAAGAGGTCTACTGTGACGATGGAGGGCAGCATCATGAATTCAGGATTCACGCTGTTGCTGGTATTTGGAATTGGAGTGGTGGCAGGGTTGCGATCCATGACGGCGCCCGCGGTTGTAGCTTGGGCGGCGCACCTGGGTTGGATCAATCTTCACGGTTCTCCCCTGGCTTTCATGGGTTCGGCCTCGGCGGTAGGCATCTTTACTCTTGGCGCGTTGGGCGAATTCGTTGCCGATCAACTCCCAACTACTCCTGCCCGCACGGCTGCTCTCGGGTTGACTGCCCGAATTGTCGTGGGTCTGCTTACGGGTGCATGTCTCGGCATCGCGGGGGGCGTGTCGTATTGGCTCGGGGCGCTGATCGGGGCAATCGGCGCAATCGCCGGCGCATTCGGCGGTTATCAGGCTCGCGTCAGACTGGTTCGCGGCCTTCACGTTCCGGATGGTGCGATTGCTATCCCGGAAGACCTGGTTGCAATCGGGCTCGGACTGCTGGTGGTTTCCAGATTCTGAAATTCTTCATAAGTATTTCGCACATCCCATCGCGAGCGTGCCTATGTCCACTGCACAGCAATACGATGCCCTCATCATCGGCTCAGGGCAGGCAGGCACACCTCTCTCCACCGCGCTTGCGGCAGCCGGAATGCACACTGCTCTCATCGAGCGGAAACATGTGGGCGGAACGTGCATCAATGAGGGATGCACTCCTACCAAGACGATGGTGGCAAGCGGCCGGGTCGCCTATCTCGCGCGGCGCGCTGCCGAATATGGAGTGAACACCGGCCCGGTCGCTATCAGTGTCGATCTTCGAAGAGTTCGCCAACGCAAACGCGACATTGTCGACAAATTTCGCAACGGCAGTCAGGCGCGCATCGAAAAGGCCGCGAATCTTGAGTTGATTTTCGGGGAGGCCAGGTTTAGTGATTCGTCTACCGGCGCAACGACGATCGACGTTCGCTCACAAGATGGCCCACGACGCTCTCTCTCCGCCAAATATATCTTCATCAATGCCGGTACCCGAGCGTCACGGCCCAAACTGGATGGACTGGATGATGTTCCGACTCTCGACAACGTGTCCATCATGGAACTCGACGCCGTGCCCGAGCACTTGTTGATACTGGGTGGCGGCTACATCGGTGCGGAGTTTGGACAACTCTTCCGACGTTTTGGCAGCCGCGTGACGATTGTTCAATCTCGTGGACAACTGCTCGCTGGCGAAGACCCGGATGTCGCGGAAGAAGTCGCCAGGATTTTTCAGCAGGACGGGATTGAGGTCGTGCTGAACGCCAAAGTGGTTTGCGTTAGACAAACGGACAGGAACATTCGGCTGGAAGTCGAGCAGCAGGGACGGACGACGATTCTGAATCTGGCCGGTTCGCATCTGCTGGTGGCTACAGGACGCGTGCCGAATTCGGACACTCTGAACCTTGCGGCGCCTGGGATTCAAACGGACGATCGCGGCTTCATCAAGGTGAACGACCGCCTCGAAACCACGGTTAGTGGCGTCTATGCGCTGGGCGACATCAAGGGTGGGCCGGCGTTTACGCATATTTCTTACGACGATTTTCGCATCATCCGCGCCAATTTACTCGAAAAACGACATGCCTCGATCAGCAATCGACTGGTTCCTTATACGGTGTTTATCGATCCGCAGTTGGGACGGGTCGGCATGACCGAGACGGAAGCTCGCGGGCGGAGGCGGAACATTCGCGTCGCGAAACTGCCGATGAGCTCAGTGGCACGGGCTCTGGAGACGGATGAGTCTCGCGGCTTCATAAAGGCTATCGTTGATTCCGAAACGAACCAGATATTGGGTGCCGCGGTCCTTGGGATTGAAGGGGGCGAAGTTATGGCTGCAATCGAGATCGCAATGATGGGAAGGCTGCCGTACACGGCGCTGCGGGACGGCGTGTTCGCACACCCTACGCTCGCGGAATCGCTGAATAATCTGTTTACGGCCATGGACAGTGGGAAGTGAGTAACTTTTCGGCTTGGGTTAGGTAGACACAAGTTTACAATCGCAATTGTTACTAAGAGTTGGGCATCTTATTCCCGCCCAATTTGGACTCCCACCAAACGGAGGTGTGCCCGTGAAGATCAAACTGTGCGTTCTCCTGTTAGGGATTTCGATAATGTTGGGGTGTTCGCATTCCGCGCGGCTCTACCCTGTCCAGGGTCCATTATCTGGGCAGACGCCGTTGCCGGTTCTCGTCGCCAAGATCACCGGTGCGTTCACACCGGGAGATATTTCTGTCGTTCTCAGCGATGGCGAGAAGTGCAAAGGACGGTGGGCCATGGTGCCCCGAGCTCAAGTCCCGAAAGGCGCCAATACGGCTAGCGCTCCGACAACCAACGGCATGTCGTCGGTGTGGGACACCGTTTACGGCTCGGGATTTTATGTGGCTCATGTTCTGGGTACCAGACTTTACGCCCAGGCAGTGGTGACTGGAAACCAGGGGACGGTTCTCAATGTGGAAATGTACAAGCCTGAAGGCGAACATGAGGGTAACCCGATCAGCACCATAAAGGGCGTCGCCAAAGACAATAAAGACAACATCTACAAGCTGGTTTTGTAGTGAGAGCGATACGGAAATCGTAGTGAGTGGTGGGGCCGTTCGTCCCCGCATATGCCCTCGGCCACGGTCGAAATGCGTGCTCGCAGCTAAAGCAACCCGCCCGTCTGTATTGCCAGGTTGTTGAGTGCCATCTCGAGTTTGGTTATGGCCTCGCCGAGTTCGGGATGATCTCCGACCTTTTTTTGCAGGTCCTTAAGAATCTGGTGTGCGCTTGCAACATGCTTTGCAGCCTGGACTGGATCTTGCTTGGGCTTGGGTTCGCTCGGTTTTGGCATGGTCATTTGCTCCCCGCACAATTCAATTCTATACAGGATCGTCTTTATATAGGGCGCGATATATGTTGAGATTTAGCTCATGGCTGGTGATGCTGTTGTTGCTTTTCGGAGCTGCCTCGGGCCAGCAGGAGCCAAGCTTCAGTTCCCAAGGCAACTTAGTACCCGTGCCGACGCTGGTGAGAGACGCACAAGGTAACGCCGTTTACGGACTGCGGGCGCTGGACTTTATCATCGAGGATGATGGCGTCGAACAGGCAGTGCATCTTGATGAACCTCCGGAAGCTGAACCCATATCGTTGGTGATCGCTGTGCAGTGCGGGCGTCGCGCCAAGCGGGAATTTGGCAGAATGGGTGGCTTGGCCGCGATGCTCGATCCCATACTGAGCGGGCGTAAGAATGAAGCAGCTTTGCTGCTCTTCGACAGCAAGCTGAATCTTGTGCAGGATTTTACAACTCAGGCCGACGTGATCGAAACGGATCTTAAGAATTTGGAGGGAGGGGACCACGGAGCCGCCATTCTCGACGCCGTGGCTTATTCGGCGAAAATACTCGCCAAACGGCCGAAAGGACGGCAACGCGTGCTGCTGCTGATCAGCGAGACGCGCGATCATGGCAGCCGCTTTGCAAAGATCGACGATGCTGTGAGATTGGTCGGAGTGACTCACACTCTGGTCTACGCGCTCCCGTTTTCGCCATATATTTCGCAGCAACTGGATACCGCACGGGGTAGCAACCGAGACGAGTGGGGCACGAGCGTTGATTTCATCGAGAAAGTTGCTGCCGCGCGACAGGCGATGAGAAAGAATTCCGCGAAGGTACTCGCCTCGATGACGGGCGGCGAGTATGAGCTGTTCGCCACGCGCAAGAGCTTTGAGTCAGACCTGATTGGCTTTGCGAATCATCTCCATAGCCGTTATCTGCTGAGCTTTGAGCCGAAAGACCCTCACCCGGGCCTGCACAGGATTCGAGTAAGGCTGACAAACGCGGGCTCGAATCAGACAGTCTTGTTCAGGAGCACTTATTGGGTCGCTGACTCGCGTCGGTGATGGTCAATTTCTGGGAAGGTCACTTGTGTCGGCGTGAGGTTTTACGTTGCGGCTTCTCATCCAACACCGCGAACTGGATCTTCTTCTCAACCGGGTCAATCCGGTCGACCAAAACCCGCACGCGGTCGCCGAGGCTGTAGGTCTTGCGCGAGCGCTGGCCGATGATCTGGCGCGCGTCTTCGTGGTAGGTGTAGCGGTCGTCGGTTAGCGTGTTGAGGGGGACCAGGCCTTCGACGAAGAGGTCGGTGAGTTCCACGAAGAATCCGAACTTGGTTACGCTGATGATCAGGCCGTCGAAGTCTTCGCCAATGCGGCGCTCCATGAATTTTACTTTCTTCCATTCCATCAGGCCGCGCTCGGCTTCGTCGGCACGGCGTTCGGATTGGCTGGATTCGTCGGCGATGGTGTGGAGTTCTTCGAGAGGGATGGGGCCGCCGAGAGGTTCGAGCGCGTGCCGATGGGCGGTATGGTCGCGGCGCTTGGACCAGGGCGTAGCGCCGGCGTCACGCCGGCCCGATCGCTCAGGAAATGGTTGCAGATTGCCAGTCGGTGAGTCTACGTCTTCGCCGTAGCTGGGCCGGGACGACCCCGCGATAGCCGGCGGGACGCCAGCGTTACGGTCGGGAGCGGTCGCCGTGCGCTTCGCGTCTCGCAGGACTTCTTTCAAGATGCGGTGCACGATCAGGTCGGGATAGCGGCGGATAGGAGAGGTGAAATGGGTGTAGGTGGTAGCGGCTAAGGCGAAATGTCCTCGATTTTCTTCGGAGTAGCGCGCCTGTTTCAGCGAGCGCAGCATCAGGAAACTCAGGATTCTTTCTTCCGGCTTGCCGGCGATCTTCTCCGTGAGTTTCTGATACATGCGCGGGGTGATGTGAACTTCTTTCGGTACTTCGATTTCGCGGACTCGCTTGCCAGTGCCACGGAATTGACGGCGGTCGGCCTTGAGCTGCACGCGCTGAATGGGCAGTGCGCCTACTCCCAGCGAGTATCCGAAGGTGGCGGCGATCACTTCGAAGTCATACACGCGTTTGGCGTCGGGCTTTTCGTGGATGCGGTAGAGCGAGGCGATACGCTTATTTTCCAGATAGTGCGCGACGCACTCGTTCGCTGAGAGCATGAACTCTTCGATGAGGCGGTGGGCGATGTTGCGCTCCGATCTCGTGATGCTCTTCATCATTCCGAGTTCGTCAAATTCGATGACCGGTTCGGGGAGATCGAAGTCAATCGATCCGCGGCGTTTGCGTTTACGGTTCAAGATCATCGCCAAATCGCGCATGCGTTCGAAATGCTCGACTTGGGCGGCGTATTCCTGGCGGGTGGCTGCGTCTCCTTCGATGACGGCATTCACGGCGGTGTAAGTCATTCGGTTGGCGCTGCGGATCAGGCCTTCGTTGACTTCGTAGGCTGCGATCTCGCCTTGGTGGTCGATCTCCATGGTGCAGGAGAGGACGAGGCGGTCGACTTGCGGGCGCAGGCTGCAAATGTCGGTCGAGAGTTCGAGCGGCAACATGGGGACGGCGCGGTCGGGGAAATAGACGCTGGTGCCCCGCAAACGGGCCTCCTGATCGAGCGGCGAGTCAGGGGTTACGTATTGGGCTACGTCGGCGATGTGGACTTGGAGTTCGTAATTGCCTTTTTCCAGTTGGCGGACGTGGACGGCGTCGTCGAAGTCGCGCGCGGTCTCTCCGTCGATGGTGACGATCGGAAGGTTGCGGTAGTCGCGGCGGTGACGTAGTTCTCCGGCGTGAATCACGTTCTCGATGGCCTGCGCTTCTTCGATCACTTCAGTCGGGAAGCGGTGGGGCAAGTGAAACTTACGGATCATGATCTCGACGTCGACACCGAAGTCATTTTCTTCGCCTAGAATCTCGATCACGCGGCCGCGCGGCTGCTGCGTGGCGCTGGGCCAGTCGGTGATTTCCACGTCTACTACTACGCCTTCCAGATTATTCTGCGCGGTGGTGTGGACTGCGGCTTCTTTGCCTATTACGCGATCTTGGGATCTCTTCTTATGCGGCCTCGGTGGTTCAGTCGAGGGAGTCTTTACCACGGGGGGCACGGAGGTCACAGGGGCAGAAGCCACAGGGGACTGCGGGTTCTCCATTCCCGGCGGGATGACGATTTCCTGGGTTACTTTTTCGTCGATGGGCTTGACGTAGTTGTGGCGGTGTCCGTAGTGGAAGATGCCAACTACCGTCGGATGGGCGCGCGACAGCGAGCGGATGATGCGGCCTTCGGCGCGTCCATCGGGGCGGATGGTCCCGACCTCGACCAGGACGCGGTCGCCGTGCATGGAGGATCCGATGGCGTGCGGAGCAATGAAGACATCGCCGGCAAGACGGGCTTTCAGATTGCCATCGAGCGAAGTGGCGTCGGGAATCACGAAGCCGAAGCCGTCGCGATGCATGGTCAGGCGGCCGACAAGCATGTTGCGTGGCATCGGGTCTCAGGTCCTAGGTCTCACGTCTGAGGGTTAGTCTCCGGCGCTGGGCTGGGGTGGACGGGCGAGGGCGCCTGGCCTCTCCACTTATTTCAAATACTTCTCCTCGATTATCCGACGATGATGCAACTCGTGGCCGGCGATTATGTAGGCTAGGGCGCGCACCGTCACCCCGTTCTTGTTGGCTACTCCGCGCCGGCTCCAGTCGCCCTCGTCTAGATTACGAAATAGCGAGATGGTGGTGCGGCGCACAGCGATGTAGTCCTCGATCAAGTTAGCCAGCGGAAGGCGCGCGAACGGACCATTGCGGACGTAGTCATCCTGCTCGTAGCCCTCGATGGGAGTCGCGTCGCCGCGCGAAATGCGCAAGGCGCGGTAGCTCATGATGCGCTCTATATCGTTGACGTGGCCGAGAACTTCCTTCAGGCTCCACTTGTCAGGCGCATAGCGGAGATCGCCGTCAGCCTCGGTGCGTCCGCAGAGCAGCAGAAGCATCTGGCGGCGCTGGTCTTCTAAGGCGGCGAGAATGTCGTTGGCCGCAACCAGCAAGACGTAACGGTCGTAGTAGGAAGCGTATTCTCCTGGCTCGGGCCGGAGGGAGGCGGTCGCGGCTGAAGTCATCGCGGTTGGAGTCGTCTCAACCAAGGTCATGGATTCCTCATCTGGGAGGGCACATAGTTTGGACGTGCCCACGGCTTCATAGTATCGGATATGAGTATCGCGATAGAAGAATTACCGCAGGCTGGGCAGGGCTTACACGATGGGAGGCGCGACCGGAGGTGCGGGAGCGGCGGGGGAACCATGAGTGGAACTATGAAAATCAATAAGAAAAGCTGGATTTCCACAGCGCAGGGCGTTTTGTCAGGAGTACAATTCGTTTTGGCCCCAGAAATGCGGCGCTGATTCAGAATCCCCTAAGGTTCAGAATCCCTTAATAAAGGAAAGGATTTCGAAGACATGTGGAAGCCCACGAATCAACCTGCGACACCTGGCCGGCCGGCTGAGCCGGAGCGTCCGACGACGACCACGGGGACGACGGCACCGATGATAACCCCGAGCGAGGCACCTTCTATGCCGCGCCCGGTTGCGACCACCACCACCACTTCGGACCAAGCCACGATCGGCAAGTCGCTGGTGATTAAAGGTGAAGTGACCGGTTCTGAGTCTTTATATATAGATGGCCGGGTGGAGGGATCGATCAACCTCTCGGGCAATCGCGTAACCATCGGTCGCAATGGAGTGGTCGCGGCCAACATTAGCGCGCGGGAAATCGTGGTGCTCGGCAAGGTGCGGGGCAACCTGACCGCGAGCGACCGGGTGGATATCCGCAGTGACGGTTCGCTCACCGGCGACGTTGTGGCGGCGCGCATCTCGATTGAGGACGGCGCCTTCTTCAAGGGTGGCATCGACATCCGCAAAGCGGGAGGGGCAGTAGGTTCGAAGCCTGAAGAAGTGACGAAGAGTGTTTCGAACGCGACGCCGGAACCGGCGATTGCGGCGAGAGCGTAGAACAGATGTCCGTCGCTCGCTGATGACAGCGCGATAGTTAGGAAACGGGCCTCTTTTGAGGCCCGTTTTGTTTTGTCCCTTCCTCGGCGGGTGAAGTTCGATTAGTCCCCCAGTGTTTGCTGTGAAGGCAGCTGCCGAGCTCCGCTCGACTTGGACGGGCGAGGCGCCCGACCCCACACGAACACTCTTAGGGTTCTTTGCCGGTCGCCATGGTTTCGGCGGCTTGGCCTTCGGCAACTCTGGGAAAGGTCGCCAATCTTTTCCTGCGAAGATCTGCCGGTAATTCCGAACGCAACAACCAGAGTCCTGCGGCGACGGCTGCGGCCCAGGCTAAGGTGCCGAGTGCGAGGGCGAGGAGATCGGCGCGGCGGCTGCCATCTAGCGATATGGTGCGCGTGACTTCGTAGCTCAATCCGCCGGCTGCGGCGCCCACCAGTGCAGCCTTTCCTAATTCTTTCCAGTTTAAGCCGGCAAACGGTACCATCCCGCGAATATGCAGGAGCAGGGCGATGGCGAGGGCATTGGCGCCGATGCCAACGTCCGACGCGATGGCCAGCCCGGTGACCGACAGCGTCCGAAAAAACAGCGCGTAGATGGGTAGAGAAGCAAGAGTAATCAGGCTGGTAGCGATCATCGGAGTCAGAGTGTTGCCCGAGGCATAAAACGCGCGGGCATAAAGCGCCTGACTGGACCACAAAGCGAGCGACAGCGAAAACCAGAAAAAGTAGAGGGCAGTGGATTCGGAATCCGCAAACGTGAAGTGCCCGCGGCGATAGACGAGGTCAATAAGCGGGACGGCAATGGCCATCATCCAGCCGGTGATCAGCAGAGATGCTGCCGTAATGCGATAGACCGAAGCATTCACGGTGGCGGCGAATTCGGCGAATTTTTTTTCTCCGAACAGGCGCGAGAAAAATGGGAGCGACGCCTGGCCGGTGGCCTGTCCGAGAATTGCGATGGGAACGGCGAAAAGACGCTTGGCATAGTTCAGGCGCGCGATGTCGCCGATTCCGCTCGAGGCAAAGTAGCGGAGGATCCAGTCGTCGGCGGTGACCAGCGAGACGCCGAGCATCAGCGGGATGGAGAGGCGCACCCACTCGCGGAACGCCGGATTTTTCACATCGAACGAGGGGCGGTATCCCGTGCCGATTTTGGCGGCTCCGATCGCGTTGATCAGAAATGGTCCGGCAATGCTGCCGGCGAGGGCGCCGAAGGCAAGGGAGGCGATCCCCATCCGGCGTCCGGCGACGACTCCGCCGGCGATGATGAAGATGTTGTAGATCAGCGGACCGAATGCCGGCAACAGGAAGAGACGGTGCGAGAGCAACACCGCTGAAACCACTCCTCCAACATAAAAGAAGATCTGCGCTGGTAGCAGGATGCGCGTGAGATGAACGCAGAGCTGCATCTGCTGCGGAGTGAAGCCATGGAACATCCACCCGGCGAACTGAGGCGTGAAGATCTCGGCGAGGATGGTGCCAGCAACCAGCACAGTGGTCATCACGGTAATGATGATCGAGAATGTTTTCTGCGCGTCCCGCTCGCGCTTTTCCGCCAGAAACCGGGTATAGATGGAGATGAATGTGATCGAGGCGGTGCCGCCCGCAACGATGTAGTTGAGCCAGTCGGGCAGGGTGAATGCGGCGACGTAGGCATCAGTCTGCTGTCCGGCACCGAAGGCGTAGGCGATGTAGGCCTCGCGGATGTATCCGATCAGGCGCGAAAGTGTGATGGCCGCCATCAGCAGCACCGTCGCCGAGAAGGCGGTGTGCTGGTGGGATGGACGGAAGAATCGCAACAGACGCATCCTTCGCAGAGTAACTCATCGGGCGGTTGGTGGGAGAGTTATTGGCGGGGCTGGAATCGGGGAAGACATTAGCTTTCCCCTGTGTACCTCTGTGTCCTCTGTGGTTCAGGCTTTTGATTCTCAACCACAGAGGACACAGAGGTACACAGGGGAAATCAAAATCGCTAGAGCTAAGAGCGCTAATTCAACTGCTCGTCCAGAGGCCGGTGCCGCGGCCGCCCCGGGTGGGCACTGATGCTACGGAATTTGTGGTAAAGCGCGTGCAAGTCTTCGCTCAAGAGCCGCACCACTTCCATGGAGAAGTCGCCATGATCACGCAGAAATTCCAGGAAGTCCGCGCGCGGTATGAAAGCCGCCGTCGTTTGTTCGCCGGCTTCAGCCGTGATCCGATAGCTCTCGCCGCTCATGCTTTCGCTCAGTCCGAGCATCGTTCCAGGACCGACAACCTCCAGCAGCTGCTTTTGGCTCTGGCCGGTCGGCAGCAGGACACGAACCTCGCCGCTCTCCACCAGGTAAACGCCCGTTGCCGCAGCACCCTGCTGAAACAGCTTGGCGCCTTTGGGGAACAGACGAACCGATTTGATTCCGTGAAGAGCCTGCAACAGGTCGGGACTCAATTTGCCCGGCGTAGGCTGCGACGACACAATGTAACTCCCTCTTGCCTTAGTCTATCTTAATCCTACAGACACTATCCCGCAGACGACCGGAACCGGGGCTGTTTTGCATCATGGCTGTGAGTGACAGGCGACCACGAGCCGCTGGCTTCAGATTACACCAATGAGGGCCGGCTGGCGGCTCATTCCTAATTAAAGCCACGTAGAGCTTTCGCAATCGAGTCTTCGAGAGAGAGAGAGAGAGAGAAGCGAGGGACTGTTCGGGCCCGACCAGAAGTGTGGCCACAGCTCGCTGGGTCGCAGCTATTGCCGCTCAAGAATTTCGTCGATCGCGGCCTTGCCGCCTTTGTCGACGCTGACAACTTTGTGGACCGGCTTGAAACCGGTCAGCGTGATATCCACGATGTAGTTCCCCGGTCCCAGCATGACGTCCACCGGCGAAATCTTATCAAGGATGCGTTGGTTGATCGCGACCTGCGCGCCTTTTGGCTGGGTGTGAATGCTGATCGTACCCATGCCCGCCGTGCTGTCTCCGCCGTGTTGTCCAAACAGCTTGTTGAACTTGCCGACGGTCCGCATGTCCGCAGCATTGCCCAGCGCTCTGAGCACGGGCGCGTACTGGAAATTCTGACCGGGACCGAGATCGGCAGTAATGGTCTCGTCGAGGTATTCTTGTTTGCGCAATAGAACGGTGTGGCTTCCTTTTTCCACCGCGAACCGCGTCGGAGTCACTAGTCGAGTAGGCTTGCCGTCCAACATGACGTCGGCGCCAGGCGGCGTGCTGTTCACCACAATCAACGCATTGACCGGCGACAGATGAAGCACCAGAGATGTCGTGCTGCCGGCAGCGACATCGACCGACCGTATCTCGGACGAATAGCCGGACTTACTCGCAGATATGATGTGCTTACCGGGACCGAGTGCCGTCACATTGAAGGGTGTAACCCAGGACGGATCGCTTTTCCCATCGACCTGAAACTGTGCGCCCCGCGGACTGGAGTCGATCAGCGCCTGGCCCGGGATCAGGACCGGCACCCGGACTGGAGCAGGCGTCCGTCGACCACTGTTCGAGCTACGCCTTTCGAGTGGGCGCACCATAAGGCTCGGTTGGGCTTCCGTAATCGGCGGCGCGAAGTTCTCCTTTGGTCGCGCCGCCGCAGTCTGGGCAACAGGCTGGGTTGAGGACGAGATTGGCTTCACGGCTTTCGTCGGTCGCGGAGCCGCCGTGGAACCATCGTCTTCCGAGCGGACGTGAAAAAAGATCGCGATTGCAACCACAAGGATCAGTCCAACCGCACCCAGGATCGAATAGAGCATCAGCCGCGGCGGAACGGTAGCGATTTCCTTAATTGCCTTTTGCGCGACTTCCCGTGGCTGAATTTTTGGTTTTTCGTCTTTTCGCGGATAGATCTGCGCCAGACGCGACGGCTGAGCGGGTTCGGGAACTGGCCGCGCGAAAACTGGTTCCTTAAGTGGAGGCATCTCGGCCAGGTCGGAGAAACTCGCGCCGGATGAACCCTCATCTGGATCGGACATCATCGGCTCGGACATCATTGGATCAACGGCCACGCGGGGCAACTGCTGCTCCGATTCTGGCTCTACCACAGCCGCCGATAAAACTTGGTGCGCATCCTGGGATTCGGGAGCACTTACCTCAAAGTCGCTGATGAGGCGCGCGCGAGAGTTCGAACCAGAGTTCGAGCCAGAGTTAGCATTGGATACGCGTGCAGCACTCCCTCCGGTCACTACGCCCGCGGCGACCGCAGCAGCTTTGGTTCCCGCCGCCGGTGGAGCGGCCTGCGAACGCACCGGCGCGTCCCCTCCAGGAGAAACAGGCGAAGCAGGTTTAGGCGGAACAGGTTTGGCCGCGCCTGAGACTGCCGAGACAAACTTGCCGGCCGCTGCCGCTCGAGCTGCGGAATTCACCGCAATATTCGGCGCCTGTGTCGTCTTTTTGGAATCGCCGGGGGCTTTGTTGCCGTTTTCCTTGCACTTCTCCAGGTCATGCAACAGTTCGCGCGCGCTCTGATAACGCTCGGCCGGATCTTTCGCGAGCGCTTTCATAATCAGCGCGCTCACCGCCGGTTGAATCTTGGAATTCACCGAACACGGGCCAGGGGGCATCTGACTTCCAATCTGGCTTACCAGCGTAACCGGATCTGCGGCATCGAAAGCCTTCCGGCCAACTACCATCTCGTAGAGAATCGCCCCTAAGGTAAACAAATTCGAACGCAGGTCGATAGCTTCTCCGCGGATTTGTTCGGGAGAGCAGTAGGGCATCAGCCGGCCCAAACCTTTTCCCGAGTCCGCTCCAATCAGGCTCATGTTGGAGATGCCATAGCCGAGGATTTTGACCATCCCGTCCCACTGCACCATGATCTTGGCGGGCTCCAGCGAACAGTGGGCCACACCCTTCGAGGCAGCCTGCTCCAGGCCGGAGCAAACCTGCCGCGTTATGTCGAGCAGATCCCAGATGGAGAAACCTTCTTTGCGCGCCAGCATTGTGGCAACGCTGTTGCCCTGGATGTACTCCATCGCCGCGCAAAACTGGCCGTCGATTTCGCCTGCGCCGTAGAGCAGCACGATATTCTGGCTGGCAAGATCGCGCGTACTCTCGCCTTCGGCGATCAGCGTGTTCACAAATGCGTCCGTACGGTCGCCAAGTGGCTCCAGACTCTGCGTCTTGAGCGCCACGACCTGGTTGGTTTCCGTGTCGATCGCCTTATAAATCAAGGTAGTATCCGACTGGGAGAGTTCACTCTGGATATCGAACCGGCCAAACATCATTGCCATTACAATTGTCCTCGCGGTGATAAGCCGCACTACACCCTGAATTATGGAGTGACTAAGAACAGGGGAGAATCGAACCTAGAATACCGCCTTCAACTACCCAGCCGAGAGTTACGAAAGTACTTACCTATGTCAAGCGTTTCCTGCAAGTTGCAGATTCAACAAGCCTGAAAAATCGCAGGGGTCCTCGACTACGCGGTATTTTGGGACAATTTGGGACAGGTCATCTCAGCCCAGCGACCCGCAGAGTGCGGGACAAAATTTGGGAATGGAACTCCGAAGACGTTCCGGTTGTACTCGCCCGGCTGACTATGCGCTCTTCAAGAGACTAGTTTGGGATTCCCATAAGCTCCGATCTGTTTCAACATTCCTAACTGATCCCAATTGTCCCATCCCTCGATAATTTGTTTGTCGCGAATGCGAGCGATGGTCATTCCCGATATTTGAACACTCTTGCCGCTGGCGGGCATTCCCAGATGATCTCCGCGATGCGTCATCGTAGCCGACCAGCGCAAGACGACCTTATCCTCTGCCCCGAAGGCATCCTCCACCACCACGTTGATGTCGGGAAAGGCACCGCGAATGCGCTCTACAAATGGCACGAACTCCGATGGTCCACGAAGCGGCCTGCCATCCTCATGTTCGCCGATTCCGACGCCATCAGGAGCAAAGAGGTCGTGAACCGTCTGCGTTTTGCCTTCATTCCAGACTTCTTTGAACCAGCGCCGCATTAATTTCACATTTTCCTCGACTGACATAAACATCTCGCTCCTTATTATGAGATTGGTTTCCTGAGAACCGCTGATGCACGCCAAACGTTATCTCCTTGGCGCAAACCGCTGCAAGGTCTAATTTGTCGGCCGGGCCGCATTCCGAACAAGGCAACACTTAAAAAGGTTCTGAGCCTGTCGATTTCGCTCTTGCTCATTCGTCGTCTATGTAGAGCTGGGGTTTAGCGGGTGGAGACCGTTTGGGTCGTCGCTCCATAACAATAGACACGTTGAGAGTGTCTGGCCAGCTTCGCTGGCGAAAGATGTTCAAGAAGGAAACAGGCGAGTTGTCCATACCCCGACCGATGCTTTATCCTCGGAGCGAACGGTGCGAACGTAAATTGCGTCGGCGGTCCCTCTCGCAAAATCTTTATCTGGTGAGCCTTCTGGGAGTCATATGACCATAACCCGCTTCGTGATCAAGAGCGCGTTCCGCAACAAGCGGCGCAGCATCCTGACCGTACTGAGCATCACGTTCTCGCTCCTGCTGCTTACGGTCATGATGACTGTCTGGCACCGCTTTTACGTTGACAAAGGCGACGCACAGTCGGCCCAGCGGCTGATTACTCGTCATCGCGTTTCCTTGACCCAGAATATGCCGGTATATTACCGGGAAAAAATGCGCACCGTTCCCGGAGTCGTGGCGGTGGCTCCGACGCAGTGGTTTGGCGGCCTTTACAAAGACGAGGGGAAGCCCGAGAACTTCTTCGCGCAGTTTGGAACTGATCCCGCTGAAATCTTTACGGTGATGACGGACTTCAAAATCCCCGACGACCAACTGGCCGCCTGGCAGCACGATCAAGCTGGGTGCGTGGTGGACAGTGAACTGGCCAAGAAGTTTGGCTGGAAAATCGGAGATCGCATCGTTCTCAGAGGAACCATCTTCCCGGTGAATTTGGAACTCACGATTCGCGGAATCTTCGTTGCGCCGCAGCCCAGCATCACGATTTACTTCAACCAGAAGTATGTCGAGGAAGCAGTTTCCTTTGCCAAGGGCCGCTCTGGGACTTTTAACATTCTGGCCGACTCTCCCGAGGACGTTCCCAAGGTCGCGGCTGGCGTCGATGCCATGTTCCACAACTCTCCCGAGCCCACGAAAACGGAAAGCGAGAAGGCGTTTCAGCTTAGCTTTATCAACAGCATGGGCAATGTGAAGGCGTTCATCCTGAGTATTTGCTTCGCGGTCGTGTTCGCGACTCTGCTCGTTTCCGCTAACACCATGGCTATGTCCATCCGCGAACGCACTCGAGAAGTCGCGGTCCTGAAGACGCTTGGATTCACGCGACAGTCGATCTTGAGGCTTTATATTGGTGAAGCCGTGCTGGTGGCTTTGACCGGCGGCGCACTGGGCTGCCTGCTGGCAGCCGGAGTGGTGATAGCTCTGGCGAATGCACCCGGCATGGGATTCTTCTTCCTCGGAATGAGAGTGACCACACCCACTTTTTTACTCGCCATTTTCGTATCTGCTATGGTGGGATTACTGAGCGCGATCGTGCCTGCCTACCACGCGGCGAAATTGGATATTGTGGAGGGCTTGCGCTACATCGGGTAAGCCCCGAAACACTAGCACTAGCACTAGCACTAGTAAAGACACACTATGGCGATTCCGATCAGCTACAACATTCGCAATCTGAAGCTGCGCAAGGGCCTGACTATTATGACGGCCCTGGGCATTGCGCTCACCGTCACCACCGCGGTTTTCCTGATGGCGCTGCTGGCCGGCTTGAAGAAGTCCTTCATGTCCAGCGGCGATCCGGTGAATGTGCTCGTGATGCGCAAGGGCTCGGTGGCAGAACTTTCGGGAGGCTTCGACGCCAGTCTTTTTCCGACATTGAAGACGCTGCCAGGCATTGCCAAAGACGCCCAGGGAGAGCCACTCGCTTCCGGTGAATGGGTGGTCGTCGTGGTTCTGCCGCGCAAGGACGGGACCGGCGAAGTGAATGTGTCGGTTCGCGGCCTGATGCCGGCCGGCCTCACACTGCGTCCCAGCGCAAAATTGGTCGAAGGCCGCTGGTTTACTCCCGGACAACGCGAAGTGGTCGTTGGTCAGTCCATTCACAATCGTTTTTCCGGCGCCAATGTTGGCGACACTCTTGATTTTGCCAAGGGACAGTGGAAGGTGGTTGGCGTCTTTGATTCTGGCGGCACCGCTTATGATTCGGAACTCTGGGGCGACGTCAATCAGATCGCCGCGGATTTCGACCGCCAGGGGGCATTTGCTTCGGTTTATCTGCGCGCCACGGATCCGGTCGCAGCAGATGCGCTCAAACACCGCGTCGCTGACGATCAGCGGTTGAAGTTGGAAGGCACGCTTGAAACCGAGTACTACGAGAAGCAAACCCGTTCTGGCGGAGTGATTAAATTCATCGGCACGGTGGTGGCGGTCATCATGGCCATCGGTTCCAGTTTCGCCGCCATGAATACGATGTATGCCGCCGTCGCATATCGCTCGAAGGAAATCGCAACCTTGAGGATCATCGGATTTTCGCGCCCGAGCATTCTCACCTCGTTCGTGATTGAGGCGCTGCTGCTTTCATTGCTGGGAGCAGTCGTCGGGATTGTCTTGATATTGCCGTTCAACGGCATGAGCACCGGAATCGGCAACCAACTCACCTTCAGCGAAACGGTTTTCAGTCTGCACATGACTTGGGGAGTCGCGATGACGGCGGTTATCTTTGCGTTGATCATGGGCTTGCTGGGAGGCTTCGCGCCCGCCTGGCATGCGGCACGGCAGGATATTCTGACGTCCTTGCGAGCCTAGTGTTGATCATTGTTTTTGATCATTGTTTTTGAACATTATTCGTACATTTTGCGTACACTCGATAGCGCATCCCTAGCGACTGGGGAGTGTACTTTCGCCAATGCCCACGGAAACCGAACACACGGATAGCAAGCACGAAGACCTGCGAAGTCTGCGCATCGATCATTCGCTGCGCGACGGAGGCGGAGAACCGCCTGCCTGGTCGCGCCGCTTCATTCTGGGTGGCATCGCCGTGGTCGTCCTGCTGGGTTTAGCCACGCTGGCGTACCGCTTGCTCGCCTCGGACGCGCCAGAAGTGGAAGTCGCGCGGGCAACGGCGGAAGGCAGTGACGTCGCGGGCAGCACCGTGCTTTCGGCGAGCGGATACATTGTGGCACATCACAAAATCAGCGTGAATTCCAAAGTAACTGGCCGCGTGGCGTGGATTGGCGTGGAAAAAGGTGACAAGGTAAAAGAAGGACAAGTTTTGGTGCGGCTGGAGGATCAGGAATTCCGCGCTCAGTATGAACAGGCCCGAGGCGCGGTCGAGAGCTACAAAGCGCGCCTCTCGCAACTGGAAAATGGCTCGCGCCCGGAGGAGGTCCAGCAGGCGGATCACAATCTGTCTGAGGCGCGGGCAACAGCGATGAATGACAAAATCAATCTGGACCGCGCGCGCGATTTATTTGCGCAGGGAGTTACCTCGAAGCAGAGTCTGGACGATGCCGGCGCCAAGTACGAGGCTTCGCAGCAACGAATGAATTCGCTGGAACGCGCTTTCCGGCTAATGCAACTTGGGCCGCGCTCGGAAGAAATTCAGCGCGCCAAGGGCGACCTGCTGCAGGCCGAAGGCCAGATGGCATATGCCAAGTCCCAACTCGACGCCACGGTGATTCGTGCGCCCGTCAGCGGCACGATTCTCGAGCGCACGGCGGAGAAGGGTGAACTGGTCACCGCTCAATTCGCCAGTGGCGCCGAAGGCGGCCCCCGCGGATCGGTAGTAGCGCTCGCCGACCTGGAAGATATTCAGGTTGAGCTCGATATCGCGCAAGATGACTTTGCCAAACTGTCTCCCAAGCAGGAAGGCATCGTCACTCTCGATGCATTCAAGGATCGCTCTTACAAAGGCGAGATCGCCGAAATGTCGCCGGAAGCGAATCGCCAGAAAGCGACCGTCCAGGTCAAGGTTCAGATTCTGAAACCCGATTCCTACCTGCGGCCGGAAATGAATGCGAGCGTGCAGTTTAAGGCGAAGGCGAACGAAGTGTCGAGTAACGACAAGAAGGCGGCGAAACAGACTTATGTCTTCGTCCCTACCGCCGCGGTGCGCGACAAGGATGGGACGAAGTTTGTGCTGCTCGCTCTCAACAGCAAAGCTCTCCGCCGTAATGTTCATGTTCAAGGCCAGCGTTCGGGAGGCTTTCTGGTGGACTCGCTGGTGGGCGGCGAAAGCGTAATCACGGCCGGGCCCGCGGATTTGCAAGACGGGCAAAAGATTCGTATCAAGGGGCAATCATGAGCGCAATAACAACGACGACACCAACGACGCAGACGGCCGTGGGTAGCAAGGTCGTGCAGGCCCGTGCGGTGAGCAAGATTTTCAAGCGCGACGCGTTTCAGGTAACCGCGCTGGACAACGTCTCCCTGGACATCGCGGGCGGCGAGTTTCTGGCGCTGATGGGGCCGTCAGGATCGGGGAAGACGACGCTGCTCAACATGATCGCAGCCATTGACCGCCCCACGTCCGGCGAACTGCTGGTGATGGGCGAAAATATTTTTCGCTTGAGCGATGGCCAGTCCGCCAAATGGCGCAATACTCACGTCGGCTATGTTTTTCAGACTTTCAATCTGATTCCGGTGCTGACCGCGTTTGAGAATGTCGAGTTGCCTCTGCTGTTGACCAAGATGACGACGCAGCAGCGCCGCGATCATGTGATGACCGCGCTCAAGCTGGTCGGACTTGAGGATCGCGTCCATCACCTGCCCAAGCAGCTATCGGGCGGACAAGAGCAGCGCGTGGCCATCGCTCGCGCCATCGTCAGCGATCCTACGCTGATTCTCGCTGACGAACCTACCGGCGATCTCGATAGCAACTCGGCAACAGAAATCCTGGAAATTCTGAAGCGGCTGAATGAAAGCTTCAATAAGACGATCATAATGGTGACACACGATCCGCACGCAGCCCAGTATGCGCACGTGACCCGGCATCTGGAAAAAGGAAGGCTATTGCCGGCGTAGCAGGCTATCGAAACAGTTGGGTTTCGGCTCTGCGCTTCGTATCAGGGTATCGCTTTAGCGATACCGCCAGCGGTTGAAGTCGATTGCCCCTTTAGGGGCCGGGCGCGAACCTGCTCACGCCGTTATCCTGGAAGCCACCGCATCCGCCTCCGTCTCGGTGTCGCTAATCCACTCCCAGACTCGGCGGCCGCGGTCGTTGCTCAAGCTGCGGGCCTCGCCATAATCCACCAGACGATTCAAAACGGTTGTGACCGAGGCCAGCGGGTCCTTGTGCCGCGCCAGGATTGCTGGAGCATATCGCTCCAGTTCCACGCAAACCTCGCGCGCTCCCAGCGGACGCCGCACTTCCATGAGCACCCTCCGGCACGCCTTTGTAAAGCCCGGCTGACGGCCGTTCGGCTTGCGGTCGATCAGTTCCAGCAAGTCGTCGCCCAGCACCTGCTCGCCGAAAAGATTGGCCAATCCGGCGATAGTCTGCTTCACCGTGCCAATGCGTTTCATGACCTCGGCACGCTGCCGCATCAACTGGAGAAGTTCTTCGTGCGCCGCCTTTACCACCTGCTGCGCCGAAATGCTATTGGCTTGAGCATCGATCGCGTGCAAACCATCGAGAATATTTTTCCCAACTTCCATAAATGCCTCCTCCAGCAAACGGACAACGACGAGGATTCCTCGACTCTCATCTTCTAGTACGGAAAGGAATCCCCCAAAGTTCCGTCATCAGTTGGACTCGTTTGGAGAAGAAAGGTTATCGGAGAAAAGAAGGGGGCGATTGTGTTGGCAGGACACTCTGCTGCCGTGCGGCGGAGAGAAGACCCTCCCGGTAACCGGTTCCCACCGCTCGCGGGCGAGGGTGCCCGCGCCACACGGGCATCACTCTAGCCCATCACGGTAGTGTGCTCGGGCCGGATTTTATACATCACCCGGACCTCTCCCGGCTTCGAGTACGGATACTTGTCGACTCCCATGTACTTTTTTGCCAGCTTATCGATGTGTTGGGCCGCGCCGTCCTCGGTAATCTCAACCACGGTGCCGCGGATCTCCAGATAGCGATAAGGATTGTCGGGATCGATAATGGCCAGCGCAACCCGCGGATCGCGGCGCACGTTGCGATCTTTCTGACGGCCGCGCGCCGAGTTAAAGATGACGTGTTGGCCATCGAAGTCGCACCACACCGGAGTGACCTGCGGCCGACCGTCGGGCATCAGGGTGCCAAGACTGGCAAAAGCGGGCTTCCGGAAAAGGTCGAGGTATTTTTCAGGAATCACGTTGGACATCGCTGGCTTTCTCCTGTATTGATTTATTGCCGCCCCGATTATAGATGCTGGAAGCGTAACAATGGCGCAGTAAAGTGGT